>Ga0209368_1000013_pt1 | contig 398003 bp, 346 predicted proteins | sample EBPBio242008_DNA_FD_185862 | JGI IMG/M metagenome (GOLD analysis project Ga0209368, IMG submission 185862) | Wastewater treatment Type I Accumulibacter community from EBPR Bioreactor in Madison, WI, USA - Reactor 1_4/24/2008_ DNA (SPAdes)... | ecosystem: Engineered > Bioreactor > EBPR >... | reverse complement strand
GCGGGGGGACGGCAACGTAGCGCGGGGGGACGGCAACGTAGCGCGGGGGGACGGCAACGTAGCGCGGGGGGACGGCAACGTAGAGACGCCCCAGTGGGGCGTCTCTACGACGGATTGGACGACAGAAATCGTCGGCCCGCGTCGGTGAGGGCATAGCGGGCGGAAAACGCGTCCACGACCGTCACCCACCCGGCCTCCACCCATCCCGGCAGCAACGGCGTGGCCTCGGGCGGCACACGTCCGGTGTCGGCGACGCGTTGCAGCAGCGCCCGCTCGTCCGGGTGCGCCGTGCGGCGGCAGATGTCGCACGTTCCACACGCCGACACGACTTCGCCGAAGTACGCGGCGATGAGCACCCGCCTGCACGCTTGGGCGCTCGTGTAGGCCAGCAGCGCATCGAGGCCTCCTTCGGCGGCATCGCGAGAGGCGCGCACCAGCGCATCGTCCAACGGAAGATGCTTCGAGCGTTCCACGAGCGCCTCAAACACGATCCGTCCGTCGAGGTCGTGCCACGCCAAAAGCCCGCGTTCCGCCAGAAAATCCAGGCCGCGCCGGAGACGTGCCTCGTCCACCCGGAGCGCCTTCGCCAGCGGCGCCAGCGACACGACGATGGGCGCGCGAAACGCCTCGGCGGGAACGTGCCGGGCCAGATCGAGCACAAACGATTGCAGCGACGGCGACTGCCCCTCGGCGTACGTTCGGAGCGCGGGCGGCGAGGCCACGATGTGCAGCCGCGCCGTGCCCGCCTTCGTCGGGAGCATCCGCACGATACCGCTCTGTTCGAGCAGCCGAAACGTCGGCTCAAGCAGCGCCGCGTCCACGCCCGCGAGTTTGGCCAGCAGCGCCGCATCGAGCGACACCGGCGTCTCGGGCTGGCTTCCGACCGCCACCTGCGCCAGATTCAGCGCCGCATCGAACACCTCGCGGGCCTGCTTCGCCGTCGGGTGCGAGCGGTCGATGAGCGCCCGCTGCGTGTCGGCATCGCCGTCGTCGGCCAGCAGCAACGCCCGCGCCGGAAGACCGTCGCGCCCGGCCCGTCCGGCCTCTTGGTAGTAGGCTTCGAGGCTTGCGGGAAGATGGGCATGCACCACGAGCCGCACGTCCGGCTTGTCGATGCCCATACCGAAGGCGTTGGTGGCCACCATCACCCGCGCCCGCCCGGCGAGCCAGTCGACCTGCGCCGCCGTCCGTGCCTCCGGAGGCATCCCGCCGTGGTACACCGCCGCCGTGTGCCCCGAGCGCCGAAGCCGCTCGCCCGTCTCCTCCGCCTGTCGCCGCGTGGCCGTGTACACAATCGCCGAGCCGTCGGGAGCCGACCGCAGCGCCGCATCAAGTTCCCGGTGGCGAGCCGCCGAGACCTGCACGTCGTACGTCAGATTCGGTCGGTCGAAGCCCTGCACGAACGTGTTCGGCCGGCGAAGCCCTAGCAGTTCGACCAAATCGCGCCGGACAGAAGGCGTGGCGCTGGCCGTCACGGCCACCATTGGTGCAGACGGCCAGATTGGGCGGACATCGCGGATGCGTCGGTAGGCCGGGCGGAAGTTCTTGCCCCACATCGACACGCAATGCGCCTCGTCTACGGCGATGCGCGCCACCGGAAGATGCGGCGCATACCCCAGAAACAAATCGTTGTCGAGGCGCTCCGGCGACACATACAGCAGCCGGTACTGGCCGTAGCGGGCGTTCGTGAGCAGCTGATCGGCCTTGCGGCGCGGCACCGAGGCATCCAGAAAGGCCGCCGAGACGCCCTCTTTCACGAGCCGCGAAACCTGATCGCGGATCAGCGCCACGAGCGGCGACACCACGAGCGTCATCCCGGACACGTCCAGTACCGCCGGGACTTGGTAGAGCAGGCTTTTGCCGCCGCCGGTGGGCAAAATGGCCAGCACATCGTGCCCGGCCAGCACCGCCCGCAACGGCTCGACCTGCGCAGGGCGGAAGTCGTCGTAGCCCCACACCCGCTGCAGCGTGGCACGGGCCGCTTCGAGCGATTCAAAAGCCTCATCAACAGACACCGAAGGACAGGGGCAAATAGGTGCAGTAAACATCCGCGTCGTATCATACGACGTTCGCCCCCCAACGTCACTACTGTCTTACTCTCTCTACGAAGATGCGTCCTCGCCTACTTCTCGTCCCGATGTTCCTCGTGTTCGCCGCCCTTGCTTGGGCCGGTTGCGACGCCATCGCCAGCAAACTGGGCATCGACAAGGTTGCCGTGCCGCTGGGGTCGGCGGGCCAGAACCTCGCCGTCAACACGGCCACCGCGTCAGCTCAAACGGCTTCGCTCAGCCGCCCCGGCGGCGATCTGCCCGATGTGTTCGACGTAGCGTCGATCCTTCTCGAATCCTCCCAGATCACGTTCACGCCCACAGCAGCTACCAAAACGGCACAATCGGGCACGGTACGCGTCGCCGTGGTGGTCAGCGGATACCCTGCTATCTTGGGCGACATCACCATCGTCAACGACATCGTCACGCAGGTGTCGCCTGCGCCGATGCCCGTAGGTGCGGTGGACATGACGAAGTTCAACGCCATGGTGGCCGCCACGCCCCAGGCGCAGCGCCCGGTGCTCGCCAGCGACTACGCCACCGCCTCCGGCCCGGCGATTCGCACCAGGGTTGGCACCGCCCTTCGCAGCACGTCGTTTTCGGTGACGGTGCTCGTGCAAGGCGTCGCCGGTGGGGGCACGATTGCGGGCACGCTCACGATCAACCAAGGCACGTTCAACCTCGACTTCTGACGCCGGAACGGCGTTCTTCGGCGCTTCGGTTCGTAGACGGCTTCTCATCCCCTCGAAGGCCTACGGGGAAGGCTTGGGTCGAATCGGGCGATGCTGCGTAGCATAGGGCCCACACGGCGGCGTCACCTTCCGTCGTTTTTCCCTTGGTTTCGCCCGTCACCCTTATGCATCGCCCTCGTTTTGCCGCCGCCATCTTCGCAACCACCGCTGCGCTCGCATGGGCAGGTTGCGACCTTGCGGAAATTGCCGACAAGCTGAGCAAGATCTCTATCCCGCTGGGAAGCCTGGCGCAGAACGTGCCCGTCGCTTCCGGCGTCACCGTTGCCGGCGAAACCACGTTCGACCGTCCCGGTGGCAACCTGCCGGATGTGTTCGACGTCACGACGATGACCATCGACCCTGCCGACCTCACGTTCCAAGCCGGATCGAGCAGCATTCCGCAAAACGGAACCATCGAAGCCGCTTTTATCGTCGGGGGATATGTGGCAGGAATGACGACGGCGACCGTTCAGGGCGGCCAGATCACGGCCATTTCGCCCACGACGATGTCGGTGGGAACGTTTGATGCGACGAAGTTCCAGGCGATGTACGCCGAGGCCCAACCCAGCCAGCCGTCGCTGGCATCGGACTGGAACACCATCGCGCCTGCGCAGGCGCAAAAGAAGATCGGCACGGCGATGCGCAGCAGCACGTTCGCGTTCGCGATGATCGCCCGCACGACCGGCCAAATGCAAGGCTCGATGTCGCTGTCCAAAGTGACCGTCGGCCTTTCGTTCTGATCTTCGTACGGCCTGCATCGCGATGCCTCGAATCTCCGTCGTTGTCGTCTCGTGGAACGGGAAACCGCTGCTCGAGCGGTTCCTGCCGGGTGTCGTCGCCGACAGCCCCGAAGCCGAGATCGTGGTCGTGGACAACGGCTCGACCGACGGTTCGGTCGCGTGGCTGCGAGCGCATCTCCCCGACGTAAAGGTTGTCGCCTTAACCGAAAACCGAGGCTTCTGCGGCGGAAACAACGCCGGGTTTCGCGAAGCCTCGGGCGCGTACGTCGTGTTTCTCAACAACGACGTCGAGACGACCCCTGGCTGGCTCGATCCGCTGGCCGCGTGGCTCGACGACCATCCGCGCTGCGCCGCCGTGCAGCCCAAGCTGCTCCAACTCGACGACCGCCGCCGGTTCGAGTACGCCGGTGCGGCGGGCGGTTTTCTGGATCGCTACGGCTTCCCGTTCACCCGAGGCCGGCTCTTCTTCACGATGGAAGAGGATCGCGGCCAGTACGACGTGCCCCGAAACATCTTCTGGGCTTCCGGCGCGGCGTTGATGCTGCGGCGGGGCGCGATGGAGCCTGACGAGCCGGTGTTCGACGAGCGCTACTTCATGCACATGGAGGAAATCGACTTGTGCTGGAGGCTGCATCGGCGCGGCTGGACGGTGGCGTGCGAACCGGCGAGCACTGTCTACCATCTCGGTGGTGCGAGCCTGCCCAAAGGCGACCGCAAGACCTTTCTCAACTACCGCAACAACCTGCTAATGCTCTACCGCCACCTCAGTCCGGGGGCGTGGCGGCGGCTGTTTCCCCGGCGGTTGGCGCTGGACGCGGCAGCGGCCGCGCGGGCGTTGGCGTCCGGAAACGTCGGCGAGGCGCGAGCCATCGGGCGTGCGTACGCCGAGGCGCACCGGATGAAACGGACGTTCGACGCCGACCGTCCCGACCGCGAGGACTCGTCGGTGTTTCCACCGTACCGGCACTCCGTCGTGGTCGACTATTTCGCCCGTGGTCGCAAGACCTTCGCTGCGTTGCCTCCCGACGCCTTCCCCCTCGGCTTTCGTTCGTCCGAATAACCGCTACGTCCGTCGCTGAGCGGCCATGGCCAGGCCGATGCCGACGAGCGTGAGCGCCATCCCGGCGAGGCCCAGCGCGGGCGGCGCTTCCTTCCACAACAGGTACGCGATCAGGCTCGCCCCGATAGGTTCGAGCAGGCTAAGCAGCCCCAGCATCAGCGGCGAGACAAATCGCACGGCATAGTTGACGGCCCCATGACCGGCGATCTGCGGCCCGACGGCCATTGCCAAGCACACCGCGTACGTTTCGGCGGAGAGGCCCACGAGCGGCGCTCCGCGCAGCACGGCGTACGCGCCGCTGAAGAGCGCGACGCATGCGAACAGCGGCAGCACATACGCGCCCCACGATAGCCGCTGCCGAAGCCGCTGCCCGATGAGCAGGTACGCGGCAATGGTCACCGCCGCCCCAAGCGCAAGCGCATTGCCCAGCAGCGGATGCGCTCCCGGTGCCGCGCCGCGTCCGTCGGCCCAGCCCAAAAGCGCCGCACCGCCCACACCGAACAGAAGTGCTGCAAGAAGCAGCCGACCTGGTGGCTGTCCACGCAGCATGGCGTAGGCCCCCAGCCACAGCGGTGTTGTGGTGACAAGCACCGTGGACGACGCCACGCTCGTGTGGCGCAGACTCTCGAACCAGAGCACAAAATGCAGCGCCAGCAACGCCCCGGCCCCCACCAGCGCCATCCAGCCCCGCGCGCTCAGGCGCGTCCGTTCGCGCACGAACGGGCCGAAGCACACGGGCGCAAGCAGTACCACCGCCATCGCTGAGCGCATCGTGACGAGCGACACCGACGGCGCGGCGTCGCCTGCGAGGCGCACCAGAATGGAACTCGACGCGTACGCGAACACGCTCACCGCCAGCGCAGCTACGACCGAAGACGGAATGCGCGTTGTTTCCATCGGTAACCCCTTAGCGCAAGCGATCCATCGACTTCACCAGCGCGATGTCTCGGGCAATGGCCCGGCGAGCCAGCATCGCAAACACAAACGCCGCCACGGCCAGCGCGGTCGTGGTAAACACCTCCGTCTGCCCCGACTCAAAATCGCCTCCCACGGCAAACGCCACGCCGAAGAGCACGACCAGCGCGAACGTCGCTAACGACACGAACGATACCGTACGAAGCTGTCGGGGGCGATCCCGGAACTGCGCAATTCCAATGCCGCTCGCCAACACAACGACTGCGGCCATCAGGTAGAAGGCGTTCGTAAACCACGGCCACATCGTCGCCGCAAGACCCGAAACAGGCGTTTGCAGCGAGAAAAGCGCGGCGGTGCACACGACAACGAGCAGCAGAAAAGCGGTCTGAATGCGCTGAATCATAAAGAGGCGAGCAAGGAAAAAGCGGGGAATAGCCCCTTCATCGGGCCATGGCTGTGGCTTCGGGCCAGTGCCGCATCGCCTCTTCGAGGGTACGATCGCGGACGTTGTAGAGACGGAGCGAGGATTCGCGGTCGAACACACGACCGGCAATGCGCCCGCGCAGCAGCGCATCAAGTTCGAGGCGCTCGAGGTCAAGACGGCTGCGCCAGGTAGCGGCAGACGTGCGGTCGTCGGCGAGGTTGGTGGACGTGTAGTCGAGGAAGGCGTTGTAGTCCTCCGGCGCAATTCGATAGGACGCGACGAAGGCCGATCCGTCACGGTAGCCGCTACGCAGCGCAGTGGCACGGGAGTACACAAAACTGCGCACCCAGCGATCAATCAACCCTTGGCGTAGCACCACCGCCGTGGCCGTACCGAGCGTGTCGGTCACCAGCACATCGGGGAGAATGCCGCCGCCGCCGATCACGATGCGCCCGGCGGGGGTACGGTACTTGAGGCTGTCGGGTACTTCCGAAAGCAATGCTTCGAGGCGTAGGTTGCGGTCCCGGCTCTGGCGGTCGCGCTTCGAGGCGTAATACTCTTCCGGCGTCTCGCCACGCGTGTAGGGCGTTTGGATGAGCCGTCCGGACGGAGTGAGAAACCGGGCGATGGTGACGCGGATGGCCGAACCGTCCACAAGTTCGCGTTGTTGCTGGACAAGCCCTTTGCCAAACGTGCGCCGCCCGACGAGCAAGGCGCGGTCTTGGTCTTGCATCGCCCCGGCTACAATTTCGCTCGCCGACGCGCTGCTGCCGTCCACGAGCACAATCAAAGGCAGGGCTTCGAACTCGTTGCCGCGCTCGGTCTTGAAGACCTGAGTGGTTCGCCCTTGCTGCGTCACCACCGTTTTGCCCGACGGCAGAAACAGGTCAGAGATGCGCACGGCTTGGTCAAGGTATCCGCCGCCGTTCCCGCGAAGATCGAGCACCGCGCGTTTCATACCCATCGTCGAGAGCCGTGAGAGCGCGTCACGGACTTCGTCGGTGGTGGTGCGAGAGAATCGGACGAGGCGGACGTAGCCCGTCTCGTCGTCTATCAAATACGCCGCTTCCACCGAGTTGACGGGGATGCGCCCGCGGGTGATGCGCACCGTCCGCGGCGACGGCTCACCGTAGCGCTGCACCTGAAGCTCCAGCGACGATCCCCCCGGCCCTCGTAGTGTCCGCACGATCAGGCTGTCGGGAAGGCCGAGCAGACTTTTGCCGTCGGCGCGAAGCAATCGGTCGCCGGGGAGCAGGCCTGCCGCCTCGCTCGGCCCTCCGGGCAACACCGACTGCACGGCAGCGGTGTCGGGCGTGCCCGTGAGGCGCTCAAACGCAATACCGATGCCCTCAAAGCCCGCGTTGAACTCGTCGCGAACGCGCCGCATCTCGGAGACGGTCAGGTAGGTAGAATGCGGATCAAGTTCCTTGAGCATCGTCTGGATGCCGTGTTCCACCACCCGATCCACCGGCACATCGTCCACATAGCTCTGGTAGATGGTAGCGAAGGCGCTGCGGATCAGGTCCAGCGGCGCATCGGCGGCGCGGAAGCCCAGCGTGCCCACAGCAAGAAGCGCAAGCGCTCCCCCCGGCACAAGTAGGCGGCGTACGGAGAGCTGCGGGCGGGTGAAAAAACGAGGCATAGGGCGAGCACGTTCGTCGGAAGGTACGCCAACGCCGCAAACGGACGTTGGATCGGCCACTTGGAACGGGCAAGCGCAGGGTATATTCCATCGATTCTCCAGTCCAGGCCTCAGTGCGCATTTTTTCGTCCGTCTTTGGAGCGCTGCTGGCCGCCCTGGCTCTCGCCGCCGGGGTGGCGTGGATGAGCTATCGCACGCCCCCTCCGCCCGCGACGCTACGCCTTTCCGGGCTGAGCGCACCCGTCCGGTTGGCCTTTGACGACGGTACACCCGGAACGCCCCTTGACGTGACGGTGGCTTCGCTCGACGACCTCTGGCCGGCTCTCGGTGCAGCACAAGCCCGCGACCATTTGTGGACGATCTCGCTATGGCGTCAAGCGGCACGCAGCCGACTTGCGGTGTGGTTCGGCGACGGGGCTTTGCCGGTGGATCGGCTCACGAAGCGCCTTGCCCTCTACGACACCGCCTACACCCAGACGCTCGCGTCCCAAGACCGCGAAGCCCTCGAACGGTTCGTTTCAGGCGTCAATGCCACGCTGACGACGAGGCGAGCCGTGCTCGATCCCAATCCTGCGCTCTTTCGGATCGCGCTGGAGCCGTGGACGGTAAGCGACGTTCTGGCCGTAGAGCGGCTGGCAGCGTGGCTCGCCGGTCGCCCCTTCTCCCACGAAGCCCCGCAGGCCGACCGCACCCTCGCGCACTTCGCCGCCCAAGACCGGCTGCTGCGCGACCTGCTCTGCGCCGACGCCTTCGACCAAAGCCGCGTCCTCGCCTACCGCCGCGACGATGGCGTCTACCTCGTTGCCCAGTGGATGACGGGGTCAAGCGCCCTGCCTGTATTCCCAACCGTCCGCGTTCGCGTCGGCGATCAGGCTGGCGAGGCCACGCTGCTGCCCGGCACGCCGTTCCCGCTCGGCGGGCGGCTCGGGGCGTTTCGGTGGGCGATCCGCCCGGTAGGAACGGCAACCGTGGAAGCGCAAAGCGGCGACGATGGCTCGGAGCGATGGGCAACGCTAACCAGCACCGACGGCTTCCTCGAAGAACACCGCTATGTGCGGCGGGCCGATGCTGTCCTGCTTGGCGATATCCAGCCGCCGCCTCGGCAGCCACAGGCCGACACGCTCCGGCAGGCCGTCGTAGATTCCACGCCGCCTCCTGCACCAACGCCGGTGCCCGATTCCGTGCAGGCAGCCCCTGCCGAAGCGCGGTTTTGGTGGGTGCGATGGCGCGGCCTCGCCATCCCAACCGATGCCGGGCGCTGGCTGGCGCTCTGGCGCGGCATGCCGCAACCGCCCACGCTTCTGGCTCCGGCGATGATCTGGACGGATGGGCATGCGGTACGCCTCTGGGGCGATGGCCCGCGCGGTGCCTACTGGGCGGTGCTGGCCCCCTCCAGCGAAGCCCCGTATTTGGCCGCTCGCCTCGCCCAAGTACTCCGCCAGCCCGGTGCCGTGCCCGAAGACGACGCTACGAGCGCGTGGGCGGAAGCGTGGGTGGCAGCATTGCGGCCGCGCGTGCTTGAAAACCGGCTTTCGCCCCGGCAACTCGAAGCCCTTCAGTACGTCCGCAACTGGACGTTCGGCTACTCGGCAGGCGACCTCGCGCCGACGCTTATCGAGGCGTGGGAGGCAGAAATCCGTCGACAAACTGGAAAAACGGTCGATGAGGCGGTCGCCGACACCGGCAACTTTTCAGGTTTGCGTTACACCAACGCATTTCGCGCCGCCGTTGATCGCGTGGCTGCAACCTACGGCCCGGATGTCACCGACTGGCGCTGGGGCACGCGAATGCCCGCAACCCGGCACTTCCCCGTGGCCTCGGTGGCTTCGCGCCTTCGCTACGACGTGCCTGCAGCCAGCCGCTTCCGCCCGTTACCGCTGGCCGGGGCGACCCACCCGACGACGCTCGCCTTTCTTCCCGGCGATCCCGCCGGCCATGCTACTGCCCCACTCGAACTGCGTCTACCTCCCAGCCCAGTACGCGACGAGCTTCGCCAGCTTCCGCCGCCATCGGGCGTACTGGCCACCTATCGCTACCCCGAACGCCCGGCCACCTTCTCGCTCCGGGTCATCCCCACTGGTTTCACCTCTATTCTCCCTGCTCCGTGATCGTGATGCTTGGTGCCGACGCTGGCGGCACGAAAGTCGAAGTCCTTGCCGAATCTGAAGATGGCCGCCGCCAGGAGGCGCATGGCCCATCCTGTAATCTCCAGCGCCTCGGCAACGATGCCGCTGCCGACGTGCTCGAACGCCTCGTCCGCGAGTTGCTCGCCCACTATCCCGATGCCACCCGCCTTGTGCTGGCTGCAGGTCTTTCCGGTGCTGGCAACCCTGCCGACCGTGAGCGGCTCACCCGAACGCTCCTTGCTCGCTTCGACGATCTCTCGCTCGGCCTCACCATCGTCGTCACGCACGACGCCGACATCGCGCTCGAAGGGGCGTTCGACACGGGAAGCGGCTTCATCGTCATCGCCGGAACCGGCTCGGTGGTGATGGCACGCTCGCTCGACGGAGGGCTTCACCGCAAAGGCGGCTGGGGATACCTGTTGGGAGACGAAGGCAGCGGCTACGCCGTCGGGATGGCGGCGCTGCGCCACCTCGCCGCCGTGCTGGACAACGCCCACCCGCCCAGCGCGCTTTCGGGCGCACTGCAACGTGAACTGGCCCTTCCCGACCAAGCAGCGCTCATCCATGCCGTCTACCGTGAGAACTTCCCGGTGCAACGGGCCGCACCGTGGGTGTGCCGGGCCGCAGAAACCGGCGACGCCGCCGCGCTCGCTGTGCTGACCGACCAAGCCGCGCGCCTCGCCGAGCAGGTAGCGCTTCTTGCCCGATCGCTGGGCGATGATGTAGCCCCCGCAGTGGCGCTACTCGGGGGCCTTACCCGCGAGACCGTCTACCGCACTATTCTCACCGACGCCATCCGCCACGCCGTGGCTCCCGACGGTCGGACGTGGGCCATCGCACCGCTTCCGTGCACGCCTGTCGAAGGAGCGCTTCGGATGGCCCGGCGCATCGCTGCCCAATAGCGGTGAACGTACGCTTCCTCGCCTTGCTCGTGCGCGTACTCGCACTTCTGCTCGTGGCCCTGCCGGCCGGAGCACAGAGGGCATTGGCCCAGCCTACGCCGCGCTTTGTCTTCGACGTGCAGGGCGTACCTCTGGCGAACGCGCTTCGGGAGGCGGCGCAGATGCTGGGGGTGGCGCTTTCGTACGAACCGGCATTGGTAGCAGGAAAGACGGCCACCTGCCGCATCCAAACAGACGGCGCTGAAGCGCTTTTAGGGTGTGTACTGCGCGGCTCCGGCCTAGACCTTTTACGCCAAAACGGCCCCGCCTTCACGCTCGTCCCCCATGTCAATGCGGCACAGCCTGTTGCACACAACGCCGCCATTGTGGGCGTGGTGGTGGACGAGGTGTCGGGCCAAGCGGTGGAAGACGCCGTGCTCACGCTTGTGCCGTCGGGACGAACGCTGAGATCGGGACGGCTATTCTCCTTCTCGTCGCTCGCGGCCGGAACCTACCGCCTCCGGGTTTCCCACGTCGGCTTCGAAGACCTTGAACAGGTTATAGAGCTGTCCAGCAGCCAGCGCACCCTTCGCCTACGCATGCGCCCCCACATCGCCGAGCTTCCGCAGGTGGTGGTGGACGGACTTTCGGTGGCGCGCCCGTATTTGCGCCTCGGCACCGACCAGCGCCCTGCTGAAGCGGTCGCTTCTACCCCCAGTGCGGAGCCGATCGATCCTTCGATTGGCATCTCGCCGCTGGCCGACTACCGCGTGCAGGGCTGGGGCGAAGGCGAGTACCTCCTCACCCTCGATGGAGCACGGACGTTTCCAGTTCCCACGCTGCTGGGCGTCGTAGGCCCTCTTGGCTCGCTCGCCATTGGCCAAATCACGGCACAAAAGGCAGCCTACGGCTCGCTCGTCGGATCCAGTGTTGTGGGGCTGGTTGACGCCACCCACTACCTTCCCGATCAGCCTGAGGTGACGGCCCACCTTGATCCGTTCGTGGCTGAAATCCGCGCAGGCGGACGCTTGGCGTCCAATTCGCCGTCGCGGGCGATGGTGTCTATCCACGCCAACCTGCCGTTTGATCGGAACAGGGGGGTGCTGTCTCATGCACTTTCCGACCGGGTGCTCCCCGATCCGCTGCTAAGCCGGTTGGTCGGGCCAGACACGGCGGTGCACCTGCCCAGCGGCCAGGCCCAAAGCAGTGCTTCGCACTTCGATGCACACGCGGCTACGCACTACCAAGGCTCGGGCATCAACGCGGTATCGGTGTCGGGGCACTACGGCTCCCGGCGACTGCTCACCCATTACCCCAACGATCCACACAGCGACCGCGACGACCAAGGCTGGCAGACGTACAGCGGGCGGGCTCTCTGGCTTACCGGTCTCGGGTCAGCCATGCTGCTTCGGCTTCGAGGTTCACTGGCCGGCTACGAGCACGAAGCGTTCGGCGTAGTTGGCGACGCCTCGGAACGCACAACGCTGCATACCTTCAACCGGGCCTTCCACTCGTCGCTCGATGCTCGGCTTGACTTCGCGCTTGACGACGACATCCGCAGCGAGTTTGGGATGTCGTACGAACGCCTCTCCACCCGCCTCACAGCCCCCACACCGACGGCGCAGACCTATCACCACGCCGTCCGATCCGCGCTGATTGCTGGCTTTGGCAGCCTTCGGCTCTCTCCAACGCCGATAGTCGAAGCCGAACTGGGCGTGCGCATCGTCTACACCACAACCCATCGACGTCTTTACCCCGACCCCCACGTCACCGTTCGAATGGGTCAAGCCCGATCTCCAGTGGGGCCGTGGGCGGCGCGCCTTGGCTTCGGCACGTTCCACCAGCTAATGCTGGCCTCCCGCACCCCGTCGTACAGCCCTGCCTCTCCGTTCGGGACCGATCTGGTCTGGACGGCGCTTGACACAAGCTTCCGAGTTCCGGCGGCGGGGCATCTCGCGGCGGAAATGCGCCTTGAGCCGTTGCCGTGGCTCGCCTTCCAAGGCGATGGCTACTACCGCACCCAACGCCGTGCTCCCACGGTTGCCTCGCCCGACACGGTATCGGGAACGGTCGCTTCCGCCGATTTTCTTCGCTTCGAGCAAGCCACAGGCTTCGGCCTTGGCCTGCTCGTGGATGTTCGCTACAAAGGCCTTGCAACTCAGGCCCGCTACGGCTACCACCGCACGCGTACCGAACACCCCTTTGCCCCCAACTCAACGCGGAACCCTCCGGGCAGCCGTCCCCACTACGGCACCTTGGCGCTTACCCTTCGGCTGACGCGGCACCTCGAAGGGCTGGCACGCCTCAGCATGGCCACGTTCGACGGCTGGGCCTACCGGCTGGCCTACTACGCTGCTGCCGACGCCCTCCAGCGCGGCACGCTCCCCACCGATCGCGCCGAGGCCATCCGCCCGCTTGTGAACGCCCTCGAACCCGAGGTGCCCAACACTACGCTACCCGCGACCATCCGGCTGGATATGGGTGTCGGATACCGGCGTACTTGGGGACCATTCGCCGCCGTGGCCCGCATCGAAGTCTACAACATGCTCGACCGGCCCAACCCCGACGAACAATCCTTGACCTACGATAACGGCGTGCTCACCGCGGCGGAACGCCCTACGCTGCCCATTAGCCTTGCGGCGTCGTTGCGGGTGACGTGGAAAGATCGGTAGCGGCCACCGGCACGCGGGCCTTCATCGCCTGCTCAAACGTGAGTTGGAACTTGGTCTGGAACACGATGAATCCGATCACGCCGAAGACGATGCACATGTCGGCGACGTTCCAGATCGGAAAGAGGTGCACCTCACCAAGGAGCGGCAACGTTACGAGGCCAAGGTCTACATGCACAAAATCCACCACCTGGCCCCGAAACCACTGTGCCGGAGCAGGAAAAGGCCAGTGCGCAAACGACTCGAACCATCCCCCTGCGCCAAAGAACACGCCGTAGGCCACCCGGTCGATGATGTTACCCAGCGCCCCTCCCAGAATAAGTGCGAGGCTGGCACGGTAGGGCATGTAGGCTCCGCGGATGTAGCGAAGATAGAGCACGATGAGCACGGTGGCGAACACCGCGAAGGCCGTCACGACAAACGGGGGGCCGAGCGTCACGCCGAAGGCCATCCCCGGGTTGGTCGTGTACGTCCATTTTAACCAGTCGCCAACGACGGGAATGGACTCGCCGAGGTACATTTTGCTCACCACCGTCAGCTTGATGATCTGATCCAGCAAAACGGCAACGAGAGTGATCCAGAGGACGCGCATACGCTTATACGATTCTGCAGAAGGGGTTCGGAGTACTCGACAGCCTCAAAACGACAGGCTCAGACCGGCATAGGTACCCCTAAAACGGATGCCGTGGTGGGTGCCAGCGAGGTCATACCGTTGCACCGATCGCTAAGCAACGAGATGACCGCTTCGTCCCACGCGACGACACCATTTGGAGTTTGGTTTTAGGCCACCTTAGCGGCGACCGGTTTTGCCTTCGACGCTGGTTTCGGTGTGCGGCACCACCATCAGTCGCTCTTTGGCGATGGGCTTGCCCGTCACCTTGCACACGCCGTAGGTTTTGTGGCGAATGCGTTCGAGCGCCCGTTCGAGGTAGCCGACGTATTTCTGCTCGCGCGCCACCATCAGGTACATTTTCTCCCGCTCCATCGCGTCGGTGCCCGCATCGGCCATATGGAACGAATACGCCGTGTCGTTCTCGGCGTGGTCGCGGGCGTTGGCCAGCTGCGCCTTCATCGACTCGATGTCTTCGATGGCTTCCCGGCGCTTTTTGAGGATGAGTTGGCGAAATTCCTCCAGCTCCTCGTCGGTGAACGGCGTGCGGCGCTCGTTTGGATCGGGCGGCAGAAGGGGTGATTCGGCAGGCAGTTCGGACATCGTCGTCGGGGGCCGCGCCGCGCTTTAGACGCGGGAAAGCAAAAACTGAAACGTCTCTCCGTCGAAGTCTGCGGAGGCCCACTCTGCCGACGGTGAAACGCGTGTGAATGCTTCAATGAGCACTTCGTTCCGCACATAGCCCTCGTGCGCGACCAGCGCCTCGGCCAAAACCGGCGTGGCGGCGTAGTCCACCCGAACGCGGTCGGAGACGTGCAGGTCTTGCCGCTTGCGTTCCTGCTGGAGGTGGAACACGGCCTCGCGCATCAGTCCCTCGGCCACCAGCGACGGGTCGCGGTTGGTGTCGAGCGCCACGGTCACGCCGTCCTCGCTCGCCACATGCCAGCCCGGCACGCCCTCGGTGACGAGCGTCACGTCCTCGGCCACGACTTCCAGCGGGCCGTCGTCCAGCACCAGCGAGAGCGCGCCGGTCGCGGCGAGCGTGTCCATCTCGTCGGACGTCAGCGCGGCGATGCGCGCGGCGGCGGCCTTCATCCGAGGGCCGATCTTCTTGCCGAGCACGCGGAAGTTGGCGGCGGCGCGGCGGCTGGCAAACGCCGCGTCGGGCGGGGCCAGTTCGAGCGTGCGGACGTTCACCTCGTCGCGGACGATCTCTTCCACCGCCGCCAAATCGTCCGCCGTCGTGCCGCCGGGCAGGATCACGAGCGCCTTGGCCAGCGGCTTGCGGACGTTCAGGCGCGTCTCGTTGCGCAGGCTCAGCACGAGCGTCGAGACGGTGCGGGCCAGCGCCATCCGCCGGTCGAGGTCGGCGTCGAGCGCGGAGGCGTCCACCGACGGAAATTCGGCCAGATGCACCGACGCCGCCGTGCCTTCCCCGCGCTGCGCCTGCCACAGCCACTCGGCAAAGAACGGCGCGATCGGGGCCATCAATAGCGCCACGTTCGAGAGGCACTCGAACACCGTCGCGTAGGCGTGCTGCTTGTCGCTGTCCGACTCCGACTTCCAAAAACGACGACGCGACCGTCGCAGGTACCAGTTCGACAGGTCGTCCACGAACCCTTCGACGGCGCGGGCGGCGCGGGTCGGATTGTAGTCTTCGAACGCCACCTGCACGTCGTGGATGCAGGTGTGGAGCCGATGCCGCACCCAGCGGTCGAGTTCGGGGCGGTCGCCCCCGGGCGCATCTTGCCCGGTGTAGCCGTCGAGGTTGGCGTAGGTGGCAAAGAAGCTGTAGACGTTGGCGAGCGTGCCGAAGAAGCGGTTGCGCGTCTCCTCCACCAGCGCCTTCTCGGAGAACTTGAGGTTCTCCCACGGGCTGGCGTTGCTCATCATGTACCACCGCGTCACGTCCGCGCCGTAGTCGGTCATCAGGCGGAACGGGTCGAGGGTGTTGCCCTTGGACTTGGACATCTTCTCGCCCTTGGCATCGAGCACGAGGCCGTTGACAACCACGTTTTTAAACGCGACGGAGTCCTCGACGAGCGTGGCGATGGCGTGGAGCGTGTAGAACCAGCCCCGCGTTTGGTCGACGCCCTCGGCGATGAAGTCGGCGGGGAACGCCTCGCGGAAGGCTTCGCCGTTCGTCTCGCCCGCGTCGGTGCGAAGGTAGCCGTGCTGGGCGAACGGCATCGCGCCGGAGTCGAACCACACGTCGATCAGGTCGGGCACCCGCCGCATCGTCCCGCCATCCGGCGAGGGCCATGTGAGCGCATCCACATACGGGCGGTGCAGGTCGAGATCGCCGGTGTCAGGGTTGATGGCCTCCTGCGGGATCTCGCCCACCTTGGCTTTCAGTTCCTCGACGGAGCCGATGCACTCGATGTAGTTCGGGTCGCGGTCGCTCACCCAGATCGGCAGCGGCGTGCCCCAGAAGCGGCGGCGTGACAGCGCCCAGTCCACCCCGCCCTTGAGCCACTCGCCGAAGCGCCCGCGCCCGACGCCCTCCGGCTGCCACCGGATCGTGTCGTTGAGCGCGACGAGCCGGTCGGTGTGCGCCGACGTGCGGACGAACCACGACTCCACCGGGTACTGCATCAGCGGCGTGCCCTTGCGCCAGTCGTGCGGGTAGTTGTGCAGGTACGAATCCTCGCGGTACAGCAGGCCGCGCCGCTTGAGGTCGCGGATGATGACGCGGTCGGCGTCCTTGAAGTTCAGCCCTTCGACCTGCGCCTCGCCGAAGTTCTGCTTGAACGTGCCGTCCGGAGCGATGGGGTTGAACAGCGGCATCCCCGCGCCGAGCACCACCGCGTTGTAGTCGTCCGCGCCAAACGCGGGCGCTTCGTGCGCCACGCCCGTGCCGTCGGTGTCCGTCACAAAGTCCGCGTGGATGACGCTCCAAACATTACCATTTCCTTCCCAAACAGAAGCCAAAATGTGAGCAAAGTGCTCCGGTCCCTGATCATATCGCCCTGTTATCCGACCATCTTTTGCGGCCTTAACAAATCCTTCTGCCCATTGAATATCATTATTGTTTAATTGTCTTTTCACTAAATATCTTTGGTCATCATGATACCAATCAACATTAGCCAACAGGAAATCGACAAACGGTTGTACATACTGCTTTCCTTCCAACGTCGCGCCGGGGAACGTCTCCACGACCGTCGCGCCGTCGTCTTTGAGCACCGGGATGCGCTTCTCGGCCACGATCACGTGCGAGCCGTCGGAGAGGCGGACCTTGGCGTAGGTGAGGTCGCGGTGGATGGCAATGGCCGTGTTGGACGGAAGCGTCCACGGCGTCGTCGTCCACGCGAGCAGGTGGGTGTCCGGATCGTCGACCAACGGGAAGCGGACGTACACCGAGGCGTCTTGCACCTCTTTGTAGCCCTGCGCGACCTCGTGCGACGACAGCACGGTGCCGCTGCCGGGGCTGTACCACTGGATTTTGTATCCTTGATACAGCATTCCCTTGTCGAACAGCCGCTTGAGCAGGTTCCACACGGACGCGATGTAGCCGTTGTGGAATGTGACGTACGGGTGCTCCAGGTCCACCCAGTAGCCCATCCGGGTGGTCATCTCGTTCCACAGGCCCGTGTATTCGAGCACCGACTCGCGGCAGGCCTTGTTGTAGGCGGCGATGCCGTACGCCTCGATGTCGGCGCGGGACTTGAGCCCCAGCCGCTTCTCGACCTCGATTTCGACGGGCAAGCCGTGGGTGTCCCACCCGGCCTTGCGGAGGACGCGGTAGCCGCGCAGCGTTTTGTAGCGGCAGAAGGCGTCCTTTACCGTCCGCGCCATCACATGGTGGATGCCGGGGCGTCCGTTGGCCGTTGGCGGGCCTTCGTAGAACGTGAACGCCGGTGCGTCGGGCCGGTCGATGGACTGCGCGAAGATGCCGCGTTCGGCCCAGAAGGCGAGCGTTTCCTGTTCGAGGGCGGGATAGTCGAAGCGTTTGACTTCGGGAAAACGGCGCGTTTCAGGCGGCATCGGGCATCGGCGAATGGACCGAAAAATACGCCGCGGGCCGTGAAGGCACGGTGAGGGCGCGGGAACCGCCGACAAACGTCTATTCCAACGCCGTACGGTAGAGACGCCCCGCTGGGACGTCTCTACGCCGTTCGTTTCCACACGGGCCGTCCGGCGGTCGGTTACGCGCCCTGCCCGATCCGTTCGACCACGCCGCGCATCACCGCCGTCATCTTCGGCTCGGCCAACCCGGCGGCCTCCACGATCTCGGCCAGTTCCACCGGCGCGAGGCATTCGGGGAAACATTCGTCCGTCACGACCGAGAAGGCGAGGCAGCGCAGGCCCATGTGCCGCGCTACGATTACCTCCGGCACCGTGCTCATCCCGACCACGTCCGCGCCCATCTGCCGCAGCATTCGGTATTCGGCGCGGGTTTCGAGGTTGGGGCCGGTCACGACGACGTACACGCCCTGCTGCATCTTGATGCCCTCCTTGAGCGCGACCTCTTCGGCCAGCGCACGGAGCGACTTGTCGTACGGATCCGACATGTCGGGGAAGCGCGGCCCCCACGCATCCACGTTCGGCCCGATCAGCGGGTTGACGCCTTGCAGGTTGATGTGGTCGGTGATGAGCATCAGGTCGCCGCGCCGGAACAGCGGGTTCATCCCGCCTGCCGCGTTGGAGACGAGCAGCGTGCCGACGCCGAGTTCCTTCATCACCCGCACGGGGAAGGTGATCTGCTGCGGCGAGTAGCCCTCGTAGAGGTGAAAACGGCCCTGCATCGCCACCACGTCCACGCCCGCAAGCGTGCCGAAGAGCAAACGTCCGGCGTGGGTCTCGACCGTCGAAACGGGAAAACCGGGGATGGCATCGTACGGGATTGAATCCCGCACCTCGATGTCGTCGGCAAGGGCACCCAGGCCGGTGCCAAGGATGATGCCCACCTGGGGCCGAACCGCAGTTTGATCGCGCAAGAAGGCGGCAGCGGCTTCAACGGCTGCGACGTACGACGTAGGAGATTCGGTCATTTCGGACGTTCGGATTACGGATTTCGGACTTCAGATTTTGGACATGCTCTTCAACCCAACCCCGAGAGCAAGCGACGGATGCGCTCAATCTCTTCGCCGGACCCGCTCGCCACCGGAGGCGGTTGTGCGTCGGGCGGAGCGCTGGCCTCGGACAGATCACCCAGGAGGGATTCGACGGCGTACCCGGAACGGGCAACCGTGCGCGGCACAGGCAACGGATCAGGCGAGACTTCGGGCGGCGACGCGGCGGTAGGCGGTGGGGCAGACGGCGTCGAGGCTGGATCTTCCACCGGAGAAACGCGGTCGCCCACCGGCGGCATCAACCGGTCGAGCAGGTCGTCGCTCCACACCGCCTGATTCGTCGCAGACAGGTCAACGGGGCCGGGGTCGAACGCGAACTCGGACGATACCGTATACCCCGTCGGGGGAAAGGGGGCTTCCGTTGGGGCATCGGGAGGCCTTGTCGACGATTCCAGCGGTTCCGGTTCCCACGTCGTTCCGGGCTGGGGAACGTAAACGTCGTCGTACGCGGGCGGCAAATCGGCTTCGGAAACAGGCCGCTCTGTATCCCACAGCATCGGCTCCGGTGCGGGAAGCTCCACCGTCCATTCCTCGGTAAGCTGGTCGTAGTCGGTCGGCTCGGGCGGGTTAGCGTCTGCCGGCGGTCGCGGCAAGGCCGCAGCGCTCTGGGCATCGGAGAAGATGTCGGAGAGCGCCACCATCTGCGGCGTCTCCGGCCCTGCATTCGGCGCATCGGCGGGCGTCGGCGACGCACCAAACGTGTCGGCAGACTCGTCCGAGGCGGGCAGCGATTCGGCGGCACCCTCGGCCTCCACCAAGGACGTCTCCTCGCTAAATGTCGCTGCGGCGGACGTCTCGTCCGTGGGAAGAGCATCCGGCAAAACCACTTCCGGCTCGAACGGCAACCCGTCGAACCCCTCGCTTTCATCGCTCGCAAGCGTTTCCTCCGCCTCCATCCGGATGTCCATCGTTGGAGCGGTGTCCGTCGTCTCATCGTCCAACCCAATCCCCTCGTCGGCATCGTCGGCGTACACGACCGGCTCATCGTGCGAGTGCGGTGTGCCGGCCATCGCCTCCATGTCCGTCAACGCCTCATCGGCCATCGCCTCGTCCATTAGGGACTCGTACGGGCCAAGGCCGTCGGCAGGTGCAGCGGGCAACTGACCGGATCCGGGCGGCATCAGGCGGATGAAGCCCACCGGATCTTCGCCCTCGAAATGGGCGAGCATCTCCATTTCCGACATCAAAAACGCCCGCAGCCGCGCCACGATTTCCTTGCGCCGGGCGGCGATGGCCTGGGTTTCTTGGCGGAGGCGGAGGCGTTCGGTCTCGGCGTCGCGCTTGATGCCGCGCGCTTCTTCGTGCGCTTCGATGCGCAGCTGTTCGGCCTTGGCCTCGGCGGTGGCCATCGCTTGACGGCTCGATTCCCGCGCCGTTTCGATGGCTTGCTGCAGCGCCTCTTCCACCCGCTCGTAGTGCTGAAGCTTGACCTCCAGCTGGGTCAGCCGGTCGTCGCGGCGGCGTAGCTCGGTCTCCATCTCGTCCCACTGCTGCGCCAGAACGGTCAGCGTGGCGTTGACTTCGTCGGGATCGTAGCCGCGAAATCGGGTGTGGAATTCCTGCTTACGAATGTCGAGGGGCGAAGGCCGCATCGTCGAATGGGCATAAACACGGCAAGATAGGGTATGCGGCGGTCTTCCTTACGCCCGATCCCCGAACAACGCGCTCCCAACGCGCACGTGCGTGGCACCTTCTTCGACGGCCACCTCAAAATCCCCGGACATTCCCATCGACAGGATCGGCAGGCGGTCGGCCCCGCCCAGATCGTCGCGGAGGCGGCGCATCCGTGCAAACTCCGGGCGCACCGCCTCCGGGTCGTCGGCGGGCGACGCGAGCGTCATCAGCCCATGCACATCGAGGCCAAGGCCGCGCAGCCCGTCCACCAGCGCCGCCGCCTGTTCGGGTTCCACGCCCGCCTTCGACGCCTCGCCGGAGACGTTCACCTGCACCAGCACCGGAACGCGTCGGCCTTCGGCCTCCATCCGCCGCGCCAACGCCTCGCCCGCCCGAAGCGAGTCGACGCCGTGGATCAGATCGGCGTACCGGACGATGTCGCGGGCCTTGTTCGTCTGCACCCGTCCGAGGTAGTGCCACACCGCCGGGGCGCTGGCAAGGGCCTCGCGCTTGGCGGCGAGTTCCTGCACCTTGTTCTCACCCACCGCCGTCAACCCCGCATCCAGCGCCGCGTGCACGGTTTTGACGGGATGGGTTTTGGTGACGGCCACGAGCGTCACGGCCTGAGGATCTCGACCGGATCGAACGCACGCGGCTTCGATGCGTCCGTGAATGGCGGCGAGACGGGCGGCGAGGTCGGGCACAGCGGAGGGCGTTTGTGCCGGTCAACGGCGGGCCGCCGTGCAGGGTTCGCTACGCTTCGCCGCGCAAAAAGGCGCGGCCCTGCACCTCGCGCCGCAGCGTGTGCAGCGCCATCAGCCGCCGCTGCTCGGCTTCGAGGGCGTCCGTGCCCTGCCCTTCGGCCACGCGGACGCGCCCTTCCTGCCGCTCGATCTCGGCGTCGACGCGGGCAGTTTTCAGCAGCGTCATCGCGCTTTTGGCCGACTCATCGGCGTCGATGCGCACGTTCGCGCCTTCCTTCGCCCACCCGTCCGACACCACCGGGCGCGCCGCCAGAAGCCGCGCCACCAGCGCCTGCGCCTCCTCGCCGTGCCGTCCCGACAAAAAACCGTCGCGCTCGACCGGCCCGGCTTCATACGCCTCGGCGACGGTCGCGGCCAGCCGCCGCGCCGGGCCGTCGGTGAACTCGTCGAGCGCCATATGGCCGAGCACCAGTTCGACCATCGGGTCGCCGTGTTCGAGCATCAACACGAGCAGTTCGCGCTCGGGCGGCAAGAGGGCCAGTTTGGCAGGCGCGGGCGGAGCCGACGGCTCCGGACGTTGCGTATCGTCGGCCACTGCAGGCGCGGCGGCGCGGCGGCGCGGGTCGCGGCGTACCTGTTCCAGCCGCTCGGCGAGCGCAGGCGTGGGCACGTCCATCTCCTCGGCGACGCGCTTCAGGTACGTCTGCTGCAACAGCGGACTCGGCAGCGCCGCCACAACGTCGAGCAGCTCGTCGGTCACCTCGGCCTGCCCGTCGGCGGTCGCCAGCCGTCCGGCCCGCTCGGCGGCGCGGCGGGCAAACGCGACGAAGTCCATCCGGTGCGTCCCGAGGTACTCGCGCAGTTTCTCCGCCCCGTGGGTCTTGGCGTACGAGTCCGGATCGTCGCCCGGCGGGAGGCTCACGGCGTACACCATCAGCCCTTTTTTGAGGACTTCGCCCACGCCCATCCGCCGCGTCGCCTGCTCGTCGTCGGGGTCGAGGCCAAGGTTGGCCACCACCGTCCCCGCGCCCTTGAGCGCCGCACCCGTGCCCGCGTTGTCGGCGTCGTAGAGCAGCACGATGCGTTTGGCGTAGCGCCCGATGAGCTGCACCTGGTCGGGCGTGAGGGCCGTGCCGCAGGTCGCCACCGCGTTGGTGAGGCCGGCTTGGTGCATCGCCAGCACGTCGGTGTAGCCTTCCACGAGAATCGCCTCCTCGGTGCGGCGGATCTCCTGCCGCCCGGCGTAGAGGCCGTAGAGGACGCGGCTTTTTTGGTAGACGGCGGTTTCGGGCGAGTTGACGTACTTGGGCTGCGTCTTGTCGTCTACGAGTTGCCGCCCACCAAAGCCCACCACGCGCCCGGTGTGGGAGAAGATGGGAAACATCACCCGCCCGCGGTAGCGGTCGTAGAAGCCGTCTTTTTCTCGCCGTCGGATGACCAGCCCGGCGCGTTCGAGTACGTCCGGGTCAAAACCCGCTTCGAGGGCGGCGTTCAGCAGCGCGTCCCACCGATCCGGCGCGTAGCCAAGGCCGTACGCCTTGATCGTGTCGTCGGTGAAGCCCCGTCCGCGCAGGTAGGCGAGCGCCTCCGCGCCTTCGCCCGTACCCAGCTGGCGGTAGAAAAACTTCCCGGCGAAGCGCAGCGCGGCGGTGAGCGCCTCGGCCTCGGTGGCGCGCTCGCGGTCGGCGTCGTCGGCCTCGTCTTCCGGAATCGGCACGCCGAAACGCTCGGCGAGGTGGCGGACGGCGTCGAGGAAACCCACGCCCTCGGTGTCCTGCACGAACTTGAACACGTCGCCGCCCCGGTGGCAGCCGAAGCAGTAGTAGAGGCCGTGCGCGGCGTCGACGGAAAACGACGGCGACTTTTCGTTGTGGAACGGGCAGAGACCGACGAAGCGCGTCGCGCCTTGGCGTTTGAGCCGCACGGTGTCGCCGATCACCGCCACCAGATCGGTGGCCGCGCGGACTTCGGCGATCTTGTCGTCGGAAATGGGCATCGGAGGCGGGAGACGTCTCGTCTCAACGACGCCCAAACGGGCCGGTTCGGCAGCGGCTGCGGACGCCGTGCGCCCGGCTTACGCCAGCGGCACCGCTACCGACGCGGCCTGCGCGGCGGGCTGCACCGGCCCTACGGGCGGCTTGTGGTCGCACTGGCACGCGGGCAGCGACGAGAGGGCGAGGACGGCGGCGACGGCGAGGAGGCGCTTCATCGGGCAGGAGGCGGAGTTCCGGGTGATGCCGTGCAAGGTACGGACGACGAACGGAGGCTGCGAATCCCTGCGCACGGGAAAATGCCGCGAACGGCAACGGGGAACGATCAACCGCCCATCGCCTATCTTCTCCTTCCCCCATTGCACTTCGACCTTCGTACCTCTCTCCATGAACGTCCTCGGCATCGACATCGGCGGCTCGGGCATCAAAGGCGCGCCCGTGAACGTGAAAACCGGCGAACTGCTCGCCAAACGCAAACGCTTCGACACGCCGCAGCCGGCCACCCCAGACGCCGTGGCCGACACGGTGCTCCGCCTCGTCCGTCACTTCGACTGGGACGGGCCGCTGGGCGTCGCCTTTCCCGCCCGCGTGCGACGCGGTGTGGCCGAAACGGCGTCGAACATCGACAAGGCGTTCATCGGGCTGGACGTGGACAAGCTTCTGGAGGAACGCACCGGCCTTCCGACGCACGTCCTCAACGACGCCGACGCGGCGGGCGTGGGGGAAGTCCACTTCGGCGGCGGACAGGGCGTCAAGGGCGTGGTGATGATGATCACGCTCGGCACCGGCATCGGGTCGGGGCTGTTTGTCGACGGGCATCTCGTGCCCAACACTGAACTCGGCCACGTCGTGCTCCCGGGCGGAAAAGTCGCCGAGCCGTTTGCCGCCGACCGCGTCCGCAAGGCCGAGAAACTCGACTGGAAGACGTACGGCAAGCGCGTGCAAAAGGTGATTGCGTACTACGACTTCCTGTTCGCGCCAGATTTGATGATCGTGGGCGGCGGCGTGTCCAAACCCGAGCGCTGGAGCGAGTTCGGGCCGCTGCTCAAGGCGTCGTGCCCCATCGTCCCGGCCACGCTCAAGAACGACGCCGGCATCATCGGCGCGGCCTACCACAGCTCGACGCTCAAGTGAAAAGCCGGATCACGCTCTCGCCCGGTCAGACCGTCGCGCTGCGCGACGTGTCGAAGGAAGCGCTCGCCGCCGCGATGCGGGCGCATCTCCCGTCGTTTTCGGCCCGCAACGACCCGTTTCTGATCGTCGTAGACGATGCCGATCGGTTCGTGCAGCTTTGGGCCCATGCCCCAGACGGCTTTCAGGTCGAATACGGAGAGAACGGCCAGCCGTTCGAGCACCCCGACGGTGACCGCACGTTGGAGGAGACCGTGGCCCTTTTCGAGCGCTTCGCCGACGGCGTCTGGCCGCCGTTCAACGGTGGCGTGCCGCTGGATATGGAAGAGCCGATCACGATGCCCGCAACGAAACCCGACGGCTCTCCGCTGCTCAACGCGCGGGTGCTGCTGTATCTGCTGCTGCTCCTCTTACTGATCTTGACCTACTTTTTCGGCTGACTCCGCGCCTTCTCTACTCCGCGCGCAACGACGCGTCGCCGGGTTGGCCGGGAGTCTGCCGGGCAGGCTTGGCGGCATCTTCCTGGCCACGCACGCGGGTGGTGAGACCCCAATAGCTCGCCAACTGCTGAATGAACGACACTTCAAGCGGAAGCAGCTTGCCGTCGGCGTAGGCCAAGTCGGCCAGGTCGTTGAGAATGCCCAGCCGTTCGTTCGGCGACAACGTCTGGCGGAGGCTTTCGGCAGCCAAGGCAATCAGCTGATCGCGTTCTTGCGCGATGTAGGCCAGCATCACATCGCAGAGCGTCTTTTTGACCACACTCTCCGGGGAGTCGGGCGCCCACTTGCCCAGCAAGCGCGTTCCGGTTTCGATCTCAGCCGGGGCCAGCTCGTGATCGGTGCCGTGGGCAAGGGCGATGTAGAGCAGCGCCATCTCGTGCAATTCCATCCAGCCTTCCACTTTTTTGAAGCGCATCAGGGTGATTGGGATAGAAGTGGCACAGACTCCGGGCCGTCGGCGTTGCACACCGCAGCGCCCGAATCGCCGCAAGTGTACGGCACACCCGTGCCCATTCTGACCTTTTCACGATGCCAATCCACGTTTGTTACCGTTTTTCCGCCCCTTCGCCCGAACGAGCGCACGATCACGCCGAGGCGCTGCTGGTCGAACAAACCGTTGAGACGCCGCCGGAAGTGTCGCAGCGCTACCCGTTTGTGCGCGAACACCTGATGGGATCGGTGGAATCGGTGGAGGATCTGGGCGACGGCACGTTTCGCGCGGCCCTTGCGTTGCCCGAAGGCGTGGCCTGCACGGACATGGCTCAGCTGCTGAACGTGATCTTCGGCAACGCCTCCATCCACCCCGGCATCGTCCTCGACGGCCTCGACCTGCCACCGTCGCTGCTCGGCGGCCTCGGCCCCCGCCACGGCATCGCGGGCCTGCGACGGCTCTGCGGCGTGACCGATCGTCCGCTCGTGGCCAGCGCCCTCAAACCCGCCGGGCTGTCGGTGGAGGAACTGGCGCACCTCGCCTACGGCTTCGGACTCGGCGGCCTTGACCTCGTGAAAGACGACCACTACCTCGCCGACCACGCCTTCGCGCCGCTTGAACCTCGCGTGCGGGCCGTCGTGGGGGCGCTCGACCGCGCCGCCGACCGTACGGGCCGTCGCACGCGCTACGCCCCCAACCTTTCGGGCACGCCATCCGAGGTCTTCCGGCAGGCCGAGATCGCCCAACGCCTCGGCGCCGATGCCGTGATGGTCGCGCCGATGCTGATCGGATTGCCTACGACGGCGGAACTCGTCCGCGACCATCTGTCCGTTCCGCTTCTGGCGCACCCGAGTTTTTCGGGGATGAACGTCGAAACGTCCGTGCTGCTCGGCCAGCTCTTCCCGCTCGTCGGGGCCGACGCCGTGATCTTCGCGGGCTACGGCGGACGCTTCGCCATCCCCAAAGAAACCTGCCAATTGCTCACCGAACGCATCCGAGCCCCGTTCCCAGCCATGAAGGGAGCGATGCCGACCCCGGCAGGCGGGATGACGGTGGAGCGCGCCGCCGAACTCGTCGGGTTCTACGGCTCGGACACGATGCTGCTCGTGGGCGGAAGCCTGCTCGCCGCCGACACCCTCGGCGACCCAACCGCCCTCGCCGAAGCTACGCGCTCGCTGGTCGCCGCCGCGTCGCTGGTCTAACGCACAGCCCGTAGAAGACGCCCAGTGGAACGCCGCTACGCGGCAACGTCGTCAGGGCGCAGCGTCCCAGCGGAACGACACGGAGAGCGTCACGCTGCGCGGCAGGCCGGGTTCGAGGTAAACCGGCACGCCGCTCACAACGTCCGGGTTGACGAACGCCGAGCCGACGTACTTCGTGTCCAGCACGTTTTGCACCGACAGCTGTGCGCCCACGCCGAGGCCGCCCGCAAGCCGGAGCGGGTGCTCCGTCCCAATTGCCGCGTTCAGCACCGTGTAGGCCGGCACCTCCACCGCGTTGGCATCGTCCACCATGTACGCCGAAACGCCCTGCACGTCGAAGCGGCCAAACAGGCCGTGCGCCACCGGCGGCGCAAACCGCAGTTCGGCGTTGTAGAACGCGCCCGGCACGCCCGCCACGGCGTTGCCCGCGTAGTCGGCCACCTTGCCGGGCTTGCCGTAGTGCACGGAGTCCACGGTGTAGCGCACGTATTCGTTGTTGGAGAGCGTAAGCGCCCCGGCAAGGTCGAGGCCGCCGGCGAACGAGAGCCGCGCGCTCGTCTCCACGCCCAGCCGCCGCGTCTTCCCGGCGGTGAAATAGAACCGTCCTCCACGGTACGGGACGATGTCGTTGCGCACGTCGATCACATACGCCGCCGCATCGGCGCGCACCCGGCGCAGCGCCCCGTTCATCGTCCGGTCGAACCGCGTGCCCAACTCGACGGTGGTGGATTGGATGGGCGATAGCAGCGGGTTGATGGCCGTCACGAGGTCTTGGCCGAACGTGCTGGCCGGGTCGGTTTCGTTGCCCGCAGGCACTTCCACCCCGCCGCCCAGCGCGGCGAAGACGACGAGGCCCGGCGCGGCGCGGAACGTGGCTCCCAGGCGCGGGGTGACGGCCGTGAAGGTCACGGCGGTGTCGAGCACGGGCGTGCGGTAGTCGCGATAGTCGTAGCGCACGGCGTCGTAGCGCAGCCCTCCGACGAGGTCGAACCGCCCCTGCGACCAACCGATCTGGCCAAAGCCACCGGACGCCAGCGCGCCTTCGGCCTTGTTCTGCGCGATCGTCGTCGAGCGGCCTTGCGAGGGCGAGAGGGCGTAAAAAACCGCCGCGCCGTCCTGGAATTGCGCATCCGTGCCGACGACCGTCGTGAGCCGGCCGGAGCCGGCGGCCCAACCGTGCTGCCACGACGCCGATCCGCCGACGTGCCCGCGCGAGAAGTCGCGGTAGGTGCCGCGCTCGGAGCGTTGCAGGTACTTGGGCTGCGCGAAGAGCACGGCGTTCCACTCGCCGCCGTTCAGGTCTTGGTGCGCGAGGCGCAGCCCCACGCGCGCCAGCTGGTTGTTGCGCCGTTCGCGGCGGGCGAGGTACGTCGGGTTGGCCTGCTGCGGATCGGCATCGTACTGCGCTTGCGAGAGCGGGCCGGGAATGCCGAAGCGGTGCTGCGTGGCCGCCGCCGTGGCGGTCAGCTTGGTGCGCGCCCCCAGCGCCGCCGACGCGCCCGCGAGTACGAGCGTCCGATCCATCTGGCTGTTGGCGCGCCACCCGTCGAGGTCGGTTTGGGAGACGAACGCCCACGCGTGGCCGTCGCCAAGACGAGCGTTGGCGCGCGCCGACAGTTTGCGGAAGCCGAACGTGCCGGTGGCGATCCGTCCTTCCACAAACGGCGCGGTGCCTTCGGGTTCGGTTCGAAGCACGAGCAGGCCGCCTGCCGCGTTGCCCCACAGCGCCGACGCGTTCGTGCGCACCACCTGCACCTCGGTCACGGCGTCGAGGTCCACCAGGTCGAAGGCCGTCCGCCCGTCGGGTTCGGTTTCGGGGATGCCGTCTACGAGCACCTTCAAGCCGCGCGACGTGCCCGCGTTGGACCGGTCGCCCGCGCCGCGCGCGCCGAATCCGCGCACCGACAGCCGCACGTCGACCCCGCCCGAACGCGACTGTGCGAGCACGCCGGGCACGCCCCGCAACGCCTCGTCGAGACCGGCGGCGCGGCCCCCGGCGAAGACGCTCGGCGAGACGACGGTGACGGACAGCGGCGCATGGCCCAGGCTCGTGCGCTCGCGCAGGGTCGTCACCACGATTTCTTCGGCGCGGACGCTCGCGGTGTCGGGGGTTTGCGCGTACGCGGCAGAGGTCGAAGCGGCCAGCAAGGGCAGAAAACGGTAGACGAGGCGCATGGACGGTCTGGACATGGGGAATGCTCCACGGAGCGGCGAAAAGATACCAGAGCCATCGGGTTTGGATTCGACCGAACCCTCCCGTTTCGCACGCTCAAGACCGCTGCCCAACCCTTCGTGCGATTCAAAACCCCCGCGTCTGTGCCAAGGTCGCTGCGCTGTGTTTCGCCTCCTTTCGGCCTCAAGAGGCGGCGAGGCTCAGGTTCGATCTGCCGAAAACGAACGCGCCGCCCGGTCATGCCGGGCAACCCGGCGCACAGATAAACCGTTTGACGGCGGGTGAACACGCCGCTCCTTTCCGATGCCGCCCTCGCCGCCGACGCGCTCCGCCGAGGCGGATTGGTCGCGTTTCCGACCGAGACGGTCTACGGCCTTGGCGCGGACGCCCGCAACGCAGACGCCGTTGCGAACGTGTTTGCGGCCAAAGGTCGCCCGACCGACAATCCGCTGATCGTCCACCTTGCCGATGCTGCCGACGCCAGCGACCTCGCCGTCGTGTCGACGACCGCGCGGCGGCTGATGGATGCGTTTTGGCCCGGCCCGCTCACGCTCGTCGTTCCGCTTCGCGCCGATGCCGGACTGGCCGTGGCCGTGACGGCAGGGCTTGGCACCGTGGGCCTGCGCGTGCCGAATTTGCCAGAAGCCCGTGCCTTCCTCGCGGCGTGCGGAGTCCCGGTGGCCGCGCCGTCGGCAAACCGGTCCGGACGCCCCAGCCCTACCGATGCCCACGCCGTCCTGCTCGATCTGGACGGACGCATCGATGCGGTGCTCGACGGGCCGCCTGCCACGGCAGGGCTGGAATCGACGGTCGTGGACGTCACACAGGGCATCCCCGTCGTGCTGCGCGACGGTGCCGTCACGCTCGCCGACCTCCGACGCGTCGTGCCCGAAACCGTCCGAGCGGCACGCGGGAGCGAGCTTGCCCGCCGCAGTCCCGGCACCCGCCACCGGCACTACGCCCCACGCACCCGCATCGTGGCCGTAGAACCCAACGCTGCCGTTCCCCACGTCCACTCTCCCGCCGGATGGCTCGGCCTTGTCCCGCCCGACGATCCGTCGCCGTTTGCGCAGATTTGGACGTTCGCCACCGTACCCGACTACGCCCACGCCCTTTTCCGGACGTTCCGCGAAGCCGACGCGCTGGGCCTTGAAGCGCTCGTCTGCCGACTGCCACCCGACCAATCGGAAACCCTCGCCCACGCCCTCCGCGACCGCATTCTTCGCGCCGCCGAATAAATACGATTTTTGTGTACGATTTATCGTTCATTGAAAACAATCGCATCTCCATACACCACAAACGACACAACCTACAATCCGATGGATACCGACGAAACGTACGTCGACGTGCGTGCCCGCATCGATGCGCTGATCGACGGCGAGACCGACTGGGTGGCAGCAATGGCGACGGTGGCGAGCGAGCTTCACCACACCTTCGAGCACTACCATTGGACGGGATTCTACCGCCACACGTCGCCCGAGATGCTGGTGATCGGGCCGTACCAAGGCGGCCACGGATGCCTGCGCATCCCGTTTAGCCGGGGCGTATGCGGCGCGGCGGCGCGGACGAAAACGACACAGCTCGTGCCGGATGTGGAGGCGTTTCCCGGTCACATCGCCTGCTCGTCGGCGACCCGCAGCGAGATCGTCGTGCCGGTACTCACGCCCTCGGGCGAGGTGCTGGCCGTGCTGGACGTGGATTCCAACGACCCCGATGCGTTCACGACCTCCGACCAGCGTCACCTCGAAGCGCTCTGCGCGATGCTCGGCCAGCGGTTTGGCACATAAAAAAACCCTGTCAGAGTCGGTGACCCTGACAGGGTGGGCAAACGCGCCATCGACCAAGATCAGTCGGGCAGGTGGAAGGCGGCCTTGACGGCGTTGTAGTCCGAGAAGTCCACGTTCTGCTTGGCCGCATAGTCGCCAAGCACCACGACGCGGATGCGGCGCGACGGCTGCTGGCGCAGGTTCACGTCGGCGGCAGACGACTCGTAAAACGCCTCGAACGTCTGGTTCGAGAAGGCATGGCCGAGCGAGATCGTGTACGACACCGCCTGCAGCTGCGCATCGTCTACGGCGTAGGTGTACGGCATGGCCGTCCACGTCCCTTGCTCGTAGAAGTACGCCAGCACGGCGGCGGCATTGTTGTCGATAGCCGGAACGGCGAACTGCTGCGAGAGCACCGTGCCGTTGAGCGTGGCGCTGGCCACGTTGAAGTCGACTTCCGTGAAGTAGACGTCGGTATCGATGATGGTTCTGTTGCTGGTGGTGTCGCACGCAGCGACGAAGAGCGTCATCAGCGCCAGGGCGAGAAGGGAGAAGCGGTTACGCATAGGAGTGGGGTGAAAGAAGGGATCGAGAGGTTGCGTGGACGCTGGAACGAGCCGTTGCCCGATTTCCTTCCAACGCCCGTGCCAACCTTTCCGATCGCGCCCCTTTCTGCGCCGCATTCTGGGCCGCGCATCCCGCCGTTCCGCCCGATGCCCATGCCTTCGTCGCAGGTTCGGGGCCAAACTCGGATGCACACACCAAACCCTTGCACCGCAGCGACTTACCCTTAGTCGCGGAAGATGGCAACGGTGCGGTTTCCAGCCCCGTCGATGGCGGCGCGGTACATTCCCGGCGTGTTGAACGGCATCGTCACGCGGCCTTGAGGATCGACGGCTATGACTCCGCCGCCGCCGCCCATTTCGACCAGCGAGCCGTGCACGACCGCGCTGGCGGCTTGCGTAAGCGACAGTCCGGTGTAGCGAATAATGGACGCGATATCGTGCGCCACGACGGCGCGGATGAAGTACTCGCCGTGGCCGGTGGCACTCACGGCGCAGGTCGCGTTGTCGGCGTACGTTCCGGCCCCGATGATGGGTGCATCCCCGACGCGCCCGAACTTCTTGCCCATCATCCCGCCCGTGCTCGTTCCGGCGGCGAGGTTGCCGTCGCGGTCGAGCGCCACCGCGCCTACCGTCCCAAACTTGTGCTCCATCCCGCCCGCCAAGTCCGGCGACGCCGCCAGCGCCGCGTCGAACCGTTCGGGCGAGACAAACGACGGGTCGGGCACGCCGAGGGCGTTGAAGCCGGTGCGTCGGTTTTCCTGCATCCGGCGAAGCTGCTCGCGGCGTTCGGGCAGGATGAAGAAGTCGTTCGTCACCCGTTCCAGCCCCTGCTGCCCGGCGAACTCCTCCGCTCCGGCCCCGACGAGCATCACATGCGGCGAGCGTTCCATCACCCGGCGGGCCAGTTGGATGGGCGAGCGGACGGTCGTGATGCCCGACACCGCCCCGGCGGCGCGGGTGCGCCCGTCCATCACCGCCGCGTCGAGTTCCGCCGTGCCCGCGTCGGTGAGCACCGCGCCGACGCCCGCGTTGAAGTGCGGCGACTCTTCGAGCACGCGGATCGTCGCTTCCACCGCGTCGAGCGCCGTGCCGCCACGCTGGAGCACCGCGTAGCCCGCGTCGAGCGCCTGTTCGAGGGCTGCGCGGACGGCGGCCTCGCGTTCGGGCGTGAGGTTCTGCCGGAGGATCGTGCCCGCGCCGCCATGCAGCGCCAGCGCGATGGGCCGTTCGGGGGCAGGCTGCGCGGTGGAGGCAACGGGCGAGACCATCAGCAAGGCAAGGGCGGCAAAGAGCAGGCGCATCGTTGGGGCGGCATAAGATCGGGAGGCAATATCGCCATCGAGAACGCCATCCGGCACAATCCCTTCACACCTCGCCCGTTGCGATAGAGGCGTTTCGTTCCGATCTTGGGGCCACGGCGGCGCGGAATAGCGAAGATTCTTCCAGAGTTCCCGTCAGACACCCTCTGTTTTTCGTACCGTTCGCTTCGCCCTGCCCTCCGGCGCGGCCCTCCTCTCTCGCACCTTCCCTTGTGGCTCCTTCGCGAGTCGCTCCCCAACGTGACCGAAACCACCACCGTTTCCCGCACCCTCATCCGCCGCACGCCCGCCTCGTCGCGCCTTGCCGCCTTGCAAGCGATGAACGACGAGGACCTGATGGAGCAGTTTCAGGGGGGCACCGTGGAAGCTTTCAACCTGCTGGTTGAGCGCTATTCGGAGCGGCTGATGCGCTACCTCTACGGCTTCCTCGGCGACGTCAAGCGCTGCGAGGACTTGCTGCAAGAGACGTTCTTGCGCGTCCACCGCAACCGCCATTCGTACCAGCGGATCGCCAAGTTCTCGACGTGGCTCTACACCATTGCCGGCAACCTGGCGCGGAGCGAGTACCGCAAGCGCAAGCGGCGGCGGATGTACAGCCTCCAGTCGGTCAACCGCGACAACGAGGAGTACGAGATGGAAATCCCGGACGAGACGTTCGCGCCCGACAAGCACGCGGAGTCGATGATCCAGGATGCCTACATCCAGCAGGCGCTCAAGGAAATCCCGCCGTCGTTCCGCGAGGTCGTGGTGCTGCGCGACATCCAGCAGCTCGCCTACGAGGAGATCGCCGAGATCACGGGCCTGCCGATGGGCACGGTCAAAAGCCGCATCAACCGGGGGCGCACCAAGCTCCAGCAGCTCCTCAAAGACGTCTACCCGTTCTTCGACGGCAGCAGCAACGCGTCGTCGGACGAAGAGGAGACCGAAGAACTCTACGCCTGAGCGCGGCGGCAAGCATACGGTCAATGGACTGGCATCGCGAGGAGGCCGACGAAGCCATCTCGTTGGTTGAGTCGCTGCGCCACGCCCGCCATGACCATCTGATACCAAGGACTTCTTGCAGCACTGAGGATGGCCCTCGATCGCCCGGCTCCGCCTGAACGCCGCCATGCCTTCACCGGGCGCATTGCGATCCGCTGGGGCGACATGGACGCGCTCGGTCACCTCAACAACGCTACCTACCTGACGCTGCTCGAACAGGTGCGCACCGACTGGCTGGCCGCCCTGCCCGACGCCGACGAGGCGTGGACAAAGGAGCGCGGCCCCGTAGTGGCGCATGCGGCGATCACCTACAAACGGCCCATCGTCTACCCGGCCACGGTCGTGATCGACATCTGGTCGGAAGAGCCGCGCCGCTCGTCGCTGGTGTTTTATTACGAACTGCGCACCGCCGACGTGCCAGACGTGCTCTGCGCCACCGCCGAGACGACGCTCGTGTGGGTGAGCTACGAAACCGGCCGTCCCGTCTCCCTCCCCGACGCCTTCCGCGCGATGTGGGAGCGGTCGGCGAGGTAGCCGCCTTCGGTTTGCAAGAAATTGGACACGCGATCGGTGGCACTCAAAACGAGGACTGTTGCGCTACGAAGCCGCACGTCTCCTCGTCATCCGATGTGACGTTTTGTGCCCTCCATCTCGACCCAAGCCTACCGAACCAGCGTGATTAGGCTCACAAACGTGTCTGCGCCTTTGGTAAAACGGTAAAGGTATACACCGGCTGGGAGATTTCCCGGCTTCCAGCGCACCTCCGAGGCTCCTGCCGGGGCGTACCCGGAGGCGACGACGGCGACCTCCCGCCCGAGGGCGTCGTACACAGCCAGTCGAATGCGAGCGGCCATGGAAAGCTCGAAGCGGAAGGTGACTGCATCGCTTACCGGATTGGGGTATGCTGAGACCCGATCCATCACGGCAACCGGGGCGGAGTCTGCATCCGAGGACGCCGTCGACGGCGTCCCGATGCCAACCCGTTTGTTCTTGATGTCCCAGTAGTACACCGGCCAGAAAAAGTAGAGGCTGTTGCCCAAGTTGATCCGGTTGCGCAGGAACGATGGCTCGGCGTACGTCCACGGGACTCCCCCGCTCCATCGGCCTGCGAACAGCGACGCCGGGCTGCGATCGGCTTCGTATGGGTCCGAGGGCACGTTGAACCCATACGACCGCGAAACGCCGCTGTCGTCCGTGAAGCGGACGGTCACGGAGGCGTCGATAAGCGTCGTGGCATCCTGATTGTAGCGGGAGTTGCCCCACCTCGTCCATGGGCCGTCCGTGACGAAGTGAGAGGCAAAGGCCCCCGCATACTGCGGGTCGTTCGAAGCAAGGCGGAGCGTAAGATCTGGCGCTCCCGTGTCCACGGTCGAGATCAGATCGTTCGCGGTCACAATCCGCTCGGAGGTTCCAGGAATGCCGACCTCGACCTAGAAGCCGGGGACGGCCTCCGGATAGAACCCCGCCGCGTCAGACGTCCAATTCGGTACATCGCTCCGCCACGCGAGGTAGTCTGTGATCTCGGCGACGTTCCCGATCTGGAGGTAGGAGTTGAGGGAGGCTCATCCTGCGGACAGGCTTGTGCCCTCCGGGCTGCATGCCGAGACGATGCCGAGGCCCATCCGGTCGGCAGCATACTTCTGAGCGAGGACGAACGGGAACGACTGCTCGTTGCGGTGCAGATAAGGACTGGGGAAACCGCCCATGATAGCCCCGTTCCCGTAGGGAGCCGTGCGGTCGTCGGGCAGATACGCCCCGCCAACCGACTGCTTGAGCGCGTAAAACCGATAGTTATCCATGGAATAAACGGTCCCGTCCGTGCTCTTGACGGCGAGTTGACCCTCCACGAGGTCGGCGGGGCGGCCCCAATCGGTCGTCACGTCCCGTTGGATGACCGTGAGCTTGGAGAAGTCCAGAGCACCGCCGGGAATGCTCGTCGTCCAACTCCCCGTGTCGAAGTGGATCTCATAGGGCGTCCCCCCTGCGATGGCAGTTCCCTCCAGCGAGACCGTGAACTGATACGCTCTGTAGGTGGCGTCTCGTAACGGGATCATCTTCGCCTTGTCCAGACTGCAGAGGTCTTGACTGCTCGCCATTGGGGCGATCGCAAGCAGAATAGATAGCGTGCAAAGGGCTTGTCTCATACGGCTTGCTTCTTGTTTTTCCTGCGATGAACTGGAAAATTGCAGTGAGTTGACGTTCCGTGACTCGCAGTCATGCGCAGCACTGCTTCTTGTAGTTACGAAAATCGTTCAGTTGGAGGAAAAGAACGATATGCGGTGCAAAACAAACGAGAGTGTTTGCAATCATCACAACGAATACGACCAACCTCTCGATACGATGTACTTCGTACGAGCCGATACGGGGAAACACTCTCCCACAGCGTCACCTAACGCCTGTCTTCAGCGCGTGCGCAGCACGACCGTGCCCCATGTGCGGACTTCGTACGGAGCGAGGTCGACGCGGGCGGGCAAGCCCAGCGGGGCGCTCAGGCGCGACGGATCGCCGTCGGTGCCGTCCCACAGCGCGGCGGTGACGACCTGCACCGTGCGAACGCCGGGCACGTCCACCGTCCGGCGGCCCCGGCGCTCGACCGTGCCGTTGTACGACGCTCGGAGCGTCTCGGACGGAGTGTAGACGGTCGGCGCGGGCCGGACGTTCACGGCGACCAGCACCCGCGCCTCGCCCAAGAGGCGCTCGAACAGCAGCACGCCGTCGTTGCCCGCATCCAAAACCCGCAAGGCCCCCTCGCGAAGCACCGGATGCGCCTCACGCAGCAGCAGCGCCGCTTCGTACTCGTCGCGGGTGCGGTAGTCCAGGGAAGCCAGCGGCATGTGTTCAAACAGCGGGACGATGGCCGTGTTGCCGTGCTCTTGGCCGGTGTAGACGAGCGGCGCTCCGGGCAGCAGCGCGACCGTCCAGAACGCCGCCATCGCGCCGAGGCCGCCGTTGAAGCGGAACATCGGCGGGGCGTCCCACGCGGTCTCGTCGTGGTTGGTGGTGAAGCGCAGCTTGGGTTGGTTGGCCGACAGCGGCGCGGCCAGATCGGCCAGCGGTGCGCCGTTCCAGACACGCTTCATCGCTTGGTAGAGCGGCCAGTCGTACGTCAGGTCGAAGCCCGCGTCGTACAGCTCCGGCGTCGCGCCTTCGGCCAGCATCAGCACGGGCTTGATCGTACGCAGTTCGGCGATGGCCTCGCGCCAGAAATCGGCGGGCACCATCTCCGCCACGTCGCAGCGGTAGCCGTCTACGCCGTAGGCCGTCACCCAAAACCGAAGCGCATCGATCATGGCGCGGCGCAGTCCGGGGTTGCCGTAGTCGAGGTCGGCGACGTCCGTCCAGTCGGGGTTGGGCGGGACGATGCGGCCCGACGCGTCTTTCGTGTAGTACTCCGGATGCTGCGCAATCCACGGATGATCCCACGCCGTATGGTTGGCGACCCAGTCGAGCATCACCTTCATCCCCAGAGCGTGCGCGGCGTCCACAAAGGCGCGAAAATCGTCGGCCGTCCCGAAATCGGGGTTGACGGCCGTATAATCGCGCACACTGTACGGGCTACCAAACGTGCCCTTTCGGCCTTCCAGCCCAATCGGGTGGATGGGCATCAGCCAAACGGTTGTGGTGCCGAGGGCCTTGATTTGCGGCAGCAGCGTTTGGGCGGCCGCCAAAGTGCCCTCCGGCGTGGCGTTGCGGACGAACAGTTCGTAGACGATTTCGTCGCGCGGGTCGAACGCGCTGTGCGCGGGCCGTCCGACGTCGACCACCGTCCCCGGCGTGACGGCGGCTCCGGCGCGGTGTTCGCCCGCAGGTTGGGCCACAACGACGGGCGCGGCGAGAAGGGCAACAAGGATGGCGCGGGCAAATCGGGGCATCGAGGCAGAAAGGACGACGCCTCAAAGTACGCCTCCGCCCCGCCTCAGCGCCACGCCCGGCGCACGTCCGGGTGGTCGGCAAGACGGGCGAGCAGATCGTCGCTCTGCACCATCGGGCGCGTTACGACGCCGGCATTCGCGGCGCGGGCCAGCACCGCCGCCGCGGCATCGTCGTGGCGTTGGAGCACGAACAGCCGGGCCAGCAGCAGGTAGCCGTCGGGGCGGGAAGCGTCTTGCGTGACGGCGATGCGGGCGAGGCTCTCTGCGCGTTCGAGGTCGCCGAGTTCGGCAGCGTTCCACGCGGCGCGGGCGTGGAGCGGGCCGTCGCGCACAGCAAGCGCGGCAAGGCGGTCGAGGGCGGCGAAGGCACGGCTTCGGTTGCCTACCAATCGGGCGGATTCCACGACGAGCAGATGCGCTTCGGCGCTCTCGGGCCTTAACGCGACGGCACGCTCGGCGTCGACGAGGGCACCGGCAGGGCGGCCGAGCGCCAGCAGCGCGTGCGCACGAAGGCGACGGGCGTCGGCATCGTCGGGCGTTGCCGTCAGGATGCGGTCAAGGCGAGCTTTTGCTTCCGGCGCACCGCTGACGCCGCTGCGCAAGGCCGACTCGGCGCGTTGCAGATCGCGGGCCGGGCCGGCAGGACGAGCAAGGCGGGAATCGCCTGTCAACCCCGACACCGTTGGGGCGGGTGGAGGAGGAAGCCCCCGTCGCCACGGCTGCGCCGCAGTGTCCGACGCCGCCGAGCCGCCCAGCACCAGCCCTACAGCAAGGACGGTGAGCCAGCGGCAAAATTGCGGGGGAAACGTGAACATCGGCGGAGAGGTGGGCGTGCGACCGTTCAAATCCAAAGATCGTTCCGATCCGCGTCCCTGCCCCGTTTCGATGCACGAACCGTTCCCGGCCGATCTTTCCGGCGCTTTCGAGGCGCTTGCCACGCGAAAGCTGGGCCAACAGGCGTCGTTTCGAGCGTACACACCGTCCACGATGACGGACGCCGCCACCCTCGCCCGCGACGGAGCGCCCTCGGGCACCCTCGTCGTCGCCGATCATCAAACGGCGGGGCGTGGCCGGCAGGGTCGGTCGTGGAACGACGCTCCGGGGCAAAACCTGCTGCTGTCGTTCGTCTGGCGTGACGGCCGCCCCGATGCGTGGCCGCGGGCGCTTCTGGGAGTAGCGCTCGGCGTGGCCGAGACCCTCGACGCGATGGGGCTGGCTGCGACGGTGAAATGGCCCAACGACGTGCGCCTCGGCGGACGCAAGGTGGCGGGAACGATTGCGCAGGCGGCGGGCGGCGCGCTGATCGTCGGCCTTGGCGTGAACGTCAACCAAACCGATTTTCCGGACGACCTCGTCGCCACGGCTACCTCGCTGGCACTCCACGCCGGGCAACGGCTCGAACGCGCCACCGTCCTCGCGGCGCTGCTTCCTGCGCTCGAACGCCGCCTCGACGACGCACTATCCGACCACGCGGAGACGTGGCTTCCGGCCTTCACCGCACGGCTCGACGGTCTCGGCAAAACGGTTCGGCTTGTGGAGGGTGAGACGATGCTGACCGGCACGTTCACATCCGTCGGCGAAGACGGCGCGTTGCGGCTGCTCCTGCCCGACGGTCGGGCACGGGCCTGCTACGCGGGCGATGTTCATCTTTTGCCCTCCTCTACGCCGTGAACGTCCTCGCCCTCGACCTCGGCAACTCGGCCCTTAAAGGGGCGCTGATCAACGCAGACGACGGCGTTCGAGGAGCCTTCCGCATCGCCTACGACGACCTGCCCGAAGCCCTCGACCGGGCGCTTGACGGGCTGTCCGCAAAGCCCGACGCCCTCGGCCTCTCGTCGGTCGTGCCCGCGCAAACCCTGCGGGTGACCGACGTCGTACGTCGGCGCTTCGCAACGCCCTTGGTTGAGGTCAAGGCCGAGATGCCTTGGCCGTTTCGCGTGGGCTATGCCACGCCCGATACGCTGGGCGTCGACCGGCTGTGCGCCGTGGCCGGCGCGTTTGAGCGCGGCGCGGGGCCGCTCGTCGTCGTGTCGGCGGGGACGGCGCTTACCGTCGAGGCTGTGGACGCGTCGGGGACGTACGTCGGCGGCGCGATTGCTCCCGGCCCTCGCCTGATGGCTCGGAGCCTCGCCCGAGGCACAGCGCAGCTTCCGGAGATCACGGTTGAGCCTGATCCGCCCGCCATCGGCACCACGACCGCCGAGGCGCTCGAAGCGGGCATCGTGGGGATGTACGCCGAGGGCGCGCGTGGGCTGGTTCGCCGCACCCGCGATGCGCTGGGTGCTCCCGACGCGCCGGTCGTGGCCACCGGAGGCTTCGCGTCGCTGCTGGCGGCGTGGGACGCAGCGGCCTTCGGCGACGTGCGTCCGCACCTCGTCCTGGTCGGCATCGCCCGGATCGTACAAAAAACGCTGTCAGAGCCTCGGCCCTGACAGCGCAGTTCGGTTCAGTTGCCGCCTCGGCCACCGCCTCGGCTGGTCGAGCCGCGCCCGCCACCGGACGACCCGCCCGACGAACCCCGTCCGGAATCTCCACCCGACGAGCGGCTGGGCGGATCGTAGCGTGGCGTTTCGCGCGGGGGCGCTTGACGCGGCGGTTCGGCACGCGGCGGAGCCGACTCGCGGCGCGGGGGCGTGTACGAGCCTTCCGACGAGCCGCGACCGCTGGAGCCGTTGTCGCGGGCAGGCGGCGAGTACGTCCGTCCCCGCGTTTCGCCCGCGCCCACGCTCGGGCGACGGGTAGGCTGCGTGGTGGTAGCGGTGCTTCCGCGCCCCGTGGACGCCTCGCCACCCCCTACACGGCCGCGACCTTCTACCACCCGCGTCGTGCCGCGTGCGTCGCCTGCGCCCACGCTTGGGCGACGCGAGATCGGCTGTCCGGTCGCCGCTCCGCGAGTCGCGCTTCCGGTTGAGCCGCGCCCCGTCACGCCCCGTCCTTCGGTCGTTCCGGCACGGCCCAGCCCTGCGGGCATCGGCGCACCGTTGATCGAACCGCTCCCGGCGGTCGCGCCACGAGGCGTCGTGCCGTAGATCGGGCGCACCGTTCCGCGTCCGTCGTAGCGCCAGCCTGAGTAGTACGGATCGTGGTGGCCGCCGTAGTAGCCGCCCCGGTACGCATAGGCGTAGTACGGATCGTAGTACCAGTAGCGGTACGGGTTGTAGTACGCCCACGGAGCGCCCCAGCCGAACGAAATCGAAAGACCAGGACGGTAGCCGTATGCGCACGGGCGGTAGCCCCAGCCGTCCCAGCAGGTGTACGACAATCCGTACGAGTAGTAGTACGGGTCGTAGCCGTAGTTGTAGTCGTCGTAGTAGCGCGAGAAGTAGCGGCGGTAGCGGTTGCCGTCGGCGTATCCGTCTTGGTAGCCCTCACGGTAGTCGTCGTCCGACGTCACAGCCGTGTAGCCGCCGGCGGATCCCGTCGTCTCGTCGTAGGTCGTCACCACCTCGCCGTCTTCGGTTTTGGAGTACGCGACCACTTCCTCGTAGTACGCATCGTCGTAATCGCGAACGGTGATGCAACCGGCGAGAAGCGTCCCGGCCAGAAGCACGGGCGCGACGACGGCCAGCGGACGCAGGAGGCGGAATCGGTCGGCCATAGGGGTAAAGCAATAAAAGCAGGAAGTCAAACGCCGTCATCGGGCGAAGGTTGTGCAGAACCGTGTTGGGAGCAGCGTGCGTCCGCGAACCGGCTCGCACACGTCCCGTATCTTCGGGCTGTGCCCGATCACCGGGCAAAGGCCGCGCCACGGCGTCGAATCCGCCGCCGGGCCGTTTTCTTCGGGGCTGCGCCGGATGGCCCGCCCCCTTTCTGTTCACGAATCCCGACACTCGCTGTCCACAAGAATGGCCGACGCCATCACGCCCCGCACCACCGATTACGCCCAATGGTACCTCGACGTCATCAAGGCGGCGAAGATGGCCGACTACTCGCCCGTGCGCGGCTGCATGGTGATCCGCCCCAACGGCTACGCGCTCTGGGAGAACATGCAGCGCGAGATGGATCGCATGTTCAAGGAGACGGGCCACGAGAACGCGTACTTCCCGCTGTTCATCCCGCAGTCGTTTCTCGCCAAAGAAGCCGAGCACGTCGACGGTTTCGCCAAGGAGTGCGCCGTCGTCACCCACAGCCGCCTCAAGGTGACGGAAGACGGCCTGATTCCCGATCCGGAATCGAAGCTTGACGAGAACCTGATCGTCCGCCCCACCAGCGAGACCATCATCTGGAACCAGTACCGCGACTGGATCCAGAGCCACCGTGACCTTCCGATCCTCATCAACCAGTGGGCCAACGTGGTGCGCTGGGAGATGCGCACGCGCCTGTTTCTGCGCACGATGGAGTTCCTCTGGCAAGAGGGCCACACGGCCCATGCCACCGCCGAAGAGGCCATCGAAGAGACCGAGCGGATGCTCGACGTCTACGCGACGTTCGCCGAGGAGTTTATGGCGATCCCGGTCGTACGCGGCCTCAAGACGCCGTCGGAGCGCTTCGCCGGAGCCGTCGAAACGTACTGCATCGAGGCGATGATGCAGGACGGCAAGGCGCTGCAAGCGGGCACCAGCCACTTCCTCGGGCAGAACTTCGCCAAGGCGTTCGACGTCCAGTTCCAGACAAAGGACAACACGCTCGAATACGTCTGGGCAACGTCGTGGGGAACGTCCACCCGGATGATCGGCGCGCTCATCATGACGCACTCCGACGACAAGGGTCTCGTGCTGCCGCCGCGCCTCGCCCCGACGCAGGCCGTGATCGTGCCCATCTACCGCACCGACGAGGAGCGCGTGGCCGTGCTGGAGCGGGCAAACGACCTCGCCGCCGCCCTCAAAGCCGCCGGGCTGCGTGTGAAGGTGGACGCCCGCGAGGCGTTTCGTCCGGGCTGGAAGTTTGCCGAGTACGAAGCGCAGGGCGTGCCGCTGCGCCTCGCCCTTGGCCCCCGCGACGTGGCGAACGGCACCGTCGAGCTGGCCCGCCGCGACACCGGCGAGAAGTCCTCGGTCTCGCAGGACGGCCTCCCTGAAACGTGCGCCGCGCTGCTCGAAACCATCCAAGCGAGCCTGTTCCAAACGGCCCTCGACCGCCGCGAAGCGCTCACGACCGTCGTGGACGACTACGACACGTTCAAGCGGCTGCTCGACGAGAAGGGCGGCTTCTTCGCGATGCACTGGGACGGCACCGCCGAGACCGAGGCCCGCGTCAAGGAAGAGACGAAGGCGACGATCCGCTGCATCCCGCTCGGCCAAGCGGAAGAAGACGGCATCGACCCCGTCTCCGGCCAGCCGTCGAAGGGCCGCGTGCTCTACGCCAAGGCGTACTGAGCTACCACTACCTTCCCTCTGCACCATGGACGTTTCCCTGAACGCGTTTGACGACGGCTTTCTGCCGTGGGTGGGAGACGCCTACGCCGGCGGCCTGCACGGCGTGCGAACGCTCGTGCTGGGCGAGAGCCACTACCTTGTGCCCGAGAAGGGCGACTGGCGCACCCACCGCGACGCCGACTTCACCCGGCGGGTCGTGCAGAAGGAGGTGGAGCAGGGCGGGCGACTCGCCTACTTCAAGCGCCTCACCGCCCTGCTCTCCCCCGACGGCCAACCGGACGCGACGCTCTGGCAGCGACTTGCCTTCTTCAACGTGGTGGAGCGGTTCGTAGGCAATGCCCCCCGGCAGCGCCCGTCGGCCTTCCAGTGGGCCGACGCGGAGGCGTCGCTCCCCGACCGTCTGGCTGCGCTCCGCCCAGAACTTGTGCTCGTGACCGGATTCGACCTGTGGAAGCACGTCCGAACGGTGCTGGCCGGCCGCGCCGAGGAGATCGGCAAGCGGCAACGCCGGGTGGACCGCCTCGGCCTCGTCGCGCCCGGCGGAGGCGACGAGCCGTGTACGTTCGTCGGCCTCATGCATCCGTCCGCCTACGGGTTCAAGCTTGCGGAGTGGCGGCCGGTCGTGCAAGCGCACCTGCCGCACGGGTAGCACCGTCGTCCGCCGCCGCCGCTTCTCTCAGACGTCTCCCCGCCGTGGATCTTCCCGACCGCCGTTCGTCGAGCGTAGCCACCCGGCTGGCGCTGGCTGTCACATACGCCGTCAGCCCGCTCAGCCTTGCGCCGCTGTTGCTCGGCGGCTTGGCGAGTGCGTCGGGCGCGTCGGGGCGCGACGTGTCGCTGGTGATCGGATGGGCCGTTGCGCTCGTGGCCGTCGTGCCTGCGCTTGTTCTCGCGGCGATGGTACGGCGCGGCGCGGTGGCGACGATGGAGGTGCGCGAGCAGGGTCGGCGCACCGTGCCGTACCTCGTGGGCGGTGTGTGCACGCTCCTGCTCGGACTCGTGCTGCTGGGCGTGCTGCCCGGAGGGCAGCGGTTGGCGGCGGCCTCGGCGCTCTGGCAAGCCGTTACCACCGCGGTGCTGCTGCTGATCAACCGTAGATGGAAGATCAGCGTGCACCTCGTCGCCGTGGCCGGTACGTTCGCCACGCTCGCGTGGGCACGCTCGGCCGCACACCTGCCCATCCCCGACGGGTGGCTCGTGGTGGCGGCGCTCGCCGTGCCGCTCGTGGCGTGGGCGCGGCTGCAGCTGCGGGCGCACACGCCGGGCGAAGTCCTCGCCGGGACTGTCGTCGGCCTACTTCTCCCGCCGCTGCAACTGACACTTTGGGCTGGGTGACGGCTGGAATCGGCAGAACTCAGGGCGCTTCGGTGCGGATTTGGGCGATGCCGAAAGCTAAACGGCAGGCCGCGATCATCGATCCGGCATCGGCGCGCCCCTGTCCTGCAATGCCGTAGGCGGTGCCGTGATCAGGCGAGGTGCGGACGATGGGCAGGCCGCAAGTGACGTTCACGCCCCGGTCGAATCCCAACGCTTTGAACGGCGCAAGGCCTTGATCGTGATACATCGCCATCACGCCGTCGAACGCCGCAACGTCGGTGGCGAAGAAACCGTCGGCGGGAAACGGCCCGTGAGCGTTGATTCCCGCCGTCCGTGCCAACTCAAGGGCGGGTCGGATCGTGGCGATCTCCTCGTCGCCGAGGACGCCGCCGTCGCCTGCGTGCGGATTCAAACCGAGCACCGCAATCTTCGGACGGTCGATTCCGAAGTCCTGCCGAAGCGCCGCCTCCATCGTACGCAACCGCGCCTGGATCGCATCTTTCGTAACCAGATCGGCCACGCGCCGAAGCGGAACGTGCACCGTCACGAGGCCAACGCGCAGCGACGTGCCGGAGGGCAGATCGGCCACAAGCAGCATCAGCGGGTGCTCGACGCCGCAGAGCCGGGCGATGAACTCGGTGTGGCCGGGCACGTCGTGTCCTGCGAGCGCAATGGCTTCCTTCGAGATCGGGGCCGTCACCATCGCATTGGCCTCTCCGGAAAGACACAGCCGGGTGGCGGCTTCAACGGCGAGCATCGACACGCGGCCGCCCTCTTCGGTGGCTCGTCCCCAATCCACCTTGAACGATGCGCCGCCCGTCACGTCGAGCACCGGGACATCTCCTGGCTGCGCCCCGAACGGGGCGGTCGTCGCTACAAACCGCGCCGGGTCGTAGCCCAGTCGGGTGGCGTGTTGGCGCAACGCGTCGAGGCTGCCCACGAGCAGCGGCGGGGCGGCATCGCCCAGCTCATGCAGCGCTTTCAGCGTGACCTCCGGCCCGATGCCGCCGGGATCTCCAAGCGTCACGACCACGGGCCACGGGCCATAAGGCATCAAACTCGAACTGGAATCGGTACTCAACACAGAAGAAGGATGCTCCGAAGGCTCTAACGCCTGCGTTGGGTAGGAGTGTCACGAGGGCCGCCTCTCGAATGCAGAAATCCCGTTCGCTCGAACCGTCACGGCATTCCAACCTCGCGATCGGGGGCAGAAGTAGGTTCAAAAGCCGCACGCTTTAGCGGAGGCGGGTTTCAAACCGGTCAAACACGTTGCTAGTCTCGCCTTGGGGCTTGCCGCCGCCGTTCCAGTCGCCGCGCACGGGCAGCACCGCCCGGAAATCGCCGATGCCCGCGCCGCCGTGGTCGTCTTGCCCGCCCACGAGCAGCACGACGGGCGTACCGGCCGGCAGGTCGGGGAGGACGGACTTGGGAACGGCGAACGTCACGGCGCGGTCGGTGGTGGAGCCGAGCGGGTTCGAGGCGTCGGCCTGCGCCGGACGGTATTCGGCAAGGACGTTCCCGGCGGCATCTTCCACCCGAACCCCGCCGCCCACGAACACGGCGTAGCGGTAGCCGCGTGGCAGCGTTACGCCCGACTCGCGAGGCACGGCCATCGGCGCACCCGATTCGCCGAGAAGCAGCGCGGCGAACGTGAGTTGAAAGCCGTACTGCGGGTTCCAGCCGGGCTGGGCGAGGTCGCGCAGCCGCAGGTCGAAGTACCAGCGGTCGGCGTCTTCGCGGATCGTCAGTCGGGTCGCGTCGAAGATGCCGGGCTTGAACTGCGGATGACTCGGGTAGACGTACGCGCCGTTCGGCCCGCGGTCGTCGCCCGAAGGCAACGCGGCATCCAGGCGAAGCACGGCAGACGGCGGGGGCGGCGTCTTGGCCTCGGCGTTGGTCAAGAGCGGCCATCCGGGACCTTGAAGCGCACGGATACCGTCGAGGCTGCGCGGCACGAGCCAGCCAAACCCTTGCCACCACGCCGCGTTGGGGCGCTCGGCGCGCTCGTCCATCCCCACGCCCACCGCCGTCACGTCCGCGCCCGCGGCCCCCTGCCCCACGAACGCATTCGTCACGACGTACGCGCCGTTTGACACCCGCTCGATCCGCACGACCGTGCGCCTCCCCGGCGACACGCCCACGCGCTTCACTCCCCCTGCTGCGACGAGTTCGACCGTCGCATCGTCGGTCACACCCGGCCCGGCGTCGAGCGTCGCCTCCACGACCTCGCCGTCGTTGCCCGTGTCCTTACCCTGTCGGATCAGCGCCGTCACAAGACCATCGCCCACGCGGAACCGCACGCGCACGGCCCCGCCCCACGCGGCGGGCAGATGCGGCGTGAGGCGGACGAAGTCGGGCCGGACGTACGTCACGCCTGCATAATCCTCGTACGCATTCCGCAGGTACTCGGCGAGACTCCACGCCTGCGACACCGTGCCGGTGAGCCGCACCTCGGCCTGTCCCGGCTTCGGCAGCGCGTCGGAGTTCTCGGGGATCGTCCCGATGCCCCAGCGGTCGAGCGCCAGATGCGTCAGATACTGCGTCTGCTCGTAGGCCTTGTCCGCCGCGCCCTGCTCGGCCATCAGCGAGACGAGCGGCCCGGTCAGCCACGTCCAAATCGCGCCGTTGTGGTAGGCGGCATCTTTGGGGTAATGCTCGGGCGATTCGTGGTACGGGTGGAAGGCGGCGTCGGCCTGCGCGAGGCTCGACACGCTCCACGGGTAGACGGTGGCTGCCGCGACGGCCCGCGTGTGTTCGGCCTCCTGCGCGGCGGGCAAGTCGAGGGCGCGAAGGGCGAAAAAGACGTTCGGGCGGATCTGGTCGTCGGCGCTGCCGTCGGCGTTGAGGTGATCGATCCATCGTGCCGCCCCGGTCGCGTTCGGGCGGATAAACCGGCGCAGAATGGCATCCCGGACGCGCCCGGCCTCGGCGCGGTAGCGCTCGGCATCGGCACGCTGGCCCGAGAGGGACGCGAGTTCGGCGGCGGCGCGGAGTTGCTGCATCCACAACGCTTGCACGTCGAGTGCGCGGTCGCCACGCGGGCTCCACTCCTGCCCCGGCCCGGCGGAGGCGTCCATCCACGTCGCTTGGTCGTCGTGGCGAAGCAGTCCGTCGGCGTCGGTTCGGCGGAGGTTGGCGTCGGTGGCGATCTTCGCCGCGTCCCAGAGTGCGGGCAGGCTGGCGGCGTCGCGTCGGTGGCGGAAGTACGCGGCGGATTGGACGACGAACCACGGCGTGCCGTCCACCGTGTTGTAACTCACGTCGTCGAGCGAGACGGTGTTGGGAATCCGTCCATAATCTTCGCTCGACGCGTCTCGATTTTGCCGGGCGGCGAAGGCGAGGAGCACGTCGCGGGCCTCGTCCCACGCGCCGGTGGCAAGCAGCGCCCCGGGCAGGCTGATAAAGGTGTCGCGACCCCAGTAGTTGTTGAACCACGGCAGCCCGGCGAAAATGCCCGTGCCGCGCTGGTTCATCACGAGCGCGTCCATCGACAGCCGGATCCACGCGAAGGCGCGGTTGAACCGCTCGTCGCGGCCGGTCTGGACCGAAGAGGCGTCGAGCAGCGCTTGCATCCGCGCCGTGCGAGCCTCGGCGAGCGTCGTGCGTTCGCGCAGCACCTGCCGGGCGAGCGCCTCGGCGGCCTCGGGCGTGGCGGCCACGGCAAACGCCACCGGACGATCTCCGCGCAGGTGCAGGCGACCGGGCGCAAAGACCGCCCCGTCTACCCCGCCGGACTCCACCACGGCGGCGGTGCGCTCGGCCCGCGCGCCCTCGCTCGCCACGGCAAGCCACAGCGGCAGCGGCGCACCGTCGGGGCCGCGCCCGGCGTTCAGGCGGTTTTTGCGGGCGATGAGCAGCACGCCGGGGCGGGTGCGCACGTCGAAATACGCGGCGTCGCGGCTGTCGGCCACGAGCGGTTCAATTGCCTCCACGCCTCGTCCCGACGGGTCGAGCACAAACGCGTCGAGGCGGTCGAGCGGCTGCACCGTCTCCGAGAAGCCGCCGGTGTAGGTGCGCGAGAGCCGGTCGGGACGCACCGCCGCCGAAGCAAGGTCGCGGGCCGTCAGGCGCTGCCCGCGCACCGTCCACGCCCAGTCGTCCACGAACACGAAGCCGCGCACCGAAAACCCCTGCCACGCGCTCGTTTGCGGGCCGTTGGCCTGTCCGTAGAGGCTCGCGGCCACCTTGTTGGTGTAGACGAACGCCCGCGCCTCGCCGGAGCGCGCGGCCTCGACGGCGAGGCTGTCGATCGGCATCTGCGCCGAAGCGTCGAGGGGGGCGAGGAACGTGGCCACGAGGGCGACGCAGAACGTCGGGCGAAGCATCGGCAAGAGAGGCGTATCGCCGTCTCAACGGATCGGGCGAGGTGATGGTGCCCGGCACGGTGCAACCGTTTCGAGCCAAGCGGGCAGCGAAATGGCTGTGGCCACGGGCCATCACGCCGCGTCAGCGGGCCAGCATCTGCCGCATACGTTCAATTTCTTCCTTCTGGGCGACGACGATGTTGGCGCACAAGGTTTTGACCTCCGGGTCGGTCAGGTCGGCCTCTTCGCACATCAGAATCGCGCCCGAGTGGTGCGGAATCATCGACCGCAGAAACGAACGGTCGCCCACGCCCACCTGCGCCCGGATGGCCCAGAAACTGAGCACGCCCAGCAGCACGCCCCCCAGCACAAGCCAGCGGTTGAAGCGTTTGTTCGGGTACATCGCGCCCATCAATACCACCTCCAGCACCAGCATCGGCGCGGTCATCAGCAGCGCCATGTACGCCTGGTTGATGTTCGGCACCACACTCGACCAGCGATCCACCATCGCGTACATCAGCGCGAACATACACCCAAACGACAGCGCCATCATGATGGCCAGCCGTCGGTACATGCCGTGTTCGCTGTGGGAGGATGGCCCGGACGTGCCGGACGCTGGCATCGGGGATTCGTGGGCGGCGTGTTCCATGCGCTTATCGGGATGCGGCCTCCGCTAATATGCCGGCTCCGTAGCGTCGGTCTGCCGGAGGAAGACCTGGGTGAAGAGGAACAGTATAGCGAAGATGACGAGCGAAAGCGCTGCCGCCCATCCAAAACGGTACATCGCAAACGCCGCCTTGTAGACGTACGAGACGAGGATGTGCGTCTGATCCGCCGGTTCGCCGCCGTTGGACACGAGCCAAACGACGTTGATGTTGTTGAACGTCCAGACCGTCCCAAGCGTGATGGCCGGGATCAGCACGGGCCGCAGCATCGGCACGGTGATGTTCCAGAACTTCGACCACGCCGACGCGCCGTCCACGTCTGCCGCCTCGTACAGTTCTTCGGGGATGGATTGGAGGCCGCCGAGCGCCACGACCATCATAAACGGAAAGCCGAGCCACACGTTCGTGATGATGGCCGCCATGAACGCCTCCGTCGGCGACGTCAGCCACTCGATGGGGCTGAGGTTTAGGAACTTGCCGAGGAACAGGTTGACCGCGCCGTACTCGTAGTTGAACATCCCGCGCCACGTCAGCGCCGTGATGTACTGCGGTAGCGCCCACGGCAGGATGAGCAGCGTGCGCCACGCGGACTTGCCCTTGATAAACTTCTGGTGCAGCATCACCGCCAGAAACACGCCGATGGCGACGTGGAAGAAGACGTTCACGACCGTCCACAGCACCGTCTTGCCGAAGATCTTCCAGAAGTTGGGTTCGGCAAACACCGCCGCGTACTGCCCAAGGCCTACCACCTTCCAATCGCGGATGTGGTACAGGTTCATGTTGCTGAACGACAGCACCACGTTGTACATAAGTGGATAAGCCACGACAGCGAGCACGATCAAGACCGTGGGCGCGAGCATCCAGAACAGGAACCGGCTGCGCTGGCGGCGCTCGGCCGTGTTCGACTTTCCATTCGGCATAGAATCACATGGTTTACACAACCGACGAGACAAACAGAACAAAGTCGCGCTTCTTTGCAAACAAAGAATCACATCACCGAGACATATCGTCCATGAGATTCTGGACTTCGACTTGCATCTTCCGGGCACCTTGCTCGGGCGAGACCGATCCAGACATCACCAACTGGTACGGGCCGCGCATTCCATCCCACACCTGCCGCATTTGCGGGGTCAGCGGCATCGGGCGACCCACCGCGAGCTGTGCGAGGCTAGCCTGTAGAATAGGATTTTCGGCTACCTTTGGGATCGCCAGAACTTGAGGCTGTGTGGGTATCGTTGCAAGGCTGTCGGCCATCGCCGTTTGCATGGCCGGGCCGGTGAGGAATTCGAGAACGGTACGGAGGTAGGGCACCTTCCAATCCGGCACGTTCACGTTCACCGAGTAACCCAGGCTGCTTGTCACCGGCGCACTCCACCGTCCGCCGGGCATCTTGGGAATGCGGGCGATGCCGTAGTCGATACCTGCGCGTTTGTAGCCCGCCCACGCCCACGGACCGTTGATGACGGCGGCGGCACGCCCCTCCTTGAAGAGCGTCTCGGCTACGTTGTAATCGGATTCACCGGGGATGATCTTGTATTTGTCCCGCAGATCCAGCACAAACCGGATGGCCTCCACCGTCTGTGGCGTATCGAGAGTGGGCTTCTCGTCGGGCGTCATCACCCAGCCACCTGCGCCGGTGAGAAACGGGACAAAGAAGAACGGCTCGGTATAGTTCCACGTCAGGCCGTAGCGGTCGGGCCGCCCGTCGCCGGTGGTGTCTTTCGTGAGCGCTTGAAGCATCGGGATCAGCTCCTCCCACGTCTCCGGCACGGCAGGAAGCAGCCTCTTGTTGTAGACGAAGGCGAGGTGGTTGCCCACCTGATCGGCCACGAGCCACTTCTTGCCGTTCCAGTCGAGCACACCCGAAGAGTCAAACCGGGCGAGAAACGTGTCGGGCAGTACGTCGGTGACGGGCCGCAACGAACCCGTGACTGCAAATACAGAGATGTTGTCCGACGGGCCGAAAATCAGGTCTGGCCCTTGTCCGCCAACACTGGCAAATATAAACTGAGTTCGCAGTTCTTCGTTATCGCGCTTAAGCGTCTTGATACGGATGCGTCCATCGTGTTCGCGGTTGAACGCCGCCACCTGACGGTTGAAGAAATCAAGTTCTACACCATCCTTCTTATGCCAAATCAGGACTTCTACCGGGCCATCTTTCGGCGGACCGTCGTCGGGGCGGCATGCGCTCGCGCTCGCGGCGAGCCAAAGGACAGCGAACAGGCGAAGGATACGGGGCACAGGAGCAGCGCGTTCGGGGACGGGCAGAATACGCAATCTTCGCCCCGTTTGCGACAGGTAAGCGCTTACAATCTGCGATTCCTGTTGCACCCATAGCAGCGCATGTGCCGTAGGCCGAGCTCAGCGTCGAACAGGCTCCAGCACAATCCCCGTACGCCCGGGCAAATTGACGACGAACCCGACTGCGGTTTGCTGCACGCTCGTGGGCTGGCTCGCCCTTGACGACAGCGCCAGCGCCCACCGCGTTCGACTGGCGTTCGGCACGGGAATCGTCACGCGGCGTGCGGCGTCGTTGGGGTTGAGCACGACGACGAGTCGCTGTCCTTCTCCGCTGCGCTCAAACGCGAACACGCCGGAGGCATCGTCGGCAAGGCGCGGCACGAACGCCCCACGCCGGAGCGCCACGCGGTCGTTGCGGAGGGCGATGGCGTCGCGGTAGAACGCCCAGAGGCTGCGGTCGAAGCGGTTGACGTCGGACGGGCGCACGAGGCCGCGCGGCGCGGCGGATTCGTCGGCGTAGGGGCCGAGGTCGCTCCACAGCATCGGCTTGCGGTCGTCGGGGTCGTCGGCCCCCCACATCCCGGCTTCGTCGCCGTAGAAGAACATCGGTGCGCCGACGTACGTCATCTGGAAGAGCACCACCAGCCGCTGAAGCTCGCGCTCTCGGTCGTTGGGCTTGCGAATGAGATAGCCTGGATCTTGGCGCGGGCTGACGCGGTCGCCCCAGTCGAAATCGAACCGCGCCGAACCGTCGCCGTCGGCATACGGTCGACGTCGGGCGTTGACGATCATCGAGGCGAGGCGGTCGGTGTCGTGGCTGCCGACGAGGTTTTGCAGCGTGTACTGCTGCGCCTCGGTGTAGACGCTGCGTCGCCGGGCCAGGGTGTCGCGGAAGGCCGTGGGGCGCGTCACGCGGTCAATCAAGAACCCTTTCACCGGATAGGCAAACGCCCAGTAGTTCATCGTGGCCGAGAAGCCGCCCTCGCGGAGGTAGGGCGCGGCGTTGAGCCAGATCTCGGTGCTGGTGTAGGCTTCGGGGTTGAGCTCGCGCACATAGGCGTTCCACTGCTGCCAGAAGCCCACCGGCACCTCGTCGGCCACGTCCAACCGCCACCCGTCGATGCCGTCGCGGGGATCGCCGTCGCCGTTGGGGTCCATCCAGCGACGGGTGATATCGAAGACGTAGCGTTTGGGGCCGTCGTGCAGATCTTGCCCGCCCGGCGCATCGGCAAACACGGGCAGCGTGTCGTGGTCCCACCAGCCCTTGTAGCGAAACTCGTTCTCGGGCGTGGCCGGGTCGTCGTAGCGCTCGACGAGGTACCACGACGTGTACGGGCTGGCCTGCTGGTTGCGGCGCAGATCGTCGAAGGCGAAGAAATCGCGCCCGGTATGGTTGAACACGCCGTCCACGATCACGCGCATCCCGCGCCGCTTGGCCTCGGCCACGAGCCGGAGGAAGAGCCGGTCGGCCGCTGTCCAGTTCCACGACGCCGGGTCGCTCGTCTCGGTGAGCATCAGCTCGTAGTCGCCCTTGGGATCGGGGCCGAACTGCGGGTCGATGTGATGAAAGCTCGCGCCGTCGTACTTGTGGAGGCTGCGGGCGTAGAAGACGGGGTTGAAGTAGAGCGCCGACACGCCGAGGCTGTCGAGGTACGGCAGCTTGTCGATCACGCCCTGCAAATCGCCGCCGTAGCGCCGCTGGAAGACGCCGTGGTCGTAGAAATCCGTCCCCAGCCGACGTTCCCATGTGTCGCGGGCGTACCAATCGCCCGTCCACGGCGACACCCGCCACGTCGAATCGGGAAGGATGGGCGTTTCGAGGGTGCTACGGGTCGGATCGTTGGCGGCGTTTCCGTTGCGGAAGCGCTCGGGGAAGATCTGGTACCACACCGCATCGGCGGCCCAGTCGGGCACCGTCGCCAGCGCATCGGATTGCAACCGCTCGATGGCCTCTTGCGAAACGACCGGGGCGGCATCTGTAGACGCACCCCCGCTTTCCGCAGCAGACGACGGCGATTCGCACGACGAGGCCATCGTCGCAGCCACGACGAAGGCGGGTAGGACAGCACGGACGGAACGTGTCAACGCAAGGCAGGCGAATTCGTACAAGATCGGGACAACGACGGGACGTGTCCGAACGAAAAGGGCGCGAACCGTTGAGAGGCGTTCCCCGACAGTCCCCCGAAACCGCCGAGTCAACGAGAGCACCGGCGGCATTGGTATCGGCCAGCGAAGGCGGCGAATCGAGCGCACGGTTTTTTTCGTACCGAACGCCCTAATAAAGTGTCGAGCGGCCCGAAAGAGTTTTTCCTCCGGGCCGCTCGACGCGTTTGCATTCTTCCAAGGGCAAAGCCCCTACCAGGAGTCGCCGGTCAACGCCCGCGAACCACGGTTTGGGTGCGCACCTGGCCGGCAGCGCTCAGCCGCACCACATACACCCCAGCGGGCAGGTCGCCGCCGTCGAACGCCACGCGGTACGCACCTGCCGCCTGCTCTTCGTCCACCAGGCGTGCGACTTCCCGGCCCAACACGTCGTAGACGGCGAGCGAGACGCGGCCCGTTTGCGGCAAGCCGTAGTTCAGCTGCGTCGTCTCCGCGAACGGGTTGGGTGCCGCACCGCCCAGCACGAGGGCCGAGGGCGCATCGACGCCGTCCACCGGCTCCGCAGCCACCGACGTATAGTCCGTCATCTTGCCGATGTACTGGTTGGTGTAGAGGCGGTACGCGCCGGGTGCAAGCGTGACCTGCTGGTTCACATCCGACACCGACAGCGTCTCGCCGGTGTAGAACTCGTACCAGGTCCCCGTGCTGTGGAAGCTACCGGCCATGGACTGCTGCACCACGTCGAAGTTGCCCAGCACCACGGCGTTCAGTCCGTTGCGCGAGAGCCGCAAGCGCTTGACGATCCCGCCCAAGCTGCTCACGTCCGCTGTCGTTGCCGGATCGGTGAAGATGGCTTGGTCTTGGCGAAGGTTCATCTGCGCCGACCACACGTTGTAGAGCGCGCGACGCGCCGTCTCGGCCGCCGACGTCCAGTAGGTCCACCGGGTGGCGCGACGGTCGGTCCGGCCGCCGGTGCACGAGTCTACCGCACCGAGGCACTCGTCCGCCACCGTGCCGTAGCCGAGTTCGCCGAACTGCCAAAGCATCTTGGGGCCGGGAATCGCGAAGAAGAAGGCACCTGCCGTGCCCATACGAGACACGCCGGTGCTCAGGTCTTTCGCCGAATAGCCGGTGACGGCGTTGCCGTAGAGGAAGTTCTTCCGCATCAGCCGCTGCTCGTCGTGGTCTTCGAGGATGGCGACGCTGTTGGGAATGAGGAAGCCGCGCCCGCCGCTGCCGAAGTACGACCCGCGCAGGTCGCTGCTGGACGCGTAGCCCATCGTGGACTGGTTGTACGGTCCCATCATCTTCAACCAGAACAGGAAGCCCGGGCGGCCTTGATCGGTGCCGTAGCCGTGAAGCTCGTACTCTTCTTGGTTGCCCGCAAGGTGCTCCAGAATGAGGACGGCGTCGGGGGCATACGTCCAAATCTGGTCGGCCATCCGGCGGAGGTTGTAGACGCGGCTTGCATCGTACGCATCCCAGCACCCCTGGTCGCCCGCGCAGCTACGCTGCGAGAAGCCCTTGGACAGGTCGTAACGGAAACCGTCGAGACGGTATTCCTCCATCCAATAGCGGTTCATCTGGTCGAGCCAGCGCCGCGTGGCCGGGCTGTCGTGGTTGAGGTCGTTGTAAACCGAGAACGGGTGGGTGGCCGTTCGGTTGGCGTACGGGTTCTGCGCCGTTGGCAGCGCAGCCGGGTCGCCCGTCGGGCTGTCGTTCCAGAGCCGCACGAGCGGGCTTTGGCCGGAAGCGTGATTGTAGACGACGTCAAGGATCACGGCGATGCCGCGAGCATGCGCCATATCGACGAGGCGCTTGAGCTGGTCTTTCGAGCCGTAGTACTTGTCCACCGCCCCGTGAAAAGCCGGGTTGTAGCCCCACGATTCGTCGCCGTCGAACTCCGAGACCGGCATCAGCTCGATGGCCGTCACCCCGAGACGTTGAAGGTAGGCCAGCGTATCGGCGAGGGCGTTGAAGCTGTGGGCGGCCAAGAAGTCGCGCAGCAGCAGCTCGTAGATGACGAGGTCTTTGGGTTTGGGACGCACCCAGTTCGTGGTCTGCCAGACGTAGGCCGGCGCGCCAGCGGCAATCACGCCCACGGGCTGGGTCGTCTGTCCCGCCGGGTACGTCACGCTTGTCTGGCCGGGCAGGTTCGTCGTGCTCGTGCTCTCGCCCTCGAACAACACCTTCTCGCTGTACGGATCGGCCACACGAATCAGGCCGTCCACGAAGTACTGGAAGCGGACTTCGCGCCCCGACAAGCCGGAGAACGTTCCCCAATACCACACGTTGCTGGCGTCCACACTGTCCTTCTTGAGCAGATACGTTGCGTTCGGCTGCCACGAGCTGAAGTCGCCGATGAGGTAGACGTACTGCTTGCCCGGCGCGAAGAGCGAGAAGGTGACGGTGCCGTCGGGGTTGAAGGTGATGCCGTCGCGCAGGCCCGCCGGACGGGCTTGCTTCGTCACCGTCGGCGGAATCGTGCCGACCGAGGCGGATTGCGTGCGCGTCCCGTCGAAGGTGGCCGTGACCTTGAACTGGCTGCCCGGCGCTACCGACGTCGGCAGCACATAGCGCAGCAGCTTGGTGGTGGCGTTGTAGTACGCCATTCCGTCGCGCTGCACGCCGTTGACCTCAAACGTCAATGCCGTCAGCGTGCCGGTGCCGGTCACATAGGCGCTCACCGCCACAATCGCCGCCGTGCCCTCTTGCTCGCGAGCCAGTTGGAAGACGAGCGGGTTGGTGACGGTCAGCAGCGAGTTGTTGTTGTCGGCGGCGTTGAAGTCCGGGTTGAGCGGATCCGTCATCCATCCCGACGTTCCGCCGTCGCGGTTGACCTTGTACTGGTACCGTCCGGCAGCCAATCCGCCGCCGACGCGCAGCCGCTTCGTGTAGCGGTATTCGTTGGACGTCGCGTCGTACGTCGCCTGAGAGATGGCACCTGCAGCAATCACGCCGCTGGCGTTGGGGCCCCAGGTGTTGAACTCGCCGGGGAAATGCACCCGCGTTTGGGTGGTTGCCGTTCCGTTGAGGTCGGGCAGATAGCGAAACAGCACGTCGAGGCTGTCTTGGGCATGGGCGAGCGGAGCCGCCAAGAGCAACGTCAGAACGGCGGCGAAGAACGACGGGATACGACGCATCGCAAGCAGGGGCTTGAAGTGTGTAAGGGCTTACACAAGGATACAACCAATCCGGCCAGAACGCACAACCGCTTGTAAAAACGTGCACCTACGGCATAAAATCTCCACATATCGATGCACGATGAGGCACCCTACCAAACGCCAGCGGGGCGCTCCGACCGTTTGGCTGGAGCGCCCCGCGAGGCTTTAGCAAAGCAACCGAACGTCAGCGGTTGACGACGAAGGTGCGGTTCTGCACCTGTCCGCCTGCCGAGACACGGTAGACGTACACGCCGGTCGTCAGCCCACGGGCATCAAACACCGCGTTGTAGGTACCGGCGGCCTGCGTTTCGTCCACCACCGTTTCGAGGCGACGGCCCAGCAGGTCGAACACCTCAACCTTCACCGCCATCGCCGACGGGAGGGCGTAGCGAAGGCGCGTCGCGCCCGTCGTCGGGTTCGGGTAGACGGTCTCCACCGTGAAGCGCGAGGTCGCCGGGGCGTCCACCGGCTCCGAAGCCACACCGCACGCGCCCGTCGGCGAGACGAAGGCCGTGAGGCTGTCCGGCGTGATGCAGATGTACGGGTCGTAGCCAAACGGAGCCGCACCCGGACCACGCCGGTCGGTGATCTTGCCCGACTGGAGCACAACCGCCCCGAACACCATCCGGAGACGTCCGCCCGTCGCCTTGCTCAGGTCGATGTAGCGGTCGGCAGCGAAGCCGGACTCGTTATCGCCCGCATCGGCACCGAACTTGCCCTTCTGCACAATGGCCGAGCCACGCGGGAAGGTTACGGTCTTGGAGTAAATGCCGTCGTTGGCCGCGGCATCGCCGTTGGCCCCGTCGTCGAGGAACTGGCGGGTTGGCATCGCGCCAAGGCCCTCGGGCGTCCACGCGGCCCAGTCGGTCATCCCATCGGCGGCCTGCATCACCGGGCCGTTGAGGAAGATCGTCCTGCTGAAGGCCGTCGTAGCACCGGGCACCATGTTGCTGTGCGCCGCAGCGTAGTAGATCGCCGGGCCGAGATCGACTTCAAGCGTCACGGTGGTTGCCGCCGCGAGCACCTCGGTCGGAGGAACGTCGCTCCAGTAGAACGGGCCTTCGGTCTTCTCCAAGCGCCCATCGGCATCGGTATCCGGCTCCGTCCCCGTATAGGTGATTCTGCGGTTGTTGTCCGGGTTGGTGTTGCGCGGGCTTTCCCACGAGATCGGGCCGCGCCCGATCACGCCGGGAGCGTTGGCCTTGCGGACGATGAACTTGTAGAACTGCTCGCCCGGCGACGGGAAGTTGTCGATGTTGATGACCGTCGTGTAGATGTCGGCGTTGTCAAAAGACGGGGTGAGACGGTCTTTGCTGTCGCCCCATCCGGTCATCCCGCCCGCCACGAAGAGCGTGTCTTGCGTAGGGTTGAACACCGTGGCCGAGAGCGTCGAGACGTCGATTTGGAATTCGACTTCGTAGTTCCTGTTGACCGCACCGCAGCCGTTGGTGCCGTAGTTGGGAACGTTGGGCACCACCGCCTCGACCGTCTGCGAGGCGTCGCTGGTGGGGGTGAAGGTGCGGTCGCCGCCGTCTTCCCAGCCCGTCACGTTGGGCGCAAGGAATTTGTAGTTGATGGCAACACCCGGCGCGACAGCCTGCGTCGTCGTGTAGATCCGATCGCCGTCGGTGTCGGACAGTTGAACCGCCGAGGCTTCGGCCCATTCGCCGAAGGCGCTGCCGCGCAGGAACACGCTGCCGGTGGCGGGATCGAAACGGCAGTTGGCTACGGCAGGCCGAAGGTCGGCCTGGAACGTAACGTTGACCGTCTGCGCCCATGCGGGAACGCTCACAAGGAGCATCGCCACAAGAGCCAGAAGGCGTTGAGTAACGCTTTTCATGGGTAATGAAGAGGTAGAGGGGTTGTATGGGACTACGCCGCGCTAAGCCCTGATTACCCAAGGATCTACGCGAACGTTCGGATTGCGATCAGAAAGTAAAACCGACCGACAGGGTTTGTGGCGTACCGAAAGGTTCCATTTCTTGGAATACGTAGTCGGCACGCAGGGCGTAGCGGTTCGACACCGCGTAGCGAATACCTGCACCCGCGCTCCACCCTTGGTCGTATTGGCTTTTCGTAAAGGCTTGCCGGTAGCCACCGCGCACATAAAACAGGTCGCGGAAGGCGTATTCGCCGCCCACGCTCACGTTCTGCGCGTTGTCGCTCGGGGCGGCAGCGTCGGCGGTGACGAGCAGCGCGTGCTGGCCGCTCCGGTACGCATCCATCGCGACGCCGACGTGGTACGAAATCGGAAGGGCCCACGCGCTCGTGGACAGTTGCCCTTCGAGCCGGTCGTTGCCGCCGTTGGTGTTCAGGTCAAGGTCGATGGCCTGCCGCAGATCCGGGCCTGCGAGCTGCATATCGGTGCCGAAGTTGGTCATCGCCATCCCGATGCGCGTGTTGCGGAACGGAATCCGGTACATCACGCCCAAATCGAGCGCGAAGCCGGTGGCGCTCTCGCGGTAGATCTGCTGGCGAACGGCCTTGACGGTGCCGCCCACCGAGAAGCGGTCGGTGAGGGCACGGGCATAGGAGACGCCCACCATCAGATCGTTTGCGCTCCACCGCTCGCCGGTACCGTCGGGGCGATCCACCGTCGTCACGAGGTCGTCGCCGTAGTTCAGGTTGGTTACGCTCAGGCCAAGATGTCCCATCTGGCCCAGATCGAGCACGGCGCTGGCGTTGGAGAACCGGGTATCGACGAGGTAGGCGGTTGTGGAGAACTCGATGCCGCTTTGGCTCATGTCGGTGATGCCCGACGGGTTCCAGTAGAGCGCGGAGGGGCCTTGGGCGGCGGCTACGTTGGCCGAACCCATCCCGGTGGCACGCGCCCCCACCCCGATGCCAAGGAAGGCGGCGGCGGTCGTGCCCGTCTTGTCCTGCGCCTGCCCGACCCCGGGAAGGAGTAGCCCGACGGCGGCAACGGAAAGGAAAATGCTACGCATGGGGGTTACTTGATGATGGCGATACGGCCCGTCTTCTCGCCCACGCCGGGGACGGAGATGTGGTAGAAGTAGACGCCGTAGGCGACTTCGAGGTCTTCGCGTGTGCGCACGTCCCAGTCCACCGCGCCGTTGTCAATCGTTCCGTCTTGGTGCAGCTCGCGGATGAGCTCGCCCCGCACGGAGAAGATGCGAATGGTGGCGTTCTGCGGCACGTTCTGGAACTGAATGCGCCGCTCGCCGCGTCCGCTGGTAATCGTGGGCGGCAAGGCCGCCTCCCACGAAGCCGCCACCACATACGGGTTGGGCACCACGCGCACGTTCTCGAGGGCCGCCCGCACCGCATCGGCGTCGATGCGCGAGGTGTTGACGGTGAAGGAGAACCGGTCGAGCGAGGTGAACGGCTTGTAGACCTTCACACGGTAGCGCGTGCCGTCGGCAGGGCTACGGAACGCGCGGTCGGTCGACGGCACCGTCTCCACCAGCGCCACGGGCGTGCCTGCCGTCGTAAGGTCACTTCCGAGGGTTTCGAAGATGAAGATGCGCTCGACCGCGTTGTTGGTCGTTCCCAATCGCCCAAACGACGGGTCGCTCGACGGCTCGGTGAGCCCGAACGCGCTTTTGCGACCCAGCGTCAGGTTGTAGACGCAGAAGTTGGTCGAACGCGACGTGAGCGTGGGCGCGCTGCTGCCGGTGCCGAGGCGGAAACCGCCTACGCTTTGGCACGTCTCGCCGAAGCGCACTTCGTAGTCGTACGGCACGGGTTGCCCCGTAATCTGGATGTTGGTCTGGTTGAAGAAGTAGTAGATGGCCTGCCCCGACGAGGTGTTGAGGTCGGGCAAGCGCGCGTTCAGCGTATCGATCTGCGTGCCCGATCCGGCCACCCAGCGCGTCGAATCGCTGTTGAGGCGAAGAATGTCGTTGACGAAGGACAGCCGGACGCCGTCCAGCGTGAGCGTATCGGCCCGCGTGATCGGCACGTTCTCGCGCACCACCACGCCGTTGCGCAGCACGTTGAACGTGGAGGCCACCACCGCACCCGTAGGCGCGTTGAACGTCACCTCGTACCGAGCATCCTGAACCAGAACGGCGGGATCTACCACCGCAGCCGACACCGTGCCCGACGTAAAGCCGGACATCGTAACCACGTTGGTCGAGCCTTCGACGAGGCCTGCCGCCCCAGCCCGGGGACGCACCACTACGACGTTTGTGCCCGTCGAAACCGAGCCGTCTTCCGCCACCGAGATGGCGCAGTTGTTCTCTGCCGGATAGAATTCGGGGCTGCCGCGGTCGTAGGCGGTCACGCAGTAGTAGTAGGTCTGGCCGTTGCGCACGTCCACCGAATCGACGAAAACGTGCTGCAAGCCGGTGTTCTCGCCCACATAGAACGGCGTTCCGGCAGTGCGCTGCGTGAGCGCGCCGGTGGCGGCGATGTAGCGCTGCAAGATGGCCACCGAGTCGGCCCCGGTGCACAGCGCCGAGCCGCAGTCGTACACCGGACGGGTGTAGGCGGGCCAGAAGCCTTGCGCCGTGTTGGCGAGGTCGTACTGGGCCAGCGGCTTGGCCAGGGCAGCGTTTCCGCGTCCGTCGGTGATGCGGGTGGGATCGCGGAAGTTGGGGTCGGTCGAGCGGTAGATCTTGTAGCCCTCAAAGTCGCGCCCCAAGATCGGGTCGGTGGACTCTTCGGCCACGCCGTCCCAGTAGATCGTGACGCGCCGGTCGCCGGGCACGCCCCGCACCGTGGGCCGATCGGGCGGACGGGCGAACTGGTAGTTGCGGTTGTAGATCTCCTGAACCGTCCGCGTGTTGTTGGTAATGTCGGCAAGGTCGTTGCCAAACACCAGCGCCAGCGTGAACCGGAGCGTCTGCCCCGGCGACAGCCGGAAGTAGCCGGAGCCGAAGATGAAGTCGCCGTCGACGCCGCGCGGGCGTTGAAGCGCCAGCTCTTGGTCGGTGGTGAAGAAGCCGGGCGTAAGCGCGTCCCAGACCTGCTGGTCGTTGGACATCTGCACCGCCGTGGGCGGCGTGAAGTAGTAGAACGAGGTGAGGCCCACCTGGTCGGACTCCGTCACGTCGAGCGCATCGTAGTTGGGTTCGCCCGGCGTCGGAAGCCCATCGCCCTCGCCCCGGTCGCCGGTACCCACCACGCCATCGGCACCCAAGTCGTCGGTGGCGGCGCTCCAGTCGCCGTCGTTGTCCACCCCGTCGTTGCGGTCTTCGTCAATCATCGGATTGAGCAGCCCGAACGTCACGGAGTCGGCGGTGGCCGGCGTCCGTCCGTTCACGGCGCGGAAGAATCCGACGTAGTTCTTGTACCGAAGCGCAGGCAGGTTGATGACCTCGCCCGTGAACGCTTGGGCGCGACGGCCCGGCCCGTGCAAGTCTTGGTCTTCGTCCACAATCCCGTCGAGGTCGTCGTCGAGCAGGTTGCGCTCGGTTACGGTCTGAAGTTCGCCGCGGAAGCCGGGGAGCTGCGTTTCCTTTTCCTGCAGCACCTGACCGGGCGCAACGATGTAGCTGCGGCCTTGGCTCGTGACCGTCTGGGTCGTGCTGCCGAGGTACACCACCGAACGCGCATTGGTGGTCGCGTTGATCAGCACGATCGGGTCGCCCTGCGCCAAGGTGCGCGGGGTGAAATCGCCGGAATTGAACGTGTTTTCGGTACCGGCAAGCGCCGTCGAGACATAGGCACGGCCCTCGATGTCCCGCCCGAGGGTGGTGGTCGGGTCGCCGTCGCCGTCGTCGTCGATGCCGTTGGTGGCGTCGCCAGGCGATTCGAGGAAACCGTAGCCGACGTAGCCGACCGGCTGTCCGTTGTTGCCGGTGCGCGGGTCGGCATCCCACGAATACACAATGCGGTTGGCTTGGTCGAAGAAGGCGAGGTCGTCGCCGCTGTCGCCGTCGCCACCGGCGAGCGTACCTGCGTTGAGGCCTACGGCCACGCGCGGATAGGTGGTGGTGCTGGTGTTGGTGACTTCGTAGAGCCAGAAGATGGCGTCTTGGGCGAGGAACTGGCTCCACTGCAGGCCGCGCACCTTCATGGCAAGCCCTTGGCCGCGACGCGAGGGATCGGTGGCGTCCGGCAAGAATCCGAAGCGCGTGTACATCTCCTCGTCCTTGCTGTCGTCCGTCCAGAAGAAGGTTTCAAGGTCGGCGTTGCGCACATCCCGCCCGAAGTAGCCGTTCCACTGGGCACGGCCATCGGGGCCGATCCAGGTGGGCTGATCGGGCCAGAAGTCGGGCCAAGTATTGGGGTCGGTGGAGAGGGCGGAGCGGGCGTTGCGCACGTCGCGCCCCGACGCGTCGCGTCCGATCACGCGGTCGCTGGCGAAGCCGGGCTTGGGCTGGAAGGCCCAGATGACGCCGGGCTGGCCCGGTGCCACGTTGGGCGCTTTCAGGTCCGGACCGTCGGTTGTGACGGCGTGGCGCACGAGCGAGTCTTGCCCGTTGCGCCCCTTGACCGGGATTTCGAGCGCCACGATGGGCCACACGTCGCCCACATAGTTCGTTTGCAGGCGGCTGGCCGCCGAACGGGGCCATGTGCCACGCACCTGTCCGATGCCGCCCAGCAAGCCGGTATTGAAGACGGTGATGGCAACTTCGTTGCCGTCCATCACGGCATTCTTGACGTAGTCGCGTCGCCCGAAGTACGTCGGGTCAAACAGCCACGAGGGCAAATCGGCGCGTGTCTGCGCCGTAGCGTTCGGCACGCCGATCGCGAGCACGCCAACCGCGAGCGTGGCGACATACGCCCAAGAGCGAAGGAAACGAGGAAAGACCATTGCGGAAAAGAAGACGTCGATCAAAAGGGGCCGCAGAGGCACGAACGATGCGCGTGTTTAGAACGAGAGCGAGAGGCCGATCGTCACGCGGCGCGGTTCGCCGTAGCGGTAAGGCTGCGTGTACCAGCGCTCGAGGATCGCCGGATCGCCCACAAACGTCCGCGCGGCCAGCGTCTGGTCGAGCGTGTAGGCTGCGCTTCCGGTGTCGGAGAACACGTCGTACTGGTTGAGCCGGTCGAAGAGGTTGCTCACGCGCCCGAAAACCGTCACGTTGTAGCGGTTTTGCAGGCGGAAAACCTTGCTCGCGTCCAAGTCGGCGTTGTAGACGAACGGCTTGTCGAGCGAGTTGAGCTGAATCGACGACGGCTGGATCGTCCCGCCGGCCTGCAACGTGTTGCGCGAAGGCGTGTACGGCTCGCCCGAACCCAAGCGCGCAATCACGCCGAAGCTCCAATCGTTGGGCTTGTTGAAGCCGAAGGAGAAGTTGGCCGTGTGGCGCTGGTCCCACGGCGTGCGCACAAGCTGCGTTTCGAGCTGCACCTTGCTCGCTGCCGCGTTGTACACCTGCGAGGGATCGGACGAGTTGGCGCGGGCAATCTGGTAGGTGTAGTCCATCCCCGCAAAGCCGTTACGCCCAACCCGCTGGTCGAAGCGCAAGATGATGCCGCGCACGAAGCCAAAGTCCGTGTTGGAGAACTGCCCGTAGGAAACCGCCGTCCCGTCGATCTGAATCGGGTCGGTAGCCGTGCCGGTGAGGTTGCGGATGTCGCGGGCGTAGGCCGTCACCTCGACGGCTGCGCCCTGCCCGATCTGCTGCTTGAGGCCCAGCTCGTAGGAGATCGTCTGCTCGGGGTTGAGGTTGGCGTTGCCAATCAGGCCCACCAGACCCGATCCGCCTGCGCCGAGTTGGAAGTACGGGTTTTGGTAGAGCCGCTCGTAGTTGGGCGTCTGGAAGAAGAAGCCGTAGGAGAAGTGCACCACGCCGCCTTCCGAGATGGGGAAGGCCACGCCAAGACGCGGCGAAAGCTGGAATTTGCCCTCGCTCGCCTCGAAGTACTCGTCCGGGGTGTAGTCCAGATTGGCAGGGTCTTGCCCCACCAACCGCCGCTCCAAGAACAGCGCGTTGGGGTCGCGGTCGTCGCGCAGCACCACCCCGTTGGCGTTGAAGTAGTCGGCGCGCAAGCCCACGTTCACAATCAAGCCCGCCACCTCGATCTTGTCCTGCACATACGCTGCAAACTCGACGGGATTGTAGCGGTAACGCCCGCCGGTCGCCACGTAGGCGGTGTCGCGGGTGAGCGTGCCCGGCACGTTCTCGATCACCGTGTAGTCGTCGTTGTAGACGAGCGTGTGGCGGCGAAACTCGAAGCCCGTCTTGACCATGTTGTAGCGGTTGACCTGGCTCGTCACGTCCACCTTGCCCAAGTACGTCGTAGTCGAACGGTTGAAGCGCCCGTTGTCGGTGCCGCCCGCCGTAAAGCCCGAGGTGTAGGTGTCCGTCGAGACGCCGCCGGTGATGTACCGTGCGTCAAGGGGGTCTTTGTAGAGGTAGCTCTCCGAGCGGTTGGAGTTGCGAATCAGGCCGATCTCGTAGAACGTCTTGGACGAGAGCGTGTGCGTAAACTTGAGGTACGACGACAGCCCTTCGTTTTGGTTGAGGCGGCGGTTTTCGGGCAGGAACAGCAGGTTGTAGCCCGCCCCACGGCTCCAATCGCGGCTGGCGATGGCGCTGGCGGCAAAGCGCATGTTCCGGTTCACCCGGTAGGTGAGCTTGACCTGCCCCGAAACCTTCTCGTAGGGGTTGAAATCGACATCTTCCATATCGCCGCGCAGCGTGTCGTTGTAGACGGTGCGGTTGTTGGCGTCGAGGAAGAAGCTGTTCTGAACGTAGCGGTTCTGGCCTTTCAGGAACCCGTCGTTGCCGAAGTAGCGCGCGGTGGTAAAGAACCACAGGCGATCTTTCACCACCGGGCCGGAGAGGTTGGCCTCCACGTTGCGCACGGCCAGCGGCGAAATCTGATCCACCCCGCGGAAAAGGTCGGAGTGCGACGAGGCGTAGTCGCCCATAAATCCCGACACGCTGCCGGAGAAGCGGTTCTCGCCGTCTTTGGTGACCACGTTGACGATGCCCGAAAGGGCTTGCCCGTACTCCGCGTTGAACGCGCCGGTCACGACCTGCAGCTCCTGCACCATCGAGTTCTCGATCGACACGCCGAGGCCGCCGTTGTAGGCATCGGTCACCGGGAGGCCGTCCACCCAGTAGCCGACTTCGCCGGAGCGTCCACCACGAAAGTGGCCGTTGACCACGCCCGCCTGCAGGGCCACAACATCGCCGAAGTTTTCGACCGGCAGCGCCGCGATCTCTTCCGCGCCCACAATGGCCGTGGTGGCCGTCACGTCGCGCTGCACCAGCGGAGCCTCGCCGATGCCCGTCACCACCAGTTCTTCGGCCTGAGCCGACTCGCGCATCGCGATATCGATGCGGGTCGTAAGGTCGATGGAGACGCGGACGTTCGTCACGCGGGCGGGCTGGTAACCTGCATACGAGGCCGTCACGACGTATGTGCCGGGCCGCACACCGATGATCGTGTAGTTGCCGTCGAGGTCGGTCACCGCCCCAAGGTCGGTGCCTTCCAGCTGCACGGTCACACCGATCATCGGCTCGTTGTCGTTGGCCGTGTCGGTGATGGTGCCGGTGATCTTGCCGGACTGCGCAGCGGCCACGCCGGCAAGGCCGAGCCAGAAGGCCGCAAGGGTGGAGGAGGTAACGAAGCGACGCATCGCGCGGGAAGCAGAAGAATGAAGGCGAACGAAACCGATTAGACGCGCCGCGCCGACGAGGCGCGAACGACCAAAGTGGGGGAGAAGACGTGCTGGATAGGCGGCGCTTGGCTGTCGGCCAGCCGAGCAACAAGGCGTTCGACAGCCAGGCGGCCCATCTCGTGCATCGGCTGACGCACGGTGGAGAGGCCGACCACTTCCGCCACCTTGATGTCGTCGAACCCCACGACCGCCATGTCGTGCGGAGCGGAAAGACCGGCCTCGCGCAAGGCAGAGAGCGCTCCCAGCGCCTGCGCGTCCGAGGCGATGAACACCGCATCGGGGCGTTCGGGAAGGGCCAGCAGCGCCGTCATCGCCTCGTATCCTGCCGCTTCGGAAAAGCCGTACGGGCGTTGGTCGGAGGCCGCGATCAGCGGCGTCCGACCGGCCTCGGCCAGTGCGCGCTCGTATCCGGCGCGGCGCTCGCGAGCAGGCAGCGGCTCCGGCACAACGCTGATGTGCGCGATGCGTTGGAAGCCGTTTTCGAGCAGATGGTGCGTGGCGAGGTAGCCACCGAGGCTGTTATCGACCGTAAACGAGTCGAACGCCGCATCGGCCACGTCGAGCAGCACGACGGTCGAGCCGTTGAGCAGCTCGCGGCGAGCGGCGTCCACCGGCGTAGAGAGCAGCAACACGCCCTCGGCACGGCCCCGTTGGAGCGCCCGGGCAAGCTGGCCGTCGACGTGTTCGGGGTCGGAAGCGGCGTAGACGAGCAGGTCGAAGTCGCTCTGCGCCACCGCGTCTTGGATGCCGCGCAACACCTCCATGTAGAAGTCGTTGGTCAGCACCGGAATCACCGCCGAGACGAGGCCGGTGGTCTGGCGGGCCAAGCTTTGGGCGAGCGCGTGCGGCTGGTAGCCCATCCGCTCGGCCACGCGATGCACCCGCGCCCGCGTCGCCTTCGCCACCCGCGGCGAACCGTTGAGCACCCGCGAGACCGTCGCGATGGAGACCTCGGCCTCGGCAGCGATATCGTAGATGGTGACAGACACAGGGGCAGGTGTAAGCGCTTACGCAGGCCCTATGATAACGCCTTCGTAACCCGCCGTCAAGGGAAATCGAACAAAGGGCTTTTTTCTCGCCTTGTCCCCTCCTCCGCGACGTGGTTTCCCCTACGGACAACGCTGTTTTTAGCCTCTCTCGTCCGCTTGGCTCTCTGCATCGCCGCTCCAACGCCCGTCAATTTCACACCGGCTTAATGTCGTCGCCCGGCACCCAGAGATGCCGGTCGAGCCGCACGCAGCCCTCGTCGTCGAACGTTACGCCCTCGCTGCGCAGTGCATCTTCCATAAACGTTGGCGAGGGAAAATGCTGTGCCCCACTGAGCGCCCCGAAGCGGTTCACCACCCGGTGGCATGGAAGCCCGCTGGCGGTGGCTCCGCTGAGCACCCATCCCACCGTCCGGGCGCTGCCTGCACTTCCCACGGCTCGTGCCAAATGGCCGTAGGTCGTCACGCGTCCGTACGGAATGTGGGCGACGAGGTCAAGGACGCGGGAGAAGAAGTCGGGCTGCGGCATGCGGCTAAACGACGGTTGTGAAAGCATCCAACGCCGGGCGCGACAGGTCCGGGACGGTGGCACCCTCGGCAGGATACCCGGCCACGACGAGCAGGTACGGGCGCTCGTGCGACGGGCGATCCAGCAGCTCGTTCAAGAATCCCATCGGCGAGGGCGTATGCGTGAGCGTGGCAAGACCTGCGGTGTGCAGCGCCGCCAGCAAGAATCCCACGGCAATCCCCACCGACTCGCTCACATAGTAGTGCTTCACCCGCCGCCCGTCCGGGAGTAGGCCAAACGACTGCGCGAACACGGCGATGACGACGGGGGCCGTCTCCAAAAACGGCTTGTCGGCGTCGGTGCCAAGCGGCGCAAGCGCGTCGAGCCATTCCTGCGGGGCGCGTTCGCTGTAGAACGCTCGCTCTTCCTCCTCGGCAAGCGTGCGCAGCTGCCGCCGCGTCTCGCCATCGCGGACGACCACGAAATGCCACGGCTGGAGGTGTGCCCCACTGGGCGCGGTGCCGGCGGTACGAAGCGCATCCTCCACCACGCCGTCGGGGACGGGTTCGGGCGAAAAGTGCCGCACCGTGCGACGGCGGTTCATTGCGGCGTAGAACACAGCAGCGCGGGCCTGCATCTCGCTGGGCGCGAGACGGTCGAACGCAAGCGGGACGAAGGGCGGCAAATCGGACATCCCGCAAGATACCTCGGAAGACGCGCAGACTTGTTTTGAAACGCGGCGGCGCGTATGCTCCGCCCTGCTCCGTCCTTCCACACGATGTCCGCCACGTCTTCCCGCATCGGCCCGCTCGACACCTATCGGTTTCTGACCGTTACGCTGGCGCTGCTCTCGCACGGCCTTCTCGAATTCAACGTCAGCGCCGTCACCGATCCGTCGTGGTGGCTGGTCGTCCGATCCGTCACCCGCAGCGCCACGCCGGGGTTGTTGTTGCTCTTCGGCGTGATGGCCGAGGTGGTGCACTACCGCCGGTACCGCGACCTTGGCCCGGCGATGTACCCGCGCCTTTACCGGCGGATGCGCCAATGCTACACGACGTTTGTGGTGCTTTCGGCGCTGGTGGCCGTCACCCGCCCCGAATCCGTCGGCTTTGTGCTTCGAAGCTTCGGCTTTCTCACGCTCGAAGGCTACACCGTCATTTTCGCGCTCTACTTCCTGCTGCTGGGCGCGCTCGTGTTCGTGTTGCCGCTGCGGCATCGGTTCGGCTTCGGCGGGCTGGCCGTGCTGGTGGCAGCAGTCTGGACGATCAGCGCCCTTGTGCTGGCCCGGCTTCCGCTGGCCAACGACACGTTCAAGGCTCTTGCCGACATCACCATCGGGCGCGGCGGCGCGTGGGGGCCGAGCGCCTTCCACTCGCTCACCCTTCTCGTGGCCGGGATGGCCTTCGGCAACGTCCTCTACACCTCCGAGCGTCGCCTCGACGCTCGGGTGCTGGCGGGCGTGTTTCTCGCGCTTGCGGTCGCGCTGGTGGGCTTGGAAATGACGCACACGGGAGTGCGTGGCTTCTTCGAAGGCATCACCGACCTGTCGAAGTACCGCGCCCACAACAGCCCGATCTACTACGCCTACGGTATCCTCGGTGCCGCGCTCACCATTCCCGTCGCCTACGTCGTCGATTCCGCCTTGCGTGGACGTGCACGCGCTGCGGCCCACGCCCTTGGCGGGGCTACGTTCAGCTACTTTGTCATCGGCAACGTGCTGCTGATTCTCTGCCCGCCGTACGCCGTCCGGTCTGGATGGGAGGCGACGCTCCTCGTCGGCGGCTACCTCGTCGCCAGCGCCGCACTCACGCTCGCGTGGCGACGCTTTACCGTCCGGCAACGCCAAACACGAACCTCGTCAGGTTCGTAGCCGATCTCGGAGCAGCGCCATCGCTTTCCCCAGACAGGGTGGCCACGATTCACCGCACCACGACGGTGTGGCTGGTCATCCGTCCGACTGTCGTCACCCGCACCACATACGACCCCGACGACAACGACGGCAACGACGCCTCCGCCGTACCCGAAACCTCACCGTCGTACACCCTCGCCACGCTGCGGCCCAGCACGTCGTACACCTCGGCCCGCACCGCGCCCGCGCCCTCGATCCGAACACGCGGCGACGCGCTGCCGTTGCCGAGAATCGTCACGACGGTCTGGCCGTCCGTCCCGATCTCGATGGTCACGCTCGCGCTGTGATGCACCGTGCCGTCGGTGTCGGTCTGGCGGAGCCGGAACGTGTGGCGGCCCGCCGTCAGGTTCGCCACGTCGTAGGTGTAGTCCGTCCGCTCGGTCGTCGTGCCCTGCCCGGCAATCAGCGCGGACACGTCCGTCCACGCGTCTCGGGTCTGCCGCTCGACGACGAAGCCGATGTTGTTCGTCTCGCTCGCCGTCGTCCACGACAGGTGCGCCGTGCGGCCCTGCACCGTGGCCGCGAACGACACGAGTTCCACCGGAAGCACTTCCGGGCCGGTGTAGTAGGAGAAGTAGCTCATCGGCGTACCGTCGCCCGCAGCGGTGAAGTCGCCTCCCATATAGAGGGCAGGCACGGCGGCTTGGACGGCGCGAGCTGCCGGAGCGTCGCCGCGGCCACGGACCGTTCCCGGAGCAGGCTCGGCATTGCCAAGGATGAGGGTGTTGACAGAGCCATTGACGCCGCCGCCGAGGGCGCTCCACGCGCTGCCGTCCCACTTGGCAATTCGGTCGGCTTCGGCGATTCCCGCAAGGTTCGTGAAGCTGCCGCCGACGTACACGTCGCTACCGTTCACGGCCAAAGCAAGCACGTTGCCACTCGCTCCGCCACCGAGGGCGCTCCACGTGCTACCGTCCCACTTGGCGATGCGGCTCGTGCCTGCCACCGGCGTCGTGTCGCTGCTGAACACGCTGCTGAAGAGGCCGCCAGCGTACACGTCGCTCCCGTTCACCGCCAAAGCAAGCACGACACTGCTGGCCCCGCCGCCGAGGGCGCTCCACGCGCTCCCGTTCCACTTCGCGATGCGGAGCGTACCGTCTACCGGCGTCGTTCCGCTGCTGTACACGCTCGTGAAGTCGCCGCCGACGTACACGTCGCTACCGCTCACCGCCAGTGCATACACGGTGTAAGCCGCCCCACCGCCAAGAGCGCTCCACGCGCTCCCGTCCCACTTGGCGATGCGGCTCGTGCCCGTCACCGGCGTCGTTCCGCTGCTGTATACGCTCGTGAATCCGCCACCGACGTACACGTCGCTCCCGCTCACCGCCAGTGCGTACACGGTGTTCTGCGCCCCTCCGCCGAGAGCGCTCCACGCGCTGCCGTCCCACTTGGCCATGCGGCTCGTGCCTGACACCGGAGTGGTGCCGCTGCTGTACACGCTCGAGAAGCTGCCGCCGACGTACACGTCGCTCCCGCTCACCGCGATCGCATCCACGGCACCACTGGCCCCGCCGCCGAGGGCGCTCCACGCGCTCCCGTCCCACTTGGCGATGCGGTCGGCCTCGGCGATTCCCGCAAGGTCCGTGAAGTGGCCCCCAACGTATACATCGCTCCCCACCACCGCGATCGCCTGCACAGCGTCACTGACCCCGTTGCCCGCGGGCACGCCGAAGGCCCACGCGTTTCCGTCCCACTTGGCGATGCGGCTCGTGCCCGTCACCTCCGTCGTGCCGCTGCTGTACACGCTCGTGAAGTCGCCGCCGACGTAGACGTCGCTGCCGTTCACGGCCAAAGCAAGCACGTTGCCACTCGCTCCGCCACCGAGGGCGCTCCACGCGCTCCCGTTCCACTTGGCGATGTACCGTGTGCCCGTCACCGACGTCGTGCCGCTGCTGTACACGGTCGAGAAGCGGCCGCCCACGTACACGTCGCTCCCGTTCACCGCCAGCGCACTCACCTGGCCCTGTGCCCCGCCGCCAAGAGCGCTCCACGCGCTCCCGTCCCACTTGGCAACATAGTCCGCCTCGGCGATACCCTCAAGGTCCGTGAACGTGCCGCCGACGTACACGTCGCTGCCGCTCACCGCGATGGCGCGCACTTGGCCATTTGCCCCGTTGGCCACAGGCCCCGTGGCGCTCCATGCGCTGCCGTTCCACTTGGCGATGAACCCCGTGCCGTCTACCGGAGTGGTGCCGCTGCTGTACACGGTCGTGAAACCGCCGCCGAAGTAGACGTCGCTGCCGCTCATCGCCAGCGCATACACCGGGCCATTTGCCCCACCGCCGAGGGCGCTCCACGCGCTCCCGTTCCACTTGGCGATGAATCCCGTGCCGTCTACCGGAGTGGTGCCACTGCTGTACACGGTCGTGAACGTGCCGCCGACGTAGACGTCGCTGCCGCTCACCCCCAGCGCATACACCCAGTACTGCGCCCCGCCGCCGAGGGCGCTCCACGCGCTCCCGTCCCACTTGGCGATGTACCGTGTGCCCGTCACCGACGTCGTGCCGCTGCTGTACACGCTCGTGAAGTCGCCGCCGACGTACACGTCGCTGCCGCTCACCGTCAGCGCATACACCCAGTGCTGCGCCCCACCGCCGAGGGCGCTCCACGCGCTCCCGTCCCACTTGGCGATGTAGTCGGCCTCGGCAATGCCCCGAAGGTTCGTGAAGAAGCCGCCGACGTACATGTCACTGCCGATGACCGCGATCGAAGTCAACGTGCTGTTCGGCTTGTTGTTTACGAAGCTTGCGTAGCCACCGGCCATCGGGGACGACGACCCGCTCGGCACGAACCGCGGACCGCCGTCCGCGCCGTACGTCATCTCAAAACCCGACGCGTTGAAGCTGCCCGAAAGCCCGCCCCAAAGCGAACCGTCTGGGTTCAGCACCGCCTCCAGCGACGGCGTGCTCGACGATTCGGGCTGCGGGGCTGGGGCCACCGCGTCGAGGTGCGCACGAACCATCTCGCCCATCGGAGCCGGCAAGCTCAGACGCTGCACCGACGGGGAGGAACGCGCAGGTCGGGCCGGGGCGACGGTGGCCGCGACCGTGACGGCGAGCGCGAGCGCGGCCAGCAGCGCCAGGCGCAGGCCGGAGGCGCGTTTCAGGCCCGTGCGGACGATGGTGCGAAGGCGACTGGGGAAGATGGAAGCAGGTAGCATAGCCCATGGGGAGTGGCTGGAGGGGCGAAGGCGTAGCCAGTGTACGACAAAGCCAAGGATTGGTCGTACGGGAGCGTCCAAAAAGACGAGGCCCCGTGCCGCGCCTCGCAGCGCGTTGCGAATGCCTCTCTCGAAGACACCTCTACCCTCGCCCCGTCGGTACGCCAAACGCCCCCGCCCGGCGCATCGGCCTGACGAGGACGCCATCCGGGGGTAGTAGAGACGTCCCATTGGGACGTCTCTACGGCGTGTTACCGCACCACTACGGCATGGATCGTCGCGTGGCCGTCCGAGGTGACGCGAACCACATACGACCCCGACGACAACGACGGCAACGACGCCTCCGCCGTACCCGAAACCAAACCGTCGTACACCCTCGCCACGCTGCGGCCCAGCACGTCGTACACCTCGGCCCGCACCGCGCCCGATCCCTCGATCCGAACACGAGGCGACGCGCTGCCGTTGCCGAGAATCGTCACGACGGTCTGGCCGTCCGTCCCGATCTCGATGGTCACGCTCGCGCTGTGATGCAACGTGCCGTCGGTGTCGGTCTGGCGGAGCCGGAACGTGTGGCGGCCCGCCGTCAGGCCCGCCACGTCGTAGGCGTAGTCGGCGCGCTCGGTCGTCGTGCCCTGCCCGGCGATCAGCGCGGACACGTCCGTCCACGCGTCGCCGGTCTGTCGTTCGACGACGAAGCCGGTGTTGTTCGTCTCGCTCGCCGTCGTCCACGACAGGTGCGCCGTCCGCCCCGACGCGGTGCCTGAGAACGACACGAGTTCCACGGGCAAGACGGCGGAATCGGTGAAGTAGGTGAAGTAGGTGGCAGGCGTGCCGTCGCCGGCGGCGGTGAAGTCGCCTCCCATGAACAGGGCGGTTTCGGGTGCACGTACGGCATACGTTGCCGAAGCATCACTCGTGCGAGCCGGAGCAACAGCAGGTTCGGCCAGCCCGAAGGCAAGGACACCGACGTCGTAGTTCACGCCGTCGCCGAGGGCGCTCCACGCGCTGCCGTTCCACTTGGCCACGCAGTTGACCGTCACGCCACCGGCGGTGGTGAACGCACCGCCCGCATACAAATCGCTCCCGAGCATGGCAAGGGCATTGACGACACCGTTCGTCCCACCGCCGAGGGCGCTCCACGCGCTGCCGTTCCACTTGGCCACATAGCTCACCGCCACGCCACCGACGGTGGTGAACGCACCGCCTGCGTACACATCGCTCCCGATCAACGAAAGGGCATTGACGGCGCCGTTCGCCCCGGTTCCGAGGGCGCTCCATGCGCTGCCGTTCCACTTGGCCACGCGGTTGACCGTCACGCCACCGGCGGTAGTGAAGTCTCCGCCCGCATACAAATCGCTCCCGACCACCGCAAGGGCACGGACAGCGCCGCTCGCCCCGACTCCGAGGGGGATCCATGCGCTGCCGCTCCACTTGGCCACGCGGCTCGTATTCGCCACGCCACCGGCGAGGGTGAAGCTACCGCCGACGTACAGGCTGGTGCCGCTCACCGCAAGGGCCAGCACGACACCATTCACCCCGATTCCGAGGGCGCTCCACGCGCTGCCGTTCCACTTAGCGATACCCCGCGTATTCGCCACACCGCCGGCGCTGGTGAACGCACCGCTCACATACAGATCGCCGCCGAGCATCGCAACGGCATAGACGGTGCCGTTCACGCCGTCGCCGAGGGCGCTCCACGCGCTGCCGTTCCACTTGGCCACATAGCTCACCGCCACGCCACCGGCATTGTTGAAGTTGCCGCCCACGTACACATCGCTCCCGATTACTGCAAGCGCTGTAACGTTACCGTTGACACCGCTCGAAGCTCCGAGTCCACCCAACACCGCGCCGTTCCATTTGGCGATGTTGCCGCTACCGCTGCCGAAGGCTCCGCCCACATACAGATCGCCGCCGAGCATCGCAACGGCATAGACGGTGCCGTTCACGCCGTCGCCGAGAGCACTCCACGCGCTGCCGTTCCACTTGGCCACGCGGTTGACCGTCACGCCACCGGCGGTGGTGAAGCCTCCGCCCACATACAAATTGGTGCCGATCACCGAGAGGGCTGTAACGGCGCCGTTCGTCCCGGTTCCGAGGGCGCTCCATGCGCTGCCGTTCCACTGGGCCAGGTAGCTCGTGCCCACCACGCCACCGGCGCTGGTGAACGCACCGCCTGCGTACACATCGCTCCCGATCACCGAAAGGGCTGTAACGACCCCGTTCGTCCCGGTTCCGAGGGCGCTCCATGCGCTGCCGTTCCACTGGGCCAGGTAGCTCGTGCCCGCCACGCCACCGGCGCTGGTGAACGCACCGCCCATATACAGGTCGCTCCCGATCGCCGCAAGGGCGCGGACAGGCCCGTTCGCTCCGGTTCCGAGGGCGCTCCATGCGCTGCCGTTCCACTGGGCCACGCGGTTGACCGTCACGCCACCGGCGGTGATGAAGTCTCCGCCCATATACAGGTCGCTGCCGCTCACCGCAAGGGCATAGACGGCGCCGTTCGCTCCGGCTCCGAGGGCGCTCCACGCGCTGCCGTTCCACTTGGCGATACCTTGCGTATTTGCCAGGCCACCGGCACTAAAAAACTTGCCGCCCACGTACAGGTCGCTACCTACCACCGCCAAGGCAAGGACGCCGCTGTTCGTGCCCGTACCGAGGGCGCTCCACGCGCTGCCGTTCCACTTGGCCACGTACCGGGTGCCCGCCACGCCACCGGCGCTGGGGAATTCCCCGCCCACATACAGATCGCTCCCGATCACCGCCATTGCATAGACAAGTTGGCTCACCCCCTGGTACGAGGCCGACGCATACCCGCCAGCCTGCGGCGAGGAGGCGGCGCTTGGCACAAACCGAGGCCCGCCGTCTGGACCGTACGTCATCTCAAACCCCGACACGTCGAAGCTGCCCGAAAGCCCGCCCCGAAGCGACCCATCCGGATTCAGCACCTTCTCCAACGAAGGCGTGCCGGGCGACGACGGCTGAGGGGCCGGGGCCACCGCGTCGAGGTGCGCACGAACCATCTCGCCCATCGGAGCAGGCAAGGTTAGACGCGCTACCAGCAGCGCATGCGACGTGCGGGTCGGGGCGACGGTGGCCGCCAGCGTGAACGCCAGCAGTACGGCCAACGCGCTCAGCCGAGCCAGCGAACGGCAGCTACGGACAAGGCCGAAGCGAACACGGTGAGGGAGACTCCGAGAGAAATCGACGTACGCGTGAGACATAGGGGAAGAGAAGGCAGGAACGAAAACGCCAGCTGCCCAGCTGGCGGAGAACTCGTGCCGCATGATACTGCTCTCCCCTCGGCAGTTGTATGACCAGCCCTCGGCAAAATCGTCTACCGCACCACCACGGCATGGCTCGTCGCGTGGCCGTCCGAGGTGACGCGAACCACATACGACCCCGACGACAACGCGGGCAACGACACCTCTGCCGTACCCGAAACCTCACCGTCGTACACCCTCGCCACGCTGCGGCCCAGCACGTCGTACACCTCGGCCCGCACCGCGCCCGATCCCTCGATCCGTACACGCGGGTTGCCGCTGCCGTTGCCGAGAATCGTCACCAGCGCCCCGTGAACGGTCGCGATCCCCTCTTCCGGATCGTTCCCCACCGGTGTGAGATCAGACCCGGTGTAGTAGGTGAACTTGTTGGCGAGCGTGCCGTCGCTCGCGGCGGTGAATTCGCCGCCGATGTAGAGCGCGGGCACGGCGGCTTGGGCCACGCTGGCAGCGCCAAAAGCAAGAGCAAAAACGGGGGCATCCACGCCGGAGCCGAGGGCGCTCCACGCGCTCCCGTTCCACTTGGCGATGTACCTCGTGCCCGCCACCGGTGCCCCGCCGCCGTCGAGGACGCTCGGGAAGCCGCCGCCGACGTACACGTCGCTCTCGTTCACCGCAATCGCAAATACGCCGTACTGCGTCCCTGTGCCAAGGGCGCTCCACGCGCTCCCGTTCCACTTGGCGATGTACCTCGTGCTCGGTACCGGCGTCCCGCCGCCGTCGTGGACGCTCGTGAAGTAGCCGCCGACGTACACGACGGCCCCGCTCGTCGCGATCGCAAGCACGGAACTGTTCCCCCCTGTGCCGAGGGCGTTCCACGCGCTCCCATCCCACCTCGCAATGTACCTCGTGCCCGGCACGCTCCCGGCGTTGGAGAACTCGCCGCCCGCGTACACGTCGCTCCCACTCGCCGCGATCGCATGCACGACGTTGTTCACCCCGGAGCCAAGGGCATGCCACGCGCTCCCGTCCCACCTCGCGATGTACCCCGTGCCCGCCACCGGCGTGGTGCCGCTGCTGTACACGGTCGAGAAGCGGCCGCCCACGTACACGTTGGTCCCGGTCACCGCGATCGCATTCACGTTGCCACTGGCCCCGCCGCCGAGGGCGCTCCACGCGCTCCCGTTCCACTTGGCCACGTAGTCCGCCTCGGCGATCCCACCAAAGTCCGTGAAGACGCCGCCGACGTACACGTCGCTCCCGCGCACCGCGATCGCTTGTACGGCGCCATTCACGCCGGAGCCGAGGGCGTGCCACGCGCTCCCGTCCCACCTCGCGATACCGTCGGCCTCGGCGATGCCCCCAAGGTCTCTGAAGTTGCCGCCGACGTACACGTCGCTCCCACTCACAGCCAGCGCAAGTACGGGATTACTCGATCCTTTGCCCACAGCGATAGCGGCGCTCCACGCGCTTCCGTCCCACTTGGCGATGTACCATGTGCCCACCACTTCCGTCGTGCCACTGCTGTACACGGCCCCGAACGAGCCGCCAACGTACACATTGCTCCCGCTCACCGCGATCGATTGCACGTCGTTCTGCGCCCCACCGCCGAGGGCGCTCCACGCGCTCCCGTTCCACTTGGCGATGCGGCTCGTGCCGTCCACCGGCGTGGTACCGCTGCTGTACGCGCTTGAGAAGAAGCCGCCGATGTACACATCGCTCCCGCTCACCGCGATCGCGCGCACGACGTTGTTCACGCCGCCGCCGAGGGCGCTCCACGCGCTCCCGTCCCACCTCGCGACGTACCCCGTGGCAGCCACCGGAGTGGTGCCGCTGCTGTATACGGTCGAGAACTCGCCGCCGACATACACGTCGCTCCCGCTCACCACAATCGCATACACCCAGTTCTGCGCCCCACCGCCGAGGGCGCTCCACGCGCTCCCGTTCCACTTGGCGATGCGGCTCGTGCCCGTCACCTCCGTCGTGCCGCTGCTGTACACGCTCAAGAAGCGTCCGCCCACATACACATCGCTCCCGCTCACCGCCACCGCATACACGGTGCTGCTCGTCCCACCGCCGAGGACGCTCCACGCACTTCCATCCCATTTGACGATGTACCTCGTGCCGTCGACCATTGTCGTGCCGCTGCTGTACACGCCCGAGAACTCGCCGCCGACGTACACGTCGCTCCCGCTCACCGCGATCGCATACACGGTGCCCGTGGCTCCGCCGCCGAGGGCGCTCCACGACGTGCCGTCCCACCTCGCAATGTACCCCGTGCCCGCTACCGTTGTCGTGCCGCTGCTGTAGACGGTCGTGAAGTTGCCGCCGACGTACACGCCGTTCCCGCTCACCGCCAACGTACGCACAACACCGTTCGCCCCGCCGCCGAGGGCGCTCCACGCGCTCCCGTTCCACTTGGCGATGCGGTTGGCCTCAGGGATGCCTCCAAGGCCCGTGAAGAAGCCGCCGACGTAGACGTCGCTCCCCACAACCGCGACCGTAAGCACGTTGTCGTTGGGCACGTTGTAGGGAAATCTCGCGTACCCGTCCGATAACGTAGACGACGTGGAGACCGGCACAAACCTCGGACCGCCGTCCGGGCCGTACGTCACCGCAAAACCCGACGCGTCGAAGCTGCCCGAAAGCCCGGCGCGCAGCGAGCCGTCCGGGTTCAGCACCTCCTCCAGCGACGGCGTCCCTGACGATTCGGGCTGCGGGGCCGGAGCCACCGCGTCAACGTACGCCTGCGTCACCGCTCCCACCGGAACGGGCAGCGCCAGCCGCTCCTTCACCGGGACGGAAGGTGCCAACCGTGCCGGGGCGACCGTGGCCGCCAGCGTGACGGCGAGCGTGAGCGCGGACAGCAGCGCCAGGCGCAGGCTCGAAGCATGTTTCAGGCTCCCGCAGACGATAGAGCGGAGGCGTTGGGAGGCGAGCGTGATCGTAGCAGGATGCATAGCTCTGCGCTGGAAAAGGGAAGCGCTTGGCAGGTGCCAAGGCTAAAAAGAAGAATACGGAAAGCACTCGATTGGTCGTACGGGCGCTTCCAAAAAAGCGTCCGATTCCCGGCCTCGCCATCCGATCCTTGCGCAGCGTCGGAAGCCCTCCGGATACCCTGCCGCCACGCCAAATGCCCCCGCCTGGCCGGGCGTCGCCCCCTGCGAGGAAACCGGGCCAAACGGGGGCTCAGAAAACCACCCTGTCAGGGTCGTTGACCCCGACAGGGTGCCGTCCGTCATTCGGCCACGGTGAGGCGGTGTCCGGCGCTGTGGGCGGCGAACTCGGGCGCGTACATCGACTGGATGGACGTGAGCGCGCCGGAGAAATCCCCCGCGTGCCGCACCCGCAGCCGGTACTCGAACACATACGTCCCCACCGGAAGCCACGGGAAGAAGAAGTCCGTGCTCGCGTCGCGGGCGCTCTGGTACCAGCCGAGGCCGTCGCGGTAGAACCAGCGGCTCGCCTGATCCCGCGCGTCCACGTCGAGGCCGGAGGCGCGGAGGCTCTTCATGTGGACGTACTCCATCGCCCGGTCCACCCGAAGCACCAGCCGCTGCACCACCACGTCGCCCACACGGACGACCTCGCCGGATTCGGGCGCGAGCGCGGCCAGTTGCGGGCCGGACGGGCTGGCGCGTTCGACGAACAGCTCTTGCCGGAGGCGCAGCGGGTTGTCCGCCATGCCGTCGCCGGGCTGCGAGGCGGTCACGCGGTCGAGCGGCTGGAAGTACTGCCAGTAGAGCGCGCCCCACGCCACGGGCGTGCGCGAGGCGGGCATCGTGACGGTGACGCGCCCCATGTCGGGCGAGACGGCCTCGCCGGGCCACGTCTGCTTGAAGTAGCCGGTGCCGTCTTCCTGCTGACCTGCGAGGCGGCGCACGTCGAACGTCTCGGCTCCGACCTGAATCGTGACGGCGGGGACTTCGGCGAGCAGTTCGACGACGCGTTGCTGCGCCGTCGTTCCGCCGCGTTGGCCGTCGTCGAGCAGGAGCGCGTAGATGGCGTCCACGGTCGCCCGCGTCGTCTTCCAGTCCTGCACCTGCTTTTGCTTGAGCAGCCAGATGCGCATCTCCCCGACGGCCTCGCTGTCCTTGGCGATCTCGCCGAAGGCTTCGATGGTGAGGGCTTGGCGCTCGATGGGCGCTTGCCACCAGAACCAGCCGGACGTGTTCTCCCAGTACATGCCGAGTTCGTCGTCGCGGCGGGCGTTTTCGCGGGCGGCGCGGAGGATGCGCTGGGCGACGTTCAGCCCGTCGACGGCGCGTTCGCGCACATCGGCGTGGCCGGTGCGGTGCATCGACAGCGCCAGAAGCATCTGCGTGTACATCGGATAGGAACGCCACGCGGCGGCGCTCTTGCGGCGGAAGAACGCGAGGGCCGTACGCACGTCGTCTTGCGCCTCGCGATCCGCGTAGAAACTCCGCGTGTAGAGGTAGTGAACGGTCAACGCCGACGGTTCGTAGCGGGCGGTGTCCACGCGGTTGCGGAGCAGCTCCTCGTAGTCGCGCACCATCTGCGCATCGAGGTAGTCGAGGGCGCGGTCGTTCATCCGGTCGATGCGCCCCGTGGCCTCGCCCGTGACGCCGAGGTGCCGGAGTTTGCCAAGGCCGGAGACGATGGTTTGCGTGATGTAGCGGTCGTCGCGTCCGCCCGCGAACCACGGCCATGCGCCTTCGCTCATCTGTTGGTCTTCGAGTTTGCGCAGCGCCGTTTCAAGTTCGGCGTTCATCCGCGCCACGTCCATCAGCACGCCCACGCGGCGCTTGCGCTCGGTTTCGTCGCGGGCGTCAAGCACCCACGGCGTCTGTTCGAGCAGCGCGGACTTGAGTTCGGGATTCCGTTCGAGATTGGAGACGAGCGCCTGCGCGTCGGTCTGCCGCCAGCGGTCGAAGATCTCCCGGATGCGCGGGTCGGACTGGGCGATGAAACTGCCGAGGCGGTTGGCGTAGTAGCGCGAGAACGTCTGCTCGGTGCACTCGTACGGAAACTCCATCAGGTACGGCAGCGCCGTGACGGCGTGCCACGCCGGGTTGGGCGTGAACTCCAAGGTCAACCGCTGCGTCTGGATCGTCGGGTCGGACGCCGAGGCGAGCAGCTTGTCGAGGGTGAAGACCTTCGTCTGGCCCTGCCGGATCGGCAGCGGGCGCGTCTCCGTGACGAGTGTGCGGTTGGTCAAGACCGGCAGCAGCCCTTCTTCGCCGTCTTCGGCGCGGTCGGTACGGGCGACGACGCGGTAGACGTACGCACCGCTGCCCTGCCCCGCCGCGTCGTTCGGGACGGCGATCGTCCACGCGAGCGCCATGCTGGAATCGGCGGCGAGGTTCACGCGCTGGACGGCGTTGGTGTTGCCGAGCGCGGCGTCCACCGGCTGCATGGTCGCGGCGTCGAAGAGCAAGAGCGCGGCTTCCCCGGCGAGCGGCCCGCCGGAGCGGTTGTCGAGGCGGGCGGTGACGCGCACCCGGTCGCCCTCGCGGACGAAGCGCGGGAGGTTGGGCGTCACCATCAGATCCTTCTGCGTGACGGTCGAGGCCTTGGCAAACCCGGCCTTGAGGTCGGGTGTGTGCGCAAAAGCAAACAGGTTCCAGCGCGTGAGCGCTTCGGGCATCGTGAAGGCGAACGTCACGTTGCCGTCGGCGTCGGTGCCGAGCGTCGGGAAGAAGAAGGCGGTTTCTTGAAGGTTGCGGCGCAGCGACACCCCGTCGAGGCGCTCACGGGCGGAAGCCTCGTCGGAAGCGGCGCTATCGGCGGAGACCTTGGCGGCGGGCGCACCGGGCGGCGGCGGCGGAGACGGCACGCCATCAACATACTCTATGACATCTTCCGATCTACCCCCTCGAATTGCCATCTCTTCGGCCACGACGCCTGCTTGCATCGGCGCAACAGCGGACGGAGCAGCAGACATCACCCGCCGAGCGTAGCGGTTGCTCCACGCGTTGAACGAGCCGAACCCGAACCGGTCAAGCGCGTCGTAGGCGATGCTGGCGTCGGGCGTTGAGGGTTGCTCGAAGTGGACAGCGACCGTCTGCACGCCCACGCCCAGCGGCTGCCACGGGCGACGCAGCCACGCCGTACCCCACGGGAAAGCCTTCGGCCAGTCGTGCGGCGCGATGGCGTCGAGGCTGGCGTCGTACATCGACAAGACGGTCTCGGCGGCGAGGCGCTCGCCGTCGGAGCCGCGCACGGAGAGCGTCCACGTCTCCTGCGCACCGGGGAGCAGCCGGTCGCGCATCGTGACGAGGCGGACGGCAAGCGTCCGCTCCGGACGCGGCACGGCGACGGTGAAGCTGTTGGTGAACGCCCGGTTGGCACGCACCGCCGCGACGTGGAAGCCAAAGCCGTCTTTCAGCACGTCGGTCACCGGCACGGCAATCGTCCGTTTTTCGTTGGACAGCGTCAGGTATTCGGTGCGAACGATCCGCCCGTCGGACTCCACGTCCACGCGCACCGTCACGTTCGGCTCGGACGATCCGACGACGAGCCGCGCCGACTCGCCGACCTTGGCACTTGGGGTGAGCAGCTCGGCAAAGGCGAGCGCCGGAACCGGCATCGTCCGCGTCGTCGCGCTCAGCACCGTCACATACGACGCCGTCTCCACCGGGCGTCCCGCGTTGTCGGTCGTCCGCAGCGTCACGCGGTACGCGCCCTCGGGCATCCGCGACGGCAGCCGCACCGAACGGGCGCGGCGCGTATCAAAGTCGACGGTTGCGACGGTTCGGGCCGTTTTCCATTCCGGAATCGCCGTTTTCTCTCGTCCGTACGGGTCGTGCGGGAAGCGGCGGCGGTGCTCGGCCTCGGCCATCGCCACCGTGTCGGGCGCGGCCCAGAGGCGGTCGCGCAGCGCCGGGCGTGGGCCGTCGAGCAGGTCGAAGCGTATCGTCCCGGCGGCGTCCACGGACGTGCCGGAGAGGTTCTCGACGGCGAGGGCGAGCGTGTCGGGCGCGTTCGCCAAATCAAGCACGCGGGGCACGACCACCGAGGCGCGGAGCGTGCGGAAGCCCACGTTCACCGCCGTCTCGCCCACCTGCGTCTCGCCGGACACGTCGGTCACGTCGGCGATCACCCTGTAGCGGTACGACACACCCGAATCCGGGTTGTCTTGCGGATCGGGGCGCGGCGTGAAGGTTACGGCGAACGCACCGTCGGATCCGGTTTTGACCGTTCCGTTGACGATTTCCTCCTCGCTGCGGCCTCCGCCCCACCACCACGCCCACCACGGGAAGACGGGCTGGCGGACAACGCGGTAACGCACGCTCGCGTCTTGCAGCGGCACGCCCGCGTACGACACGGCCTTGCCCGTTACCGTCACCGGATCGCCGAAGCGCGGCGTCCCTTCGAGGTCATCGAACGTGGCCTCGAACGTCGGGCGGCGGTATTCTTCCACCCGAGGCTGGGCGGCTCCGGCGTGGTTCCCATCCACCGTCACGGCCAGGCTCATCGCCCCGGTGAGCGTACCTGTGGGCGCGGCAAACGACCCGGAGACGCTGCCAAACTCGGTCGTCGTCATCGTCTCCGTGACGACCTCCGTGCCGTTGGGCGCGGTCAGCGTCACCCGAACCGTCTGACCCGCCATCACGCGGCCCGAGCGCCCGTTGGACGAGAAGACGATGGCCTTGAAGCGGATCGTCTGGCCCGGACGGTAGAGCGCGCGGTCGGTGAAGACGAGCGCTTGCGGGCTGGTTTCGGGCCTGCCGTCGTAGTACCCCTGCGCCCCGCCGAGCACGACGGCTTCCTCGCCCTGCCCCGCCTCGATGCGGTAGCGCCACGACTGGTTCGACGGCACGGACACCGTCGCCTCGCCGCGCTCGTCCGTGCGAGCAGTAGAGGCCACCTGCGTCACCCCTCTATCCGAATTGTAGAGCACCCGGACGGTCTGCCCGGCCAGCGGACGCCCGGAGGCGCGGTCGAGCACGCGGGCGAGCGTCGTGCCGCTGCTCTCGGCGCGGAGCATCCCGTTGACCGGCGTGACGTGCACGAACGTGAACGGCTGATTCCCGTAGACCTCCGGCACGGCAAACCGGTCGTCGGCGCTCACGATCAGCGCGTAATGCCCCGCCGCCCGAGGCTGCATCGGCAGTTCGACGCGGTGCCCGCCCAGGTCGCGTCCGCCCGGCAGCGCGTGGCGCACGGCCTCCACCGGACGCATCGCGTAGAGTTCGCTCAGCATCGCCGGGCGTTCGGTGCGGTAGTCGGCCCGCTCGAACCGGTCGATCCACGCCTTCGTCACCGGCACGACGCGCAGGTGCGCGGCGTCCGTCATCGCGTACGACGAGGCGATCAGCCACGGCGTGTTCGGCTCGACGAACTGCGGCGCTTCGACGTACAGGCTGGCTTGCCGCAGTCGATTGACCAGCCCGGTGCAAGCGTTCGCGCCCGGCGTCTGCGGGTGCTGGGCGACGGCCGATTCGCACAACCGCAACGCCTCGGCCAGCCGAGCACGGTCGGGGCCGGACGCGTCGGAGTCGTCGGCACTTCCGACGGTGCGCACGCGGATGCCGGGGCGTGGACGCGTCGAGGCGGAGCCGGTCAGGTATTCGGCCAGCCGGAACGCTACGAGGCTGCTGTGCGGCGTCGTGCGGTAGCGCTCCAAGAGGTCGCGGAGGGCGCGTTCGTAGCGGTCGTCCTTGTCGGGAAGCGTGCTGTGGGTGCGGCCAAACGCAAGGCGGCGGAGCGAGACGTCAAGGAGCGCCCCCGCGTCGCCGTCGGAGAGATGAGTGCGGGTGATCGTCTGGAAGACGTGCGTCGCCTCCGCTTGCAGCGAACCGTTGGGCGTCGCGCCGAGGTCGGCAGCGGCAAAGCCGTCGGGCAGCGCGAACCACGCTGCCTCGTCCAACCGATAGCGCTCTTCAGGGAACGCCGTGAGCAAGTCGTCGGCCTCGTAGAAGTCCAGCGCCTGGCCTCCGAGCAGGTCGAGCAGCGTCGGACGCAGGGTGCGGCCGTTGGGAATCGTCGTGCCCTTTCCGGCTTCGCGGGCCGCGCCTTCGAGCAGGTACTGCACCTGCGAAACCGGCGTTAGGGCCAGCGCCTGCGGGTCGGCGAGGGCAGCGCGGTGGCGGTCGCGGGCGGCGTCGGCGAAGTCGCGAAGCGTCCATGTCGTGATGTCTGCCGAACGGCTACCGCCGGAGACGTCGGTGCGTTGGGCGATCTGCCAGCGTTTCTCGCGGAAATAGATCAGGTACGATTCCGCCAGATGGCTCTCCAGAATGGGGCGCGTGGTGGCGTCGGCCCCGGCAAGCGCACTGTCGAGCGCCGCAAACGCCTGCATCGCTGCGCCGTCCGTGCCTTGCAAAGCGTCCTCGGCCGTCGGCGTTTCGTCTTCCAGCACGATGGCGAGGCTGGCCTTCACGAGCGCTGCCCGGACGCGCACCTGCTGGTCGCCTCGTTCGGTGGCGCGGACGTAGATGGAATCCACCGTCGCCTTGGCCGAGCGCACCTGCCCCTCCTGCCGCAACCGATCCACCCGCTGCCAGCGAGCATCGTACCACGGGTCGTTGGGGTTGGACGATTGGGCCATCAAGACCGGGAGGGCAAGGGCGGCAAGCAGGACGGCAGCAAAGATCGATCGCATCGGGCGAACGGGGTGAAGACGCAACTCTAACGTACGACCCCCGCCCCTGCGCGTGCTGCGGTTTCAGACAAGACGACATCGCACTTCCGAGCACACCGGGCACTGGCCGTCCGGCGCGTCACCCCAGCGCGTTGCGGACGCCCTCGGCGAAGAGCACGGCCCCGCCCTGCGAGGGATGGCGAATGTACGTCGCCTCAACGCCCAAATCCGTCAAACTCCGCTCGGCAATCCGTCCGACGGCCAGCACGATCGACGGGCGCACGGCCTGCACGACGGACTCCAGCAGCGGCGACCACGCCCGCACGTCGGCGCGGCTGGGCGTGCGGATCGAGCGCGGCTCCCCGGCGCGGTGCGGATGCAGCGGCACGGCGTTCCAGATGGCCACGCGGCCCGCATACGGCGTCAGCACCCGCCGCACTATCCCGCCGCTGTATTCCGCATGCGGCCGGCCCATTTCGGCGCTTCGGGAGGTGGGCGACAGGCCGAAGAGTGCGTGCTCGGGGTCGAGAAAAAACGCCTCCGGCGTGAGCGGCACGCCCGAAAACCGCGCCCCGTTCGGCCCCGGCGCTTCGGCCACGAGCAGCACATCGGGTGCGTCCCACGACTTCACGTACCGCTCGAGGTTGTCCCGTCGAAGTCTCGCTCCGTCCGGCACATCGTACGCCGGATCGTCGTCGCGGTAGAAGTTGAACAGCGTCGGCGACGACGGCGCGGCGAACAGCGGGGCGAGGTCGAGGGTCACAAGCGAGAGGCGGGGGTTGGTCGTTGAGAGTGGTCAGAGTCAGACCACGGAAATCCAGCACCCTCACACTGAAAACCAGCCGGCCACATCCGGCAGCGGGTCGGGGCCGTCGAACACGTACTCGTTCGTGTGCGGGTCGTAGCGGTAGTCCGCCCGCCACGCATCGGCGTGCACGATGCACGCTTCGATGGCGTCGAGGGTGTAGGCGAGTTCGGCGTCGGTCATCGTCGGGTGGAGCGAGAGGCGCACCCAGCCCGGCTTGTCGGTCAGATCGCCTGCCTCGATGGCGTCGGTGATCGCCGCCGACCGCGACGGATCGACGTGCAGCAGGTAATGTCCGTAGGTGCCCGCGCACGAGCAGCCGCCGCGCACCTGTACGCCGTAGCGGTCGTTGAGCAGCCGCACGAGCAGGTTGAAGTGCACGTCCTCGACGTAGAACGACACGATGCCGAGGCGGTCGTCGTGGGCATCGGCGAGCAGGTGGACGCCCGGCATCGCCCGCAGCCTCGGCAGCGCCACGGCCAGCAGTTCGGCCTCGCGTGCCCGGATCGCCGCCGTGCCCATCTGCTCCTTCACGTCCACGGCCAGCGCGGCGCGGATCGTCTGGAGAAACGCGGGCGTGCCGCCGTCCTCGCGGGCCTCGATGTCCGTCACATACGAGTGGCCGCCCCACGGATTCGTCCAGTTGACCGTTCCGCCGCCGGGGTGATCCGGGACGGTGTTTTGGTAGAGGCGCTTGTGGAAGACGAGCACGCCGGGCGTGCCGGGGCCGCCGAGAAACTTGTGCGGCGAGAAGTAGATGGCGTCGAGGCTCGTGTCCGCGCCGGGGCCGTCGGGGTGCATGTCGATGTCGACGTACGGGGCCGAGGCGGCGTAGTCGGCGAAGCACAGCCCGCCGTGGCGGTGCATCACGGCGGCCATCGCGTGGATGGGCGTCTCGATGCCGGTGACGTTCGAGCAGGCCGAGAACGCGCCGATGAGCAGCCGCCCCGACGCGGCGTAGCGCCCCACCGTCTCCTCCAACCGTTCCACATCGACGAGGCCATCGTCGCCCGCCTCCACCACCACCACGTCGGCGGTGGTTTCGAGCCACGACGTTTGGTTGGAGTGGTGCTCCATGTGCGTGACGAACACGACCGGGCGTTCGGCCTCGGGCACGTCGGCGAAGCGCTGGAGGCGTTCGGGCAGGCGGAGGCCGAGGATGCGCTGGAACTTGTTGACGACGCCCGTCATCCCGCTGCCCGCCACGATCAGCACGTCGTCGGTGCAGGCCCCGACGTGTGCCTTGATCCGGCGCTGGGCTTCGTGGTAGGCGCGGGTCATGAGCGTGCCGCAGGCGCTCGTCTCGGTGTGCGTGTTGCCCACGAACGGCGCAAACGTCTCCGCCATCCGCGCCTCAATCGGGCCGTAGAGCCGCCCCGACGCGATCCAGTCGGCGTAAACGAGCGGCATCGTGCCCTTGGGCGTCTCGACCGTCGCGTCCACGCCCACGACCCCGGCGCGAAACGGCGCGAAGTGGGTTTCGAGCGTGTCGATCGGCGGCGGCGAGGCCCAAAGCGTAGCGTTCATCGAAGCGGAAGCGGTTTTTTGCTATCGATAAAGATAAGGATGTTGCCGAAGGGCGTTTCGGGAGCGTAAGATGGATGCCGCCATCCGCAGTACACGTTATGAAAACTCGACTTCTCCTCCTGCTCGCGGTTCCGCTGGCGCTCCAAACCGGATGCGGTTCGTCGTCGTCCTCCACCCGCACCTACCGCGCTTCCCCCGCGGTGGATTCGCTGATGACGGCACTGCTTATGCAAGCCGCCACGCAGATGCAGGCGAACGACTTCCCGTCCGAGACCACCCACCTGTTTTTGCGGAGCCGCGAAGACCAAGGCACAAACGGAGTGATGTACCAGTACGGCTTCAAGAATCTGCCCGTAGAAGGTGCGGCATGGCTGACCGCCTTCCGGTACACCTCCAACGAAACGCTGGAGCAAACCGTCGCCAACACGCTGTCGGGCATGCGGCAAACGGGGGTGTTCGAGCAGGTGGAACGGGTTGGTGCGCCCGACACCCTGCACGTCCCGGTGGTGCGCAAGGACGGCTCCCAAGGCTCCCCGCTGGAGATCGTCCGGGCGCGCTACACCGCCACGCGACAAGGGCAAAACATGGCTTCGGTGATGTACTTGCAGCCCGCTGCTGTGGGTCAGACGTGGCGAAAGATCCGCGTAACCTACGCGCCGGAGTTGTTCGAGCAGGACACCATCGACGCCATTGCCGCCGAGCTATTGGTGCGCGAATAAGCGCTGCCCGCGACGTTGAACGTGGTCGCTGAAAGGAGCAAGGCGGCGCGGCGCTCCCGTCGATTCGAGGCTTCCATGGCGAGAGGCCTTCGCCGCCCTCGCCACGGCAAGACCTTTTGTCCCACCGACGGCGGAACCAACGGCCCGCGACCGGTTCCAAGCAGGCAGACGCCTGCACTTATGCACCTGATCGCCCACGAACTCACCGGCGCTGACGACTGGCCCATCGTCCCGGCCACGCCGCGCCGCGACTGGATGGACGCCACGCCCAGCCGCTTCGCTTACCGCTGCCTACCGCTCACGATGGCCAACCACGCGGGCTGGATGGTGCTCTGCCCCGCGAGCTTCATCGCCACCTGGGACGGCACGGAGGGCGCGCCGCACAACATGGACATCGCCTTTGCGCCGGGCGAAGAGCGCCACGCGATGCTCATCTCGTCGCACTTCGGCTCGGGCATTCTCACGTTCGCGCTGCCGTGGCTCTTCCGCACCGAGCCGGGCATCGGCCTGCTCGCACGCGGGATGCCCAACCAGCCCAAGCCGGGGGCGTTTGCGCTCGAAGGGTTTGTGGAGACGGACTGGAGCCCGTTTTCGTTCACGATGAACTGGCAACTGTTGGAGCCGCACCGCCCGGTGGTGTTCGAGAAGGGCGAGCCGATTTGTTTTATCCAGCCGTTCGATCCGGGGCTGCTGAGCGGGCGGTCGCCGGAGATCCGGTCGCTGCACTCTGACCCCCAGCTCTTCGAGGAATTCGAGGCGTGGCGCAAAGGCCGCAAGGCGTTCAACGAAGACACCGAGCGCAGCGCCCGCTGGCAAAAGCACTACCACACCGGGCAAACCGTGGAGGGCCGAAAAGTCCCCACCCACCTCACCGCCTTCAAGGTGCAGCCGTTCGAACGCGACCTGCCCACGCTGCCGCCCAGCGGCGAAACCGAGGTGCAGGGATGATCTTCGGTCGGTAGTGGTCAGAGCATGGGTTCAGACAACGATCCACCATCCACGCCCTACATCCCTCTTCCCTTCGCAACGATTTGGTGCACGGCCTGCCGGGCAGCGGCACGGCGCGTCGTACCTTCACGGTCTGCACTCCGAAACACCCCCAGCCGCTTCCCAATGGGCAAGGTCACCATTGACGGGCAGACGCTCGACTTCGACGGCACGCCGAAACTGCTCCAGTTTATGCTGGACGCAGGCCTTGAGCTGCCGCACTTCTGCTACCACCCGGCACTTTCCATCCCGGCCAACTGCCGCCAGTGCCTTGTGCGCACCGGCATGCCCGCGGTCGACCGCGAAACGCGGCAACCGGTCGTCGGCGACGACGGCCAGCCGGTGATCGCCTTCGGGCCGAAACTGGCCACGTCGTGCTCGGTGGATATGGCCGACGGGATGGTGGTGGAGACGCACCGCACCAGCAGCCTTGTGGCAGAGGCGCAAGCGGGCAACCTTGAGTTCCTGCTCATCAACCACCCGCTCGACTGCCCAATCTGCGACCAAGCCGGGCAGTGCCCGCTGCAAATCCAGGCCTACAAGTACGGCCCCGAGGGTTCGCGCTTCGAGTTCCGCAAGGTGCACAAGCCCAAGCGCGTCCCGCTCGGCCCCCGCGTGATGCTCGACGCCGAGCGCTGCATCAACTGCACGCGCTGCGTCCGTTTCACCGACGAGGTGTCGAAGTCGGGCCAGCTCACGATCATCAACCGGGGCGTCAAGAACTACCCGATGACGCCGCCGGACACCACGTTCGACGACCCGTACGGGATGAACGTGATCGACCTGTGCCCGGTGGGCGCGCTCACGTCCACCCCCTACCGCTTCAAGGCGCGGGCGTGGGAAGTGGCGATGGTGCCGTCGATCACGACCGTCAACGCGAAGGGGTCGAACTGCTTCTATTGGGTGCGCGACAACCTCGTGCTCAACGTCGTGGCCCGCACCAACGCGCAGGCCAACGGCTACTGGCTCGCCGACGAAGACCGCCTCGGCGTGGAACGCTTCAACGAGAACCGCGCCTCCAGCCCGCAGCTTCGCACCGACGGCGAACTCGTGGAGACGACGTGGGACGCCGCCTACGATGCGGCTGCCGCACTCCTGCGCGACGCCGGCTCCAACGCCGCCTTCCTCGGCTCGGCCCACGCTCCGGTGGAGGACAACGCGATGCTGATCCGGCTGGCCGAGAGCGTCGGCGGGACGGTTCTTGGCTACCTTCCACACGTTGAACCGGGGCACGGCGACGGCTGGCTCCGCACCGACGACCGCACGCCCAACGCCAAGGGCTGCGAGGCGCTCGGCCTCCGCCCCGTCTCGTCGCTCGACCTCGGCGGCGCATCCGTGCTCGTGGTTTTGGAAGACGACCCGGTCGCCACCGGAGCCGTCTCCGCCGACGCGCTCGCGGACGTTCGGGTGATCCTGCTTCCCACCCACACCACCAACCAAACGCTCGCCTCGGCATCGATCGTCCTTCCCACAACAACGGTCGTGGAGACGGTCGGGACGTACGTCAACGAGGACGGACTCGCCCAGCGCGTCACCCCCGCCAAGGCCATCCGAGGCGTCAACCGCACGTTGATGATGGCGATGGGGTCGAGCCGCACCGACCAGCACGGCACGCCCTTCGACCGCTGGCACCACACGTCGCACAAGGTGGACTGCCGTCCAGGCTGGGAGATCTTCCCCGACCTCGGCGCGCGCCTCGGCCACACCGGCTTTGGGCACACCGGCCCCAAGGCGATGATGGCCGAACTCGCCGCCGACGGTGGACCGTTCGCAGGTGCTTCCTACGACGCGATGGGGTCGGGAGGCTTCCTCGTGACGTCGCTTGCACCCGCTGCCGACGCGCCTTCCGCCATCGCCCCCCTGTCCGCCCAAACGTCGGACGCGCCGGCGAAGGCGACCCGCACGGGCTGGTACGAGGTGTTCATCGCCGCCAACGGCGAACACGCCTTTGTGCTCAAGGCCACCAACGGACAGGTCATCATGGCGAGCGAGACGTACACAAGCCGCGCCGGGTGCGACAACGGCATCGCGTCGGTGCAGAAGAACAGCGCCCTGCCCGAACGCTACGAGCGGTTTGTCTCGAAAGGCGGCAAGCCGATGTTCAACCTCCGCGCCGGAAACCATCAGGTGATCGGCACGAGCGAGGAGTACGAGAGCGAGGCCGCCCGCGAAAACGGCATCGCCTCGGTGACGCGCAACGGCCCCACAACGACGATCAAGGACAAAACCGGCGCCTGATCTTCGTTTTCGTGTAACCCTTTCGGTAAGGGCACGCCTTCCACGGAGCGAGGCGTGCCCTTATGCGTCTCTACGCCTACGAGAGACCCATCTGCTATGCCTTCGTCCAACCTCCTCCGCAACGACCGCTCCGCCCGCTTCGGCAAGGCCGCCGCCCCGTCTCCTTCGCTCCCTGCCGTAGCCGAGGCGCTTCCCTCCGCAGATCCGCACCGTGCTGTCCGGCACGACGAAGCCCCGCGCGCAAAAAACGTGAACGTTCCAGCCGCGTCCGAACACACCGAAGCCGCCGCCTCGGGGCTTACCCACACCAACCTGTGAGCCTACCGACGAGCCGCGAGCCGCTTTCGACGGGCGAAGACGGCGCGGAGCGTGGCATTTGACCGGCTCGGTGCGCTACCTTACGGCTTTCGCTCTCGCCCCCGCCGCGTCGTGGATCTGCCGCTCTACTGGGTCGCCCTCATCGGCTTCGCCATCATCAACTTCTTCCTCGTCTCCGCTTCGGTGCTCGTGTACTACGAGCGCAAGGTGTCGGGGTGGATTCAGAACCGTCCGGGGCCGAACCGCGTCGGGCCGTGGGGCTTCTTGCAGCCGTTTGCGGACGTGGCGAAGCTGATCTTCAAGGAAGACATCTCGCCGACGGCCTCTTCGCCGTTCATCCACTCGCTCGCGCCGGTGCTGATGGTGACGATTGCGATGACGACGGCGGCACTCATCCCGTTCGCCCGCGGCTTCGTCATCGTCGACACCGAGGTGTCGGCGCTGCTCGTGCTCGCGCTCACCAGCATCGCCGTCTACGGCGTCACGCTGGCCGGCTGGTCGTCCAACTCCAAGTTTTCGCTGCTGGGCGGCCTGCGCTCGTCGGCGCAGATGATCTCGTACGAACTGGCGATGGGCCTGTCGGTGCTCACGGTCGTGCTCATCACCGGAAGCCTGCGGCTCGTCGACATCGTCGAGTACCAGAACGGCCCCGGCGCGTGGGGCATCCTCGGCTGGAACGTGTTCCGCGCCCCGATTGCCGCGCTGATCTTCGTCGTGACGGCCTTCGCCGAGACCAACCGCGCCCCGTTCGACCTTCCGGAGGCCGAGCAAGAACTCGTCGGCGGCTACCACACGGAGTATTCGGGCATGAAGTTCGGCATGTTCTTCCTCGCCGAATACGTCAACTTCTTTGTCGCCAGCTTCGTGATCGTCACGTTGTTCTTCGGCGGCTACCTGCTGCCGTGGGAAGACGCGCTGCTCTCGGCGCTGCCCGTCCTGAAGGACTCGGTGCTGCTGGGCGTCTTGCAAGTCTTGTCGCTGCTGCTCAAGGCCGCGTTCTTCGCCTTCGTGTTCATCTGGGTGCGGTGGACGCTGCCGCGCTTCAAGTACCAACAGCTGATGACGCTCGGCTGGAAGATGCTGCTGCCGATTGCGCTGGCCAACGTGGTGCTCTACGCGCTCTTCTTCACGTTCAAGGCGTTGCTGGGCTGGGGCGGGTGAGAACCCGGGGCGCTACGTCGGCGTGCGACCATTCATCGCTCTCCGATGCTCCGATGCTGCTGGCCCCCTCCATCCTCTCCGCCGATTTCACCCGGCTCGCCGGCCACACCCGCGAGGCTCTTGCCGCCGGGGCCAACTGGCTGCACATCGATGCGATGGATGGGCACTTCGTCCCAAACCTCACCATCGGACCGCTCATCGTCGAGGCGCTGCGCGGCGTCAAGGCCGAAACCGGCTGCACGCTCGACTGCCACTTGATGATTGAGAACCCCGAGCGCTACGTCGATGCGTTCGCCGAGGCCGGGGCCGACATCGTGACCGTCCACCAAGAAGCGTGCGTGCATCTGCATCGCGTGGTGGAGCACATTAAAGCCGCAGGAGCAAAAGCCGGCGTGGCCGTCAACCCCGCCACGCCCCTTTCGACGCTCGACGAGATCCTGCCGTACGTCGATCTCGTGCTCGTGATGTCCGTCAACCCCGGCTTCGGCGGCCAGTCGTACATCCCCACATCCACCGACAAGATCGCCCGGCTGCGCCGCACCTTGCGCCAGCGTGGTCTCGACGGTGTGCTCGTGGAGGTAGACGGCGGCATCAAACCGTCGAATGTCCGCGAGGTGGTCGACGCCGGGGCCGACGTGATCGTGGCGGGCAGCGCTATCTTCCGCGGCGACGTGGCCGCCAACGTTCAGGCCTTCCGCAGGGCCGTCGAGATCGCGGTGTGAGACGGCCGTCTACCCCCGGCCCGAGGCATCTTGCGTGACCACGCCCGACGCATCCACGCGCCGCCGCGCGATCAGTCCCACGCCCGCGAGCACCATCGCGCCGCCCGCCACCTGTCCTGCCGTGACTGGCTCGCCGAGCAGCCACGCGCCGAGGCCGATGGTGACGACCGGCCCGATCATGCCCACTTGCGCTGCTCGCGGCGCGCCCACCCGCGCGATGGCCTCGCCCAGCAGGAGCACCGGCGCGACCGTGCACAGCAGCGCGTTGGCTGCCGAGAGGCCCCACACGGTCGGCGACACCGCGAGGTCGGAGAGCGGGCGCACCGACACGAAGTGCACCAACGCCGCCGCGCACGCGGCCGTAAGCGACAGCGCCGACACCCGCACCGACGGCAGCCGACGCACCAGTTCGCCCGCACCGACGAGGTAGACGGCGTAGACGAACGCCGAGGCGAGCACGAGCACGCTGCCCAGCAGCACATGCGCCCCTTCGATCCGGTGGCTCGTGGCCATCACCAGTGCAATGCCCGCGTACGAGAGCGCCATCGCCAAAAGCTCGCGCCCGGTTACCCGACGGCCCAAGACCAGCGCCGAGAGCAACAGCACGAACGTCGGGTGGAGGAAGAGCAGCAGCCGCTCCAGCCCGGCGGAGATGTAGGACAAGCCAGCGAAGTCGAGGACGATGGACGCGTAGTACGCGCCCGCGCCGAGCGCGACGATCCGAAACGTGTCGCGGCGGGCAAGCGGGCCGTCGCGGCGGACGTACCGCACCGACAGGGCGGCGAAGACGGGCAGCGCCATTCCCATGCGCAGCGCCACAACGGTGAGCGCGTCCACGCCCTCGCGGTACGCCAGCTTGACGACGATGGCCTTGGCCGAGAACAACACGGCACTCGCCGCAGCGAGCAGCAGTCCAGTGAGCAGGCGGCGGCGGTCCATCGTCCGTCCACCCGTCGTGCGTCTGTCGGTTCACCCTTCCGAGACGCTTCATCCGCATCGATCTACCGCACCGACCACGCCGCGTCTGCGCTCTGGCCCGAGGGAAGCGTATAGGTGCCCGCGAGCGAATCGGCGGTGAGCGCAAAGGCAAAACTCACCGGCGACGACGCCTTCCCCTCGTAAGTACCCGAGCCTACCGTCCACACTTGCGTGGGCGCATCGTCCCGGAAGAGCTGCACCTCGAAGGCCGTGCCCGCCGACACCCCCGGAGCCTTGCACCGCGCCGTCTTTCCCGGCGTCGTGCAGCACGGGTCGATGGCCCCACCGCGCGTAATCACACAAAGCCGAGCGTCGGTACCGGATTCGGCGGTAAACGTCACGTCAAGTTGAGGCGCTTGGCACGCGGCAAGAGCCAGAAACGGCAGAGCAAGAAGAAGGCGCATGGGATTGGGGTTTACCTATCCAAACGGGATGTCCGAGCAAGCGGGAGCGAAGTCGTCTCGTCGTCACGAACGCCACGCGGCAAGATCGTCCCGTCGTTCCGCTCCTCGCGAGGACACCGTTGGGGTTTGGTTCGGGATGATAACACGTTTGATGGATCGACGCCCAGCCCCAAGATCGGAAAGATTCTTCCGGGTGCAGCGGAAACGATTTCGCGCCGTAGCCGATCTTTCAAGCGATGACCGTTGAGATCGCCCTGCCGCTTCCCCTAGAGACGACGTATACCTACGCCGTGCCCGAGCTGCTTCGCCCCGATGTGCATGCAGGCAGCCGCCTCGTCGTGCCGTTTGCGCGTGGCGTGTTAACCGGCGTTGCCGTTTCCGTCGATCCCCACGACACCAGCGGCGAAACCGACGACGGACGCCCGCTCCGCGCCGTGCTCGACGTGCTTGACGACGAGGCCGCCGCCACGCCCGACCTGCTGGCGCTCACCCGCTGGATTGCCGACTACTACGTCTGCGGCTGGGGCGAGGCCCTGCGCACGGCGCTGCCTGCCGGACTGGACGTGTCGACCGAGCACCGGATCGTCCGCACCGACGCGCCGCCGCCGGAGCGCCTCGACGATCTGCGGCTGACGCGGGCGCTGCGCCTGCTCGACGGCTCCCGCGAGGGCGCGCTCACGCTCGGAGCGCTGCGGCAGAAGATTCCCGGCTTCACCCTCGCGCTCGCCCGGCGGCTCGAACGGCTCGGCGTGGCCGAGATCGAAACCGGGCTGCGCGAGGCCCGCGTGGCCGCCAAAACCGAAGCCGCGCTGCGGGCCGCTCCGCCGTTTGCCTCGCCCCACGCCCTCGCCGACGTGGCCGAGCAGATGCGCGGCGCGAAGCAGCAAGCCATCCTTCACGCCCTCGCCGACTACCTCGTGGAAGACGTGAACGAACCGGCACAAGCTCTTGTGTTGGAACGCGCTGGCGCATCGTCGCAAAGCCTCAGAGCGCTGCTTCAGATGGGCGTGATCGACCGGTTCGAGCGCGAAGTGCGCCGCCACGCCGACTTTGGCGCGATGCCCGTCGGCCCGCCGCCGGAGCGCGTCTTCACCGACGGACAGCGCGGCGCGCTCGCCGAGATCGTGACCAGATTGGACACCCACGCGTACGCCGGCTACCTGCTGCACGGCGTCACGGGCAGCGGCAAGACGGAGGTCTACATCGAGGCGCTCAAGCACACGCTCGCGCAAGGGCGCACCGGCATCGTCCTCGTACCCGAAATCGGGCTGACGCCGCAAACGGTGCGGCGCTTCCGAGCGCATTTCGGCGATCAGATTGCCGTGCTGCACTCGCGGATGAGCCTCGGCGAGCGCTACGACGCGTGGCGCGACCTCCGGGCCGGGCGCTATCCGGTGGTGATCGGGCCACGGTCGGCGCTCTTCGCCCCGCTGGAGAACGTGGGGTTGATCGTGGTGGACGAAGAGCACGAGGCGTCCTACAAGCAGTTCGACCCGGCACCGCGCTACCACGCCCGCGATGTGGCGCTGGTGCGGGCGCGGATGGCCGGAGCCGTGGCGGTGCTGGGGTCGGCCACGCCGTCGCTCGAATCGTGGCAGAACGCTCGGCGCGGCAAACTGACGTACCTCGAAATGCCCGAACGTGTACCGCTCGAAGGCGGCTCCGTGGCACAGCTTCCGCCCGTGCGCCTCGTCGATCTCTCCGACGAACAGAAGCGCCATCGCCTCGACGGGACGCTCTCGAAGCCGCTGGTGGACGCCATTGGCGACCGTCTCTCGAAGGGCGAACAGGTCGTGCTGCTGCAAAACCGGCGCGGCTACGCGCCCGTCATCGAATGCGAGAGCTGCGGGTTTGCGCCGCGCTGCCGCGACTGCGCCGTGACGCTCACCTACCACAAGCACAGCGGGCGGATGCGCTGCCACTACTGCGGACGCACCGAGCGGCGGCCCACGCGCTGCCCGTCGTGCGGCGAATCGGCGTTCACCGATCTGGGCGTGGGCACGCAGCGGGTGGAAGAGGAGTTGGCGCTTCGCTTTCCCGACGCCCGCGTCGTGCGGATGGACATGGACACGACGGCGGTGAAGGACGCCCACCACCGCCTGCTCGACCGCTTCGGGCGCGGCGACGCCGACATCCTGCTCGGCACGCAGATGGTCGCCAAAGGCCTCGACTTCCCCAACGTCACGCTCGTGGGTGTGGTGAACGCCGACAGCGGGCTGCTGCTGCCGGACTTTCGCGCCGAAGAACGCACGTTCCAACTGCTCACCCAAGTGGCCGGGCGCGCCGGACGTCACGACCGTCCCGGCGAGGTCGTTCTCCAAACCCGTCGCCCCGACGCCCGCGCCCTGACGTTTGCCCTCAAGCACGACTACCGAGGATTCGCCAAGACCGAACTCGTCCAGCGCCAAGACCTTGGCTATCCGCCGTTTGGGCGCGTCGTAGCCGTCGAGTTTCGAGGAGCCGACGAGACAGCCGTCAAGGCCTTCGCCGAGGCGTGGACCGACGACCTACGCCGCCGCGCCGAGGGCACGATGGAGGTGTTCGATGCAACCGCCAGCCTCATTGCCCGCGTCAAAACGTACTGGCGCTTCCACACCGTCGTGCTCGTGCCGCCGGGCGTGGCCGTGCAGCCGCTGCTGCGCGCCACCCTCGCCGCCGTGCCTGCCCCGCACAAAACCCGCGCAATCGTCGACGTCGATGCCGTGAGCGTGGCGTGAATCGTCCGGGCGAGAGGCATCCCGATTGGGGGCGCGGCGGCGTTACCTTCCCTGACCCGTTGCTCATCCCCACATCTCCGTTGTCTTCTCGCCGCCGCTTTCTCGCGACCGCCGCCGCCGGTGCCGGTGCCCTGCCCTTTGCCGCCTCCGCGCTCGGCCAATCCATTCCCAGCGATGTTGCTGGCGACGGCCGCTCGTCCGTAACCGTCGGGCCACGACGGCCCATCACCGCCGGCCCCGTCAAACCGGCGCGACTGCGGCAGGGCGACACCGTCGGCATCGTCTCGCCCGCCGGGGCCACCTTTGCCGAAAGCGCCCTCGCCGCCACCGAACGCGAAATCCGACGCCTCGGCTTCCAGACCAAACGCGGCGAGCACGCGCTCGACCAGTACGGCTACCTCGGCGGCACCGACATCAACCGCGCCGCCGACGTGATGACGATGTTCCGCGACCCTGAGGTCAAGGCCATCCTCGCCCTGCGCGGCGGATGGGGCTGCGCCCGGTTGCTGCCGTACCTCGACTACGAGATCATCCGCCAGAACCCCAAGATCGTCTGCGGCTTCTCTGACATCACCGGGCTGCTCAACCCGCTCTACGCCAAAACCGGCCTCGTCTCGTTCCACGGCCCCGTGGCCTCCAGCACATGGAACGACTTCACAACCAGCCATTTCCGCCGCACCGTCGAATGGGGCGAGCAGGTGGTGATGCAGCCCGCCTACGGCACCGCCGTTGAGACGCTCGTGCCCGGCGTGGCACGCGGGCGACTTGTGGGCGGCAACCTGTCGGTGTTTGCCGCGCTCGTGGGCAGCGGCTACTTCCCCGACACTACCGGCCACCTGCTGTTTTTGGAAGAGGTCTCCGAGGAGCCGTACCGGATCGACCGGATGATGACGCAGCTCAAACTCGCGGGCGTGCTCGACCGGATTCGGGGCGTGGTGTTCGGCAACTGCCGCAACTGCGACGCCTCCGGCGGCGACGTCTCGCTGTCGCTGCGCAACGTCTTGATGGATCACCTTGCCGCCTACCGGATTCCCGTCTTCTACGGCACGATGATCGGCCACATCACCGACAAGTTCACCGTGCCGATTGGCGTGGAGGCCGAGATGGACGCCTCGTCCGGGACGATCCGTTTGCTTGAATCGGCGGTGGCGTGAGTGCTCTGGACGCAATCGAGGGCTTCGCATCGTCCCGTCCGCCCCACACAACCTACACCCTCCCCGATTCGGTCGTTTATGTCTCGCCTTGCAGCCCTGCTGATGCTTCTTGCCGCTCCAACGGCGTATGCCCAGCTGGCGTTTGAGGCGGTGCGCGGCAGCGACACGCTGCTGGTGGTTGGGTCGATCCACGCGCTCGATCGCGACAGCAGCGCCCTTGGCCCCTACCTCGAAGCCGCCGCCGAACGCGCCACCAGTTTTGCCTTTGAAGTCGACCTCGACGGCTCCGAACGCTACGACCTTGCCCTCGAAGCCCGCATTCGGCTTCCCGAAGGCAAATCGCTGTGGCGGCAACTCCCCGACAGCACCCGCCAAGCACTCAGCGCGGTCCTCTCGGCCCGCGAGCACAAAAACCTCGATCGTCTGCGCCCGTGGGCCGTCGCCGAAACCGTGCACGAGCAAGCCCCGGCGCGCGGCACCTCCCGCGAGACCTATTGGGGCGTCGACAACACGATCCTGCGCATTGCCCAGCGGCGTAGGCGACCGGTGCACGGCCTCGAAACCGTCAAATTCCAGCTCGACACGTTCGGCGGGATGACGTGGGACGAAGAGGTCGCTTACCTCGATTACGCGCTGCGCGAGCGCACCCGCCCCGACGCCCTTGCCCCGCTCATTCGGCTGTGGCGCGCCGGCGATTTCGCGACCTTCGAGGCGCTGGTGATGGCACCGTCGGCGTGGTCGGCAGGCCTGCGCGAACGCATCCTCGACCGCCGAAACGTGGCGTGGATGCCCCGCATCGACGAGTTGGCCGCCGGGGAACGTCTGCTCGTGGTGGTGGGCGCGGCGCACCTGGCCGGACCGATGGGCGTGCCAACGCTTTTGCGCGAGCGCGGCTACGCCGTCCGTCAAGTGGCCGAGGCCGTCGCCCCCTCGCCTGTCCGCCCGTCGCCCAAAACGCGGCCCCGATCCAAATACTAAGATGCACGGCATCCTGGCCGAATGGCGCGCCCTCGACCTTTCCCGCTCTACCCTCCGGCGCTTCGGCTGGACGGTAGGCGCGGTGTTTCTGCTGCTGGCCGCGTTGGCGTGGTGGAAGCACGACGGGGCCGCCACGCCGCTTGCGCAGGTGCTGGGAATCGTGGGCGCAGGGCTGGTCGCCGTGGGGACGGCATGGCCCAGCGGGCTGCGGCCCGTGTACCGCCTGTGGATGCTGCTCGCGGTCGCGATGGGCTTTGTGATGACGCGGGTGATTCTGACGCTCGTGTTCGCGCTCGTGGCCACACCGCTGGGTGTGGTGCGCCGCATGCTCGGCCACGACCCGATGCGCCGCCGCCGTCCCGATGGCTCGCTCTGGATCGTCCGCACCGACGCCCCAGACGACGACCCGCGCCGCAGGATGGAACGAACGTTTTGAGGAAGGTCGCTGGCTGCAACCATCGGCGAACGTCCCGTTCCATCTTCATCTTGAGCGCCGCGAAGGATCTGTTCGTCGTTCGGCTTTCGAACTTCGCCCTTCTGCCTTCGGACTTCCAACGTCGCCGGAGTATCTTGCCCGCTCCCACCGCTACATCCCCGCTCCGTGTCTCTCGATCTCGCCGCCCCGCCGTCCCGCAAATACGTCGCCATCGCCGGAAACATCGGCGCAGGCAAGTCCTCGCTCACCCGCATCGTCAGCGATTATTTCGGCTGGGAGCCGTTCTACGAGCAGGTGGACGACAATCCGTACCTGTCGGATTTCTACGAGGACATGAAGCGTTGGAGCTTCAATCTCCAAGTCTTCTTCCTCTCCAGCCGCTTCAAGCACCAGCGCCGGATTGAGGAGTCCAACCGGAGCGTCGTGCAAGACCGCTCGATCTACGAAGACGCCGAGATCTTCGCCCGCAACCTGTACGAGATGGAGCTGATGGCCGAACGCGACTACGAGAACTACGGCGAGCTGTTCGGCATCATGACCTCGTACCTGCGCCCGCCCGACCTGCTCGTCTACCTCAAAGCGTCCGTACCGACGCTCGTGCGCCACATCCAAGCCCGCGGACGCGACTTCGAGGCCGGCATCCGAATCGAATACCTCGAACGCCTCAACCGCCATTACGAGGACTGGGTGAACCGCTACGACCTCGGCCCCAAGATGATTGTGGATGTGGACGACCTCGACTTCGTCAACCAAGACGCCGACCGCTCCGACCTGCTGCGCCGCATCGACAGCCGCCTGTTCGGCCTGTTCCCGGCATGACCCGCGAGTTGCTGGTTGCTGGCCTCGGGCTGTTGGCTGCCACTTCCGGCTTGGCCCAAACCACGCCGGTGGATTTGGCGCGAACCGGGCCGTCCGGCATGAACCCGGCGGCCGTTGCCGACACCACCGCCACGGTGCGCCGCCCGGCCGCGCCCGTGCCTACGTCGGACGCCGACCGCGACGCGCATGGTGCTCTCGCCCGCTCTGCTGCGCTCACGGCCGCCGAACACCTCGACGGCGCAGCCTTCCGGTTTGAAACCGGCGTGCCCGGCGGCCCGGTGGCGGTGTCGTGGCTGGGCCTTGCGCCGCTGCAAACCGACGTTTCCGCCGGGCCGTTTGCCCTCGCCGACGGCTACACCGGACTGGCCCGCTTTGACCTCGTCCCGACGGCATGGCTCTCGGCGCTTGACCGCGACGCGCTCTCGGCGGCCACCTTCGATGCACCGCTGCGCACCTTCGACGCGCCGCATCCGCTCACCGAGGCCCGCTATCAGACGGCGCAGGGCGGCTTGCAACGGGTGGAGGCCGTCCACGCCCAAACCCGCGACCGGCGGCTCTTTGGCACTCCCGGACGGCTTGGCCTTGTGTTTGGCTACGCCGCCAGCGCGTGGACGGGCCGCTACGCCAACGGCGGCGTCCACGGCCATCGCGCCCTGCTCGCCCGCGCCGCCTTCGCGACGACCCGCACCACCACCACCGTCACGCTCCTGCACACCCGCAATCGCCCCGACGCCCCCGGCGGCTACACGGTCGGGACGGGCACGACGATCTTCGACCCGCTGCGGGCGGCAGCGCGGCTGAGCGCCGCCGAGCGCGGCACCGAACGCACCGATCTGGCCGTAGAAGCCGAACGCGGCGCATGGTCGGCAGGCGTGTACGTCGGGACGGATCGGATGCGCTTCACCCCGTCAGCCACCGATACGCTCACCGTCCGCTACCGCTACGCCCAGGCCGAGGCGGGCTGGGAAGGCCACGTTGCGGGCATCGACGTGGAAGCGTCGGCGTCTGCCGTGACGGAATACCTACCCGAAATCCGCCGTGACACCCTCGGCTTCGACGACGCGCTCTCGCTCGTCACCACCGGCGCATCCGTCGCCGCATCGCGAGGCCCGGTTTCGGTCACCGGAAGCGTCTACTACGACGGCTCGGTGTACTCCAGCGGCGTCGTGCGGGTCGGACCGTTTGGCCCGGTGTCGGCCGAGGCAGGCCTCACCAGCGCCAGCAGCCCGTTTCTCTTTGACCGCACGTTCGGGCCGTTCGTGGACGTCACCGCGCTTACGCACGGCGCGTCGCCGACCGAACTGCGGTTCGTCCGGCTGCACGGAACGGTCGAAGCCGGGGCGTTTGCCGCACGCCTGACGGCCTTCTACCACGCCGAAAACCTGACGGAACTCGTCGCCCAATCCTACGCCGACACCGCCTACGCCGTGGACGTTGGCACAGATCGCGTGGGAATTGCGGCAACGGTGGGATTCCGCGAAGACGCGTCGTACGGTTTCTATGTAACGACATCTACGACAGCCCTGCACACGCTTCTTTCCTCGGGCGACTACGCAGGCGCGTTCGCCGAGAGTGTGCCGGATCTGTCGGGGCAGATGCAGATCGGAGCGCGTTTGAACCTGTTCCGTCGGGACTTGCTCGCCGACGTGTTCGTGCGCGGACGCGGCTGGACGGCCTTTGGCGGGCGGGTGCTGCACGCGCCCACCGGCGTGTACGCGCTGCGTGGCGGCGGGCCGTCCGTCTCGGCGGCAGCGGTTGTGGACGTGGGCGCGACGGCCCGCGTGCGTGCGGCCACACTGTGGCTCGTCCTTGAAAACGCGCTGTCCGGCACGCCGCTCCTCGACGGCGTGGCGCTCGTGCCCGGCTACCCGTTCGACGCGCAGCGGCTGCGTTTTGGCGTGTTCTGGCCGATCTCGGACTGATTGCTCACCCGCGTGGAGCCATTTTGCTCGCCGCCTTGCGCGAGAGCGGCACGGGCACGCCCGCCGCGCGGAAGTCGTGGTCGAGCATCTCGTAGAACGCCTCCTTTTCCCGCGCCCGAATCACCGCCCGTTCGTGCGCCTCGGCCAGAATCATCGGGTAGCCGTCGTGTTTGAGGCACTCCGAGAGCAGCACCGCGTGCACAAGCGCCACATGCTCCGGCTGCTCGGCCACCCAGCGCGGAAGCTCCACCCGCGCCACCTCGCCCTCCACCACCGGCTCGCCGTACTCGTCCGCCGCCCCCGGAACGTGCAGGTAGAAGAAGGCCGTTTGGTCTTCGGCGGCGTACGCGCCCTGCACCCGCGACCCCGAGAAAAACAGCGCCGACCGCTCGCCGGGAGCCAGATGCCGCGCAAACAGCGCCCGGTCGGTCACGCCCTCGAACGCCTCGTCGTCCGCGTCGGCGGCCAGTTGGAGCAGGCGCACAACTTCCGACGACGACGGCATCGAGATGTAGGACGCCAGCGGCAGGTCGTTCGTCCGAAAACCGGTGAGCGCCTTCGCGTAGGCCGCCAGAAAGGCGTCGGCGTGGGCGGGGTTGGGCAGACGTCGCAGCATCCAGCGCACGAGCGTACCGTCGGCGAGCGCGAGCAGCGGACGTCCCAGCACCCGTGCCAACCGCGCCGTCTCCAGCAGCGCATCGAGTTCGAGCTGGTCGCGCAGCGCCGACACGGTGTCCGCCGACGGGTCGCGTTCAACCGCATCCAACACCTCTTGGACGTACGCTTGCTCGTAGCCGAGCGTTGGGACGGATTCGATGAACGGCGCTTCGAGCGTGCCGTATTGAAACGCAATGCGGGAGACGTTGAGGAGGTAGCAATGCGGCTCGCGGTGGCGGTCGGGGAAGACCTGTGAGCCGTCGGTGGCCACAACCGTAACCGGCGTCGGGCGCGGGCCGGGGGCGTAGCGGGCGGCGGGCGACGCCGCGTCGAACGGGCGGGCCGCGAGCACCTGCTGCGCCAGCGCGTCGGCGCGGCGGGCGGCGGCGGGCCAATCCGTCTCCGGATTCGCCAGCACGGCCAGCGCCGCCTCCAGCCGTTCGTTGGCCGCGTGGTAGCGGTCGAGGCGATGGACGCGGAAGGCAGGCACCTGCTGAGCGAGGCGTTCGAGGTCGAGCATCGGGAGTGTGTACAGCGTCTGCGTAAGGTAACGTCGGGCCTTCCGGTGACAACCCACCGTCACGCCCGGCACCGTTCGCACAAGGCCGTATCTTGGCGTGCATCTTCCACCTGCCCGCCCGCCCCCCTGCCCGTGTCGTCTCCCCTTGGCCTCTACGTCCACGTTCCGTACTGCCGCCAGCGGTGCTCGTACTGCGATTTCTACTTCGTGACGGGCCAGAAAAGCCCGGCCCCGTTCCTCGCGGCCGTCAAGGAGGAAATCGCCCACTACGCCGACCGCTACGGCGACAAGGTGCAGGCCGATACCATCTACATCGGCGGCGGCACGCCCTCGCGCCTCGACCTCGACGAGACGTTCGCGCTCCTCGATGCCCTCCGCACGTCGTTTTGGATCGACGAGCCGCTCGAAGTCACGTTCGAAGTCAACCCCGACGACTGCACCGACGACTACCTCGCGGGCCTTCGCGCCCTTGGCGTGGACCGGCTCAGCCTCGGCGTGCAGAGCTTCTTCGACGCCGACCTGAAGTGGATGAACCGTGCGCACACCGGCAAGCAGGCGGAGGCGGCCATCGAGGGCATCCACAAGGCGGGCTTCCGGACGTTCTCGGCGGATTTGATTATGGGACTGCCCGACCAGCCCGAAGAGTACTGGCAGGCGAACGTTGAGAAGGCCGTGCGCCTCGGCGTGCCGCACCTGAGCACCTACATGCTCACCGTCGAAGAGCAGACGCCGCTGGGCAACCAGGTGCGGCGCGGCCTCGTCACCCCCGCATCCGACGGCACGTTCGAGCGGCGGTTTCGCTTTACCATGGACTACCTGCGCGGGCAGGGCTTCGACCACTACGAGATCTCCAGCTTTGCACGCCCCGGCCACCGCGCCGTCCATAACCACCGCTACTGGGACCACGTCAACTACCTCGGCTTCGGCCCCAGCGCCCACTCGTTCTGGTGGGATACGGCGCTGCGCGAGCACACGCTTTCGGCGGGCGGAGCCGAGCGGTGGAGCAATCTGCGCAGCCTCACGCGCTACAACGCGCTGCTCGGAAACCACACCCTACCCGTCGAAGAACGCCAGCGCCTCACCCTCGACCAGCTTGCCAACGAGCACCTGATGCTGCGGCTGCGCACCGAAGACGGCGTTGACCTCGACCGGCTGCTGCACGTCTACGGGGCCGACCTCGTGATGGAGAAGGTGGACGACCTCGCCGCGCTCGAAGAAGCCGGGATGGTGACGCTGCGCGGCGGACGCCTGCGCCTCACCGACGACGGCAAGATGCTCGCCGACGCCGTCACCGAGCGCCTCATGCTCCGCGACCCCGCCCCCCGGCGACGGTAATCGTTCCGCCAAGTAGCCACCGTCTTTCCTTGTCCCTGCTTTGGGGTGATTTCGGGCAGGAGTAAACGGATCGGGGCGCTCGTGCGTTGATGCAGCACGTCTTGGGGTTCGATGCTTCGTCGTGTTGCTTTGCTGCTGGGCCTGCTGGCCGCGTCGCCTGCCTCGGGGCAGACGTCGTGGCGGCTTGTGGCGGACGGGCAGGTCGATCCGTCGTGGTTGGCGTCGCCCGCGTGGACCGCAGACAGTCTCCGCCCGGCGACACGGTCGGCGCTGGCGCACCTGCACGCGCTCGGCTACGCCACCGCCCGGCTCGACAGCGCCGAGGTGGCATCCGACACCGTCCGCCTCTACACGTCGCTGGGACGGCGTTTCGGCCTGCACCGCGTCGCCTTTGAAGGGCTGGAGCGGATGCCGGAGGCCGACGCCCGAGCGGCGCTCGCTCTCCGCGACGGCCAACCGCTGCCGGACACGACACTCGACGCGGCGCTGGTCCGCCTCGTCCGCGCCTACGCTGCACAAGGAATGCCGCTGACCCAGATTCGCGTGGCTGCACTTGACACGCTCCGCGGCGGCTACGCGCTGACGGTGGGTGTGGACGAGGGCGCGGAGACGGTGCTGAACCGCATCGAACTGCCGCGCCGCACCCGCACGCGGCCGGCCCTTGCAGCTCGACTGGCCGGTCTGGAACCGGGCCGTCCGCTTCGCCGATTCGACGCCGAAGAAGCCGCCGCACGGCTGCGGGCGTCGGGGTACTTTCGCCGCGTCGGGGCGGTGCGGCTGGAACGCGACAGCGTTGGGGCGCTCGTGGCCGTCTTGCCCGTCGAGGAGGAGCCGCCGGGCGCATTCGATCTGATCCTCGGCCTGTTGCCGTCCACACGGTCCGGCGAGAAGGCCCAGCTGATGGGCACGGGCAGCCTGACGCTGCGCAACCTCGCAGGCCTCGGCTACGACCTCGCCGTGCGGCTGAATCGGCTGCCGGGGCGCGTCGCCAACGCGACGGCGCGGGCGGCCACGCCGCAGCTGCTCGGCCTGCCGCTGCGGCTCGACGTGCGCTTCGACGGTCTCCAGCAGGATTCGACGCTCGCGCAGCAGCGCTACCGAACGGAGACCGCCTACCGGATCGGGGCGCTCGACCTCGTCGCGCTTGTCTCGTCCGAGCGAACACAACCCGGCGATGCCGGGCGGGAAATCGCAGGGCGGGCGCAGCGCATCGCCCGTGCCGACGCGCTCTACCTCGGCGGCGGCCTGCGCTACCGCACCACCGACGACCCCGTCAACCCTCGCCGAGGCCTCGCCCTCGACGCGCTCGTGGAGACCGGCCGGGCCGTGCGCAGCCGACTGGCCTACCCCGCCGAAATCGCCGCGCCCACGCCCGCCGACACGCTCGTGCGCGAGCGCACGGCCACCCGCCAAGACCGTCTCACCGGCCACGCACGGGCGTTCGTGCCCACCCTGCCCCGCCAGACGCTCGTCGTGGGCGGCGACGTGTGGCTGCTGCGCTCGCCCGCACCCGACGAAGCCGACCTGTTCCGCATCGGCGGGGCCACGACGCTGCGCGGCTACGACGAAGAGCAGTTCCGGGCGCAGTTCGCCACCCGCGCCGTCGTAGAATACCGCTACCGCCTCGACCGCGTCTCCTACGGCTACGTCTTCGCCGATCTCGGCTACGTCGACCAGCCCGCGCTGGGCGGCGCGGTGGCCCTGCGCGGCATGCGCCCCGGCTACGGCCTCGGCGTACAGGTGGACACCCCCGCCGGGATCGTGCTCGTCACCTACGCTGCCAGCCCCGAAACCGGCCTTGCCGCCGGGCGCGTCCACCTCGGCCTGTCGTTCGGGCTGTGAAGGAACGCATATCGTAGGTAGTGTATTGGACCGTAGGCCGACCTCTTCCCCTGCAACATAATCCACACACGCTCTTTTGAAACGCCTGCTTGTCGTCCTGTTGCCGCTCGCGCTCGTGGCGTGCGAATCGAAGCCGTCGCTCGATCCGTACCGACAAGAGCTGCTGGCCGAGCGGTTCAAGCGCGACCAAGACCTGCGCAGCGCCAAGACGAGCCTGCTCACCAAGCCCGTGCGCGAGCGCTTTACAGCCCTGCGCTACTTCGAGCCGAACGTGGCGTGGCGGTTTCGGCTGAAGATGGAGCCCGGCGACGGCGACACCGTCCGCGTGCCGCTCAGCCACGGCGGCGTGGAGCCGTATGTGCGCCTCGGCTATGTTCGCGTTCCCGTGGGCGACTCGACCAAGCGGCTGTCCGTGTTCCGTCCGCTCCAAGGCGAGGCCGTGCTGTGGCTTCCGTTTACCGACCTCACTTCGGGCGTCGAGTCCTTTGGCGGCGGACGATACCTCTACCCGAAACCGCTCGTGGGAGATACGCTCGACGTCGATTTCAACCGCGCCCACAACCCCAACTGCGACTACAACCCCGACGCCTACAACTGCGCCCTCCCACCACCGGAAAACCGTCTCCCGGTACGGGTAGAGGCCGGGGAGATGAAGTCGATGCTCGTCGCGCCGTGATACGTTTCGTGCTTCTCGTCGCGGTTTGGCTGGCCGGAAGCGCGGCGGCGCAGCCGGTTGCACTCACCAACGTCTCGACGCATACGACCCGCTCGGGCCTTCGCGTTGAACTGCGCGGCAACGCCGACTTGCCCGCGCCAACGGTTGCGCTCGACTCCTTGCTCGTGCTCACGTTCAACCCGAAGCCCGGCGGCGGCCCGGCGGTGACGGCGGCGGCCGTGGAACTTGGGCCATGGATCGAGGCGCTTCCGGGAGCGTCGGTCATTACCCACGGCGACACGCTCCGCCTCGTCTTCCCCGTGGTCGAACCCGCAACGCTCGACTCGGCGTGGACGCGCTTCGCCGACGGCGCATTCGGCCTCGGCCTTCGCCTCGTCGCCCTGCCGGAGCCGGGTGGCGACGGCTTTTACCGCCTCGAAGGCACCGACGAGGCGTGGACGTTCGACACGATTGTGCTGGATGCCGGACACGGTGGGTTCGACGTGGGCGCGACCGCCAACGGCATCCGAGAAAAGGACGTGACGCTCGGCGTGGTGCGCCGTCTCGGCCCGCTGCTCGAAACCCTCGGCGTGAACGTCGTCTACACCCGCACCACCGACGTGTTCGTCCCGCTGCGCGAACGCGGGCGGTTGGCCAACGCCGCAGGCGGCAAGCTCTTCGTGTCCGTGCACGTCAACGCCACCGCCACGGGCGGCCGGGCACGCGGCACCGAGACGTACCTGCTGGGCCTCCACAAAACCGACGCCGCCGCCTCGGTGATGCGCCGCGAGAACAGCGTGGTTCGCCTCGAAGACGACGCCGACGCGTACGCGGGCTTCGACCTGTCCGATCTGGCGGCGATGGCGCTCGCGGGCAGCGCGTTCCAGACGACGAGCGAACGCCTCGCCGCCGCCGTGCAGGAGCGGTTTCAGGCGCAGGGGCGGATCAGCCGAGGCGTCCGGCAGGCCGGGTTCTATGTGCTCTGGAGCGCCTCGATGCCCGCGGTGCTGGTGGAAACGGGCTTCGTCAACGACCCCGACGAGGCCGCGTACCTGGGCTCCGCGCACGGACAAGACGAAGTGGCACGGGCCATCTTCGAAGCCGTTCGTTCGATAGTGGAACGGTAGGTTGGGTATGGGGCGTTGAGGAATGCCGGTCGCCGGTTGCACCTTCCTCTACAACGCGGTTCCTGCCTACCTCCGAAACTCAGCATCCAGAACCTTCCTGCCATGTCCGCCACCGACGCCCTCGCCGCTGCCGTTCGCGACATCCCGGACTTCCCCAAGCCCGGCATCCTCTTCAAAGACATCACCCCGATTCTGGGCGACCCGGTGCTGCTGCGTGCCTGTGCCGACGCGCTGGCCGAGCCGTTCCGTAACGCGGGCATCACGCATGTGGCAGGCATCGAGGCGCGCGGGTTTCTGCTGGGTGGATTGCTCGCGGCCGACCTCGGCGCGGGGTTCGTGCCGGTGCGCAAAAAGGGCAAGCTGCCGTGGAAAACGGTGGAAGCCGAATACGCGCTCGAATACGGCACCGACTGCATCCAGATGCATGCCGACGCCACCGGCCCCGGAGACCGGGTGCTCATCCACGACGACGTCATCGCGACGGGTGGAACCGCCGCCGCCGCCGCCGATCTGATCCGCCAGACCGGCGCTGAAGTTGTCGGGTACGCCTTCATCCTCGAGATTCCGTTCCTCCAAGGACGTGCACGCCTCGACCAGAGCCTTCCCGTCTACGCCCTACTCGAAGGGTAAAACGTTACCCTGCGTCAGACCCCGGCGGCTTTGGGATGAACCAGCCCCGCCGTTTGTCGTCCGATGCTCCGTCTTCGCGTCCCGCTTGCCGCCCTTTTCCTCGCCGTCACCTCGGCGATTACCCCCGGCTGCGACCTTGCCAGCATCAACGAGCCGATCACGGTAACCACCGACCGCATCGCCTACGACTTTCGCGTAAGCAACCTGGTAGCCGGGACGCCCATCACGCTCCCCTCTGCGGCCACGCTCACCGTCAACGGCCTAATCCCAGGCGGCTTCGACGCCCAATCGGTCGCCAAGGCTACCATCGAGAGCGTGCAGATCGAACAGATCGTGCCCTCGGGAGCGGTCTACACGCTCGTCAACCTGCAAAACGTCACGTTCAGCCTCAACGGACAAAACGTAGCCACCCAAGCGTCGCTTTCGGGGACGACGGCCACGCTCGCACGACTCAACACCGACGCGGCGGGCGTGTTTACGTCCAACGCTCTGCGTGGCAGCCTCGCGTTTACGCCTGCGAAGACGTTGGGCGAGGAATACGCGCTGCGCGTGTCGTTTGTGGCCCGCGTTGAAATCCGCAACTGACGGTTCAGCGGACGGCCACGCACGCAATTTCGACGCGCACGCTCTTGGGCAACCCCGCAACGGCGACCGTCGCCCGGGCCGGCAGCGATGCGCCGAAGTAGCGGTCGTACACGCCGTTCATCTCGGCGAAGTGCGCCATGTCGGACAGGTAGACGTTGCACGAAACCACATGCGAGAAGTCCATTCCGCCGGCTTCGAGCACCGCAGCGAGGTTCTGACAGACGCGCTCCGTCTCGTCCGCAATCGTTCCGGACACCAGCTCCATCGTCGAAGGGTCAAGCGGAATCTGGCCGGAGCAGTAGAGCGTGTCGCCCACGAGGACGGCTTGGCTGTACGGGCCGATGGCGGCGGGCGCGGCGGGGGTTTGGATGCGGGAGCGGGCGGTCATAAAGCAAAGGCGATTGGAAACCGTAGAGACGCTCCACCGGAGCGTCTCCCATCACGACCCAAAATAGCACCGCAACCGTTCCGCCGGTGGCACGCGCTACCGAACATCTGCCCGAAGATCGGCACGCAGCAACCGCCCCCACAGCCGGTCGAACGGATGAACGCGCCGCACCGACTGCCCCGCGCTGTCCACCACGACGCGCCCCTCGTTGGCCCAGCGGAAGATCGAGCCGTCGAGGTTCTGCACGTCCGTGAACCCGGCCTCGCGCAGCCGCTCGGCGTACGCCGACGAGCGCCACCCGACCGAGCAGTACGTCACGATCCGCGCGTTCTTCGGTACGTCGTTGAGGATCGCCGCGCTGGCGTTGGGCACCACGTTTCGCGCCCCGGCGATGCGGCTCACCGCGTACTCGTTGGGCTCCCGGATGTCGAGCAGCACCACCGGACGGTTCGCCGCCTGCCACGCCGCGAGCGTATCGGGCGGAATCTGCCGCACGCTCGGGTATTCGCGGCGGATCTGGCCGCGCACCGCGTCCCAGCCGAGGCTTTGGCCGCACGCAGGGAGCGCAACGAGCAGCGTCAGAGGAAGCCAGCGAGTACGCACAGCAGCCGAAGGGAAATCGTGAACCCGGTGTACGCCCAAACCGCCTACCCGTTCAGCACGGCGGACAACACCGGCCCCCAGCGGCGAGCGTAGTCGTCGGCGCCTCGGCTTGCCGGGTGTTCTGCCGCAACCCTTGAACGTACCACGCGACGTGATGCCCCACCTCGTGGCCCAGCAGGTGTTCGAGGCAGAACCGGGCAAGGTCGTGCGGATCGGGGAAGACTGCGTCCCAACCCGATCGGGTGCGCACCATCCGCCCTCCGAACCGCCGGAACGACGCTTGCAGGGTAGGCGAAGGAGGCCGCGTTTCGATCCAGCGGCGACCGTCTTTCCCCCACGGATGCAGCACGATGGCCCGCACGCCCGATCCGAGCACGTACAGCGCCCACGGGGTTTCCGGGACAACGAGGCGGGCGGGAAGTGCCCGCAGCCACAGGTGCGTGAGGCCCTCGGTGTGGTCGGGCGGAAGCCGCCGCAGCGCCTCGGCGCACGTCGCGACGGAAACGGGAAAGACGAACCGCCGAGAGGGGTTTTCTTCGATCAGAAAAAAGGCAACGCATCGTCCGGGCCGGGGCGCGGCAGGCTGTGCGTTCGCGCCACGATGTTGTCCGTCCAGCGCCGCCGCGTGCGTCCGCCGTGCAGATCCCCGAAGGTGCGACTTTTCTTCCAAGGCGTTTGATGCATACCGGGCCTCCCCACAAACGACGCCCAAGATACCGCCCGGTTCAAGCCTTGGTGAACGGGAAACGACCGGGCCTTCCCACCGTTCGGCCCTCGAACCTCAGCCTCACGTCCACCTCTCCATGTCCAAGCACGGTCGCGCGCTCGTGGCGATGTCCGGCGGCGTCGATTCGTCGGTGGCGGCGGTGCTGCTGCACGAGGAAGGGTACGAGGTCGTCGGCATCACGATGAAGACGTGGGCCTACGACGAGGCCGCCCGCGCCAAGCCGGGCAAGCAGGTGGGCTGCTGCTCGCTCGACGACATGCACGACGCCCGCGCCGTGGCGCTGCGCTTCGGCTTCTCGCACTTCGTGCTCGACCTGCGCGACACGTTCGGCGCGCACGTCAAGGACACGTTCGCGTCGGAGTACCTCGCCGGACGCACGCCCAACCCGTGCGTGCTCTGCAACACGTACATCAAGTGGGACGCGCTGCTGCGCCGCGCCGACCAACTCGGGTGCGACACCATCGCCACCGGCCACTACGCCCGCCTCCGCCGAGACGACGCCTCCGGGCGGATCGTGCTCTCGAAGGGCCTCGACGCCAACAAGGATCAGTCGTATGTGCTCTGGGGGATGCCGCAGGAGCAACTGGCCCGCACGCGGCTGCCGCTCGGCACGTTCGACAAGCCGACGATCCGGCAGATGGCGCACGCCTACGGCCTCGACACCGTCGCCGCCAAGCCCGATTCCTACGAGATCTGCTTCATCCCGGACGACGACTACCGGGGCTACCTCCGCCGCGCCGAGCCGGAGAAGACCGCCGCGCTCGCGGGCGGGCCGATGGTATTGTCGGACGGCACGGTCGTCGGGCGGCACGACGGCTACCCGTTCTACACCGTCGGGCAGCGGCACGGCCTCGGCGTCGCGCTCGGCTTCCCGGCGTACGTCACGCACCTCGACGCGGCGACGAACACCGTGACGGTCGGGCCGAAAGACGAACTCTACCGCCAGACGCTCACCGCCGACGGCGTCAACTTTGTGAAGGTGCCGGATTTGCGGGAAGAGACGGCGGTCGTCGCCAAAATCCGCAGCCGCGACGAAGGCGCGCCCGCGCTCGCGTGGCAAACCGACGACGACGCGCTCGCCGTGGCCTTCGCCGCGCCCCGCGCCGCCATCACGCCCGGACAGGCCGTCGTGCTGTACGAAGGCGACGACGTGCTCGCGGGCGGCTGGATCCGAAGCGTCGAGGGGTGAGCGCACGCGGCTTTCACGGAACAGCGCCGGGCGTGCCGGTTTGAGCCGAGGTCTGCCCTGCCCCGCCGATGACCGCCGCCGAACCCACCCGCCGCCGTTTTGCGCGCCTCGCATGGGCGACGCTCGCCTTCACGGTCGTCGTCATCCTCTGGGGCGCGTACGTCCGGGCCAGCGGCTCGGGCGCGGGCTGTGGCGACCACTGGCCGCTGTGCGACGGGCAGGTGCTGCCCCGCCTCGACTCGGCCGAGCGCATCGTCGAACTGACGCACCGCCTCACCTCCGGCCTGCTCGGGCTGATGGTGGCGGCCCTCGCGCTGCTGGCCTTTCGGACGTTCCCGCGCGGCCACGCGGCGCGGCGCTGGGCGGCGGCCACGGGCGTGCTGACCATCGTTGAGGCGCTGCTGGGCGCGGGCCTCGTCGTGTTCGAGCAGGTCGCCTACAACGCCAGCATCGGGCGGGCGTACTGGATGGCCGCGCACCTCGTCAACACGCTGCTGCTGCTGTACGCGCTGGTGCGCACCGTCCACGCCGCCGAAAACGGGCGGACGCCCCGCTGGAACACGGGCACGGCACGGTGGGCGGCGGCGCTGCTCGCCGCGCTGGCGGTCGTGGGGATGTCGGGCGCGGTGGCGGCGCTCGGCGACACGCTCGTGCTCGGCGGCGGCCACGACCCGGAGACGAACCCGGTGGTAGGGACGCTCGTCGGGCTGCGCATCTACCACCCCATCTTCGCCGTCGCCGGGGCCGCACTCGGCCTGTTCGTCGCGTGGCGCATCCGGCACGCCCAACCGCGCACCACCGCCGCCGCGCTGGCCTCGACGCTGACGGCGCTGCTGCTCGTGCAACTGGCCGTCGGGGTGACGAACGTGGCGCTGCTGGCTCCGGTGTGGATGCAGATCGTGCACCTGCTCGTCACCGACGCCATCTGGATCGTCGCCGTGCTGATGGCTGTGGAGACGGCAGCAGAAGGCTGATGGTGTATGGACGCATCTCCAATACACTATAAACCATACACCCATTACCTGCTTTGCAGCAGCGCGTCGGCGCGGAGGAGCGCGGCCACGGTCTTCATGTCGGCGATGGCCCCGGTTTGCGCCAGCCGCACAGCCTGCTCGAACGGGAGGCGGATCGGGCGGACGACCTCGGTGTCGTCTTCGTTCGTCTCGGCCAGCGTCAGGTCTTCGCCGAGGAAGATGTGGATCACCTCGTCGGAGTAGCCGATGGCCGGATAAAGAGGCCCCAGCGGCGTGAGCTTCCCGACGATCAAGCCCGTCTCCTCCTGCGCCTCGCGGCGGGCGCACGCCTCCGGTGCCTCGCCGGGGTCGAGTTTGCCCGCGGGGATTTCCAGAAACTCGCGGCGCGGCCCGTGGCGGTACTGCCGCACGAGCGCCACGGTGCCGTCGGCAAACAGCGGCACGACGGCCGACGCGCCCGGGTGTTTGATCCACTCGCGCACGCCGTGCCCGCGCCCCGGCACGTCCACCATATCCCGAAAGACGTGGAGGAGCTTGCCGCGCAGCAGTTCGTCGGACGAGACGACCGGCTCGACCAAATCGGAGGCGGCGGCAGGACGATCGCCGAGATCGGCGTCAGGCAGCTCCAGCATCGGAAATACGAGCGGCGAGGTGGAGGGCGCAGACGGCCACGAACGCCGTTTCGGCGCGGAGCCGCCGGGGGCCAAGCGAGGCGACGGGCCATCCAGAAGCCCGGGCGGCGTCCACTTCTTCCGGAGTGAAGCCTCCTTCGGGGCCGACGAGCGGGACGACGGATCGGCCTCGTTGGGCCAGAAGAGTGGGGAACGGGGCATCGTCGGGGGCGGCTTCGTGGAGCAGGACGGGCAAGAACGTCTCCCCGGTATCGGCCAAGAACTGCGCCATCCCAAGCTGCCGCACCGGATGAAACCGTACAAGCCGCGAGCGCAGCGTCTGCTTCATCGCCGCCACCGCCAGCGCGTGCAGCCGCTCCGGCTTGGGAATGCGGCCTTCGGTGCGCGCCGTGTCCAGCAGCAGCACATCCGTCACGCCCAGCTCGACGGCCTTTTCGACGGCGAACGCCATCCGATCCGCCGATTTGAGCGGCGCGAGACCCACGATCACCCGCGACGCCGGTTCGCCGGCGTCGTAGCGCGTCTCCACCACGACGCCTTCCGCCCGATCCTTCGCCACCCGATCCAGCCGCACCGTGTGCCATCCGCCCACGCCGTCCACGACCGCGACGACGTCGCCAACGGCGTGGCGCAGCACCCGGCTGGCGTGGCGGGCCTCGTCGTCGGGCAGCCGAACGCGGTCGCCGTCAAACGCGTCGGGCGGAGCGTAGAACGGGGTGGTCAACGGGGGAAAGGGCGAGGTTCGAAGTTCGAAGGAGGAGTCGCGCCAAGTGTCTGGGTTCGAATCCGCCGTTTGCCCCAAAGGGGCTGTCATGGCGAGCGAAGCCATCTCGTCGGCGATGTGCCCAAACGACAAGGTTGCCGCGTCGCTTCGCTCCTCGCAACGACACCTCCTGAGGGACGCCCGCCGGGCCGTTACTTCGCCAAACCGGCTTCGTACGCCTTCCAGTCGTCGAGGAAGCGGGCGAGGCCGCTGTCGGTGAGCGGGTGCTTGAGGAGCTGCTCGATCACCTTGAAGGGCATCGTCGCCACATCGGCCCCGGCAAGCGCGCAATCCACAACGTGCATCGGGTGGCGCAGGCTGGCGGCGAGCACTTCGGTCTCGTAGCCGTAGTTGGCGTAGATGGTGACGATGTCGCGGATGAGCTTCATCCCGTCCGACGAGATGTCGTCGAGCCGTCCGACGAACGGGCTGATGTAGGTCGCGCCCGCCTTGGCCGCCACGAGGGCTTGCGTGGGCGAGAAGCAGAGCGTGCAGTTCGTGCGGATGCCCTCGTCGGTGAAGGTGCGGATGGCCTTGATGCCGTCCTTGATGAGCGGCACCTTCACAACCACGTTCTCGTGCAGTTTAGCCAGCACGCGGCCTTCCTTGACGATGCCGTCGTAATCGACCGAAACGACCTCCGCCGATACGTCGCCGTCCACCACCTCGCAGATCTGGACGATCAGGTCGTGGAAGTTCTTCGCGCCGGACGTTTTGACGAGCGAGGGGTTGGTGGTGACGCCGTCGAGCACGCCCATGGCGGCGGCTTCGCGGATCTCGCCAAGGTCGGCGGTGTCAATGAAGAACTTCATCGGTACGGGGTGAAAGGTGAACGGCGGGGATACCCGGCGCACCGGCGAAGGGTTCACGGGGCGAAAACGGTAGCTTCGAAGAATCCCCGGGCGCTGTTGCCGACGCGCCACGCCTCCACCAATCGTACATCTTCTATCCGAAGCACCCGCTCCGTCGCCCACCCGCGTTCCAGCGCCACGCCGCGCAGGATGCCCGGCAGCAGCCCATCGGCGAGCGGCGGCGTGTGCCAGCGACCGTCCTGCCGGTAGAAGACGTTCATCCGCGTCGTTTCGGTGACGTGCCCGGCGGCGTTGACGAGCAGCGCATCGTCCGCGCCCTGCCCTACGGCCACGGCGTGCGCATCGTCGTACCGATCTCGTCGGGTGGTTTTGAGGGGCAATAACGGATCACTGATATCGAAGGGCACCCCCGCCAAGCGCACGGGCGCTGCCAGCGGCACGAGCGGACGCAGCGCATACGTCATCGCACCGTCGGAACCGAGCACGACGCGCAGCAGCGACGCGCCGTCCGGCTCGGACGCCGCCGCCTCGCGCAACGTCCGCTGCCACCGCGCCGCGTCGAACGTCCAGCCAAGTGCCGCCGACGACGACGCCATCCGCGCCGCGTGCCGATCCGCAAACCGCACTCGACCGTGCCACAGCCGCATCGTCTCGATCAGATCAAAGGCGTCGTTCATACGGCCAGATCGGTAAGAAAACGCGCTTTCAACAGGCATTCGCGGTATTCGGCGGCAGCGTCCGCGCCCCACACCACCCCGCTGCCCACACCGAGCGTGCCGCGTCCGTCGTGCAGCGTGGCGGTACGGATGGCGACCGAGAACGACGCCCACGGCCCGTCCGGCCCCGGCCCCATCGCCCCGATGGCCCCGCAGTACGCCCCGCGCGGCTCCGTTTCGAGCGCGGCAATCCGCTGCATCGCCCGGCGCTTGGGTGCGCCCGTGATTGACCCCGACGGAAACAGCGCGGCGAACAGATCGGCCAGCCCCGCCTCCGGACGCACGGTTCCCTGGACGGTGCTCGTCATCTGGTGGAGCGTCGGGTGCGATTCGGTGGCGAAGAGTTCGGGGACGACCACGCTGCCCGGCTCGCACACCACCGAGAGGTCGTTGCGCAGCAAATCCACGATCATCAGGTTCTCGGCGCGTTCCTTGGCGCTGGCCGTCAGATCGGCACGGAGGGCGTCGTCGGCGGCGGCGGTCGCGCCGCGCGGTCGCGTGCCCTTCATCGGGCGGGTGGTGACGGTGCGCCCGTCGAGCCGAAAGAACAGTTCGGGCGAGACGCTGGCGACGGCGAGGCCGTCGTCGAGCACGAGCAGCGCCCCAAACGGCACCGGCTGGCGGGCAAGCAGCGCGGCGTAGAGCGCCTCGGGCGACGCGGCGGTGCCGAACGTCAGCGGAAACGTGAGGTTGATCTGGTAGACGTCGCCCTCGCGGATCAGCCGCTGCACTTCGGCGTGGCGCTCGGCGTAGGCGGCTTCGTCCCACAGCGGACGAACGTTCGACACGAGGCCTTCCGAACCGGCGGGGCTTGGCGGGCCGGGCCGGTTGACGGGACGGTCGTACACGCCCAGCCAGACGTACGGCAGCGGTGCGGGCGGGCGGTGGAGCAACCCAAGCAGCGCCGCGCCTGCCTCGTACGTCACCACCCCCGCCACATACTGCCCGTGGTGCACCGCGCGCTCCGCCTCGGCCAGCGCGTCTGCCACCGCGTGCGGGTCGTCGGCGCGCAACACCCGGCGGGGATTCGCGAAGGCGAACGAGCGGCGTTCCGGCCCGTCGAGGCGGGCGGCATCAAGGCGGACGGTTCCGGGAATCAACGGCACGGGGGATTGAGACGCGAACGCCGCAACCGTCGTGCGAGGATCCGCCGAAGCGCTCAACGCGAAGCGTGGAGGTCGTACCTTGCCTTTTTGCCTCAACCTCCGATGAAACGCGCCTACCATCGCTGGCACAGCCCCAGCCTCGACCGCGACATGGAACTGCTGGTCTTTGGACACGGCGGCACGCCCGTCGTCGTCTTTCCCTCCAGCAAAGGACGGTTTTACGAGTGGGAAGATTTTGGAATGGTGGGCGCGCTGCGCCGTCAGCTTGACGAAGGCAACAACACGCTCGTGTGCGTGGATTCGGTAGATGCCGAGAGCTTCTACAACGACCACGCGCATCCCGCCACCCGGGTGGCCCGGCACCAGCAGTACGAATCGTACGTCGCCCACGAAGTGGTGCCGTTTGCCCGCCACCTCACCGGCCACGACTTCGCCATCGCCACGGGAGCCAGCTTCGGCGGCTACCACGCTGCGAACCTGTACTTCAAGTACCCGGGCCTTTTCGGCAAGCTTATCTCGCTCTCCGGCGCGTTCGACATCTCGCAGTTCCTCGACGGCTACTACGACGATGCGGCGAAGGCGTCGAACCCGGCGCATTTCATCCAAGAGCTGTCGCCCGAGGCCGTTGCAGCGCTCGCCAACGGGCGTGTGGTGCTCACCACCGGTGAGTACGACCCTTGTCGCCAAGCCAACGACTACCTTGCCGGACAGCTGGCGCGCTACGGCCTGCCCGTCACGCTCGACATCACCGAGGGCTTTGGTCACGACTGGCCGTGGTGGCGCTACCTCATCCAGAAGCACATCGTTTAATCCCTCCTCTCACGCACGGCGCGGGGCCGTTGGCGGGTGGCTTTTTTGCAGCCTTGCGCCAGCGGTCCACCGCCGACAGCCCTCCCTCTTATGAAAAAGATCGGCATCCTTCGCGGCATGGAAGACTCCTTCCCCGAAGGCCTCATCGCCCACATCAACGCCGAGTATTCGGGCGTCGTCGCGGAATTCGTCGAAGTCGGCGCGGTCTCGCAAGACGGCTTCTCGACGTACGACGTCATCCTCGACCGCATCTCCCACGAGGTGCCGTTCTACCGCTCGTACCTGAAATGGGCGGCCTTGAAGGGGACGTACGTCGTCAACAACCCGTTCTGGTGGAGCGCCGACGACAAGTTTATCGACAACGTGATCGCCGAGCGCGTGGGCGTGGCCGTGCCCAAGACGGTCATCCTCCCGCACAAGCAACACCCGCCCAACACCGAGGGCAAGAGCTTCCGCAACCTCCAAAGCCCGCTGCACTGGCAGGAAGTGTTCGACTACATCGGCTTCCCGGCCTTCCTCAAGCCCCACGACGGCGGCGGCTGGCGCGGCGTGACGAAGGTGAACACGCCGGAAGAACTCTTCCGCGCCTACGACGAGTCGGGCACGGACTGCATGATGCTGCAAGAGGCCATCGAGTTCACCGAGTACTACCGGTGCTACGGCGTGGGACAGAAGCACGTCCACATCATGAAGTACAACCCCGGCGCGGCGCATCACGAGCGCTACTCGGCGGTGCCGCAGGAGCCGATCCGCCCGGAGATGTACGCCAAGCTCGAACGCGACGTGCTCGCGCTCTGCCGCGCCCTCGGCTACGACCTCAACACGGTGGAGTTGGCCGTGCGCGACGGCGTCCCGTACGCCATCGACTTCATGAACCCGGCCCCGGACGGCGATTACCACTCCGTGACGGCTCCCAACTACGACTGGATCGTCCGTACGATGGGTGCTTTCCTCGTCGAGAAGGCGATGGAAGACCGCCCGCACACGACGTTCACGGCCAACGGCGCGCTCGAACCGTTCGGCGGCTTCTCGCTCGACCGCGCCAAGGCGCAGGCCGCCGACGCGCTCGAAACGGCCAAGAGCAAAGCTTCCGAAATCGCCGACCGTTTGGGCGATGATGTGGCCGAGGCCGTCGACCAAGTCAAGAAGGCCGCCGCCAAGGGACGCAAAAAGGTGCAAGACGCGGTGGCCGACGTCGTCGCCGACGCGCCTGCCAAGCCCAAGCGCGCCCCCCGCGCCAAGAAAACGGATTGACCCATCGCGACGCCACGCAGGGAGCCGTTCGCGAACGGCTCCCTGCACGTCTCTCCTCTTCCGATGTCCACCCACACCCTCAACGCCGCCATTGCCGACTACGCCCGTCTGATTGAGGACGATTGGGCAGGAGCCGAGGCTCAAATGGCGCAGCTTTACGCGCTTCAGCGGGAGCACAACGTCCTGTTTGGCGACCGCATCCCGTCGCACAGCCTCCGGCCCACGTTCCTCACCGAGGCGATGTACCGGCGGGTGCAAGATGCGGTCTACGCCATCCGCCAAGGCATCTTGCGCATCGGCGCGGCGACGTTCCACGACCGGAACGTGCTCCAAAACACGCTCGGCTTGCGGGAATGGGAGATGGAACTGGCGCTGCTGCCGCAGCAGACGCTCAGCTTCTCGGCGCTCTCCCGTCTCGACGCCTTCCTCACCGACGACGGCTCGTCGTTCCGCTTCGTCGAGGTCAACGGCGAAAGCCCCGCCGGGCAGGGGTATGTGCACGAACTGGCTCAGATCTACCAGAAGCTGCCGATCTTCCAGCGTTTCACCGAGCGCTGGCCCGTGCGGTACATCTCGCCGATGGAGCACACGCTCCAAACGCTGCTGCGCCTCTACCACGGCGAGCACGGTGGCGTGAACGAGCGCCCGGTCATTGCCATCGTGGATCACCTCGACATCCCGACCGTCCACGAATTCCACATTCTGGCCGATTACTTCGGGCGGATGGGGATGGATACGGTGGTGATTGACCCGCGCGACGTGGAGGAGCAGGACGGCTGGCTCGTGGCCGAGGGCAAACGGGTGGACATCGTCTACCGCCGTCTGCTCACCAACGAGTTCTACGACATTCGCGCCGATTGCGGCGCGTTCGAGCGGGCGTACCGGGCGGGCAAGTCGTGCTTCCTCAACTCGTTCCGGGCCAAGATGGTGCACAAGAAGGCCATCTTCGCCGTCCTCACCGACCCCGACTTCACCCGGCTGCTCGACCCTCACACGCTCGGCGTCATCCAACAACATGTGCCGTGGACGCGCCGCTTTTCGGCGCGCTACACCGATTACCACGGCGAGGCGGTGGATCTCGTGGCGCTGCTGCGGCGGCACCCGGAACGGTTCGTGCTCAAACCCAACGACGAGTACGGCGGCAAGGGCGTGTTCCTCGGCTTCGACGACACCACGGGCGCGTGGGACACGGCCATCGAGACGGCGCTGGCCGATGGAGATTATGTGGTGCAGGAGGCCGTGCGAATCCACCGCGAGCCGTTTCTGGTACAGACGGCGAACGGCTGGGAGTACGTCCCGACCGTCATCGACCTCGACCCGTACGTCTTCGGCCCGATGGTCGGCGGCTGCCTCACCCGCACGTCGGCCACCAACTTGGCCAACGTGACGGCGGGCGGCGGCACGCTCCCGATGTTCATCCTGCGCAACACCTTTGGCTGACGCACCCTCTGCACCGTCTGACCTCTCGACCAACGCCGCGCCCGCGTCGGGCTACGAAACGCCGTTGGCTGCGCCGTACATACCGCGCCCGCATGTGTCCCGCCGCCGCTCGACCCTCTCGACGCTGCGCGTGGCCGTGCTGGACATGAACAACGGCGTGGCCAACCAAGGCATGCGTTGCCTGCGCCAGATCCTCGGCACGTTCGACGGACAACTCGCGGGCGTGTCGGTGCTGTGGGACGAGTTCGACGTGCGCCGCCAAAACCAAGTCCCCGACCTCCGCTACGACGTGTATTTGTGCTCCGGCGGACCGGGGTCACCGTGGGAAGAGGAAGGCGCGGAGTGGGAGCACAAGTTCTTCGCCCTGCTCGACGGCTTGCGCGCCCACAACGCAGACCCGGCCAGCGCTCGCAAGTTCGCGTTTCTCATCTGCCACTCGTTCGAGTTGGCCGTTCGCCACTGGGATCTTTGCGAGCTGGTGCCACGGCGAAGCGAGAGTTTTGGGATCTTCCCTGTCCACCCTGTCGGCGCGGGTTTCGACGACCCGATTTTCGACGGCCTGCTGGATCCGTTTATGGGCGCGGATTTTCGTTCGTGGCAATGCGTCAACCCCAAGCACAAAGCCTTCCATGCCCTTGGCGCAGAGGTGCTCGCCATCGAGAAAGACCGACCGCACGTCGAACTCGAACGGGCTGTGATGGCCATTCGGTTCACGCCCGAGATCGTGGGCACGCAGTTTCACCCCGAGGCCGATCCGTCGGGGATGCTGCTGCACTTCCGCAAGGAGCAGCGCAAGGAGACGATTGTATCGGCGCACGGCGAGGCCAAGTATCGCGCGATACTTGACCAGATTCTCTCGCCCGTTGGGTTGCCGCTTACGTTCGAGACGATCCTGCCCAACTTCTTACGCGACGCGGTTCGCCAACTCCAAGAGGCGCACACGCTCGAACCGACGAACGTTTGAATGCTGGCTCCGCTTGACGCTCCCGCCACGCCGTCGATTGCGCCCACCCAAACGCAGACGGCCATCCTTGCTCGCCACGCCGCTCTCGGCGGGCAGCTTCGCGCCGTGCGCGTGGCGTCGAAGGCTCTGGGCGTGACGAAGTGGGTGTACGTCTACGAGCCGCCGGGCTACGACGGCAAGGGAGGCCTGCCGCTCCTATGGCTGTTTCGGGGCCACGAGCGCGAGTGGGTGAACATCCGCGAAGACAGTTCGCGCCAGCGCAGCACGGCCATCGAAGACCTCGACAAGGCCATCGTGAGCGGCACGCTCCCACCAATGGTAGCGGTGATGCCCGGCGTCACATCGTCCGACAACCACGTCCACAGCGCGGGCATTGACATGGTGGGGCCGCTGCCCCCACGCAAACGCGGCCTCGGTACCGGGCGCTTTGCCGCGTACCTCTCCGACGAGTTGCTGCCGCTGTTCGAGCGCCGCTACCGCCCGTCGAAGCGTGTGGCGATGGGCTTCTCGCTCGGCGGCTACGTCGTGAGCCAGCTCGCGTTTGGGCAGCCCGGCTACCTCGACCACGCGGCCTTCTACGACGCGCTCTTCTGCTGGCCCGACCACGATGACCCGCGTGTAGGCCTGCTGCCGCACGTCGATCGCATTTGGACGCAGAGCAGCGTGTTCACGCCCGCACTTGGCCCACCACCACGCCCGGCAGCGCTACTCGACCGGTGGAACACCACCGACTGGCTGCTTCACGCATCGCCGGCACAGCTAGACGCGATGCGCCATACCACGTTCTGGGTGCAATGCGCCGGCGGCGATGGTAGCCGCGGCAACCGCGACCGTACCCACATGCTCGTGGAGTTGCTGCGGGAAAAGCACCTGCGTCTCGGCTACGAAAACGCCGTACTGGCCCCGTTTGCGCAGCACAACTGGCACTGGTGCGATGTGTTCTTCGGTCAGACCCTGCTGGCCATCTTCACCGCACCGCCGTCGTTTGTGAGCGACGGATTCGCCGAATGAAAACGCCCTGCCGAGGTGCGATCCTCGACAGGGCTACAGCCGTGCCGGACAGGGCGATTCAGGATCCGCGCTGGCTCATGCGCGAGGCCACATAGGCACCGCCCACCACCGCGCCAAGCTTCGCCAGATCGTCGGCGATGGATCCGTCGCCGTCGCGGTCGAGGATCTTGCCGATGCCGCCGAGGCCTGCGCTCTCAGCTTGCTGGTTGATCTGCGCACGTTCCTGTTGGAGCACGCCCGCTACATCTTGCGCACCCAGCCCTTGCTGGCGTTTCATCCTGCCGAGCACCTGCATCACCAACGGAGCCAGCAGCAACAGAATTTGCATCGACTGCCCCCGGTTGAGGCCCGATGCCTGCGAGACGCCTCCGGAGACATCCTCGGTCTTCCCACCGAAAATGTGGCCGAGAATGCCTGCACCGTTGGCTGCGCGATTGCCGTCGCCACCACCAAAGATGGAGCCGAGCACGCTCGCCGCCGCGCCGCTGGCCAAGACACCGCCGAGCAACCCACCCAGCCCCGACGATCCCTGTCCGCCACCAAGGAGGCTACCAAGGCTGTCGAGCAGGCCGCCGTCGTGGTCACGTTCAAGCGCTTGGTCCAGCGCCGCCGCGCCCTGCGGCGACTGGGTGTTCTGGGCAAGGCCGCCCAGCAGCGCCGGGAGCGCGGTTGCAATGGCTGACTGCGTTTGCTGCGGCGTAGCCCCTACTTGCTGGCTGATTTGATTGATGGTTTCGGGCGTGACGTACTGCCCGATGATCTGCATAAGGTCCATCGTTGACGAGGGAAGAAGTGGATAGAAACAGGTTGGGACAGCCGGTCTGCCCGTTGCGGTTAGGGGAATGCGGGGGGTTAACCGCCGGCGATGGCGTTGCGGGCACGCTGGAAGCCCTCGTGGACGCTGTCCTTGACACGCTCCCACGTCCCTACGCCGTAGCGCCCTTCGTAATCGGTGCGCATATCAGCCTCGAGGCTGTCCCAGTCGCGACCCAAGTAGACGTCGCGACGTCCAGACTCGTAGCCGTACCGGTAGAACGGCTCGTAGTCGGCATAGTTGCTCCCGGCATGGGTGCGGTCATGCCAGTCGCGGAAATAAGCGCTTTCGCGCGCCCAATCGTCGGCTGGGGGCGACGATTCGTGGCCGACCAGGGCATGTTCAGCGGACTCGACGGCTTTCTTGGTGCCGTCCCACGCCTTGTCGGCAGCGTCCTTGGTTTCTTCCCAAGCTTCGCGTGCGCCAGATTTGGTGTCGATCCACGCCTCGCGAACGTTGGCCTTTACGCGCTCCCACATGCCTTCTCCATGATCGGCGTCGTAGTCGGCGCGGAGATCGGCTTCCAAGCTATCGTCCCATGCCCGCCCGGCATAGGCCGAGCGACGGGCGTCGAGGAACGCTCGGTCGGCGTCGCTCCAGACATACCCGTTCCCCCCGACCATCACCAGAGCAGGCGTGCCCACCACGACGGCAGCCACAGCAGGAGCCGACGACGTATGCACGCGCACGCGGTCGGGTTCAATGTCAACCCAATCGGCCGGGTATTCTCGCCCCCCATCGAGCACGATGGCGACGATCAGCCGCAGGTCGGTATCGGCGACCAGATTGGTCACCATACCCAGCCGGGTTCCGTCCTCGTCAAACGCCTCTCGGCCACGGATATCCTGCTCGTCATAGACGAGGCCCCACTCGGGGAGGTTGGAAATCAGGTCGCGTGCCATAGGTAGAGGGGGATAAAAAGTTAAACGATCAGTTGCGAACGACATCCGGGCCGCCCACTCGCCGGGCACGCAGGTACACGCCCTGCGTCCGAGCGGCTGCACGATCTTCGGCGCTCAGCACCACGGTGTCGGCGGGAGGATAGGCCACGACCGTACCCGTCAGGCTGAGCGTCTGGCCCACGCGGACGGTGTAGCGTCCGTCGGGCGAACCGGGTTCGGTTTCGCCGAGGCCTTGAAGCACCACCAAAACGCTCTGCCCGCTATCGCCGCGAACAACAAACGTGCTATCTCCAGCCACCCGCGTCGGCGTCACGTCGGTGAGCCGTACCGGACGGCCTACGAGCGCCCGCAGATCTGAGGCGGAAAAGTCGGCCAAACGGGTGAGTTCGCCACCCAATGCCCCCGAATCGGCTACCGCCGGTGTCGTCGCAGCGGCAGCGCTGTCGGGGCCAACGGGGTCGTCGGCGCAGCCGCGCATCAGCAGAAAACCCAGCAAGCCCAGTACCAGCACGACGAGCAGCGGCAGCAAAAACGACCGGGCGGGCTTAGGTTCGATGGGAATACGGGCCATTACGTCGGCGGGGATATCCGTTCAATCTACACCCCCTCTCCGCGAGCGGAGGTAACGGAACGGTCGAGCGGCGAGGCGTTACGTCGGCGTCACACCCGGCAATGTCGCACGGCCCTGCTCGGCGTTTCGGGCAGAGCCGTGCGACCGGCGCGTGACACGTCAGTTGGTGGCGAAGACGACGCGGCGGTTCATGGCTCGGCCGGCTTCGGTTGCGTTGTCGCCAATCGGGCGTGTTTGGCCGTAGCCGATGGCGGTCAACCGGGCGGCGGCGACGCCCTTGTCCACGAGGTACTTCATCGCGGCTTCGGCGCGCTGCTGGCTCAACGCTTGGTTGGTGGCGGCATTGCCCGTATTGTCGGTATGGCCTTCCACCGCGACCTTCACCGAGGGGAACTGCTTGAGCGCCTCGGCCACTTTGTCCAGAATGGCCGAAGCACCGTCGCCCAGCGTTGCCGTGCCGGTCGCGAAGGGAATGGGCTGAATCAAGGCCGCCGCGATGAGGCTGTCGGCGGAAGCCACCTCTTCGCTCGCCGCCACGACGTCGATCTCCGACATCAGGGCATAGCCTGCCGGAAGCGCCCCCGTGAGGCTGGCCTTGACGGCATCGAGCGCCGACTGCGAGCGCACTTCGCCCCGTACAGTCACGTTTTGGGCGTTCACGCCGAGACCGGCGTTGCGCAGCTGCGCAAGGTAGCCGATGAGCGATCCGGCCTTTTCAAGGAACGGCGCAGTCGGCGCGGCAGCGTCCACGGTGAGCGAATCCACGATCGTCGCCTGCGGATACACGCCCTTGATCTGGTCAAGAAGTGCCGCCTTGGCCGCCTCGGTCGGCACCTTGCCGCGAACGATGAGGCCGTTGGCCGTTTCAGAAAGACCAAAATCGGCATCCCAAAGCCCACCGGTAACGGTTGGGGCCGCCGCCGTCGCGGTCGAGTCGGGGACGGTTGCCGCCGACGTGCCGGGGCGGCTGCATCCGCGCATCAACAGAATGCCAAGGATGACGAGGCCCAGCAGCGCAAGCAGCGGCCAGAGCAGCGACGACTCGCGTTTGCGCTCGATAGGAATGTTGGCCATAGAAAAGGGGTGATGGATGGGGGGAGAGTCGACGGTGAGGCACCGGAAAGCTGGCGCAAGGTAGCACCTGCACAGGCTATCCAATGTATCCATTTTGTCCCGCCCTTCGGCAGCCAAGCCGCTGGGCGGCCCCGAAAACGTCTCGTCCCGCGTCACATGCTCCGCCGGTACTGCCCGCCCACCTCGAAGAGCGCGTGGGTGATCTGGCCGAGGCTCGCCACCTGCACCGTGCGCAGTAGCTCGTCGAAGACGTTGCCGCCGCTGCGGGCGACCTCTTGCAGCCGTTCGAGCGCGGCGGACGCGGCGTCGGCGTTGCGGGCGTGGAAGGCGCGGAGTTCGCGCAGCTGGTACTGCTTCTCCTCGTCCGACGAACGCATCAGCGGGACTTCGTTCACCACGTCTTCCTCGCCTCGGCGCGGCTGGAACGTGTTCACCCCAACAATCGGCAGCGCGCCCGTGTGCTTGAGCTGCTCGTAGTACAGGCTCTCCTCTTGGATTTTGCCGCGCTGGTACATCGTCTCCATCGCGCCGAGCACCCCGCCCCGATCCGAGATCCGCTCGAACTCGCGCAGCACCGCCTCCTCGACCAGATCGGTCAGTTCGTCGATGATGTACGACCCTTGCAGCGGGTTCTCGTTCTTGGCGAGGCCCAGCTCGCGGTTGATGATGAGCTGGATCGCCATCGCGCGGCGGACGGATTCCTCCGTGGGCGTCGTGATGGCCTCGTCGTAGGCGTTGGTGTGGAGGCTGTTGGTGTTGTCGTAGATGGCCAACAGCGCTTGCAGCGTCGTGCGGATGTCGTTGAACTGAATCTCCTGCGCGTGGAGGCTCCGTCCGGACGTCTGGATGTGGTACTTGAGCATCTGGCTGCGCTCGTTGGCCCCGTAGCGGTCGCGCATCGCCACCGACCAAATCCGCCGCGCCACCCGGCCCAGCACCGTGTACTCGGCGTCCATCCCGTTCGAGAAGAAGAACGACAGGTTGGGTGCGAAGTCGTCGATCTTCATCCCCCGAGCCAGATAATACTCGACGTAGGTGAAGCCGTTGGAGAGCGTGAAGGCGAGCTGGGAGATGGGGTTGGCCCCGGCCTCGGCGATGTGGTAGCCGGAGATGGACACGGAGTAGTAGTTGCGCACGCCGCGCCGCACGAACGTCTCCTGGATGTCGCCCATGAGCCGCAGGGCGAAATCGGTGGAGAAGATGCAGGTGTTCTGCGCTTGGTCTTCCTTCAAGATGTCGGCCTGGACGGTGCCGCGCACGGTGGCGAGCGTCCGGGCCTCGATCTGCTGGAACGTGTCCGCGTCCAGCACGCCCCATTCAACCAAGTCGCGACCGGTCACGCCGAGCATCCCGAGACCGAAGCGGTCGTGGGTGGCAGGCATCGCCTCAACGGTGCCGGACGGCCCGTAGGCGGTGTATTCGGGTCGCGCCGCGCCGAGTTTCCCCGCGATGACGCGCTCGGCGGCCTCCCAGCCGCCCGTCTCGCGCAGGTGCTTCTCGACCTGCTGGTCGACGGCGGTGTTCAGAAACATCGCGAGGATCATCGGCGCGGGGCCGTTGATCGTCATCGACACCGACGTGCTCGGTGCGCACAGGTCGAAGCCGGAGTACAGCTTCTTCATCGCGTCGAGCGTGGGCACCGACACGCCCGCGTTGCCGACTTTGCCGTAGATGTCGGGCCGCTCGTCGGGGTCGAAGCCGTAGAGCGTGACGGAGTCGAACGCCGTGGAGAGCCGCGCGGCGGGCTGCCCCTCGCTCACGAGGTGGAAGCGGCGGTTGGTGCGCTCCGGGCTGCCCTCGCCCGCGAACATCCGCGTGGGGTCTTCGCCCTCGCGCTTGAACGGGTAGACGCCGGCGGTGTAAGGAAAGTAGCCGGGCAGGTTTTCGAGCAGCGCAAACCGGAGCCGCTCGCCGGGGTCGGTGGTGCGCGGCAACGCCACACGCGGCACGTTCAGACCGGAGAGGGTCTCGCGGAAGAGCGGCACGCGGATGTCTTTGCCGCGCACTTGGTAGACGTACTCGGACGCACGGTAGCGCTCGGCGAGGGCGTCCCAGCCGTCGAGGATGGCGCGGCAGGCCGGGTCGAGGCGGTCCCACCAGTGCGCTTCCATCGCGCCGAGGCGTTCGGCGAGCGCGTCGGCGTCTTCGGGCTGCCACGCGAGCACCTGCGATTTCGCCCCCCGCGCCTCGCCCCACTTGCGGGCGATCGTCGCCTGCTCGTCGGCCCAGCGGCGGTAGGCGCGGTCGGTGTCGGCGATGTCGGCGAGGTAGCGCTGGCGGTTCGGCGGGATGAGCGCCCCGGCGCGGTAGGTTTCCTCGTCCACGGTCGTGCCCGCGTACAGGCGGCTGGTGCGGTCGAAGCCGGACTTCTGGCCGAGCGTGTCGAGCAGCGCAAGGTAGAGGCGGGAGACGCCCGCGTCGTGCACCCGCGAGGCCATTGTCGGATAGACGGGCATCGTGCCGGGCGATTCGCCAAACCGCCCGGTGTTGCGCTGGACCTGCTTGCGGACGTCGCGGAGGGCGTCCTCCGAGCCGCGCTTCTCGAACTTGTTGAGCGCCACCAGATCGGCCACGTCCAGCATCCCGATCTTTTCGAGTTGGCTGGGCGCGCCGTACTCCGACGTCATCACGTAGAGCGTCACGTCGGCGAGGTCGGCGATCTCGGTGTCGGACTGCCCGATGCCTGCGGTTTCCAGCAAGACCAAATCGAAGCCCGCGCCTTGGCACACGGCGATGGCCTCGCGGAGGCTCGCGGAGGTGGCCTTGTTGGCCTGCCGCGTGGCAAACGAGCGCATGTACACGCGGTCGGCGTTGGCCCCGTAGAGCGCGTTCATCCGGATGCGGTCGCCGAGCAGCGCCCCGCCGGTGCGGGCGCGGGTGGGATCGACGGACAAGACGGCCAGCGTGAGGTCGTCGAAGTCGGTGAGGAAGCGCCGGACGAGTTCGTCGGTGAGCGTGGACTTGCCCGCGCCGCCCGTGCCGGTGATACCCACGACAGGCGCATTGCCTACCCTGTAAGGGTCGCTGACCCAGACAGGGTGAACGGCACCGTCGCCGTCTCCGCCAGCGGGCGACTCGTCCGAGAGGCCCGGCGCGACCGGCACCTTCGCACCGACCACCGCCTCCACAACGGCTTCCACCTGCGTGAGCCGCCGCGCCACCCGGCTCAACCTGACAGGTTCGGGAAGCCTGCCAGGTTGTTCGGGGAGCGCTGCCACGTCGAAATCGCAGGCCTGTACCATCTCGTTGATCATGCCTTGCAGCCCGAGCCGCATGCCGTCTTCCGGCGAGAAGATGCGGACGCCCTTGTCCGCCAGCGCCGCGATCTCCTCGGGCACGATCACCCCGCCGCCGCCGCCGAAGACCTTGATGTGTGAGGCCCCGCGCTGGGCGAGCAGGTCGGCCATGTACGCGAAGTACTCGTTGTGGCCGCCTTGGTACGACGACACGGCGATGCCCTGCACGTCCTCCTCAATGGCGGTGTCCACCACTTCCTGCACGCTGCGGTTGTGGCCGAGGTGAATCACCTCGACGCCCGTGCCTTGGAGAATGCGCCGCATGATGTTGATCGACGCGTCGTGCCCGTCGAACAGGCTCGCGGAGGTGACGAAGCGGACGTGGTGGCGCGGGCGATACGGCTCGGGCGTGGGTGCGGACATGTCGGAAGCGCTTTCGGTTCAATCGGACGTCAACGCCTGCCCCGCGGCGACGGTTCAATGCATCGGCCGCCTCGCCTCGATGGCGTGAATGGCCCGGCCCGACGTAGAGACGTCCCAGTGGGACTCTACAACGTCGCTGCCCACGCCACAGCCCACACCAACCCGTTCTGTTCGACGCCCTGCCCGGCCCACCGTCCGTTCGGCGACGTGGCGGTGAATGCCCCGCCTTTCGCTTCGCGCTCCCCTTCGGGGTTGCCCCACGCGATCCGCGCCGCCCGTGCGCCTTGCCGGAGGCCAAGGCCGTCGGCTTTGAGCACGGCTTCTTTGGCCGTCCACGCCGCCAGCAGCCGCGCGGCTTCGGACGTCGGCCAATCCGGAAGCGCCTCGCCGTCGGCCAAGATGCGTTCTTCTAACCCGGCGGCACGGGGGCGCACCGGCTCCACGTCAAGGCCCACGGCGACGTTCGCGAGCGCCACCCCTGCCACAGCCTGCCCGTCGATACGGGTATGGGTAAGGCTCAAGATGTGTTCGGGCACCAGCGGACGTCCGTCGGCATCGCGGGCGAGCGGCACGGCGAGCGGCGGCACGCCGAGCACCTCGGCCATGGTGCGCCGTGCGAGCGTCCGCCCCAACACAAACGCCTCGCGCCGCACCGCGCCCATCGCCGCCGCCTCCGCCGCTTCCGCGTCGCTCAGGCACGGCCCCTCGGCGTCGAGCCACGACGCACCCGTCCACCGCACCACCAAAAGCGGCGGCGCACCGTGGGGTAGGGACGCGAAAAGGGCCGACGGTTCGTCACCGCCGACCCTTTTTCTCTTGGGGCTGGTCATCACTCAGCCGTAACCGTTAGCCCTTCGTGGCCTCGGCGTAGAGGCGCTCTGCCTCCGGCCAGTTCACGACATTCCAGTACGCGCCGACGTAGTCGGGGCGCTTGTTCTGATACTTGAGGTAGTAGGCGTGCTCCCACACGTCGAGGCCAAGGATCGGGAGGTGGCCGATCATGTAGGGGCTGTCTTGGTTGGGATAGCCCACCACATGCAGCTTGCCGTCGCCGTAGCACAGCCACGCCCAGCCGGAGCCGAACTGCCCCTTGGCGGTGTCTTCGAACTTCGTCTTGAAGGCGTCGAACGAGCCGAACGCCGCGTCGATGGCTTCGGCGAGAGCGCCGGAGGGCTGACCTCCGCCGTCGGGCGACATTCCCTTCCAGAACAGGTTGTGGTTCACGAAGCCGCCGCCGTTGTTGCGCACCTTCGTCCGCACCGACTCGGGCACGGCGTCGAGATTGGCGATGATCTCCTCCGCCGTCTTGCCCGCCAGTTCCGGCGTGGCCGCCACCGCATCGTTCAGGTTGTTGCAGTACGCTTGGTGGTGCTTGTCGTGGTGGATCGTCATCGTCTCGGCGTCGATCGAGGGTTCGAGCGCGTCGGCGGCGTACGGGAGCGGGTCAATCGCGAAGGCCATAGGAAGATGGGGTGATGGAATGTTGAACCGCTCAACCCCGCCCGCGGGTTTCGGTTTGCAACGGCTCGGTTACGAGCGCTTCTTTCCTTTGCCCGTCCGCGCCGCCTCCAGCGCCTGCGCCTGCTCGGCCAGCCGAAGCAGCCACGCTCGCTCGTCGATCCCCAATCGCTTCCGCTCGATCAGTTTTTCGAGCCGTTTGAGCGCCTGCCGCCCGGTCAGACGGTCGGCCCCCAACGCGGCCAAGCGCTCGGCTTCGAGGTGCGCCGGGCGGTTGTACTTCACCACCGCATTGAGCCAAGCTTGGACGGTCGCGTGCGCGGGCGGCTCGTCCACGCGAAACCCCAGATCCTTGGACAGCCGCGTGCCGGCGACGGTCACCGCCAGCCGCGTGCCGTTGGACTTTACCGCCGTAACGTCGGCCAGCGGAACGAGGTGCTTGCCCGAGGCCACCAACACAAGGTGCCGGTCGGTGACGACAAACCCTTTGGTGCCGCGTCCGAACAGCGAATCGTCGTAGACAGCGAGGATGGACTCGTGCGGAACGAGCACGAGCCGTTCGCCAAACGCCTCCTCCACGCCGTTCCAATGCACGCGGCTCAGGTCGTCGCCGACGAAAAGCCGAGCCTCCGGCACGCTCGTCAGATGCTTGGCCAGCAGCGCATCGTACGGCGATGCCTCGTCCACGGCCCGGTTAAGGGCGGAGGCTCGCCACGGCGGCGGGTGCGTCGCGGAAGAACGCGACGGCAGCGTCCATCACCCACGGCGTGAACGTGAGCAGCAGTAGGAAGGCCGCGCAGCCGGCGAGCGCCACGGCGGCCAGCGGCGGCACGCCCTCGAACTGCGGCGCGACGGCGTCGTCCGGCGACGGCTTCATCCACATCACATAGAGCACGCGCAGGTAGTACGCCGCGCTCACGGCGCTGGTAAGCACGCCCGCCACGGCCAGCCACGCCAGCCCCGACTTCACCGCCGGGCCAAACACATAGACCTTGCCGAAGAACCCGGCGAGCGGCGGAAAACCGAGGAGCGAGAACAAGCACACCGCCATCACGACGCCGAGCAGCGGGTAGCGTTGGCCCGTCCCGGCGAGGCTGTCCACGGTCTGCGTGTCGCCCTGCCGGTTGTCGTGTTCGAGGTACGCGAGCACGCCGAACGCGCCGACGTTCATCACCGTGTAGACGAGCAGGTAGTAGAGCGCACCGGCGTAGCCCTCGGGTGTGGCGGAGGCGATGCCGGTGAGCACATAGCCCGCGTGGGCGATGGACGAGTAGGCGAGCATCCGCTTGACGTTCGATTGTGCCAGGGCCACGAAGTTGCCAATCACCATCGAGAGCAAGGCCACAATGGCGACCGTCGTCTGCCACTGTGCCGACGGCAGCGCGCGCCCGAGCACGAGCACCATCGCCGCGAACGCCGACGTCTTGCTGGCCGTCGCCATAAACCCGGAGATGGGCGTCGGAGCGCCTTGGTACACGTCGGGCGTCCACATGTGGAACGGCACGGCCGAGACCTTGAAGAAGAACCCGACGAGCAGCAGCGCCGTGCCGCCCCAAAACATCACCCCGGCGTTGGTTGAGGCCAGCCGGTCGGCGAAGTCGGAGAGGTCCATCGTGCCGGTTGCGCCATAGATCAGAGCGATGCCGTAGAGCAGGAAGCCGGTGGAGAACGCGCCAAGGAGGAAGTATTTCAGCGCCGACTCGATGGCGCCGTCCTTCTCGCGTACGAGGGCGGTGAGGATGTAGAGGCACACCGACATCGTCTCCAGCCCGGCGAAGAGCGTCAGCAGGTTGGCCGCCGAGCCGAGCGCCATCATGCCCACCACGGCCACGAGCAGCAGCGCGTACACCTCGCCGTAGTTGCGGCCGAGCCGTTTCAGGTAAGGCTGCGCGATCAGGACGGTGAGGAAGCCGGAGAACAGAATCGTCATGTTGACGAGGCTGGTCGCGCCACCGACGTAAACCATCCCAAAAAGCGCCTTCGACGCCGGGAGGCTCAGCCGCGAGGCCTCGTAGAGCAGCGTCACAAGAAGCGACGCCCCAGCCAGAATCGCCACGCCTTTGGCGTCGTTGTAGAACGTGTCCACCACGATGCACAGCAGCGCTGCCACGGCGAGCACAAGCATCGGGAAGGTGGCCGCGTAGTCGGCCAGCGGCGGGAAGACGAGGGCGGTTTCCATAGAAGAGCGGCGAAACAACGCCGAAGGTAGGTCAGAAAGCGAGGCGGTCGAGGGCACGGGCGAGGGCCACGTCGTTCTCGGTGATGCGGTTGCCGGCGTCGTGGGTGGTCAGACGAAGCGTGACGCGGGTGTAGACGTTCGCGATCTCGGGGTGATGGCCGTGCTGCTCGGCCACAAAGCCGACGCGCACGAGAAACGCCATCGCCGCCGGGAAATCGTCCAGCTCAACCGTCCGCACCAGCGCATCGCCGTGCCGCTCCCAGTTCGGAAGCGCGGCTACGGCCTCGGCGAGGACGGCGTCGGAGAGCGGCGAGACGTCGGGCATGGAGATGTGGAAGGGGCCGTTCGGAAAGGGTTCGTAGAGACGCCCCCGTGGAGCGTCTCACACCGTCAGAGCGGGGCGCGATGCAGGTTGATGATCCATCCGGAGAAGAAAATCAGCCATGTGAGCAGGTAGAGCGGCACCAGCACAGGCAGCGCGTAGCGGAAGACGTAGCGGAAGAAGCTCGGCGTCTCGATGCCCGCGTCGTCGGCGATGGACTTCACCATGAAGTTCGGCCCGTTGCCAATGTAGGTGAGCGCACCCCAGAACACGGAGGCGATGGAGATCGCCTGCACATAGTGCCACGATTCGAGCGCACCGGGCACGGTGCCCGCCGCCATTTCCTTCACCTGCGCCACGCTGTCGATGGAGAGGCCGAACTTGGCCATCGCGGCGGCGAGGAAGGACACGTACGTCGGGGCATTGTCGAGCACGCCCGAGAGTATCCCTGTCCCGAAGTAGAAGTGGTGGATGGTAAGAACCGAGGCGTTGTGCTGCGCGAAGACGCCGATGAGCTTAAGTGCGGGCTGCATCGTGAGGAAGATCCCGACGAACAGCCACGCCACTTCCTTGATGGGCGCGAACGTGAAGCCGTTGCCGCGCAGCGCGAGCGGGTCGGCGGTGCGGTAGGCGAGGTAGGCGATGCCCAGCATCAAGATCTCGCGCAGCCCCAGCGGCAAGTAGAAGTCGCGGACGAGGTCGGGCACACCGGCAATCACCGTCGGGTCAACAAATACGCACGCGATCACGGCGGCGAGCCAAAGCGCGTTGCGCCCGCCCACAATGCGAAAACGCGTCGGGCCGGGGATCGTGGTGGCGGCATCGGCCTCGGAGGCCAGCAGGTCGTCTTCGAGCCACTCCTCGGGCACCACCTCGCGCACCGATTTCTGCGTGTTGCGCCTGTCTACAACGTAGAACACGGCGGCCAGAAACGCGATCGCGGGCAGCCAGATGTACCACAGGTGCTCGATGGTCCAGAAGAACGGCACGCCGCGCAGAAAGCCGAGGAACAGAGGCGGATCGCCAATGGGCGTGAGCGCGCCGCCAACGTTGGAGACGATGAAGATGAAGAAGACGACGTGGTACGGCCGGATGCGCCCGGCGTTGAGGCGCAGGTACGGGCGGATGAGCAGCATCGACGCGCCGGTGGTGCCGATCAGGTTGGCCAAGACCGCACCGGCCACGAGCAGGATCGTGTTGGCGCGGGGCGTCCCCGCAAAATCCGTCTCGATCAGGATGCCACCGGACGCTACAAACAGTGCCGCCAAGAGCGCGATGAACGACCCGTACTCGGCCAGCGCGTGGTGCACCGACGCGCCGTCGCCGAGCACGAACAGGTCGTACGCGGCCACGAGCAAGCCCAGCCCCACGGCCACCTTCGGGTAGTGGTGGTGCCAGAAGTCGGGGTAGAACAGCGGCCCCGTGGCGATCATCAGGAGTAGTGCCACGAACGGCAGCACCAGCCACACCGGCGGCGCGGCGTGATCGTCCACAGCAGGAGGAGCCGCCTGCGATACCGCCGCACCGTCGTCCGGCGCGGGGGCCACCTGTTCGGAGGCCGCAGGTGTCGCCGGTTGCGCCGTCGCGGGCACGGCGGCGCAGGCCAGCAGCAGCGCGGCCAGCAGCATCGAGAGACGGTGGAGGCGGTGCATCAACGGGCCTCCTCGTGTTCCTCGCGGCCAGCGGGCTTGCCCGGCGCTTCGCCCGCCTCGTGCATCGGCGCGGCCATTTGGGCGGCGTCGAGCGTAGCCAGACGCTTGGCCTCCACGGTTTCGAGCAGTTGCTGGGCGGCCAGTTCGCTCTTGTTCAGGAACGTGTTGGGGAAGAACCCCATCACCACCATCAGCACGGCCAGCGGAAGCAGCGCCAGGGTCTCGCGGCGGTTCAGGTCTTTCATCTCCGCCACATGGTGATCCGTCACCGGCCCAAAGAACACGTTGTAGAGCAGCCAAAGCAGGTAGATGGCAGCCAAAATGACGCCCGTCGTGGCCACGGCCACGAGCACCGGATACGCCGAGAACGAGCCGATCAGGATCAGAAACTCACCGACGAAGCCGTTGAGGCCCGGAAGGCCCGCGCTCGCCATCACAGAGAGCACCATGAAGAACGTCAGGATCGGGGCCACCTTCGCCACGCCGCCGTAGTCCTTCATCATCCGGCTGTGGCGGCGTTCGTAGAGAAAGCCCACGAGAAGGAAGAGCGCGCCGGTGGAGATGCCGTGGTTGATGTTCTGGATGATCGCCCCCTGCAACGCCGTCTCGTTGAAGGCGAAGATGCCGAGCACCACGAAGCCCAAGTGGCTCACCGACGAGTACGCGACGAGCTTCTTGGCGTCCGTTTGCACGCGGCTCACAAGTGCGCCGTAGACGATGCCGATCACGCCGAGAATCACCATCGGGATCGCCCACTTTTGCGCCGCCACCGGAAACAGCGGCAGGCAGAACCGGATGAGGCCGTAGGTGCCCATCTTGAGAAGCGTCCCGGCCAGCACCACCGAGCCGCCCGTGGGCGCTTGCACGTGCGCGTCGGGGAGCCAGGTGTGGAACGGGAAGAGCGGCACCTTAATGGCAAAGGCGAGCGCGAAGAAGACGAACAGCCACGTCTGCACCCCCAACGGCACGTTGTACTGAAGCAGCTTGAAGTAGTCGGTGGTGAACACGCCACCGTTCACGGCGTCGCCCGCCGCGTAGCCGATCCAGAGCAAGCCCACCAGCATCAGCAGCGAGCCGACGAGCGTGTAGATAACGAACTTCGTGGCGGCGTAAATCCGATTCTCTGCGCCCCAGATGCCGATGATGAAGTACATCGGAATGAGCGTCAGTTCGAAAAAGACGTAGAAGAGCATCACGTCGAACGACGTGAACACGCCCATCACCGCACCTTGAAGGAGCAGGTAGAGCGCGTAGAAGCCCCGATGCTGCTTCTGGATGTACGTCCACGACCCCAGCACGATGATGGGGCCGAGCAGCGTGGTGAGCATCACCAGCAACACGTTGATGCCGTCGATGCCGACGAGCCACTTCACGTCGATGCCGCGCAGCAGGGCGATTTCTTCCTTGAACTGAAGCGCCGTATTCGTCGGGTCGAAGCCGAGGTAAAGCGGCACCGACAGCGCGAACGTGGCCAGCGTGAACGCCAGCGCCGTCCACCGCACGGCGTTGGCCGAACGCATCAGCGACACGACCACGGCCCCGGCGATGGGCAGGAAGATGAGGAGCGAGACGGAAGGCATCGGGGAGCGTCGAAGAGAAGGGCCAGCGAACGTGCGAGGCGAACGGTCAGACGAGAAGCATCAGGGCGATGACCAGCACGACCCCAAGGACGATGGCAAGGGCGTAGGTCTGGACGTAGCCCGTTTGGAGGCGGCGGAAGAACGAGGCCCACCACCCCGCACCTGCGGCCACGCCGTTGACGCCCGCGCCGTCGATGACCTCGCGGTCGAAAATCGCCAGTTGTTCGGCGAACCACAGCAGCGGCTGGTGAACGGTGCGCTCGTAGAACTCGTCCCAGTTCCACTTCTCCGAGGCGCGCCGGTAAATCGCGCCCCAGCGGTCGCGCAGTCGCACGTCGAAGGCCAGGCCGTGGGTGGAATACACCCGCCACGCCCACAGCACCCCGCCGATGGCGATGGCTGCGCCGAGCAGCAGAAGCCCCCAGGTGATGGCGTCCGGAACGTGCGCCGCGTGGGCCGCACCGTGTTCGGCACCGTGCGCCGCCGCTTGCACGCCCACGCCGTTGGTGATCGAGTCGGCCACGGGCACGCCGTGCTCGCCCACAAGCCAGCGCATCAACCACGAGTCCTTGTGGATGAGAATGTGCGGGAGGCCGATGAAGCCACCCACCACGCTCAACACCGCCAGCACCCACAGCGGCAGCGTCATCTGCCACGGGCTTTCGTGCGGTTTCACCTCCGTCGGCTTGGGCCAACGCTCGGTGCCGCGAAAGGTGAGCACATAGGCGCGGGTCATATAGAACGCCGTCAGCAGCGCCGTCACGATACCAATGATCCAAACGAAGTAGCCGTAAGCGTGCCCATTAAAGCCATGCTCGAAGGCGCGGAAGAGAATCTCGTCCTTCGAGAAGAAGCCGGAGAACAGCGGAATGCCTGCGATGGCCGCCGTGGCGAGCAAGAACGTCAGGTTGGTCTGCGGCATATACTTGCCGAGACCTCCCATCGTGCGCATGTCCTGCGCATCGAACGCGCCTGCGTAGGGCAGCGGGTACAGCGGCTCGGCATGGCTGTGGTCGTCGTGCGCATCGTGCCCGTGCGCGTCGTCGTGGTCGTGGTGCGGGTAAAGGTCGTGCTCGACGCCGTGCATCGCGTGGATGACCGAGCCGGAGCCGAGGAAGAGGCAGGCCTTGAAGAAGGCGTGCGTCATCACATGGAAGATGGCGACGTAGAACGCGCCCGATCCGGCGGCCATGAACATGAAGCCGAGTTGGCTCACCGTCGAGTACGCCAGCACCTTCTTGATGTCGTACTGCGTGAGCGCAATCGTCGCGGCCATCAGCGCCGTGAGCGCACCAATCACCCCGATCACCAGCATCACGTTGGGCGACATCAGCACCAGCGGCGACATCCGCGCCAGCAGATACAGGCCCGACGTAACCATCGTGGCGGCGTGGATGAGTGCCGAGACGGGCGTCGGGCCGGCCATAGCGTCCGGGAGCCACACGAACAGCGGAATCTGCGCGCTCTTACCCGTCGCGCCGATGAACATCAGCAGCACCGCCCACGGCACCCACGCCGGGACTTCCGTGGCCGAGCGGGCAAAGCCGAGGATCGCGTCGAAGTCGAGGCTGCCGACGTACTTGAACGTCAGAAACATCGCCACGAGGAAGGCGAAGTCGCCCACGCGGTTGACCACGAACGCTTTCGTGGCCGCCGCCGAGTTCTTGCGCTCCGCATACCAGAAGCCGATGAGCAGGTACGAGGCGAGGCCCACGCCCTCCCAGCCGAGGAACAGCACCAACAGGTTGTTGCCCAGCACGAGGTTGAGCATCGCGAAGATGAAGAGGTTCAGGTACGCAAAAAAGCGCCAGAACCCTTCGTCGCCGTGCATGTAGGCCGTCGAGTACAGGTGGATGAGCGTGCCCACGCCGGTGATGATGAGCGTCATCAAGAGGCTCAGCTGGTCGGCGCGGTAGGCGAAGTCCACCGCGAAGTCGCCCGCCGTCATCCAACGGTAGAACGAGTGCGTGATCGGCTCGCCGTGGTAGCCCAGAAAGAGCGAGAGCGCGACGGCAAACGCGGCGGCCACGACACCCGTGCCGACGATGCCGACGAGGCGTTCTTGGCGGCGCAACGCCGGGACGAACAGCGGCAATATCCCGTTGACGACCGCCCCGCTGAGCGGGAGCAGCAGGATGAGTTGAAGCGCCGTGGCGTGGGACATGAGGAGAGAGGCTTCTGGCTACCGACTACTGGCATTTAGCTGTGTGCCGTTAGCATTGTCCGGCTTCACCGGAAGCCAGCAGCCAACAGCCAACAGCCCGGCGCGTTAGCGGCGGAAAAGGGAGAGGGTTTGAACGTCCACGCTCGTCTTGCGGCGGAACAGCGCGATGACCAGGGCCAACCCGATGGCGGCTTCGGCGGCGGCTACCGACATCACGAAGAACACGAGGATCTGCCCCGACGTCTCGCCCATCGCTTGCGAGAGCGCCACGAGGCTCAGGTTGACGGCGTTGAGCATGATCTCCACCGACATCAGGATCACAATGGCGTTGCGCCGCAGCAGCACGCCCAGCACCCCGATGATGAACAAGACCGCCGAGAGCGCGAGGTACCAGTTGAGCGTGACAGGTTCCATAGAGAAGATGGGGGATCGGTAGTGGATAAGGGTCAGAAGAGCAGCGTTTTGACTTTCGAGACGCTATCGGACCCCAAGAGAGCGGTCCGACCGCTTCACGTCCAACTACCTACGCACATTACGCGAAGTGTTTTTTGGCGATCATCACTGCGCCGATGGTGGCCACGAGCAGCAGCAAGCCGATCAGTTCGAACGGCAGCGCGTAGGTGGTGAACAGGTTCAATGCCAGCGCCCGCGGCGTACCCGTAGCAGCGGCGGATTCGGCGATTTCAAACGTCGGTAGCGCACCCAGCCCCCGTGCAAGCAGGTAGGTGATGGCTCCGAGCAGTAGCGTGCCGCCTGCATAGCCCGCGAGGATTCGCTTGTCGATGGCCTCCAAAACCGGCGTGGCTTCGAGGTTGAGCAGCATAATCACGAACAGGAACAGCACCATAATCGCTCCGGCATAGACCAGCACCTGCACGATGCCGATAAACGCCGCATTGAGCGTGAGGTACAGACTGGCCACGGCCAGCAGGTTCACGATCAGCGAAAGGGCGCTGTTGACCGGGTTGCGGGCGAGGAGCGTTCCGATGGATGCCGCGATGGCCACGGCAGCAAACAGGAAGAACAGGACGGGGGCGAGCATCGGGCGAGCGGTTGCGCCGCCCCGGCCTTCCGGAACGGACACGGCAAGATAACGCCCCGACCCCGCGCCCGAACACACAAGAAACCCCAACCTTGTGCGCTTCGCCGATTTCTGACGACCCGCACCGCTCTCACGCGAAAGCTTTCCCGACTTTCGTTGGCTTCGATACGGAACTATCTATACCGAGTCTATATTAGCGCCCCGAACGCTCGTCCCCGCGATGACCGACCTGCCGATCCTCGACGTGCCGCCCGCACCGCTCTCGTGCCACCCGAAAGGGTCGGACGTGTGCATCGCGTGGCTGAGCCTTCCCGAGGCCGACGCCGCTCGGATGCGCGACTTGGGCCTGCGCGAGGGCGCGTGCGTGAACGTGGTGCAAGCGGGCGCAGCGTGCGTGGTCGCCCTTGGCGGGTGCCGCCTCGCCCTGCAACGCGAAGTGGCCGACCGACTCTTCGCCGCCCCCCTGCCCGGCCGCCCGTGACCCTCGCTGACCTTCACCCCGGCGACGCGGCGACCGTGACGGGTTACGCCGCCGACGTGCCCGAACGTGTGCTCGAACTCGGTTTGCTGCCCGGCACAGCCGTGACGCTCGTGCGCCGCGCCCCACTCGGCGACCCCCTTGACCTGCGCGTGCGCGGTTTCCACCTGTCGCTGCGGCTCGCCGAAGCCCGGCTCGTGGAGGTGACGCCCGATGCCTGACGACGGCGGCCCCTCTATGCGGCGGCGTGTGGCCCTCGCCGGCAACCCGAACGTCGGCAAGACCACACTCTTCAACGCCCTCACCGGCCTGCGCCAGCGCGTGGGCAACTACCCGGGCGTGACGGTCGAGCGCAAAACCGGCGACCTGTCCGGTGCTCCGGGCGTCGAAATCGTCGACCTGCCCGGAACCTACAGCCTCACCCCCCGCAGCCGCGACGAGCGTGTGGCGCACGACGTGCTCACCGGGCGTATGGCGGGCGAACCAACGCCCGACCTCGTGGTGAGCGTCGTGGACGCAACGAACCTCGAACGCAACCTCTACCTCACCAGCCAGCTGCTCGATTTGGGCTTGCCCGTCGTTGTGGCGCTCAACCTGATGGACAGCGCCGACGCGCAGGGGCTGATGGTGGACGTGGCGGCCCTGTCGGCGGCGCTCGGCGTGCCGGTCGTTCCGATGGCTGCCCGGACGGGCCAAGGGGTAGACGACCTCCTGCGGGCGATCACCGGCGACCTTCCCGCCCCGCCGCCGCGTCCGGCGTGGACGCTGATGGACGCCGTCGAACCGGCCGTCGAAGCCCTCGCCAACGCCCTGCCCCCGGACGTGCCCCCCCGCCAGCGCCGCAGCGAGGCTCTTGGCGCGCTCACCTCCGACGTGCTGCTCGACGCGTGGGCCACGCGAAGCCCGGCCTTCCACGCCGAAGTCCTCGCCCAGCGCGATGCCCTCGACGCCGCCAGGGCACCGTACCGGCAGGCCGAGATGATGGGCCGCTACGGCTGGCTTACCGGCATCGCCCGCGCCGTCGTGACGAAACGCGCCGACGACGCTCCGACCGTCTCCGACCGGCTCGACCGGGTGCTCACCCACCGCATCGCCGGGCCGCTGCTGTTCCTCGCGCTGCTCGTGCTCATCTTCCAAGCCGTCTTTTCGTGGGCCACCCCGGCCATGGATGCCATCGAGACGGCGATTACGGCCTTCGGCGACCTCCTACGCCCGCTGCTCCCCAACGGCTTCGTCGAAGGGTTGATCGTGGACGGCGCGGTGACGGGCGTCGGCAACGTGCTCGTGTTCCTCCCGCAGATTCTGCTGCTGTTCTTCTTCCTCGGCTTGATGGAGGACACCGGCTACATGGCACGGACGGCCTTCATCATGGATAGGATCATGCGGAAACTGGGCCTCTCCGGCGGCTCGGTCGTCCCGATGATTTCGTCGTACGCCTGCGCCATCCCCGGCATCATGGCCGCCCGGACGCTCTCGAACGAGCGCGACCGCATCATCACCATCATGGTCGTCCCACTGATGTCGTGTTCGGCGCGGCTTCCGGTCTACGTCCTCTTCATCGGCGCGTTCATCCCCGCGCTCGCCGTCGGGCCGTTCTCGCTGCAAGGCCTCACGCTCGTCGGCCTCTACCTGCTCGGCACGCTGATGGCCTTCGCCGCGGCGTGGGTGCTGCGTCGGTTCGTGTTCCAGGGCGACGCCGGCCTGTTCGTGATGGAGTTGCCGCCCTACCGGCTGCCGCAGTGGAAGACGGTGTTCTACCGGATGATCGACCGCGCGAAGGCGTTCGTGGTGCGGGCGGGCAAGATCATCCTCGGCCTCTCGATGGTGTTGTGGGTGCTGGCCTCCTACCCGAAGCATCCGAGTGGCGATGCCGCCCAGCAGGCCGAATACAGCGTCGTCGGGCGCATCGGCAAGGCCATCGAACCGGCGATGCGCCCGCTCGGCTACGACTGGAAGATCTCCGCCGCCATCGTCACCAGTTTCGCCGCCCGCGAGGTCATCGTCTCCAGCCTCGCCACGATCTACTCCGCCGGCGACGATGCCACCGAGGACAGCCCCATCCTGCGCGAGCGCCTGCAAAACGACGTCGGCGCGGACGGGCTGCCCGTGTATTCGATTGCCGTGGCGCTCAGCCTGCTGATCTTCTACGTCTTCGCGCTGCAGTGCATGAGCACGCTCGCCATTGCCCGGCGCGAACTCGGCGGCTGGAAGTGGCCCGCCGTGATGTGGCTGTACATGACCGGCCTCGGCTACGTCTTTGCCTTTGCCGCCTACCACGCCGCCCGCGCAATGGGCTGGGGATAACGCCGAGGATGGACGCGCAGGATGAATCAGGCCTTCGCGACAACGGTGTCGTAGAGGCCGTAGTGTCGAAGTCCATCGTGGCTCTCAATGCCGGTGTAGTGGAGCGATGCATCTTCGTAGCGTCGGAATGCAAACACTGCTTGGTTCATCTGCTCGGTGTTGAACACCTTTAGCCGCACGAGAAGGTGAAAATCCTCGACACCAAGGCCGGTCACTGTCCGAAAAAGATCAGGTTCTAACTTGGTTATAACGTCTTGCAGCGTGTTCTCGCGAAAATCGGTCAGGTACATAAATGCAGGAATCCGCGTGGCAAATTTGATCAGCTTCTCCTGAATCTGCTTGCGCCTTGACTTGTAATCCTTCTCTTCGTCTGTCAGTTCTTTCTTTTCCTTAGGCGTGAGATCGCGGCTCTTGCCCTTGCCTTTAAGGTCCTTGACCTTCTCGCTCTTGTTGATGATCGTCTCGAGGACGTTGTCCCCCAATGTGCGCCACCCTTCGATGCGCTCGACTGCGGCGAGTGCGTCCGGGTCGTTGAGTACCCGCCGGAGCGTGTCGTTGTCCACGTTCACCAACAGCGCCGATTCCCACTTCCGCGCCAAGAGCGTGGCCGAAGTGCCTGCCATTGCGATGTCGAGGATGCCACCTGCGTCGACTTGCGTCATGTTTGCGCCGTCGTAGGCCAATACCGGCAGGAAGGCCACCAGATCACGTACGGCGTTTTCCGGGTTTGGCTCGCCCGGCGACAGGCCGATGCCGTATTCGGAGAGCTGCCGCAACGCCCGAGTCGGCGCAAAATCAAAGACGAAACACGCAGGCTTGAGAATCTCTTCCTCGTTCGGATTGTCGCCGTTGGGGTTTTTGATCGACCACGGGCTTTGCACGCGGAACGCCGCCTGAAAGTAACTCTCGGGCGATTTGAGGTTGCGCAACATCAGGATGGACGACCACTGCGGCACGGTAACACCGGTGGTAAGCTTGCCACACGAGAGCGTGATCGTTTTGGTGTCAAACCCGCTACCAATGGCATCGCGCACGGGCGGCAGTGCCTCCAAGCCAATGCCCGCGGCAGACCCCGCCGCCACAACGACGCGGTAGTCGCGCCAGAACGTGTTGTGCCGCTCTTCCAAGAGATTCTTCATCGCATGGCACGCTGCCACGGTGGGCATATACCAGAAGGCGTGCTGGAGGTACGGAAGAAGGTGGGCGTCGGAATACGGAAACGGGGGCCGCGTGCCGGTCTTGAGGTGCTCAATCGCGGTGGGGGCATATTCGCCGCGGATGACGTCGAGCCACTTCTGCACGTCGCTTTTGTGCCGGAACGTTGCCGCCGCGTCCGTGCCCGAGGCCTCAAAGAAAGCGTTCAGGTCGAACTCGTCAAACTCCCCTGCGCTGGCAATCGCCAGCAACTCATCGGGCATTTGGTAGGTCAAGAGGTGCAGGCGCGGCAGAGCACCGTACGGGTTCCGCACCCCCGGATGCGCCTCGGCAAACGCGTCCTTAGCCCGCTGTTCGTCGGTATACGTCCAGTTGAAGATCTGCTCTTCGATGAACTCGCCGGTGGAGAGCGCCCGAAACGGCGTGCCGGAAAGATAGAGGTACGCTCGCGTGGTAATCGGCAAGAACTCCGATTCCGGCTCGGACAGCTCACCAAGGTCTTCGTTGACGGCGTCCAGAGCGGACGAATACTCGGCCTTGGCTTCTTTCTTCGCTACCGCGTCGTCTTCGCCCTCGAACAACTCCTTCGCCGTCTCGCGCCACGCGCCAAAGTGGTATTCGTCGAACACGACCAAGTCCCAGTTGAGCGTGTGCAGCCATTCGTTGCGGGGCTTGATGTTTCCCGCAGCGTCTTTGCCAAGCAAGTCCTGAAACGAGCCGAAGTACACGATCGGGCGTTCGGGGTCAACCTCGGCGATGTCCAGCCCCGTCGAGCGAGAACGGTATTGCCAGCCGTCAAAGTCCACATGGGACTCGAGGTCGGTCTGCCACGCATCCTCGACCGCAGGTTTGAACGTAACCACGAGCACCCGTTTGGCTCCCAGCCTCTTGGCCAGCTGGTAGGTGGTAAACGTCTTGCCGAAGCGCATCTTGGCGTTCCACAGAAAGCGCGGCACCGACGCCGGGTCTTCGTCCCAGATCGAGCGGTAATAATTGGCGGTTTTCTCCACCGCCTCTACCTGCTCGTCGCGCATCGGGAAGGTCTCGTGGTGCGTGCCCGTGAGCGGCTTGCCGGTGCGCAGTTCGGCCAAAACGGTCCGCACGTCGGCCACGGTGCAGCGCATCCATTCGAGCGTCGGGTTGGCAAAACCCTTCTTCCGAAGCGCCGCCCGCACCTCGTGATCGGAGATGACGCTCCCGTCTTGGCGGAAGGCCGGTTCGTCGAGTTCGACGCGGTAGTTTTGGATGGCCGCGGTTTTGAGCTGCTCGGCGATGCGGCGGCGCACGTCGCGCGTGGTCTGGCCGACCTTCAACAGGCCTGCGTGCGCGTCGTCGGCGATGGCGTAGGCGTAGATACGCGGCTGCGCCTCCGGCTTGGGCGCAGCCACTTCCGCAAGGGTCATACTCATCCCGTAAACTCCATCGTGCGAATCATTGTGTGCATAAAAGCCACCTCCTCTTCCGAAAGGCCGTAGCGTTCGAAGAGGGACTCGTCCGTCCAAATCCTGTCCATGGCAAGATCGGGCACAAAAGCAAAGTTATCGGCTTTGTTATGCTGAGCAATCTTGCGGAGCGACACCAAAAACCGGAAGAAGGTGGTGCGTATGTACGCCAAAGTGTTGTAGGCGTCCGTCTCATCTTTGGCCACATAGGCCACCAAATACGTTTCGGTGCAGGCCTCGCCCGGCGCTGCTACAAACGGGCCGCGTTGATCCCAGATGGGCAGCGGGTAGTTCTCGTTGCCATCGGTTGCTGCTGCCACCAAGACCTTCCACCGATCGATCCATTCGGGGTGCGCTTGGATGTCTGCACGGCTCCCCCACGTCACCTTGCCCGAACTGTACAGCTTGACCGGCTTGTCCGAAGACTTCACGTCGGCCCCAAAAAAATAAGTGCGAAGGCCAAATGGCCTGAGTGTTGAAACACGAACATCAAACGTCGGCTCTTTGCGGGCGCGAACCTTTCGGAGGATGGACACGGCTTCGTTGCGCCGGATAAACACGTCAAACTCATCCAGCGAACGGGAAACGGGAGGCCCTTCTACTCGCCCACGTTCGACGGTGGTAATTGAGCAATCGCCCTCGTGGTCGCGGTTCCACAAGAAGTAGTTTACGCCGCCGTTCACGTTGATGCTTGGAAAGGCATCCTTGTCAACGATGTAATCGACGATGCGTCGGAGTCGCTTGTCGGCAAGCATCGTACTCCGAAAGTCGTCAAGGCCTTTGCCGCCTACAAACCAGCGCGAAGGCGTGACCATCGTCAAATACCGAGGATCAAGCGCGATAGCTTGTTCGATAAATCTGTGGTAAATGGGTGTAGCACTCGCCGAATGCCCTGCATCTTGGAGTTGGTAGGGCGGATTGCCGATAATGACGTCGAATTGCATGTCGTCTCCAAAAAGCTCGGTGAGTCGCGCCTTGATGTCGTCGGTGTGGAGAAAGGCGTAGGCGTGAGATTCCAAGTCGCCACCGCGGTCAAAAGCCTCTTGGCTGGCCCCGCAGTAGGTGCATCGTCCGTTCTTCCACGTGTGTTCGGTGCGCTCAAACCAGACGTTGCCGCTCTCGTTCGTGAACGACCGAGCGATGGAATGTTCGCCGTTGGCACGTTTGGAGCAGTAGACGCTGCGGCGGGCGAGCAGCGCGGTAATCCGCGTGAGGCCAATGCCGAAGACTTGGCGCGTGAGAATGTGATCGACGCGGGCCTCAAGGTCGGGCATTTGCTCGGCCAGGCCGTCGGTGAGGCGGCTCGTGATCTCGCGCAGAAACACGCCGGACTTGGTGCAGGGGTCGAGGAAGCGGACGGTGGGGTCGGCCCAGAGGTTCGCGCCGTCGTGATCGGCAGCCCACGCCTCGGCGAGCGTGTCGAGCATACGGGCGGCGAACTCGGGCGGGGTGAAGACCTCGTCGTTGGAGAGGTTGGCGATGCACGAGAGCACGTCCGGGTTGTGGGCGCGCAGGGCGAAGGGGGCTTGCGCGTTCATGGGCGGACTTCGGTTCTAACGGCCTCGGCGAGGTCGCGGACGGTCATCGGCGGGAAGGTCTTGACGGGCGTGAACAGTTCGTGCTTGCCGACGTGGGCAAAGAGCGAATCTTCGGCGCGAAAGGCGGCCGACTGCGTGAGAACGTCAAGCTTGAAATCGCGGCGCTGGAACTTGCCCTTGCCGAGGTATCCCCATTCGGCAAACACGATAGGCGCATCGAGGTGCGTGCGCATCGTGAGCGCATCGCCGTGCACCAGATTGTGTTCAAGCACGAACGCAGCGGCGCGGTACAGGTCGTCGCCCGAATCAACACGCAGGTGCTGAGCGAGGATCTCCAGCAAGTTGTCCCGGCACTCGGCAATGTTGTCGGCCAGCAATTCGATGCCGTAAATGCACATGAGGCCGAGCAGCGCGTAGTGCCGCCGCTCGAACTCCGACGCCCTGTACTTTTGGTCGACGGCGGCGAGTTTGCGGCGGAGCACCTCGGCGAGAAAGTTACCGCTTCCGCAGGCGGGTTCGAGAAAGCGGGCGTCGATGCGCTCGGTCTCCTGTTGGACGAGGTCAAGCATTGCGTTCACCATCCACGGGGGGGTGAACACTTCGCCGTGATCGGCCACGCGCTGACGAGACTTGATGAGCGACATGGAGGGAGGCGAGCAGGAAGGAAGACGGCTACAAAGACGCCTCACGCAGCGCCGCGTTCCGTAGCAAGGATGCGTATGCCAAAAGGCAAGCCGGAGTGAGAAATGCCTACCCGGTGTTCAGGCATGTATCCTCTAAAAGAATAGGCCCTGAGCCTTCAGAACTGGAGCATGATTTTACCGGGTGGGGTGTGCGGGGAAGCGTACGCGGTCAGTTGAGGATCTCGCCCATGCCCTCGGCGACGCGCTGCTTCAGGTGCGCGACGAACGCGGGGTCGGGCGGCTCCCACGCGTCGAGTTCGCCGACGATCGTCAGCGGATGGCGGCTTCGGAACGAGCGGGTCGGGTTGCCGGGAAACTTCTTGTCCGTGACGTTCGGATCGTCCTCGAACGCACCGGTCGGCTCGACGACGTACACGCGGGGACGGCCCTCGCCCTTCGCCATCTCCGCCGCCAGCCCGGCCCCGTGGAGCAGCGCGGTGAAGTAGATGTGGTTCATCACGACGCGGTCATCGTAGTTCGACCGAAACCCGGCGGTGAGCCGATCGCCTACGCGCAGATCGGCCCGCGTCCCGTGGTAAAACGGCCCTTTGTCCAAAACATCCATCGGTATCCTCCGTCGGCAAAGAGAGGGGCCGCGCTTGTCTCCTCCGCGTCGATGCGTTCCAATCTGGGGCGACTTCCCGTTTCCAACGCCCAAACCTTGCCGAAGCTTCCTGCGCCTCGTGCCATGCGCCACCACGGACGTTCCATCCCACACGCGAGCGCGGCTCAGAGGGTCACTCGGGCATTCGCTACTGCGTTGGCGGCGGAGCGCAGCGCCAGGAGACGGTTGCTCAGCAGCGTATGCTGGGGCTTTCCCGGCGTAAACGCGGGCTGCGCCTGCTCGGTGCGACGCACCAAATCCGCCAGCGCCTCCAACGTCCGCACCTGCTCGCCCAAAGGCAACGTCGCCTCGCCTGGCGGCATCTCCAACACAGAAACAGACCGTCTCAGCGCCCACAAATGCTCCGCAAGTCGCGTGTATGCCCCCGATGCAGGCGATAGCCGCAACTGCGCCTTATGCATCTTGGAGATCAGCGACGCAAGGGGCCGCAGCAGACTGGGCGAGGCACTCATTTCGTGCACCGGAATTCCAATTCGTCAGAACCGCCCGCTGGTTTTCAACGCGAGGTACTCGTTGACGACCTTGGCGGTGAGGTCTTGCGGACGAACGAGCAACGACAACACCCCGGAGCGCCGAAGTTCGCGGGCCATCTCGCGGCGCTCGTCGCGGAGCTGCCGGGCGACGGTCTGTTCGTACACCTCGTCCAAATACTGCGGGCGCTTCTCGGTGAGCCGCCGGACGAGCGTGTTCTCGAAGAGCACGACCAGCACGACGTGCGCCCTGGAGAGCCGCCGCAGCCCGGGCATGGCCCGGCGCATCGCGGCGCGGCTCTCGAAGTTGGTGAACACGACGACGAGACTCCGCTGAACCAACCGCCGATCCAGCGAGGCGGCGAGGCGGTCGAGGTCGGATTCCAAGCGACTCGGCTCGGCGGCGTAGAGCGCGTCGAGGATGCGGGCCTTCTGCGCTGGACGGCGGTCGGCGCGGACGAACGCCCCCAGCCGCGTGTTGAAGAGCGCCAGCCCCGCGAGGTCGTCTTTGCCGAGCGCGATGCCCGCAAGTACGAGCGCGGCGGTGAGGCTGTGGTCGAGCAGCGTCATCCCGTCGAACGGCATCTGCATCGTCCGCCCGGTGTCCACGACGCAGTAGACCGGCTGGGCGCGCTCTTCGCGCTGCTGGTTGACCATCAGCAGGCCGGTCTCGGAGTGGCCGGCGCGCCGGGCCGTGGCCTTCCAGTTGAGCGTCCGCACGTCGTCGCCGCGCGCGTACTCGCGGATGTGGTCAAACTCCATCGCCGTGCCGCGCCGCCGCATCGGCTTGATGCCGTGGACGTCGAGTCGCCCCGCCGCAGCGAGCAGTTCGTACTGCCGGAGGGTCTGGAACGACGGGTAGACGGCCACGTCCTGCGGCTGGGCCGTCACAAACCGCCGCGCCACAAGCCCGACGGGCGTGGAAACATAGACGTTGGCGCGCCCGAAGCCGTAGACGCCACGCTGCAACGGCCGATAGGTGTAGTCGATCTCCACCGCGCCACCCGGCTCCATCTGCACGACCGTGCGCAGCCGTCGCTCCTGAAACCGCACGGGCGCTTCCTCCAACACTTCAGCGCGAACGGGCAGGCGGTAGGTGCTTTGGAGCGTGAGCGCAACGCGGTTGGCGTCGCCAATGGAGAACCGCGCAGGTGCATCGCGCACAGCGTCGACGCGGGACTGCGGCGCGAAGAGCAGCCCGGCTTCAACGGCCACGGCGAGGGCTATCGTCCATGCCAGCACATGCCCCACCACGACCAAGCCCGGCCAGATGGCCCCAAACAGGTACACGCCAACCAGCATGCCGAGCACGACGAACAGGCGAGGCGTTGGAAACAGGTCGCGCACGGACGAAGACGGGAGAACAATCGGTAAGATAGGGGCAACGCGCATCGCCCACATCGCCTCAGGCTACACCGTACCTTGCATCCGATGCCGTTCGCCCCGATTGCTTGTGGAACCCTTCCTTGACCGTCTCCGCACGGCACAATCCGACGCTGGAACCTGCTTGTGCGTGGGCCTCGACCCCGATCTCGATCGGATGGACGAGGCGTGGACGCGCGGCGTTTCGCCGTTCGTCGCGCTCAACCGGTTCGGGCAGGCCATCGTCCGGGCCACCGCTGCCGTTGCCTGCGCTTTCAAGCCCAACCTTGCCTTCTACGAGGCGCACGGCATGGCGGGGCTGGCGGCACTCGAAGAGCTGGTCGGCGCGATCCGCCGAGACGCGCCGCATGCGCTCGTGGTGCTCGACGGCAAACGCGGCGACATCGGCAACACAGCGCGGCTCTACGCCCAGTCGGCCTTCGGATGGCTCGGCGGCGACGCGCTTACCGTCTCGCCGTACATGGGCCGCGACGCCGTCGCACCGTTTCTCGAGTACGAAGGGCGCGCCGCGTTTGTGCTGGCCCGAACGTCCAACCCCAGCGCGGCAGAGGTACAAGACCTTCGGGTCAACGACGAGCCGCTGTACCGGCACGTCGTACGCGCGGCCACGCGCTGGGCCGACGGCCTGCCGGGAACGCTTGGGTTTGTAGCCGGAGCCACCGACCCGGCTGCGCTGGCCGAACTCCGTGCGCTCGCCCCCACCGCGCCGCTGCTCGTGCCCGGCGTGGGAACGCAGGGCGGCGATGCCGAGGCCGTCGTGGCCGCTGCCGGAGACGGGCCGCTGCTCGTCAACGTGGGCCGGGCGATCATCTATGCCGACGATCCCCGCGCCGAAGCCGAGCGCTTCGCAGCGGCGCTGCGCGTTTAAACGAAGCACCCTGCCAAGGCCTTACGAGCTTGGCAGGGCGTTGCCTTAAGGCAACTTCGCTTACCGCACCACGACGAGGCGCTGCGTGCGCACCTGCGCGTCCGACACCAGCCGGACGAGGTAGGTGCCCGGCGCAAGCGTGGCGGAGTTGATGTTCGCCTCGTGCGCGCCCGGAGCGACTACACCGTCGACGAGGACGGCCACTTCGCGGCCCAGCACGTCGAACACCGAGAGACGCACCGGCGCAGCACCCAAGACGGCGTAGCGGATCGCAGCAGCGCCGCGTACAGGGTTCGGCGACGGCGCGGCCAGCGCGAGGCCCGTGGCTTGTGCATCTTCCTCGACGCCCGAGGCCAGCGCGGCGGCGGCCTGTACGGCAGCCAGCGCATCGATCTTGCCGTAGCCTGCCGAATCGCTCGCCGCAGTGCCGGTAAAGGCGTCGAGGCGAGAGGTGTTCTGGAGGATGGTCACCACCTGATCGTAGGTCAACGTCGGGTTGACGTCGAGCATCAGCGCGAGCACGCCGGAGACGTGCGGCGCAGACATCGACGTGCCTGCGATGCCGAGGTACTGCCCCGAGGCATCCACCTGCGACGAGTCGGCCTGCTGGTATTGCAGCGCCAGCGGTGCCAGCGGCGCGAAGACGAGTTCGCCCGGCGCGGTCACCAGCGGGGCGCGGCGACCGTCGCGAGTCGGGCCACGGCTGGAGAAGGCCGAGATTTGGCCGCGCACCGGGTTTTCGCCGTAGAAGCCCGCCCACGTCTGCGCCTGCCCATTCATGTCGGTGTAGGCCAGCGTGTTGGTGTACGATCCCACCGAGATGACCTTGGGCGAGGTGGCGGGTTCGCCGACCGAGCGGTCGCGCCCTCCGAGCATCTCGTCGTAGGCCGTCGCGCCAAGGCTTTCCGGATAGAAGTAGGCGGGGTAGTCGTAGGACAGATCCCACATGTCCACACGCCCAGCCGCCGTACCCTTCACCGCGATCTCGTAGTAGTAATCGCCGATGTAGACGTCGTTGGCGGCGTCGGAGTCGAGCTGAATGTAGAAATGACCGTCGCCGTTGGCCGCGTCCGCAGTGGTTTGCGCATCGAGCGAGAGGTAACCGTAGGAACCACCCGATCCAATCGGCACGTTGGTCACCGTCCGGCCGGTCGCGTAGGCTATCGAACGCGCCCCCTCGACCAAGGAGCCGGCATCGTCCACATAGTAGGCGATAACTTGAATCTGCGTGACGGCGCGCGGGTCGTACCACCCTTCGATGGCCGACGTCTCCGAGAAGAAATCGGTCACATACAGGGTGCGGGCCTCGCGGCTGGCCGTCATTTGCTGGCCCGCGTGGATGTAGTCGCCGCCCTCGTTGCCTGCCGAGGCCACCACCAAGTAGCCGGGCTGGACGATGTTGGCGATGGCGCGGTCGAACACGCTCGTGCCGTCGTGCGGGCCGTAGTGGCCACCGAGGCTCAGGTTGCAGACAGCGGGCTTGCTCGCGGCGCGGGCTTGGTTGAAGACGAAGTTGCAGCCCGAGAGGATGGCGTCGTCCTCGAAGGTCGTGCGCACCATCACGAGGTCGGCGTCCGGAGCGATGCCCTTCATTTGCGCGTTGACGTGCCCGCCACCGCCTGCGATGCCGATAACGTGCGTGCCGTGGGCAAAGGTGTCGGCCATTGCCACGGTGGCCGCTGCGCGACCGGCCTCGATCTGGGCGCGGGTGAACACGCGGTCGGTGGCGGGAATGTCGTCGCGAACGGCAAGGAAGCGGCTGCCGCCCGAGGCCGTCCAGAAGTCGGCGTGGTTGAGATCGACGCCGGTGTCCACGTCACCCACGACGGCGTTGCTGCCGGTCACGGCGCGGGACAAGCCTTGGCCTGCGTGGACGAGATCGGCGCGGATTTCGGCGCGGCTGTTGAGCATTTTGGGCCGAAACCGGCGGCGCACCGCCTGCGCCCGCCGCACCGACGGAAGGCCGTTGAGCGACGCGAGCGCCTCCACCGGAATCTGCACCGAGACGATGTCGCCATACGTTCCGGTCACGTCCGCGCCGAGCGCTTCGAGCGCCGACGCTCCGCCACCGTTGAGCTCGACGAGCGCGCCGACACGCCCGGAGGCGTCCATCGGCACGCGCATCCGCTGCGCCGTTTGCCGGGCTTGGCCGGCCTTGCCGAGCGCATCGGCCCCGGCGATGGCGCGCAGCGCCGGATCGAGTACGCTGGCCGGAGCCGCTTCGGAGGCGACCGCATCGGCCATCGGTGCCGAAGCGGTACGGCCGGTGAAGGCCGGACGAGGGGCACGTTGTGCCGTAACGGGAACCGCGAAGGCAGCAGCCAACGCAAAGGCAGCAAAACGACGCATATTGACAAACAAAAAGGATAAGGGGGATGCGAAGGTACAGCGATGTAAGGTCGTTATAACGCTTCGCACGATGTTCGTCGCATACCCTTCCGACCAATTTTCGAACGGCGGAGGGTATGCCGCGCGGTAAGGCGACTCTAACCCCCAGAATCGCCCTGTACAATGGAACCTCGCTGCCTGCCCTCGCCCGTCTCGCACGCCTACGTCGGAGCCGCCGGCCTCACTCTGCTCACCTGGCACGAGCCGCCGATGGGCACGACCGTCCCCGAAGCTGTGGTCCACGACCTCTGGTCGCGGCAAGCGTTCCGTACGCCGCTGCGTCTTGTCGACGGACGGCGGCTGGACGTGGTTGCGCCGGGACGTCTCAACACCGGCGGCGGCCCCGACTTCGCCGACGCGCGCCTTCGCCTCGACGGGATGCTCGTGGCCGGGGATGTCGAACTGCACGTGCGCTCGTCGGACTGGAACGCCCATCGCCACGAGACCGACCCGCGCTACGACCGGGTGGCGTTGCATGTGGTGCTCCACGACGACCGTGCGACCGGTCGGCTTTGCCGCCCCGACGGCTCGGTCTTGCCGGAGTTGGTCCTTGCGCCGTTTCTGGCCGAGCCGCTGCGCAAGCATGCGACACGCCCGCGTTCCAGCCCGCCCGCGCTGCCGTGCGCGTGGGGTTTTCCGGCCCTCCCCGACGCAGAATTGCGGGCGTGGATCCGCACGCTTGCTCGGTTGCGGCTGCGGCGACGGGTGCGCGAGGTCGAGGCTGCGGGGCCAATTTTTGAGCGCACCCTGCTGGCCCGCACCGCCCGCACGCTGGGCTACCGCGCCAATGCCGACGCCTTCTCGACGCTCGCCGAACGCCTTCCTTCGGGGCTTCTGGCGCGGCTTCCCGATCCGCTCGACCGCGAAGCCGTGCTTTTCGGGGTGGCCGGATTGCTTCCCCCCGAAGCTCACACCGTGGATTCGGACGAGGCGAAAACGTACGTCCGTGACCTGCACACCCGTCTCCAACGGCTGCCTATGGACGCCGTGCCGCTGCGTTCGCTCGTCTGGAACCGCGCACGGCTTCGCCCCGCCGCCACCCCCGAGTTGCGCCTCGCTCAGTTGGCCGCGCTCACCTGCCCGACCGGACTGCTGGGGCGAGGTGGATCGGTGGCGCTGGCGCGGGCGATGGCCTCTCCCGACGCCCTGCCCCGGTTGCTCGCGGCGCTCACCGCCACGCCGGGCCCGTTCTGGACGACGCATTACCGTTTCGACCGCGAAGCCGCCCCGCATTCTTCCAGCCTCGGCGCCGATACCGTGGCGGCGCTGATCGTCAACGCGCTGCTGCCCGTCGCGGTGGCGGCGGGCGCAACCGAAGACCAAGCGCTGCGCATCCTCGACGCCCTGCCGATGGAGCGCGACGCCGTGACGGCGCAGTACGCTCTGCCCCGTCACGGCGTCCGCCCGACGGCAGCGGTATCGCAGGCGCTGCACGAATGGAGCGAAGCGTTCTGCACGCCCGGGCGCTGCCTCGAATGCCCCACGGGCAAGGCGCTTTTGAGGGGATAGACGTATGGCGGACAACCCACTTACCCGCGACGATTCCGGGTGCGGTACCTTGCCGTCGCGGCCTGTTCCACCCTCGCCCTCGACCGATGCTCGTTCGCCTCGTCCACATGACGTTTCTGCCGGAGCGCGTGCCGGACTTCCTCGACCTCTTCCGTCGCACCGCGCCACAAATCCGCGCCTTTCCCGGCTGCCGCCACCTTGAGCTGCTTCGGGTGGACGGCGACGACGCCCGCTTCGCCACGCACAGCCATTGGACGGACGCCGACGCGCTGGACGCCTACCGGCACTCCGACCTGTTTCGTACGACGTGGGCGGCCACGAAGGTGCACTTCGCCGAACGCCCCACCGCGACGAGCTACGCCGTCGTCTGGCCGGAAAACCAACCGCCCGGCGCGACCAAAGCCGAGCCGGGCGGTTGAAGACGTCCGAATGCGCCGTTAGTGCGCTGCCGGAGCGGTCGTGGTGTCTTGCCCCAACACCGGCTCCGTCGATACCGCTGCTGCCGAATCGGGCACCGCCGGGGCCTCGGGCGCAGGTGCCGCCGCAGGCGCGTGGTAGGCTCGGGCGCGTGCGAGTAGGTCTCCAGCCTCCGATGCCGCCATAAGCTTGTGGTAGAACGGCGGCGTGAAGTAGAAGCGGCTGTCGTCTACAATGGCCGCCACATACGTCGTCGTAGTCGGCTGCCCCGCGAGCGTCGCCGACAGCGTGCTGATCTGGTCGCCGAGGATGGCTTGTTCCGTGGCAAGCGCCCCGTATGCCTCGTTGGCCCGGCGGTACTTGAAGCCGCCCAAATCGATCAGCATCTTGAACGCGCTCGGATTCTTGATGCGCTCAAGCTGAAGGACGTGCAGCTTGGCAAGGCTGTCCTGCGTCCGCGCCACATGGCTGTATTCGTCCAAAGTCGACTGGATGGCCGGGTTCTGCGCGGCGATGCCCTGCAGCGAGGCCATCGTGGCCTGCGTCTGCTGGGCCGTCTCTACGGCTTGATTCACCGCCACCTCGTACTGGCTCACCATCAGGTCGGTCGCATCGTGCGACCCGTAAGAGCGGCATCCGGCAAGGGCAACAGCGGCAAGGGCAACAGGTGCGAGGCGCATGGCAAAACGATGGAATCGATGGCTGGAAAGTACGGCAAGGAAACCGGCGAAGAAGTAGGAAGAAAAGGGAAAGGCCGCACCCCTCGCCTCCACGCCGCAATCAAACGAAGGTCTCGTCGGGGATGATCGCGTTTTTGGCGAGCACAACGATGCCGTCGCGGATGTAGAATCCCGGCCCTTCGCCGTCGACGATGCCGTCGCGGTTGGTGATGACGCAGCGCCGCCCAATCGACACGTTCTTGTCGATGATCGCGCCCACCACCACCGAGTCTTCGCCCACGCCCGGCAACGGCGGCCCCTTGGCGTTGCGGCGCGACGTCACATCCTGCCAGCGCAGGTAGTCCGCGCCCATCATCACCGTGCGCTCGACCGTGGCCCGCTCGCCGATGTACGAACGCACGCCCACCACCGACGACACCACCCGCGCCCGCACGATCACCGACGCGTCGGCGACGAGGCTGTCTTGGATGAACGAGTCGTGAATCTTGGCCGGCGGCAAGCTTCGCGCGTTGGTGTAGAGCGGCATCGTGTCGGAGTACAGATCGAACTCCGGCTTGGGCAACGCCAGCGCGAGGTTGGCGTCGTAGAAGGAGCGCACCGTCCCGATATCCGACCAGTAGCCGTCGAACGGAAACGACGAGACGGCGTGCGTACCGATGAGGCTGGGCAAGATCTGCTTGCCGAAGTCCACGGCGTCGGGGTGGTCGTCGAGGGCACGTTGAAGCACGTCGGCGTCGAACAGGTAGATGCCCATCGAGGCGAGGTAGTGCCGCTCGGCAGCGGCGAAACGCTCTTCCACCGGACTGTCTTTGCCCTCCAGATCCGAGGGCTTCTCGTGGAACTCCGAGATGCGCCCCTCCTCGTCGGTTTTGAGGATGCCGAAGCCCGGTGCGTCGTTGGCATGGACCGGAATGGTCGCCACCGTCACCTCCGATGCCGTTTCGAGGTGGTGAAGGAGCATCTCGCGGTAGTCCATCAGGTAGAGCTGATCGCCCGAGAGGATCAGCACATGGCTGTGGCGGTAGTTCTGGACGTGCGTGAGGCTCTGGCGGACGGCGTCGGCGGTGCCCTGAAACCACTCCATCGACCCCGGCGTCTGCTCGGCGGCGAGTACCTGCACGAAGCCGCCGGAGAAGCGGTCGAACGTGTAGGTGTTGGTGAGGTGGCGGTTGAGGCTGGCCGAGTTGTACTGCGTGAGCACAAAGATGCGGTTGACCCCGCTGTTGATGCAGTTCGACACCGGAATGTCGATCAACCGGTACTTGCCGGCCAGCGGGACGGCAGGCTTGCTGCGGTGCAGCGTGAGCGGGCGAAGCCGCGACCCCGCGCCACCGCCCAAGATGATCGCCACAATGCTGGCGGTCGAGAAATCGGCCATGGATCGAGGGGGGTGAGTTGCTGTAAGGTATCGCTTTTCCGATGCTGCCGTGCGCGTCCGGCGAAAGGTTGATGAAGGCGTTACGGTTCGCCTATTCTCCGTGCAATCCGGACGCGAACGAAGCCACGCGATACGTCCCCGTCCTATGCGTGCGCCTCGCCCGCGACCGTCGCCCGCCGGGGCTGCACGCCGGTCTTTCCTCACCCCAACCCTTATGGAACCGACCGCCTTCCGCCGCCGCGCGCGGCTCTCCACCGTGGCTCTCGTGCTGGCCGTGCTCACGCTCGGCGCGTGCAAAAAAGCCTCCGAATCGAGTTACACCGACGGCGTGGCCGCCGAGGCTCCCGCTGCCGAGGGACGCCAAGTGGCCGGCGACTTCTACTCGGTAGCCGCCATCGACACCGCGGGAAGTGGAGCCTCGTCTTCGGCAACGACGGCTCCGGACGCGCCGGCGATGCTGATCCGCACGGGAACGATGCGCATCCGCGTTCCCGACCTCGACGATGCGCACCGCGCCGCCACGCAGGCCGCCGAGCGGCTGGGCGGATACGTCGGCAACGAAAGCGCAACCAACGCCTCCTACGGCTCGTCGGCCACGCTGACGCTGCGCGTTCCTGCCGCACGCTATACGGCGCTCGCCGATACCCTCGCGGATCTCGGCACGGTGGAAGAACGCACAACCGAAGTGGACGACGTGACCCGCGCCTACGCCGACCTCGACGCCCGCACCAAGACGCGCCGCGCCACGGAAGAACGGTTCCGCGAGCTGCTCGCCCGCGCCAACACGGTGGAAGAAGTGATGGCGGTTGAGCGGCAGCTCGGCGAAATCCGCGCCGACATCGAAAGCGCCGAGGCCCAGCTCCGGACGATGCGCGACCAAGCCGCGCTCTCCACGCTCACCGTCACATTCATCACCGAGAACACCACCGTCGGCCCAACATTCGCCAGCCGATTCGTGGACGCGATCCGGGATGGGGGCGCGATGCTCGTCGGGATGGTCTTGGGGATCGTACGGCTGTGGGGCCTTTGGTTGCTTGTGGCGCTGGCGTGGCTCGCGTGGTCGAAGGCGCTGCGCCCGCGCTGGCGTCTGCGCCGCAACACGCCGCCGCTCGCCGAGCCGCCGTCGGACACAGACCAGCCGTCGTGAGGCCTGCGAACTTCTGACGCATCCGTTCCGGAGACGAATCCGGGGCCGGGGCGAACGACTTCCGGCGCATCTTCACCCCCGCGCCTGTGGAATCTGCCGCCTCGGCCCCCTCGAATGCCGATGCCGTTCGTGAAGACGGCGACCCGCGCAAGTGGAAGATCCTCACTGCGGTGGTCTTCGGCGTGTTCATGGTCATCCTGGACACGACGGTCGTCAACGTCGCGTTTCCGGCGCTGCGCGAGGCCTTCGACGCGCCGCTGCACACGGCGCAGTGGGTGCTCTCGGCCTATGTGCTGGCGCTCGGTGTGGCCACGCCGCTGGCGGGGTTCTTGGGCGACCGGTTCGGGATGCGCACAACCTACGCCGCCGGCCTTGCGCTCTTCACACTCGGATCGCTGCTGTGCGGCGTCGCGCCGTCGCTCGAACTGCTGATTGCGGCGCGGGTGCTGCAAGGCCTCGGCGGCGGCATCGCCACCCCGCTGGGTTCGGCGCACCTGTTCCGGGCGTTCCCGCCCAGCCAACAGGGCACGGCGCTTGGACTGTTTGGCGTGGCGCTCACGCTCGCGCCCGCGTCGGGGCCGCTGCTCGGCGGCTGGCTGGTGACGCACGGGCTGTGGCGCTGGATTTTCTTCGTCAACGTGCCCATCGGCATCGTCGGCGTCGTGCTGGCATCGCGGTGGCTGCGCAACCACAAGCGGGAGCATCCACCCAAGCTGGCGTGGTCGAGCGTGGCGCTCACGACCGTCGGATTCGGGTCGATGCTCTACGCCTCGACCGTGGCCGCCGATCACGGCTGGGCCAGCCCCGAGGTCATCGGCGGGTTCGCCGTCGGCGTGGCGGCGCTCGCCGCGTTTACCGTGCAGGCGCTGCGCAGCCCAGACCCGCTGCTCGACGTGCGGCTCTTCGGCAACCGAACGTTCGCCAACGCCGCGCTCATCGGCTACGTGTCGGTGTTGGCGCTCTTCGGGGCGGAGTTTTTGATGCCGTTGTACCTCCAGCTGCTGCGCGGCCTGTCGGCATTCGAGGCGGGGATGACGCTGCTTCCGATGGCGCTGGCCTCGGGCATCACGACGCCGCTGGCGGGGCGGATCTACGACAAGATCGGCCCGCGCGCACTCCTGATCGTCGGCTACGGACTGCTCGCGTTCAACACCTGGCAGTTTGCCCACCTCACCGGCGACACGCCGCTGTCCACCATCCGATGGCTGCTCGTGGTGCGTGGCGTCGCGCTGGGCCTGACCGTGCAGACGACCTTTACGACGGCCCTTGGCGTGGTGCCGCCGCAGAACGTGGGCCGTGCCTCGTCGCTCATCAACGCGACGCGGTTCGTGGTGCAGGCCGTTAGCGTGGCGCTGCTGGCGACGCTGCTCACGGCCTACCTCTCGCCCGAGATGCAGGCCGCAGCCGCGCACGAAGGCTCGGCGCAGGTCGTAGCCGGCGGCCTGTGCACGAAGACGCCGCCGCCTGCCGCCGCCGTCCAACTGGCCGAGGCCTGCGCCGAAAACCTCGAAGGCTTCGACGCTGCCTACATGGCCACGTTCTGGGCGTCCGTCGCGGCGCTCCTCCTTGGGTCGATGCTCCCCGGGTGGCCGGGGCGCTGGTCGGGGCGCGAGGGTCTGCGCGGAACGGTCGGCCCCGGCGGCCCGCCGCCCGCGTTGTCGCAAGCCTAACGCCGCGTGCGTTTTCGCAGAAACGGTCGTAAGTTGGCACGCCTCGTCGCCCTGCCGCTGCGATGTCCCCGCCCCCGCTGCTTTCGCCCTGTGCCGCGTGCGGATCGCCCCGCCCCGGGCCGTTCTGCCCGGCGTGCGGTCAAGAGGTCAAGAAAGAAGCGCCGGTCACGGTCCGAAGCATCGGTCAGGAGTTGGTTCGCGGCCTCAACCCGGTGAAACGAACCGCGTGGCGCACCCTTCGGGCGATGCCCTCCGGCCCCGGCACGGTTGCGCTGGCGTATGTGCGCGGGAAGCGCAAACCGTACTCGCACCCGTTCTCGTTCTTCGGGTTGTCCGTGCTGTACCTCTCGCTCACGTCGGCGATTTACCGCCCGATACTGGAGCAGGCCGTCGCAGCCGAAGCGGCGGCGTCGGCACCGGGAGCGTCGGCGATGGCCTCGGCGATGGCCGAACGGCGCGACGCGCTCGACTTCTTCCTCGCCAACCAAGAGGGGTACGGGCTGCTGCTGGCCCTGCCGCTGGCCGTCGCGCTGGCATGGCTCGTCGGACGCCACCGGCTTCCGGAGTGGCTCGTGGCGGTGCTCTACATACTCGCGCTCGTCAACCTTGTGCTCGGCATCGCCAAGCCCGTGGCCTACACGGCGCTGCCGTTCGAGGCCGCCAGCCTCGCCGTGCTCGTCGTCTGGATCGCCGCGGTACTGGCCGTGGTGCTGATGGCCGTGCGCGACTTCGTCCCGCCGTTTCGCGGGCGGATGCTTCGGGCGGCGCTGGCCGTGGCCGTCGCGCTGGGCGGGTACGCCGTGCTTAGCTTCGTCGTCAACGTGGGCTACTGGATCGTCACCTTGCTATGACGCCGCCCCCACTCGCCCCACCCTGCCGCGCCTGCGGCACGCCCCGCGCCGGCCCGCACTGCCACGCCTGCGGCCAAGCCGTCGCCGACGAGCAGCCGCTGACGATGCGCCGCTTGGTGCGCGACTACGCCGAGCGGATTACCAGCGTAGACCGTCCGCTCGTGCACACCGTCCGCGCGATGGCCCTCGGGCCGGGGGCCGTCGCCCGGCGCTACCTCGCCGGCGAGCGCCACGCCTTGCTGTCCCCGCTGGCGACGTTCGCGCTCGCGGTCGCGCTCTACCTCGCAACATATGTGCTCTACCGCGATCAGGCGATGGCCGCCGCGCTGAACCTCTCGGCCGATCCGCTGGTCTTCTCACCCAACGACCCCGCCGCGGCCGCGATGCAGGCGGAAATCGCCGCGATGACGCAGGCCTGGACGGCCCGCCTCGTGGCCAACATGAAGTATGTGCTGCTGCTGGGCGCACTTCCGCTCGCGCTCGCCTTCCGCTGGATCATGCCCCGCCGCTACACAACCGGCGAGTGGTTCGCGGCGATGCTGTACGCCTTCGCCTTCTATACGGCGGTGTCCGCCGTCGTGCTGCCGCTGCTCTACCTCCTGCCCGCTCCCGTGGCCGCCCCCGCAGCGACGGTCGCGACCAACCTACTGCTCGCCGGGGTCGTGCTGTGGACGACCCGGACGATGATGGACCACCAGCCAGGCACGACGCTCTACACCGTGTTCGGCATCGGCTTGGCGGTGGCCGGAATGTCGCTGCTGATGATTCCGGTGGCGCTGGTGCTGGCGTGGCAAATCGTTCAGCACATCGGCGCTACCGCCTCGCCGTAGCCGCCTCACACGTCCAGCTCCTCCACGTCCACATCGCGGGCGTGCTCGACGAGGAAACGGTAGCGGGCGCTGGCGTCTTTGCCCATCAACTCGCTGACGGTCGTTTCGGTGAGCATCCGCTCGGCGTCCGGAATCGTCACCAACACCAAGCGTCGTTTGGATGGGTCGAGGGTGGTCTCTTTGAGCGTCTGCGGCATCATCTCGCCAAGGCCTTTGAAGCGCTGGATCTCCGGCTTCACCCGCTTTTTCGCCAGCGTTTTGAGGATCTTGTCGCGGTCGGAATCGTCGAGTGCCCAGAACGTCTCCTTGCCCGCATCGACGCGGTAGAGCGGCGGCTGCGCAAGGTAGACGTGCCCGTTTTCGATGAGCGGGCGCATGTGGCGGTAGAAAAACGTGAGCAGCAACGTGGCGATGTGCGCCCCGTCGGCGTCGGCGTCCATCAGCAAGATGACCTTGCCGTAGCGCAGCTTCGACAGGTCGAGGCCATCGCCGAGGCCGCAGCCAAGCGCGGTCACGATGTCGGCGAGTTCTTTGTTGTCCTTGACCTTGGCCGCCGTGGCCTGCTCGGTGTTGAGCACCTTGCCGCGCAGCGGGAGAATGGCCTGCGTGGCGCGGTCGCGGCCCTGCTTGGCCGAGCCGCCGGCGCTGTCGCCCTCCACGATGAACAGTTCGCTCACCGACGGGTCGGTGGCGCTGCAATCGGCGAGTTTGCCGGGGAGGTTGAGGCGGTGGCTCACCGCCGTCTTGCGGCGCACCTCCTTGGCCGCCGCACGGCTGGCCAGCCGCGCCTTGGCCGCCTGCACGACGCGGGTGGCGATGGCGTCGCCGACGCTCGGGTGCGCCGTCAGCCACCGCTCCAGTTCCAGCCGCAGCGCCGACACCACAAGGCCGCGCGCCTCCGGGTTGTTGAGCTTTTCCTTCGTCTGCCCCTGAAACTGCGGATCGACGAGGTACAGGCTCACCACCGCAAACAGCCCCTCGCGCAAGTCTTCCGCCGACACGTCGAGGTTTTTGGGGACGAGGTTGTGCGTGTCCATGTACGCCCGCACGGCGCTGCGTACGGCGTCCTTGAAGCCCTGCTCGTGCATGCCTCCGTCGCGGGTCGGGATGCCGTTGACGAAACTGCGGACGTTTTCGCGGGGCGCTTCCGTCCATTGCAGCGCCACCTCGACCCGCTGCCCGCCGCCCAAGTCCGCGGAAACGGCAAAGGCGTCAGCGTGGACGGGCCGCGCCTTTTCGGCCTTCAATACCGCGCCGAGAAACTCCACGACCCCGCCCTCGTGGTGAAACTCCTCGCGGGTCTTGGCCTGCTCGTCCTTGAAAACGATCCGGAGTTTGCCGTTGAGGTACGTCTTGACCTCCAGGTTCTCGCGGATCACCGCCGCGTCGAACGCCGTCGTCTCGAAGATCGTCGGGTCGGGACGGAAGAAGATCGTCGTGCCGGTGCCGCGCGGCGCGTCGGCGAGGCGCTTGAGCTTTGTGACGGGCACGCCGCGCGCGAACCGCTGCTCCCACACCGCGCCGTCTTTGCGAATCGTGGCGACGAGTTCGTCGGAGAGCGCGTTCACCACCGACGAGCCGACGCCGTGCAGGCCGCCGCTGGTGATGTACGCGCCGCTGTCGAACTTGCCGCCCGCGTGCAGCGTCGTGAGGATGACTTCCAGCGACGAGACCTTCTTGACCGGGTGCAGGTCCACCGGGATGCCGCGCCCGTTGTCGTACACCGTCGCGCTGCGGCCGTCGGTGTGGAGCGTCACTTCGATGAGCGAGGCGAAGCCGTTGGTGGCCTCGTCCACCGCGTTGTCCACGATTTCCCAGAGCAGATGGTGCAGGCCCGGCTTGCCGGTGCCGCCAATGTACATGCCGGGGCGTTTGCGGACGGGTTCGAGGCCTTCGAGCACCTGAATGCTCGCGCCGGTATACGAGGTGGCTTCCAACAGGACAAAGAGGATGAATCGAACGAAATCAGACGGTGCGCCGGACGGCCAGACGCGAACCCAGTACGATCCCCGCGGCTCCCAAAAGGGGTGTGAGCACGAGCAGCCACATCGGCTGGCGAGCGTTCTGCATCGCCTCCATCGTCGGCACGGACACCGAGCGGACGCCGGGGTCGGGACGGCTGAGGCTGGCGAACACGTTCACAAAACTGAGCACCAGCACCACCACGGCCAGCGCCAGCGGCGCTTTCGTGCCGGGGGCGATCTTCGCCGCGACGAAGCCGCCCGCCACCGCCGCGACGAAGCCCAGCACCATACTCAGCATGTTCCACGCCACCGTTACGTCGTACGATCCGGCTTGGAACGCGCCCTCCGTGCCCAACCCGACGTAAAGCAGGCTGAACAGGGCGAACATCAGGAGGGCCATCGCGAGGTACCCCGCGACGACGGCAGCAACGAGACGAAGCATAGCGCGGAAGGGAAAGGGGGATGCCGTACGATACGACATCCCCCCTGCCACCCGTCTGTCACCGACCTTCGAGGCCGGACGAACCGCGTAGGCAGATTAGGCGCGTCACATGCCAGGAAAAGCGTTTCCCCGTTTCAACGCCGCGTAGATCGCCTTCCCGTTGGGCGTCAGGTTGTTCTCGGTCACATCCATCAGCCGTCGCAGAGGAAGCCCCTCCCGCTCGGGCAACGCCTTGGATTGGATATCGCCCAACTCGGGTAGGTTCTTCCAGAGCACATCCATTCGTGTCCCAATCCAATGCGGATCTCCCGACCGAACCAAGAACAGTCGATGCGCTGGAAAGTAGCGAGGCGTTAACAGATTGGGAGCCTCGTCCGGCCGGTCGGCAAAGGCCGCTGGGACGAAGCCGACGGCGTTCATCCGATTGCCGTGAGACGTAGCATAGAAGAGCCAATGGGCTTCGAGGATGTCGTAGCGGTTGAAGCGCATGGCCGGGGTCGTTTAGCTTCAAGATCGCGGCACCGGATGACAGCGTTCTGTCATCCGCACACCGGCTCTTACAATGCAAAACGCCCGCTCCACCAAACCGGCAGAACGGGCGCATAGGTCTCGAACGTGCAGGCTTACGCCTCGTTGTCGATCTGGGCGCGTTGCAGGCCGCCGGAGTAGTCGACGTACACGGTCTTCGTCTCGGTATAGAACTCGAACACTTCCCAGCCGCCCTCGCGGTGGCCGTTGCCGGTGGCCTTGACGCCGCCAAACGGCATGTGCGCCTCGGCCCCGATGGTCGGGGCGTTGATGTAGGTGATGCCCGCCTCGAGTTCGTGCATCGCCCGGTACGCCAGCCGGATGTCGTTGGTGTAGATCGACGACGATAGCCCGTACTTCACGCCGTTGGCGACGGCGATGGCCTCGTCGTACGACGACACCTTGATCACCGACAGCACCGGCCCGAAGATCTCTTCCTGCTCGATGCGCATCCCGGCCTTGACGTTGGTGAAAATCGTCGGCTGCCAGAAGTAGCCGTCCTTCAGCCCCGGCCCGTCGGCGCGGTGGCCGCCGAGCGCGACGGTCGCGCCCTCTTGCTTGCCGATGGCGATGTACGACGCGATCTTGTCGATGGCCTTCTGGTTGATCACCGGCCCCATCTCGGTGGCGTCGTCGTTGCCGTAGCCGAGGCGCAGCGCGCCCGCCTTGGCCTTGAGGCGATCCACCACTTCGTCGTGGATCGATTCGTGGACGATCAGGCGGCTCGTGGCGGTGCAGCGCTGGCCGGTCGTGCCAAACGTACCCCAGAGCACGCCCTCCACCACGAGGTCGAGGTTGGCGTCGTCCATCGCGATGATCGGGTTCTTGCCGCCCATCTCGGCGAGGTAGCGCTTGAGCATCCGCCCGCACGTCTCGCCGATCTTCGCGCCCGTCTCGCTCGAACCCGTGAACGAGATGGCGTCGATGCCCGGGTGCTCGGCAATCGCCGCGCCCGCCGCGCCCGCGCCCTGCACGAGGTTGATCACGCCCTCGGGCACGCCCGCTTCCAGCAGAATCCGGACGAACAGCTCGCCCGAGTGCGGCGCTTCCTCGCTCGGCTTGAACACGAACGTGCACCCGGCGGCGAGGCCGGGCAGCAGGTTCCACGAGGGCACGGCGACGGGGAAGTTCCACGCCGTGATGACGCCGACCACGCCCAGCGGACGGCGGATCGTCATGTTGAACTTGTTCGGCAGTTCGCTCGGCACCGTGTGGCCGAACATCCGGCGCGTCTCCGAGGCGGCGTAGTAGGCCGTGTCGATGGCCTCCTGCACGTCGCCCTTCGTCTCGAAGAACGGCTTGCCCATCTCGCGGGTCATCGCGCGGGCGAGTTCGTCCTTGCGCTCGGTGAGCAGATCGCCGGCGCGGCGGAGGATGTCGCCACGGGCAGGCGCGGGCATCGTGCTCCACGTCTTGAACGCGGCGCGGGCGGCCTGGACGGCGGCGTCCACGTCGGCTGCGTCGGACTGCGGGAATACGCCGATCACGTCGGAAGTCCGGGCCGGGTTGCGGGACTCGAACGTCTGGCCGGACGCGGACGGCGTCCAGTCGCCGCCGATGAGGTTGTGGTGTTGGGACATGGGTGATGAAGCGAATCGGTAAAATGCCGGGGCCGGTTGGAAGCATGAAGGGGCCGTTCGCGAACGGCCCGTACGATGCGATGAAAGGATGCGCCCGGTCAGCCCAGCGCGGTGAAGGCTTGGATGCCGGTGATCTCGCGGCCGAGGATCAGGCCGTGGATGTCGTAGGTGCCCTCGTAGGTGTTGACGGATTCGAGGTTGACCATGTGATGGATCACCCGGTACTCGCCGGTGATGCCGTTGCCGCCGAGCATGTCGCGGGCGATGCGGGCGATGTCGAGCGCCGTGCCGACGTTGTGCCGCTTGGCGAGGCTCACCATCGACGGGTGCAGCTGGCCGGTGTCTTTGAGGTTGCCCAGCCGCCACGCCAGAAGCTGCATCGCCGTGATGTCGGTGAGCATGTTGGCGAGTTTGGTCTGGATGAGCTGCGTGGCCGCCAGCGGCAGGCCGAACTGCTTGCGCTCGCCCACATACCGACGCGCGCGCTGGTAGCAGTCTTCCGCCGCCCCGACCGCACCCCACGCGATGCCGTACCGCGCCGAGTTGAGGCACGAGAACGGCCCCTTGAGGCCGCGAATCTCCGGGAAGACGTTCTCGGTGGGCACGAAGCACTCGTCGAGCACGATCTCGCCGGTGATCGACGCCCGCAGCGACATCTTGTTGTGCGTCTTGGGCGCGGAGTAGCCCTTGAAGTCCTTCTCGACGAGAAAGCCCCGGATGACGCCGTCGTCGTCGCCGCCCTTGACCTTTGCCCACACGACCGCCACGTCGGCCATCGGCGACGACGTGATCCACATCTTCGCCCCGTTGAGCACAAAACCGCCGTCCACAGGCGTAGCCGTCGTCACCATCGAGCCGGGGTCGGAGCCGTGGTTAGGCTCGGTCAGGCCGAAGCATCCGATCAGATCGGCGGAGGCCAGTTTGGGCAGGAAACGTTGGCGCTGCTCCTCCGTGCCGAAGGTGTAGATCGGGTACATCACCAGCGACGACTGCACCGACGCGAACGAGCGGTAGCCGCTGTCCACGCGTTCGAGTTCGCGGGCGATGAGGCCATACGCCGTGTCCGACGCGCCCATTCCGCCGTACTCCTCCGGGATTGTCGCGCCGAGCAGCCCCATCTCGGCAAGGGCTTTGGGAATGAACGGGTGGAAGACCTCGTCTTGGTTGCCTTCGAGCGCCAGCGGCTCAAGCGTCTCTTGGCAAAAGTCGCGTGCCGACTGCATAATCAGCCGGTCTTCCTCGCCGAGCATCTGCTCGAAAAGGAACGCATCGTCGGTGTTGAAGGCGGCTTTGGCCATGGTTGGGGTAGGTAGTTGATCGTGGTTGATGGTCAGAAATAGGTCGAGGCGAACGACATCGGAGGGGTTCGGACGATAAGGGCGCGAAGCGACCGTCCCACGCCCCACAGCGAGGCGTAGCCGAGCGTCCAACCCATCACCCTGCGTTCCAGTTGACGCCACGCCCGGTTTCGGGGTCGGGGTACGACCACGCCACCGCGCCTTGGTCGCAGGCGTACATGCAGGTGCCGCACTCGATACAGTCCTCAAACTGGAAATGCACCTTGCCGACGTCGTCGAGGGTGTAGCAGTTGGCCGGGCACATGTACGTCGTGCACTGGTGCGGACAGGTGCTGTTGCAGATGGCCGTATCCACCACAATGTGCGGCGTGGCGGCGCTGCGGCCTTGGTTGCGGTAGGCGACCTTGCCAAGGCGCTCGGCGATGGTCAGCGGGCGGACGGAAGCGTCGGCGTTGGACATCGGTTCGGAAGATTTAGAGCGCGCGGGACGCCTTCGCGCCCAGCTTGACGAGATCCCAGTACGACAGGTGCTCCTTGCGCACGTCGCGGAGGATCTGCCACGCCTTCTTGGTCGGGCGGTTGTCGACGGTAAAAAACTCCCGCCCGAAGTCGCACACGAGACGCGGCACCGCCGTGAACATCTCCGGGCTGTGCAACACCTTGACGGCGTCTTGGAAGCCGCGCAGATCCTGCATCACATACGAGGCGTCGAGGGCCGTTCGGTAATGCTTGAAGATGGCGGTGCTAAAGTCCTTCGCCCGAACGGCTTCGATCACCGTTTCGGCCGCAAGCATGCCGGAGCGCATCGCAAAATCCATCCCCTGAATCGCTCGGCCCGCGTTGAGCACGAGGTTGGCCGCCTCGCCCGCCACGAGCACGCCCTCGCCGTAGACCTCCTCCGGCATCGCCCGCAGGTCGCCGGTGGAGACGACCTTGGCGCTGTATTCGAGCACCTCGCCGCCCCGGAGCGCGTCGGCGACAACCGGGTGCTGCTTGAAGCCGTTGAGCAAATCGTACGGCTTTTTCCGCGACCGCCGAAGGTCTTCCATGCCCAGCACCAATCCCACCGACACGGAGTCGCGGTTGGTGTAGAGAAACCCGCCGCCCTCGACGCCGTCGGTCGCATACCCGACGAACTCGTTGGACATGCCGCGCCGCCCGGACAGCTGGAACCGGTCTTCGAGCACCTTCGCGTCGAAGCGGATGACCTCCTTGACGCCCACGGCCAGCCCGGTGGCGGGCACGTACTCGGTCTGCAACCCGACCTGCCGTGTGAGCAGGTTGTTGACGCCCTCGGCCAGAATCACGCTGTCGGCGTAGAACGCGTCCTCGCCCGCGCGAATGCCGCACACCTTGCCGTCTTCGACGATGAGCTCGCGCACGAGCACGTCGGTGGCGATCAGGCTCTCGTCGGCGACCGAAGAGGCGTCGATGGCCTCCTGCGCCTTGCCCGCAAGCCATGCGTCGAAGCGAGAGCGAAGCACCGTCACGCCCGAATACGGGGCCTCGTCGAAGTGGTTGGACTTGAAATCGAGCGAGAACGCCGCACCGTCGTCCATAAACGTCAGCCGCCGGTGGGCGACGTAGCGCTCGAACGCCGCGTCCTCGTCCTCCCAGTAGTTGGGGACGAGCGTGGCGAGGTCGCGGCCCCAGAGCACGCCGCCCGACACGTTTTTCGCGCCGCTCCACTCGCCGCGTTCGACCAGCAAAAAGCGCACGTTGGCCCGCGCCAGCGTGATGGCCGCGCTGAGGCCCGCGATGCCGCCGCCCACGATGATGCAGTCAAACCGTTCGTCCATAGCGTGCGTCAGGCCACTCCTTTGGCGCGTTTGAGTTCGTCGATGAGCGGCGGAAGGATGGCGTAGAGGTCGCCAACCAGGCCGTACGTTGCCACCTGGAAGATGGGCGCGTCGGCGTCTTTGTTGATCGCCACGATCACCTTACTGCCCGACATCCCAGCCACATGCTGGATGGCTCCGGAGATGCCGACGGCGAAGTACACGTCCGGCGACACCACCTTGCCCGTCTGCCCAATCTGGGCCGTTGCCGGAAACATGCCCGTTTCCACCACCGCCCGCGACGCGCCGATGGCCGCGCCGGTGACGCGGGCGAGTTCTTCGACCAGCGCCTTGGCGGCCTCGTCCTTGACGCCCCGCCCCGCCGCCACCACGACGTTGGCCTCCGACAGATCCACCGCGCCGCCGGTCGTCGCCGCCACGATCTCCCGCAGCGTCTGTTTCACCGTCGGCACGGGCACGTCCAGCGGCACGACCGTCGCGTCGACCGGCGCTTCCGATGCCTCGTACGATCCGGCCCGCACCGACACGATCACCCGGTCGGCGTCGGCCCGGACGCGGGCGAAGAACTTGGCCGCCATCACCGGGCGTCGCGCTTCCACGCCGCCCGAAACAAGGTCGAACGACGCCACGTCCGGCAGCACCGACGCGCCGATCCGGACGGCGAGCGCGCCGAGCACGTCCTTCACCCCCTCCGACGACGGCATCGTCACCACCGACGCCCCGGAGGCCTCAACGGCAGCGGCCAGCGCCGCCACGACCGGCGGATTCAGCGCCGTGTCCACGTTGGCGGTGTAGACGGTAGCCGCGCCGTAGCGGGCCACTGTTTCGGCGGCGTGGGCGGCTTCGGGGCCGAGCACCACCGCCGCGAGGGAAAGGCCGTGCGTATCTGCCCAAACACGGCTGTACGAGAGCGTTTCGAGGGCCGTGCGGGTGGGTTTGCCGCCGAGGGTGGCGACGTAGCAAAGCAGCGTAGACATAACGAACGATGAAAAAGTCGGCGGATCGGGGACGGCAAACGCTTGGGCCACGGCAGCTGCGGGGCAGCGCGCGTCCTCCAACCCGCGCTCAAAGATCAAGGACAGCAACAAGCTTCGCCGCGATCTCGGCGGGTTCGCCCCGGAGCATCTCGCCCGGCGGGCGCGTCGGGAGCGCCTCGTACGCAAGCGTGCGCGTCGCCGACGGCGGCACGGCGGCCACGGCGACGGCCACGATCTCCTTCTTCTTGGCCGCCATAATGCCCTTGAGGCTCGGAATGCGCGGGTCGTTCATGTCGTTCGAGCACGTCACGAGGCACGGCGTCGGCAGCACGATGCGCTCCTGCCCGGCGTCGCCTTGGCGCGTCACGACCAGCGCGTTGCCTTCTTGCTCGATCCCGACGGCGTTGGTGACGTACGGCAGGCCGAGGCGTTCGGCCAGCATCGCCCCGCCGAGGCCCGCGTCGGTGTCCTGCGCCTGCTTGCCGGTGAGGACGACGTCGTAGGCGCGTTCGGCCAGGTGTTCGGCCAAGAGCGCCGCCACCGCGGAAGAATCCAGCGACGACGACGAATCGACGACCAGATGCGTGCCGCGCGTGGCACCCATTGCGAGGGCTTTGCGGACGGTTTCGGTGGCTTTTTCGGGGCCGATGAGCACCACGTCCACCTCGCCGCCGTGGGCTTCGGTGAGCACGAGCGCCTCCTCCACCGCCGAAGCGTCGTAGGCGTTGAGCACGACGCGCCCGGCGTCGGTGACGAGTTCGCCGCCGTGGAGCGTGATGGGCGCGGCCACGTCCGGAACCTGCTTGATGCAGACGCAGAAATTCATCGAAGAGAGAGTCGGTTTAAGGATTCAAGGTACGGCAGTGCCCCCGCTACACCGAAACGAATCGCCTGCGAAGCGCTTCCGATCCACCTCTGCGAACGATGTACCTATCTTTTGCCGTTCCCCCGTTTGCGCCCTGCCCCATGCTCCGTCTCGCCCTTCTGCTGCTGGTCCTCGTTCCGTTCGCCGGCTGCCGTCCGGGTGGCATCACCGGCAACGCCCCGCCCAACTACGCCGAGGGCGACACGCTCCTGCCGCACGACACGCTCACGATCCGCTCGGCAGCCTTGGGTGAAGCCCGGTCGGTCAACGTGTACCTGCCGCCGTCGTACGCCACCGACTCGCTGCGCACCTTCCCCGTGCTCTACATGCCTGACGGGGGCGAGCAGGAGGATTTCCCGCACCTCTCGGCCACCGTGGACTCGATGATTGCCGAGGGCACGATCCCGCCGGTGCTGGTTGTGGGCATCGCCAACACCGTACGCCGCCGCGACCTCTCACCGCCGACGACGGTGGACGAAGACCGCACGATCGCGCCCGAGGTGGGCCACGCACCGCAGTTCCGGGCCTTCGTCCAAACCGAGCTGATGCCGGAGATCCAGCGCCGCTACCGCACCTCCGACACAACCGCCGTGATCGGCGAGTCGCTCGCGGGACTCTGGATCGTGGACACGTTTTTTGAGACGCCCGATCTGTTCGACACCTACGTCGCCATCAGCCCCAGTTTGTGGTGGAACGATCACCGGCGCGTCCAAGACGCCCCCGCGTGGTTTGCTGCCCATCCGGATATCGTAAACCGGCTGTACCTCACCCACGCCGACGAAACGGACATCGCCCCGCACGCGTCGGCGTTGGCCTCGGCGCTTCGAACGTCCCCGCCGGTGGGCCTGACGTGGATTTACGCGCCGCGCCCCGATCTCGCGCACGCCACCGTCTACCGCGCCACCAAACGCGACGCCCTCGCGTGGACCTTCCGGAAGCCAGACTGAGACAAAGAGTCAATGTGGCGCAATCTTTGACGGGAGCGAACGCTGACCTACTTTGTATTTCCAGCCCCAGCGCCCCAATGTCCCGTCCAGCCCTTGCTGTTCTGTCCGTCCTCGCCGTGGCCCTTGCCCTCACTACGGCCGCGTGCGACAACTCCTCGCTCGTCGGCGACGGCGCAACCGGCAACCCCGCAGCGGGCGGCAACACGGCGAATGCGCCCAACGCCGTCGCGACGGCCAGCGGAGCATCGGGGACGGTTCCGTTCAACGTGATGTTCTCCGGCGCGTCCTCGACGCATCCCAAGGGCCTCACGATGACCTACTCGTGGTCCTTCTCCGACGGCACCAGCGCAAGCGGTGTGATGGTGCAAAAACAGTTCACCCAAGTCGGCTCCTACCGCGCACTCCTCACCGTGCGCGACCCTGAAGGGGCCTCCGACACCGCCAGCGTCTCTGTGCAGGCGCTTGCGGCGGCCATTGCCTGCCCCGCACTCGGCACGCCCACCGCCGGCACGTTCTACGCCACCACCTGCGACAACCAGGCCACCCTCTTCGCCCCCGCCGCCTTCTACATCGGCGCGAGCGGCATCAGCGGGACGGAGCGCACGGTCCAGATTTACCTGCTTGACGTCGCCTCACGCGTCCAGTTCAAGGTTTTCGGCACCTTCGCGCCCGGCACCACCATCGCCCCCGGCTCGTACCCGATCGTCGCGCCAACGGCCACGCGCAACTACGCCGACTTCACGTCCAGCGGCACGTTGGGTTCAAGACTGCCCGTGGCCCCGACGGGCACGCTCACCATTGAGACGGTATCGACGGATGCGATCACCGGCCGGATCACCGGCAGCGCCACCGACGCTTCCGGCCTGACACGCCAGGTCGTGGTGCGTTTCGCCGCCAGCCGCTCGTCGGGGACGCTGGGGTGAGCACGCCCCTCCGGTCGGGGTACAAGACCCTGACAGGGGGTACGGGCCGTCGTATCTTGTCGGATGCTATCCAACGCCCGATTTCGATGCAGCCGTCCCGCCTGAGCCACCGCAGCCAAATCATTCCACCGTCCGGTATCCGCCGCTTCTTTGAGATTGCGGCGACGATGGAGAACGTCATCTCGCTCGGCATTGGCGAGCCGGACTTCGTGACGCCGCGCCCGATCATCGACGCGGCCATCGAGAGCCTCAACCAAGGCAAGACCGGCTACACCGCCAACGCGGGCCTGTTGGCGCTGCGCGAGGCGCTGGCCGAGGACTTGAAGACGCGCTACGGCGTGTCGTACGACCCGAAAGACCAGATCATCGTCACCGTCGGCGGCTCCGAGGCGATCCTGCTGGCGATGCTCGCCACCATCAACCCCGGCGACGAAGTGCTCATTCCCGAGCCGTGCTTCGTCTCCTACGGCCCGGCGGCGATGATGGCGGGCGGAAACGTCGTGTGGGTGCCCACCCGCGCCGAAAACGACTTTCAGGTGACGGCCGCGGACATCGAGGCCCGCATCACGCCGAAGACCAAGATGCTCTTCCTCGGCTACCCGAACAATCCGACCGGCGCGGTGCTGCGCCGCGAGGTGCTGGAAGAAATCGCCGAGGTGGTGGTCAAGCACGACCTGATCGTGCTCTCCGACGAGATCTACGACCGGCTGATCTACGGCGAGGCCTACCGCACGGGCCACACCTGCCTGCCGAGCATCCCGGCGCTCTACGACCGGACGATTCTTGTGGGCGGCTTCTCGAAGGGCTACGCGATGACGGGCTGGCGGCTCGGCTACCTGTGCGCGCCCAAAGACCTCTACAAGGCGATGTATGTGGCGCACCAGTACGTCGTGATGTCGTCGCCGACGCAGGCGCAGATCGGGGCTGTCACGGCGCTCAAAGACTGCCAGCCGCAGGTGGAAGAGATGCGCCAGGCCTACGACGCCCGCCGCCGGGCCATCGTGGACGGCATGAACGCTGCCGGGCTGCCCACGTTTGAACCCGAGGGTGCGTTCTACGCCTTCCCCGACATCCGCTCGACCGGCCTCACGTCTGAGCAGTTCGTGACCGGCCTGCTGGAAGAGGAGCGCGTGGCGTGCGTGCCCGGCGACGCGTTCGGGCCGAGCGGCGCGGGCTACATCCGGTGCAGCTACGCCAACAGCCTCGAAAACGTGGAAGAGGCGGTACGCCGCATCACCCGGTTTGCCGCCAAGCACCAAGCCGCCCACGCCGCCGCCTCGGTGGGGTGACGCGATGATCGGTTGACGTAGAGACGTCACGCTGGGACGTCTCTACCGGTTTGGCCGTGCCCGGGCGCGTCAAATCGGCGCGAACCGGCACCCGTCCGCCCCGCGCGGCGTTTCTTCCGCAGATTCCTCTTTAGGCACGGGCGTAGTGCATACCGCCCGTGATCGGGTCGGGCTCAGACCGACCTCTACGCCTCCTTCCTATGACTGCTGACGAACTGGACGGGCTGATCGAACGCTTCGACACGCTCGCCCGCTACCTCGACATCGACCGCCGCGAGGCCACCCTCGCCGACCTCGACGCCCGCCGCGCCGATCCCAACTTCTGGAACGACGTCGCCGCCGCCCAAGAGGTCGAGAAGCAGTACGCGCTCGAAAAGAACTGGCTGGACGACTGGTACACCCTCCGCGAGTCCAAGGAAACGCTCGAAACCCTCCAGCTTCTTCAGGACGAAGAGGAAGGCGCGGCGCTCCAAGACGACATCCAAGCCGAGGCCGTGCGCCTCCAAGGGTTGCTCGAAAACCTCGAGATCCGCAAGCTGCTCTCCGGCCCCGACGACAACCGCCCGGCCATCGTCAACATCACCCCCGGCGCAGGCGGCACCGAGGCGCAGGACTGGGGCGATATGCTCCTGCGGATGTTCACCCGCTGGGCCGAAAAGGGCGGTTACAAGGCCGAACTGCTCGAATACCAAGACGGCGAAGGCGCGGGCATCAAGGGCGCGAGCCTTCGGATAGAAGGGCCGTACGCCTACGGCTACCTCAAAAGCGAGAGCGGCGTGCACCGGCTGGTGCGCATCTCGCCGTTCGACGCCTCCGGGCGGCGGCACACGTCGTTCACGTCCGTCGCCGTCTTCCCCGAAATCGACGACACCATCGAAATCGAACTCAACCCGGCGGAGCTGGAACTTCAGACGTTCCGATCCGGCGGAAAGGGCGGTCAGAACGTGAACAAGGTCGAGACCGGCGCGCGGTGGATTTGGACGGGCAAGCTCTCCAACGGCGAATCGGTGCGCGTGGCGGGCGAATCGACGGAGGAGCGGAGCCAGCTTCAAAACAAGGAGCGGGCGATGAACATCCTCAAATCCCGCATCTACGGGATGGAGCAGGAGATCAAGGAGGCTGCCAAAAACGAGACGCTCGGCAAGCAGCGGTCGATCTCGTGGGGAAGTCAGATCCGCTCGTACGTCTTCCAGCCCTACACGATGGTGAACGACCACCGCACCGAAACCAAGGTGACGGATGTGCAGGGCGTGATGGACGGCGACATCGACGGGTTCATCAAGGCCTACCTCGCGTGGCAGGCCGAGGACGCCGGTTAAACGCGAACGGCGGGAGGCGTCCGGACACCTCCCGCCGCATCGGACCGGAGAACGCCGCGTACACCAACGTTCTCCGGTAGGCCGGGTCAGCCGCCGACCTGCACCAAGGTGATCGCCACGTCGGACGTGGGGTTGCCGCGGGTGATCACCGGCACGGCCGTGTCTGTCGTCCAGCGCAGGCCACCTTCGCGGTCGCGCAGTTCGGCGCGGACGGTGTAGCTGTTTGCCGGGTTGATCGCCGCGGGGGAGTAGCGAATCGTGTAGGCGAAGGGTACCTGGTCGCCGGTGGTCACATGCGTGTACATTCCGAGGATCGTGGCCGGAGCGTCGGCGCGGCTCACGTCGAGCAGACGGACGGTGAGCGTCACGCCCGGCAGTAGGGCGATGCGCTGCGGGTACGAGACGGTTCCGGAGACGGTGGCCTGAGCCGAAGCGGGTGGCTCTACCGCCACGGGCGCGGCGCATCCGGCAACGCCGAGCGAAGCGGCAGCCATGGCAACAAGCGGAAGCTGGAAGGTCAAACGGGGCATAGACGTGACGGCGAAAAGCCGCGGGGAAGGGTGACACCGAAACGTAGGGCACAGACGCGTTCGCATCCAACGCCTGCTCACGGTTGTCACACCATTGGCGCGGTTGCAACCAAACCGCAACCGGGAGCGCCCGGCACCAGCCGTCGGGTTCGCGGCTTCTGCGCACCGCAGCACGGCGAGCCGCCCGTACTTTGTCCGCACACTCCGCCGGGTATGCCCTCCCCCTTTGTACGCTGGACGATGCTGGCGCTGCTTGCCGCCTTCGCCGTCGTGCCGTCCGTTTCCCCGCCGATGGCGCTGGCCGCGGGCCTTTCGATGGGCCTGCTGGGGATGAACCCCGACGCCAAACGCCTGTCGAAATGGACAGGTCAGACGCTCCGGGCGAGCGTGGTGCTGCTGGGCTTCGGCGTGCCGCTGGCCGAGGTGCTCCGCCACGGGGCGCACGGCCTCGGCGTGACGCTCCTGACCATCGCGCTCACCGTCGCGCTGGGGCTGGGGCTGGGGCGCTGGCTCGGAGTGGCCGACGATGCGTCGATGCTGGTCACGGGGGGCACGGCCATCTGCGGCGGATCGGCCATCGCCGCCATCGCTCCCGCCATCGACGCCCGCAGCGAGGCCACGGGCGTGGCGCTGGCCGTCGTGTTCGTGCTCAACGGCCTTGCGCTGTTCGTCTTCCCGCCGCTTGGGCACGCGCTGAGCATGACGCCCGCGCAGTTCGGCACATGGGCAGCGTTGGCGATTCACGACACGTCGAGCGTGGTCGGGGCAGCTGCCGCGTTTTCGCCCGACGCCGTCCCGACCGCCACCATCCTCAAACTCACGCGGGCGCTGTGGATCGTGCCGCTGGTGATCGTGCTCTCCGCACTTCGGCACCGGACATCCGAGGCAAAGGGCGAACGGTTGGCGTGGAAGAAGGCCGTCCCGCTGTTCATCGTCGGGTTCGTGCTGGCCTCGGCGCTCCGGGCCATCCTTCCCCAAGCCGAAGCCGCATTCGACGCGATGGCGACGGTCGGACGGCGCGGGCTGGTTGTGGCGCTGCTGCTCGTCGGCTACGGCCTCACCCGCGAAACGCTGCGGCAGGTGGGCGCGAAACCGCTCGTGCAGGCCGTCCTGCTGTGGATCGTGGCCACAGGCGTGGCGCTCGCGCTGGTGCTCCGGGGCTGGGCTTAATCGTCGGAAGCCGATGCGGAGCCGTGCGTCCCACCCATTGCCACAGTCGCGTCTTCGCCGAGGTCGGTATCGGTGAGAACGATCACACGGTCGTCGGGCATGAGCATCGGCTCGTCGTCGGTAGACACCACGAGCAGCCGTCGGCCCCGCACCACAAACAGCGGCAGCGTGTGCTCGTCGGGGTCATCCGAAACGAGCGTGTGCAGCGTTTCTGTCGCGTCTACCGGGATCACCCGCAGCGTGTCGCCCCGGTCGAAGCGATCGCTGAGGGCAAGGTAGGTGGCGTCGTCGGCGAAGAGCGGGCGGGCGCGAAGGCGCTGCGGAATGTTGAGGCCCGTCCGCCCGTCGGTGCGCGTAGGCAGTTGGTAGATGTCGTCGACGGAGAAGACCTCGCCGAAGTGGAGGGCCGCGAGGGTATTGACTTCGTCGTTGGATGTCACCGCCACGAGCCGCCCGATGCCGCTTAAGTCGAGGCTGTCCTTGATGCCTTCCGAGAGGACGTTGGCGTTCTGGGCGTTCAGCCCCTGCCGACGGGCCTCGCGGACGTTGCGCGGGTTGGCGTCCACCAAGAGCGTGCGGATGCCGAGCGTTTCGAGCGCCGACGCCATCGCCCGCGCCCACGGGTGCGCGCCCACGAACAGCACGCCCTGCGGGTCGGGCTGGGCGAGGCCGAGCCAGCGGGCCAGCGGCGCGAGCGTGAGGCCGTAAACGGCCACCGTGCCCACAATCACCAAGAAGACGAGCGGGACGATCCGTTCGGCCTCGGCGGGAAAGATCGGCGCGAGGCGCAGCGCAAACAGGCTCGCCACCGACGCCGCCACGATGCCGCGCGGAGCCAGCCACGCCAGAAACGCCTGCTCGCGCCACGACAACCCCGTGCCGAGGCTCGACACCGCCACGGCAAGCGGACGCACCACGAGCATCAGCAGCCCCAGAAACAGCAACGGCCCCGCGGTGAGCACGCCGGCGATGTCGTTCAGATCGAGACGTGCGCTCAGCACGATGAACAGAAACGAGATCAGCAATACGCCCAGGTCTTCCTTGAACTCGGTGATGCGCTCCACCGACACCCACCGCTGGTTGGCCATGATGATGCCGAGGAGCGTCGCTTCGAGCAGCCCCGCCTCTTCCATCAGCGTGTTGGCCAGCGCAAAGGCCGTCACCACCGTCATCAGCGCCAGCGGGTTCTGAAGCCAATCCGGCACGAGCCGCCGGTGCAGCAGCAGGATCAGCATCGCGGCCGCCAGCGCCGCCACGCCCACGCCCACCACGAGTTCTTGCAGGATGCCCAGCAGCAGCGTGCTCACCACCCCGCCGCCGTGCGCTTCCGGCTCGTGCAGCAGCACCACCGCCTCCAGCACCAGCACGGCCAGAATAGCCCCGATGGGATCGATGGTGATGCCCTCCCACTTGGCGATCACGCCCACACGCCCAGAAGGCCGGACGTAGCGCAGGAGCGGCAGCACAACCGTCGGGCCGGTTACGGTCAGCAGCGTGCCCACCACCACCGCGATCTCCCATGACATCCCCACGAGGTAGTGCAGGCCCAGCGCCGCCAGCACGCCCGTGACCAGCACGCCCACGGTGATGAGCCGGATGACCACCCGCCCGACTTCCCGAAACTCGTCGAAACGCAGGCTCAGGCCGCCCTCGAACAGGATGATGCCCACCGAGAGCGAGACGAACGGGAAGAGCCATTCGCCGTCGAGCGTTTCGCGGGGCAAGATGCCCAGCACCGGCCCGGCCAGGATGCCGAAGGCGAGCAGGAGCAGAATCGACGGAAGCCGCAGCCGCCACGCCAGCCATTGCGCCCCGATGCCCAGCACGAACACCGACGCGATCATCAAAAGCGGAGACATACGCAGGCCGGTGGTTTCCGGCAAGATAGGCCCTGCCCCGTTTTTCCGTGCTTACCCGCCTTCGAGCCGTTCCATCGGCATCCCGTCGCGGGCGCGCAGGAATGCCAGGGCGAGGCGGCGCACGGTGGCGGCGTCGGGGGCGAGCAGGCACTCGGCGGCCAGTTGCTGCGCGTCGGCGTAGGCCACGCCCCGGATCACCTGTTTCACATCGGGCAGGTACACCGGTGAGAGGCTGAACTCGTCGAGGCCGAGGCCCAGCAAGATCGGCGTGGCCAGCGGCTGCCCGGCCAGTTCACCGCACAGGCTCACCGGCTTGCCGTGGCGGTGCCCGGCGTTGATGGTTTGCCGGATGAGGTTGAGCACGCCGGGGTGCAACTCGTCGAAGAGCCGCGCCACGAGGTCGTTGCCCCGATCCACCGCCAGCGTGTACTGGGTGAGGTCGTTGGAGCCGATGGAGAAGAAGTCGACCAGCGGGGCAAACCGTTCGGCGAGCAGCGCGGTGGCGGGCACTTCCACCATAATGCCCAGCGGCACATGCTCGGCCACGGCATGGCCGTCGCGGCGAAGCTGGTCGATGGTGGCGTCCAGAATGAGGCGGAAGTGCTCGACCTCGGCCACGTCGGTCACCATCGGCAGCATAATGCGGGACGGGCCGAAGGCGCTGGCGCGCAGGATGGCGCGGAGTTGCGGAAGCAGGATCTCCGGCTTGTCGAGCAGCACACGCAGGCCCCGCCATCCGAGGAACGGATTGGACTCGCGGTGCGCCATCGGCAGCATCTTGTCGCCGCCCAGATCGAGCACCCGGAACGTCGTTCCGGCCTCGCCCACGCGCTCGGCGATTTTCTTGTAGATGGCGAACTGCTCCTCCTCGGAAATTTGCACGCGGCGGCGCATCAGCACGAGGATCTCGGTGCGGAACAGCCCGATGCCTTCGGCGCCGAACTTTTTGAGCAGGTCAAGCTCTTCTTCGAACTCGAGGTTGGCGCGAAGGCGCACGCGGTGACCGTCGGACGTTTCGGGCGGCAACGGGACGAGCTTGCGCTGTGCCCGCACGAGCGCGGCGTGGCGTTTTTGACGTTTGGTGTAGAAGTCGAGCGTGTCCGGGCGCGGGCGGACGATCACCGTGCCCCGGCTTCCGTCCACAATCACCGTGTCGCCGTGGCCGATCTCGGTGTCGAGCGCGGGCACGCCCGTCACCGCCGGCAGCGCAAACGCGCGGGCCATGATGGAGACGTGGCTCGTGGCGCCGCCAAACTGGAGCGCGAGGCCGCGAATGCCGCGCCGGGAGAAGAGCACCACGTCGGCGGCGGTGAGCGTTCCGGCGGCGACCACGCTGTCGGCATCGACGGCGCTGAGGATTTTGCCGGAGCGCAGATGACGAAGAATGCGCTCTTCGAGGTCGAGCAGGTCGGCGGCGCGGTCGCGGAAGAACTCGCTGGGCGAGGCCATCAACAGTTCGCGCTGGGTGGACAGAATGCGGTGGACGGCGTAGTCGGCGCTGATGCGCTCGGCCCGAATGGCATCGACGACCGGCTTTTTGAGCGCCGGGTCGTGCAGCATATCGGCCTGCGCCTCAAAGACCCGGGCGTGATCGTCGCCGAGTTTCTCGCGGGCGATGCCGCCGATCTTGTCAAGGTCGCGCTCGGCCTTTTGCAGGGCTTGGCGGAAGCGGTCGATTTCTTTCTCGACCTCGTCGGCGCTGAGGTTGCGCTGCTCGACGCCTTCGCGTTCGCGGGCGTAGGCGTAGGCCGGGCCAATCGCAATGCCGGGCGACACCGGCACACCGTCGAGCACCCGTTCGCCCTCACCGGAGGATCCGGACGTTTCGGGGGAGGCGGGTACGCGGTTGGGCATAGGGCAAGACAAGGGCGCGAGGTCCACCGCCACACAGCGCGACCGACGGAGGACGAGGGGCGGATGTAAGGTTATTCGACCTCGCCGAAGCCGTCTTCAAAGAGCGCCACCACCGCCTCCGCCGCGTCGTTTTCGTCGGCCCCGTCAAAGACGAGTGTCACGGTCGAGCCTTGCTCGGCGGCCAGTGTCATGACGCCGATGATGCTTTTGCCGTTGATCTCGTAACCGTCTTTCTGGATGAAAAACTCCGAGGCGAACTTCGAGGCCGCCCGCACGATCATTGAAGCGGGGCGCGTGTGGATGCCGGCACGGTTGCGAACGACGACGTCACGGACGAGCATTGCGGGAGGGCGTTTTCCGAAGATACGGTACGAGGGACGGTTCTGTCTGCCGGTTTCCGGAGCCGAGCGACGCAGGAAGAACGGTCGAGCGGGGGTGCGTCGCATCCGGCCCGTTCCGTCTGGCCGCTCCTGCCCTACCGCCCCCGCCCGGCCATGTCGCGCACCAACGCCGCAAGCCCATCGCGGGCGTCGGACGGCGGGAGCGCTGCGAGACAGGCAAGCGCAGCGGCGGTGTGGCGGGCAACAGCCCCGCGAGCGTCGTCCAGAACCCCAACTGTCTCCATTCGAGCGCGGGCATCGGGAATGGCATCGGGATCGAGGCCGGGACGGTCGGCGATGGCTTGGAAGAAGGCGCGGTCGTCGCCGGTCGTCGTCTCCAGTGCCCGGAGCAGCAGGTAGGCGCGCTTGCCCTCCACCAAGTCGCCACCCACGGTCTTGCCCCAGGCGGCATCGTCGGCGGTGAGGTCGAGCAGGTCGTCGAGGATCTGGAAGGCCCGTCCCGTCTCGATCCCAGCGTCGTGGAGATGGCGGCGCGTGTCTGCGTCGGCACCGGCCAAGATGGCGCCCGCCTCGAAACAAAACGCTACCAGCGCCCCCGTCTTGCCGTCGATCATTCGGAGGTAGCGCTCCACCGAAACGTTCGGGTCGGTGGCAAAGCGCATGTCTTCCATCTGCCCCTCGCACAGCCGACGCACCATCTCGCCCCACGCCTCAAGGAGAACGCGAAGGTCTCCCGCGCGGGTTTGGGCGAGCAGGCCGTACGACTCGCCCATCATCAAATCGCCCGCGAGGATGGCCGTCGGCTCGTCCCACCGGACGTGCACGGTGTCTCGGCCCCGGCGCGTCGACGCGCGATCCATGATGTCGTCGTGGACGAGCGTGAAGTTGTGGAAGACCTCGGTGGCAAGGGCGGCGGGCATTGCCTCCACGGCGGGCACACCGCACGCCTCGGCGGCGAGCAACAGCAGCACCGGGCGCAGGCGCTTCCCCTCGCCCGCCATCACATAGCGGTACGGGTCGTAGAGGTCGGCGGGGGCACGCCGAGGCACAACCGAGGCGAGGGCGGCCTCGACCGAGGCCCGCAGGGCGGAAACGTCGGACACGGAGCGGGGATCAGCGTTCAACCAGCACCGACTCGATGGCCTGCACGATCCGGCCGTAGACCTCCTCAACGTCACCCTCGCCGTCGACCGTGACGAGCAGCCCAGCTTGGCGGTAGTGGTCTTCGACGGGTGCGGTCTCGGCGGCGTACACGGCGAGGCGTTTGCGAACGATGTCCGGCGCGTCGTCCGGGCGGCCGCGGGCGGCGAGGCGCTCGACGATCACCTCGTTGTCGCCGGTGATGGACACGACCACGGTAATGGGATGCCCAGCGGCGGCGAAGTCTTCGTCCACCCACTCGGCCTGCTCAACGGTACGCGGGTAGCCGTCGAGGATGACGTTGTCGTAGCCGATTTCGGCGAGGCGTTCGTTGGCGATGCCGCGCACCAGCGCCCCCGGTACGAGCCGCCCCGCGTCGATGAACGCCTTCGCTTGCTGGCCGAGGGCCGTGCCGCCGCGAATGGCGCCGCGCAGCAGGTCACCGGTGGAGACATGCTTGAGGCCAAGCCGCTCCACGAGCAGCGCCGATTGGGTGCCCTTCCCGATGCCGGGAGGGCCGAACAGGATGAGTTGCATGGTGCGGGGGAGCATCAAGGGCGAATAGCGGAACGGCGGGCCGCTCAATCTAACGGTTGCGCTCGCCTCCAACAAGGGCGTGCGGTGAAATCCAAGGCGAAGGTTCCGATGGAAGCGCTACCGAAGCAGCCGTTTCAGCTCCGCCAGTTTGAGCAACGCCTCAATGGGCGTCATCTGGTCAGGCTCGAGCACGGATAACGCCTGCTCAATGCGTTCGAGGCGCGGGTCGGGCGGGGCAAACAACGACGCTTGGAACGCGGCGGGCGCGACGGCGGCGGCGTGGTCGGTGCGACGCGGCGCAGGGACGGCGCGGTCGGTTGGTGCGGTCGGCGGTGTTGGCGTTTTCGTGGTCGATCCGTCGCCGCCGGCACCGTCCGTCCCGGCCTCGTCTACGGTGGCCGCGTGGGCTTCGAGGTGGCGCAGGATCTCGCGGGCGCGGGCCAGCATCGGCGCGGGCAGGCCGGCCATCGTGGCCACCTCGATGCCGTAGCTGTGGTCGGCACCGCCGTCTACGAGCCGCCGCAGGAAGAACACGCGCCCGTCGTGCTCTTCCACCTGTACGCGGGCGTTGCGAATGCCGACAAAGCGTTCGGCCAGCGCGTTGAGTTCGTGGTAGTGCGTGGCAAAGAGCGTGCGCGCGGCCACGTCGGCGGTTTCGTGCAGGTACTCGACGAGCGCCCACGCGATGGACAGGCCGTCGTAGGTGGACGTGCCGCGCCCCACTTCGTCCAGCAAGATCAGGCTTCGATCCGTCGCGTTGTGCAGGATGTTGGCCGTCTCGTTCATCTCCACGAGAAACGTCGATTCCCCCGCCGCGAGGTTGTCGGACGCGCCGACGCGGGTGAAGATGCGATCCACCAGCCCGATGCGGGCGGCCTTGGCGGGCACGAACGACCCGATCTGCGCCAGCAGCACGATCAGGCCCGTCTGGCGGAGCACCACGGATTTGCCCGCCATGTTTGGGCCCGTGATGATGACGATCTGTCGGGCGTCGCCCTCGATCACCTCGGCGTCGGGGTCGAGGCGGACGGAGTTGGGAATGAACGGTTCGCCAGGCGGCAACGCCGCTTCGACGACCGGATGCCGCCCCTCGCGGATGTCGAGCACGCGGGAATCGTCCACGTCGGGCCGCACGAAATCGCGCCGGACGGCCACCTCGGCAAACCCCGCGAGCGCGTCGAGCATGGCCAAGAGCTGGGCGTTGTGGGCGAACGCCGCGCCTTCGTCGGCCAGCGCCATCCGCAGTTCGCCGAAGAGCTGGGCTTCGAGCGCCAACGCCTTTTCCTCCGCCGAGAGGATCTTCTCCTCGCGCTCCTTCAGGTCGGGCGTGACGTACCGCTCCGCCCCCACAAGCGTCTGCTTGCGGATGTAGTCGTCCGGGATTTTCGCCTTGTGCGCGTGGGTGATCTCGATGTAGTAGCCAAAAACGCGGTTGTAGCCCACTTTGAGGCTGGGGATGCCGGTGCGTTCGGCCTCGGTGATTTGCAGGCGGGCCACCCAGTCTTTGCCGCTGCGGGCGAGGCTTCGCAGTTCGTCGAGGTCTTCGGAAAAGCCGTCGCGCAGCGCGCCGCCGTCGGCGAGGTTGGCGGGCGGTTCGTCCACCAAAGCACGAGCGATGCGGTCGGCGGCGTCGGCGCAGACGGAAAGGCCGTCGGCGATCTTGCGGAGCGTGTCGCAGGCGTGGCCTTCGAGCAGCGCCTTGACGGTGGGAATCTGACGGAGCGTGAGGCCGAGTGCCGCCACGTCGCGGGGGGTGGCGCGTCCGGCGGCAAGGCGAGCGGCGAGGCGTTCGAGGTCGCCCACGCCACGCAGTTCGCTGCGCACCGCCTCCCGCAGCCGGGTATCGTCCACGAGCGCCTCCACGGCATCCTGCCGCTTGCGGATGGCGGTGACTTTCGAGAGCGGACGGACGAGCCAGCGACGGAGCAGGCGCGCGCCCATCGGCGTGCGCGTCTCGTCGAGCAGCGCCACGAGCGAGCCTTCTTCTGTGCCCGACGTGCCGGCCACGAGTTCGAGGTTGCGCTTCGTTTGCGGATCGAGGGCCATGTAGTCCTCGCTGGCGTACCGCACGAGCCGGCGCACCTGCGGCAGGCTTCCGCGCTGCGTCTCCGAGACGTAGTGCAGCACCGCCCCGGCGGCGCGCAGGCCGAGCGCGAGGTCGTCCACGCCAAACCCTTTGAGGCTGTGCGTCTTAAAGTGTCGCACGAGCACCTCGGTGGCAAAGTCCTGCCCAAAAGCCCAGTCGTCCAGATGGGTGACAATGTAGCCGAGGCCGCGGGGCGGCAGCAGTTCGCGCTGGCGCTTGTCCACCACCACCTCGGCGGGCGAGACGGCCAGCAGCACGTCGTCCAACCGGTCACGGGGCGTTTCGCTCACCAGAAACTCGCCGGTGGAGGCGTCGAGGATGCCGAGGCCGACGCGTTCGCCCTCGAACCGGAGCGCCACGACGTAGGTGGCGCGTTGCGGCGTGAGCAGTCCGTCGCGCAGTAGCACGCCGGGCGTGACGACCTCCACGACGTCGCGCTTGACGATGCCGCGGGCGAATTTCGGGTCTTCGAGCTGCTCGCAGATGGCTACGCGCAGCCCGGCGGCGACCAGTTTGGGCAGGTGCTGGTCGAGGGCGTGGTGCGGAAAGCCGGCCAGGGGCGTTTCGGACGCGCCGCCGTTCGACCGTTTGGTGAGCGTGATGCCGAGCACGCCCGAGACCGTCACCGCATCGTCGTCGAACGTCTCGTAGAAATCGCCCATGCGGAAGAGCAGGATGGCGCCGGGGTGACGCTCCTTGATCTTCGCGTACTGGCGCTGCAAGGGGGTTTCCTTGGCGTCGAGGGCCTTTTTCGGGCGAGCCATTAACGAGGTAGAGAAGTCGAGCCAAGACGAAGAAGCGCGTCGGGCACGGTTGGATCCCGACGTCGACGCCTCATGTGCCGGGCTTGGTCAGGCGAGGTAGCGCATCTCGGCGAGGTCCGTGAAGGCGACCGCGGACTCGTCGTACAGGTCAATCTCACGAGCGCGGAACGTCGCGGCAATGGCGCGAGCCGCCTCGTCCCAGGTGCGCAGCGGGGCGAGATCGGCGAGAGCGTCCTGATAGGCGCGGGCGTCGCCGCCGAACAGGTCCTTGACGAAGCGCTTACGGTGCGCCGCAGCAGCCTCGCCGAGCACTGCGACCTCAAGCCGGGCGGTGTCGTCGTTTGCCCCGCGCAGCAGGCGTTTCCATGCCGGCGTGGGGTCGCTCGACGGCGCGAGGCGGTCGGCCGCCGCCGGGGCGTCGGTCGCCCGCGCATGCTGCCAGCGCGGGCCGTCGGACGGCGGCGGCGCAGGCTGCCAGCGCGGGCCGTCGGACGGCGGCGGCGCGGGCTTTGGCGCGACGGGCGCAGGCAAATCGGGCACGATGGGCGTGGGCGACGCGATGGGTGCAGGATCCGTTGGGAACGATCCGAGATCGCTCCCAACCACGTCCCCTACCCTATTTACCGCAATGGCAGCCTGCACGTCGGCGGGCGTCACGCGCTCCGGTCCGACGCTCAGGCGCCGCACCACATCGGGCAGGCCCTTGTCGGAGAAAAAGCGTACGACGTGTTCGCGGGCCACGCGGCGCTCCGGGCCGTCGCCGAGGGTTTCGAAGAGCGGTTCGGCCAGCGCGGCGAGGCCGTCGGCGTCGTAGGCCGTGCCCGTGCGTGCCTCGATGCGGGCAAGCAGGCGGGAGAAATCGTCGCGCGCGATGGCGTCAAGGCCCTTCTGGCGGGCGTACTCGCCGACCACGTCGCGGAGGTACGGGTACGGCTGGAAGTAGCGCATCCGCCGTTCGAGCGTCGCCACCGGCAGGCTGTCGGCTCCGTCGGCGTAGACGAAATGGACAAGCGTTTGCGCCGGCGCAACGAGGTACGGCACCACCTGGTGCACCGTCTGCTCGACGGCCCGCGCCCACTCCGAGGCAGGAATCTGGGCGTAGCGTCCTACCGACAGCCAGTACGCCTGCTCGGCGGCCTGCACCTCCGGGGCATCGAAGCCGAACCACGCCGACCGCGCCCGGCGGGCCGCTTCGGCTTCGAGTTCGAGCCGTCGGTCGAGCGATTGTTGCAGAAAATGGCCGACCGGCCGCGGCATATCCGGCCCGGCAAGATCGGCACGGGTGTAGGTGCGGGTGGGCGGCAACGCCGCAAGAAGGCGTTGGACGAGGGCGTCGGCGTCGGCACGCAACATAGACCGGGAGAGAAAACGGCGTCGGGCGAAGGCTGCGCATGCAGCCCCCGCTCCGGAATCTACGACACGGCCTCTGTAGGCTACCGCACCACCGTGAGACCACGCGTCTGGTGCACCGCGCCTGCGTCGAGGCGGACGAAGTACAACCCGCCACTCAGGCCTGCCGCGTCGAGCGTCAGGCGATGGATGCCGGGAGCGAGCGTGCCCGTGTGCAGCGTACGCACGCGCCGCCCAAGCACATCCACCACGAACACGTCGGCAGGGCCGGCTTCGGCAACGACCACTTCCACCGATGCGCTGGAACGAACCGGATTGGGGAAGACCGTCCGGAGGGCCGTGGCGCGCACCGGCTCCGACACCTCGTCGTTGGCGACGGCGTTGGGTTGGATCTCGAGGTCGTCGATCGCCCATCCCCAGCTCGTCACGCTGCCGTCGGACGAAAGGCGGAAGCGCAGGAAGATGTTTTCGCCTGCGCTGAACGTTGGCGAGAGGTTGGCGGTGCGCGTCTGGAACATCGCCGGTGTGGGCGCGGACGCGCTTTTGTAGGCGTTGTACCAGAGGCTGCTGCCCCGGCTGTCGTACGGCCCCGCCAAGGGAAGCCACGTCGAGCCGTCGCGGGAGCCTTCGAGCGTGGCGTAGTCGTAGTAGCCGGTAGCGCAGTACGTCGATCCGTCGTCGCAGGCTTCGAGCAGAGCGATCTCGTTGAAGCGCACGATCGCGTCGGAGGCCGCCACCGTCACCGGGCGGGTAAAGCGGTAGGTGTATTCGACGCCCGATTGGTAGGGCGACCCGAGGTTGGCGGCGACGCTCGTCGAGAAGCCGCTCACCGTCCGGATGCCGAAGCCGGGGCCTTCGGAGAGGAAGTCGCTACCGTCGGACGGGGCGTCGAAGGCGTTGAGGTACGTCACGACGGGGGCACCGATGGCGTATACATTCACGCTCTTCACACTCGATGCGTACGGCTCACCGCCGCTGTAGCCGATGGCTTGCACGAGCACCGTACGGGCGGGCGTCGTCGCCACCGGCGTACTCACGTCGAAGGCTTGGCCGGACGCGGGCGTCGTGATCTTCGCTACCGTCACATCGTCCACCTTCACCACCAGCGAGTCGTAGGGGGCGCGAGCCGTTCCGGATGCGCTTACCAAACCCGCCGCCGTAAAGCCTGCCGTGGACAGCAGCGGCGGCGTGATGCCCTGCGGGTACACATACGTCGCCAGTTCCGGCACCGCGACCGTCCACACGCCGCGTCCGTGGGTCGCCAGCACCACGCGCCCGCCGTCGGCGAGGCGCATCTGCCAGATGGCCACCGGCGGCAGCCCGTCGTTGGAATACGCCCACGACGCGCCGCCGTTGGTGGAGACGAACAGGCCGATTTCCGTACCCGCCCACATCACGTTCGGGTCGTACGGCATCACGAGCAGGCTGTACGCGGCCACGTTGGGAAAGCCGTTGGACGAGAGCGCCGCGCCGGCGGCAAACGTGCCCGTCAGGCTCGTCCACGTCTGGCCGAGGTCGGTGGTGCGCAGAATCTTGGGCGCGTCGGCCACGGAGAAGAGCGCGTAGCCGGTGTTGCGGTCGGTGGGATGGGTGGCAAAACCGGACAACCGAGCCGAGATGCCCGAGGCGTTGGGTGTGGGCCGAAACGATCCGCCACCGTCGGTGGACACCCAGACGTTGCCGTTCGTGCTCATCCGGTGGCCCGCCCACGCCACGCGGGAGTCGGCCATCGACACGGCCACGACCGTGCGTAGGCCCGTAAAGCCCCACGACGCACCCGAAACGCCGGTGTTGACCATCGCCGCCGCGCTCCACGAGCGACCGAAATCGTCGGAACGCCACATCCCGCTGACGCCGCCCGCGAGCACGCGATCCGGATTGGCGCGGGTATGGCCCAGATGCGTGATGAACGGCCCGAGCCCGTCACCCACATCGTCGAGGCCGGTGGTGGCATCGGTGTAGCCGCTGCTGGTAAAACGGTAAAGCTGGTTGTAGTAGAGCGAGCCGATAAACTCGCCCGCATCGTTGAAGATGGTGTCGAAGCCGTCGCCGCCGAGGTAGCGCGTCCACGCCGACGTGTTGCCGGGGTTGGACGGCGAAATCCATGTGCCGTTGTCCTGCGCACCGGCGGCATACACCGCCGCGCCCGGCTGCTTGTCGGCCCCGTAGAACTGCGTGGTCGTCAGGCCGCCGTTGCGTGCGCTCCAACTGATGCCGCCGTTGGAAGAGACAAACATCCCACCGTCGGTGGCCGTCAGGATGCTGTACGCCTGCGTCGCGGCGTTGGTGACAAACGGGACGATGGCGTGGTTGTCGGCGTGGATGTAGTTCGTGGCTGAAGGGTTGGCGCTCCACGACGTCCGCTTGGTGAACGACGCCGTAGGCGACGTGCCGGTGGCGTTCGTCACCGTTCCCGTCCACAGATCGATGCCGCCCACGAAGATCGCGTCGGGGTTGAAGGGGTGCACGGCGATGCTGTTGTCGTACCAGCCTTGGGCACCGAGCCAGTTTGAACCGGAAGCGTTGGCGACGGCCTTCCACGTCGCGCCGGTATCGTCGGAAACGTGCAATTTCGACGTGCCGTCGCACGCTTCCACGGTGGCGTACATCCGCTGCGTGCGGCTCGGCGCAATGGCCAGCTCGCTGCGCCCGCCCGCAATGCTCGACCCGGTGGTGAGCGCCCACGACGCGCCGCCGTCGGTGGAGCGGTACAGGCGCGGCGGCGTGCTGCTGCATGTGCCGTCCACGCTCGCCACGAGAACGCCAAAGTCGGGCGTGGCCACGAGGTCTTGGGTCGGGGCCGTCACCGTCGTGCTCTTCGTCCACGACGCGCCGCCGTCGGTGGAGAGGTAGATGCCGGTCGTGGTGGCGGCCACCACCCGGTTGGCGTCGGTAGGCGAGACGCGCAGGCGGTTGACGGTGACGATGCCCGCGCTAAACGACGCCGGGAGCACGTCCCACGTCGTACCGCCGTCGGTGGACTTGAAGATGCCTGAGCCTCGAATCGCATCGGCGTTGCCGAAGCCCTCGCCGGTGCCGGCGTAGAACGTCGTAGTCAGGCTCGGCGCTTGCGCCAACGCGCTCACGGCAAGGTTGGGCATCGTTCCAGAGGCGTTCGTCCACGACACGCCGCCGTTGATGGTCTTCCAGATGCCGCCGCCCGCCGTGCCTGCAAACCATGTGTTGTTCGAGGCGTCGCGCACGTCGCGCACCAGCGCCCGCGCGCGCCCCGCAACGTTGGCCGGGCCGTGTTCTTCCCACGTCAGCATCGAGCCGGTTTTGGCCGCCGCCATCGCCGCATCGAGGGCGCGCACCTGGTAGCCCGGCGCATACCCTTCCCCTGCCCCGCCGTCGGGTTCACGAATCGAGGCGAAGTAGCGTTGGAATTCGTCGGGGCGGTCTTGCTTGAATCCCTCTTCTTCGGGTTCGGCGTAGACCGCCGAGGCCTCGGGGCGTGGCGCAGCCACGACGAGCGCGGCGCAAGCGGCGGCAAGGCCGAGGGCAGAAATCACAGGACGCATGGTGAGGCGGTTGGGAGATGCCTATGATACGTTACCGATCTACCGTATCCTTCAGTCGGTTATCCCGGCATCCAGCCGAGCGCGATCAAGCCGAGCAGCACGGCCCCGACGGCGATGCGGTACCACGCAAAGCCGTTGAACGAGTTGGTGGCAACGAACCGGATGAGGAAGCGCACCACCACCAAGGCGCTAAGGAACGCCACAAGGCAGCCCAGCGCAAAAAACGGCGCGTCGGAGACGGCGAGGGCGTCGCGCTCCTTGACCAGTTTGAGCAGGCTCGCGCCCACCATCACCGGGATGGCGAGGAAGAACGAGAACTCCGTGGCGGCGCGGCGGCTGAGGCCGAAGCCCATCCCGCCCATGATCGTCGCGCCGGAACGCGATACGCCGGGGAACAGCGCGAGGCACTGCGCAAGGCCCACTTTGAGCGCGTCGCCAAGACGGATGTCTTCCATCTCGGGCACGCGGCTGCGGCGCGTAGAGGCGAACCGTTCGACCAACAAGATGCCGATGCCGCCCACGATGAGCGCCCATGCGACCGTTTTCGTCGAGAAGAGATTCGCCTCGATCCAATCGTCCAGCTTCAGCCCGATGATCGCCGCCGGGAGCGTGGCCACCACCACGGCCATCGCAAACCGCTGCGCCACGGGATCGCGCGGAAGCCGTCGCAGCAAATCCAGAATCTTGGCGCGGTAGATCCATACGACGGCCAAGATGGCGGCCAGTTGGATGACGATGTTGAACACCACCATCTTCGGATCGTCGGCGTGCAACCCAAGCGCCTCGGTGGCCACGATCAGGTGGCCCGACGACGAGACAGGAATGAACTCGGTGACCCCTTCGACAAGGCCGAGAACGATGGCGACGAGCGCGTCGTGGAGAGACAAGGGACGTGCGAGGGGCGAAGGATGGAGGGTAGGCGAACCGTCGGCACCGGCAGCGAGCGGTTACACCCCGCGAAGCCGGTAGGATACTGTGCGGCCCAGCTGTTTTGAGCGTTCCTGCGGTGTTCTCCCCCCGACTTTCGCACGGCCTGCGGTCAGCGTCAAGAGTGAACCCGATCCTTGAATATGCACAGGATCGACGCACAAGCCCCCCAAACCGGCCTTTACCACGCCACCGTCGCGAGCACGGGCAGATGATCCGATGCCTGCCGGGACGTTCCATCGTCGAGCGTGGTCAGCCCTGTCACGGTGGCTCCACGGGCGTAGATGCGGTCGAGCGCCAGCACGGGGGCCATCGCCGGGTACGACACCGGCCATGCGCGGTTGTGGTGACGGTCGTCCTCGAAGGCCGCGTCGAGGTCGCGCACCGCCGGACACTTGCGCCACGCGTTCATGTCGCCAAGCAGCACCACCGGCCCCGACAGGCGCGGCTCGCCCAAGAGCATCTCCACCTGCCGCTTGCGCGTGCGGTCCACCAGCGAAAGGTGCGTGGCCACCACGGAGAGCGGATGGCCCGCGCCCGCATCGAGCGTCACGGCCAGCGCCGCCCGCTGTTCGAGCCGTCCGGTGGTGAGGTCGAGCGTAAAGGCGTCGTCGAGGGCGCGGCGGGTGAGGATGGCGTTGCCGAGTTCGCCGTTGCGGTGGATGCGCGTAGTGGCAAACGCCAGCGTGCGGCCAAGTCGATTGGCCAATTCGGCCAGCAGATCCGGCGCGTCGAACGGACGCAGCACCTCTTGCAGCGCGATCACGTCGGCGTCGAGACGTTCGAGTACCGCCGCCGCCCGCTCGGGTACAAACGCGTTGCCGCCGCGCACGCCTGCCCATCGGTGGACGTTGTAGGTGGCCACACGCAGCGTCTTCAGCGGTTCGCGGGCGCGTCGCCCCACCGGCCCCCACACGCCCGCGAGGTACGGCGTCTGCGCCGACAGCCGCTCCCGAAGAGCAGCGTACGGATCGTTTCGGCGACGCATCTCCGCCACCGAATACTCGGCGCGGCGACGTAGCAGCGTCAGCAGAGGTTCGTCGGGAGAGGCCATCGGACGGCGTGAATGCCCGAAGCGTGACGAAGGTTCAGCCGAGGGCACGGGAGATTGCCTTGGGTATAACCTTGCTTCAACGCGAGGGGGCGGCTATATTCTACGGCACGACTCTTCACAGTTGCCATGCAGCGATGGTTGGCCCTCGTCGGCGCGATGGTCGGCATCCTCGCCCCCTCCGCGTCCGCCCAGACCTTCGACCCTACCTTCGGCACGGACGGCGTCGTGTATGTGTCTCTCGTAGACCAGCAACCGGTGCTCACCCATCCCACAACCCTCCTCGTGCACGAGGACGGGAGCGCAACCACGTTTGGAGAGGCGATCCTCCGTTTTACAGCAGGCGGCCGCCTCGATACGACCTGGGGAGACAAGGGGATGCGTCCGTTCCGCTCCTTAGGAGGACCCGTGGTGCGCCTGCCCGACGGGCGGTTTCTCGCCGCTCGTACCGAAGAGATGCGCAGGTGGGGCACCTGGGATGAACCCAGACCCGACAGCGTCGACGCAGATTTCCTGTTTACCCGGTTTAGTCCCGATGGGCTTCGCGACAGCTCCTGGGGAACGAACGGCGAACAACTCGTCAACGCCCCAAGCCCGCTCAGGGGAGCAGACGGGACGGCTGCTCGACGCGCGACAAATGACCAAGTGTCCTCGCTCGAGGTCGAACCGGATGGACGCGTCGTAGCGGTTGGCTCGTCGAACCTGCCCAACGAACCGTTGCAAGGGATGGTCGTGAGGCTGCTTCCCGACGGTTCCCTTGACCCTTCGTTTGGCACCAACGGAATCGTTCTACTTCCAGACTCCGTTGCAGAAGGGCTTTCCCGCGTCGCCCGCCAATCCGACGGACGATACGTCGCAGCAGGGCGAGCACGCGATGGGATACGTGTCGTGCGTCTGCTTCCAGATGGCCGGTTGGATCCCTCTTTCGGACAAAACGGAAGGGCCTCGATTGGCATCGCGCCCATCGTCTCGCACATCGTGGACGTGATCATCGATGAGAACGGACGCATTACAACCGGTGCGCTCGCCTATGCGTCCAAGGTGTTCGGGCGGCTGCTGCCTGACGGATCGCCTGATCCTGCTTTCGGGACCAGTGGGGTGGTCCAAGTTGGCTCCACGAACGATTTCGGGTGGGTGTATATGAGCGCAATGGCGCTAAGTCCCAACGGGTCGATTCTGGGTGTGGGCGGCGACGGGCGGTTCTCGCATCTGACCCTCCTGCGGCCTGATGGCACGGTCCAAGAGACCATTACGCCGTTGAACGCCTCTACCAATGAAAGCCTCAGTGCCGTAGCCGCTCGCCCCGACGGTCGCTGGCTCGTCGCGGGGATGGGTCCGCGCCATGAACTCACGCAGTTCCTCCATCTCGGGGCCGATTTGCAGCCGTTGGAGATCGCCGTTGTGGACAAACAAGCCAGCGTCGTGGCCCGTGCCATCCCTTCAGCACTCGTCGTTCGGTCCGACGGAAGCACGGTGCTCAGCCTCTATACGGGCGCGTCGTCGTATAAGGGCGCGTCCTCGACCCTCGTGCCGTTGGACGTACACGGGCGTGCAGGTGCCCCGGTTCGGGACGCCCCGGCGTGGCCTATTGTCGCTCTTGGAAACGGAGTGCTGGGAATGACTATGGCCACCTTCACCCCCGGGCGACTCTACAACTTGCCTGCCTCCCTCCAAGCAGAAGAACGTGGGCCGTTCCCTATCAGCGGGTTGTGGCCTGCCGCTGTTCACACCCATGCAGAGGGAGGCGCGGTGCTGGCCGGCCCGATTTCCCTCGCCGACGGGCCCAACACCGCAGAGGATATCGGGCTGATGCGCGTTGACCAATACGCTCATCCAGACCCCTCCTTCGGCCCCGGAGGGGTTCGCCGCATCGACCTCCAAGGTGCCGGACTAAGTGGATCGGACTGGATCGACACTCCCCGTGCCCTCGCATACGGCCCCGATGGAAGCCTCTACCTTGCGGGTACCATGGCCGGGATCGAGGGTGTCGTCCGGTTTGCGCCCGACGGCACCCTCGATCCAGCGTTTGGCACCGGGGGACGGTGGAATTCTCCCGTAGGCCTCGGGCATGTCGTTCTGACGTGGCATCCAACGTACGGCCTTCTCGTGACCGCCTTTAGCGGGATACAAGGCGTGGAAGGCGTCCTTGCCCGCGTCTACGCCCTTCACGCGTCTGGGCAGCCCAATACGGCGTTCGGAAACGATGGCGTTCGTACGCCTGTGCACGTGCCCTTCCTTCCGGACACGGTCTTGCCGCTGCATAGCGGGCATGTGGTGGCTCTCGGCACCCGCGTCGGTCCTGTGGCTGGCCTCTTCGTCCTTCGGCCCGATGGCACTCCCGAAACGGAGGTCGGCCCGGCGGGGCTTCTGGAGTTCACGGGGCCTATGGCAAGGTTGAATCGCTTGAAAGCCGCCCAGGGGCCTGCGGGACGGTCGGAGGCACAGGACCGCACGATAACCGTGGCGGGCTTGTCTTCGGGGACGTTGGAAGACTCGGTAGCCGTTTTCCGTGTCGGGCTGCCCGCCCACGTGCCAACGTCGGAGACGGAGGACCCTTCCTCCCCCACGTTCTCGCTTCAGCCGCCCACGCCGACGCCCACGCGGGACGTGGCCTCGGTGCGCTTCTCGCTCGACGCCCCCGGAACAGCCACGCTCGCCGTGTTCGACATGCTCGGACGCGAGGTGCTCCGCCTCGCCGACGGCCCGCTGTCCGCCGGAACGCACACCGCCACGCTCGACACCTCGGCGCTGCCGCCCGGACGCTACCTCGTCCGGCTGTCGGCCGGCGGGCATCGCCTCGTCCAGCCGCTCGTGCGGATGCGCTGACGCCGCGGCGGTCGGATCGTAGCCGGATCGTCTCCCCGCCTCCGAAGGTTCGCCGCCTCGTCTTTACCCTCTTCTGCCTCGTGACCGTCCGCGCCGCCGCTGCCCAAACGCCGCCTCGCCCCGCCCCAAAACCGCACGTCCACACCGAACACGGCGTCTCCCGCCCCGACCCGTACTACTGGCTGCGCGAGCGCGACAACCCGGAGGTGATCGCCTACCTGAACGCCGAGAACGCCTTCGCCGAGGCCGTCACCGCGCCCAACCGGGCCACCGAGGACGCCCTTTACGACGAGATCGTCGGGCGGATCGTGCAGGACGACGCCTCTGCGCCGACCTACGACCGGGGCTTCTGGTACTACACGCGCTACGAAGCGGGCAAGGACTACCCGCTCTTCTGCCGCCGCGCCGGTTCGCCGGAGGCGATGACGGAGCCGGAGCAGGTACTGCTCGACGGCAACGCCCGCGCCGAAGGCCACCCGTACTACGCCGTCGGGGGGATGGACGTGACCGACGACGGGCGCTTCGTGGCCTTCGCCGAGGACACCGTCGGGAGGCGCATCTACACCGTCCGCATCCTCGACGCCGAGACGATGACGTGGCTGCCGGACGTGCTCTCGCCCGCGTCCACCGGCCTCGCGTGGGCCGCCGACGGCGCGACGCTCTTTTTCGCGCGGCAAGACGTCGAGACGCTGCGCACGTTCCAGATCGTCTGCCACCGCCTCGGCACCGACCCGTCGGACGACGCGGTCGTCTACCAAGAGGACGACGAGGAGTTTTACGTCGACGTGGCGACGACCAAAGACCGCCGGTTCGTGGTCGTCTCGTCCGACCAAACGCTCACCACCGAGGCGCTCGTGCTGCCTGCCGACGATCCCGGCGGCGCGTTCGTGCCGTTTCGCCCCCGCGAGCGCGGCCACGAGTACCAGATCGATCACACCGACGACGGCTGGATCGTCCGCTCGAACCTCGGCGCAGAAGGCGTAATCGGCGGCGCGCCCAACTTCCAACTCTTCCGCACCGACGCCCCGGGCCAGCCGTGGACGGTGCTCGTGCCGCACCGCGCCGAGGCGCTCGTCGAGGGCTTCGAGGCGTTCCGCAGCGTGCTCGTCACGCAGGAGCGCGAGGGCGGCCTGACGCGCCTGCGGGTGCGCCGCCCCGACGGCACGCTCGACCACGACGTGGCCTTCGACGCGCCCACCTACGCCGCCGGCCTCGGGGCCAACCCCGGCTACGACACGCCGACCGTCCGGTTCACCTACGCGACGATGGCCGCCCCCGCCGCCGTGGTCGATTACGACACCCGCACGCGGCAGCGCACCGTCGTCAAGCGAGACCGCGTCCTTGGCGACTTCGACCCCGCCCGATACGCCGTCGAGCGCCTGTGGGCCACCGCCGCCGACGGCACGCGGATCCCAATCTCGCTGCTGCGCCGCGCCGACACGCCCGCCGACGGCTCCGCGCCGCTGCTGCTCTACGGCTACGGCTCCTACGGCTACGCTCTTCCCGCGGGCTTCTCCGTGGCCCGGCTCTCGCTCGTCGACCGGGGCTTCGTCTACGCCATCGCCCACATCCGAGGCGGCGAGGAGATGGGGCGCGGCTGGTACGAGGACGGTAAGTTGATGCGCAAGCGCAACACGTTCACCGACTTCGTCGCCGCCGCCGAACACCTCGTGACCCAGCGGTACGCCGACCCGCAGCGGCTCTACGCGCAGGGCGGATCGGCGGGCGGGCTGCTGATGGGCGCGGTCGTGAACCTCCGGCCCGAGTTGTGGGACGGCGTCGTGGCCGACGTGCCGTTCGTGGACGTCGTGACGACGATGCTCGACGCCTCGATTCCGCTCACGACGTTCGAGTACGACGAGTGGGGCAACCCGAACGAGAAGGCTGCCTTCGACTACATGCTCTCGTACAGCCCCTACGACAACGTCCGCCCGGTGCCCTACCCCGCGATGCTCGTAACGACCGGCCTGCACGACAGCCAGGTGCAGTACTGGGAGCCTGCCAAGTGGGTGGCGCGGCTGCGCGAGGTGACCACCGGAAGCGAGCCGATCCTGCTCAAGACGAACATGGACGCCGGGCACGGCGGCGCGTCCGGGCGCTTCCAGCGATTCCGCGAAATCGCCTTCGCCTACGCGTGGCTGCTGGGCCGGGCCCACCGGACGCGGTAGAACGTGAATGCCTCGCGGCGGTTGTAGAGACGCCCCCATGTAGAGACGCCCCAGTGGGGCGTCTCTACGGTTTGGATGGTCGCAACGGGGCGTTAGGGGAACGCGGCGGCGGGGCGTTTTTTTCGCGGCGGGGGTATGCCGGGCTCGGCGGTGTGTCTAACCGGGAAACCCTCCCACCGATGCGCTTTCGCGGACGCTACCGGATTCCCTCGGCACGGCTTGCGGGGTACGACTACGCCTCGACGGGCTTGTATTTCGTGACGTGCTGCACGCACCGGCGCGCGCCGCTGTTCGGATCGTTCGACGGCGAGGCGGGCGTACGGCTGTCCGCGCTCGGTCACCTTGCCGCGTCCGTCTGGCACAGCATTCCACGCGTGCATCCGACGGTGAATCTGGAGGCGTTGGCCGTGATGCCCGACCACGTTCACGCCCTGCTGGTGCTGACCGCCGACGCCGAGGCGTCGCTGGCGCACGTCGTCAACCAAGCGAAGGGCCTTGTGACCAAGCAGGCGCACGCGCTCCTTTTGGCCGACGGGCCGATCTGGCAGGCGCGGTTCCACGACCGGATCGTACGCACCGACGCCGAGGCGTACCGGGTACGGCGGTACATCGCACGAAACCCGTTTTCACCGTTGCCGCCGACGCCGTGGTCGTAGAGACGCCCCGCTGGGGCGTCTCTACGGTGCGGACGACGAACAGGCACAGGCGGAATCCTTGCGCGCGCGTGATCCGGCGGGCAGATGCCGTAGATTGGGTGCGAACGTTTTAGCACCTTTCTCGATCACGCCCTATGCGCCGTCTTCTCGCCGCCCTCGTGCTCGTCCCGCTTGCCGTGCCCGCCGGGGCGCAGGACGCGGGGCGGGTGTTCACCGCCGACGACTACGCCCGCGCCGAGCGGATGCTTGCGCCGGCCACCAACGCGCTCGTCTCGGGCGCGGTCGTTGCGCCGATGTGGCTGTCGGACGGGCGGCTGGCCTTCCGGACAACGTCGTCCACCGGCACGACCTTCCGCGTGGCCGACGCCCGCACAGGCCGCGTGGCCGACGCCTTCGACGCGGCACGCCTTGCCGCCGCGCTCTCGACCACGCTGGGCCGTCCACTCGACGCCGCACGCCTGCCGCTGCAAGCCTTCGACGTGGCCGACAACGGGCAGACGCTCACGGCGACCGTGCAGGGCCGCGACTTGCGCTGCGCCCTCCCGGCCTACACCTGCCAGACCGTCGCCGACGACCACGCACCGGGCGGGCCGGACGAGATGTCGGTGTCGCCCGACGGCGCGAAGGGCGTGTTCGTCCGCAACCACAACCTGTGGCTGCGCGACCTGCGCTCGGGCGCGGAAACGGCGCTGACCACCGACGGCGTGGAGGACTACGGCTACGCCACCGACAACGCGGGCTGGGTGCACAGCGACGCGCCGGTGGTGACGTGGTCGCCGGACTCGAAGGCCGTGGCGACGTTCCAGCACGACAGCCGGGGCGTGAAGAAGTGGCACCTGACGACGACCGAGGTCGGACAGCCCGCGCTCGACTCGTGGGCGTACCCGCTGCCCGGCGACTCGGCGGTGTTCCGCATCGCCCGCGTCGTCGTTCACCTGCCCACAGCCACCGACGGGCCACGGGTGACGCGCCTCGCCATGGAGCCGGATTTCCACCGCTCCACCGTCTCCGACCACGTCAACTGCTACACCGGCCTGTGCGATCTCCAGTGGACGCCCGACAGCCGGACGGTGGCGTTTCTGTCGTCGTCGCGCGATCACAAGCAGGTGTGGTTCCGCCTCGCCGACGCGCAGACGGGCGCGGTGCGCACGGTGCTGACCGAGACGTCGGCGACGCAGATCGGCGACGCCTCCTTTTCCGAGAACCTCTGGCGCGTGCTGCCGGCCACGAACGAGGCCATCTGGTGGTCGCAAAAAGAGGGTTGGACGCACCTCTACCTCGTCGACCTCGCCACCGGGCAGATCAAAAACCGCATCACCAGCGGCGAAGGCAACGTGACGGACGTGATGCACCTCGACGAGCGCACGCGCACGCTGATCGTGCAGGCGGTCGGGAAGGAGCGCGGGCGCGACCCGTACTTTGCCCACGTCTACAAGGTCGGCCTCGACGGTCGCGGCTGGACACTGCTGACGCCGGAAGACGCGAACCACAACGCGTCGCTGTCGCCGGACGGCCGTTCGCTCGTGGACACGTATTCCACCCCCGACACGCCGCCCACGACGGTGCTGCGCGACGCGACCTCCGGGCGGCTCGTCCAGACGCTCGGAACCGCCGACGTGAGCCGCCTTCGCTCGGCGGGCTGGCAACCGCCCACCCGCATCACCGTGAAGGCCCGCGACGGCCAGACCGACCTCTACGGGCTGATGTTCACGCCCTCGACGCTCGACCGGACGAAGACGTACCCGGTGGTCGTCTACATCTACCCCGGCCCGCAGACCGGTAGCGTCGGCCCGCGCTCGTTCGTGGCGGCCCGCGGCGACCATCAGGCGCTCGCCGAACTCGGCTTCGTCGTCGTGGCGATTGACGGGATGGGCACGCCCTATCGCTCCAAGGCCTTCGCCGATGCCTACTACGGACGAATGGGCGACAACACGCTCCCCGACCAGATCGCGGGCGTGCAGGACTTGGCCCGGCAGTACCCGTTCCTCGACCTCAACCGCGTGGGCATCTGGGGCCACTCCGGCGGCGGCTTTGCCACGGCAGCGGCCATGTTTCGCTACCCCGACTTCTTCAAGGTCGGCATCGCCGAATCCGGCAACCACGACAACCGGATCTACGAGGACGACTGGGGCGAGCGCTACCAAGGCCTGCTTGTGCGCGACGGCCAGACGGACAATTACGCCCCCGAGGCCAACCAGACGCTCGCCGCCAACCTGCGCGGCCACCTGTTCCTGATTCACGGGATGATGGACGACAACGTGCCGCCCCAGAACACGCTGCTCGTGGTCGATGCCCTCGTCAAGGCCAACAAGGACTTCGACCTGCTGATGCTGCCGCACGCCCGCCACGGCTACGGCGCGGACGGCCGGTATGTGATGCGTCGGCGGTGGGACTACTTCGTCCGCCATCTGATGGACAGTACACCGCCGGACGAATACGCCATCGGTGCGCGCCCCGCTGGACGCTGACGAATACGGTAGGGGACGGTCTCAGGCCGTCCCCTACGACCGTTCACCCCGTGTTGCGCAGGCCCGCGGCGATGCCGTTGACGCTGGCCAGCAGGATCGGGTGCAGCGCCTCCGCCTCGTCCGAGCCGTCCTCGGCATCGCGAAGACGCCGGAGGAGCGTCACCTGAATGTGGTTCATCGGGTCGATGTAGGGGTTGCGCACGCGGATGGCGTACTGGAGCCACGGCTCGTTGTCGAGCACATCGGCCTGCTCGGTGATGCGCAGGATGGCCGCCTCGGTGCGGGCCATTTCGTCGCGCAAGTGGGGAAAGACGGCGTCGCGGACGGGTTCGTCGGCGAGGGTGGCGTAGACGGTGGCGATGCCGAGGTCGGCCTTGCGCAGCGACCGCTGGGCGTTGTCGAGGGCGGTGCGGAAGAACGGCCAGCGCCGGTACATCGCGCCGAGCATCGTCCATCGCGCCTCGTCGGCGGCGGCCCATCCGGCGAGCGCGGTGCCGAGGCCGTACCAGCCGGGCAGCACCACGCGGCTTTGCATCCACGAGAACACCCACGGAATGGCGCGGAGGTCTTCGAGGCGAAGGCTGCCGCTGCGCCGCTTGGCCGGTCGGCTGCCGATGTTGAGCCGCCCGATTTCGGCAATCGGCGTGGTCTGCTGGAAGTAGTCGAGCAGTTCCGGCGTTTCGTGCACCAGCGCCCGGTAGGCGGCTTCGGCGCGGCCCGACAGGTCGTAGAGTGCGTCCTCCCACGGGCCGCCCCGCGCTTCGGGCGGTGGCGTGGTGGCGGCGGTCGTCACCAGCACCGCGTGGAGCAGCTGTTCGAGGTGCCGGTACGCCAGTTCGGGGTGGTCGTAGCGATCCGTGATCGTCTCCCCTTGCTCGGTGAGCTTCATCCGCCCCTGCACCGATTCCGGCGGCTGGGCCAGCACCGCCTGCCCCGCCGAGCCGCCGCCGCCGCGCCCGGTCGAGCCGCCGCGCCCGTGGAAGAGCGTCAGTTCGACGCCGTGGCGGGCACACGCCGCCGCCAAGCTGCGCTGGGCCAGATGCAGCTCCCACCCGGCGGTGAGGTAGCCGCCGTCCTTGTTGGAGTCGGAATAGCCGATCATGATCTGCTGCCGCTGCCCGCGCGTCTTCAGGTGCGCCGCGTAGGCCGGGTGCGCAAACAAGGCATCGAGGATCGCCGGGGCGGCGTGGAGGTCGGCAACCGTCTCGAACAGCGGCACCAGGTCGAGGCCGTCGCCAACGCCTGCGTCCTGCGCCATCAGAAGCACGGCCAGCAGATCCGACGCGCCCTGCGTCATCGAGACGATGTAAGTGTCGAGCGCCGCCCGCCCGACGCGCTCGTGGGCTTGGCGGACGAGCCGAAACAGCCCGACGGTCTCGTTCGTGGCGTCGGAGAAATCGAGGCGATTCGGCGTGAGCGGGCGTCCGGAGGCGAGTTCGCGGGTCAGCACGGCGAGGCGTCCGGCTTCGTCGAGCGTGGCGTAGCGGGGGAATGTCCGACCGCTCTCCTCCCCTCCGGCCTCCGCCTCGTCGTAGCGCCCCAGCACCTCGTCGAGGGCGTCGCGGTGGCGGTCGGCGTGCTGCCGAAGGTCAAGGGTGGCGAGGTGAAACCCGAACACCTCGGCTTGGCGAACGAGATCGGCGAGGCGTCCGGAGGCGAGGCGTTCCGCGCCGTGCTGGCGCAGGCTGTCCTGCATCGCCCGCAGATCGTCCACAAACGCATCGGCATCGGCGTAGGCGCGTGGATCGGGGCGATGGTCGGCGCGAAACGGACGCTCGGCGGCCTCCACGGTCGCCCCAAGACGGGCGTAGACGAGCGCCATCGCCTGCCGGTACGGCTGACGGCTGTACCGCACGGTCGCATCGTCCCACACGTCCGGAAACAGCGCGGCGTTGGCGGCGGTGCGTTCGGCAAGGTCGTCGGAGATGCCGTAGCGCTCCGACACGCTCAGGTGGCCGCGCATCCGGTCGATGGCACGGCGGTAGAGGCGCAGGGCCATCAGCTTGTGCTCGCGCAGCGTCTCCTCGGTCACGTCAAGCGTGACGAACGGGTTGCCGTCGCGGTCGCCGCCGATCCACGACCCGAAGCGGAGCAGCGGCGGCAGGCGAAACGTCGCTCCGGGATACGCCGCCGCCAAAGCCCGCTCGAAGTCGGCGTAGACGATGGGGACGAGGTCGAAGAGCGTGGCGTCGAAGAAATAGAGGCCGTTGCGGACTTCGTCGAGCACCGTAGGCTGCCGGTCGCGGGTTTCGTCCGACTGCCAGAGCGCGGCGAGGTCTTCGCGCATCGCTTGGACGGCGTGCGTTTCCTCCGACGGCGTGAAAACGGAACGGTCGTAGGCGTCGAGGCGGCGGGCCATGCGGCGGAGCCGGGTGAGCAGCGTTCGGCGCTTGGCCTCGGTCGGGTGGGCGGTGAACACCGGCAAGACGAGCATCCGGTCGATGAGCGCCTGCGCCGCCTCCGCCGAGACGCCTGCCTCGGCCAGCTGCCGCCACGCTTCGGCGAGGCTCTCAGGAGGCACGCCGAGTTCGACGGCGCGGGCGCGAAGGATGCGCACACGCTCCGACTCCTCGGCGAGGTTGACGATCTGGAAGTAGGTGGCAAACGCCTTCACCACGCCGTGGGCGGCATCGTCGTCGAGGCTTTCGGCTTCGGCTTGCAGCCGTCGCCCGGCGTCGGCGTCGCCCGCACGGTAGGCCTTGGCGAGCGCTCGAAACAGCTCCACACGGTCGAAAAGCGCGGTGCCCTCCTGCTCCACGAGCGTGTCGCCGAGCATCCGTCCAAGGCGTTGAATACGGGCGCTGAGGTGATCGCGATGCTGCGGCAGTTCGGACATTGGAGAAGGGAGGGGCTGGTCGTAGTTCGCCAGGGAAGTGGTGCAGAATGCCGAGCACCACGGCGCTCGGAAACCGGCAACCAAGTCCCGGTCATCGTCTACCCTTCCACCGGCAGCGTCAGCCGAAAGATACTGCCCTGCCCAGGCGCGCTCTCGGCCACGAGGTCGCCGCCGTGCCGCCGGGCCGTTTCGAGGGCGATAGCGAGGCCGAGGCCGGTGCCGCGTTCACGGCTACGGGTGCGCACGTCGTCGCCACGGTAGTAGCGGCTGAACAGGTGCGGCAGCGCGTCCTCCGGGATGCCGGGGCCGGTGTCGGAAACGTCTACCGTCACCCCGTCGGCGTTGGCGCGGGCGGCAAGCGTGACGGTGCCGCCTTCGGGAGTGTGGGCGCGGGCGTTGTCGAGCAGATTGCCGATCAGCCGCAGCAGCCGCGCCCCGTCGGCGTCGACGATGGGCAGGCCGGAGGGAATGTGCACCTCAAACGCCACGCCGCTGCGCCGCATCAACCCGACGTGCAAGGCAGCAGCCTCGTGCAGTAGCTCACCCAGGGGCACGGGTTCGCGGCGAAGCGCGTCGGGGTGGGTTTCGAGTACCGAGAGTTCAAACAGGTCGCGCACGAGCCGTCCGAGATGCGCCGCCTGCCGCTGCGCCGCCACCACGGTCTCGCGGGCCGCCGCGTCGTCGCCGTTGTCCAAATGCCGCTCAGCCTCTTCGGCGTACCCTGCCAACGCCGCCAGCGGCGTGCGCAAATCGTGGCCGACGTTGGCGACGAGGTCGCGGCGCATGCGGTCGGCGTTTTTGAGGGCGTCGATGGCGCGTTCCACGTCGGCGGCCATTGCGTTCACGCTCGCGGCCAGCCGCCCGATCTCGCCGGGCAGTTCGTCGTCGAGGCGGACGTCGTACTCGCCTGCGCCCACGCGCTCGACGCCCTGTGTGATCGTACGCAGCGGCCCCACCAGCCGCCGTGCAAGCGCCCCACCGAGCAGCAGCGCCACGGCGATGCCCGCCGCCAGTGCCGCGCCAAGCGCCCCAGCGTAGCCGCGCCGCAGCGGGGCCACCTCGGCGTCGAGCGTCTGGTCGATGGGCTGGACGACGAAGCCGCCAATCAGGTTACCCGAAGCCGAATACAGCGGCACGACGGCCCACGAGCGACCGCGCGGCGCAGTCTGCATCTGCACATCGCCCGCCGCCAACACCAAGTCGAGCGCCGACGGCAGAGCCAGCTCCTCGGTGGTGTCGCTGCGCAGCGCCAGCGTTCCGTCGGCGTGGACGAGCAGCACGGGATCGGCAAACCGCCGAGCGAGGTCGCGCACGAGCGCGGGCGAGGCTTCGTCAAGCGGCACGGTGGGGTCGAGGCTCGCTTGCAGTTCGTCGGCGACGGCTTCGAGGCGCGAACGGAAGCCCTCGGCGGCGAGGTTGCGCACGCGCCGCTCCACCAGCGCGGCGGTGAGGCCCACGGCCACAAACCCTGTGGCCAACTGCGCCAGCACGATCACCAGCGCCACCCGCCACGCCACCGAGCGCCCCATTGCCCGGCGGCGGCGAAGGCCGTCGGCCCTGCTCATTCCGTCCCCTCAGGCTGGAACTTGTAGCCCACGCCCCACACCGTCCGCACAAACCGTGGCGACGAAGGGTCGTCTTCCAGCTTGGCCCGCAGCCGCTGCACATGCGAATCGACCGTCCGGTCGTATCCTTCGTACGTCGTGTTCCAGACCTGTTCGAGCAGTTGCAGCCGCGTAAACGGCTTGCCGACATGCTTGGCCAGAAACACGAGCAGATCGAACTCCTTGACGGTCAGGTGCAGCGGTTGGTCGCCACGCCGCACCTCGCGCCGCACCGGATCCACGACGAGATCGTCGAACACCATCGGCGCGTCCGACGCCGCAGCCGGGGCTTCGCCGTCGAGCCGGAGCCGCCGCAACCCGGCGCGTACGCGGGCGACGAGTTCGGAGAGACTGAACGGCTTCGTCACATAATCGTCCGCACCCACTTCGAGGCCCACCACGCGGTCCACCTCGCCGTCGCGGGCGGTGAGCATCACGATGTAAATGCGCGGATGCGACACCCGCAGCCGTCGGCACACTTCGAAGCCGTCGAAGCCGGGCAGCATCACGTCGAGCACGACAAGGTCGGGGGCGATGCGCTCCGCGGCGGCCACACCCTCTGGCCCCGTGGCCGCCACCTCCACAGCGTAGCCCTCGGCCGTCAATCGGTCGGCGACGAGGCGCTGCAAATCGGGATCGTCCTCGACGACCAGCACGGTCGGGCGTTCGGAAGCCATAGCAAAACCAAAGCAGGTGAACAGGAAGATTACGACGCAGCGCGGCACGTTGGTGCGCCGTGCGCAAAACACCGACGCTTCGCCACAGCGCTGTGACATCCCCCGCCCCGAACCGCCCGCTTGCCGGGGCGTTTGCCCGAAACGCCCCCATCCCCATGCCCGACGCCGATGCCGCCCTGCCCTTCGAAGCGCTGATGGCCCGCCTTGACGCCCTCACGACCCGCCTCGAAGACCCGGCGCTGGGCCTCGACGAAGCGCTCGCGCTCTACGAAGAAGGCTCCGCCTTGGCCCGCCAGAGCCTCGAACGTCTCCGCGACGCCGAGGCCCGCGTCCAGACCCTCTCGCTCGAATGAACGACCTGCTCAACGCCCTCTCCGATGACGCCCGCGTGTGGCTCTATGTGGCCGACCGACCGCTCACCAAAGACGAACAAGCGGCGCTCACCAACGGCCTCGCAGCGTTTTTCCGCTCGTGGCACACGCACAAAATCCCCGTCGTTGGCGGCGCGGCGGTGCTCCACAACCAACTGCTTGCGGTGGCAGGAACCACCACCGACGGCCCCGACCTTTCCGGCTGCGGCATCGACCAGCATGTGCGCGAAGTCGAACAGCTTGGAAGCCGCCTCGGCGTGACCTGGCTCGGCGGCCTCGACGTGGCGTTTCTTCGCCCGAACGCTGAGCGGCTGGAGACGGCGACGCGCCCGGCGTTCAAGCGCGGCCTCGCCGAGGGCACGATTCCGATGGACTCCCGCGTTCTGGACGTCGCCACTTCGACGCTCGGCGCGCTTCGGCGCGGCGAGGCGCTTCGCCCCGTCACCGACGGCCCGTTTGCCCGCTGGATACCCGACGTTCCGGCCTTGTAACCCTTCGGAGTGTCACCCGCCGGCACTTTGACGCGGCTTGGGGGTAGACTCTCGGATTCCAACGCTTTGTCGCAATGCTTGTCTTCTCTCGCCTGTTCGCCGTGGGGTTGCTTCTCGCTGCCCTCGCCGCGCCCGTATATGGGCAGGCCACGACGTACGACCAAGAGGCCATCAAACGGGTGACCAACCGCCCGCAGGTTCCACTCGACGAACTCCCCGAGGTTTTCTACGACTACTACGTCCTCGCCGACCCGTCGGGAAACGCGGTGCTTGCCCGCAACGCCTTTTACAGCCAAATCGGCGACGACGATCCGTTCGTCGGGCGCGAACGGGCGCTGCTTGTGGAGCTGCTCAACCGGCGGCTGATGTCGGAGACGACCATCGGCGACACGCTGGTCATTCCCACCAAATGGGACCTTGACTTCCGCGCCTACTCGCCGTTCCCACGCCACTACGCGGGGGCTACCTCGTACGACAAACTGTTCGTCCTCGACAAGACCATCCAAGCCTTCGCCGCCTACGAACGCGGCGAACTCGTCCGGTGGGGAGCCATCAACACCGGCAGCGCCGAGAGCCGCACGCCCACGGGCCGGTTCTCGTTCAACTGGCGCGAGCGCGAGCGTGTGTCCAGCCTCTCTCCGGAGGGCGAGGAATGGCTGATGACGTGGGTGATGAACTTCCACCTGGCCCGCGGCATCCACTTCCACCAGTACGCCTTTCCCACCGGCGGCCCCACCAGCCACGGCTGCGTGCGAAGCCTCGACGCCGACGCCGAGTGGGTGTACTACTGGGGCGACACCTGGACGACCACCGGCGGCAGCGGCTTCGCCTCCATCGGCACGCGCATTCTCAAGCCGGGAACGATGGTGGTTGTGCAAGGCAGCGACCCGACCGAGCGGCCGCACCCGTTTGTCATCCGCCGTCGTTACCCGATCCTCGTCAAGATCGACCTGCCCGCCGACCCGTTCAGCATCCCGGCCGGTCAACCGCAAACGGCGATGTTCCGCAGCGCCGACGCCTTCAAGACCAGCGATGGCCCGTGGGCCTCGCAGGTGTACGCCTACATGGCGGGAGATTCGACGGCCCTCGACGGTGCCGGCCAGCCGGTCGAACGAAGCAGCCGTGCCGAAACGGTGACGGTGCCGGTGCCCACCCCCGAAGCCACCGCGCCGCGTGCCCCGCGCCCCATCCGCGCCCCGCGCCCCGCCCCAGTACCGGCCGCCACACCAACGCGCAGCACGGAGGCCACAGAGACGCCGCGCAAGCAGACGCCCATTCGTACGACCGCGCCTACTCGCCCGACCACAACGCCCGCGGCTGAAACCGCGCCGCGCCGCCGTCCCGGCCGAACGGGCAACAACTGAGCGGTCACGCCGCCCGCTATTCGACCCGGAGAAACGTTCGGCCTGCCCGACGCCTCCGGGTCGTTTCGTTGTAGGAAGCAAGCACCCACGCCGCCCACCCAACCACGGCAGCGTTGGGGACGGCCCCGTAGCGGCGGCTGTCCTGGCTTCCAGCGCGGAAGTCGCCGAGGGCGAAGAACGCCCCCGACGGCACCACGACGGTAGTTTCTCGGCGCGACGGCACGTTGGCCAAGCGTTCCACGCCCAGTGGGGCAAGGCATGTCCGCGCCGCCGAATCGGCCACGGCCACCACCGCACCGCCCTCCTGCCGCGACGCCGCCACCGCGTCGCAGCGTCGTACCTCGTCCAGCGTCGCCGTCGCAGGAAGCCGCACCCGCCGGGGTGCGTCGGAGCGTTCGGGCAACATCGCGCCGTCAACCCACACCGAATCGCCACGCAGGCGCAGCGTGTCGCCGCCCAGCGCCACCACTCGTTTCACCACGAGCGCGCCTTCGGCAGGCCACGACGCAGGCGGGCGAAACGCCACCACGTCGCCGCGACGAAGGGCACGTCGAGGGCGCTTCGTCACAAGCACATGGTCGCCCACACGCAGCGTCGGCTCCATCGACGGTGAGGCTACGCGCAGCGGCTCGGCGCACGCACGCAGCCCCAGCGGCACGGCCACCGCCGCGACGGCGGCCAGTCCCCAGCCGAGGCCGCGTCGCACGTCAGCGGACGTCGGAGTAGTCCCAGATGCCCCGCCCGATCCGACTTGGATCGATGAACCAGAGGCCTGCGTGCAAGTAGATGCGCACCGCCTTACCGACGACGTGGTTCATCGGAACGAAGCCCCAGAACCGGCTGTCGAGCGAGTTGTCGCGGTTGTCCCCCATCATGAAGTAGTAGTCCTGCGTGAACGTGTAGGTTGTCGCCGGTTGACCGTCGATGACCACCGTTCCGCCCGGCCCGTATTCCGCCGTATGCTCCTCAAAGCGGGCGATGGTCGGCACGAGGTACGGCGCGTTCTGCGGCGTGAACGTGACCGTCGCCCCCTTTTTGGGCACCCAGACGGGGCCGTAGTCGTGAACGGTGTAGCCGAAGCCTTGCGGGAAGATCTGCTCCGAGCCGGGGCCGCCCGGCGGCGACACATACGGCTCTACCCGCGCCACGCCGGGCATCTGCCCGATGGCCGCTGCCACCGACGCTGTCGCGTTGATCGCGTCGAACGGCGCTCCCGCGCCGCCGGGGCGCACCTCGCTTGCGCCCGCCTGCGTGAGCGCGTCGGCGGTGGGCGCGATGGCCGTCGAGTCGTGAAAGACGAGGTACATTCGCTGGAATTCCGGCCCCCACGGCTGCTTCTGGCCGTTCACCACCGCCTCGCCGCGCACCACCGCCACCGAATCGCCCGCCACGGCAATGCAGCGCTTGATGTAGTGGTCGCGCTTGTCCACGGGCAGCGTAATCGGCTCGCTGGGCATTCCCGGCCAGTTGAACACCACCGCTTCGCCCCGCTGCACCTCGCTGAATCCGGGAAAGCGGACGTACGGCAGGTTCAACCCCGGCACATAGATTTTGGTGAACGGGACAGACACCGACATCGGCAGGCGAATGCCGTAGTGGTTTTTGGAGACGAACAGGAAGTCACCCACCAGCAGCGTCTTCTCCATCGAGGGCGTCGGGATGCGGAAGTTGTCGACGAGGAACGTCCGGACAACAAACATCACAACGAGCGCCCAAACAATCGAATCCACCCACTCGCGCACCGGGCCTTTGCGTTTTTTTGCCTGCTTACGCGACGTTTTCGCCTCGCCGTCGGCGGGCGGCGCGGCATCGTCGGGAGAAGCGGGCGCGGCGGTGGAGGCGGGTTTGCCGGCACGGGCGGCTTGCCGGGCGGCTTTGCGGGCGGCGCGTTCGTCTTCGCTAAGGTCGGCCACGAAATCGGGGGCTGAAAAACTCGGTCGGAGGAAAGACAACGCATCGTCTCTCCCGAATCGCACGGGTACGCCCTCGCTGCCCCGGCGGTTGCGTCAGCGCGGGCGGGTGCCGCGTGCCGGAGCCGCGAGCGCATCCAGGCGCGGGCGACCCTCCAGCCGAAAGTCGGGACGCGAGATCGTCCGCCGCACCAGCCGGAAACCGTCGTAGCCAACGACCTCCCACGTCCTCGCTTCCGGCTCGAAGCGATAGTCGACAAACGGACGCAGCGGCTCTTCGGGTAGCGCCGCGAAGATCAAATCGCGCAGCAGCGCCCCCGGAACGCGCCGCTCGCCATCGGTCCCAATCACCAAACCGCGGTCGGTGGGGCTTCCGGCGTCGGTGACGAGCAGCGGAATGGAGTCGTTCACGACGAACCAGTATTCGAACATAAACGCCGTGCCTGGCCCAAGGCGCACGTCGGCCCCAAGGTCGGAGAGCGTCTGCGTGGGCGGGCCGTAGCGCCCTTCGAGCGCGGCCCGAAGCCGCCACGTCCGCGACGTGTCGATGGGCGTTCGGTAGGTCGTGCCCGCGTACGCCCATCGGGTATGGCGGAACCGGTTGCGAAAGGCCAACCGCCCCGACGGCGGCACATAGTCGACCTTTTCCACCACAAACACCGGCGGCAACGGCTCGATCGCAATCGGAAGGTCGCGGAAGCCAATGAACTGCATCCACGCCTCGGTTTCGGCGTCGGAGATCGGCAGCAACGGGGCATCCACCACACCAATCGCCCCGCCGGTCGCGCCAAACACCCGCGCCAACACCCGCTGCTCGTGCGCCGCCCGGTAGCGGTCGAGCACATTGCCCGTGGCCTGCGGCACAGAACCGCGCTCCACCTGCGGTTGCGCCACAAGCGCCCCGCTCGAATCGCGGGTAAAAACGCTCCGGCCGTTGAGCCGGTCGGCGGGCGTCTGTGCAGACGCGGGGCACGCAGCCAGCAGCGCAGCGGCCGTCGCGGCCAGTCGCCAATTCATCGTCGGGGGCATCGTTCGAGGTCGGAACGTCGGCTTCGTATCGGCGGAGGCGCGACGGGTTTCGAAACGACGAACACCGCACGATCCGTGTTCCGCTCGGCACTCGCCGTTCGTCGCTGCCCCACCGATCAATCGTCCATCGAAAGGACGGCGAGGAAGGCTTCCTGCGGCACCTCGACGCGGCCCACCTGCTTCATCCGCTTCTTGCCTTCTTTCTGCTTTTCCAAGAGCTTACGCTTGCGCGAAATGTCGCCGCCGTAGCACTTGGCCGTCACGTCCTTGCGCATGGCCCGGACGGTCTCGCGGGAGATCACCTTCGTTCCGATGGCCGCTTGGATGGCCACCTCGAACATCTGGCGCGGAATCAGCTCGCGCAGCTTGGCGGTGAGCTTGCGGCCCACCTCGTAGGCCTTGTCGCGGTGAACGATGGTCGAAAACGCGTCCACCGGATCGCCGTTGATCAGGATGTCGAGCTTGACGAGGCTCGACGGGCGGAAGTCGATGAACTCGTAGTCGAAGCTCGCGTAGCCGCGGCTGACGGACTTGAGCTTGTCGTAGAAGTCGAACACAATCTCGGCCAACGGCAACTCGTATTGAAGCTGCACGCGCTCGGGGTCGAGGTACTGGGTATTCGTGTAGACGCCGCGCCGATCTTGGCAGAGCGCCATCAGGTTACCGATGTACTCGGTGGGCGTGATGATGTCGGCCTTGACGTACGGCTCGCGGATCTCGGCGAGGTTGCCCGGCTCGGGCATCTCGCTCGGCGTCTCGATGGTCCGCTCCTCGCCCCGCGTCGTCTTGACGATGTACTTGACGTTCGGGACGGTCGTGATGATGTCGAGGTTGAACTCCCGGTCGAGCCGCTCCTGCACGATCTCCATGTGGAGCAGCCCGAGGAAGCCCACGCGGAAGCCAAACCCGAGCGCCGCGCTCGTCTCCGGCTCGTACGTCAGCGCCGCGTCGTTGAGTTGGAGCTTGTCGAGGCTGGCGCGGAGGTCTTCGAAGGCCTCGGGGTTGGTCGGGTAGACGCCGGAGAACACCATCGGCTTGACGTCGCGGAAGCCGGAGATGGCCTCCGTCGCGCCGTTCCGTGCCGTCGTGATGGTGTCGCCGACCTTCGTGTCGCGCACGTCTTTCACCGAGCCGATCACATAGCCGACCTCGCCCGCCACAAGTTCGTCCACCGGCTCCATGTTCAGCCGCAGCACGCCGATTTCCTCGGCCACATACTCCTTGCCGGTGGCCATAAAGCGGATTTTCTCGCCCTTGCGCAGCGTGCCTTCGAACACGCGGGCGTAGACGATGGAGCCGCGGTAGGTGTTGAACACCGAGTCGAAGATGAGCGCTTGCAGCGGCGCGTCTTTGCTGCCTTTGGGCGCGGGGATGCGCCGGACAACCTCTTCGAGCAACTCGGGCACGCCCTCACCGGTCTTGCCGGAGATGCGAAGAATGGACTCCGCCGGTTCGCCCAGCAGGTCTTCGATGGCCTGCGCCACCACGTCCGGACGTGCACCAGGCAGATCGACCTTGTTCAAGACTGGGATGATCTCCAAGTCGTGGTGCATCGCGAGGTACAGGTTCGAGAGCGTCTGTGCCTCGATGCCTTGGCTGGCATCGACCACGAGGATCGCACCCTCGCACGCCTTGAGCGCCCGCGAGACCTCGTAGGAAAAGTCGACGTGCCCCGGCGTGTCGATGAGGTTGAGCACATAGTCCTCGCCATCGGCCCCGGCGTAGCGCATCCGGATGGCGTGGCTCTTGATCGTGATGCCGCGCTCGCGTTCGAGGTCCATCGAGTCGAGCACCTGATCTTCCATCTCGCGGTGCGAGAGCGTGCCCGTCACCTCGAGCAGCCGGTCGGCAAGGGTGGACTTGCCGTGGTCGATGTGGGCGATGATGCAGAAGTTGCGGATCCGTTCTTGGAGCGGGCGCATAGGACGTCGTTCGGGTACAGTCGAAGAGGAATCGGCGGGATTCCGGATCGTTCCCGCGCCGCCGTGAAGCGTTGAGGCAAAGGGGCGAAGAACCAAACACCCTGTCAGGGCCGGCGACCCTGACAGGGTGCATACAGCGTTCGCCCTCAGTCCGCGACGCGCACCGCGTTGAACCCGCCTTCGACCGTGATGACTCTGATGACTCTGTCGTCAAACGTGGCAGTCGCAAAGTCTTTCATTTGGTAGCGAAAGGTGCCAGCCCGCCCGCCGTCCAGCGTGCCCGTGATGGTGACCGACCCAGCCGTGTTGCCATAGAATGCGGCTCTCGGACGGAAGCTTACCTCGCCTTCGATTCGACTGCCAACGGTTGCATTGAGCAGGTCGTGGCTGTAGATGTTGAAAGGGATGCTGTCGGTGGACATCAGATGTACCACCGGCTCGTTGGTGTAGCCACCGGTTTCCGGGTAGAAGCGTGCGGTTCCGGTATACACCTTGCCGTCGGCGCGGAGGCGGAAGGTGCCGGGCGCGAGGTCGTCGTAGTCGTCGCCCAGCAAATCGCATCCGCCGAGCGCGGCGAGAAGCAGAACGAGTCCGAGCGAGCGTTTCATCGGTGGAGCGGAGTTGAACCGTGGACACGGCGGTGCAAGAAGACTTCAGCAGTACCGTTCACCCCCTTGCGCCCCGGAGCGGAATCAAGCCCATTGCGCACCGGCTCGGTGGTGCTACGGCCCGCCCAAAAGCCGGTTGTAGTCGCTTTGGCGAGCCGGATCTATCGCCATCAGCAGCCCGTAGGCGTCGCTGGCGAGCGGCGAGGCTTGCAGCATCGAAATGAGCTCGCCGGACTTGGTGGTCAGAAACAGATCGAGCGCGTACTGCTTCGTCACTTCGTCAAAGAGGGCTTTGAGGTCGCGCAGCGCGTCCACGGTGGCCACACGGGCAGCCTCGGGATCGTCCACGAAATGGTCCATGGCACCGTAGTGCAGCGTGTAGTACGCCTTGCGGAGCCGGACGTAACGCGGGTCGAGCAGCTGGGTGATGAGCCGCAGGCGGGTGCGCTCGCCGCCGAACGTCGACCAGCCCGTGGCGTTGCTCGACGAGGCAATCTGCGCCACGTCGCGGGCCTTCTGAAAGTGCGCGGTGCCGCCCTGCTCGGCGAAGGTGTCGTAGTCGTAGCCGAGCGCGAGGTAGGCGTAGAAATTGACGACCGAGAGAATAGGATCGAAGCGCGAGAGGTCGAACGTGAGCGGCGTGCCTGCGCTGTAGTCGAACTCCCAGTCGGGGTCGAGCACCTGCAGAATGGTGACTTTTTGCGTCGTGCCGTAGATGGGGCGTCGGGTGGTGAGGCCGTAGCGGGCCTTGAAGCGCGTCTGCCCGACCACTTCGGTGAAGACGACGCGCACCTCGCAGTCGAGGCGTTCGTTGGGTTCGAAGGCGTCTTCCGTCCACCGACGGTCGTTGAGGTAACGCTCCAAATCGCGCCCAAAATCGTCCAAAAACTGCACGTCTTGGCGGTTGAGCTGCTGTTTGTCTACCGTCACGCGGCACAAAAACTCTTGCGCGGCAGCGGGCAGCGGAAGCGCCAGCAGCAGCAGCATGGCAGCAAGGCGGAGGCGTCGCATGGAAAAAAGGGGGCGTCGGACGGATAAAAAACGTCGCCGAGGGCTTCGGTGTTGCCAAAGACGTGCATTTGTGTCCTTCGCGGGTGCATATTGTGCGTTCGGCTTTTCCCTCCTGCGCCTGTGCGACGCCCCGTCTTTCCTTCTCGCTCTGCTGCCGTAACGCTGGCGGCATTGTCGCTCGCGCTGGCCCCTGCGGCAGTGGCCCAAATCGACGCCGTGGGCGTCCAGTCGCCAATGGCATCGGGTGCTCGCAGCCTCGCCCTTGGCGGCGCAGGCGTGGCACTCGGAGGCGACGTTTGGGGCAGCTCCAATCCGGCGGCGTGGAGCACGCTGGCCCAGCGTGAAGTGGCCTTGTATGCCGACCAAGCCTACACGCTGGCCGAACTCCGCACCGGAGCCATTCGGGTGGCGCTGCCCTTCCGCATGGCCACGGTGGCCGCGGGAGCGCAGACGTTCGGCTTCGAGGAATTCCGCATCACGGGTGGGATGATCGGCGCGGCGCGGGCGTTTCGCCTCGGCACCACGCGCCGCGTCCACGCGGGCCTCGCCGCGCACGTGCAAAACCTGAGCTTCGAGAACCACGGCTCGGCCACCGCGGTGTCGGTAGATGCGGGTGTGCTCACCGACGTACTGCCGCGCCTGACCGTGGGCGCACGGGCCAGCAACCTGCTCGGCACGGGGTTCGCCGGCGCACCGCTGCCGCGCCACCTGACCGTCGGGGCGGCGTTCCGGGCCGATCCGCGCCTAACGGTGGTGATGGATCTCGACCAAGAGGTGCGTGAGGAGCTGTCGGTGCGGGCAGGTGTGGAAATCAAGCCGGTACCGATGCTTGCCATACGGGCTGGAGCCGCCAGTGCGCCGCTCCGCCTTGGCGTGGGCGCAGCTGTGCAGGTCAACCGCCTCACCGCCGACCTCGCCGCCAGCATTCACCCCGTCCTTGGCGTCACGCCGGGCCTCGGCCTTTCCGCTCGGTTCTGATGGACGCACGCCTTGCCCTTCGCCGCGCCGCGCTGACGGGTCTGCTCGCCCTTCTGGTGGCTGCCCCCGCCTTCGCCCAAACGCCCGACTCCACCGAGGCGTCGGAAGAGGCCATCCTCGAAACCCTCGGCGAAGACGAAGGCGCGGGCGAAACCGCTGCGCTTGACCTCGAAGACCTGCGGATGCGCCCGCTCGACCTCAACACGGCGAGCGTGGCCGAGTTGTCCGTCATCCCGGTGCTATCGGGGCTTCTGGCCCCGCGCATCGTCGCCTACCGCCAGAGCCACGCAGGCGGCTTCCGGTCGCTGCCGGAGCTTCAGCAAGTCGAAGGCGTGACGGACGAGATCTACGATCAGGCCCGCCCGTTCCTCACGATTGGCACGCAGGTGGCCCAAGGGCGGGAGACCGGCAGCCTGTACCCGCAGATTCCACGCTGGGAATGGGTGCGCAGCAACCTCAAGTTCGAGGGCGTGCAGCGCTACGGACGCCGCCTCGGCACGAGCCGCGCCGAAACGGACAGCGTCTACCTCGGCAGCCCCGACAAGGTCTACACCCGCCTGCGCCTCACCTCCCGCCGCTGGTTCTCGGCCACGCTGACGATGGAGAAGGATGCGGGCGAGCCGTTCCGCCTCGACGCCGCCAACGGCTTCTACGGCTACGACCACATCACCGGCTCGGTGGCGATCAACAACTTCGGGCGGCTTGAACGGGCCGTCGTGGGCGATTTCACGGCGAGCTTTGGGCAAGGTCTACTGCTGTGGCGGGCGGGCGGCTACGGCAAATCCCGCGAGGCCACCCGCGGCGTGGCGCGCTTCGGCAACGGGCTGCAAGCGTTTTCGTCCACCGAAGAAAACCGGTTCTTCCGCGGCGGCGGCGTGGCCGTCCGCATCACCCCGCGCCTCACCCTCACGGCCTTCGGCAGCCTCCGCACCCTCGACGCCACGCTCACGGCCGAGGATTCCACCGACGTGGGCATCGCCACGAGCTTCGGCACCAGCGGCCTGCACCGCACCGACGCCGAGATTGCCCGCAAAGACGCCCTCGGCCAGACGCTCGGCGGCGGCGCGCTCGTGTACCGTTTCCAACGCGCCGAACTGGGCGTGGCGGGCCTCTACAGCGCATTCGACCGCAGCGTCGATCCGGGCACCGATTCCTACCGCCGCTACGCCTTCCGGGGCGACCGCTACGCCGGAGCCTCGGCCTTCGGCCACCTCTACACCGGCCCGGCGCTGTTCTTTGGCGAAGTGGCCGTGGACGACAGCGCGAAGGTGGCGGGCACGGGCGGCGTGCAGATCGGGCTGGGGCGCACCGGCGAGTTTGTGCTGGCCGTCCGCTCGTTCGACAAGGCGTTTGTGAGCCTCAACGGCGAGGCCTTCGGCGAACGTTCGGGCAACCCGGCCAACGAACAGGGCCTCTATGCCGCCACCCGCGTGAACCTTACGCCGACGATGCGGCTCTCGGGTTACGCCGACCTCTACCGCTTTCCGTGGCTGCGCTACGGCGTGGCCCGCCCCACCGCAGGCCTCGACGCGCTCGTGTCGTTCGACCACGCCGTGCGCCGCTACCTGTCGTACTACCTGCTCGTGCGCTCGGAGACGCGGGAAGAAGGGGCATCGTACACCAACGCGCTCGGCCAGGTCTTCGCCACCACCGTGCCCGAAACGCGCGAGTCGGTGCGGCTCCACGGCGAATACGTGTTTTCGCGGCGGCTCACGCTCAAGGCCCGCGTCGAAGCCGCCCGCTTCCGCGCCCAAGGCGAACCGTGGCAGCACGGCTATGTGCTCTACCAAGACGTGCGCGTCGTGCCCGTCACCAACTTGCAGCTGGATTTCCGGCTGGCGCTGTTCAACACCGACGGCTACGACGCCCGCATCTACACCTACGAGAACGACGTTCGCGGAGGCTTCTCCGTGCCTGCGCTCTCCGGCCAAGGCACGCGGATGTACGCGCTGGCACGCTACCTCTTCCTCGACCGCTTTACGCTCGAAGCCCGCGTCTCGCAGACACGGTTTGAGGACGTGACGGAGGTCGGGTCGGGCCTCGACGCCATCCCCGGCAACACCAGCCGCGATGTACGCGTGCAGCTCACCGCCCGGTTCTGACGCCGGCGCGACGGCGATCCGGTGGCGATTCGCCCCAGCGTGAGGGTTTGACGAAGGGCGAAACGCGGAGAACGTCGCTGCATTTCGTCCCGAAACGCCCACCGCCCATGCCTCGCCTCCTGCCGCTCGTCTTCGCCCTCGTCGCGCTCGTTGGATGTCGCACCGACCAAACGTTCGATGTGCAAGGGCGGATCGTGGGATTTGGGCAAGACGGACGAACGGTGATCGTGGCCCACGAAGACATTCCGGGCTTCATGGACGCGATGACGATGCCGTTCAAGACGAAAGACGGCGAGCGCGTCCCGGACAGCCTGTCCGTGGGCGACGCCGTCGCATTCCGGCTCGTTGTCGGCGGCACGGCGTCGTTCATCGAAGCGCTTCACCGCATTCCCGACGACGCCGTCGCCCGGATGCCCGGCGAGCCGCTGCCCGAGGCCGAAGCCCGCGCCACCGGCCCGGTCTTGGCCGTGGGCGATACCGTGGGGCACCTTGCCCTCACCGACCACACCGGGCAGCGCTTCGATTTGGCCGACTACGCAGGAAAGGCCGTCGTGATGGATTTCATCTACACGTCGTGCCCGCTTCCCGACTACTGCCCGCGCCTTTCGGCGATGATGCAGGCGATGCAAGCGCCGCTGGCCGAACGGTTCGGCGACCGCGTGCGGCTCGTCACCGTCTCGTTCGATCCGGCCCGTGACACGCCCGATGTGCTCGCCGCTTACCGCCGTCGCTACACGACATCTCCCGCCGACGCGTGGCGCTTCGCCGCCCCCGACACCTCGGCGTTGGCCGCGATGGCGCACCGCTTCGGGCTGAACCTAAACGCCGGGTCGAGCGGCTCTTGGGATCACACACTCGTGACGATGCTGGTCGGCCCCGACGGCGTGCTGCGCCGGGTATGGCGCACCGCCGACGTAACGCCCGCGGCAATGGCAACGGAGGTGGAGCTTGTCCTGCGCTGAGACGACTTCGTCTCAGTTTGCGACCGAGGCCAGAACCGTCGCGCCGGTTGATCCGGTCAGTTGGAGATCTTGGCGCGGAGCATCCGGCGGCGGTCGTCGAGGCGTTGACGCCAGTAGGACGCATCCACCTCGATGTCGTCCACAAAGTGCGTCCACTCGGTCATCGTCTCGCCCTCGGCAACAGCGAGCACCTGCCCGACTTGCCGTAAAAGCGGCCCAAACGCCGTCGGATACAACGATTCGTGTGTTTCGCAGCCGGTTCCGAGACCGCTCCATGTAGCCACCCGGTGGTCGCCGCAGAGGCGGCAGGTGTGCGAAATCGTCTGATTGGCCAAGGGCGTCGCCAGCGGAAGGGCAAGCGACACTACGGCGGCAGAGCCGCAAGCAAGGCAAAGAGGAGCAGACATCGGCAAGAGATACGGCGTTAGTCTTTCCAGCCACCCAAGCATACAACGCGCCACACTGTATCTCCCAACCGTTTCGTTACAATTCACACGAGAATGATTCCTGCTCCTTTCAACCGGAATGAGCCTGAACGAAAACGGAGCGGCCGCCCGAAGGCAGCCGCTCCGTTGGGCGGAGGGGGAGGGATTCGAACCCTCGATACGGTTTCGCCGCATACTCGTTTTCGAGACGAGCGCCTTCAACCACTCGGCCACCCCTCCAGGAGGAGGCATAGACCTTGAAGGTACATCCGTCGAGGCCAGCTCAGCAAGGGGGCGCGTGTCAAGACCGTGGGAAAGACACACGCACCAGACGCCGCGCAGCATCGCCGTACCTTGCGCCTTGTCCCGCCCTGCCCCTCCGCCGACGTGCCGCGCTTCGCCTCGCTGCTGCCCGCCTCCACCGCTTCGCCCGACGCCACCGAGGCTCTTGGGCAGGCCCTTGCCGCTCGCTTGCACCCGGGCGACATCGTGGCGATCTACGGTGACCTCGGCGCAGGCAAAACCCACCTTACCCGAGGGATCGTCCGTGGCCTCGGCGGCGACCCCGACGACGTGTCCAGCCCCACGTTTGCACTCGTTCAAACCTACCGCGCCCCCGGCTTCGCCGTCCATCACATAGACACCTACCGGCTCGACGGCCCCGACGCCTTCCGCGCGATTGGTGGCGACGACCTGCTCGACGATCCGAGCGCCGTGACCGTTGTGGAATGGCCCGAGCGTATCGCGTCGTTGCTCCCCCTCGAAACGCTCCACCTTGCGCTGCGTCACGGCCCCGGAGACGTGCGCACTCTCGAAGAAACCCATGGCTGAACCAGCCCCTACCCCGCTTGTGGTGCTGCTCGACGACCACACCTTGGCCGACGACCTGTTCGTGCGCAACTACGGGCGTCTTCTCGCAGGCCTACATCGTCCGCTGGTAGTTGTCCATGGCGACGGCAGAGGCGCAGCGCGGGCGTTGGAAGCCGCGACGGTGAACGGCACCCCCGATGCTTCGGCGCAGCAGGTCGCCACTTGGATGCTCAACCGAAAACTGACTGCGGCATGGTCCGACGCCGGGGCGGTCGTGACAGGTCTAAGCGGCGAAGGCCGCTCCGTCTTCCATCTCGAAGCCGACGGCACCTTGACCGTTCGCGACGCCACGTTGCGAGCCTTGGTGTCCCAGCAAGTGCTGCCGCTTGTGGCATCGGTGGCGCACGCGCCCAACGGTGTGCCCGTCTATGCCGCGCCTGCCGAGGCCGTCGCCGCGCTGGCGCAGGCGTGGGGATGGGCCGTGGCTGTGTTCACTCGCCCAGGCACGAAGTTGGAGATGACAACGCTATCCCCCGAAGCCCTTGCCAACTATGCCGACCACCTTGCCGACCCCGAAGCCAACGCACACCTGATAGCACGGCATATACCGATACTCATAACCACACCCCCGGCCCTGCTTGCCCCTGAAAAGCCCCTTGGAACCTGGGTGTGCTTCGATTGAGTGCACAAAAAAGTTGGCAAAGAAGCCTGATTTCGAAACATTCGCCCCTATGGCGGCTTGTTTTCGGCGCTCGTGGGCGAGTAACTTACTCGCTGATGGCTTGAGTGCACGGTGCGCTCCAGCATTCCCTTTCCCCGTTTTTATCACCCGCAAGGGGCCTAATCCCATGTCCAGGCACAACAAACTCAAGTCGTTCGTGGACGACCTCGAAAAGGACTTCACCGCCTTCTACGAGAAGGGCAACAAAGCCGCCGGTACGCGCGTCCGCAAGGCCATGCAAGACCTCAAGGCGATGGCGCAGGACATCCGCGCCGAAGTTCAGTCCAAGAAGAGCGAAGGCTAATGTTGACTGCACATGCGTCCGGGGGGAGCGGCACACGGCTGCTCCCCCCGCCGTATTTTTGGATAATGCTTGCTTCTTTGTGGGCATCGATCCTCGTGGCCACGTCGGCAACTGCGCAAACCCCCGACGTCATCGCCACCGATGCCCTCAATGCCGACTCGCTACGGCGTGCCGACAGCCTTGACGCGGCTCGGCGGGCGGCCATCCGCCCACCCGACACCGTTCGGGCACGGCCTATTGGCCGCATCTTCGCCCGCTCTGCCGCCTCTGCGCACTCCGATAGCCTGCTGGGCTGGACCAAAGCGCTCGTCGTCAGCCTGAACGCAGCACAGGCGGCCTACGACAACTGGGTCCCTGGCGGCCAGAACACGCTCGCGGCCACCCTCCGCCTCGATGGGCAGTTTGAACACGCCGGGCGCGTGTGGGACGCGCTCTATACCGCCCGGCTCGGCTACGGCGTTGTTCGCCTCGACACGCTTGCCCTGCGCAAAGCCGAGGATGAAATCCGCCTCGAAGGCACATGGCGCTACCTTGCGCCCTCTGCGTTCGGAGACCTGCAGCCCACCCTCGCTGCCCGCTTTCGAAGCCAGTTTGCACCGGGCTATGCCTACACCTCCAACCCGTTCAAGGACGGGCGGACGCTGCCGGTCAAGGTGTCGGACTTCTTCGCGCCGGCGGAGCTTAGCCAGTCCGCAGGTCTCACCTACGACGGCGGATGGATCAAACAACGGGCTGGCTTTGGGCTGCGCCAGACCATCGTGACGCTGCCCTCGTACCGCATCCTCTACGGCCTCGACGACGACCAGCTCGTTCGCTTCGACGCCGGTTTCGAGGCCCGCACCGACGTGGAACGCACGCTGATGGAAAACGTCGTGCTGCGCTCGTCGCTGAGCCTGTTCGCGCCCGTTGTGCCCGCCCGCCGCCCCGACGCGACGTGGGAAAACCGCTTGGCGATGCGCGTGAACCGCTGGCTACAAGCCAACGTGGAGGCCGTCGCCGTGTACGACATCACCCGCAGCAAGCGCGTGCAGCTGCGTGAGGCGTTTACCCTCGGCCTGACAATGCACGTGTGGTGACGCGGCCTGCGCGTGCGTATCGTTTGGACATCTCCGCTGCCGCCATCCGACCGCTCCGCCGCCACGCCCTGCCGCTGATCCTCGGCGCTGCCGCCGTGGCCCTCTGGCCCGTGCCGGTGTTTCAGGTGCTGCACGCGGAATCCAGCGCCGCCGTCGCCGCCGTGGCCTTCTTCGCCGCCGGCACGCTCGCGCTCGGCGCATTCGCCCGAGGCGAGCCGTTCGGCGCGGTGCTTCGCCGGAGCCTTGTGGCGCTCGTCGTGCCGCTCGTGCTGCTCACCGTCAGCCTCGCGTGGGCACCAAACGCAGGCTACCTGCTCGGTCTGACGCTGTTCGTCACGATGACCGTTCCGTCGGTCGTGCTGGCCGTCGCGCTCGCGTGGGCGCTCGCCGGGTGGACGCGGCTGCGTCGCAAGCGCCTCGTCTTCGCGCTCGTCGGCCTCGGTTGGGCACTCGGTGGAGTCGTCTACGACCTCGGCTTCCACCCGCAGTTCTACACCTACAGCCCGGTGTTCGGCGGCGTCTTCGGGCCGATCTACGACGAAGCGCTCAACCTCCGACCCGGCTTTTTCGTCGTCCGGGCGCTGGCGCTCGTGTGGGCCGCGCTGTTTCTGCTGCTCGGACACGTTGCGCGCGGCGACCGACGCGCCCATCGCCCGGCGCTCGCCGTCGCCGCTGTACTCGCGCTGGCCTACACGTTCTCCGGACGCCTCGGCTTCACCACGTCGCACGCCGATCTCGCCCGCGCCCTCGGCGGTCGTCTCCAGACGCCGCACTTCGACCTGTATTTCGACCGCTCGATGTCCGAGGCCGACGCGCGCCGCCTCGCCCTCGACCACGAATACCGCTTCGCGTGGCTGGCCGACACGCTCGGCACCGCGCCCACCGTGCGCATCCGTTCGTACGTCTACCCCAGCGCCAGCGCCAAGGGCCGCCTCACCGGAGCCGCCACCACGAGCGTGGCGCCCGTGTGGCTGGCGCGCCCGCAAACGCACATCGCCGCCGAGCACTTCGACCACGTTTTCGGCCACGAACTCGTCCACGCCTTCTCGCGGGAGTTCGGCCTGCCCGTCGTCCACGCCTCGCGGTACGTCGGCCTGATCGAAGGCCTCGCCGTCGCGTTCGAGCCACCCGACGGGCTGCCGTCGGCGGAGGATCAGGTGTCGAGCCGCATGACCGTGCAAGCCGACACCGCCCTCGGCCATCGCCTCGCCGCCACCCTTGGCGCGGGCGCATTCTGGTCGGGGCGCGGGGCCGTCTCCTACACCACCACCGGCGCGTTCGTGGGCTGGCTCACACGCACCTTCGACGCCGAGCGCGTACGCCGCGTGTACGCACGGGGCGATTTCGAGCGGGTGTTGGGGGAAGATGGGGCCACGCTCGGCATGCGGTGGCAAGGATGGCTTCGGGATAGCCTGCGCGTGGTGAGCGTCGGTGCCGGCCCGCTCGTCGAAACCCGCTTTTCCGCGCCGTCGCTGTTCGAAAAGCCCAGCCCACACCACGTCCCTCGGCCCGTCCGGATCGCCCAGAAAGCCGCCACAACCGCCGCCGGTGGCGACACCACCGCCGCCCTCGACCTCGCCCGACGCGCCCTCGACCAAGACAGCACCCTCGCCTCGGCCCTCGACCTGTGGGCGCGCCTGACCCTTGCCACCGGCGGCGACGCTCGCGCCGTCTCCCAACGCCTCGAACGCGCCCGACACCCTGCGCTCGCCGTGCGCCTCGCCGACGCCCTCGCCGCCAGCGGCGACGCCGACCGCGCGCGCGACCTCTACGACCGGCTTCGCACTCGCACGCCCGTCTACGACCGCAATGCCACGGCCCTGCTCTGGCTTCGACGGTTCCTCGCCGACCGCCCCGACGCCGTCCGTGCCGCCCTTCGCGCCGTCCCCAACACCGACCGCTTCGATGCCGCCCCGTCGGACACCGTCGCCGTCGCCCTTGCCGTCACCCAAGGCTTTCGCGCCAACCGTCCCGGCCCCGACGCGTGGCCGCTGCCGCACGACCGGCCAGGCCTCGCCCGCCGCCTCGACGCCACCCGCATCCTCTGGGCCGCCGACGCCGCGTGGCACACCGACCGCTTCGCCGACGCCGACCGCCTCGACCGCCAAGCCGCGGCGGTCTTCGACGCCCTTGGCGACCGCGACGCCGCCGCGATGGCCCGCGACCGCGCCGCCCGCGCCCGATTTGCCGCCGCCTATGCCAACGGCTGGCCCGTTTGGGCCTCGACGGCGAACGAATCGACGCCGAGGCGTCCGGCGGGGTCTCGGATTCCGTAGGTTCGTTCCGTCTTTCACTCCACCGATGCGCCGCGCCCCGTTCGTTTTCCTGCTGGCCGTATTGCCCGCGTGCGTCTCCACCGACGAAGTGGCCAACCGCCCGAGCGCTCCGTCGTCGACCAACGCCCCGCAAGGCCCCGCGCCCGGAATGCTTCGCCGCGACAGCGACCGCGTGGGCGGCGTGCAGGTGTTCGCAGGGGGCGTCGAAACCGCGCTGCCCGTCATCCGCCTCGACGGCTCGCCAGGCCTCACACTCGCCTTCGATCTGCTCGACACCGAGCCGCGCCCGCTTTCGGTCTGGTACTACCTCACCGACCGCGAGGGCCGCATCAACCCCAACTCCAGCCTGCTCATCGAGGGCTTCGAGCGCGACGATTTGCTCGCACCGCAACCGTCGCGGGGGACGCGCCCGCCCTACGTCCACTACGAAGCCGCATTGCCCACCACCAGCACCCGCCTCACCACGAGCGGGCGGTACCTGATGCGTGTTACCGAGTTGGGCGACGAGCGCGCGCCGCTGTTTGAACGCACGTTCTTCGTGGCAGAAAACGACGTCGACGCCGAGGCGTCGGGCGAAGAGGTGTACGAGGGCGGGCGGACGACCTCGCTGCTGCCGTCGGTGCGGGTGAAGACCACCGGCCTCGCTGCCGACCCGTTTTACTACGCCGCCTGCTTCGCGCAAGACGGACACCTCGAAGCGTGGCGTTGTGTCGACCGGCCGCTGCTCATCCAACCCGAGGCGATGACGTTCCAACTGCCGCCCTCGCTCGCCTTCGCCCGCGACAACGCCACCCACTTCCTCGACCTCACGACGCTGCGCAGCAGCACCGATGTCGAGCGCGTCGATGTCGATACGCCCGTGCCTGCCGTCCGGATCGCCCCCGACCAACCCGCCTTCCCCGACCTCACCTTCCCCAACCTGTACGCCCAGCCGGTGCTGCGTACCGTGCCGGTGGCAGGTGACCCCGGCACCAGCTCGGACTATGTGGACGTGACGTTCCAGATGACCCCGCCCGGCGACGCGCCGCTGACCGACGCCTACCTCACCGGCTCCTTCGTCGGTTGGCGCGACCGGGCCATCCCGATGACGTGGAACCCCGATACGCGCCGCTACACCGCGCTTGTCCGGCTCAAACAAGGGCAGTACGAATACCGCTACACCTCGTCGGATCCCCGCTTCCAGCGTTTGGTCGCCAATGCGCTGAGTCGCCTGCGGAGCCGGTACACGTCGTTTGTCTTCTACCGAGACGCCCGTCGGTTGGCCGACCGGCTGCTGGCCGTCCGTTCGTTTACGCCTTCGTGAGCGACCTCAGCCCCGCCGCCGCTGCCATTCGCGCGCACACCCGTCGCCGGTTCATCTGGCGCAACGGCGTTGTGCGGTTCGCCCTGCCCGTGGGCTTCTTCTCCACGTTGGGCACGCAGCTTCTGCGCTGGACGGGGCTGGTGCGGCAGGAGACGGTGGTCGACTTCCTCGTGTGGCTGCTCCGCGAGCGCCCGCTGTGGGGCGTGGTGGGATGGCTGGTGTACGTTGCGATGTGGATGCTCGGCGGCCTCGTGATGGGCGTGTACCTGTGGCGACGCACGCAGCGACGCATCCGCCGCGATTAGGAGCGCCGTTCCCGCAGCGCCCGCCCGACCACGAGGCTCACCGTCAGCCACGACAGGCCCAGCACCCAGCCGCCGAGCACGTCGCTCACCCAGTGGACGCTCAGCCCGATCCGGCTGATGCCGACGACCAGCGGCACCAGCGCCAGCAGCACCCCAAGCGCCCGCCAGCGCTCCGGAAGCCGCGTCAATACCAGCCACGCCGCGAAGCCGTAGAGCAGCATCGAGCCGGTGGCGTGACCGCTGGGGAAGGAGTAGCCCGGCGCATCGTAGGGGTTTACGGGCCGAGGGCGCGCAAACGACGTCTTCAGCGCGAGGAGCCAGAAGGCCCCTCCCCCCATTGCCAGCGCCAGCGCCGCCACGTCCGGCCCCTTCCGCCGCCACGCCAGCACCGCCGCCAGCGCCAGCGTAAGCACGGCGAGCACCGCCGGATCGCCGAGGTGCGTGACGAGCCGCAGGAACGCCACCGCCGGTGCGGGAAGCCGCTGCACGGCCGCGTTGACCTGCCGGTCGAGGGTGAGCAGTTCGCTCGTACGCTGCCAGTTTTCCGCCACCTCGGCGAACGTCCAGACGCCCACCAACCCGACGACCGCCACCAGCGTGAGCGCTGCGCCGGTGGGCCGCGCCCACGACGCACGCGCCGCCAGCTTCTGCCACGCCCTCGGGTAGCGCGCCGCCAGCGCGTCTTCGAGGCCATGCAGCCGTTGCCCCCACGCGCCGCGCCGTTCAAGCGCCAGCCAGCCCAGCAGCCCAAAGCTCAGAATCGCGAGCAGCGCCAAGCCCAGCGCCACCGACGACATGCCGGTATCCATAGACAATCGAAGGAGAGAGAACGGGAACAGGTCACGACGGATAGGTTCCGAGACGCGAAGCGCATTTTCCTCCCGCTTGACACACCGTCCGTGCAGCGTCCCTATCTTGACGCGACTGTTCTTTCACCCGTGCCGCAGGTGGCCCCGTTTCGACGGGGCTGAAAAGGGAAGCCGGACGAGCCGGCGCTGACCCCGCAACTGTGTGCCGCCGCTCGGCGCTTCGGTGCCGACGATTGCCTTCGGCGACGACGCCGTGCGCCACTCCCTCGGGGGGAAGATGCACGGCCAGCCGTGGGCAGCGTTTCCCTTTCGGAAGGCGCGGTAAGCCAGGAGACCTGCCTGCGTGCGCTTTTTCCGCCGTGCCTCCGGGATCTGGGGCGAGCGGGCATCCCTGCACTCCGCGTCTTTTGCCGCGTCCGTGCGTCCGTGCCCGTCCTCGCTTTACATCGAGGCCGGGTTTTTTGATGCCCCTTCGCTATCTCCCGCTCCTGCTGCTCGCAGCCACTCCGGTGGCCGCGCAACGCCCCGACACCCTCGCCGAAACCGTCGTGACCGCCCGGCACGGCCTGTCGGAGGCGACGCTCGGCACCGCCTCGGTCGCGGTCGTTCCGATGGACGGCGCGGTCTCGGTGGCCGACGCGCTTGGGCGTGGCACGACGGTGTTCGTCCGCCCACTCGGCCTTACCGGCTTGGCGTCGATGAGCGTGCGCGGCACCGGGTCCAGCCAAACCGCCGTGCTGCTCGACGGCCTGCGCCTCACCGATCCGCAACTGGGCCAACTCGACCTGCGTCTGCTGCCCGCCGCCCTGCTCGGCGGGGCACGGCTTGTCTCGGGAAGCGGCTCGGCCTTCGACGGGTCGGACGCGATGGGCGGGACGCTCCTGCTGGCGTCGCGCACCGGCATCGGCGTGGGCGGGGCCGTCGAAGCGGGGTCGTTCGGGACGTTCCGCGCCGATGCACACGGCGGTGTTTCGTCCAGACGGTTCGTCGTCAACGCCGCCGCGAGCGCCGAATCCATCCGGGGCGACTTCCCCTACCCCGATCCCGTCTACCAAACGACCGCCCGCCGCGAAGGCGCAGACCTGCGCCTCGCCTCGCTGCTCGTCCGTGCCACCACGCCGCGCACCGCGCTCGGGCTGTGGCTGGCCGCTGCCGACCGGGGTCTTGCGCCGAGTGCCGGGACGCCCGCGACCGACGAACGTCAAACCGACGGCCTCGCCCGCGTTTGGACGGCCCACACCCGGCCTGCCCGAAACGGATCGCTGCGTCTGGCCGGATACGCCCACGCCAGCCGCCTGCGCTACACCCATCCCGGCCTGTCCATCGACGACACCGGCCGCACGCAGACGCTCGGCGGCGAGGTGGAGCGCACATGGGTGTTGTCCCGAGGTTGGGAGGAGGAGCCGCTGGCCGAAGCCGGCCTCGGCGTGGCCGCCAGCACCGCCCGCGCCACCCACCCCAGCCTCGCCGACGACGCCCGCGAGCACGCCCTCGCCGCCTTTGCCCACGCCACGCAGCAGCGCGGACGGTGGACGCTCGCGCCCGCGTTGCGCCTCGACGTGTACCTGCGGGAGCCGAAGCCGATGGCCGCCACCAGCCCACGCTTGGGCCTGCGCTACGCCATCGGCGGAGGGTTCGCCGCCCGCACCTCCGTCGCCGCCGCCTTCCGCGCCCCCACGCTCAACGATCGGTTCTGGAACGGGGCAGGTCGCCCCGACCTACGTCCCGAGCGCGCCCGCCTGGCCGAACTGGGCGTGACGTTCGACCGGCGCACCGGCGTGGAGACGTGGCACGGCGAGGCGACGGCGTTTGCCCACAGCCTGCGCGATCAAATCGTGTGGACGCCCGACGTCACCGGACGATTCCGCCCCGAAAACATCCTGCGCACCCGCACCGTCGGGATCGAGGCCGGCGGACGGTGGGCGCTGCGCGACGACTTCGGACGTCCGGAGGTGGACGCCTCGCTCGCCGTCACCCACGCCGTCGACCGCTCCGATTCGTCGTCGCCGACGTACGGACGCCAGCTGCGCTATGTGCCTCGCGTCGTGGCCCGCGCCGGGGCGCGGGTGTCGCCGGGACGGTTCGCGTTCGACCTGAACGCCCGCTACGTCGGGACGCGCTTCGCCACCGCCGACGAGTCGCAAGCGCTCGCGCCCGCGCTGACCGTCGACGCCGCCGCGTCGGTGCGGGCGGGCGCGCTGCGCCTCGGCCTTCGTCTCGACAACCTGCTCGACACACGCTATCACCTGCTCGACGGCTACCCGATGCCGGGCCGGGCCGTCTACATACGCCTCGGCTTCGGCGCGCCCTGATGCGCACCGGCGAAGCGGAGATGCCCTGCGAGGGCGTCTCCACGGGGCCATTCCATCTAACACCTACACATCCTCCAACGTCTAATGCGTCCTCTCCGCACCACCCCTGCCCTGCTGCTGGCCTTGACCGTCGCCGCGTGCGACACCAACGACCCGAGCGATCCGGCCGTCTCCGGCGTCGTCGTCGTCAACCAAGGCAACTTCTCGCAAGGCAACGGCAGTCTCTCCACCTACGACCCCGAGGCCCGCACGGCGGTGGCCGCCGCCGTCACCGGATTCGCCTCCACGCTCCAAAGCGCGCTTGCGACGAGCAACCGACTGTACGTGACCGCCGACAAGGCCGGACGCCTCGACCGCTTCCTCGCCTCGTCGCTGGCCCGCGACGGCGCGGCGCTCGGCGAACTCCGCTCGGCGCGGTACGCCGCCGCCGGCAACGCCCGCCTGTACGTCACGGCCGTTACCGACACGCTCGGCGGGTTCTCGGGCGGGTCGGTGAACGTGCTCGACGCCGCCGCCACCCGCATCGTCAAGCGCATCCTCCTGCCGATGGCCGCCGAGGGCGTGGCCGTCTCCAGCGGCAAGGCGTTCGTGGCGCTGCACGGCTTCGGGGCCGGGCGCGACGTCGCGGTGATCCAAAACGACACCCTCGCCACCACACTCACCGGCGTCTGCGACGGCCCGCGCAGCCTCTTCGCCGACGGCGACGGCGACGTGAACGTGCTCTGCACCGGCACGACGACCTACGACGCCAACTACAACGTGACCGGGCAGACGAACGGCAGCGTCGTGGTGATCGACGGCACGACCGGCACGGTGAAGGCTCGCGCCGACCTCGGCGCACCCGCTGGGGCCACCAACAGCGGCCAAGACGGCTACCTCGACCGAACCAACGACGCGCTGTACGTCGTGGTGGGCCGCACCGTCCGCGTGTTCAACACCGACGCCAACACGCTGTCCGCCACGCCCGTGGCAACGACGGCGCAGGACATCGGAGCCGTCGCCTACGACGCCGACCGCAAGCAGCTGCATGTGGCGCTGTATCCGTCGTCCAACCCGTTCACCGCCGCCGGAAGCGTTGCCGTCTACGACCTGTCGCGAAGCCCCGCCATCGTGGAGGCGACCTACACCGTCGGCATCGCGCCCACGTTCATCGCCTTCCGGTAACCATCTCACGGGGGTCATTTGCCGAAGGATGATGCGTATCGACCGTTGCGTGTGTTTTGACGTGCCGTTCGCCGAACTGGCCGTCGTCGCCGCCGAAACGGGCGCGTCGTCGGTGGAGGCGTTGCAGGCGCACCGGCGGTTTGGTCAGAAGTGCGGGCTGTGCCGCCCGTACGTCCGGCGGATGCTGCGCACGGGCGAGGTCGTCTTCCGCGAGGTGGTGGCGGACGGCGCGTAAGGCCGCCCGGCGCGGTTGCTGCGAATCGCAACGCCCGCCAAGACCGGCCTTTTACGGCAGCAAGGGCCGATTGCGGTCGGTTCGGACCCAAGATGTGACCGGCGTGTAACGCACGCAACGCAGCGGCGAGTGTGGCGTATACTTGTTCAAACAACCATTTCCACCATGGCACGCGTTCACGGCCTCCACCACATCACCGGCATCGCCGGGCCGGCCTCCGAAAACCACCGCTTCTACACCGACACGCTCGGCATGCGGATGGTGAAGCGGTCGGTCAACCAAGACGACCCCAAAACCTACCACCTCTTCTACGCCGACGCCAACGGCTCGCCCGGCACCGACCTCACGTTCTTTCCGTGGGCCGAGATGGCCCCGGCGCGCCCCGGCCACGGGGTGACGAGCGAGACGCTGCTGGCCGTCCCGACCGGCAGCCTCGGCTTCTGGGCCGACCGCCTCGCCGCGCACGGCGTCGTTCCCGACCCCATCGAGACGCGTTTTGGCGAGCAGGTGCTGCCCTTCGCCGACCCGCACGGGCTGCGCCTTGCCCTGGCCGAAACGTCCGACCCGCGCAACGGCGTGCCGTGGGACGGCAGCCCCGTCCCCGCCGAGCACCAGATCCTCGGGTTGCACGGCGCGCGCTTCCCCGTCGCCCGGCGCGGCCCCACCGATGCGTTCCTCACCGGCGTCTTCCAGCTCACCGACTTCGGCGAGGAGAACGGCTGGCGGCGCTACGGCCTGCCCCGCGAATACGGCCTTGACGGAGCGGCGTCGGGGACGTGGGTGGACGTGGCCGAGCGGCCCGACCTGCCGCGCGGTGCGTGGGGCACGGGCACCATCCACCACATCGCGTGGCGCGTCGACGACGAGGCCGAGGAGCGCGACACCCGCGAGGCCGTCGAGCAAGTCGGCCTGCGCCCCACGCCCGTCATCGATCGGTTCTGGTTCCGTTCGGTCTACTTCAAGGAGCCGGGCGGGGTGCTCTTCGAACTCGCCACCGACGGCCCCGGCTTCGGCGTCGACGAGGCGATGGAGACGCTCGGCGAGGCGCTCGTGCTGCCGCCGTGGCTGGAGCCGTACCGCGACGAGATCGAGGCGGGCCTTCCGACGCTGGACGACTGACGATGGTTGAGGGGGGGACGCTCGCCTGTCGGCCCGCTGTTGTCAGATACCTTCGAAGCGTATCTGGCAACAGCGGCCGTAGAACCGGAAGTACGCGAAGCGACGAGCGCTCCCTTCCCACGATCCCCAGCGAGGCGAGCGCCCTCTCATAGCCGCTTTTCGAAGCGCAGGCGGTAATCGTGGTACGTCGTGTTGAAGTCCGCCCGCACAAGCCGAAAGCCTTCGGTCAGCGCCATCACCGACATGCCGGGGTGGCGGTTGGGGAAGGTGTCGAACGCGAAGATCTGGTACTCCTCCTGCTTGACTGCGTCGAGCATCGCCAGCAACAGCCGCCGTGCCACACCGTACCGCCGGTACGTCGGGAGAACGCCCCCTTTGGCCGAATAGAACGCCTGCCGATTCTCGCGGTAGCCGATCTTGAAGCCGCACGGCACATCGCCCGCGTACGCCACGAGCATCATCAGGCCTTCGCGGTCGAACGTGTTGATGACGCGCTCCTCGGAGAAGATCGTCCGGTTGAGATGGCGGATCACGTCGAGCGCCTCAAAACCGACCCGTTCGATGCGCAGCGGCGACGGCGGCGGCAAAAGTGGCGGAACGGCAGCATCGAAGGTCATTGCCAGCGGAAGGAAAGGGCAGCGGCCAAGGTACAACCGCACCGGCCTTATCCCGCTACGGCCCGCAACCCAGCCTCGAACGGCGGGCGAACGATTCCGCGCTCGGTCACGATGGCCGAAATCAGCGCGGCGGGCGTCACGTCGAACGCCGGATTGTAGACGTTGACGGTCTCCGGCGCGGTTTGCCGCCCGAAACCGTGGGTGATTTCGCGGGCCGACCGTTCTTCAATCTCGATGGCGTCGCCCGTGGGGGTCATGGGATCGACGGTGGAGACGGGGGCGGAGACGTAGAACGGAATGCCGTGGGCGCGGGCAAGCACGGCGAGGCCGTAGGTGCCAATCTTGTTGGCGGTGTCGCCGTTGGCGGCAATGCGGTCGGCCCCGACGAAAACGGCGTCCACACGGCCTTGCTTCATCACGAATGCGGCCATCGAATCGGTGATGAGCGTCACGTCGACGCCCGCCTTTTCGAGTTCCCACGCCGTGATGCGTGCGCCTTGCAGCAGCGGGCGCGTCTCGCAAGCGAAGGCTTTGAGGTCGAGGCCGCGCTCGGCGGCGATGAGCAGCGGGGCGATGGCCGTGCCGTAGCCGGAGGTGGCCACGCCGCCGGTGTGGCAGATGGTCATCACCGTCGCGCCGTCTTGGAGCAGGCTCAGGCCGTGCGTGCCGAGGGCGATGCCCGCGTCTTGGTCTTCGGCGAACATCCGGTCGGCCTCGGCCTTCAGGTGCGCGTGCAGCGCGTCGGCGTCGTCCGGGCCAGATTCGACAGACTCCGCCATCCGGTCGAGCGCCCAGAACAGGTTGACGGCGGTCGGGCGGGTGGTACGCAGCGCGGCGATGGCGTCGCGGGCGGCGGCCTTAGGGTCGGACGCGCCGCGCAAGGCGAGCAGCACGCCGTAGGCCGCCGCGTGGCCGATGGCCGGAGCGCCGCGCACGCGCAGGCTGCGGATGGCCTCGGCCATCGCGTCCACGGTGCCGAGCGGCAGCCAGACCTCGCGTACGGGCAGTTCGGTTTGGTCGAGCAGGTGGACGACGCGGGCGTCGGCGTCGTAGCGCAGCGGGACGATCATCGGAAATGGGCGGGGTACGCCGCATCAAACGCCGCCCATGCCCGTTGCGATTCCTCAGCCCTCGGGCCACGACGTGGGGGTCGGGTGCAGCATTTGCTGCCAGGCCGCGTCCACGCCCTGCGTCCACGAACAGGCATCTTGGTCGGCAATCAAGACCCGGTCGCCCGGCATGCTTGCAGGATCCACCTCACGAGCCTTCTCCAGCGCCCTACGAACCTCACGCCGGAGCGTTTGTGCGTCGAACACATAGCGACGCGGCGTGTCGTACGGAATCTCCCACACGACGTGCGATGGGTCGGCGCTGACCCGTACGGCTTCAAACAGCCCCGAACAGCCTGGAATGCCGCATCCGCACGTCATCGGCCAAGCCAATCCCGTGCTGAACGCAGCCCGCACCAATTCAACCACGTCCAAACAGTAATATCCATGCGTCCCACGCAACAGCGACTCGCCGTCCACCCATGCTTGCCGGAGACGATGGTCGAGCCGAAGCGTATGGAGGGCCGGTGCGCTCATTCCTCGCTGGGACGGACGAAGCGCGGTTGCTGGAGGATGAGCCGGGCGGAGATGCGGTGCGTCTGGCCAAGCTCGGAGGCGAGACCCGCGAAGTCGCCGAAGCCGTAGTCCAGCGAGAACTGTTGGAGCGTAAGCCCTGCGCCCAGCACGGGCGAGAACGACACGCCGGAGCCGTCGGAGCCGGGTTCGATGCGGTTCAGGCCGGCCCGAAACGCCACGACGCCCTTGTACGACACTTCGGTGCCGAGGCGCGGGTGGAAGCTCATCCCGCCCGTATTGAAGGCGTAGCGGTCGGCCCCGTCGAAGGCGAGGTCGAGGTCGGCCCCCAACGTCACGCCGATGTCTTGGGTGAGCGGCAGGTCGTAGCCCGCGCCCAAACGGGCGACGGGCGGAACGATGAACGTGCCGCCTTCGGGAAGGGCTTGGCCGAACGTCTCTTCGAAGGTGTACGGCTGGCCGGTGTCGGGGTTGGTGGCCGTGTTGGTGTTGAACGCTTCCTCGTTGACCGTCCACCCCTGAAACATCCCGGTGATGTCTTGAAGGTTGACTCCAAGGCGGACGCGCCCGAGGCGATACGTCGCGCCGAGGTCGGCGGAGTAGCCCCACGCCTGCGCGAAGTCGCCGATGGAGCGGCGCACGAGCTTGCCGGTGACGCCCACCGACAGGTTCGGGCGCAGTTGGCGGGCGTAGGTGACGAAGAACGCTTGGTCGGCGGCGTCGAACGTCTTGGTAAACGACTCGTAGTTGGGCTTCGGCTGGTCGCGCTCGGTGTCCCACGCGTCGAGCGTGTTGACGATGCCGTTGACGCCCGAGCGGAAGTACGAGAGGCCGAGCGTGGAACGGTGCGAGAGCGGATACGAGGCGGCGGCGTAGTCGAACGACACCGCCCCGGCGAAGCGTTCGGCGTGCAGGTAGGCCAACTCCGGGTACTGCGTGCCGCTAAGGCCCGCAGCGTTCCAGTAGCCCGCGCTCACGTCGTTGGTGACGGCCACGCCCGCGCCCATGCCGAGCGCCCGCCCGCCTGCCCCACCGGCAAGAAAATCCGCGCCGTACTTGGCCAGTTTCTGCGCCGACGCCGGGGACGCTGCCACGCCAAGGGCGATCAAAGTGGAAACAAAAAGACGACGCATCGCTGCCAGAGAAGAGAGAGGCTGGAGAAGATACCGCCGGGAAGTCGTGCAAAACACGAGACTTGCCGAAAGGTTCAGACGAAAAGAGCGGCGTAACGATCGGGCAGCGGCGGGCGGAAAGAGCGACGTGGTGAAGATAGGGATCGGCCGCGCTGTTGGGCAGGGCAAATCGGGATACAGGGCGGCACCGTCGGCCAACGCCCGGTTCCCCCGAACGTTCGGCGCGGGACCGGAGCGCGGCCCAAGATCGAACCTCGTAGGGAGACGCCCCGTTGGGGCGTCTCTACGGTTTACGCTTCACTCTCCTTGTCCCTTCCCCGCCTCACCCTCGCCCCCGGCAAAGACCGCCCGCTGCGCAGCGGCTACCCGTGGGTGTTCGCCGGCCAGATTGCCCGCGTGGACGGCTCGCCGAAAACCGGCGACGTCGTCGCGCTCGCCGATGCCCACGGCGAACCGCTCGGCCTCGGCTTCTTCCACGAAACGAGCCTCGTCGCCTTCCGACTGCTCACCCGCGACATCGCCGCGACCATCGACGCCGCGTTCTTTCGCCGCCGTCTTAAACGTGCGCTCGCGCTCCGGCAGCGCTACTTCGGCCTCGACGCCTCGCACTACCGCCTCGCCTACGCCGAGGCCGACGGCCTGCCCGGCACGATCATCGACCGCTACGGCGACGTCCTCACCGTCTCGACGCACAGCGCGGGCATGGACGCCCGGCAGGGCTGGATGGTCGACGCACTCGTCGATCTGGTGCAGCCGCGGGCCGTCGTGGAGCGCAACGACGGTGCACTCCGCAAGAAGGACGGCTTGGAGGAACGCGCGGGCCTTCTCTACGGCATGTACGACGGCCCCATCCGCTTCGACGAGCACGGCGTGACGTACGAGGTGGACGTGCTCGGCGGCCTCAAAACCGGATTCTTCCTCGACCAGCGCCTCAACCGCTGGGAGGTCCGGAAGTGGGCCAGCGGCCAGCGCGTACTCGACGTGTTTTGCGCCGACGGCGGCTTTGGGCTGCACGCGGCTGCGGGCGGCGCGGCGGCGGTGCACTTCCTCGACAGCTCGCAGGCGGCGCTCGACCGCGCCCGCGCCAACGCCGTCGCCTCGGGCCTCGATGGCGTGCCGATGACGTTCGAGCGCGCCGACGCGGTGGTGCGCCTCGGCCAGATGGCAAAAGAGGGCCAGCGCCACGACCTCGTGGTGCTCGATCCGCCCGCCTTCGCCCGCTCGAAGAAGCACCGCGACACGGCGCTCCGCGCCTACCAGCGCATCAACATCTCCGGGATGCAGCTTTTGGAAGACGGCGGGCTGCTCGCCACGGCGTCGTGCTCCGGGGCCATCACGCCGCAAGATTTCCGCGACGTGGTGGCGTATTCGGCGCACCGTGCGGGCGTGCGCCTGACGCTGCTGCACGAGGCCGGCCACGCGCCCGATCACCCCGTGCTGGAGGCGATGCCGGAGACGCGCTACCTCAAATTCCTGCTGTTTCGCGTGGAGCGGTAGACCGAAAGGCATACTTGGATACGTTGAAGAGCAAAAGGTGACGTGCATAGCCCGCGCACACCCATTCGTACCTTGCTCTTCCGCCTGCCCTGCCGATGACGCCCGTCCGAAACACCTCCGCCGTCCTGCTCAGCGTGGCGCTGCATGTGCTGGCGCTGCTCGTCGTTGTGCCTGGGATTGCCCGCCTTGTGCCCAATCCGTCGCCTGCACCGCCGTCGCGCCCGCTGGATTCGCTGATTGCGGTGGATCTGACCCCGCCACCCGCGCCGAAACCCGTACCTGTGCCTCGGCCAGCGCCTTCGGGTGCCTCCCTCAACGCCCCAGAAGGCCGACGCGCACCGGCGCGAACGCCCGGCGGAGAGGCCGCCCCCGCACCCACGCCACGCCGAACGACCACGCCCAAGCCGGTCGAACGCGCCGCGCCGCCGCGCCGGGTGGAGCCGCGTCCCAAAGCCGACACGCCGCCGCGCACGCCGCGGCCCACTCCGACGCCTCCCAACCCTACGCCCGCGCCCAAGCCACGCACGACGACGCCTACCACCCCCGCGCCGCCCAGCCGATCCGTCCCTCCCGAACGCACCCGCCAACCGGCACAAACGCCACGTCCGACGCCCAACGCCACACCTTCCACCGGCACTCGTCCCGGTTCCGGTAGCGAGGGCGACGGCCAGCGAGGCACGGCCAACCCCGGCAGCGGCAGCCGCAGCGGCAACGGCACCACGCCCGGCGGTCAAAGCGGCACCGAAGGCGAACGCGGAGCCTACCAGCGCGGCGGTACGCCGGGCGGCACCGGCACCGACGACGGCGGCACGTCGGGGTTCAGCGTATCGGGACTTGACGGACGGCGGCTCGTGCGCAGCGCCAAACCCACCAACGACGAGGGCGTGACCGTCACGCTCGTGGCCGAGATCGTCGTCGCGCCCAACGGCACGGTACGCTTCGGACGTTGGATTCGGCGCGGCAATCCCGTTCTCCAACGCGAGACCGAAGCGGTCATCGCCCGGTGGCGCTACGCGGCCCTCCCCGCTGCCGCCCCCCAAAACCCGCAGACCGGCACCATCACCTTCCGCTTCGTCGCCAACTAACCCCCACACCACCCTGTCAGGGACTCGCCTTTGACCGGGTGCTCTTCATGCCATCCCGTTGCGCCCTACTCGTCCGCTTGTCCTTGCCGTACCGCTCCTTGCCGCGCTGACCCTCGCCGCGTGCCAGAAACCTGACACCCCGCCTGCACCGTCTTCGGCCCCCGCCCCCATGCTTGCCGATTCGGTGTCGGCCGACACGACCCGGGCGATGCCTGCGCCCACCGACACGTCGCAGGCCTCGGCAATGCCGCTCCCCGGTACACCGAACGCCCCCGACGTGTCCGCATCCAGCCAAGCACCGGCAGCGTTTACCTTCCAGACGCCCGACGGCTGGACGGCCCAGCGGATGACGGCCCCGCAGACGGTCTACGTTCTCAGCCCCGGAGGAAGCAACCGCGCCAACATGGTGCTGGCCGAGACGCCCGCCACCGTCCGCTCGCTCGATGAGGTGGAGATGGGGGTCTTGGCCGAACTGTCGCGGATGCGCGAGTTTCAGGGGTTTACGATGGTGGAAAAAGGGCGCGTCGTGGCCGCCGGGCAACCCGCCTTCCGGATGCACCTTCGCGGCACCGTCGAAGGAAAAGCCATCGAGATGGTGGCGTACTCGTGGCTGCAAGCCAGCGGCCACCCGATGCAGGCCACGCTGACCGTCCCCACCGACACCAGCCCGTTTGGCCCCGCCAACGCGGCATTCGAACGCGTCGTGACATCGCTGCGCTTCACCGGCCGCTGATGGGCACGGCGAGAGCTCGCCGTGTAGTCTTCGCACCATATCCTGAAAAACCAACGCGCTACACCGGGGCGCTGCGGTATCCTGCCAGCCCTTTCTTTCTGCCCCGATGCCTCGTTTTGCACTCATCCTTGCGATGCTGGCTGCGGCCCTGCCCGCCGCAGCCCAAACGCCTCAGCCCATCGCCGACGCCAAGGCCCTCGCCATCGGCACGGTCGTCACCGTCGCGGGGCGTGTAACCGTGGCCAACGAATACGGCGGGCCGATGTACCTGCAAGACGCCACGGGCGGGATGCCGGTCTACTTCGTCGCCCTCCACACGGCGGCGCAACGCGGCGACTCGGTGGTCGTCACCGGCCCGATCTCGGAGTTTCAAGCGACGGCCGGCCAGCCCGGCACGGGCCTCAAGCAGATCTCCTGCCCCACCGGCAACACCACCTGCGTCACCTACACGGTAGTGGAGGCGGGTACCGCCCCCGCGCCACGCCTCACCGGTTTCGCCGCGTTTTCTGAGGCCCTCGAAGCGCAACTCCTGCTGGTCGAAGACGTGCGGTTCGCCACGACGGGCAGCTTCCAAGCCAACACGTCGTATACCGTCACCGACGGCGCAGGCAGCTCAGGCGTCGTCTACATCGACAACACGACCAACCTCGTCGGTGCGGCCATCCCGACCACGCCGGTGCAAGCCGTCGGCACGCTCGGCCAGTTCCGGGGCACCCGCCAGCTCCAGCCCCGAAACACCGCCGACCTCGGCATCCAACCGGTCGTCTATCCCTTTGAGAACATCTCCAAAGACCTCACCTTTGAGGTGGCGACGTGGAACATGGAGTTTTTCGGCTACAACGGCCCCATCGGCACCGACCCCGACGCCGGGCCGGACGACGAGGAGCTTCAGATTGCCAACGCCGTGAAGGTGCTGCGCCGATTGAACGCCGACCTCTACGGCCTCGAAGAAGTCGTCTCGACGGCGGCCTTCAACCGCGTCATCGACAGCCTGAACGTGGGCCAGCCGGGGGCGTTTGCCGGGCAGATCGCGCCGATCCGGCAGATTCGCTCTGGAGAAGATCCGGCCGAAGTGGGCCAGAAGACGGCGTTCATCTGGCGCACGTCCGTCGTCGTGCCCGTGTCGCGGGGCTTTTTCACCACGAGCGGCAACTGGGGCTTCTGCTGCGGCTCTGCCGGTGGCGGGCGCTACCCGTACGCGCTCACCTTCGACGCCACGATGGGCGGCACCACCAAGCGCATCACCGCCGTCGTGATCCACGCCAAAGCGGGCAGCACCACCGCCGACTACGACGAGCGACTGTCGGACGTCAACCTGATGAAGCTCACCTTTGACGGGCGCACCAACGACGATTTCATCCTCCTCGGCGACTACAACGACGACCTCGACGTGTCGACGGTGGGCGGACGCGTAACGCCGTACACGCGCTACACCTCGGATGCCGCGTGGACTTTCCCGACGCTCGCGCTCTCGCAGCAGAAGTTCGCCTCCACGACGGGCGGCGAAATGATCGACCACATCGGCCACCGGGGCACGATTGCCAGCACCCACCTCGCCGGCACGACCCGCGTTGAGAACCCCAACTACCTCGGTTCCTACCTCTCGACCACCAGCGACCACTACCCGGTCTGGACGCGCTACGACTTGGCCGGCGTAACGACCGACGCCGAAGCCGAGGCCTTGCCCGCCGCCGCTGTGCTTGCCGTTTCGCCCTCGCCCGCCCGCAGCCGTGTGGCCGTGCGCTTCGCCGCGCTCGTCGCGCCGGGGACGGTGGCGGTGTACGACGTGCTGGGCCGTCGCGTAGCCGATGCGACGGTGGCCGCCGGAGCCTCCGAGGCCGCGTTCGACGTGTCGGCGCTGCCCACCGGGCTGTACGTCGTTCGCCTCGACGCGGGCGCGGTGCAAGGAAGCCGTGCCCTCGTGGTGGCGCGGTAACGCCGAGCCTCCATGTTCCGCCGCCCGACCCGTCCGTACCTGCTCGCGAGCGACGCTCTCGCCGGAGCGGCGGCGTTTGCGACGTACCAAGCGGCGCGGTTTGCGTGGCAGTGGTTTGGCACGCCGGAGATGTACCCGTCGGCGATGCTCTTGCCCATGGCAACGCTCGTGGGCTACTGGATGCTGGTGTTCGCGTTTTTCGGCCTCTACCGCGAACGCTTCGCCGCCAGCCGCCTCGAAGAACTGGGGCTGCTCGGCAAGGCCGTTGCCACCGGCGTGCTGGTGCTCGTGTTCGCCATCTACCTCGACGCGCTGCGCCCCGGATCGAGCCGCGCCGCCATCTTCTTCTACGCCGTCGCCGTGTTTGGCTACACCGGCCTCGGGCGGCTGCTGGTGCGATCGTGGGAGAAACGGCGGCTTCTGCGCGGCATCGGGCGGCACCGGGCGCTCGTGGTGGGCAGCCCCGACCGCATCGCTCACCTCCGCAGCGAGATGGCCCGCTACCCCGAAGCCGGCCTGTTCGTCGTCGGGACGGTGCTTGTGGGCAACGACGAAGACGAGGCGCCGTGGGATGTGCCCGTCGGAAGCGCCCCCTCTACGGCCACGCTGGCACCACCAACCGACGACGTTGCCGTCGCCGCAAACGGCGTGGAGGCCATTCCCCGCTTGCTCGAAACGCTGGGGGTGGAAGACGTCCTCGTGACGCTCGCCAACGACGATTACGACGTGCTGCTCGACGTGCTCCGCGTGTGCGACCGGCGTGGCGTGACGATCAAACTCGTGCCCGACTTCTACACGTTGCTCGGCGGCATGGCGCGCACCGAACACCTCTACGGGTTGCCCCTGATCGAAGTGCTGCCCAGCCCGATGTCGCCGTGGCAAGAGTCCACCAAACGGTTGATGGATGCGCTGCTCGCCGCCGTCGTATTGGTGGTGGGTCTGCCCGTCTGGGTGCTCGTGGGGATGGCCGTGCGTCTCACGTCGAAAGGCCCCGCGCTCTACCGGCAGGTGCGCGTCGGGCAAGACGGCGAACCGTTCACGATGCTCAAATTCCGGACGATGCACGACCAAGCCGAGGCCGCCACCGGGCCGGTGTGGGCCACCGACGACGATCCGCGTTACACGCCGCTGGGGCGCTGGTTGCGGACGACGCGATTGGACGAAGTGCCGCAGTTTTGGAACGTGCTCAAAGGCGAGATGAGCCTCGTCGGGCCGCGACCGGAGCGTCCGTTCTTCGTCGAACGGCTCGCCGCCGAGATCCCGCTCTACAACCGCCGCCACCGCGTCAAGCCCGGCATCACCGGGTGGGCGCAGGTCAAACGCCCGTACGACACCACCGTCGACGACGTGCGCACGAAGGTCAAGTACGACCTCTTCTACATCGAGAACATGAGCCTTGGGATGGACGTGCAGATCCTGCTGCGCACCGTCCGCACCGCCCTGCGTGGCGAGGGACGGTAAAGGTTTTTTGACGTGCCCTTGTTGCGTTTGGTTGCGAGCGTGCGGCGTATAGAGAAACGCCCATCGCCGATGCGACTTCTCGTCCCGCTGCTCGCGCTCGCCACGCTGCCCGCGTGCCGGACGGTCTATACCTACGCGCCGCCTGCCACGCTGGAGGTAGCCGTGGCCCGCATCGACACGGCTACGGTCACGCTCACCCTCGAAGACGGGACGACGCGCCGGATACGCCGCCTTCGCCTCACCGACTCGACGCTCGTGTTCAGCCCGTCGCGGCGCTCAACCGTCCACGAGGTGCCACGCCAAGACGTGGTGCAGCTGGAATCGTTCAACGTTGATCGATGGATGGCCCAAGGAGCCGTGCTAACCGGAGCGGGAGCTGCGGTCGGCGGCATGACGGGAGGAGCGCTCGGCGCGTTGGCATGCGGTGGCGGTCGTGCCGTGAGCGTCCCCCAAGCTGCGGGCGCTTTCTTTTGCGCCCTCACCGGGCTTGTAATCGGGGCCCCTACCGGCGCGATCCTCGCCCCCAATCGCCTCAACCCGCGCCACACGCTCATCCTGTACCGCCGCCGGCCTTTCGACGCCGCGTCGCGCTAATACGGCAGCGCTGCGGGTTTCGTGGGACGTGCGACAGATGCGTGTGGGTTTGCGACACGCTTGGCAATCGCGACGCGACGTACCCGATCTTGGAAGCAAGCCCAGCCTACAATCTATGCGCTGCTTCATGCCCTTGCTCGCTCTCGTCGCCCTGCCCGCGTGCCGCACCGTCCAAACCGTGGCGCTGGCCCCGTCGCTGGAAGAGGCCGTGGCCTCCGCAAACGGGCGCAACACGACCTTGACGTTCGCCAACGGCGACCGGGTTCGCCCCACGTCCGTCGCGCTGCGCGACTCGATGATCGTTTATTCGTATGCCGGGTCGGAGACGCACTACGAACGTCCGGCGCGCACGCTCGTGCAGATCGTACGCGACGTCTCGCCCTTCGCATCGGTCTTGAATGGGTACGTTCTTATTGGCGCAGGAGAGATCATCGCTTGGCAAGCCTATGCGCTTACCTCACGCCGGCGCACCTACGGAGAATTTATGAACGCCCTGATGCTCGGCGCGGGGGCAGGGCTGGCCGTCAATTATGCGGTTAACCCGCGACGCACACGGGTGATTTACCGCGCCGCTCCTCCGCCCACGCCGTAACGCCGATGCGCCGTACCCTGCTTCTTCTTGCCCTCGTCGCCTTGCCCGCGTGCCGGACGGTTTACACCCGGCCGAACCCGTCGCCGTCGCTGGACGTGGCGGTGGCTCAAATCGGCAACAGGCCGGTTGCGCTCACATTCGACGACGGCTCGACGCGGCAAGCACGTCGTCTTCGCCTCACCGATTCGACCCTCGTTTTCGCCGGTTCGCCGTCGGGCCTGGACTACGAAGTGCCCCGCGAGCGCATCCTTCGCCTGTCCACCACCAAGCCGGGCGCGCGAATCGTCAACGGCGTACTTCTTACCGGTGCAGGTGGCGCTGCTGGGGGCTACGCCGGTGCCCACATGGAGGACTGCAGCAACAACACCTCGACGGTGTGCGGGCTGGGCGGACTCATGTGGGGATTCCTCGCGGGGAGCGTAATCGCCAACGTGCTCCTCAACCCGAAGTGGGTGGTCGTTCGCTACGACGCCAGCACGGCACGGCATTGAGGCTGCCCGGCACCTTCCGCCATGCCGTTTCGTGCGGGAATGTCCCGCGCTTGACGCGGAGCGGCTACGACGAAGAAGAGACTTCGATCTTTGCCGACGAGCACAATAGCCTCCCAACCTTCCGCCGATATTGGGCATTCCGCACCCGCTGCGGTGTACCCTCAACGTCCGTCTTTGTATGCACGCCCTCTCGGTCGACGATTTTCGCCAATGGAGCCTTGATCTGCAGGCCTCCGACGATCGTGGATTCGCCGCCCTTTATACCGCTACATCCCCCGCCCTTCACCGCTACATCCACTCCATCACCCGCGACGCCGAGGCAACCAACGATGTATTGCAAGAGCTGTACGTCAAGTTGTGGAACGTTCGCACCACCATCGATCCCGACCGGTCGCTCAAGGCGCTGCTCTTTCAGATGGCGCGCAACTTCGCCCTCAACCACGAACGCGCCAAACGCCGCCGTGCCAGCGACCCGCTTGACGACCACGCCGAACCTGCCGATTCTGCTCTTCCCGCCGACGCCTTACTGGACACCAACCAGGTAGAAGACCGCCTTCGGGCGTGGATCGACGAGTTGCCCCCCCGACGACGCGAAGCCTTCTGTCTCTCCCGCTTCGAAGGCCTCAGCCACGACGAAATCGCCAAGGCGATGGATCTTGCCCCCAAAACCGTCAACAACCACATCGTCCTCGCCCTCCAAACGCTCCGCACCCGGCTTGCCGAGTTCGACCCTTCATTCCGCCTCGATGCTTGACCGCTTGCCTCTCGACCTGCGCGACGCCCTCGCCGACCTGCCCGCTCCGGAGCAGGACGCGCTGGCCCGCGTCTGGGTACTTGCCGAGGCGGCTGCTCCAGCTCCGCCTCCGTTTGCGCCTCCGCCCGTGGAGGATCTGCTCGCCCGCATCCGACCGTCGACGTTGCCGCTGGCTCACGATCACGCTCCTGCCCGCCGCGCGCGGCTGCGCGTGCGCACCTGGGCCAGGATGGGAGCGCTGCTTGCCGTGGCCGCTCTTGCGGCGGTGGCGGTGACGACGTGGACGGCCCGCCCATCGGCTCCCTCTACGGCGGCCACCGAAGTGGCAGCCCCCGGCCAGAAACGCACGTTCCGCCTTGCCGACGGCTCGACGGTGGTGCTTGCCGGTGGCTCTACGATGCAGGCGTCGATGGGCGACACCCGGCGCGTGGTGCTGACCGGAGAGGCCTTTTTTGACGTGGCCCACGATGCCACACGCCCGTTTGTCATCCAAGCACGCGACGTGACGGTTCAGGTGCTTGGCACGGCCTTCAACGTCCGCGCCGTGTCTGGCCGCCCCGCCGAGGTGGGCGTGGTGCGTGGGCGCGTGGCCGTGTCGCGGGGCACCGACCGAGTGGAACTGACCCCTGGCGAACAGACGGTGGCCGAAGCGGCACGACCGCTCCGAGTGGTGCCTACCGCCCACGAACCCGGCGCGTGGCGCACGGGCGCGTTTTATGCCGAGAATGCGACGCTCGCAGACATTGCCGCCGAAGTGGGACGACGCTACGGCACGGCCGTCACGGTGGAGCCGAGCCTCGAAGATCGCCGGTGGACGCTCGCGCTTCCCTCTGCCCCATCCGACACGGTGGTGCTTGACGCACTCGCCGGGCCCATGGGCCTGACGGTGACGCGCACGGCCGAAGGCGTCCGGCTGGCGAAGTAAAATTCGACTGCAACAGACGGCACCCTGTTGGGGTCTTGGACCCTGACAGGGTGTTTGCGTTAAAGCGCTTCGTTTCCCCGCCGCTTTGATGCTCGTCCTGTCTGTCGAAAACGTCCGCAAAACCTACGGCCTCAAACCGCTGCTCGACGGCGTCACGTTTTCCGTTGAGGCGGGCGAGAAAGTCGGCGTGCTTGGCCGCAACGGCGCGGGCAAATCTACGCTGCTAAAAATCATCGCCGGGCAGGAGACGGCGGACGTTGGCGCGGTGATCGTCCCCAACAACGGGCGGGTGGCCTACCTGCCGCAAGCGCCCACGTTCACGGCAGGACTTTCGGTGCTCGACGCGCTGTTTGAAAACGCCTCGGACGAGTTGCGGCTGCTGCACGATTACGAGGCGGCCGTCCACGCCCTTGAGGCCTCCGGCGGAACCGACGCATCGCTGCTGCACCGGGTGGCGGAACTGGCACACCGGATGGACACCACCGGCGGCTGGGACCGCGAGGCCGAGGCGAAGGCCCTGCTGGGTAAACTGGGCGTGGACGATCCGTTTGCGGCTATCGAAACGCTCTCCGGCGGCCAGCGCAAGCGGGTGGCCTTGGCGCGGGCGCTGCTGCTTCGCCCCGACCTGTTGCTGCTCGACGAGCCAACCAACCACCTCGACGCCGACACCGTCGAATGGCTCGAAGCCGCCCTCGCATCGTTCCCCGGTGCGCTGCTCGTGGTCACCCACGACCGCTACTTCCTCGAACGGGTCACCCGCGTTATGCTCGAACTGGATCGCGGGCGGGCGCAGCGCTACGAGGGCACCTACAGCGACTACCTCGAAGCCAAGGCCGTGGAGGCCGAACAGGCCGAAGCCTCCGAGGCGCGGCGTCAGAACCTCGCCCGGCGAGAGCTGGCGTGGCTGCGGCGCGGCGCGAAGGCACGATCCACCAAGCAAAAAGCCCGCGTCGAACGCGCCGAAGCCCTCCAGCAGCGCTCCGACGACGGCCCCGATGCGTCGGTGCAAATGGCGAGCGTGGCCACGCGCCTCGGCAACCGGGTGGTAGAACTCGACGGCGTGACGAAATCGTACGACGGGCAGACGGTGCTCGACGACCTCACGCTCAGCCTTGTGCGCGGCAGCCGCATCGGCGTACTCGGCCCCAACGGCGCGGGCAAAACGACGCTCCTCGACCTCGTAGCCGGGACAATCGCGCCCGACCGTGGCACGATGGAGATCGGGCAGACGGCTAAAATCGGCTACTACGACCAAGAGAGCCGAGCGCTACGCGACGACCAGCGGATGCTCGACTACGTTAAAGAGGCCGCCGAGAACGTGCGTCTGCCCGACGGTAGCGTGATCACCGCCGGGCAGATGCTGGAGCGGTTTCTGTTTCCGTCCGGACAGCACGGTCAACCCGTCGGCCTGCTCTCTGGCGGCGAGCGGCGGCGGCTGTACCTGCTGCGCGTGCTGATGACCGCGCCCAACGTGTTGCTGCTTGACGAGCCGACCAACGACCTCGACCTCGCCACACTCGCGGCGCTGGAAGACTACCTGGAGACGTTTCCAGGGGCCGTGGTCGCCGTCTCCCACGACCGCGCCTTCCTCGACCGCGTGGCCGAGCACACGCTCGTGTTCACCGGCGGCGGACAGACGCGCCTGCATCCCGGAGGCTACTCGGCGTGGAAGGAGACGGAAAGCGCAGAGCTTCAAGCGGCGAACCACGAACGACGTAACCGGGGCGAGTCCGCAGCAAAACCGGCAGCCCTCAGCCCCAAACCCGAGGCCAGCGGCTCTGCACCGCCGTCCAAGCTGTCCTACCACGAGCGCCGCGAACTCGACGCGCTGGAGGCCCGCATCCCGGAGGCCGAAGCACGAAAAGCCGCGCTGGAGGCCAACCTCGCCGAGCAAGCCAGCGACTACGCCGCCGTGCAGCGGCTGTCCGCCGAACTGGCCACGCTCTCCGCCGCGCTCGATACCGACGTAGAACGTTGGGCCGAACTGGCCGAGCGGGCATAACCGACGCTGAATCACTCTTCAACGCGGAGGCCTACCGCATTCGCCCAAACGACTTACGCACCGCCGCCAGCTCCTGAGTCGTCCGGCTGGTGGTGGAACCGTCCGTGTGACACGCCGCTGCGAGGCGACACGGCGCTAACTTTTGCTTCTTCGTCTCCAACACCGATGCGCTTCCTGCTGCTCCTCGTCGCCCTCGTGCTTGCGCCGTCCGTCCTCGCCCAAGACACGCCGGAGGCCGTTGCCACCCGCATGTTCGAGGCGATGCGGGCGGGCAATTTCGACGCCGTCGCTGCCGAAACCCATCCCGACGCGCAGCGCAGCATCCACGATTTTGCCTTGATGCTGGCCGAGCGCGACACGACTGGGATTTTTATGGGGATGTTTTTTGACGAGGGCACTCCCGGAGCGCTCCGAGAGCTTCCGCCCGAACAGGCATACGCTCGGTTCATCGGGGCGGCGCTACGGCTTCAACCGGCCGTAATGGAGGCGCTGCAAACGATGCGCGCCACGATCCTCGGCACCGTGTACGAGGGCGACAGCCTCGCGCACGTCGTTCAGCGCTCCGTGACCACGGTGCAAGGCGTTTCGATGACCAAGATGGAGGTGGTATCGTTCAAACGCGCCGAAAACGGCTGGAAAGCGTTGCTTAAGGGCGACATCGCGGCCATGACGGAGTTGATACGCACCCAGCTTTCCGCCACGAACGAGGACGACGCGCCGTAGCAGACGGCGGCGTAGGGCAAGGACAACGCCGCGAGGCCTGACGTGCCCGCACCCAGATCGTCAGCGCCCGACGAGTTCGGCAAGGGCTTGTTTCTGGGCCGCAAGTTTGGCGTCGGCATTGGCCCGTGTGGGCGGGGCTACTCGCGCCGCGCACGCTTCGGGCGCAAGCGTGCAGCGCTCGCATGTGAGGTGCACGTCCACCACCGGGATCGCCTCGTCGGCGGCAAAACGCGCGACGGCGGAGAAACGGTCGTCCATCCGAATCCCGACCGACACTGCCGAGCGACGGCTCCGGTCGAGCGCGAGCGCCCGGCCAGCAGCGAGCGTAAAGTAGGTTGCGCCCTCGTACGCGAAGAACCGCGAGCGCTGCGCCCGCCCGGCATAGTCGCTGCCATGCGGCGGCGACTCGCGCAGGAGCGTGGCCGCTTCCCAGCGGCGGCAGGCATGCTGGCCCGGCGAGAACGATTGCATCAGCGGCAAATCGGTGAGGTTGAACAGCCGGGTGAGGTGCAGGTCGTGGCCGCGCTGCGTCACACGCGTGAAGTACAGGTCGCCGAGGCCAAAATGCGTCGGCAAGATTTGGGTGAGTCGGTAGAAATACATCTCGGGCGTCACCCCGAACGCTCGGATCGACCCAAGCAACGCCTCGTCGCGCCAACGCTCCATCGCAAACAGGCCCTCTACCGAGGCTTTCATCCGTGCTTCGGACACGAGCAGCGCCCCAGCGAAATACGATCCGCGCAGCGTATTGAGCAGCTGTTCGAAGCTCGTCACCTCCAGCCATGTGCTTGTCGTGGCCCGTTCAACCATCTGCAGCCGGTTGAAGGCGACTTCGCGGGCCAGAAGAAACGCGCGTTGGGCGGGCGAGAGGCGGCTGTTGAGGTAGAGTTTGGGCGGCAACCCGGCAGCGTATACGCTCCGAAACTCCGACAGCACCGGATGGCGAGCCAGCGTGGTCTCGTCGAACGTGTATCCGTAATGTTCGGCAAGATGACGGCGCAAGCGCGGCACCATCGCGTCGGGCGTATCGGGCATCCCCGTATGGTCGCGGAACGCCTCGGCAGCGCGTTCGAGGTCGGGAAAATGGTTGCGGTGGAGCTGCTGATACGAACGGAGCGCCGCCCGCAGCAGATCGCCAAGGCCTACATCGTACACCTGCGACGTTTCTTGGATGGCATGGACGAGCGCGCCAGCCTTGCCCGGCTCGTCGCGAAGCAGCGCCACGACGCGTTCGGGTTCGACACCGAAGAGCGCCAACGGAAACTCGCGCAGCACCGGGCTTTGCACGACGGCTCGGATGGGGCCAAGGTCGTCGGCAACGTGCAAGCTCACCAGCTCGTTGTAGTCCGCATCCAGCGCCCGGGCCAGATCGACGAGCTTTTCCGGCTTCGGGTACTTCTTCCCCTGCTCGATTTCCGAGAGGTACGAGATCGAGACACCCGCACGCGCCGATACGTCTTTGAGCGACAGCCTGGCCGCCGTGCGAAGGGCTTTCAGCTTGAGACCGAGGATGATGCGGAGGTCGCCTGCACGGACGTCGGAAGCAGCGGGGGGAGGGGTCATCGAGGGTAATCGGTCGTTCGCTCTGGGCGAAATGTACGCTCACATAACGAATTTTGGCACGGTGTAAACGCTTTCTTTCGCCGATGGCCTTGCCCATAAGACGATTCACGGGGGCATCTCTACGGGTTCGCGTCCTTGCCGCCTCGGCTTTCCGCCCTCGACCTCTTCTCCGTTCGGCGCTCGACCCCCGATCCTCGGCGTTCGCCCTTCCTCCTCTGGACTTCGAACTTCACACGTTGCCTCGTCGCTATCTTACCGAAACCCACCGACGGTTTCGATGGCCGACCTCTTGGTTCGCGATGACGGGCGCGTCCGCACGCTTACGCTCCACCGACCGGAGCGACGCAACGCCCTCTCCCACGGCCTCGTGGCCGATCTGCGGGCCGCGCTGGACGATGCGGCGGCGGACGACGGTGTCCGGGTCGTCGTTCTTGCGGGCGAAGGCAAGGCGTTCTGCGCCGGGGCCGACCTCGACGCCATGCGGGCGCTCCAAACGGCCTCGACGCCGGACAACCTGTCCGACAGCGAGCACCTGGCCGGACTGTTTCGGCAGATCGTCACCCATCCCAAGCCCATCGTCGGGCGGCTCCACGGCGCGGCCATCGGCGGAGGCTGCGGCCTTGCGGCGGCGTGCGACATCAGCGTCGCCGAGGAGGGCCTCAAGATTGGCTTCTCCGAGGTGCGGCTCGGCTTCGTTCCCGCCATCGTGATGGTGGTGGCGCTGCGGCGGATGGGCGAAACGGCGGTGCGCGATTTGATGCTGCGCGGCCACTTGATCGACGGCTCCGAGGCGGCACGGATCGGACTGGTGACGCACGCCGTGCCGTCCGATCGGTTGGACGAGACGGTGTACGCCATCGCCCACGAAATCGCCTCCGAGACGAGCGCGTCGGCCATCGCCCTCACCAAAGCGATGCTCGCCCGCGTGCCCGGCATGGGCCTCGACGAGGGCTTCACCTACGCCGCGCAGATGAACGCGCTCTGCCGCACCACCCCCGATTTCCAGGCCGGCATCGCGTCCTTTTTGGACAAGACCCCGCCGCCGTGGAAAGGATGAAGGAAGGTAATTGGGCGCTGGACACTCGCTTCGTTCGCTGGTGCCGGATGACGCGATAGGAAATGCCGGGCTGCCCTCTGACCACGAACAACTCTCCACTACCCACCCTTCTTATGACCACCTACCGCGACGCAGGCGTGGACATCGACGCGGGCGAAGAGACCGTCCGCCGCATCAAGCCGCTCGTCAAAAAGACGTTCACCCCCGGCGTGCTCCACGGCATCGGCGCGTTCGGCGCGTTCTTCCAGCCCGACTTCTCGTCCTACCAAACGCCCGTGCTCGTGTCGTCGGTGGACGGCGTCGGCACGAAGCTCAAGGTCGCGTTCCTCGCCGGGCGGCACGAGACGGTCGGGCAAGACCTCGTCAACCACTGCGTCAACGACATCGCCGTGTGCGGGGCCGTGCCGCTGTTTTTCCTCGACTACTACGCCACCGGGCGGCTCGACCCCGACGTTGCCGAGCGCGTGATCGCGGGCTTTGCGACGGCGTGCGAGCAGAACGGCGCGGCGCTCATCGGTGGGGAGACGGCGGAGATGCCCGGCCTGTACGACGGCGGCGAATACGACCTCGCGGGCACGATTGTGGGCGTGGTCGAGCGCTCAGCCATCCTCGACGGCACAAAAGTGCAGCCCGGCGATGTGCTCCTGGGCCTGCCTTCCACCGGCCTGCACACCAACGGTTACAGCCTCGCCCGGAAGGTGCTCTTCGCTCGCCTCGGTCTCGACGACCGCCCGGCAGAACTCGGCGGGCAGACCGTCGCCGAGGCGCTTCTGGCCGTCCACCGCAGCTACCTCGCCGCCATCCGCGCCCTCGTAGATGCGGGCGTGGCGCGGGGGTTTGTGCACGTCACCGGCGGCGGCATTCCCGGCAACACGCCCCGCGTCTTGCCCGAGGGCACGACGTTCGAAGTGGACTACGACGCGTGGCCGCGCCCCGGCGTGTTCCAGCTGATCCAGCGACTCGGCAACGTGCCGGAAGACGACATGCGCCGGACGTTCAACCTCGGCATCGGCCTCGTGGCGGTCGTTGCCGAAGCCGACGCCGAGCGGGCCACGCAGGTGTGGGAGGCGATGGGCGAGACCGTCTACCGGATCGGGCGCGTCGTGGCGGCGTGAGCCGACCATCGCGACGAGCTATATTGCGTGTGATTTGCTCGCTGGGTCTATGGGACGATTCTAAGTTCTCGCCTGCACGGTTCTGGCCGTGCCCGCGGCGGCCCAGCCTGCGCTCTATGCCGGCGTCGCCCTCGGAACCAACGTGGGCGGGCTGGTGGGGGTGGGCGTCGAAGCCCCCTTGGGCGACTACATGACGGGCAGCGTGGCAACAGGACTCGTCGCCAATCCTTGGATGTTACGCCGCGACAACGTGAAGGGCATTCCCCTTGGTCTCGATGCGGGCGTGAAGGTGTTTCCGCTTGGCGCACGTCGGCACGGGGCGCTGAATCCGTTCGTAGGAGTCAACTACGGCCTCGTGGATGCGGGCTATGGCGTGAACGAGTCGGGCTCCTTCGGTCCGCTGAAGAAGGACTACGCCTTTTCCTACACGCTGGGGCTGCGCCGCTCGCTGGGATCTCACGTCGAAGGCAGCGTCTTTGCCGGGCTCACCAGCGACGCGGAGCAGAACCGTCTGTTCAACGACTTTTTCCCCCGCCTGGGCGTCTTGGTGGGCTACAGATTCTGAGGCCATGGTTTACTTCATCGGGCGCGTCGTGGCGGCGTGATCGGGCAGGCGGGCGTATCTTCGGGGCCTTGCACCCGTCCCCCCTTGAACAACGTCTGGCTCGCCTTCGGGCTTACCGCCTTTGCAGGCCTCGCCACGGGCATTGGAAGCGCCATCGCCTTCCTCGCGCCGCGCACCAATCATCGGTTTCTTTCCGTCACCACCGGCTTCTCGGCCGGGGCGATGCTCTACGTCTCGTTCGTCGAGATCTACCAGAAGGGAATCGTCGCGCTGGAGCCGCGCCACGGCGCCACCGGCGCGGCGTGGGGCATCGCCGGGGCGTTTTTCGCCGGGATGCTGCTCATCGGACTGATCGACGCGTTCATCCCGCACGACGACAATCCGCACGAGATCCGCGACGACGCCGAGCTCGAGCCCCTGCACGATCCGCACGCCCATTCCGTGCCCGGCGCGGCGCACGCGCACGCTCCGGCGGCGGACCTGTCGCCCGCGCACGGACGCTCGCTCCTGCGGGCCGGGATGTTCACCGCGCTCGCCATCGGCATCCACAACTTCCCCGAAGGCCTCGCCACGTTCCTCGCCGCGCTCCAAGACCCCAGCCTCGGCCTCGCCATTGCCGTTGCGATTGCGCTGCACAACATCCCCGAAGGCATCAGCGTTTCGATTCCGATTTACTACGCCACCGGCGACCGCAAAAAGGCCTTCTTCTACTCCATCCTCTCCGGCCTGGCCGAGCCGGTGGGCGCGCTCGTGGCCTACTTCGGCCTGCGGATGTTTCTGGGCGGCGACGCAGGGCTGTCGCAAGAAGTGATGGGCTGGCTCTTTGGCGGCGTGGCGGGCATTATGGTCTACATCAGCCTCGACGAACTCTTGCCGATGAGCCGCGCCTACGGCAAAGGGCACGACAGTCTGCTCGGCCTTGTGGCCGGGATGGCGGTGATGGCGCTGAGCCTGTTGCTGATGAAATAAGCGGAGGCGAGGGTTTGGGCAACACGCCTCCGTCCTCGCCGTTCTCCGGCGATCCTTCCGTACCTTCCACGTTCATCCTCCCTTCACTGCCTGCCCCGATGGCGATCTCTGCGGCGCTCGCACTCGTGCTGTCCTACCTACTCGGCTCCGTACCCAGCGCGATTTGGCTGGGCAAAGGGCTTCGCGGCGTCGACGTTCGCCAACACGGCTCCGGCAACGCGGGTGCCACGAACGTCTTTCGGGTGCTGGGCTGGGAGATGGGCCTCTTGGTGTTCCTTGCCGACGCCTTCAAAGGGTGGCTCGCTGCCGGGCCGGTCGCCTCGTGGGGCATGGCCGGGGGCCTTCCGTTCGCCGCCTCCGATCCGCACAGCACCGAGGCCATCTGGCGGTTCGCGTGCGGCCTGATGGCGGTTCTCGGGCACCTGTACCCGGTCTTTGCGGGATTCAAGGGCGGCAAGGGCGTCGCCACGATGGCTGGCCTGCTCGTGGCCATCACCCCCGTGGCGCTTGCGGTGGCCGTCACGGGCTTCGTGGTCGTGTTCCTCGCCACCCGGTATGTGGCGCTGGGCAGCCTTGCCGCCGGTGTGCTCTACCCGCTCACCTTGTTCGTGCAGCGGTTTGCCCTCGGCCAGCCCGTACCCAACGGCGTGCTCGTCTTCGGCGTGCTCTTCGGCACGATCCTCTTCTACACCCACCGCACCAACATCGCCCGCCTGCGCGCCGGCACCGAATCCAAGATCAACTTCCGCGCCGCGCCCGTCGTCGGCAAAGACCCTTAAGCATCGCCACACGCCCCCGGCCAGCTTGGATCGTGGACGTTTGACCTTTGACCCCCCTTATGGAACGTCTTGCTATTCTGGGCGCGGGCAGCTTCGGCACCGCCCTCGCCATTGCCGCCGCCAACGGTGGAACGCCGGTCACGCTCTGGGCACGGCGCGAAGACGCCGCCGAGGCCATGCGCCAAACCCGCGTCAACGAGGCGTACCTCGACGACGCAACGATCCCCGACAGCGTGCGCATCACCGCCGATCTCGACGAGGTGCTCGACACGTCGCGGCTCTGGCTCTACTGCACGCCCGCGCAAACCACCCGCGCCCTTGCCGAAATCACGCGGGCACGCCTTCGCCCCGAGGTGTTTGCGTTCTGCGCCAGCAAAGGCATTGAGGTGGGCAGCCTCATGACGATGTCGCAGGTGCTGCAAGACGTGCTCGGCCTTCCCAACGAGCACGTCGGCGTGCTCTACGGCCCAAGCCACGCCGAGGAAGTCGCCCAAGGCATCCCAACGGCCCTCGTGGCAGCGTCGGAGAACGAAACGGCGGCACACGCCTTCCGCGAGGCGTTTATGTCGCAACGCCTGCGCGTGTACGTCAACGACGACGTGCGCGGCGTCGAGATTGCCGGGTCGGTCAAGAACGTGATGGCGATTGCGTCCGGGATGTCGGACGGGCTTGGCGGCGGCGACAACACGAAGGCGGCGCTCATCACCCGTGGCATGGCCGAGATTATGCGATTGGGCCTTGCCCTCGGCGCTCGTCCGATGACGTTCTCCGGGCTGGCCGGCATCGGCGATTTGGTGGTGACGTGCATGAGCCGCCACAGCCGCAACCGCAAGCTCGGCGAGATGATGGGCCAAGGCTATTCCCTTCAGGACGCCCTCGACACGATGACGATGGTGGCCGAGGGCGTGCCCACCACGCAATCCGTCCACGAACTCGCCACCCGCGAAGGCGTCGAGATGCCGATCTCCGAGGCCGTCTACAAGGTGCTCTTCCAGAACTTGAACCCGCTGATCGGGCTGGCCGAACTGATGGCCCGTGCGCCCAAGCACGAGGACTACCTGATCGGAAGCGACCCCGAACCCGACGCCGACGAGATGCCCCCCCTAACCGCATAGGACACGTTTTGTGCATCGCGTATGGTGTAGAAAGAATCTCTTTTCTATACACCCAAACCCATACACAAAACAGAACGACTGCAATGACCGCTGCCGATTTGGCTCGGCTGGCCGCCTCCGGCGAAGGGCCGTCGCTCGAATTCAAGCACCGCGTGCCACGCCCCGAGCGACTCGCCAAGGAGGTCGTGGCCTTCGCCAACACCGACGGCGGGCGCGTGCTCATCGGCGTCAACGACGACGCGAGCGTGGTGGGCGTGCGCGACGCCGAGGAGGAAGCCTACGCCGTGCAGCATGCCCTCGACACCCACATCGATCCGCCGGTGCGCGTGGCCGTGGCCATCGTGCCGATTCCGGCCACGCAGCGCGACGTGCTGGTGATCGACGTGCCGCCGTCGACGGGGCGCCCGCATTTCGTGGTCGACGAGACGACCGAGGCCGTCCCGCAAGCGTATGTGCGCATCGGCGCGTCGTCGGTGGAAGCGTCCCGCGAAGCCGTCAAACTGATGCGCCATCGCCCCGCCGACGAGCACGGCGTCCGCTTCGAGTACGGCGACAAAGAGGCGCTTTTGATGCGTTACCTCGGCACCTACGGCAAGATCTCCGTGGCCGGGTTCGCCCAGATCGCGGGCGTACCCGTGCGGCAGGCGCGGCACACGCTCGTCTTGCTCACCCGCGCGGGCGTGCTCGCCCACCACATCGGCCCCAAAGAAGACACCTTCACCCTGCCGCTGGCGGCGTGAAGGTGGGGCTGCGAAGCGTTGGTGAGGACCGGCTCAGCTGCTCCAAGCGGATGTGTTCAACACCTCGGCCCACACACTGCTTGGCACCCCCCTGGTACCCGATCTTGATTCCCAATTCGGATTCCGGCAGGTACACCAAACGGCACTCCGTGGCCACGCCACGTTTCCCGTCGTTCCTGCCCCGGATCGCATCCGGGATGGGGATGACGAAAGGAGGGGAAGTGTCTACCGAAAGACGTTTGGATGTAAGACAAGGGGCAGGCGTGGGCGATTTCGCATCGTCCGAACACGGCGGCGCGAACGAAACGGCGGCGCGCGGCATTCGCCGCGTGTCCGCCTCGCCGTAGCCCCCGATGCCCCGCACGCTTGTTCATCTCGGCCTCGCCGCCGTTGCGCTGTGGCTCCTCGTCACGGTGGGCGGCATTGTACTTGGCTGGCTTCCACTGCACGTCACCTACCTGCTGCAGGGATTGGTGGCGGGGCTACCGGTGCCGTTGGGGCTGCTGGCGCGGTGGCAGGGCTACAAAAAGACCGGCTGGGCCATCCTCGGCGCGGTGCGGCTGCTCGCCTCGGGCGGCACGCTGATGGCGTGGCTGCACCCGGCCACGGATGTGTCGGATTACCTCTGGTGGGCCATCCCGCCGCTCTGCGTCGTAGCGGTGGCGGGCGTGTGGGCGATGTTTCGCCTGCGCCGCTCGGGATGGCTTGAGGCGAAGGGGCTGGTTCCGGCGGCAACGCCCGACCCGGACGAACCCGACCCGGAGGCTGCGCCCGACGCAGCGCTCGCAGGCATGGCCGCCGTCGTGCCCGGCGTGGCCGTGGCGGGCCTCGTGGCCCAAGAAGTCGCCGAGCACCGCGGCGATTAGCGCCGATCCCCACCCGGACCGGCGGAGCTTGATTTCCGCGATTGAGCCGGTGTGCTCCACCGCGCAACTGAGGCAAGCACATTCGGGTGGCATGAAGCAGGTACATCCGCTTCTGTCTTCCTCGACTTGATCGGGATTCCCGAGGGCTTTATTAGGATATGTACGCTCTATCTGGCAGAGATACGACGACTATGCAATGCTGCACTGATATATTACACGTCGTGCCAAACCCGCCTTCTTGCTATGAGCGAACAAAATCCACTGCAAGACCTCTTAGATCGTCCCTCTTACCGAGGGCGCATTCAAGGCGAACCGGGAGTGACGGTTGCTTCGGGGATGACGATTCTTGCGGCACTGTCGGCACTCGCAGGACTTGGGCTTGGAGCGATGCTCATGAACGAAAGCCCTGTCGTAGCTGCGGCATCAATTGCTTACGGGATCATCGGTGCCGGTTTCATATACGCCTTCTCTATTCTGGTCGAAAACGCAATTGCGATTCGGGTTGAAGCCGAGCTGCACACGAAACTGCTCGTCGTATGCGCTCAAGAGCTGGAGTATCTGGCCGAATTGGCCGAGGCCAATGACCAAGAGGCTCACTCCACCCCACCGGCGGAGTAGTATCTGCTCCGATTCTACGGATCGGGGAAGCCGGGTTGGACGTTGGCACAGGAAACCGCCCGCCCGATGCTCCTCTCGCCCGAATCCGTCCTCGACGCACTCCGCCAGATCGAAGAGCCGTCGTCCGGCCACGACGTCGTCCGCCTCGGCCTTGTCAAAGGCTTGGCGGTGGACGACGCGGCACGGTCGGTGGCGCTCACCGTCGTCGTGCCCCGCGAAGGCACGCCGTTCGCCCGCGACGTGGCCGAGGCCGTCCAGCGTGTCGTTCACGAGACGTTTGGCTCGGACGTGACGGTGAACGTTTTGGTCGACAGCGCGCCCATCGACCTTGGCCTCGATGTGCTGAACGCGCCGCAGAAAAACGCGCCGAAGATCCCGACGGGCGTGCGGCACTTCGTGGCCGTGGCGTCCGGCAAGGGCGGCGTGGGCAAGTCGACGGTCGCCGCCAACCTCGCCGTCGCGCTGGCGCAACTGGGCTACCGCGTCGGGCTTTTGGACGCCGACATCTACGGCCCGTCCGTGCCGACGATGTTTGGCGTGCGCGGGCAGCGACCGCGTGTGGACGAGGCGCGCAAGATCGTTCCGCTCGAAGCCCACGGCGTCAAACTGTTGTCCATGGGGATGCTGGTGGACGACAAGCAGGCGATGATCTGGCGCGGCCCGATGGTGACGAGCGCCCTCCGTCAGTTTCTTGGCGACGCCGACTGGGGCGAACTCGACATTCTGCTGCTCGACCTGCCGCCCGGCACCGGCGACATCCACCTGACGCTCGTGCAAACTGTCCCGATCACCGGGGCGGTCGTCGTGTCCACCCCGCAAGAGGTGGCGCTGGCCGATGCCCGCAAAGGCGTCACGATGTTTGAGAACGTCCACGTGCCCGTGCTCGGCATCGTCGAGAACATGGCGTATTTCAGCCCGCCCGACCTGCCGGATCGCAAGTACTACCTGTTCGGGCGCGGCGGCGCGGCCCGGCTGGCCGAAACCCTCGGCGTGCCGCTGCTGGCCGAACTGCCGCTTGAACAAGACGTGCGCGAGGCCGGCGACGACGGCGTGCCGGTGGTGGCCGCCGAACCGCTCTCGGCGTCGGCAGCGGCCTTCCGCGACCTCGCCCTCGCCACGATCCGCGCGGTCGAACTTCGGGTGGCCGAAACCCCGCCCACGCAGAAAATCGACATCCTCTACCGATGAAACGCGCTACCGTGCTGGCCTTCACCATCGCCGCGTCCGGATGCAGCCTTGATGCGACGACGCCTCAGATGTGCACGATGGTTTTTGCCTATGTGACCGTCAAGGTGGAAAATGCCGCCTCTCAGCCGGTGGCCGATGCGTCGGTGGACGTGATCCGCGTGGCCACGGGTCGCTCCATCGTCTGCGCAGGCGATCAAACGCAAGACTGCGTCGATCCGACCGCCTTCTTCCCGGAGGCGGGCACCTACGCCGTCTTTCATGACGGGCTCGCGGTGTCGAAAGCAGGCGAAGCGTTCCGGGTGATCGCCACGAAGGGTGCGAGCCGCGCCGAAGCGGTGCTGCGCATCGGCTCCGACGGCTGCCACGTCGAGAAACGCTCCGGCCCCGACGTGCTCACCCTCGCGCCCTAATCCTGCCTGCAAGATGCCGCTTACGTTTTCCGACGCCGACAAAAAACGCCACGCCGAAGCCCTGCAAGCGTGGTTTCGCGACGAACGCGGCGACGACATCGGCAGCCTGCAAGCCTCGTTTCTACTCGACTTCATCCTCGACGAGCTTGGCCCGGAGATCTACAACGCCGCCCTCGCCGACGTGCAGGCGCATCTGACGACGGTGGTTCAAGACCTCGACCTCACGCTCGCGGCCTCCGGGGCGCGTTCGCTGCGCCGCTGAACCCACACCGCAGCTTGTGCGTTGAGCGGCCAAACGACCACTGCCTGCCATGACCGACGTTGCCGCCCCCGACGTGCTGCCGCACGAAGATCCGGCCCTCTTGCGCCAGATCGAGGACACGCTCGAAACCATCCGTCCGTACCTGATGGCCGACGGCGGGAGCGTGCGGCTTTTGGGCGTGACGGAGGAGATGGTGGCCGAACTGGAACTGCTCGGCGCGTGCGGCACCTGCCCCATGTCCACCATGACGCTCCGCGCGGGCATCGAGCAGGCCATTCGCCGCTCCATTCCCCAGATCCGCCGCGTCGAAGCCGTCGCCGCCCGCTGAAGTGCGCTCAACGCATGTCGGATGATCGGTTTGTGCGGTGACGCAACGCCTTGCCTGGCACCTCGGATGTAAAAGTGCCGTTGTGCAACACCATTCGTCCGTTCACAAACACCATATGGATACCTGCGGGGCGGCGTAACGGCGCGTCGTAGGTGGCCTCGTCTTGGATGGTAGTCCGGTCGAAGAGGACCAGGTCGGCCCAGTACCCCGGCGCGATGCGCCCGCGTTCCGCAAGCCCAAAGGTTTCGGCAGGCAACGCGCTCATTTTGCGCACTGCTTCGGAGAGTGTCAAGACGGGCGTAAAAGGCAGGTGGGTAGCCACAGCGGTTGCCAGCACATCGGGGCGCCCGACCACATACCGGCTTATTACGCGTGGGAACGTCCCCAATCCGCGAGGATGTGGTTTGGCTGTCGTGTTGTCCGACCGTACCGAACTGTCCGTGCCAAACATCGTGCCCGGTAGCCGCATCACCGCTTCCATATCCGCTTCGCTCATATCGAAGTAGATCATTTGCGCTCCGCCGCGGGCGATCATGGCGAGGATCGTTTCGATCTGTGTTTCCAGGGCAGAACTTGTAGCCCGTTGCACCGGAGTGTCCGGGAGGGGTTTGAGGCGGCGTGTGGTGTCGCGACGCGCAGTCGTAGCGTTTTCAGAAGACCGGATCTGGGTCAGCCTGCGGCGAGCAATTTGCGCAACGGTGAGGCCGTTGAATGAGGTGTCAGGGGGGTAGGCTACAACGCGAGCGAAGGCGTAGTCGCTCCATCCGTTGGCCGCGAGCTTATCCTTCATGTCAGCCACGATGCGCGCGCGCATTGCGGGGTCTGCCAGCCGAGCACGTCGTGCGCCGCCATCGCCTTCGAGTGCCCAATCGGGCAGCATCAGGTCAAGACTGGTGCTGGACGCGGTATATGGATACTGGTCTATAGAGACCGTTAGCCCGGCGGATCGGGCACTATCGAGTAGGGTAAGACGCTCGCCCACTCGTCCCCACTGACCCTTACCCGATGCCTTGAAGTGGGAAATATGGACGGGCACATGTGCCGCCAAGCCAATGGCGAGCGCCTCGCGTAAAGCCGCCATTCCTTCGGCAGCCTCGTTGCGAATATGGGAAACGTACATCCCGCTGTCGCGAGCGACGACACGAGCAAGCGCAACTACTTCGTCGCTGCTGGCATAGGCACCCGGAACGTAGGCGAGGCCCGTCGATAAGCCCAAGGCTCCATCTTTCATCGCTTGAGCCACCAACGAGTCCATCCGGTGCTGCTCAGCCGGTGTGGGGGCACGGCGAGCACGATCCATCACTTCTTTGCGTACGCTGTTGTGGCCCACAAACGACGCCACGTTGACGGTTGAACCGTTGCGGCCGATCTGGTCAAACACCTCGCCCAGATGCAACGAAGACGAGCCGCAGTTGCCCGTTATCAGAGTGGTTACGCCTTGGCGAACAAAGTTCGGAGCGCGAAACGGATTCGTGCCGGAGGGGAAGCTGGCCTCCACATGCGTGTGAACATCAATAAAACCTGGCGCAACGACAAGGCCCGTCGCATCAATCGTTTGAGCCGCTTCGGCACCCCAAAGCCGCCCAACCGCCACGATCTTACCGCCAGAAACTGCCACGTTGGTAACCCGCGCCGAATCTCCACTACCGTCTACCACCGTCCCGTTCACGATCATGAGGTCGTAGGTTGGCCGCGTAAGCCACCACGCTACTCCTCCAGCAAGTCCGAGCAGCGTAGCGATCCCGATCAGTAAGATTCCCCAACCGTTGGAACGGACAGGACGACGAGCCAAGGCTCCTGGATTCGCTGGTGTAGCAGCAGAAGAAAAAGAATCCACAGTCGCGTTCATCAATAGTAGCCGTACGCCTGCATCTCAGCGATCTTCCGCTGCACGCGGCTTACGTTGATGCCGGACGTGCCGTTGGGATCCAGTCGGAGCGCCGTTTGCATCTCATTTATGGCGTCTTGGTAGCGGCCTTGGCGTTCGTACACACCCGCGAGCGTGAGGTGCGGACCGGGACGGTTGCCGTCGATGGAGATGGAGCGGAGCAGCGCGACTTCGGCGTCGCCGTAGCGTCCGAGGTTGTAATAGGCCCCGCCAAGGTTGGCGTGCGGAAACGACCAGTCGGGACTTCGCTCGGCCGCAAAGCTGTACCACGTCACCGCCGAAGCGTAGTCGCGGGCCTTGGCGAAGGTCACCCCCATGCTGTTGTATGGCAGATTCCACTCAGGCCACGCCTCGATGGCTTGCTCGAACGCTGAGCGTGCCTCCCGCACTTGCCCGGCACGGAACGCCAGTTGAGCCTTAACATAGCGATCTTGGGCAATCGCGACCGGTTCGCCCGGCGCCAGTTCGAGGTTCCACGACGCGAGCCGCGCCATCCGTGCCCAGTCTTCGTCGGTGGCCTCCGAACGTTCGGCCCATGCTTGCAAGCTACTCGCGGTTTGCTCGTGCACGAGCGACGTCACCCGTACCGTCGCCCGTTCGAGCGATTTACTGCCCGGCTTGTCGCGGGCGAGCTGGTGATAGTAATCGTACGCGCTGTAGTTCTCCGGCGTTACGACATTGCCTTGATCAAGTGCCGCATAAACCTGTCGTTCGAGCGCTGGAGGACGTACAAAAAGAAAATATCCGCCAAGGCCAAGCAGACCGACGAGCGCCAGCACGCCCACAACGATCCACGCCGTGCGGTTGGACAACCCGCGCGTGGGTGTGTCGCGCAGGTACTCCGGCACCTCCGACTGCGCGACCGCCGCGACCGCAGCCTGCGGGGTCGAACCCTGATGCGGGGCAGATACTGGGCGTGGCGGGGGGATAGGCGCGGCAACGGCGGTCACAAGGGGCGTGGCGTCGTACTGGCAGAAGGCCAGCGCGTCGTCAAACGTGCGTTCGCATTTAGGACATTGCTTCATAGCAGAGGGAGTCTTTTACATACGGAGAGAGGCACGGGCACGATCAACCACGTTCCTCATTCTGGAGATTTCGTCCAAACGCCGCCCTTGCTCTTGTATCTCCTCCCCAATAGCCCCAGACATTTCGTTCACTGCATCTCTGACTTCAGATAAGTGATCAGGAATGTCTTGAAGTTCACCTTGAATTTCGCGTTGAGCTTCTTTGGCTTCGTTGTGCTGCTCCGAGACCACCTGAGTCATCTCGTCAAGTTTTTGCTCGGCATTTTGAATCTCTGCCTCCAGTTCTTGTTTTCTTGCATGCAATTCGCGCAAGGCCCCCTCATGCGCCTCCTTTGCAGCCTTCAATTCTGCACTATCAAGGCGTTCTTGAAGGGCGTCAACCTTTGACGTGAGTTTATCGAGTCTCTGGACAGCCTCCTGCGTCTCCTTCGCTTGCGTTTCAAGCGTTTCAAGCTTCTCGCCCTGTTCCTTGGCTTCTCGGTCCAGCTCTTCGGCGTTTTCGTGGTTGGATGCAGATTCCCAGCCCATAGTTGCAACGGCGGTTTAGGAGGAGAGGTTTGCTTACCGGCTCTTGCCAATAGCGGCATACTCTACGTTCTGAACCCGGCTTCGAAGCACCGCTACATGCTCCATACGGTCGTATTGTGCCGCTTCTTCTTGGGCTAACGCTTTGCCCATCCCGCGCAGAGAAGCATGGACTTCGGCAAGGTATTCAGGAAGGGAACGGCGTTGTTCTTCCACCTCCCACGCAGCCTTCCGCGCGTTGCCATATTGCTCCGCTGCTACCGCATAAATGGCGTCAAGATCGCGGTGTATTTGAGCGCACTCGGCATCGATGCCCTGCCGTCGCTCCTGCACCTCAGATTGGGCTTCTTTGAGGTGTTGCATACCGCGCTTGGCGTGATCGCTGCCCAACCGATCCAGCATACGCTGCAAGTGTTGCCCCATAGACTCGAGGGCTGTGGTTGCTGCTTCAATGTCTTGCATGGCAGTTTCCAGACCTCTAAGTTGCTCTGACCGCACTTCAATATTGCGGTCGAGTTCGTGGGCTTCAGAAGTATTTTCCATAGTATAATGCACATGCCATCTTAGTCAAACTCAAAGAGTTATTGGTCGCTTCGCTGGGGAAATCTTGAGTCCACGAACTTCTTGAAGTGCACCCAATGACAACCCGTTGCAACATCGGTCCTCGAGGCCTTGGGCTGCATAACCTCACGAGCCGCAAGCAGCCCCGCAGTTGAGGTTGACGAAGGCGATTGAGCAAACTTGCGCTCAACATCCGGTCGACTTTTCTCGATGCTACGCGCGCTTCGATCCCGGATGCGTGGATCACACAAGCGCCCTTCGCAGCACAAATTGCACAGCGCAAACGGGTGGTTGGCAACGAGGAGATCGGGGGCTTCAAGAAGTGGCCTTAGGTTTTCCCTTAGCTCGGAGTCAAGGAGAGGCTGGTCTGCGGCTGTTTCGTGCTTGAAGTTGGGTTGCTGTACCAGCGGCGCGCCCTGCAAAGCTTGAGAGGTGACGAATCCTTGGCCGCTATTTAATGAAGCTGCCATTTGCACTTGCCATTCGGACAGGTTCATAGTAGCACCAAGCACTTGCCGGTCGTCCAAGCTCACCAATCGGTTCATCACCTTGGTATTCGTGTTCTTTACCACCTCAGGTGCTACAGCAGTAGGAAGCTGATCGGCCACCACAATTCCTTCGCCTAAGGCTCGAAGCTCAGCCAACATTCTGGCGATAAATTTAGCAGACAATACTCGTGGGTCTTGAGGGCTTGAAGCCGGCAGATTCGCAGCTACATTGTGCGCTTCTTCGATGACCGTTAGGTGTGTTAGGGACGGCTCGCTTCTGTCTCTCGTTCTCCGGTTCGCCATTACATACGTTCGGATCTGAGAAAGCAACAAAAGAACTATAGCATTCTTGTCACTATCGTTCAGCGAATCAAGCTCGATCACGACAGGGCGTTGCAGCAGAAAATCCAGTGGCATCGACCGCTCTGTATTCAACGTCCAGCTCCGGATCCCGCTTACGAGGGGGCCAAGTCGTGAGCGGATCATCCCTTCAAAGTTACTTTCCACATCTTTCCCATAACCCAGTTTTCTCACTTCATTTAGGGCGACCGAGTACAGATCAGCAAGGCTTGGGGCAGAAAGCGAGGTCTCTCCTCCCACATCAAGCTCGCTCCACTCCAGATCACGATAGACTTGCTCCATTGACTTCCCAAAAACCCCGGGAAGTGGTTCAGGCATATCCAAGCCCGCGGACAAAGCTGCCTTCGTTTGCGCTATGTGTTCAGTGAGCAAAACTCCTGGGGGCACCTCAAGAGGATTAAGGCGTAGCGGAGATACAAGCTCGTTACCTACTGTAAAAACAAGCATATCTTCCATACCTGCTACTGTGCGTAATGCACGGTACTCTTTCTTTGCCGGCTCAATAACCAAGAAGGGAATTTTGAACTTGGTCCAAAGTTGGTGAAGTAGAGAAAAACAGAAAGTTGTCTTGCCCGAACCAGGCTGCCCAACCACAAAGAGGTGCTTTTTGAGAACTTCCAAGTCGAGATCTACCGGCGTCTGAGTCAACCTTCCTGTCTCGATGACGTGCCCGAGGTGAATGACACGGCGATCGAGCGGCTTCGGGGAAACCGAGTTACCCTCATAGGGACGACTCTCGCTGGATGCTTCTGTCTTGCCCTTCGATTTTTCGACTTCCAAGATTCCATCGTCCATTTCCATACCCGTCACCCCCTGTTCACCCCCAATTGGCATCCGAAATACCGCGCCCACTTCTTTGAGGGCTGCTATTCTGTGCATCCGGCGCAGCGTCTCAGGCGCATCGAGTTGATCCCAGATCGGACTATAAACGGCGGGCGTGACGTAGAGATACTGTGCGGCCCGGAGCGCTTTCGCAAAAGCCGGATGATCGCGGGGGACGGGAGCGAGATAATGGCTGCTGCCCGTCATGGAAAACTCGCTGGTTGCACCGCTTGCAATTCCAAGTGGAGGCTGGTGGGAGGAGCTGAGTATGCGTACCGCAAACAAGTACAGTTCGCTGCCGTACTCCCCCATCTCTTTGAGCAACGCCTCGTAGGCCTTCTTGGCCGGCTCCGCGCTTGGGTCTGGCGCAATCTGGATTTTCTGCGGCTTGGTATACAGCCCTCCGCCCGTTTCAAAGGTTTGCTCCTTGGACCACGTCTCGGCTATCCCTTTCCAGCCGATCAAGGTGCTTCGCTCTACCTCGGTTAGAGGGGTTGTTGGAATGAGCGTAAAATCAAGGGCGACCCGTTCGCCGGGAGCCACCATCTTGGTCATATGCTCACAGTAGTGCCGCCCTGTAGAGGAAGCGTCGCCTCGGAAGGGTAAGGGAAGGTAGTAGAACGAAAACCCTGTCAGACTTCGGTCATGCGACGCGGAGAAGGTCTGTTCAGGCCGTAGCACTTCTACCATTGAGTTTACCCACTCCAATCCAAGGACCTCTCTGGCCTCTGCATCTATGGCAAGAGAAGCATCGGTGAGTCTGTTTAGCGTATAGGCATTGGGGAAGGTGCCTTCCAAGACCCGGGTAAGATGCGCCAGCGCTGCTTCGGCTTCTGCTTGGTGGCTTCCCCAAGCCCGCCCGATGAGGAACAACCGAACCTTCGGGTTGCCGTGGAGATCGATTCCGCTCACAAAGCGCATCGAGAGCGCCGTGAAAGGCCCCGCGTGAAAAAGCGCCCCCAACCACGTCTGTTGCAGTTTGGCCACCGCCGACACGATTTCATCCCAGTTCTTCCCCTTAAAATCGGTGAAGCGGGCGGCTTGGAAGTTGGGAATGCGCGGCACCTCAAAAACCGCGAACGCGCTGTATCCACGAAGCACCCGAACACCGGTACTACCGGGTTCGCTCGCCCCGTCCCACTGGCCAATGGGAGCCGCAGGATCAAGCAGGCGAGTAGACAGGGAGAGGGGGCTCATCTTCGGGTATCTAAAGTGCAGCGTCACCCAGCCGCATTGCAGGAACAAAAGCGCGGAGCACGAGGCGACGGTCAAACTTCAGAATCCGCCGCATTGGAGGTTCGTGCCACCGGTTTGGCGGCTTCGTTGGGTTTTTTAAAGAATCCCTTGCCCTTCACGTCTACACGCACTACCTCTGCCCCCTGTGACACAATATCGTTCACAACATGCTTAAAGATGTCCTCCATCGCAGTGCAGAAGAGATGCATATCGTCCGTCTTGAATGATCGACTGAGGCGCGCAGAAGCTTGCGATACCTTGCGGTCTGCAATGCCTTGGTGATGCCTATTCTTCTCCTTGTTGTATCTAAAAAACGCAAATCCCAAAAGAGCAACACTAATCAACATCATGAATACACCTAATTCTTCAGATACATTCATAACAATCATTGCCAGCAAAAATGAAGCCAAGCCCCCAAAAGCAAGGTGCTTAACAAGATCAGAAGCTTTAAAACTTGGGGCAGGCTCGGGTTGAATGCCCAAGCTCATTTGAACCGCTGCCCACTTGCCAAGGTAATCCACGCCCAGCACCATGCGGGTCTCGCTGAACCGGTGGCTGCGCATGAAGGCAATGAGGCGCGGGCGATGCTCTTCGGCATCGCCAACCCACCTCGAGTCTACCAGTTGTACCTCAACCGGAACGTCGGCTTCAAGAATATGGGCTTGAACGCGCTCCAGCAGCAGGTTCGGTTCTAACCGATATGTGGTGTTTGAGAGGTAAGTGGCCTTTTCGGCGACGATGACCATCGGTGGGTCTTCTCCACCCGATAGTGTCGCACCGGCCATCGCAATGTCCAGATTCTTGATCACCGGCTCTCCGATCATCCGGACAACGTTGCTCGATCGCCCGCCCCGCTGTGCTCCGCCGCTGTAGCCGCTGCGGCCTTGGTAGGCAGATCTCATCTTTTCAACGATTACCGATGTAGGGGGGGAATAGCCTCGGTACTCTCCGGTTTGCCCCGAGCTTTGATAGGTGTCGGTTTGCGCCGATACCGGCTCTCGAGAGGGCGTCGGGGCTTGGCCGCAATACGGGCAGAAAGTGGCGTCGTCGGCGATGGGCTTGGCGCAGTGGGGGCAATACATAGGCTTGATGAGGAAAAACAAGGAGAGCGAGGCCGACACGCCCAAGCAGGTGAGCGGCTGGAATGCAGCGAATCAGCGGGAGACGCCGACGAGGTAGGCGTCGAAGGCCCACCCGGATCGGTTGTCGTAGCCGACGTAGCACCACCGGCCAGGCTGGCCGCCGGGCGATTGGACGACATCGGCACGGCAGTAATGCACGAACACTTGCTGGCCGTTGTCGATGCGGGTGATAATGGCGGCGCGGGCGTTCCCCCCGCCGCGCATATTGAGCCAGCCGTCTTTGGGTTCGTACACGGTTGCCCAGAGGTTCTGCGCCACCATGCCGTCGGGCACGAGTGTGGCTCCGGACGTGCTGTTTTGGCTTTCATTACGCAGGAAGGCGTCGAACGCCCACCCGACCGTGCTACCGTACTGCACCTGCACCCATGTGCCAGACTTTCCCTCAATAACATCGCTGGGGCCACCGGTGTAGAGCACAGTGACAGCTGCACCGTGGGGGATGCGCAGCAAGCGAGATCCCTGAGAAATGGAAGGGTCAGAGCGCAGCGCCAAGAAACCGTCGTTGGGAGATTCAGCATACCGAATGTTCTGTGCCGGGCCATCGTCCGGTGGCACAAACGGTCCCGTCGTTCCGCGTGCCGCGCTGTCTGATCCCATCGCCGTGCTATCCGCCATCTCCGCACCTTCACCGCTCAGACCAGACTGCCGCAGCAGCAAGAAGTAGCCGCCGAGACCGAGCAGCCCCACCAAAGCCAGCGCTCCCACCACGATCCACGCGGTGCGGTTGGACAGTCCGCGCGCGGGCGTGTCGCGCAGGTACTCCGGCACCTCCGGTTGCGCCCCTGCTGTGGCCGCAGGCTGCGTCGTTGAAACCGGTTGCGGGGTAGGTATCGGGCGTGGCGGAGGAATGGGCGCGACAGCGAGGGCCACGAGGGGCGTGGCATCGTGCTGGCAAAAAGCCAGCGAATCGTCAAATGTGCGTCCGCAATGTGGGCAGCGCTTCATCGAAACCGGAGCGATATAGACGGGCCGGTTGCCAAGAAAAACGACCTGTAAGGCCGATGATAGGGCGAGACGAAGTTTCGTGCTGCCGCCGAAATGGGAATGCGCAGTTTGTGGGGGATGCGTGACCGATTATCCGGGGATGCTCGGCACCATTATCTACCGCCCCAAGTCGAGCACGGGCATCGCGGCCTCGGCAAAGTCGGCGGCGGTCTGCACCCACGACGGCGCGTAGGTGTCGGCCTCGGCGAACGGGAGGATCGCCAAGAAGTGCTTCCACCGGAGGAACGGCGCGGCGGGCGTTTCGGCGTAGGCCTCGAAGCCTTGCGGCATCCGTTTGAGCGCCTCGTCCGATTCAAACCGCGCGCCGGCGGCGGCCATCCGCGCCGCGAGGTCGTCGCCGAGGTGCACGTCGTCGGCGAAACGCTGCCGCAGCCGCCGCAAGTCCGCGCCCTGCGCGCCCCAATAGCCGACGGCGCAGAACACCCGATCCGGTTCGATGTGGACGTAGAAGCCGCCGGGTTCGGCCTTGTCGCCCGACGGCGTCAGCCACGCGCCGAGGTGCGTTTTGTACGGGCGCTTGTCCTTGGAGAAGCGGGTGTCGCGGTAGAGGCGAAAGACGGACTTCTCGGGCTGACCGGTCAACGGCAGGCCGCGCCGCCGTGCCTCGTCGAGGAACGACGCAACGAACAGCACCAGCGGGTCGCGCAGTTCGGCATCGAACATCGCTTTGCGCGGCTGAAACCATGCCCGGTCGTTATGGACGGCCAGCGCGCGTAGGAAGGCGAAGGCGTCGGACGTGAAGCCTGGAAAGGGAGGAAGCATCGACGTTGCGGGGAGCGGCGAAGAAATGAGCGGCACGACGAAGATCGAACCGCCAACATCCGCTGCGAAACTTCGCGGGGCACTCGCAAACCATGTATCTTCGGTGAAGTCCCGGTTTGCCTGCCTCCAATGCCTGCCCTCGCCGATCTCCGTGTGGCCGATGTGATGCGCCCGCGCCCGTTTACCCTGCCGGCCCACCTACGCGCATCGGACGTGGCGGTGCTGATCGACCGCGAGCGCGTCCGGCATGTGCTGGTGGTGGACGATGCCCACCGGCTCGTCGGGCTGATCAACCGCGCCCGGCTGCTGCGCTACCTCGTGGCATGGCGTCTGGCCGACGGCCTGATTGACGACGTCCCCGTCGGTGACCTGCTCGTTGCCAATGTGACGACCATCGGCCCGGACGCGCCGGTCGCCGAAGCCGTCGCGACGATGCGCCGCCTCCGCATCGGCTCGCTGCCGGTGGTGGACGAAGGCGGCGCGGTGGTCGGCCTCGTCTCGGAGCGTATGCTGCTCCCGTACGCCGAAGCGGTGCTGTGCGGCACTGCGGTGCCCGTGTAGGTAACCGCTGGTTTTGGTCTTTCTCTCCCCTCCCGCTCCCTCATCCTTAGCACCCTCCCCCTCCCCCTCCCGTATGGGCGACCAGAACGTTTCCCGCCACCAAGACGACGCCAGCCTGCGCCGCTTTACCCGCCAGCTGCTTCAAGACGTCCGGGCGCTGGAGTTTATGCTCCGCGACGGCGCATTTGAAACCGGCATACGCCGCATTGGGGCCGAGCAAGAGCTGTTCCTCGTCGATGCCCTCTACAACCCGGCCTCGACCATCGAAGACGTCCTCGCGGCCAGCACGGACGAGCGGGTGGTGAGCGAACTGGCCAAGTTCAACCTCGAGTTCAACCTCGACCCACACGACTTCCAAGGCCACGCGCTCTCGGAGATGGAGGCGCAGCTGCACGAGCTGATGGGGTATGTGCGCGGGCTGTCCCGGTCGGTAGGGTCGGACGTGGTGATGTGCGGCATCCTGCCCACGCTGCACCTGACGGATCTGACGGTGGACAATCTCACCCCGATGCCGCGCTACTATGCGCTCCACGAGGTGATCAACCGACTGCGTGGCGGCGCGGGACAGTTCCAGATTCGCGGGACCGACGAGCTGTTCGTTCGCCACGAGGGAATGCTGATGGAGATGTGCAACACGTCGTTCCAGACGCACTTTCAGGTCGATCCGGAGAACTTCGCGTCGTACTACAACATGGCGCAGTTCGTGGCCGGGCCGGTGATGGCGCTCTCGGCCAACAGCCCGCTGCTCTTTGGCAAAGACCTGTGGCGCGAAACCCGCATCGCGCTCTTCCAGCAAGCGGTCGACACCCGGTCGGCCAACCTGTACCTGCGCGAAATGTCGCCGCGCGTCCACTTCGGCTCGCGCTGGATTGAGGATTCCGTCACGGAGATTTTTAAGGAAGACATCTCGCGCTTCCGTGTGCTGCTCGCGCCCGACCACGACGACCCCGATCCGTTCGAGGTGTTGGCCGAGGGCGGCATTCCGCGCCTCAAATCGCTGATGCTCCACAACGGTACCGTCTACCGCTGGAACCGCGCAGTCTACGGCATCTCCACCCAACCCGACGGGACGAAAAAGCCACACCTGCGCATCGAAAACCGCATCATGCCGAGCGGGCCGAGCGTCCCGGACGAGATCGCCAACGCGGCGTTTTGGTTCGGCCTCGTCTCCGGGATGATCCTCAAATACGGCGACATCCGGCAGCATGTGCCGTTTCAAACCGCCAAATCCAACTTCGTCAACGCCGCCCGCCTCGGCCTTGGCGCGACGCTCACCTGGGTGGACGGCCTGCGTCTGCCCGCGCCGGAACTCATCGCCCGTCACCTTGCGCCGCTGGCGCACGAAGGCTTGCTGCGCGCCGGCATCGACCGGGCCGACGCCGATCGCTACATCGGGCTGGTCGAGGGGCGCGTGACCCACCGCACCAACGGGGCCGAATGGCAGCTCGCCAGCCTCGCCAAGATGCGCACCGAAGCACCGTCGGCCAGCCGCGCCGAACTGCTCACCGCCCTCGTCGCCTCGATGGTGGAGCGCCAAGAAACAGGACTGCCCGTGGCCGAGTGGCCGCTCGCCGACGTTCGCGAGGGCCGCGCCGTGCCGCACCTCGAACGGACACGGGTGGAGCACTACATGACCACCGACCTCTACACCGTCCACGAAGACGAACTCGTTGACCTCGTCGCCAGCTTGATGGACTGGCAGCACATCCGCCATGTGCTCGTAGAAGACGAAGACCACAAGCTCGTCGGGCTGGTGTCGCACCGCAGCCTGCTGCGCCACCTCGTGGACGCGACCAGCCTGGAGGATCGGTACGTGCCCGTCAAACAGATCATGCAGCACAACGTGGTGACGGTGGGGCCGGACACGTCCACCGCCGAGGCCATCCGGCTGATGCGCACGCGAGGCATCGGGGCGCTCCCGGTGGTGCGCGACGAGCAGCTGGTCGGAATCGTCACCGAGCGCGACTTTATCGCCCTCGCCGGGCAACTCTTGGACGCGCAGATGTAGCCTCGGCAGAGAGGGTCAGGGGTTGACGGCCGGTTTCCGGCTGCTGGAAAGACGTATGCTTCCGACGGAAGCCGAGCCTCTACTCCCGAAATCCCGTTGAAGGACGCGGCGAGGCGGAAGGCGGCGCTATCTTGCTCGGATTCACCCGATTCCGCCGATGGACGCTCCGGTTCTGCTCGCTCCCTCTACCGATACGCCCGTTTACGGCTCCGACGTGACCCTTCGCTGGAAAACGGTCGAAGGTGCACGGGGCTACCGCGTGCAGGTCGCCGCCGACGAGGCCTTCGAGACCCTCGTCGTGGACAGCCGCCTCGGCCCGGTAACGTCGCTGCATGTACGCGCCCTCGCCCCCGGCGACGGTGGGCGGCTCTACTGGCGTGTGGCGGCCAAAGGCGGCGACTACGCCACTGCCTCGTTCCCGCTCGAACGCAAGGCTGCCGCTACCCGCGCAGGAAACTCCAAGGCTGTGCTGCTCGGCGGCCTCGTGCTCACGCTCGTAGCCGCACTGCTCGCGTTCGTGCTCACGCCCACCGCCACCGAAACCGCTCGGCGACAAGCCGTCGCGGACTCGCTCGCCGCCGACAGCTCCTCCACGGCTGCCGCCCCGGCAGCGAGCAGCGCGCCCGCCCCGGCTTCCGACAGCACCGCCGCGGCTGCCCCAACGGACAGCTCCGCTTCCGACTCTACGGCGCTCTGAACGCCGCGCGACAAAAACGCCCGGCAGGCTTGAAGGCCATGCCGGGCGTAAGGTTTGACGACGGTCGGATGCGGCGTCAGAGCTTCACGTCCTCGTCGTCGTCGAGATCGGTGAGGTCTTCTTCGTCTTCGCTGCTGTCGTCGGCCACGTCAAGGTCGAGGTCGTCCTCCGCTGCATCGTCGTCTTCCTCTTCGCCGTCGAGATTGTCGAGGTCGTCGAGGTCGTCCTCTTTGGGGGCAGGGGCAGGCTTGGGCGGCTTGGGCGCTTTCGTGACCTTGGCCTTGGGCGGCGGTGCGTCCGGCACGACGAGTTCGTACATCAGCCCGAGCGGGTGTTCACCCACAAGCGTAAGCTCGCCGGACTGGACAAGGGCACGGGCGACTTCGTACGCGCACATCTCGAAGCCCTTCTCGGCCGTCCAGAAGTTGGCGCGCTTTTTCCCGTCCTTCGCCACAATCAGCCGGTAGCCCTTGGCGAGCTTCTGGCGGGCGTGCAGGTACCACTTGTCGCGCGAGACGGTCGGCCCGACGCGGCGTTCTTGGCTGGAGGAATCGGCGGTATTTTCGCTCATCGAATAGGGGTAGGAGGAAGAGCCGCGCCCTAAACCGCTGCACCCGTACCCAGTTCGCGCCCTTGCTCGTGAAGATTTGGGGACGGATCCGACAGGTCGAGGACGCTCGTTCGCCACCAGCGGTATTCTACCTGTCCCAGAGGGGAGCCGTTTTCCTCTTCACGGCCTTTGCTGGGATAGACGCGAGAGCCTCGCGCGAACGACGGTGCCGTACCGACGGTACCCCCCTAATCGCCGAAAATATCGTCGGCGTGCTGGGCCGCAGATTTGGAGATGGGGCGGACGGCGTCGAAGAACGCTTGGTCGTAGGCGCGGGTGCGCACGGCAATCGGCATCGGGACGGCGTGGCCCAGCACGAGCATCTGCTGCTTCGTCTCGAGCGTCGCCAAAATCCCGCGCAGGCTCGACGCGCCGGACGTGCCGACGAGCGCCGCCGACAGGTCCTTGTCGTCGGAGAGCGCGGCGACGAACTTCGTTCCGATCTGGCTCATCACCTCGTCGGCGATGGCGGACGGGCGCTGATCGACCACGAGCAGGCTCACGTAGAACTTGCGCATCTCGCGGGCAATCTTGCCGAACGGCGTCTCGTGGGCGATGCCGGGTGCGAGGAATCGGTGCGCCTCTTCGATCACGATCACGAGTTGGCGCGGCTTCTCGCCCTCGCCGCTCTGCGCCTTCACCGCCTTGTCCTCCCACAGGTCGCGCAGCCGCCGCGTGAACAGGCCGGAGACGAGCAAGTAGGCCGTTTCGTCCTGCACGCCGCCGAACTCGAACACCACGGATTTCCCCGACGCGATGGCTTCCTCGATGTCGCGGAGGGCGTCGCGCTTGCCTTTGGAGGGTTCGAGGCGGAAGAAGTCGTAGCGTTTGAGCCGTTCGAGCCGCCGCCACAACGCCGAGAGCGAGCCTTCGTTGGCCCCGGTTTCCTCGGCGAGGATCTTCAGGTCGCCCGGCTCGGCGGTCATCAGTTTTTCCAGCCAGCGCTCTTTGTAGTGGCGGAAGAGCAGCGCGGCGGAGTCGGCGGCGGTGTCGGTGAGGTTGAGACTGGAACGGAGCGGGAGGATGTCCGACGGCTCGAACTGGTCGGCGTAGAGCGCGATGTCGAGGTCGGCGCGGGTGCCGGCCTTGCGGCTGTGCGCCGGGTCGAGGGTGGCGGTGAAGACCTTGCCGGGGAAGAGGCGTCCGAGGCCCCACGTCGTCCCGCCGGACGTGCCCTCGTCGGTGCCGCGCCAGCCGTACTCGCCGTGGGCGTCGAAGACGAGGAACGAGGCCTTGTCGTGGCGCAGCAGCCCGGCCAGCAGCAGGCGCGTCACGAACGTCTTGCCCGTGCCGGTGCGCCCAAACACCGCCGACGAGCGCTCGGCGAACCGTTCGAGGTCGATGCACACGTCCACGCCGTCCATGTCGAGCGGACTGCCGATGGCGAAATGCTGCGTGCCGTTGGCTTCGGAGCCGAAGACGCGGGAGATGTCGTCTTGGTCGGCGCGGAAGACGGGCGAGAAATGCGCCGGGACGGTCTTGACGGCGCGGGGCGCGGCATCGTCCACCTTGCTTTTGCCGACCATCAGCAGCGGCTTGAGCTGGACGGTGGCGTAGGTGCTGGCCCCTTGCATCACCCGGCGCAGCAGCGGCTCGGAGGCGGGCGGCGGGTAGAGGAGGATCTGCTCGTTGGCCGCCTCGATCCGCGCGTCGGTGATGAGGCAGAAGAAGTCGTGCGTCTCGCCTTCGACGACGACGAACGTGCCCGCCGACACGTCCTCCACCGACCGACCGGCGTCGAGTTTCATCTCCACCCCGTCGAGGAGCGAACCGTGGGTGAGAACGCCGAGGGGAAGCCGGGAGGTCAAGGACGGGCGAGGTTCGAGGTGCGTAGGCCGAGGTCGGAAAATACAGCCTTCAACCTTGGCACGACCCCCGCCCTCGTTCGGTTGTTGCGGCGCGAGTGTCGTTTCCCTTTCGAACGTCGCCCGTCTCGCTTCGGACGTTGTCGCTCAGTCGAGGTCGTCCAGTTCGGCGGCGAAGGCGTCGAGGTCGAAATCGTCGTCGAAGCCCTCGTCGTCCAGGTTGTCCACGAACTCGTCGTCGTCGCTGCTGCCGAGCACCTTGCCCGCCACGAGGCCCGCGATCACCACCGGCAGTGCCTGCACGGCGATGCGCGCGGCCACGCCCGCGGCGAAGCGAAGGCTGTAGCGGAGAATCGACGGCGCGACGGCAACCAGCACAGCCCCGCCGAGCACGCCAGCGGTCATCTTGACAATCGGATCGTTCAGGTCAATCGGGGAGCGGTCGCGGAAGTCCATCGGAGGCGGGTGTTGGAGAACGCAATCTACGCCGCCTCTGCCCCGCCGAGGCTTGACGATGGGGTTACGCGCCGTCTGACGTGCCTCGGAGCGATCGAGCCTCAGCTGTCATGACAAAATCTACAGAAGCCAGCAGAAGGGCGAGCGAGCGGCAGCCCGATACCTGTGCCTGACCAAAGGACACCGAGGAGGGGCGGCCTTGGGAGTATACCGCTGGGAATGACATCGTACTTTGGATGCGCGTCCCAACTCTTCGTCCTTTGGCCAACGCCATCACGCTCTCGCGCCTGCCGCTGGTTGGCCGTCGTCGGTGCGATGTTCTACCTTGCCCCGGCCGTCGGACAGTTGGTGGCATGGTTGCTGATCGTCTTGGAATCGGTGGATGGGTGGTGGCGCGCAAGCTGGGTGAGGCGTCGTTGCTCGGCTCGGTGCTCGACATCGCCAGCGACCGGATCGTGGAAGCCGTGCGGTGGGTGGTGTTTGCGCACCTCGGCCTGATTCCGATCTGACGCTGCCGCGCGGTGTGCTCACCGACAGCCTGCACGGGGTGATGGTGGCCGCGGACGTGGAGTCGCTCCAAGCCACCACGTCAAAGCTCGCCCAGTTGCTGGTGCAAAGCCGCGCGTCGCACGGAGCCTACGGCGTCTCCAAGATCATCCCCTTCACGCTGCTGGGCCTGCTGCTCGTTCGGCGCGCCTACCAACCCGCCCCAACGTGGGTCACGCCCGATGTGCTGCGCGGGGTGCACCACCTCGCCTACGCGGCCTCTCTCGTGGCGTTGGCGTTTTGTTGGATTCGCGCCTATCCGGTGCTCGCCGAAGCATGGCTGTGGGGCAAAGAAGGCCGCCTCGGCTGAGCGCCTTCCAACGATCCTCACGCAGAAGACGGCAGCGGCGCGGAACGTATCGGGGGCGATGCGGCGTTGCAGAAGGCTTGAATTGACTCTTTCGATACCGCCATGGGACTTCTCTTCGGCCTGCTCGTCACCCTGATCGCCATCGTTTCCGTCTTGCTCGTTGGCGCGGTACTTCTGCAAAGCGGCAAGGGCGACGGCCTCGCCGGGATGGGCGCATCCACCAGCCAGCAGATTCTCGGCGCGCGGCAAGCGCCGGACTTCATCCAGAAGGCGACGTGGGCGCTCGGCAGCACACTGCTGTTTCTGTGCCTGCTCACCGGCTTCGTCGTGGAGCGCCCCGGCCAGCGCGCCCCCGTCTCCGCGCCCACGCAAGCCGCTCCCGCCCCCGCTGCCACCCCGGCGACTCCCGGTGCCTCCAACGGCACGGCTACGCCCGCACCGGCGGGAAACGCCGCCCCCGCACCGGCTCCAGCCGCGCCGCAAAACTGACCGGGACGGCCCCCTGAATGGGTCTTAAAAAGCGAGAGGGACGTGCCCGCCGGGGCGCGTCCCTCTCTGTGTTGCAGCCGCTCCGGGCCGATAAGCCGAATTCTGTCGCCCGACGCGGGCTGCAACCGCCGCGCCGACCGGACCGTCATCTATCTGGGCGACGCGTCGCCGCGCCGCTCGAGCAGCCTACCCGTTCCGCCAGCCGTACGGCTTGCTCCGAGCTGGAGCACCTTGCGGGACGAAACTGCTTGGCCTTGCACCCCGTGCGGTTTGCCTGGCCGCGCCGGTTGCCCGACGCGCCGGTAGGCTCTTACCCTACCGTTTCACTCCTCACCTGATCCGGCCCCGGTTGCCCGAGGCGCGGCCATCGGCGGACCTGTTTTCTGTTGCACGTGCGGTCGCCTCCCGGCGGAGACGCCTTCCCGTTAGGAAGCACGGTTGCTCTGTGGTGTTCGGACTTTCCTCGCAGCGCCGCTCCATGCGGAGCGGGCGAACGCGACGGTCTGGCCCGGAGCCGGTGTTGCCAAAGAACAGCGCACCTGCCTGGCGCGGGCGGCCAAGCAGGTGCACCAAAGGGTACGTCTTGCGGACGAGAAGGTTCAGACCTGCTGAGCCGACATCTCGTCGCCGACTTCGCGGAAGAGCACCTCGTCCACGATGATGCGGCCCGTGTTTTCGCACGGGATGATGCGGGTGCGCTGGCGGATTTCCACCTGCCGCTGCGGCGGCACGGCGTAGCCGCCGGCAGCGCCGCGCTCCAGCGGCACCACGGCGCGCCCGTCGCGGACGCGGCTGCGAAGGCGTTCGTAGGCGTTGAGGTAGCGGGCATCCACCGCCTCGGTGGCGGCGGTGCGACGCTCCGAGATGGCGTCGGCTTCCGAGCGCGTCTCGTCCATCACGTCCGAGAGTTCGGAGCGCTTCGAGGCCAGCAGCGTGTCGAGTTCGCCAAGGCGGACGGTGGCCTCCTCGCGGGTGATTTCGCGGTCGGCGACGTTGTTCTTGACGCCGTCCATCCGAGCTTGCGCCTCGATGATGCGCTGACGCTGGGCTTCGATTTCCTTGGTGAGCGCGTCGTACTCGCGGTTGTTGCGCACCGTGTTTTGCTGCTCGGTGTAGCGCTTGATGAGCGCCTCCGAGTCACGGATGGAGGCCTCGGCGTCTTTTTGCGTCCGTTCGTCTTCTTCGGCTTCCTGCGTGAGGTTACGCAGGCGGGTTTCGAGGCCGGTTTTCTCGTCTTCGAGGTCGCGGATCTCGTTGGGAAGGCTGCCCTGAAGCTTTTTGAGGTTGTCGAGTTGGCTGTCGAGGTACTGGAGCCGGATCAGGGCACGCAGCTGCCCCGGAATGGACGTGTCGAGCGTAGACATCGGGCGGTGAAGAAGGTACAGCCGGTTTCTACCGCTGCGTCGCGCTTCGGTTCGACGCAGGAAAGGTGAAGAGTGCCGGTTGGTGGACTGTTTAACTTCTGACGGCGGCTCCGGCTTCGACGGTTATCGGTTATTCGGGCGCTACGTTCGCCCTTCCACCCGTTCCTCGCGGTACTGGAGTTCGTAGAGTCGCCGGTACAGGCCATCGTCGCGGCGGAGCAGTTCAGCGTGCGTGCCCGTCTCGCGCAGTTCGCCCCGGTGCATCACGAGGATTTGATCGGCGTGCTGGATGGTGGAGAGCCGGTGGGCGACGACGAGGCTCGTCCGCCCGTCCATCAGCCGTTCGAGCGCCGTTTGGATGGCCTCCTCGGTCTCGGTATCCACGCTGCTCGTGGCCTCGTCGAGCACCAGCACCGCCGGGTCGTACACGAGCGCCCGAACGAACGAGAGCATCTGCCGCTGTCCGTGCGACAGGCCCTGCCCGCGCTCTTTCACGTCGTGGGCGTAGCCGCCGGGCAGCCGTTCGATGAACCGATCGGCCCCGATCAGCGTCGCAGCCTCGCGGACGCGCTCGGGCGTCACGTCGGGGTCGTCGAGAGTGATGTTGCGCTCGACCGATCCGGAGAAAAGGAAGACGTCCTGCAAAACGAGGCCGATTTCGCGGCGCAGGGCCTCGATCTGAAAATCGCGCACGTCGACGCCGTCCACCAAGACCGCGCCCTTCTGCACGTCGTAGAAGCGCAGAAGCAGGTTGATGAGCGTTGTCTTGCCCGCGCCGGTCGCCCCAACCACCGCTGCCATCGTGCCCGCCGGGATGGTAAACGACACGTCCTTGAGGATCCAGTTGGGCTCCCGACCTTCGGCATCCGCCTCGGCCGCGTCGTAGGCAAACCAGACGTTTTGGAAGACAATGTCGCCGCGCATCGTGGTTGGCACGAACGCGTCGGCTTTTTCGGGGAGGCGCTCGTCGGCGTCGAGCACGTCGAAGATGCGTTCGGCCCCGGCCATCGCGCCCAGCAGCGTGTTGTACTGATCCGAGAGGTTGCGGATCGGCTCAAAGAACTGCCGGGAATACTGGATAAACGCCACCAGCACGCCCACCGTCAGGCCGCCTCCCACCGCCCGCAAGCCGCCCACCCAGAGCACGAGCGCCAGCGCCACCGAGCCAAGCACCTCGACGACAGGGAAGAAGAGCGAGAAGGCGAAGACGGTTTTGAGCTGCGCCTGCCGGTGCGCATCGTTGATCTCGGCAAAGCGGCGGTCTTCCTCGGCCTCGCGCCCGAAGAGCTGCACCACGCTCATGCCCGTCACATGCTCTTGCACAAAGCTGTTGAGCCGGGCCACCTGCGCCCGCGTCTCCGAATACTGTTCGCGTACCGACTTGCGGAAGAGGGCCGTCGCCCAGAACATCAGCGGCAGCACGGCGAGCGTCACGACGGCCAGCACCGGGCTGAGCGCGAACATGAACCATGTGATAAACACGATACGCAGCAGATCGCCAAGGATCGTCACCACCCCCGCCGAGAGCACATCCGAGAGCGCCTCCACGTCGGAGGTCGTCCGCGTAATCAACCGTCCGATGGGCAGGCGGTCGAAGTACGCCAGCGGCTGCCGGATAAGGTGGTTGAAGATGCGGACGCGCAGTTCGTAGATGGCACGCTGCCCGATCCACTGGGTGAAGTAGCTGTTGAAGAACGCCAGCAGTCCCTCGGCCAGCATCACGCCCAGCAACACGAGCACAATCCGGTTGAGGCCGGGCAGGTCGCCTACCGCGATGTGGTCGTCGATGGCGATTTGTACCAGCTTGGGCCGCAGCGGCCCGAGGTAGGCGGCAATCACGACCCCCACGAGCGCGACGAGCACATAGGTGCGCTGCGGCCTCAGCAGCGCCAGCAGCCGCCGGATCAGGTTGCGGTCGAGGCCTTTCTTGGAGCGGCCTCCTGAAGTGTTGGATGGGTCGGCCACGCGGCGCACATCGTCAGGGTGAGCGAGGCGTACGCCGCGCCCGCCGAAGGGTGCCCCAGCGTGGCGAGGTCAGTCCAGCACATACGAGCAAAGCTCTTCGGCTGCGTCGGTGTTGAGGAAAACGCTCCGGGCTTCGGCTACGAGCGGCGCGGTACGTTCGTGGCGGGCGGAGAAGTGCGTGAGCAGCAGACGCTTGGCTCCGGCGGCAGCGGCGACGGCGGCGGCCTGCCGTGCGGTCGAATGGCCGGTTTCGGCGGCGCGGGCCGTCCACTCGTCGGAGAACGTGGCGTCGTGGAGCACGAGATCGGCGTTGCGGGCGAGCAGGCGCGCGCCGTCGCACGGTGCGGTGTCGAGGGCGTAGGCGAACGCTCGCGGCGGCGGCGGCGGCGTCACCACATCGGAGCTGCGCACACGCTTCCCGTCGGGCGTCGTCATGTCGTGCCCGGCTTTGAGGCGGCGGAAGTCGCGGAAATCCGTCACGCCCAGCGCCCGCGCCTTGTCCGCGTCGAGGTTGCCAGGGCGCGGCGCATCTTCGAGCCGGTAGCCCATCGTCGGGACGCGGTGGTCGAGCGGGCGAGCCGTCACGACAAGCGTCTCGTCCTTCCACACGTCGAATCGTCCGTCGGTGGCGCGGCAACCGTCGTGGGGCCAGGGGCGCAGGTCGAGCGAAAACGGCAGCCCGTCGAGGTGAATGCCCGGCCATGCGTTAAGCGCCTCCGCCAATCCGTCCGGCCCCGCCAACACCAGCGGCGCGGTGCGTCCCTGCAAGGCCACGGTAGAGAGCAGTCCCGGCAGGCCAAAGGCGTGATCGCCGTGCCAGTGGGTAATGCAAACGAGATCCAGCCGCGCCGCCGACACGCCCGCGTCCATCAGCCGAAACTGCGTACCCTCGCCGCAGTCGAGCAGCACCGTGCGCGCCCCCCACTGCACGAGCGTGGCCGAGAGGTGGCGTCCGTGTGCGGGCAGGGCGGCAGACGTTCCGAGAACGGTGACGGTGGGCAAGACGGCGGTTGGGGGTGGAGGGTGGTCAGAGAAAGGAACCAACGAACGACACTCGGTTCCAACTCCCAACTCCCAACTCCCAACTCCCAACTCCCAACTCCCAACTCCCAACTCCCAACTCCCAACTCCCCATGCCCTCCATCACCCGAGACGACCTGCTTGCCGCAGCGAAATACGACCGCGACGGTCTGGTGGCCGCCATCGCCCAAGACGCCGACACCGGCGCGGTGCTGATGCTCGCGTACATGAACGCCGACACGCTCCGCCAAACCCTCGAGACCGGCGTGATGACGTACTGGAGTCGCTCCCGGCAGGAGGTGTGGGTGAAGGGCGCCACCAGCGGCCACACGCAGATCGTCCGCAGCGTTCGAATCGACTGCGACGGCGACGCGCTGCTCTTCGCCGTGGAGCAACTCGGGGGCATCGCCTGCCACACCGGCGCGCCGACGTGCTTCTACCGCGAACTCGACGCCTGAACACGCCGTGCCCTCGTCCCTCGACGACCGCGAACGCCGCTGGATCGGCCTGGGCGGCGCGGCCTTGGCCGCGCTCGCCGGGTATGTGAACGCGGTGGTGCTCACCCGCTACGCCGTGCCGGTGAGCCACACGAGCGGCGCGGTGTCGCGGATGGGCGGGGCGCTGGCCGTGGGCGAACTGGACAAAGCCGCCGCCGCGCTGCTGCTCGTCGTGGCGTTTTTTGCCGGGGCGACGGCCTCCGGCGTGCTCATCGGTTCGTCGTCTGTGCAGATCGGACGGCGCTACGGCGTCGTGCTAATGCTCGAAGGTGCGGTGCTGGCACTCGCCACGCTGGCACTTTCGTCCCACCCGATCGCTGCCGCCGTATTGGCCGCCTTGGCGTGCGGGATGCAAAACGCCATGGCCAGCGCGTTCCGTGGCCTCGTGCTGCGCACGACCCATGTAACCGGCATCGTCACCGACCTGGGCCTTCTGGTGGGCCACCGGCTGCGCGGGCAGGCCGTCGAAACGTGGCGAATCGGGTTTCTGGGGCAACTGCTCGGCGGCTTCGCGGTGGGCGGCATCGTGGGGGCGTGGCTTGAAGTGCACCTCGGCCCCGCCGCGCTGGCACTGGCTTCGGCCGGAGCGTTTGGCGCGGGCGCGGCGTACTTCGTGTGGCGTCACCGCGCCCTGAAGCGCCCGTAGCCGTCCTCTTGGCACCGCAACCGCCCCGGCCACCGGCACGCTTCAACGGATCCGCGCCGAGGGCAGAGGCACCCGAACCGCCGATGCGGCGTACATCCGGTTTCGCTTGCTTTTGCTCTGCCGTTTTGGAAACCGCTTTTGCTCCTCCCGTCATCGTGCCCGGCCCGTGGAGCGGGTCAGACGACGCCTTTGGTCGCCTCACCGAAGACGCCTTCGCCCCGTACCCGACCCTGCCCGACCTGCCCGATCTGGCGCTGGTCACGCGAGGCCACGATCCGGGAACGGTCGCGTACTTCCGAGCGGGCGGAACGCACTTTCTCTCCAGCGACGACCTCGACGCCGTGGCGAAGCACACCTGTGCCGTCGTGATGCAAGCGCCCACAACCCCCTTGGGCGCTCGGGCGCTGCTGCTCACCGCAGCGGCCCTGCTCGACGCCGGCGGCGCGGGCGTGCGCGTGGACGGTGCCGTGAAGGTGATGGACAAAGACCGCTGGCGCGCCCTTGCCGCCGACGAGCATCCGCTGGCTCCGTACGCGGCGCTGGTGCAGGTGCTCGAAGATCCCCGCAGGGGGACGCATTCGCTGGGCATGCACTACTTCGGCCTGCCCGACGTGCGCCTCGACACGCCGCTGCCGCCCAACGTCGCCTTCGAGGCCGTCCATCGGCTCAACCAGATGCAACTGGCCGAACCGTCGTCGTTCGCCGACGGCCTGACCCTGGCCCTCGATGGCCAGCACGCCCTCGCGTTGCACCACGAACGCGACACCTTCGCGTCTCCCGGACATCCCTCTTTCAATCCTCACGGACGGTGGCGCGTCGCCCCGGCATCCTAACCTTCATCCTGCTCGACGATGTCCGCCTACACCCTTCTGCTTCCCTCCGGCACCTCCGCCACCTTCGATCTTCCCGACGACCGCAGCGCCCAGACGCTCGACGAACTCGGGCCGTTTGACGCCCTTGCCGACGCGGCCTACGACCTCGAAGACACCGACCCCGGCGCGGCGCACGACGCCTACGACGATGCGCTGCTGGCCGCCGTCTACGAGCTGGGCGCGCTCATCGAAACACCGGATCCCAACGCCTACGACGCATCGCTCGTCCAAGACATCGCGGCGATGCTCTACAACCGCGCAGGAGCACGCTTCGACCTCGACGATTTGGAAGGCGCGCTCGAAGACCTCGACGCCAGCCTGGCCGCAGCCCAATCGGTGGACGTGGAGGGCGAAGACCTTGCTGAGGTGCTCACCCGGCGGGCCGAAACCAAGTTTGCGCTGGCCGACGTCGACGGCGCGTTTGCCGACCTTGACGCGGCGCTCGCCCACCACCCCGAGCACACCCTCGCCTTCAACAACCGAGCGGTCTACGAAGCCGAGTTGGGTCGCCTCGACGACGCCCTCGCCAGCATTCGGCACGCCCTCGTCCTCGAACCCGACAACGCGCTCTACCACGTCACCCACGCCGAGCTGCTCGTCCAAGCCGACCGCAACGACGAGGCGCTCGACGCCCTTGCCGAAGCGCTCGCCGCCGACCCCGACGCCCACGTTCTTCTCGACGCCGAGGTGTTCGACGGGCTTCGCAAGCACCCGCGTTTTGCCGCGTTGCGCGGGGCGTAACCGCCGCTACGGGCGGCGATGCTGCCGCTGTCGCTCCTGTTCGTAGAGCCGTTGGTACTGCCGCTGCATCTCGCGAAGCGTGCGCGGGTGCGGCGGCTTGCCCGACGCGTGCACCTGTTCGATGGGCGACGGCGGCAAGGACGTCGCAGGAAGATCCTGCGGTTCCGGCGAGACGGTGGGCGGCTTCGTCCGCGACAAAAGCAGCAAAAGCAGCCCCGACGTCGCCACCCAAAGCGCCACCATCCGCGCCGATCCGAACGCCGCTTCGCCCAACACCGCCTCCATCGCCCCCGCGACCAGCGCAGACGCAAAAAATCCAAGGCCAAGGGCAAGCGGTATACGGAAGAAAAGCGGCATATTGCGGACGAGTGCGCCGTTTCAACGACGCTCGCGCCATCCGGCTCCTTCCCCTGCCCTTCCCGATGCCTTCCGACCCGTACCGTAGCGTAGCGTGCGGCTTCTACGACCAACTTGAAGCGCTTGCCCTGCGTGGGCAACCGGTCGAGTTGGTTTGGACCGACGCCGACGGCGAACAGCACCGGGCGATGACCCGAGTGGCAGACCTGTTCTCCGACGATCGCGGCGAGTGGTTGCGCTTGGACGACGCGCGGGCGGTGCGTCTCGACCGTATCGTGTCCGTTTACGCCTGACTTTCCTCCTCTCGCCTACCGCCATGGATTTTGTCGCCCCGTCGTCCGAATCGCTTAGCCATATGGGGACGGTGGCGGCGATCGTCGTGTCCGTGTTCGCGCTGCTTGGCCTGCTCTCGGCCATTCACGCGGTGATGCACGCCCGCACGCCCCAAGGCTCCATGGGATGGGCCGTGGCCCTCTTCGCCTTCCCGATCGTCTCCGTCCCCCTCTACTGGCTGTTTGGGCGCACCCAGTTCGGCGAATACGTCGAGGCGATGCGCGAGATCGACCGCCGCGTCGAACAAGTCCTTGAAGAAGAGCGCGATACCGTGCTGGCCGGGCACATGGTGCGCGACGACGACGACCGGGGCGAACTCGCCGCCTTCCGCAGGCTGGCCTCGTTCCCCTTCACCACCGGCAACGGCGCCCGGCTGCTCGTCGACGGCGAAGAGACGTTCCCCGCCATTTTGGAGGCCATCGCCAAGGCCGAGCGCTATATCCTGTTTCAATTCTACATCCTCCGAGCCGACGCCCTCGGCCAGCGGTTCAAAGAAGCCCTCATCGAGAAGGCCAAAGCTGGCGTCAAGGTCTACGTCCTCTACGACGACATCGGCAGCCTGACGCTCTCGCGGCGCTACCGGCGCGAACTGCGCGAGGCAGGGATCGAGGTGTCCGGCTTTCCGGGACGCCGCTCGGTGCTGCGCCGCTTCCGTGTCAACTTCCGCAACCACCGCAAAATCGTCGTCGTCGACGGGCAGGTGGCGTTCTGCGGCGGCCTCAACGTGGGCGTCGAATACCTCCACCAAGACAAAAAACTCACCCCGTGGCGCGACACGCACATCCGCATTGACGGGCCGATGGTGAAGGGCCTCCAACTCTCGTTTGCCAAGGACTGGTACTTCTCCACCGACCGCACCGTGCCCGGCTTGGACTGGCAGGCCACGGTCTGCGAAGACGACCGCACCGGCCTCGTGCTGGCCTCCGGCCCGGCCGACGAGATCGAGTCGGGGAGCCTGCTCTTCGCCCACGCCATCGCCGCCGCCGAGAAGCGCGTCTGGATCGCCTCGCCGTATTTCGTGCCCGACTCCGCCGTCTTCTCGGCGCTTCAAATCGCAGCCATGCGCGGCGTGGATGTGCGCGTGGTGATGCCCGAAATGAGCGACAGCGTGCTGTTCAAGTTTGTCCCCTACGCCTACCTTCCCGACCTGAGCCGGGTGGGCGTTCGGGTTTTCTTGTTCAAGCCCGGCTTCATGCACCAAAAGGTGCTGCTCGTCGACAACGACTACGCGGCGGTGACGTCCGCCAACTTCGACAACCGCTCCTTCCGCCTCAACTTCGAGATCACCGCCCTGTTTGCCGACGCCGACCTGTGCCGCGACGTCGAGGCGATGCTTGAGCGCGACTTGGCAAGCGCCACCGAACTCGCCCCCGACTTCGTAACGTCCAAGGGATGGCTCTTCCGCTTCGCCGTCCGGGTCACCCGCGTCCTCTCACCGCTACTCTAACACCGTCACCGATGTCCACGCCGCCCTCGCTTTCCGCCTCCGATCACGACCCGCGCCCCACGCCGTCCAACAACCTCCACGAATTTCTGGCCGCCACCGCCGAACGCGACCACCCCGGCGACGTGTTCGAGTTGGAATCGGACAAGATGCTGGAAGTGCACGTTCGGGGCCGCGTGTGGAGCAAACTGGGCGCGATGGTCGCCTACCGGGGCAACGTCGCGTTCAAGCGCGAAGGCATGCTGGAGGGCGGGATGATGAAGGCGCTGATGCGGGCGGTGTCCAGCGAAATGGAGCCGCTCACCAAAATCGAAGGCCAAGGCCGGGTATACCTCGCCGACAGCGGCAAGAACATCTCGGTGCTCCGGCTAACGTCTGCCGACGCGCTCTCGGTCAACGGGCACGACCTGCTCGCCTTCGAGGATTCCATCCAGCACAACATCGTGATGCACCGGCGGATGGCGGGCTGGATGTCGGGCGGGCTGTTCTCCGTGACGCTCACCGGGCAAGGCCTCGTGGCCATCACCACCCACGGCAAACCGCTCACGCTGCGCGTCACCCCCGACAGCCCCGTCACCACCGACCCCAACGCTACGGTCGCGTGGTCGGCCAACCTGCAACCTGAGGTGACGATGGACACGTCGTTCCGCTCGCTCACCGGCCGCGGCGGCGGCGAATCGATCCAGATGGTGTTTCGCGGCAACGGCTTCGTGGTCGTTCAGCCCTACGAGGAAGTGCCGCAGGTGGTGCAGGGCGGCTAACCCCGCACCTTTCGACGCAAACGCACAGCAACGAGGGCGCGCCAGACGGTAGTTTTCGGGTTTCGTCCCGAACGCACCTGCCCTTATGGCCGCCCTCACCCTCGACGCGCTCACGTCCCTCGCCAAACGCCGCGGTTTCGTCTTCCCCGGCTCCGAGATCTACGACGGCCTGCAGGCCACCTACGACTACGGCCCGCTCGGCGTGGAGCTCAAGCGCAACGTGCAGGCCCGGTGGTGGGGCGAGATGGTGCACAAACGCGCCGACGTGGAGGGCGTGGACGCCGCCATCCTGATGCACCCGACCGTCTGGAAGGCGTCGGGGCACGTCGATGCCTTCAACGACCCGCTCATCGACGACAAGGCGTCGAAGATGCGCTACCGCGCCGACCAGCTCGTCGAGGGCTACATCGACAAACTCCGCAGCAAGGGCAAAGACGCCGAGGCCGACCGCGTCGAGAAGGACTTCGTCGCCGCGCTCAACGCCGACGACATGCCCAAGGCGCTCTACAACCTGATCATGGGCGAGCAGATCAAGGGGCCGGACTCGGGCGCGTTCGACTGGACGGAAGTCCGCCAGTTCAACCTGATGTTCTCCACGCACGTCGGGCCGGTGGCGGACGCTTCGAGCAAAGTCTACCTCCGCCCCGAGACCGCGCAGGGCATCTTCGTCAACTTCCACACCGTCCGCGAGGCCACGCGGCAGGCCGTGCCGTTTGGCATCGCCCAGATCGGCAAGGCGTTCCGCAACGAGATCGTGGCGCGGCAGTTCATCTTCCGGATGCGCGAGTTCGAGCAGATGGAGATGCAGTACTTCGTCAAGCCCGGCGAGCAGATGGAGGCGTTCGAGGCGTGGCGCGAGGCCCGCTGGAACTGGCACCTCGGCAACGGCATCCGCGCCGAGCACCTGCGCTGGCACGAGCACGAGAAACTGGCGCACTACGCCGACGCCGCGCAGGACATCCAGTACAAGTTTCCGTTCGGCTGGAACGAGATCGAGGGCATCCACAGCCGCACCGACTACGACCTCTCGCGCCACCAGGAGTACTCCGGCAAGAACCTCCAGTACTTCGACCCGCACACGAACGAGAAGTACATCCCGTACGTCGTCGAAACGTCCGTCGGCCTCGACCGCACCGTGCTGATGCTGCTGTGCGAGGCCTACGACGAAGACACGCTGGGCGGCGAATCCCGGAGCGTGCTGCGCTTCCACCCGCGCCTCGCGCCCATCAAGGCCGCCGTCTTCCCGCTCGTCAAGAAGGACGGGATGCCGGAGATCGGACACAAGATCGAGCAGGACCTCCGCGACGAGGGCCTGACGGTGTTCTACGACGAGAAAGGCTCGATCGGCAAGCGCTACCGCCGGATGGACGAGGCGGGCACGCCCGTGTGCGTAACCGTGGACAGCGAGACGCTGGAGAACGGCACCGTGACCGTGCGCGACCGCGACACCCTCCGCCAAGAGCGCATCGCGCAGGATCGCGTGGGCGAGTACGTTCGCGACGTCCTCAAGACGTGGACGCGCGGATGACCCTCCGCCCTGCCACGCCCGGCGATCTGCCCACGATCCTCGCGTTTGTGCGCGGGCTGGCCGTGTACGAACGGCTCGAACACGAAGCGATGGCAACGGAGGCGGACTTCGCCGCGGCGCTCTTCTCCGACCGCCCCGTCGCCGAGGTGGTGATCGCGGAGCTGGACGGGCAGCCGGTGGGGTTTGCGCTGTTCTTCCCCACGTTCTCGACGTTTGTGGGGAAGCCGGGCATGTGGCTCGAAGACCTGTTCGTGCTGCCGGAGCACCGGGGGCGCGGTGTCGGGAAGGCGCTGCTCGTGCATCTGGCGCGGCTCGCGGTGGAGCGCGGCTACGGGCGGTTCGAGTGGAGCGTGCTGGACTGGAACGAACCGGCCATCGGGTTTTACCGCAGCATCGGGGCGGTTGGGATGGACGAATGGACGACGCAGCGGGTATCGGGCGACGCCCTGCATGCTCTCGCGTCGATGCCGTTGTCGTAGAGACGTCCCAGTGGGACGTCTCTACGGATGCGTCACCGGCGGCCCGATTTGAGACATCCCGTCGACCTGCCGATTCTACCAAGACGATGCGCCGGGGCGTGGAACGATGTTTGCGCCGCCTTCTGCATCCGACCCCGCCTTCCCCGAACCGCGTCCTATGTCCCGCGTCCTCGCCCTGTGCGCCTTCTGCTTCGCCATCGTGGCGAGCGGCTGCACGTCGCTGCTGTCTAACCCGTACGGCCCGGCGCAAGCGCCTCCGCCGGTATCGGGCCTCGCTGTTGAATCGGTGACGTTCACCTCGCCGCTGTCGCCCGAGCAGATTTACGCTGCCGCCGAGCGTCTCTTCGCGGACTACGGCGCGCCGGTGGGCGTGAGCGACCCGTACACGGGAACGATGCAGACCGATTACACAAGTCTTGGCGCGATCCAACTCGCGACAGAAGGCCAAGGCGTTCCGACGGCCGCGTTCCTTGACAACGCGCTGATGCGCTACACGGTGTACACCCGTCTCACCCGGCAGGGCACGGTCGTCACGGTGCAGGGCACGCAGCGTCCGCTTGCGCCCGGCACGCCGCTGCGCTATTCGCCGATGCGCTACTGGCTCGACCGCTACGCGTCGGACTTGGCCTCGGAAGTCGCCTCGCGTTATGCCGCCCGGATTTCCGACAACGCGTACCTGTCGGTCGTGACCGGCGGCCCTGACCTCATGACCGACGCGCCGCAGCCCGCTCCCACCACCGGCGAAACGGTGCGTCGGAGCCTGCTCACACGCGGCCTCGTGATCGTGGGCGGCGTGGCGATACTGCTCGTCGCGGCCACGTTGGGCAGCAACGCCCTCTGACTTCGGAGCCTCGCGCTTCCTTACCGCGGTCGCGTTCCGTTCGTCACGCGCCGTAGTTGCCCCAGAACCGCACCACCGTGGCAATGCCCTCGTGGTAGCGGTCGAGGCCGAAGTGCTCGTCGGGCGAGTGGATGGCATCGGCGGTGAGGCCGAAACCGAGCAGCAGCGCGTCCACGCCAAGGATGCGTTTGAGGTCGGCCACGACGGGAATCGATCCGCCCTCGCGCATGAAGTAGGCGTCGCGCCCGTACGTCTCGCGCAGCGCGTCCATCGCCGCCGTCATCGCGGGCTGGTCGGTGTCCATCAAAACGGGCTGGCCGCCGTGCAGCTCCACGAAGTCCATCGTCATCGTGTCGGGCAGGTGCGTCTCAAAGTGGCGGCGGAGCTTTTGGGCGATGTCCTTGGGGTCTTGGCCGGGCACAAGGCGGCACGAGATCTTGGCGAACGCCTTGCTCGGCAGCACCGTTTTCGAGCCTTCGCCTTGGTAGCCCGATCCCATCCCGTTCACGTCGAGCGTCGGACGGGCGGTGGTGGCTTCGAGGATCGTGTAGCCCTTTTCCGTCTTGCCGACCGTCAGGCCGATCTCCCCCAACCACTTCGCCTCGTCGAACGGAAGTTCGGCCCACGCGGCGCGCTCGTCGGCCTTGAGCGGGACGACGCCGTCGTAAAAGCCCTCGACGGTCACGCGGTGGTCGGCGTCATGAAGGTCGGCGATCAGCTTGGCGAGAGCGTTGGCGGGATTCTCAACGCCTCCGCCGTAGACACCGGAGTGCAGGTCGCGGTCGGGGCCGGTAAGGTTGACCTGCACATAAGCAAGGCCGCGTAGGCCGACGGTGATGGACGGTATGCCTTGGCCGAACATCGCCGTGTCGGAGATGACGATCACGTCGCAGGCGAGTTCGCCTTGGTGCGCATCAACGTACGGGGCGAGGTGGTGCGAGCCAACTTCCTCTTCGCCCTCGATGATGAGTTTGAGGTTGACGGGCAGCGGCGTTCCGGTCTTGTAGAACGCCTCAGCGGCCTTGACGTGCATCATCACCTGCCCCTTGTCGTCGGCGCTGCCTCGGGCGTAGAGTTGACCGTCGCGCACGACAGGTTCGAACGGCGGACTCGTCCACAAATCGAGAGGGTCGGGCGGCTGCACGTCGTAGTGACCGTAGACGAGCACCGTCGGCTTGTCCGCGCCGGCCGAACGGTCTTCGGCAAAAACGACGGGGTGGCCCCCGGTTTCGCGCACCTCAACCGTCGGAAAGCCGATTTGGCTCAGATGGTCAGCCAGCCAGTCGGCGGCGCGACGCACGTCGGCGGCGTAGGCCGGGTCGGCGGAAATGGACGGGATGCGAAGGAAGTCCGACAGGTCGGCGTCGAAGGCGTCGAGGTGGTCGGAGACGTAGTCGAGAGGTGCGTCGGCCATCGAAGGAAAGAGAGAAGCGATCCGCCTTGTTCGCGCAGCGGTGGCCGAAGGTTCTCCCCGGCGACGCAGGCCTTCGTTGTTTCCGGAAGTGTCGCCTCGGCTGCACGGCTTCTGTCCACGATGCCGCACGTTTGGATCGCTCACACGGCCCCATTCGGCCCAAACGACGCGGTTTCGATGTCGGCACGCGGATTGGATTCGGGGTTGGCATTCCCTCTCTTGATCTTCCACCGCTATGCGCCCCGCCTTCTCTCGCCTGCTCGCTACCCTTGCCCTTGGCACCGTCGTCCTCACCGGCTGCGGATACTTGCCCACCTACGGCGGTTACGGCCACTCCGACGGCGGCTACTACGAAGGCGGCGGCTACGGCGCGCGCCGTGTAGCCGTACTGCCCGGCGGCGGCGAAGTCGTCCGCGAGGGCGACCGTCTTGTGGTGATCGACCGCTACGGACGGCGCTACGACTACGGCCGTGGCCGCGCCGAGGTCTGCCACCGGGGCCGCACCGTCCGCGTGTCCGACCGGGCCGTGCAGGGTCACTTGCGCCACGGCGATCGCTTCGGCTCCTGCTCGTACTCCTACGGCGGCGGCTACAACGACGGTGGGTATTACGGCAACGGAGGCTACTACGGCAACGACGGGTACTACGACAACGGACGGCGCACCAACCCGAACCGCGGCTACGAAGGGCCGATTCGAGGCAACGCTCCGCGGGGTGCGACCAGCGGCTCCGGCACGGTCAACAACCAGCCGTCCACCCGCACATCGCGTGGAAGCTCAACCAACAACGGGCGCTCCGCATCGCCACGCGGCGGTCGTGCCGAATCGGGCAAGACCGACACCGGACGCTCCGGCGGCCGCGACAACAGCCGCTCCAACGAGGATCGCTCCGAGAGCGGACGCTCCAGCGAGAACGGACGCTCCAACAGCGGCGGGCGCGGATCGACCAGCCGCGGCGGCAACTAACGGCGCAACCACGCCTAAACGATAGCGCTTGCAGGGCGCTCGACGGCTCCGCAGCCGTTGGGTGCCCTGCGGGCGTTTAGGCGGAAACGACCGTCCCGACGACCTCGCCGAAACCGACCTTTTGCCCATCGGAACGGGTGGCCGAGGCGGTGATCGTGAACGTGTCGCCGTCTTCGAGCCAGATGCGCGTTTCGCCGCTGGGCAGTTCTACGGGCCGCGTGCCCTTCCACGCAAGCTCCAGCAGACTGCCTTCCGAGCCGGGTTCGGGGCCGGAGATGGTGCCCGAGGCCAAGAGGTCGCCGGGGCGCAGGTTGCAGCCGTTCATCGTGTGGTGGGCGATTTGCTGCGCCAGCGTCCAGTAGAGGAAGCGGGTATTGGTGCGGATGATCGCGGCGGGCGCGTCCATCGTTGCCGTCTGAATCGATCCGATCAGTTCGATGTCGAAGCCGCGCCGGTGAGCCTCGGCGAGGTACGGAAGCGGGGCCGGATCTTGAACCGGAGCCTCGCAGCGTGCACCTTCCAACGATGCGAGCGACACGATCCACGGGCTGACGGTGGTGAGGAAGTTCTTGGCGAGGAACGGCCCCAACGGCACGTATTCCCACCGCTGCACGTCGCGCGCCGACCAGTCGTTGACGAGGCACAAGCCGAAGACGTGGCGCTCGGCCTCGTCCGCCGAAACGGTCGTGCCCAGCGGGTTGCCCTGCCCGACGAACGCGCCCATCTCGATCTCCACGTCCAGTTCCTTCGACGGCGCGAAGACGGGAGGGCCGTCGGGCGGCTTGATTTGGCCCATCGGGCGGCGCACGTCGTGGCCGGAGACGACGACCGACGAGGCGCGTCCGTGGTAGCCCACCGGCAGGTGCAGCCAGTTGGGCATCAGCGCGTTGTCGGCCCCGCGAAACATCGTTCCCACGTTCGTGGCGTGCTCGCGGGACGAGTAGAAATCGGTGTAGTCGCCGATGTGCGCGGGCAGACACAGCGCCACCTCGGCAAGCGGATGGACGGCGCGGCTGCGCACGTCGTCGCGGTCGTCGCTGCCGGACAGAAACCGGGCGATTTCGGCGCGAACGGCGTCCCACGCCTGCGGCCCCAGCTCCATCAGGTCGTTGAGCACATCCTGCGTGAGCGCGTGCTTGGCGGCGGCGTCGAAGTACCCCGTGGAGGCGAGCACGGCGAGGTCGACCGCGAAGTCGCCCACGCGCACGAGCGGACGTTGCCGGACGGCTCCGCGCGGTTTGCCAAGGCCCCATGGCAGGTGATCGGCGGGGTAGAGCGTGTCGGCGGGCAGGTCGAGAAACATAGCGATGAAGTTCGAAGGGCGAGGGGCGAAGTTCGAAGGTCAGATCCGAGCCGCCGCCGCACCGTCCGCAGGCAGCAAGCCGAGGGCGCGAAGGTCGTCCACGGGTTCGTCGAACGAGCAGGAGCCGAACCCCGTGGCGAGTCGACGGCCCCGGCGCACGTCTTCGGCGGACACCTCGCGATTGCGGTAGCGGAGGCCGCCGTCGTCCGTCCAGCCCCACGCGGCGGCATCTTCGTCGGCGAGGACCGCTTCCAAGTCCATAGCGTCTACACCCCCAGCGTGCCGCAGCACCGCCCCGCCGAAGACGTTAAGGAAGCCGTGCATCCGCGTGCCCACCTCGTCGCGGTGCATCCGCACGGGGTGATGCAGCCCGGCGGTGCATTTGAACGGCACGCCCGCGTCCAGCGCCGCGCCGATGGCGACGGCCAGATCGGCGCACGATGGAAAGGCGTCGGCGACGAGGCCGCCCGTGCGAAACTTGACCCCTGCACCACCCGGCTCGACTTCCAAGACAACGTCCAGCGGATGCGTTCGCCTGGAAGCAGCATCTAAACCCGACAGCGGCACTTCGAGGAAGACGAACCGGCGACGCGCAGCGGCGCGGGAGTTGACGTACTCAACCAAGCGACGAAGCTCGGCGGGCGGAAGTCCGGTCGGAATCTTGACCTCCAAGGTTGGCGCGGTCAGGTGCGGCGCAGCGGCTTCGAGCGCGTCGAGGGCGCGAAAATCGGCGTCGAGAGCATCGAGAAACGCCTCGGGCGTGCCGCCGCCGGAGCCGAGCACCGAGAGGTGCGCCGGGAGGTCGGCGGGCAGTCGTTCCGCCAGAGTCGTCGTCTGGGCGATTGGCACGACGAACGATCCGAGCATCCACGCTTCGGGTTGGGCACGATGGGCGACGAACTGCGCCGCAGCCGCGTCGAGGGCGAGGGCAGCGGGCGGAAAAAGCCCCGCGTAGTCCACCAGGCCGTCGAGCAGCGCGGGCCGGTGGAAGGAGGAAGAAGCAGGCATCGGGCAGGAGATCAACCCGTCAAAAGCGCTTCCGAAAGCAAGGGTTCCGCGTGTGTAACAACCGCCGTGCCTCCCGAATCGATGTGGACAGGGTTGTATCTTGGCCTCCATCCACTCCCCTTGCCTAACCCTCCACCCCGTACCTCGTACTTATGAAACGCATCCTTTTGCTGGGCGCGCTGGTCTTCGGCGGCCTCACCACGATGGGCGCTGGCTGTGCAGGCGGCGACTCGAACATCGAGAGCGCCCGTTTGAACATGCGCACCGGCGACCTGACCGCTGCGCTGGGCAACGTCGACGCCGCGCTTCGCATCAATCCGGCCAATGCCGAAGCCCTCGAAATCAAGGGGCAGATCCTCTCGATGCAGGCCACCAAGCCCGGCACGCCGATCGCCGAAGCGGGCGAAAAAGCCCGTGCCGCTGCCGAGACCTACCGCACCCTTGCGCAGAACCCTGCCAAGGCGAACGTTGCCGCCACCGGGCTGGGCCGCCTCTACGGCTCGTTCTACAACCAAGCCGTCTCGTATTTCCAACGCGGCACGGCCAACCCCGACAGCACCGGCCTCTTCGGCACGTCCTACGACTACGTCACCATCGCCTCATCGGTAGCTCCCGACTCGGCGGCGGCCTACCAGGTGGGCGGCTACGCGCTGCTGCGCGCCGGGCGCAACACCGAGGCCATCACCCAGTTGCGTCTCTCCACCGAAAAGGGCATCGACGAAGAGCAGCCGTACCTGCTGCTCGCCCGCCTCTACCTCGACGAAGCTCGCACGGAAGCGGCCAAATACGACGACGCCATTGCGGTGCTGCGGGGCGCTTCTGCGCGCTTCCCCGGAAGCGCAGGCATCCAGGCCGAGTTGCTCAACGCCTACACCCGCGCCGGGCGGCTCGACGAGGCCATGCAGGGCTACCGCGACCGCATTGCCGCCAACCCCAACGACGCTACGGCGCGGATGGCGTTCGGCACGATGCTTCTCAACGCCAACCGCTACGACGAGGCCATCGAACAGCTTCGCGAGGCTACGCAGCTGGCCCCGACCAACGGCGATGCGTTCTACAATCTTGGCGCGGCCTACACCAACCAAGCCGCCGCGGTGAACCGGCAAATCAACGAGAAGGAAGATGCGCTGCAACGCAACCGCAGCAGCCTCTCCACCGCTGACCGGAATGCCCGGCAGGCCGAAATCGACGCGCTCAAGACGCAACGCAACACCTTCTTTAACGCATCGACGGCCCCACTCGACCGCGCCCGCGAGATCTACACCGGCGAGGGCAAGGACGTGCGGCAAGTGTGCACGGCCCTCTTCCAAGCCTACACCTACTCGGGCCAAACCGAGCGCGCGGCAGGCGTGCGCGCGTGCGCCGGCCTCTGAGCCGACGCCTCGCCTGGCTTCCAGCCGTGCAGCGCCCGGCGTTTCCTTGGGGAAGCGCCGGGCGCTGCCGTTGTTGGGAAACGCCGATGCGCGCCTGGGCCCAAGCGCCCTGAGCGGCATACCCGAAGCCTATCTCCCTATCTTTCGTACACTTCGCCCTTCGATCTCCACCCCGATGCGCTTCGCCACGCAATGCGTCCACGCCGGACAGACGCCCGACCCGTCTACCGGCGCGGTCATGACGCCCGTCTACTTCACCTCCACGTTCGCCCAACGCGCCCCCGGCGACCACGACGGCTACGAGTATGCCCGCGTCCATAACCCGACGCGCACGGCGCTGGAGGGCAACCTCGCCGCGCTCGAAGGCGCTGCGCACGGCGTCGCGTTCGCCTCCGGCGTGGCCGCCACCGATGCCGTGTTAAAGGGCCTGAGCGCAGGCGACCACGTCGTGGCCACCAACGACCTCTACGGCGGCACCTACCGCCTCTTCACCCAAGTCTACGAACGCTTCGGCCTCACCTTCACCTTCGCCGACCTCACCGACCCGGCGAACCTCGAAGCGGCCCTCCAAGCCAACACGAAGCTCGTCTGGCTGGAGACGCCCACCAACCCGCTGCTGCGCATCCTCGACATTGCCCGTCTGGCAGACATCGCCCACGCCGCCGGTGCCGATGTGGCGGTGGACAACACCTTCGCCACGCCGATGCTGCAGCAGCCGCTCGCGCTTGGGGCCGACCTCGTGGTGCACTCGGCCACCAAGTACCTCGGCGGGCACTCCGACGTCATCCTCGGCGCGGTGCTCACCAGCCGCGACGACTGGAACGAGCGTCTGCGGTTTCAGGTGAAGTCGACGGGCGCGGTGCCGGGGCCGATGGACTGCTTCCTCGTGCTGCGCGGCACCAAGACGCTGCACCTGCGCGTCGAGCGGGCCTGCGCCAACGCCGAGAAGATCGTAGCGTTTTTGGCCGATCACCCGAAGGTGGGCGCGGTGTTGTATCCGGGGTTGCCGTCGCACGCCGGGCACGACGTGGCCAAGCGGCAGATGGCGCGGTACGGCGCGATAGTGTCGTTCACGCTCAAGGACGACCGCGTCGAGACGGCGCACGCGCTGATGAGCCGCACGAACGTCTTCACGCTCGCCGAGAGCCTTGGCGGCGTCGAGAGCTTGATCGAGCACCCGGCGTCGATGACCCACGGCTCCATCCCCGCCGACGTGCGCCGCGCTGCGGGCCTGTCCGACTCGCTCATCCGGCTGAGCGTGGGCGTGGAAGACGTGCAGGACTTGATCGACGACCTCTCCGCCGCACTCGACACGGTGTGAAGGGATGCCGTTCGACGCCCTTGCCACAGCAGCCCTGCGCACCGAAGGCACGACGTGGTTTGTACGACAAGCCACGGCTGCGAGTCGCCCGTCCGAATCGTCTTGCGGTGCCGTTCTACACGTCAACAAGGCGATTAGGACTTCGCGACGCGACGAACGACGGCCTCCAGCGCGTCGGCCTGAAACGGTTTAGCAACGACGGCGGCAACCTGCTTCCCCCATCCTTCGCCGCGCCCCGCCTCGGTGTCGCCGGTGAGCAGCACGATCGGCAGCGACGGCCAACGCTCGGCCATGCGGGAGGCAAGGGCAAGGCCGTCGAGGCCCGGCATCCCGAAATCCGTCACGACCACATCGAAGGAATCGGCGTTGAGGCGAGCAAGCGCCTCCGACCCCGACCCGGCCTCCACGACGGTGTGCCCGCGCAGCGCCATCAGCTTGGCCGTGACCGTGCGCACCCGCGCCTCGTCGTCCACGATGAGCAATCGCAGCGGCGTCGGCGGGGCATCCGGCACAGCATCCGATGGTGTTGTAGAGACGTCCCAAGCGGACGTCTCTACGGCGTCGGGTTGTTCGTCCGGGCAGGCCAAGGCCGGGAAGGTCAGTCGGAAGCGCGTACCGTGCCCCGCGGCGCTGTCCACCTCGATCTGCCCGCCGTGCGCCTCGACGATGCCCCGAGCGACGGCAAGGCCCATCCCGCTGCCGGCGTCGCCTTTGGTGGTAAAAAGCGGATCAAAGATGCGAGCGAGCGTAGCCTCATCCATCCCGATGCCCGTGTCCGACACATCGAGGCGAACACGACGCGCCCGCACGTCGTGGCCGGTGGCAAGCAGTAAGTGCCCGCCCTGCGGCATCGCATGGACCGCGTTGAGGACGAGATTGATGGCCACCTCGCGCAATTCCACCGGCGAGCCGAGCACCGGAGGCACCTCGGCGTCGTCTACGTCGCATTCAATATGGACGCCGCGTCGCCGGGCCTCGTGGTGCCAATAGGGGCGCGTGAGCGCGTGCACGTCGCGGGCGAGCGCCGCCAAGTCCACCGGCTCGTACACGTCGGCTTTTTCTTGCCGGAGAAACTGCTGAAGCCGCGCCACGAGCGCCGCGCCATCGGCGGAGGCCTGTTGGATGGCCGCGAGGTGGCCGCGAAGGTCGGCAGTCGCGGAATCGAAGCCGTCGGTCGATGCAGCGAGTTCGGCATGGCCCAGCGCCGCCGCGAGCAGGTTGTTGAGGTCGTGCGCAATACCCGTTGCCATTCGGCCAACCGCCTCGAACCGCTGGCGACGTGAGCGCACCGCCGGAAGGGCGTCCGGAGCGACAAGGGCCTCTCCGACGATCTGCACCGCCGCCACCGTGCCGTCGAGCCGCACGGGCACGACGTGCAACAAGAGCGGCAACGGCTCCTCGCCGGAGCGCTCGGCACGCACCACCACATGCGCCGCCACATGCCCTGCCGCCGCATCCGAAACCGCCTGCTCGGCGTCGGCACGATCTTCGGCCACGATGCGCGCCCACGCCTCGTCTTCGCCCATCACCTCCACCCATGCGCCGTCGCGGTGCGTAACCGAGCCGGTGGGCGAAAGCGTCGCAACCAGGAGAGGAATCATGGAAGAGAGGAGGGAGAAGGCGGACGAACGCCGGTGGGGCTTGGAACGCTCCCTTCGGGCGCTGTTATCCGAGGAAGCCCCCATGCGCCTCGTCACCCAGCCCCCCCTTCCCTACCGTCGTCAAAAGGTACAACCCACCGGAGCGACCGGCATCAGCCGCTCGTACCTTCCAGCAACCAACCGTTTTTCCCCATGTGGGCCGATTCCATTCTTGATGCCATCGGCAACACCCCGCTCGTACGCCTCAACAAGGTTGGGGCGGGGCTGCCCGGCACGATCCTGGTCAAAGTCGAATTTTTCAACCCCGGAGGCTCCGTCAAAGACCGCATCGGCGTGGCGATGATCGAAGCCGCCGAGCGCGACGGACGGCTCAAACCGGGCGGGACGATCATCGAGTGCACGTCCGGCAACACCGGCGCAGGCCTTGCCATCGCCGCCGCCGTCAAGGGCTACCGCACCGTCTTCACGACCACCGACAAGCAGAGCCAAGAGAAAATCGACGTGCTGCGCGCGCTTGGGGCCGAGGTCGTGGTGTGCCCGACGAACGTCGCCCCCGACGACCCGCGCTCGTACTACTCCGTCGCCCGCCGTCTCGAAGCCGAAATCCCCGGCGCGGTGCTGATGAACCAGTACGACAACCCCGCCAACGCCGAGGCGCACTACCGCACCACCGGCCCGGAGTTGTGGACGCAGACCGACGGGCGCATCACCCACTACATTGCCGGGGCGGGCACGGGCGGCACGATCTCGGGCACGACGAAGTACCTCAAAGAGCAAAATCCTGCCCTCCAAACCATCGGCGTCGATCCGTACGGCTCCGTATACTACAAGTACTTTCATTCCGGCGGCGAGTTCGACGCGAAGGAGATCTACCCGTACCTGATTGAGGGCGTGGGCGAGGACATTCTGGCCGGCAACATGGACTTTTCCTGCGTGGACGACTACGTCCGCGTAACCGACCGCGATGCGATGGTGATGACGCGCCGTCTCGCCCGCGAGGAGGGGCTGTTCACCGGGCAGAGCTGCGGGATGGTGGTGGCCGGGGCCGTCCAATGGTTGCGTGCCCATCGCGACGAACTCTCCGACGACAGCGTGGTCGTGATTTTGCTGCCCGACAGCGGCTTCCGCTACCTCGGAAAAACCTACAACGACGCGTGGATGCAGCAGCACGGCTTCCTGCGCGAACATCGCCCGCACACCGCCGCCAGCCTTGCAGAAGCCCGCGCCTCCGGCAGCGTGGTGGCCGTACCTGCGCTGGCCACGCTCGAACACGCGGTGGCGGCGATGCACGAACACGGCATCTCGCAGCTTCCGGTGCTCGACCACCGAGGGCATGTGGTGGGCAGCCTGACCGAGCGCGACGTGCTCAAGCGCCTTGTGGCCGACCCCGACGCCCGCAACCTCGCCGTCTCGGCGGTGATGGGCGATCCGTTTCCCGAAGTGGACGGTGCTGTCGCCCTCGACGCGCTCTTGCCGTACCTCGACCGAGGCCCCGGCGCGGTGCTCGTGCGCTCCGAAACCGGCGCGCTCGTCATTCTCACCCGCGCCGACCTCATCAACGCGCTGACGATGTGAGGAAGACGGCTTCTGGATGCGGGATCGGCGAGGCGCACGGCGGGTTTACCGTCCATTCGCCCTCCTTCGATGTCCGACGATTCGCACAACGACTTCCCACCCGGAACCTTCACCCTCGACTTCCTCAACGGCACGGCCTCGCCCGAAATGCCGGGCTTTTCCGTCCGCCTCGACGAAGACGTGGCCGAGGGCGCGTTTGTCAACCTTGCGATGGTGGCGCATAGCCCGGAGGAGTTCGTGCTCGACTTCATCCGGATGCTGCCGGGGATGCCACAGGGCCGGGTGGTGAGCCGGGTGGTGCTGACGCCCGCGCACGCCCAGCGGCTTTTGGGAACGCTCGCCGAGAACCTCGAACGCTACGAGCGCACGTTTGGCGAGATCCGCCAGCCGCAGCCGCTCTCGGACGACGAGGCGGGCGGCCCGGCCTTCGGCGGCTTCGGCAGCAGCACCGGCGGCGAGGCGTAAACCAACGCCCCACCCTGAGAACCATGCGAACGGCTGTCCTCGTGGTGCTTCTGCTGACGTGGGCTGGATGCCAGAACGTTCAGTATCCAGCGGCTCACCGCGATGGAATATGTCCTGCTCCGCGATTTGCGCGACCCGCCGAAAATCGCAGCACGCCCGGATACGGCCTGCTCGTCCATGTGGCCGACCGTTCCAACGAGCCGTTGCCGGGTGCCGTGGTGTGGCACGAGCACGGTCGCGACACTGCCAACGCGCAAGGAATCGTCGTCCTACCTCCGTCACGCACCTTGCGTGTGCAGTCTTTGGGATACTGCGACGGTTGGGTGCGGTTGAGCCGTGCGAGCGGGCGCTACGTTCGAGTCGAGTTGTCTGAGGCCGATTGACCCGCAACACTCTTCGGAAACCGTCTCCGTTCAAAGCCAAACGTCCTGCCGGGATAAGCTCCCAGCAGGACGTTCGGCGTTCGGTCTTTGGCGCTTGCGCTTACGCGGCGTTCGCCTTCTCCATCACCAGTTTGGCGAGGTCCACGGTGCGGTTGGAGTAGCCCCACTCGTTGTCGTACCAGCCGACGATCTTGACCATCCGGCCCATCGCCATCGTCAGGTCGCTGTCCACGATGCACGAGTGCGGGTTGTGGACGATGTCCGCCGACACGAGCGGGTCGGTGGAGTATTCGAGCACGCCCTTCATCGGGCCTTCGGCGGCGGCCTTGAGCGCGGCGTTGATCTCCTCGATGGTCACGTCCCGCTTGACCGTGCAGGTGAGGTCGGTGCAGGAGCCGTCGGGGATCGGGACGCGGAACGACAGGCCGTCGAGTTTGCCCTTGAGGTGCGGCAGCACAAGACCGACGGCCTTGGCCGCGCCGGTGGTGGTGGGCACGATGCTCAACGCGGCGGCGCGGGCACGGCGCAGGTCTTTGTGCGGCGCGTCTTGGAGACGCTGGTCGGCGGTATAGGCGTGGGTCGTCACCATAAACCCTTGCTCGATGCCCGCGAGGTCGTCGAGCACCTTCGCCATCGGGGCGAGGCAGTTGGTGGTGCACGAGGCGTTGGAGAGGATCGTCTCCTTGCCGGTGAGCTGGTCGTCGTTGACGCCGAGCACGACGGTGAGGTCTTCGCCCTTGGCCGGGGCGGAGATGATGACCTTCTTGGCGCCGGCGTCGAGGTGCTTCTGCGCACCGGCGCGGTCGGTGAACTTGCCGGTGGACTCGATCACGACGTCGCAGTCGAGCGCACCCCACGGGAGGTTGGCGGGGTCTTTTTCGGCAAAGACCTTGAAGCGGTCGCCGTTGACGACCAGTTCGTCGCCCTCGGCGCGGATGTCAAGGTTGAGACGCCCGTGGACGGAGTCGTATTTGAGCAGGTGCGCAAGCGTGGCGGCGTCGGTAAGGTCGTTGACGCCGACGATGTCGAAGTCCTTGGAGCCGCGCTCCAGGATGGCGCGGAAGACGAGGCGGCCAATGCGGCCAAACCCGTTGATGCCCAGTTTGATGGCCATAGCATGTGAGGTTAAAAAGTGAGCACGGAAAGCGTAGCGGTCAACAAGGTACGCCGATGCCATGCGTTGGCTTCCCCAAGGGGACGTCGGAAAGGGCTTCCACCCGGACGGATTTTACGTGCAAACGAACGCTTCCCGCCGTTTGTCTCCCGTTTCCTGTAGACAAGCGTTGGCCGAAGCACTCGGACTGCCGTAGTTTCTTCGGCTTATCCCGGAGCGCCGCTCCCGTCCTATGTCCGATCAAGACCCCGTGTACGATCTTCCTGCCGACGATGCGTCGGAGAAGACGGAACTCTCCGCCCGCGAGATGCGGGCGGCGGCCCGTGCCGCCATCGCCGAACCCGACCGCGACGTGTCGCTGGCCGAGCGTGCGCCCATCCTGTTTGAGCAGTACCGTCGCCCGCTGCTGTTCGCCGCCGTGGCGCTCGTAGCCCTGCTCTTCGGCGGCGTGCTCTACTACTACTGGCACGCGCAGAACCTCGCCGAAGAAAAGGCGCGTATGGCTGGCTCCGAGCGGCTCTACGAACAGGCGATGGCCCTTCCGCCCGGCCAAACCGAGCAGCGCGCGCAGCTGCTCAACCAAGCACTCGCCACCGAGGCCACGCGCACAGGTCTCAAAAAGGCCGCCGACGACGGCGACCTCATCGGCGCGTTCTACGCTGCCAACGCGTACTACGAACTCGGCCAGTACAACGACGCCCGGACCTACTTCGGCAAGATCGGCAGCGGCCACGGCTATGTGACCGCCAGCGCCCGCGCCGGCGAAGCGGCCATCCTCGAAAACCAAAGCAAGCCCGCCGAGGCCGCCGCCAAGTATCTCGAAGCCGCCGACGCCGACGACTCGAAGGCCCTCGCGCCGCAGTACTTGCTCGCCGCCGCCCGCGCCTTTGTCGCCGCAAACAACAGCGCCAAGGCCAACGAAGCCCTCGACCGGCTTGAACGCGATTTTGCCGATGCTCCGGAGACGGGGCAGGCGGGGCTGATCCGCGGCATGGCACAGGCCAAACCTGCCGCCGCGCCGACGCCCTGACCGGGCGCACCCAACGCATACGAAACGACCTGCCGGGACTCATCGCCGGGCAGGTCGTTTCGTTTGAAGCCGCGTCGTACCTTCTTCCACCCCTTTCCCTCCTGCCCGATGGCGTGGCTCTCCGACACCGACCTCTTCCTGTGGAACACCGGCCAGAGCCGACGCGCCTACCGACGGTTTGGAGCCCACCCGATACCCGGTGGCGGCGTTCAATTCACCGTCTGGGCGCCCAACGCCCGCTCCATTAGCGTAGTGGGCGACTGGAACGGATGGAACCCGGACGCCGACCCGCTCACGGCTGTCGGGGACAGCGGTGTCTGGACGGGATACGTTGCAGCCGCAGAGGTTGGCAACGCCTACAAAATCCGGGTCAACGGCCACCACGGCTTCCGGATGGACAAAACTGACCCGTTCGCCTTCCGGATGGAAGCCCCGCACCCCGACGGCCACCCGTTGGCGGGACTCTCGTCCATCGTCACGGATTTGAGCGGGTACGACTGGGGCGACGCCGACTGGATGGCGCAGCGCAAAGGGCCAAGCGGCACGAACGATCCGATGGCGATCTACGAAGTCCATCTCGGCTCGTGGCGGCGACACTACGACGGGCGTCCGTACACCTACCGCGAACTCGCCGAGCCGCTGGCCGACTACGCCGCCGAGATGGGCTTCACGCACATCGAGCTGCTTCCGGTGAACGAGCACCCGTACTACGGCTCGTGGGGCTACCAGGCCGTCGGGTACTACGCCGCCACCTACCGCTACGGCTCGCCGCAGGATTTGATGTTCCTGATTGACACGCTGCACCGGCGCGGCCTCGGCGTGATCCTCGACTGGGTGCCCGCCCACTTTGCGATGGACCCGCAAGGCCTCGGCTTCTTCGACGGCACGCCGCTGTACGAGCCGACCGATCCGCTCATGCGCACGCATCCGGACTGGGGCACCTACACGTTCGACTACGAGAAGCCGGGCGTGCGGTCGTTTCTGCTGTCGAACGCGCTGTTCTGGCTCGACGTCTTCCACATCGACGGGCTGCGCGTGGACGCCGTCGCCTCGATGGTCTACCGTAACTACTCGCGCAATCGCTTCACGCCCAACCGCTTCGGCGGCACGGATCACCTGGAGGCCATCTCGCTGCTGCAAGAGGTCAACACCGCCGTCTTTGAGGAGTACCCGGAGGCGATCACGGCGGCGGAAGAATCCACGGCGTTCCCCGGCGTGTCGCGCCCGGTGTACGAAGGCGGCCTCGGCTTCCTCTACAAGTGGAACATGGGCTGGATGCACGACACGTTGGAGTTCTGGGGCAAAGACCCGGTGTACCGCCCGTGGCACCACCACGCGCTCACGTTCCCGCTGCACTACGCCTTCTCCGAGCGGTTCATCCTGCCGCTCAGCCACGACGAGGTCGTCCACCTCAAGAAGCCGCTGCTCTACAAGATGCCCGGCGACGCGTGGCGGCAGGCGGCCAACCTGCGGCTGCTCTTCGGCCACCAGATCGGCCATCCGGGCAAAAAACTCGTGTTCATGGGTGGCGAGTTCGGGCAGACGACCGAGTGGAACCACGACCGCGAGCTCGACTGGCCGCTGCTGGCCGAACCGCTGCACCAAGGCATCCACCGCTGGACCACCGATCTGCTGCACCTCTACCGCAGCCACCCCGCGCTCCACGACGACACGCCCGACGGCTTCCAGTGGCTCGTCGCCGACGACGTGCACGGCGGCACGGCAGCCTATGTGCGCGAATCCGCCGATCGTACGAAGCGCCTGATCTTCGCCTTCAACTTCACGCCCGTCCCCCGCGAAAACGTGCGCCTCGGCGCGCTGCCCGAGCGGCGCTACCGGGTGGTGCTCTCCTCCGACGACCTGCGCTACGGCGGCTCCGGCACGGGCACGTTCGGCGAGACCACGAGCCACCCGGTGCCGGGGCAGCATTGGCCCGGATCGGTGGTGGTGATGTTGCCTCCGCTGGGCGTGATCGTGCTCGAAGAAGTGGAGGACGCGCCGCCTGCGGAGACGAACGCCGCTGCTGCCGCCCTCCCCGCGCCAACCAAACCGAAGCGCTCCCGCACGAAGACGCCCTGACCGAACCTCTGGCTCGGTTACTTCCGCACCACCCAGTGGATGCGCTCAGATGCCTCGGTGGCCGGCTTGAACGTGAAACCGTCGTAGGCGGCCACGACCGCAAAGCGCTCGGAAACCAGCGCCCGCACCTCGTCGAGCGTGTACGCCTTCTCGACATGGTTCTCGCGGAAACGCCCCTCCGGCGTTTCCATCTCGAAGGTGGTCGTGTGCAAGCGCGTGGCCGGGTCGTAGGCCGAGCGCCGCACATAGGCGAATCCCTCCTCTTCACCCTCGTCCTCGAAGTACGCGGCGTTGTTGATGGAGTTGGCGGGCGTGGACTGGTCGAAAAGGAACAGTCCGCCCGGTTTTAGCGCAGCGCTCACGGCGTCGAACAGCGCGTGCACGTCGTCGTCGGTGACCAAGTAGTTCAACCCGTCATAGAGCAGAAGTGCCGCGTCCACCGGCTCTGAGATCTGGAACTCGCGGAAATCGGCGTGCTCGAACCGGATGTCGCCGTCGTCGTCCAAAAGGTCGCGGGCCTCGGTGAGCATCGCCTCCGACACGTCGGTGGCGGTGTAGCGGTACGGCCCCTGCGGCTGGAGTTGACCGGCGAACGCGCCCGTGCCGCAGCCCAGCTCAAGAATCGTTTTGACCGATCCGGTACCGTGCTTTTGGAGCAGTTCGTGGACGTAGTCCGCCCACTCGGCATAGTCCACATGCTCCATCACGAGGTCGTAGCCGCGGGCGAGCACCGAGTACGGGGGGACGAGAACGTAGTCGTCGGACATTGGGGGTGGGCGTTTACCGCGTCAACGTTCGTCCGGGGGGCGCGGTTCAGCCAAACCCATTCCCTACCGAGCCGGCGCGCATCGCCCCCTACCCCACGGCCTGCTCCTTCATCGCGCGGACGGCCAGTTGATCCACGCGTTCGTTTTCGGGGTGGCCTGCATGGCCCTTCACCCAAACCCACGTCACCGCGTGGGGCGCAGCAGCCGTGTCGAGGGCTTCCCACAGGTCGCGGTTCTCGACCGGCTTCTTCTGGCTGTTCGTCCAGCCGCGTCGTTTCCAGCCGCCGATCCACTCGGTCATCCCCTTCACAACGTACTGGCTATCCGTGTAGAGCGTGACGCGGCACGGCGTTTTGAGCAGCCGTAGCGCCTCGACGGCGGCGGTCAGCTCCATCCGGTTGTTCGTCGTATGTCCTTCTGCGCCCGAGATCTCGCGTTCGTGAGGCCCCGAGCGCAGCAAGGCCGCCCAGCCACCGGGGCCGGGGTTTCCGCTGCACGAGCCGTCGGTGAAGATGAGAACGTGGCGATCCTGCGGCATGCAACCGACGCAAAAGAGGTGGAGGCCCTCGTACCCGGCGTGTCTTCGTGCGTTGCGCACTTCCCACGCTTTTCTTCGGCCCGTGCCCCCGTTAATCCGTCACCGCAACAACGTCCAATCCCTCTCGAGAAGGTTGCCGTTAAGCCCTTGGGCGGTGCCATCGTCGAACGTCGCCTTGATCGTGGCGCATCCGGGGTTGCCGATGTAAGGCCGTTGAGTTGAGCATGGCCCCGAACAGCGAAGAACAGGCGTGCGGGCGCAACCGCTTGTGGTCTTTTGCGGCCCGCGCCCATGCCAATCGCCCGTTGGGACAACCCAGACCGTTGGATTCCAATGACTACCCTTGTGGAACGCGGGGACCGGAGGATCCGCTGCGAGGTTGAAGGCCAAGAAACGTACCGGGTTTGGCGCGCATCTTCCCGGTGAACGCGCCCTTCCCACACCCCAGCCTGATCCGAATGAAGTTCGTCGACTACGTCACCATCACCGTACGCTCCGGCAAGGGCGGCGCGGGCAGCGTCGCCTTTCGCCGCGCCAAATACGAACCCCGCGGCGGCCCGTGGGGCGGCGACGGCGGGCACGGCGGCTCGGTGTCGCTCGTGGCCGACCGGGGTCTCTATACGCTGCTCGACCTGCGCTACAACCGCCACCACTTCGCCGGCAACGGTCTGCCCGGCGAAGGCTCGAACCGCACCGGACGAGACGGCGCGGACATCGTGCTCAAGGTCCCGCCCGGAACGGTCGTGAAGGATTCCGACACCGGCGAACTCATCGGCGAGGTCTTGGAGGACGGCGACACGCTCGTGCTGGCCAAGGGCGGACGCGGCGGACGCGGCAATGCCTTCTTCAAAACGGCCACCAACCAAGCCCCCGAGCACGCGCAACCGGGCGAGCCGGGCGAGGAGCGCAACGTCACGCTCGAACTCAAACTCCTCGCCGATGTAGGGCTGGTGGGCTTTCCCAACGCGGGCAAGTCCACGCTCATCGCTGCCGTGAGCGCCGCCCGCCCGAAGATCGCCGACTACCCGTTCACCACCCTCGAACCCAACCTCGGCGTCGTGCAGGTGGGCGATTACGGCTCGTTTGTGATGGCCGACATCCCCGGCATCGTGGAGGGGGCGAGCGAAGGACGCGGCCTTGGCACGCGGTTCTTGAAGCACATCGAGCGCAACGCCGTGCTGCTGGTCGTGCTGCCGCTCGTCGGCCCCGACGGCGCAGCCTCGGACCTCGCCGCCGACTACGCGACGCTGCTGGCCGAACTCGAACGCTTCAACGCCGAGATGCTCGACAAACCCCGCGCCATCGCCCTCACCAAACTCGACCTCGTCGCCCCCCACGACCGTGCGGAAGCGGAGACGACGGCGAAGGCGGCTTTGCCTGGCGACCTCGCCGTCTACCCCATCTCCGCCGTCACCGGCGAGGGCCTCGACGTGCTCGTGCGCGGCCTCTACGACCGCATTCAACAGGAGCGTGGGTGATTCCGATGCCACTCGGGCGCTTCACCTTGGACGGGTGTCCCTTAAAGACGATCCGGCCTATGGAGCGGATCTGAGGGTCTAAATAACGGCATCAAGCCGCTTTGACGCGACACATCGGCGCATGGGGACGACTTGAAACCCTGGCTGCGCTCGGGAAAAGGCGGTGTCTTCGACGCCGCGCCGACGGATTTGGGGGAGGCGAGGGTATGCGGCGGCGGGATCGGACTCTATCGGTGCGAAGCCCTCTTGTCCGCGTGATCGCCCTACCCTTCTCCACCGACGCCCCGCCCGCCGTACGCGAGGCCGAGCACCGCGCCCTCGTGGCGCTGCTTGGCTTGCCCGGCATCGGCCCGGCCCGTGCCCGCACCCTCGCCGCGCACCTCGGTTCGTTTGCCGAAGCCTTCCGCGCCCCCGCCCGACGCCTCGCCGCCGTGCCCGGCATCGGCTCCGACCGGGGCGTGCGGCTGTTCGGGTTTGACGGCTGGAACGCCGTGGACGAGCAGTTTCGCCGGGCCGAACGGGCGGGCGCAACATCCGTCGCCGAAGCCGACGACGCCTTTCCGCCGCTGCTGCGCACGATGTACGACCCGCCTGCGCTGCTCTGGATGCGAGGCACGCTGCTCCCGCAAGACGAACGCGCGGTGGCCGTGGTTGGGACGCGCCGCGCCACCGACGCCGGACGACGCGCCGCCTACCGTCTGGCCTTCGACCTCGCCGAGGCGGGCTGGACGATTGTTTCGGGCCTGGCCTACGGCATCGACGCCGCCGCCCACGAAGGCGCGCTCGACGCGGGCGGGCGAACCGTCGCGGTGCTCGGCTCCGGCGTAGACCGCATCTACCCCCAGCGGCATCACGCGCTGGCCGAGCGCATTGCCGAAGCCGGGGCGCTGCTCTCCGAAGAGCCGATGGGCGCGAAGCCCGACGCCGTCCACTTCCCCAAGCGCAACCGCCTGATCGCCGGGATGACGCGGGGCACGGTGGTGGCCGAGGCGTTCGAGGCGGGCGGTGCTTTGCTTACGGCTCGGCTGGCACTCGACTACAACCGCGAGGTGTTTGCGCTGCCGTGGGACGCCTCGCACGCCTCCGGCGCGGGCGGCAACCGGCTCATTCAGCGCGGCGAAGCACAGCTCGTACTGTCCGCTGCCGACGTGCTTGCCGTCTTTGGCGAAACCGCCGCGCCGCCGGTGCCCAAACCGCCTCTGCCGCCCGATCAGCAGCGCCTCGCCGATGCACTCGCGGTCGCGCCGCTGACGCTCGACGATCTGTGCCTCGCGTTGGGCCTTGACACCTCGCACGCGCTGGTGACGCTCTTGGCGATGGAAATGTCGGGGGCGGTGCGCCGCCTCCCCGGCGGCCTGTTCGCCGCGGGGTGATAGCGTCTGGTCGCAAACCATCGTAACCCACTCCTGAACGGGTTTGTCTGGGCGAGCAAAGCGACACCCATCAAGCGTTTCGGAAAGGCGCTTTTCGGAACCCATCCGCCCCTTTCCCCTCACACTTCCTCGAACGCGGCGGGGTCTTCGGTGGCGGCCAGCGTGGCGAGCACGTCGGCCAGCACGTCGCCGGGCGATGCACCGGGCGCGGGCCGGACGTGCCGCGCCGAGTTGCGGTAGACGTAGAGCCAATGCGCAAGCAGGCGGATTTCGTCGATCTCCGGTTTGAGGTACCGGGCCGGACGCTCCACGGCGGGATCGAAATGCGCGGCAAGTAGCGCCGACAGCGCCGCCACGTCGGCGTCGGACGGGACGGCGGCGACGGTCGTCTGCCCCACGAGCCGCCCGAAGCGCACGACGAACACCTCCTGCGTGCCCGGCGCGACGCCGTCCTGCACGATCACGGCGTGGTGGTCGAGCACCGGCGCGGCCACACCCTGCTGCGTCTCGGCGAGGCGTTCGAGCGCCCGCGCCCAGTCGCGGTACGTCCCGGCCAGCTCGTACTCGCGCCGCGCCGCCGCCTCGCGCATCGCCGCGCTCAGGTGCTCGGCAAGGCTTGGGTCTTGGCCAATCAAAAAGGCTCGGACGCGCTCCACTTCTTCGGCGTAGGCTGCAGTCCGATCCGGCAAACACGGCGCGAGGCAGCGGTTCATCTCCGCGTAGAGGCACGGCGTCGTGGCCTGCGCCGTCCGGAACGTCGCCTCGTCGCACTCGCGCAGCCGAAAGAAGCGGTTGATGACCTCCACCACGATGTGCGCTTGGTTGCGCCCCGAGAGCGGCCCGAAGTACTCGGCCCCGTCGTCAAGCAGGTACGTCGCCACCGAGGCGCGAGGCACGTCGGTGGTGTCGAGACGGATGAACGGGCGGCTTTTGTAGCGTCGGCTGGCGCGGTTGAAGCGCGGCTGGATCTCCTTGATGAGCCGCGACTCTTCGAGCAAGGCCTTCAGCTCCGACCCCGTCTCCGTCCACCGCACGTCCCGGACGGTATCGACGAGTTCGCGCAGCCGTCCGGGCTTGGCCTCGATGGCCGTCACATACGAGCGCACGCGCTGGCGCAGCCGTTTGGCCTTGCCGACGTACACAATCGCCCCTTTGGCGTCGAGCCAAAAGTACACGCCGGGGCGGTCGGGCATTTCGGCCACGCGGGCGCGCAGCACCTCCACATGCTGAGGCGTCTGCTGGTAGCGTCCGTGCTGGCGATGCGTCAGCGCCGCGAGCGATTCGTCACCCAGCAACGGTTGGAGATGGGCGAGGAGGGCCAGCGTCGTCTCGGCGTCGGCTTCGGCGCGGTGGGCTGCCGAGCGCGGAATCGAGAACCGGGCGGCGAGCATCTGCAAGGCCTTGGATTCCTTGCCGGGGATGGCGCGCCGGGCGAGGCGGAGCGTGCACAGCGTCGGGTTGGACAGCGGCGGGAGGCCGAGGCGTGCCCGTTCGCCGTTGACCATCCCGACGTCGAACGCGACGTTGTGGCCCACCAGCAGCGCATCGCCGGCAAACGCCGCGAACGCCGGAATCACCGTCTCTGCCTTGGGCGCGTCGAGCACATGCGCCGTGGCAATGCCCGTCAGTTCGGTGATGAACCGGGGGATGATGCGCTCCGGGTTGACGAGCGTCACGAATCGGTCGACGATTTCGCCGCCGCGCACCTTCAACGCCGCAATCTCGACGATGCGGTCGTTGGCCGGCGACGTGCCCGTCGTCTCGGTGTCAAAAACGATGTAGGTCGTCTCCTCCATAACGCGCCAAGCCGAACGCTCCGGCGGTTGCGGGGTTGCGGGGGAGGGATTTCCAGTTTCTGGGTGCTGGCTTCTTCATCCAACCGAAGACCTTTTCAGAGCCAGACGCCTAACAGACCCGTTTGCCTCGCTTGGGCACCCCCCACACCCCTCCTCCTCCATGCGTGTTCTCGTCCTCGACGTTTCGCTTGCCAGCACCGATAGCCTCGATGCCTTTGCCGATGCACTCCACGCCGCCGGACATGCCCTCGGCGCGCCGTTCGAACACGCAGGCGACGATGCCCACGCCACGGCGCAGATGCAACGCTTCCGCTCCGAGGCCGGCGTGACGGTCGAACTCGTCGACGACCACGACGCTCGCGCCCGCTACGTCGAAGTTCTGACCTCCGAGGACGAGCGCCGCGCCCTCGTCCTCGACGTGTTGATGCGAGCGCTTCCCGTTGTGCCTCTGGCCCGGCTCGTGGACGACGCCTACGCCGCGCCCACCCCCGACGCGCTGCTGCGCCTCGCCTTGGCCACACCGCTGCCGCCGCCGGAACGGGTCGCCGAGGTGGTGGCAACGGCCCTTGCTCATCCCGACGCTGCCCTTCGCCTTGCCGCCGTGGAAGCGGTCGGGCTAATCGGCCTGCCGCCGTTCATCGAGCCGATGCAACGCCTCCGCGCCGACGACCCCGACGACGACGTGCGGACGTATGCCGACCAGACGTACCGGATGCTGCACGGGTAACACCTGACCCCAATAGCCCCCACCGAAAGACGACCCGTGCGCGGCGGTGCACGGCTCAGTCTCCGACTCTTCGTCAGATGCCATCGAGGAGCGTTAGACGACCGGCGGGGCGAACGACGCGAGCGTCTCGGCCCGAATCATCTTGGAGAAGACCGGCGGCTTGTTCTTGTCTTGGGTAATCACCACCAGCGCGCCCTTCGGCAGCGACACGCGCTGCCCGGTGATCAGCGCCATGGTGTCTTCGAGTTCGGGTTGGTGCCCGACGAGCAGCGGGGCCTTCGCGTCGCGGTTGGCCTCCCACAGCGTCACGATTTCCGTCGGATCGGCTCCGAGGGACAGCGCGCCGTTCTCTATCGCCTCCAACCCGAAGCGCTGCGCCACCGCGTCGGCGGTTTCGCGAGCACGCGGGTAGGGGCTGGTGAAGATCCGGTCGGGGAAGTAGCCCGCCATTTCCATCCCTGCGGCGGCACGTTCGGCGAGGCGCTGACCTTCGGGTGTGAGGCGACGGGCGAAATCGTCGCCATCCTCCGGCAGTTCGGCCAGACCGTGGCGCATCAGAAACAGGGGCATAGCGACGAAAAAGGGAAAAGCAAAACGATTCAGCGGCCAACAACTTACGCATTCCTCACCCAAGGTCGGCTTCGCGTCGGACTGCCGTATCGTAACGTAAAGGTGCTTTTCGGGCGTGCCTTGGCGCGTCGAACCCGCAATCCTCACAATCCCTTTCCTAACCCGATGCAGAAGGAAAACATGAAACTGACCGTGATTGGCGCGGGCAACGTTGGCGCTACTGTCGCCGAGTGCGTGGCGCGCAAGGACATGGTGGGCGAAGTCGTGCTGATCGACATCAAAGAGGGCCTGCCGCAGGGCAAGGCGCTCGACATTTACCAGAGCGCCCCGATCCACGGCTTCGACACCCGCGTGACCGGCACGAACGACTACGCCGACACCGCCGGGTCGCAGATCTGCGTGATCACCGCCGGGCTTCCGCGCAAGCCAGGGATGAGCCGCGACGACCTCCAGAAGGTCAACGCCGACATCGTCGCGTCGGTGACGGAGCAGTTCGTCGCCCACTCGCCGGACTCGATCATCATCGTCGTCTCCAACCCGCTCGACGTGATGACGTACGTCGCCTACGCGACCTCTGGCCTGCCGTCGAACCGCGTGATGGGCATGGCCGGCGTGCTCGACACCGCCCGCTACCGCGCCTTCCTTGCGATGGAACTGGGCTGCTCCGTGCGCGACATCTCGGCGCTGTTGATGGGCGGCCACGGCGACTCGATGGTGCCGCTGCCGTCGTACACCACCGTCGGCGGCATCAACATCCGCCAGCTCATCCCCGACGAGCGCCTCACCGAGATCGTCGAGCGCACCAAGGTGGGCGGCGGCGAGATCGTGAAGCTCATGGGCACGAGCGCGTGGTACGCGCCGGGCGCTGCCGCCGCCGAGATGGCCGAGGCCATCATCAAAGACAGCGGGCGCGTGGTGCCTGCCGCCGCGTTCTGCAAGGGCCACTACGGCCTCAACGACCTGTACATCGGCGTGCCCGTGCGCCTTGGCAAGAACGGCGTGGAAGAGATCCTCGACGTCGAACTCACCGCCGACGAGAAGGCGCTGCTCAACGCCTCCGCCGCGGAAGTCAAGGCCGGCATCGACCAGTTCGAGCAGGGCCGCGCCTCCGCCTGACGCCGCCCCAACCGGCATCGTCCAACCTGCTCGGCCCGTTGCGGTCGGGCAGGTTTTTTTGTGCCGCTGCGCATCAACGGGCTTCTCGCGACCGTAGCCCAAGCCGTTCGGGACAAGAATCTTACGTCTCGGCGGTTACATCCCACGGCTCAGACGCGTCAGTCTTACAACGGCCCCTTGTTTCGCCGATCTTCCAAACGTCTCGTCCGCCTCGTCTATGCTCCATAGGATACTGCTCGTCGCCGCGCTTTTCCTGCCTGCCGTGCTCCTTGTGGGCGCGTGCGACGGCACGGAACAGCCGGGCGTGCAGGTGCAGACCGAAGACGTGCGCGTGGGCACGGGCCGAGCGGCCGCAACGCGCGACCGGCTGCGGGTATCGTACGAAGGTCGTGTAGCGGGCAAGACGACGTTCGACGCCGGTTCGTTTACGTTTGTGTTGGGCAACGGCGAGATCCTCGCGGGCCTGGATCAAGGCATCGTGGGGATGAAGGTCGGCGGCCAGCGCCGCATCACCATCCCGCCCGCACTCGGCTACGGCGCGGAAACGCTCCGTGCCGCCAGCGGCGCGACGCTCGTGCCGTCGGGATCGACGCTCGTCTACGTCGTCGAACTCCTCGACAACTCCGGCCCGGCGGGCGGCTGACGGCCCCGGAAGCGGGTATCTTAGCGGCTCGATCCACCCTCTGTAGCCGCGTGATCGCTCTTGGATTTGCTGTGCTGCTTGTCGGCCTCGCCGTGCTCTACGCGGTGCAGCTCCTCGCGTTTGCGCGGGGCTTGCGGCGCGTCTTGGCGCAGCCGCTGCCGCCGCTGCCCGATCCTCCGCCCACGGTGAGCGTGATCGTGCCCGCCCGCAACGAGGCCGCCCGCATCGACGCGTGCCTCGCCGCCCTGACGGCATCGACGTACCCGGCGTTTGATGTGACCGTGGTGGACGATTTCTCGGACGACGCCACCGACGAGCGCGTGGCGGCGTGGGCCGAGCGCGATGGGCGCGTCCGGCTGCTTCGCCTCGTCGATACCGGATTGGCCTCCGCTTTCGGGCACAAAGGCGCAGCGCTCGCCGCCGGCATCCGCGCTTCGGCGGGGCAATATGTGCTCTCCACCGACGCCGACTGCGCGGCGCATCCGGGCTGGATTGAGGCGATGGTGCGGATGTTCAACGCGCCGGAGGTGGGGTTTGTGGCAGGCTGGGCGAAGATGCGCCCGGGACGCACGCTCCTCGGACGGATGCAAGCGCTGGAATTTGCGGGGCTTGTCGGGGCGGGTGCCGGGGCACTCGGCGCGGGCGACCCGAACATGTGCAACTCGGCGTCGCTGGCGTACCCGCGTGCGGTGTTCGAGGCGTTCTCGCCCGATCAGGAAACCGACCGGTCGCCGTGGGACGACGAGCGGCTGCTCCACGCCATCGCGGCGTCGCCGTCGTACACGGCGCGGTTCTGCTCGTCGCCCGAAGCCGTGGTCGTCACCGATCCGGAGCCGTCGTTTGCGGCGTATTTCCGCCAGCGGCGGCGCTGGGCGGCGCTCGGCGCGGCCTACAACACCCCCGGCGCGGCCTACACGGCGCGGCTCACCTGGGCGTTCAACGCGGCGCTGTTGGCGGGCGTGGCGCTGCTGGCCACGCCTCACGCGTGGATGGCTTGGCTGGCGGCGCTGGCGCTCAAAGCGGGCAGCGAGGCGCTGGTGCTCGTGCCTACGGCGCGGCACCTCGGCCTCGGGAGGCTTGTCGTGCAGTTCGTCCCGCAGCAACTCGTGCAGATTCCGCTCACCGTCGCACTTGGCATCGCTACGCTTTGGGGACAGCCGGTCTGGAAAGGCCGGAGTTTCAACGAACCCTAACGGACGCGATGACCCCCATCTTCCGCCTGTACGCCAACCTGCCCTCCCGGCTCGCGGCGCTGCTGCTTCCCGGCGTACTCGCCCGCACGGGTGGCCCCACGCCTCATCTCACCTTCGACGACGGCCCCCATCCGCACACCACCCCAGCACTGCTCGACATCTTCGCCGAACACGGTCAATCCGGCACGTTCTTCCTTCTTGCCGACCGTGCCAACGCCTACCCCGAATGGGTACGACGCATCGCGGACGAGGGTCACACGGTCGCCGCGCACGGCACTCGCCATACCGACTTCTGGAAGCACCCGCGACGGGCCGTCGCGGAGATGGGCGAGGCCGCGCAACGGCTTGAACAAGCTGCCGGAACCGCGATCCGCTACATCCGACCGCCTTACGGCCATCTTACCCCTGCGTTGTGGCGTTGGGCACAGCAAACCGGGCGCACCGTGGCGCTGTGGGACGCGATGCCCGGCGACTTCTTGCCGTCGGCGACGCCCGAACGGCTTGCCCGCACGATGCAGCGGAGGGCGCGCCCCGGCAGCCTCGTTGTCCTGCACGACGGCCCGGCGGTCACGCCCGAAGCCGTCCGCCTCGCCCTACGCTCCGGGCTGCGCTCCGACGCCCTCCCCCGATGAACGCACTCCTCGTCGCTCCCCTCGCCGCCTACGCACTGCTGGCACTCGTCGCCACGATGGGTCTGCTCCGCCGTCGGGTTTTGGTGGGCAATAACGGCACAAAAAAGAGCTCGGTCGTCGTCGTGGCGGCGCGCAACGAGGTGCGATCCATCGAGCGCTGCGTGGCGGCGCTGCTCGCCCAAACCCCGCCACTCCGCGCCGTCGTGGTGGCCGACGACGGCTCCACCGACGGCACCGGCGACCACGTTCGCGAACGTTTTGGCGAGAGCGTGACGGTGCTGGACGTGCCGCAGGACGACGCCTCGCCGCTGCGAGGCAAAGCCCGCGCTCTTGCATTTGCCACTGCGCACGTCCGGCTGCACCACCCCAACGCGCTGCTGCTCTTCACCGACGCCGACTGCACGCCGCCATCCGGCTGGGCGAACGCCCTCGCCTCGGCGCTGGCGGCACAGCGTCGCCCGGGTGTGCTCGGCGCAGGTGCGTTCGTCCGTCCGACGCGGAGTTTCGCTGCCGCGCAGACGCTCGACTGGGCACTCGGCGCAGGCGTCGCGGCCGGAATGAGCGGCCTGGGGTGGACGGCCAGCGCCATGGGCAACAACCTCGCGGCATCGCCCGAAGCGTACGACGCCGTAGGCGGGTTCGAGGGCGTCGGCGCATCCGTCACCGAAGACCACGCGCTGGTGCAGGCCGTTACCAAAGCCGGGTTTGACACCGCGTATGTGCTCCATCCGGCGTCCACCGTCGTCACCGAAGCCGTCCCGACGTTTGGCGCGTTGCTTCGACAGCGGCAGCGGTGGGCGGTGGGAGGGCTGCGGGGCGGCCCGGCGGTCTGGGCACTCTACACCGTGGTTGCAACGGCACACGCGGCACTCGTTGCCGCGCTCTTCACCGGCGCATGGGCCGTGGCGGGCGTCAAGATTGCCGCCGATGCGCTCGTGCTGCTGGGGGCGCAACGCGGCTTGGGCCGCCGGCTTCCGTGGGCGTGGTTCGGATTGTTCGAAGTCGTGCTCACCGCCTATGTGCTCGCCACACCGTTCGGGCTGCTTCGCCCCGTCGTGTGGAAAGGCCGGCGACTGTGATCGTCACCACCGCGAGGGTACGGAGCGTGTCACGTCAGTCCTCGGCGTCGTAAAACGGGTTCGTTTCCGGTACCTCGATGCCAAGGTAGATGCGGCTGTAGCGAACGTAGCCGTCGGCGTTTTTTTGAATCCTCGCCACCTCGTCGTCGGTGAGGCTGCGCACCACCTTGGCGGGGCTGCCGATGACAAGCGAGCGCGGCGGCACAACGGTACGCTCGGTCACCAGCGCCCGAGCACCGATCAGGCAATCCTCGCCGATCACCGCGTGGTCCATCACCACCGCGCCCATGCCCACGAGCACGCGGTCGTGCACGGTGCAACCGTGGAGTATTGCCCCGTGTCCGACGGTCACGTCCGAGCCGACGGTGAGCGGAGCCGTGCGGTTGGTGACGTGCAGGATTGCGCCGTCCTGGACGTTGGTGCGGTCGCCGATGCGGATGCGGTGCACGTCGCCGCGCACGACGGCCTGAAACCAGATGGAGCCGCACTCGCCCATCGTCACATCGCCAACAACGGTCGCGTTGTCGGCCACGAAACACGACGCCGCAAGGCGGGGCAAACGTCCCAGAAAGGGCAGCAGCATCTTAGTGGCCGTTTTCGGCTTGCTTAACGCCCTCTTTTGAGCCTTCCTCGGCGGCGTTTTTGGTGGTGATTGCCGTAAGGGCCGTTTGGAACGCCGTCTTGCCGACCGTCGAGAGCAACGTGATAAGAATCCCGCCGATGGCCCCGCCAAGTCCCGGTTGGTCCTGCGTCGCGGACTCTTCGACCACAATCACCGGCGGCGCGTGGTTCGCGACAAAGGCCGCCACTGCGTCGGCAGCGTTTTCGCCCCGGCGAGCCGCTCGGCGGGCCGCCCGTTGCAGGTCGTCCATGTAGCGCTCGGCGAGATGTCGCTGCGCCGACGGCACATAGGCGAGGGTCTTGGAAAGCGTCGTCGGCGGAACGCGCCGTTTGCCAACGACAAGCCCCACAAACAAGCCGAGCGCGAGCGATCCACCAACAGCTACCCAAGGATTCTGAAAAATGGCCTTCTGCACCGCCTTCTTCGCATCGTCCGGTACCTGCGCAATCTCGTGCTTGATGGCCGCCACTTGCTGTTGAATGCGCACGGTTTGGGCGTCCAGCTCTTGGCGCAGTTCGTCGGTCGTAGGCTTCTTTTTCTTCGCCGTCGCCTGCGGCTGCGTGTCCTCTCGCTTGGGAGACAGGTCGGGTACAGACGGGGCGAGGCGGGCGGGGGTGGTATCAGACATGGGAGGTGATGGACAAGTCCACGTCGGCCTCTTCCGACAGGTTGCGGAGCGTAGCGCGGTTGAAGTAGGCCACACCGCCGGCGGAGGACATCAACGCCACGGTGACAATGAGAAAACCCCAGAACGTATGCCCCAGCAGCCAGCCAAGCCCCAGCGCGATGGTGATGAGCAAGAACATCGCGGCAAGGCTAATGAGCAGCAGCGGCACGGCCCGCGCCCAGACCATCTGGTTGATTTTGAGCTGCGCCTTCTGCTCCAGTTCGGTCTGCGTCAGCTTGATGCGCAGTTCGGCCCACTCCTTCACCGACTCCACGAGGGTTTCGGTCTGCGCTTGAATGCGGTCGAGGCGGGTAGCGGCGTGGGGAAGCGCCAGCGGCGTCGTGCCAGTGCCAGTAGCCGGAGCTGGCAGGTCGCGGCCGGGAAGGGCCGCAGGGTCGGTGCGAGCAAGCGATTCCGACATTGGGGGAGCGTTTGGGGTTCGGAAGAAGTTACACGACGCGCCGGGCCGTGCGCTCCCGCCGTGCTCGGCTTTCCCACATCGGCACCTTCTGCCCCACGCGAATGCCCCGGCCATGACGTTTTCGACGCAGCCCACGCCCAATCCGAACAGCCTCAAAATCGTCCGCACCGACGGCGGGCCGATGCTCACGGGCACGCCGATGCTCACCGCCGCAACCCTCGCCGAGGCTGCCCAGCACCCGCTTACGATGGCCTTGTTTGCCCTCGACGGCGTGGCGGGCGTGTTTGCGCTGCCCGCGTTCCTCACCATCACGCGGACGCCGGGGACTCCTTGGGAGGCGCTCGTTACACAAGTTGAGGCGGAGCTGCGGCAGTTTTTGGCCGAAGCGTAACGTAGGGGCCGTCGTTTGGCCTTGCGTCTGCGCTCCGGCAGCCGTTTTTTGGGTCAACGCTTCCGAACGAATTCGTCCGTTCAGCTCTTCCCCACGCTCTATGCTGCGCTGCTTGATCGCCGACGACGAGGCCCCGGCGCGTTCGCGCCTGCGCCGCCTGCTGCTGCCCTACGAATCCAACGGGCGCGTGGTCGTGGTGGCCGAAGCCGCCGACGGTGTGGAGGCCGTCAAGGCCCTCAACGAACACGACGTAGACCTCGCATTCTTGGATGTGCAGATGCCGGGCCTCGACGGCTTCGACGTGCTCGACCAAGCCGATCCCGACCGTCGTCCGGACGTGGTGTTCACCACGGCGTATTCCGACTACGCCCTCCGCGCTTTCGATGCCAACGCCGTCGACTACCTGCTCAAACCCATCGAGCGCGAACGTCTCGACGAGGCGCTTGTACGGGTCGAGCGGCGCGCGGCTGCCCGCGCCCCACACGCGCCTCGTGCCGACGAACGCCTCGCCCGGCTGCTCGACTGGTTCGACCGGAACGAACCGGGCAACGCGCCCGCTCCTTCCAGGCCCGGCGAGTTTCTCTCGCGCCTGTCTGTCCCCTACAAAGATCGGCTGCTCGTGCTGCCGGTGGCGGATGTGCTGAGCGTGGAAGTGCACGACGGCATCACACGGCTCTACGCACTCACCGGCGAGGCCGAACACCCGGTACGGCAGTACCTCGTCTCCCACACGCTGGATCACTTCGAATCGCTGTTCGATCCAGCAGCCTTTCTTCGGGTGCACCGTTCGTCGCTGGTACAAGTGGCGCACATTCGGGAGATGATGCCGTGGTTTTCGGGCCGCATGAAGCTGTTGCTAACCGGCGGCCACGAAGTGATCGCTTCGCGGGAACGGTCGCGGACGCTGCGCGAGATGATGCTGTCGTAGAGGAACGATGCCGGGTGGGCTTGCATTTCGCACATTGTCAGGGGACAGATACCATCGAGGCCCACGCGCTGCCTTAAGCAGCCTTCCTTCCGTGCCGATTCAAACCGTTAGCGGCCCGCCACCCCAGGCTCCCACCGCTGCCACCCGCCCCCGTAGATGCTACGGTGAGTTTGATTGCTACGCTTCGTTCGCGCCTGACGGGCCTCACACCCGCCGAGACGCCACTTCGTTTTCCCATCTACGTTTTTGCCCGGGCGCTGCCGTGCCTGATGCTTATTCCCAGCGTACGCTTGGCGGTCGTACCCCCCGGTACGCTACCATCGCACCTGCGCGTCAAGATTTTCCACGACGCTCGTCTAACCCAAGCGAGTCTGCGCGTGGAAACCGGCTCGCTGGTGATACGCACCACCGAGCCATCGCCACGAACGCTGAGGCTGGAACCGGGCACTACCTACCGACTCCTGGTGAACGGTAGGCAGGCGTGCGTCGTTAACGGCAGCACACGGCTTTGCGCTCCCCACCTCCAAGCGGTGCCCACGCCCGACGCCACCGAGTACACCATCGTGGCCGAGCGTGGCCTTCCCAGCGACTCGCCCGCCCAGAGGCGCTACCGAGGGGCACTTGCGGCTTCGGTGGACGCCACCCGCCATGGCACGCTCCGGCTCATCCACACCGTCGAGCGAGAAACGTACGTTTCGGGTGTTGTTCAACGTGAATACGGCAAAACCGATCTCGAAGGCTCGAAGGCGATGGCGGTGCTCGCCCGCACCTATGCCCTACGCCAACGCGGCCGAGTTGCCGACTACGACCTCGTCGACACCATTGAGCACCAGGTGTATTGGGGGATCGAGGGCATCCGCTCCTATGCGCTGCAGGCGACCGAGCAAACACGCGGGGAACTGCTCATCTACCAAGGTCGCCTTGCCGACGCCGTCTACTCCGCCTCGTCCGGCGGATACACTGCCGCCAACAACGACGTGTGGAACAGCACGCCCGTGACGTACCTGCGCGCCCAGCCCGATCCGTACGACGCCCGTCTCTCGCCCCATCGGTCGTGGACGAGCCGCCTCGACGCAGCGCCCTTCCTGTCCGCGCTCAGCCAGAGCTACGGCCCCAACGTTACCGGCTTCCGCGTATCGGCTCGCACCGACGACGGGCGTGCCCAGCAGGTACGTCTCACGCTGCGTGGCGGCGAATCCCGCACGATCACCGCCACGCAATTCCGGCGCGTCGCCAATCGGCTGGGCGGATCGATGACGCTCCGCAGCTTTATGTTCGATGCGGCGCTCGACGGCAACAAGGCCGTGTTTACGGGCAGCGGCTTCGGGCATGGCGTGGGCCTGAGCCAGTGGGGCGCACGCGCCCAGGCCCTCGACGGCCGCTCGTACCGCCAAATCCTTGGCTACTACTTCCCCGGCACGGCGCTGCTTATGCCCGACGGCTCCGTTGAACCGGTGCCCACCGCCCCGGTGCTCGACGCGGTCCTTGCCACCAACCAACCGCTCGTCCCGCAGGCCGAGGGCGATACGCCTCGCCCCCCCGCCGACGCCTCCGCATCAACCAGGCCGCCAGGCCGTAGCGCCACAGCCCCACCGCGTTCCGCCACGCCCGAGCCTACGGCCATGACTTCGCCGCCGCGCCCCGCCCCTCGCTCGGCACCACCTTCCAACGCACCCCAGCAGGAGCCTCGCGGCGTACGCAGCACTTCACCGGCCACACGCGACGCCCCCGCACCAGCACCCAAAGCCGACTTGCCAACCGAAGGCGACGACCGCGCCGCGCGTACGGTGATCACCTGGGGCAGCCCGGTCGCGTCCGATTCCAGCCGGGCGCAGCCCGTCACCACGGCACGCCGAGTGGGCTGGTAATGCCTGCGGATCCGACCGGCACACGTTCGGGTTGAGGCACGACCTGTACGTCTTGCCCCACGCCCATGTCCGACTCGCCCTTCGTCCGTCCGTTTTGCCCGGCCGACGACGATGCGTACGGCTGGGACGATGTGCCTGTACACGCCTACAAACCCACCGGCACGCACTTTCGCGGCATCACCCGGCAGGTGCTCTTCGGCGGCGACGACGCGCCGAGCGTCGAGTGGCGGTATTTCGAGGTTGCGCCCGGCGGCCATTCGACGTTTGAACGCCACGAACATCTCCACGCCGTTCTGATTCTGCGCGGCAACGGCCAGGTCGTCGTGGGCGACACCGTCAGCCCGCTGGCCACGTTCGACCTCGTGCGTGTGCCGCCGATGACCTGGCACCAGTTTTACGCTACCGGCGACGCGCCGCTGGGCTTTCTCTGCCTCGTGGCCGAGGAACGCGACCGCCCGCAGCGCCCCACCGAAGACGAGGCCGCAGCCCTCACGGCCCATCCGGTCATCGGGCCGCATGTTCGGTTGTAGCCGGAGGATGCGCGGGTTAGATGGAAACCGCCGCTCGCCCTCGCCCAACGCCCCCTGCCTTGAAAAAGCGCATCGCCATTGTTGACGACGACCCCAAGCTCGGGCACCTCTTCGCCACGGTCTTGCAGCGCGACGGCTACGACGCCCGCGCCTTCGGAACGCCCCAAGGCTTTCTCGACACACTCGATACGGCCCCGCCCGACCTCGTCCTGACAGACCTGCAGATGCCGGGTCTCTCCGGCACCGAGCTGCTGCAAACGCTCAAGATGCGCGGCCTCGACGTGCCGGTGATCATCATGACCGGCCACTCGTCGGTGCGTTCGGCGGTGGAGGCGATGCAGATGGGGGCGCTGCACTACCTGCAAAAACCCGTCAATCTCGAAGAGATGCGGGCGCTGCTCGCCCGCGCCCTCGACCTCTACGACGCGCAGCAGGAGCTGGCCCAGATCCGCAGCGGCGAACGCTCGCGCTACGCCCCCGGCGCGCTCGTGGGCGAGGGTGCTACGCTGGCACGGGTGCGCGAAACGCTACGCACGCTACGCAACGCCCCTGACACCACGGTGCTCATCCGAGGGGAAACCGGCACGGGCAAGAACCTCGTGGCTCGGATGCTGCACCACGCCTCGGCCCGCCACGCCGGGCGCTTCCTCGAAATCCACGCCGCCAGCCTGCCTGAAGCCTCGCTCGACGGGGTGCTCTTCGGCATCGAAAACGAGCAAACCGGACTGCTGGAAGCCGCTGAAGGCGGCACGCTCTTCCTCGACGAAGTGGCCGCACTCTCGCCGCTGCTCCAGCAGAAATTGGCTACGGTTCTGGAAACCCGCACGTTCCGCCGCGTAAACGGGCTGGAGGAAGTGCATGTGAACACACGGCTCGTGTGCACCACCAGCGCCGACCTCGAAGCGTTGGTGGCCGACGGACGCTTTCGGCAGGATCTGTTTTACCGGATTCACGTCGTCACCCTTGCGCTGCCGCCGTTGCGCACGCTCGGCCCCGATGTGCTCGCCATTGCCCGCGCCCTGCTCGACGGCCTCGCCCGAGACCTCGCCCGCCCGGTGCACGGCTTCACCCCCGACGCCGAGGCCGCGCTCGCGGCCTACCCGTGGCCCGGCAACGTCCGCGAACTGCGCAACGTGCTCGAACGGGCGCTCATCTTCTCGTCGACGCCGCTGGTCGACGTCGGCGCGCTCGCGCTCGCCTCGGCGGCCCTGCCCCGTCCCGCCGACGCCCCGTACGACGGCTTCGTCTTCCCCGACGGCGGAACGCTCGATGCGCTCGAGCGCGCCTACCTCGAATACACCTTCGCCCGCTCCGACGCCTCGCTCGCCGACCTTGCCGTGCAGCTGGGCATCTCGAAGAAGACGCTCTGGGAAAAGCGCAAACGCTACGCCCTCGACGACAAACGGGTGGCCTAAACGCCGCCGCCGTCACACAATTGCTTCATCTTCGGACAGTCGCGTTACAGCTTTGCCCGGTGTTGTGTGAGTAGAATAGGGAGTCCCCCTTCACCTAATCCACCAGATCGTCATGATCACCTCCATTCTCATCTGGATCGTCCTCGGTCTCCTCGCCGGCTTTCTTGCCCGCGCCATTATGCCTGGCACGCAGAACTACTCCCTTCCTGTCACCATTCTGCTTGGCATCGTCGGGGCCGTGGTAGGCGGATGGATCTCGCGACTGATCTTTAAGGGCGACGGCGGCGCGGGGGCTGGAAGCATCAGCATTTCAAGCGTGATTGTAGCGGCCCTCGGCGCTATCCTCGTCGTGTGGATCTACGGTTTGGTGATGCGCGCAAGCCGGAAGGTCTAAGCCCCGCCGGTGCAGTCCTCTGCTGGCCCTGCTGCCCTCCCGGCGGCAGGGCCTTTTGCGTGGCTCATCCGCTCTGCACCACGTCAAACGTGGAGCCGCGCACCGGGTCTTTGCGTACCTCAATGCGGGTGGGGAAGGCGTTCTTGAGCACGTCGAGGTGGGTGATGACGAGCACCTTGTCGAAGTCGTCTTTGACGAGGTTGAGCGCTTCGACAAGGTGCTGAACGCCCTCGGCGTCTTGCGTGCCGAAGCCTTCGTCCACCACGAGCAGCCGCACAGCCACGTCGGTGCGTTCGGCCAGAAGCTGCGAGAGCGCGATGCGCAGCGCAAAGCTGATGCGGAAGGCCTCGCCGCCGGAGTACGTCTCGAAAGGCCGTGATGCGCCCGTTTCGTCGGAGACGTTGAGGTTAAGCGTTTCCTTCGTGCCGCCGGTTTTTTTGTCCTCAAGGGTATCGAGCCGTAGGCTCAACCGCCCGTCGGTGAGGCGAGCGAGCAGGTCGTTGGCGCGGGCTTCGAGGTCGGGCAGCGTGTCTTCGAGGATCAGCGACGGAATGCCGTCGCGGGAGAACGCGGTTTTGAGGTGTCGGTAGAGGGCGTACGTTTCGCGGGCCGCGGCGGCGCGGTCGGCCAGCGCGGCAAGGCGTTCGCGGTGCTCTTCGATCTTTTTGAGCCGCTGGTCGAGCGCGCCAAGGTGCTTGGCATGCGCATCGGCGGCGCGGCGGGCGGTGGCGGCGGCATCCCGAGCGGCAGCAAGGCGCAGGGCCAGCCCAGCAAGGCGTTCGTCCAGCACGGCCGCGTCGGCAAGCCGACGTCCCAGCGCGTCGGCTTCGCGGTCGAGCGCGGCGAGGGCATCGGCGAGGCGCACGTTTTCGGCAAGACGGGCGCTGTGTTCGCGCTCGGCGGCACGAAGGGCGTCGAACCGTGCGGCCGCACCCGCGAGGGCCTCGACGCGTTCACGGGCGGCGTCCAGCAGGGCGGCGTCGAAGGGGACGGAAGCGCGTTCGGCCAAGGCCTTGTCGCGGCGTGCGGGCAGATCGCCCAAAATCTCGCCGGACGCGGCCTGCGCGTCCAACGCGTCGCGGTCGGCGGCGCGGGCCACGAGCGTATCGCGGAGGCCGTCGGCGGCTGCGGCATCTTGATCGAGGGCACGCAACGTGGCGGCGTGGCGGTCGGCGTCGGCAGAGAGCCGTCGGACGCGGTCGTACTCGGCGGCGTCGAAGCCCAGTTCGGCCAGCACCGTGCCCCACCGCTCGTACGCCTCGCGCAGATCGGGGCGAAACGCCTTGCGTTCGAGCACATCCTGTACCGCCGCGTGATCGGCGGCGAGCGCGTCGGCGCGGGCCTGCGCGTCGCGCACGGCAGCCAGCCGTGCTTCGAGGCGGACAACCTGCTCGGCATCGGCGGTCACGCGCTGCTGCTCTTCGCGCAGCCGGCGCACCGTGGCCCGCAGCGCCTCGGTGCGCTCGGAGGCCTTGGCGTGGGCGGCGGCGCGAACGTGCTCCGTCTCGACCAGCCGCGCCAGCGCCTGCTCCGCATCGGCCACAACGCTTTGGCGATGCGCTTCGGTGAGCGGCGTGCCACACGTCGGGCACGGCTGATCCACCGGCACCACACGGGCTGTCTCCAGCCGCTCGCGCCCGTCCTGCACCGCCACGCGGGCGCGTTCGAGCGCCTCCGCCGCCAAATCCTCAGCGGCTTTCGCCTCCTTGCCGTCGGCCACCAAGCGGGTCGTCTCGTCGGCGAGTTCGGCGGCGCGGGCCTGCGCGGCGCGGGCGGTAGCGAGGGCACGCTCGGTCTGCTCGCGCCCGTCGGCGTCGCGGAGAGCGGCGGCGCGTTGCGTGTCGAGGTCTTCAAGGCGGCGGCGCAGCGCGTCGTGTTCGCGGGCGAGGGCGTCGCGGGCAACGGCGCGTTCGCGCTCGGCCTCGTCGCGTTTCGTCCGCACGCCGTCGATGGCGCGGAAAGCCGCGAGGGCGCGTGCCGCGTCGTCGGCGCGTGCCTGCACGTCGGCACGGGTGGCGAGACGGGCGTCGAGGTCAGCAAGGCGGACACGGGCAGCTTCCAGCTCCACATCGAGGCGGTGGAGCGCGGCGGCGTGGGCATCTCGGCGGCGGTCGAGGTCGCGGTTGAGGTCGGCCACCGCGGCATCGAGGCGGATTGCTTCGGCTTGGAGCGCGCGAGCGGCGTCGAGGGCTTGACGGGCAGCATCAAGGGCGGCGCGGCCGGCTTCGATGCGTTCGGCGTCGGCCAGAAGCGCCGTGGCGTCGTTGAGCGCCTGTTCCAACTCCCCCCGGCGCGCCGCCACGCTGGAGCGTTCGGCGTCGAGATCGCGAAGGCGGCGACGTGCATCGTCCAGCGAGGCTTTCTCCGCGTCGAGCGGCGCGCGTTCGGCCTGCACGGCGTCGGCGTCGGAAACAGCAGCGGCTTCGGCGACGCGGGCGGCATCGAGGGCGTCAAGCGCGGCGGCGCGTTCGGCGGCGAGGGCATCGGGCAACCCGATCTGCTCGTCCACAAACCGCATCTCGTGCTCCACCGCCTCCAGCGCCTTGCGGGCGGCGGCGGCCTTTTCGGCGGCGCGGCCTTCGAGGCGTTCGTAGCGGCCCAGCCCCAGCAGGCGCAGCAGCGTTTCCTTGCGCTCACGCGGCTTCTTGCGGGCGAACTCGTCGGCGCGGCCCTGCACGAGAAACGAGGCGTTGACGAACGTGTCGTAGTCCACCCGGAGGATGCGGTCGAGGTGCTCCTGCGTCTCCTTCACCGACCCGGCCGTCAACACCCGCGCCGTCCCTCCGGCATCGAGCACCACGACTTCGAGTTCGGGCTTGGGCGTTTTCTTGGATGCGGTGGTCGTGTAGCCGCGCTTGACGCGGTAGCGCTCGCCGAGATGGTCGAACGTGAACTCAACCGTCATCCGCCGCGCGCCTTGTCTTAGCAGGTGCTCGTCGGGCTTGCGTGCCTCGGTGGTCTTGCGGGCCTCACCCCACAACGCCCAAGTGACGGCGTCAAGCAAGCTCGACTTCCCCTGCCCGTTGGCTCCAGAAATGCAGGCCACGTCGAACGCCGAAAAATCGAGCGGCGGCGCGTCTTCGCCGTACGACAGGAAGTTGGACAGTTTGAGTTCGACGGGGGTCACGGCACAAAGCAGCGGTCAGCGAACCGTCCGCGTGTTGGGTTGGGGACGCGTGGGATTCGGAGGGGGCACGGCGGCAGGCAGTTCCGACGACGATCCATCGGGCACGTCCACCATCGCGTCGATGCGGTCGCGCAGCCGCCAGCCCTCGTCCACCAGACCGCCGGTCCGATCCCACATCCACGGCAGCAGCGCCGCCACGGGCGTGTAGAACGGCGACGCCGCGCGGGTGGCCTCATTGGGCACGTTGAGCGCCCGCAGCGGCACGAGCACGGCGCTGACCACCAGCAGGCTGCGGATCATCCCGATGCCGCCGCCAACGGCGCGGTTGACGAAGCCGAGGCGAGCCGACTCGAACAGCTTGTCGAGCATCCGCGAGACGATGCCGAGCACGAGCAGCGAGCCGATCATCAGCACGCCAAAGCCGGCGAGCGTGGACACCCGCGATGAGATCCCGAACGACGCCACGAGCATCGCCCCGACCTCGTCCATCAGCGCCACCGCGAGGATCAACGCCAGCACAAACCCGCCGATGCCGACAAGCTGCTGGACGGCCCCGGAGCGGACGCCTTTGAACACGCCGTACCCGGCGACGATGAGAATGGCAAGGTCGACGAAGGCCATCGGTTTAGGCTGCAAGTGCCGCTTTCACCGCCGCCTGCACGCGCGAACCGTCGGCTTGGCCGCGCAGCCGGGCCATCGCCGCGCCCATCACCTTGCCCATCGCCTGCGGCCCGGCAGCGCCGGCGTCGCGGACGATCTCGGCCACGATCGCTTGAATTTGTTCGTCGGAGAGCTGTTGAGGAAGGTACGCTTCGAGCACAGCCAGTTCCTCCTGCTCCGTCGCCACAAGGTCGGCGCGCCCGGCCGTTTCAAACTGGGCGATGGACTCGCGGCGCTGCTTGGCTTGTTTCTGGACGACGGCCAGCACCTCGTCGTCGGAGAGCGTGGCCGTTCCATCCACGCGCCGGGCGATTTCGGCGGATTGCAGCGCAGCGTTGAGGGCGCGGATCGAGCGGAGACGCACTTCGTCGCGGGCACGGAGGGCATCCTTGAGATCGGCGGCGAGGCGTTCGCGGAGGGTCATCGGGGCAGGAGAGGCTGAACGTTACGCCAACGCGGATTCGGGCTGCCGGTTGCTGACCGGCGGCGACAACCGGCTCCCCAGCCTCCGATTCCAGCCTACAGCCTATAGCCAACAGTCCATGGCCAACCGCCGTACCTTCTGGGCGCACCCGATCCCCCAATAAGCCTTGATGACCCTCGATCCCCACGTGTTTGTGCTCTTCGGCGGCACCGGCGACCTGTCCAAGCGGCTCGTGCTGCCTGCGCTTCTCGACCTGTCGAAAGCCAATCCCGACCTCGACTTCGTTGTGCTTGCCACCGCCCGCGCCGAACTCAACGATGCGCAGTACCGCGACGAGGTGGTTCGGGGGATGGTAGAGGTGGGCGGCATCACCAAGCGCGAGGCCGAGCGATTTGCCAAGAAACGCCTATACTTCCAAACCCTCGACAACGACCCGACCCCCGACGACTACGAGCGCATTCGCGACAAGGCCGACGGGCTTGCCAAGAAGCATGGCATCGGCGGAAACCGCGTCTACTACCTCGCCCTGCCGCCCGGAGCCTTCGAAATGACCGCCGGCTGGCTGGGCCACACCGGCATGAACGCCGAGCAGAACGGGTGGGTGCGCATCGTCGTGGAGAAGCCGTTTGGGCACGATCTGGCGAGCGCCCGGCACCTCAACGCCGTGCTTCACCGCTACTTCGACGAGCACCAGATTTACCGCATCGACCACTACCTCGCCAAAGAGACGGTCCAAAACCTGCTCGTTTTCCGGATGGCCAACCCCATCTTCGAGCGTCTCTGGAATCGCGACACCATCGAGCGCGTAGACATTCTCGTGGCCGAGACCGTGGACGTGGGCACCCGTGGCGGCTACTACGACCACGCCGGGGCCACCCGCGACATGATCCAGAACCACCTCACGCAGCTGTTCACGCTCGTGGCGATGGAAATCCCGGCGGCCACCGACGCCGACGCCATCCGGGCCGAGAAGGTCAAGGTGCTGCGCTCCACCCTGCCCGTCGGGCGGCGCGACGCGGTCTTCGGCCAGTACACCGCCGGCACCGTCGACGGCCGCGAGGTCATCGGCTACCGGCAAGCCCCCAAAGTCCGCCCCGACTCCGACACGCCGACGTTCGCGTCCTTTCGCCTTCACGTCGAGAACTGGCGCTGGCAGGGTGTGCCCTTCGTGCTTACCACCGGCAAAGCACTCCGCGAGCGCGTGAGCGAGATTGTCGTCACGTTCCGCACGCCGCCGGTGGCGTTCTTTCGCGACGTCGAGGGCGCGAGCGTTGCGCCCAACCAGCTGCGTTTCGAACTGCAACCCGACGAGGCGTTCACCCTCTCGTTCGGCGTCAAACGGCCCGGCGACGGGTTCGTCGTGGTGCCGCAGCACTTTTCGTTCGACTACAACCAGGCCTTTGGCGAACCGGCCCCGGCCTACCGTACCCTCGTCGAAGACATCATCCGTGGCGACCAGACGCTGTTCGTCCACGCCGACGAGGTCGAGGCATCCTGGACGCTCTACGACCCGGTTTTGCGCCGGTCGCGCACCGTTTACCCCTACCCCGCCGGCTCAGGGGGGCCGCAGGAGGCCACCAAGCTGACCCCGCTCGTGGGCGCGGCCGACGCACCCTAACGGATGTATTCACACGCCCTTCGCACGGCGTTGCTTGGCTGTTACGGTCGGTACCTCGACCAACCCCTACCTTCGGCGATGCCGGGAGCCTGTTCTCGGCGTTCTCCCAGTCCCAATCTCCCAGCCTCTATGACGTTTACCGCCCTGCGTCGCGCCGCTTCGGCAACGACCCTCGCTGTTGGCCTCTTCGCCCTCGCCCTTACCGGCTGCAAGAAAGACACCCCTGCAGAAACCACGCCGACGGAAGCTGCGCCTCCGATCAGCAACACGGTGATCGATGTAGCGACGGCCGACACCAACTTCTCGACCCTCGTGGGTCTGATCCAGGCGACGGGCATCGCCAACCAACTCAACGGGGCCGGGCAGATCACGGTGTTCGCCCCCACCAATGCGGCCTTCGCCGCCCTGCCCACTGGTACGCTGGACACCCTTAAGCTCGAAAAGAACCGCCAGCAACTTATCGACCTCCTCCTCTTCCACGTCGCCCAAGGCAACATCAAGGCCGCCGACCTCAAGGGGATGCAGACCGTCACCACCAATGTCGCGGGCACCACGCTTCCCGTCGTCGTGGACGGTGACGTCGTCAAGGTGGGCGACGCGACGGTCGTGACGGCGGACGTGGCCGCTTCGAACGGCACGGTCCACGCCATCAACGCGGTGCTGATGCCGCCCGCGACGATGTAATCGCGCCGCAACACGCCGATTTAGGCCGGATGCTCCGCACGGGGCGTCCGGCTTTTTTATGGACGCTGCTTCCCTGCGCCAGCACGCGTCGCTCCGTTTGCGTCCACCTTGACCGACGCAAACGTTGGGCGATGCGATCCGGCACGAATGGACGGCGTTGAAAACGAGCGACCTTGCTGCCCATGCCTACCACGCTCGTCCTCTTCGACCGCGACCTTCGGCTTTGCGACCATGCCCCGCTGCACCACGCCGCCGCGCGCGGAACGGTCGTGCCGGTGCTGATCTGGTGGCCCGACGACGAGGGCGACTGGCCGATGGGAGCGGCGCAACGCGCATGGCTGGCCCAATCGCTTCCTCGGTTCGAGGCGACGCTTCGCGAACGCGGCTCGCGGCTCATCGTCCGAAACCGCCCGACCCGAGAGGCGCTGGCCGAGTTGCTGGACGAAACCGGCGCGGATGCCCTCTACTGGCACCGACGCTACACCCCTGCCGGGCGCTCGCTCGACGCGGCAATGCTGGATTTCGCACGCGAACGCGGCATCAAAACTGAGGTGTTCGACGGGCGAATCCTCCACGACCCCACCGCCCTTTGCACCGGTGCCGGCGAACCCTACAAGGTTTACACGCCGTTTGGGAAGGCTCTTGTACAGCATACCGAGGTGCCGCCGCCGCTGTCCCAGCCGAAGACGCTACCCGCACCCAAGGCGTGGCCCGCGTCGGAGTTGAACGCGCTCGTGGATGCACTCACCCCGTCTCCGCGCTGGGACGCGGGGTTCTGGGACGCGTGGACGCCTGGCGAAGACAGTGCGCTGGCCCGGCTCGACGCGTTCGTTCGTGCCGACGGCGACCGCACGGGCCTCGACCGCTACGACGACGAGCGCGACCGTCCCGACCGCGACGGCTCGTCGCGGCTGTCGCCGCATCTGGCCCTCGGCGAAGTCTCGATTCGAACGGTCTGGCACGCCGCGCAGGGTTCGAGCACAGGTCGAACGAAGTTTCGCAACGAGTTGCTGTGGCGGGAGTTTGCCTACCATCTGCTGTGGCATTTTCCGAGCACCACCACCGAGCCGCTCAAACCGTCGTTCGCACGCATCCCGTGGCGCGACGCGCCCAACGACCTCGACGCGTGGAAGCGCGGACAAACCGGCTTTCCGTACCTCGATGCCGCGCTGCGCCAGCTGTGGGCGACCGGCTGGATGCACAACCGCGCCCGCATGGCCGTGGGCGGCTTCCTCGTCAAACACCTGCTGCTGCCGTGGCAAGACGGCGCGCGTTGGTTCTGGGATACGCTCGTGGATGCCGACCTCGCCAACAACACCCTCGGCTGGCAATGGGTGACCGGCTCCGGGGCCGACGCTGCGCCGTACTTCCGCGTGCTCAACCCGATGCTGCAGGGCGAGAAATTCGACCCAGACGCCCGGTACACGCAGGCGTTTGTCCCTGAGCTGCGCCGCCTCGCGCCGAAACACGCCCTCGCGCCGTGGGACGCCCCGCCCGACGCCCTTCGACGCGCCGGTGTAGCCCTCGGCCAGACGTATCCGCACCGCATCGTGGATGCCGCTGCCGCGCGCCAGCGTGCCCTTGCCGCCTACGAACGCACCAAAACCGCCTGACCATGTCCACGCTCCGCTACGCCTCCAGCCTGCCCCACCCGCCCGCCGACGTGTTCGCGTGGCACACCCGTCCCGGCGCGCTCCACCGCCTCGTCGCGCCGTGGACGGACACCGAGATCGTCCGGTTTGACGGCGTGTACGACGGCGCGATCACGGAATTGAAGGTAGACGCCGGGCTGCCGTTTCGTCCGTCGTGGACGAGCCGCCACGAAGGCGTAGTGGAGGGGCAGAAGTTTGAAGACGAGCAGGTGTCCGGGCCGTTCGCGCGCTGGCAACACGTCCACCGCTTCGACAGCGACGGCGCAGGCGGCACGCACTACGAAGACGACATCGCCTACCAACTGCCGCTTGCCCCGCTCTCCGACCTCGTCGCCGGGCCGCTGCTCGCGCCCATCGCCGACGGGTTCGCGTACCGCCACCGCACCGTCCGCGACGACCTTGCGATGCATGCCCGCTACGGCCTTCCGCCGCTTCGGATTGCGATTTCGGGCGCGTCGGGGCTGATTGGGACGGCGCTGCGGCACCTCCTCACCACGGGCGGCCACACCGTGCTGCACCTCGTGCGCGGCACGCCGCGTAGCGACGACGAGGTCGGCTGGAACGTGGAAGACGGGACGATCCAAGCCGACCGCCTCGACGGCCTCGATGCCGTTGTTCACCTTGCGGGCGAACCCGTCTTTGCGCCCCGCTGGACCGATGCCAAGAAAGACCGCATCTACCGCTCGCGCGTGGACGGCACCGCGCTGCTGGCCCGCACCCTCGCCGCGCTGCCGCGCCCTCCCAAGGCGTTCCTCTGCGCCTCTGCCGTCGGCCTTTACGGCGACCGGGGCGACCTGGCCCTGCCCGAAACAGCCGCTCCCGGCGAGGGATTTCTGGCCACCGTGGTGAAGGACTGGGAAGCCGCCGCCCAGCCCGCCGCCAACGCGGGCATCCGGACCGTCCACCTCCGCACCGGCATCGTGCTGTCGCCGCGCGGCGGTGCCCTCGCCCAGATGCTGCCCGCCTTCAAACTCGGCGTCGGCGGCCCGATTGGAAACGCCGAGGCGTTCGTGCCGTGGATCGGCATCGACGACACGGTGGGCGCGTACGTCCACGCCCTCGCCACCGACGTGTCGGGGCCGGTGAACCTCGCCGCGCCCGAACCCACGACGATGGGCCTGCTCGCCGAAACGCTCGCCCGTGTCCTGCACCGCCCGTCGGTGCTGGCCGTGCCCGCGCCCGTGCTCGAAGCCCTCGGCGGCGAGGCCGCGCGCGAGATGCTGCTGGCGAGCGCCCGCGTCGTGCCCGCCCGGCTGCTCGACACCGACTACGCCTTCCGCCACCCCGACCTCGAAACGGCGCTTCGTCACCTGCTCGGCCGCCCGCGCGAGGGCGCGGCGTTCCCGAACGTGTAGATCGAACATTGGGGCCATCAACCCTTCCGATGTCTCCGGATCTCGCCGCCCAAACGCACCGGCTGCTGGGACATGCCCATCTGAACGCCGCACGGACGGCCTCCGATGCGGTGTGGTGGGCCGTGGCGGCTTTAGAGTCGGGCTACGACACCGACACGCTGCGGATGCTGGCCGCCGAGTATGCCGCGACCGCCTCCTTACGCAACGTTTGGCTATGTTCGTGGGCTGGCTGGCCCTTGGGTACGTCTTAAACCTTGGGAAGCGTCTCGGCTCGGAACGGCTCGTCACGGTCGGCGGGCTGCTCGTCGCCGCCGTCATCGTCTGGCAACTGATTCGAGGAAGACGCGGTTAAGCTCGCCGTTCTTCTTCGCATCTGTATGTCCAACCCTGTTGACGCCGTGATCGTGGGCGGCGGCCTCTCTGGCCTCGCCTGCGCCGTGCTGCTCACCCGCGCCGGGCGGCGTGTGACCGTCCTCGAAGCCACCGACCGCGTGGGCGGACGCGTCAAAACCGACATGGTGGACGGCTTCCGCCTCGACCGCGGCTTCCAGGTCTTCCTCACCGCGTACCCCGAGGCGCAGGCGCTGCTCGACTACGAGGCGCTCGGCCTGGGCGCGTTTCGCCCCGGCGCACTCGTCCGCGTCGAAGGCGCGTTCCACCGCGTCTCGGATGTGGCCCGCGACCCCAAAGGCGTGGTGGCGACGCTCGCCGCGCCGGTGGGCACGCTCGGCGACAAGATGCGGCTGGCACGTATGCGGGCCATGCTGGCCGAAATGCCGCTGCCGTCGCTGTTCGCCCGCGAAGAGACGTCGTGGCTGGACGCGCTGCGCGACCGCTACGACTTCACGCCGTCGATGATCGAACGCTTCTTTCGGCCGTTCTTCGGCGGCATCTCGCTCGACCCCGACCTCGGCGTATCGTCGCGGTTTGCCGAGTTCGTCTTCCAGATGTTCTCGCTCGGCGAAGGGGCGCTGCCGTCGGACGGGATGGAGGCGATTCCGAAGCAACTGGCCGCGTTGCTGCCCGAGGGTACGGTGCGCACGAATGCCCGCGTGGAACGCATCGACGGCGCGACGGCGGTGCTGGACGATGGAGAGCGCGTAGAAGGCGCGGCGCTGGTGCTGGCCACCGCCGCTCCCGAAGCCCTCCGCCTCGTGCCCGGCGCAGCCCGCACGGCCGACGGCTTCGGCGAGTTCTGCTTTTACTACGCCGCGCCGGTGTCGCCGGTCGACGATGCCTCGCTCGTGCTTAACGGCGACCCCGAAGGCCCGATCCACAACCTCGCCGTCGTCTCGAACGCCCAGCCGTCGTACGCACCTCCCGGCCGTCACCTCGTCTCGGTGGTCGTCACCGGCCACCCCGAAAACACCGATGAGGCGACGTTGGAGGCCGCGGTGCGCCGCCAACTTGGCGCGTGGTACGGACAAAACCTTGTGTCTGTCTGGACACACCTTAAGACGTACCGCATTCCCTACGCCCTGCCCAACCAGCGCCCGCCCGCACTCGCCCGTCGCGATGCCGATCCGCGCCTCGACGTGGGCCGCTACCGCTGCGGCGACTACACCGAGACGGCCTCCATCAACGGGGCACTGCGTTCCGGACGTCTCGCCGCCGAAGCCCTGCTCGCCGACCTCCGCGCCGCCTAAACGCCGAGCGCGTCCCTCAACCGAAGCCGAGGGACGCGCTGTTGAGGCGGGGAGCCTATGGATTAGCGGGAGACGACGAGCGGGAGCGCCCGCGAGGCCGCACCGGCCGTAGCCCGGACGAGGTACACGCCCGGAGCCGACGCGCCGAGATCGACGGCCAGCGTATGCGACCCGGCGGCCATGTCGCCCGACGCGAGCGTCTGCACCGAACGTCCGAGCACGTCAAACACGTCCACGCGCACCGTCGCCGACGTGCCCAGCGTGAGGCGAAGCGTCGTCCGCGACGTGAACGGGTTCGCGCCAGAAACACGCAGGTCGAAGCCGTCAAGCGCCGCCGCGTTGTCGGCGGCAGTTGCATCGGCGGGGCCGGTCACAGCGAGGCCACCCTCTTCCATCGCGAGGAAAAACGTGCCGTCGGGACCAATAGCCATACGATCCACAAACCGATCCGGCGGCGCGATGAGCGGAATGTCGGTGAACGAGAGACCAAAGTCGGTGGAGACGACCACGCCGGGGCGGCCCCAATGGCTCACATACAGCCGCGCAGGGATAGCACCTTGCGCCGGACGGTATTCGAGGTCGTAGACGTTGCGCGAGCGGTCGGTGCCGGGCGTGGTCTTAAGCAGGGGACCGAAGGTCGCACCGCCATCGGTGGAGCGGTGGATGCCGTCGCGGGTGCCAACGATCACCAAGTCGTTGATGGCGACGACGTCGAAGGCGTCGGCACGATTGCCGATAAAGCCGGTAGCCGCAAACGACATTCCGCCGTCGGTGCTCTTGTAGAGGCCACGCCGAGTACCGACGTACACCGTCGGCCCGCCAACCGCCGTAGGCACGACCGAGATGCTCCACGGCTCCATCGCCCCTTCGCCGACGATGCCGAGGGCCGTCCACGTCCGCCCATCGTTGTCCGAGCGGTAGACCGCGCTCTGCCCGGTGGCGAGGTCGCCGGTGGCATAGAGCGTGTTGCCGTCAAACGTAACGACACCGCGGGCGTTGCGCAGCCCCGACGGCGTGGCCGTCCAGGTTTCCGTCGTGGGATCGAAGCGGAAGAGGCCGCCGCCAATCGTGGCCGCCACCAGCGCATCCGCGCCGCCGACGCTGTTGACCGCGTCCACGTCCCAGACGTTCAAGTTGGTCAGGCCCGCGTTGATGGGCTGCCACGAACCGCCGACGAAGCGGTAGACGCCGCGTTGGTAGACGGCGGCGTACGGCGTGCCGAGCCGCCCGAAGGCCACGGCCTGCACCTGATAGCCTGCCGGGAGCGCCGGGATGGGCGTACCCACCACCGAAGCACTCGCGTAATCGTCTCCGGTGCCGTCGCCGGGCGTCGAGTCGAGATCGGCGGGCGATTGGGCAAGGATTTCTGCTTCGAGCACCCCTGAGGCGGCCTCGTTGGTGATGCGAAGGTTGAGCGGTACCGACCACGTCGATGCCGAGGCGAGCGCGTTCGTCACCTCGAAGGTGAGCACACGGGTGGTGGCCGTAACGGTCACTCCCGGCGAAGAGGCAACGGCGTCCAGCCGGACGCCGACCGGCACGCGAACGCGAACGCGGAACGTCGTAGCGGCGCTCGTACCGCCGTTGGAGACGACAAAGCCGACGCTGTGGGAGCTGCCTGCGGTACCCTCAACAGGCGAAGGGCCGGTGAGCGACACCGAGAGATCGGGTTGGGCGAGTGCGGGCGCAGCCAGGAGCAGGCCGAGCGCAGCGACGCTCAAAAAGGGGCGTACCATCTTGACAGAGGCGAAGGGGGAAAGCGTATAAGCCCGCGCTTTCAAACGGATAGCCTTGCGACGAACGTACAAAAACAAATTTCGCGTCGCGAACACCTGGAAATGTAGCGGTTTGAGACTCGTAATGCAAGCCACGCCAACATTTTCCCGATGCGTTGCGGTTAGGTGGCCTGAACGAGCCGAAACGCCCCATCGCCCCCAAGCACGACGGCCTCGTGGGTGCGGTAAAACGCACCGGGGTTGGCGTACGTCCCCCCCGGCATCTCGGCGATTTGGGCGTGGTGGCTGTGGCCGCACACAACCGCGTCGTAACGCCCCGTCGCAAAGCGGCGTTGGGACTCGGCGCGGAGCGCCTCCGCCACCTCCGGCTCTTCGTCGGGGCCGCGCAAGCTTCGGCTGGCGACCAAGGCAAGGCGCTGGCCGAGGTCGCCGGGAAGCATCTTCCAGAGCGCTACCGGTACGGGATGGCGCAGCAGAGGGCGCATCCGCCGGTAGCGTCCACGCGGCGCGAGACCGTCGCCGTGGTGAACGAAGAGCCGCCGGCCGCCGTAGTCGAGGTCGAGGTGATCAAGAACGACCGTCGCGCCCAGTTCGTCGGCGAAGTACGAGCGGTGCCACGGATCGTGGTTGCCCGCGAAGACGACAAGCCGTCGCCCGTCGTCGACCCACCGCGCCAGCGCCCCAACGAACCGGGCAGGCAGACGCGGCACGAGTGTCCGGTATTCCACCCACGCCTCGAACACATCGCCCACAAGCAGCAGCGCCTCGGCATCGGCATGCGCGTCGAGCAGCCGCGCGAAAGCGCGCGCCGCGTCGTGTTCGTCGGAAAGGGCACGACGCCCAAAGTGAAAGTCCGAGGCAAAAAGCAGCACGGGATCAATTCAGGGTTGTGGGTGGCGGAGGGTTACGAGGAAGCGCGGAACGTAGAACCAACGCGCAAGACCCGGTTCCAACTCCCGGCACTTCCCGCCACGTCGCACGTTGCACGGAGTCAACCCCATCATCCGATGTCGCCTGCTGCCCTTCCGCTTTCCGATCTCCGCACCGAACGCCCGCGCACGGCCGTCGCCGAAGGCCGCGTGCGCGTGGGCGAAGCCGCCTTTCAGATGCTGGCCGACGGAACGCTCAAAGACCGCGACGTGCTCACGATGGCGCAGGTTGCGGGCCTGCTCGGGGCCAAGCAGACGAGCCGTCTTCTCCCGCTCTGCCACGATGTGGCGCTGCGAGGCCTTGACGTGACCATGCGCCTCGACGAGAGCGACTACGCGGTGGTCATTCGTGCCAGCGCCAAAGCCGTCGGGGCGACGGGCGTCACGATGGAGGCGATGACGGCCGTGTCGGTGGCGGCCCTCACCGTCTTTGACGCCGTCCGTTCGACCGCTGCCGACGCCGAGATCACGGGCCTGCACCTTGTCGCCAAGACCGGCGGGGCCAGCGGCGACTACGTCCGCTCCCGCTAACCGATCCTGGATTCGTGAACGCTCCTGCCCTTGCCCGCGTCGTGGCCTTTGCCACCGCCGTCGCGTTTCAGGCCACGCAAGACCTCGTCGCCCGCGCCGCCGAAGGGCTACAGGACGTGGGCGACTCGCTCGACGGGGCCGTCGTCGCCGAAGAAACGCTTGCGTTCGTGGCCGTCGCCACGTCGCGGGCCGTCGCCGTCGGCCTGCGTGGCCATCCCGACGCCGTTGCCGCCGCCGAAGCTGTCGCGGCACTGCCCGACCTGTACCGCGAGATGTTCGCCGGCCTCGCCATTTTGACCGATCCCGACACGGGAGCCGCGGTGGCCGCAGGGTCGGAACGCGAGGCGCAGCGCCTCGACCGCAAACGCGCCTTTTACGACGCGCACCTGCCCGCCGGGCAGTTCCCGACCGAGGCCACGCTCGATGCCCTCTTGCCGCTGTGGATGGGCCGCATCTCCGGCCCCGGCCTGCCCGAGACGCCGGATGCCCGCGTCGTCCGCCTCGACGTGCGCCGCCCGCTCACCGCTTCTCTGAAACTCGTCGTCGCGTTCGCTCGCAAAGCCGCCGCCGACGCCTAACTCCCGCCTCGATGCGTTCCATCGTTCGCGCCGCCTTCATCGCCGCCCTCGCCACCGCAGGCTTCGCCGCGCTGCTCACCGTAGCCGCGCCCGAACGCCTTCGCCGCTCGCCGGGCCAAGACGACGCCGACGTACGGAGCGACGAAGTGGACGCCGACGACCTCACCGATGCCGAGGCCCTTGCGATGCTCCGTGAACTCGCCCGCGACCTCGACTTCGCCGACCTTGATGCCGAGGGATGAGCCGATCCGGAGTCCCGTTTGCGGCTGCGGCGTAGCCTTGGCTACGATTGGGGCACGGCGCCTCGGCAGGAAGGCTTAGAAATGCAGCAGATGCAGCTTAACCCCCTCGGAGGAAAACTCGACGGCCGGGGCGGGAAGGTGCCAATCTTCGAGCAGCAGGGTAACCGGGCGCAGCCACGTCGGCACATGCGGGCGCATCCGACGGAACAGGTCGAAGTCAAGAGATAGGTAGACCTGACGGACGTGCGTGTTCTCCTCCGGCCCACCCGGCCCCACCCCCGATATGGAGTGCGCCAGATGCTTCCCGCCGTAGCCTGCGGCAATCCCCAGCCACGGCGGCCACCCGTGCGGCGCGCCCAGTTCAGACGGATGGAGTACGGCCCAGTAGGTCAGGCCCTCGTAGTCTTTGATAAAGTTACCAACCGCCCGAGCCGGCATAAACGAGGAGATGCTTTCGTCGTAGTATTTCGACGGCGCGTACGAGATTTTGAGATCAAACCACGCGGTCTTTTGGGGAAAGGCGACCTTCAACCCGCCTACCCCGGCCCCCACCATATTGGCCAGCAGATCGGTGCGGGACGCCCCATATTCCGCATCGCGACCATCGAACAGTTCGATCTGCGACTGGAAGAGTACGCTCACGCCTGCGCCCAGCAACGCCGCACGAGCATCCGAAAGCCCGGACCAGCGCCCGTATTCGCCAACCATGCGCGCAATCTCGTAGGACGCAATAAGGTGGCCTCCCTTGTCCATCTGCACATACGTGTTCCAATCGTCGAGCCAACTGTCGTCGAGTGCATTCACGCTTTCGCTGTTCCAGTGAAAAGGCACCCGCTCGCTTTCGTACCACAACGTTGACAGTGCCAACATCACCCCCCCATCGATGACCGCAGCGGCTCCAAGTCCGGCATAGAGTCTCGTTCCATACCATTGCCGTTCGGCCTCGGGCACATACTCCCCAAACGGTTGTGACCTTGGATTTTCCCCCTTCGCGCTTCCCCAACGGGTCGCCATCGGACGAAAAGCAAGGGGCGGCGAAGAGGCGACCGACTCGTCAACAGCGGCCGACAGTTCCCCAAACACCGAGGTGTCGGGAGGTATCGCAAAAGGCTCCTCTGGAAGCGACCGGCTCCCTTTGCTGGTGTCCAGCGGTGGAGCTTCGATAGCATCTTCCAACGAATCGGGAACGAGTGCCGCCGGGTCAAAAGCGGGAAACTGAGCAACGGCAGGGAGCGCCCAGCATACCCAAACGAGGGTAGACAGAAGGATACGCATACGAACGGGGGGGATGTGAATACTTCTCGCCTGATCCCAATACCCATTCCCACAATGCTTAAGGTGTTGTTAGGCCTTGGCTTATGGGCAGAAGCACACCATGCCATCTTCGATCGTGAGCCGCCACCGCATCTCCGAGGCCAACGTGCGGGGATGGTTTCCTCCGCTGCTGCGAACCTTCGCGTACCGACAAGCCTGTCGCCGGCACGCCTTGAACCGAGTCGCCCCCGGATCGCATCCGGCACGAACCCACTGGCCCGGCGGCGGCGTATCCCCTGCCCTCGCCCGTCGATTCCCGTGCCCGACCTTCGTCTCACCAACACCCTCTCCCGCCAGCAAGAAACCCTTGTACCCGCCGAGCGGACGCCCGACGGGCGGCCTCGCCTGCGCTTCTACTCGTGCGGCCCGACGGTCTACTCGTACGCCCACATCGGCAACTTCCGCACGTTCCTCACCGCCGACCTCGTCGTGCGGGTCGCCGAGGCGCTGGACTGGAGCGTCGCCTACGTCTCCAACATCACGGACGTCGGCCACCTCACCAACGACGACGTGGCGGACGCCGACGGCGAGGACAAGATGGCCAAGGCGCTGCGCTCGAAAGAAGGCGAGGCGTTTCCCACCGTCTACGACCTCGCCCGCCACTACGCCACCGCGCTCGAAGACGACTGGAAGCGCCTCAACCTGCGCCAGCCGTGGGTCCGGCCCCGCGCCACCGAGCACGTCACCGAGCAGATTGAGGCCGTCGAGCGGCTCATCGCCAGCGGCCACGCCTACGCCACCGACGAGGCCGTCTACTTCTCCGTCACGTCGTTCCCCGCCTACGGACGCCTCTCCGGCAACACCCTCGACACGCCGCTGCTCGAAGCCGTGCGCGACGTGGTGGTGGACGAGGGCAAGCGCGACCCGCGCGACTTCGCACTCTGGAAACGCGACGACGCGCATCTGATGCAGTGGTACGCGCCCTTCGGCCCAGACCGGGACTTCAAAGGCTTTCCCGGCTGGCACATCGAGTGCTCGGTGATGGCCCGCAAGTACCTCGGCGACACCCTCGACCTGCACGCGGGCGGCGAAGACCTCATCTTCCCGCACCACGAGTGCGAGATCGCGCAGTCGGAGGCGCTCACGGGCAAGCCGTTCGCCCGGATGTGGATGCACACGCGGTTTTTGATGGTTGAGGGCGAGAAGATGTCCAAATCCAAGGGCAACTTCTACACCGTCCGCGACCTCGTGGAGCCAACCGAAGCGGCTGCCGCGCTCGGCTTCCCGCGTGGCGTCGATCCGCTCGCACTGCGCTACGCCTTGCTTTCCGGCCAGTACAAGAAGCCGCTCAACTTCACCCGTAAGGCCCTTCACGACAGCGCCAAAGCGGTGGAGCGATACCGCAGCGCTCAAGCCCTTGCCAAAACCGCTGCCCAAGCCAACGCCCCCGGCGATTCCGGGCTGAGCACCGCGCTCAACGACGCCTACACCCGCACCTTGGCCGCGCTCTGCGACGACCTCAACACGCCCGCCGCGTTTGCGGCCGCCCTCGACGGCGTGAAAGCCATCGAAGCCGCCCGAGACGGGATGAACGGCGCAGCGGCGCAAGCGGCTTTGGACTGGCTGGACCGGACGAACGCGCTGCTGGGCGTTGTGGCGAGCGACTATGCGCTGCCCTCCGCTGCGCCCGCCGAACCGACGGGGCCGCCCGCCGAGGTGCTGGCGCTGGTGGACGAACGCGCCGCCGCCCGCGCCGCGAAGGATTTCGCCGCCTCGGACCGTCTCCGCGACGCCCTCGCCACGTTGGGATTTGCCGTCCGCGACACCCCCGCGGGACAAGAACTGACGCCGCTGTAACGCGCAAAATCCCCCGTTCGGGCGATGGCCCGTGGCGTGATCGGGACGCATCTTAGCGCACCTTCTCTTCAACCATGCGCCTCGCCGTTCTGCTGCCCTTTGTCCTTGCCGCGCCCGCCCTCGGCCAATCCCCCGAGATCGTCCGCTTCCGCCTCGCCGACACCGACACGACCTGGCTTGTCCAAACGCGCTGCACCGACGCCCTCGCCGACGGCACCCGCGCCTGCCGCCGCGTCCTGCTGTCCCAATCCGACGACGACGCCGACTCCGTGCGCTTCACCGTGGAGCGCGGCAACACGATCCTGAACGCGTGGCTCGACGAGGAAGCGCCCTACCAAAGCCACGGCTTCGACCTCGTCCGCACCGATCTCAACGGGGACGGGCGGGCCGAGCACGTCATCGCCCACCACGTCTCCGAAGGCAACGGCCTTGGCGTGCGCTGGTGGACGCTCTACATCGTGGACGATCGCGCGATGTCCGCGACGCCGCTGCGCCTTGGCTCCGAAGAACACGGCGACGACGCGTTCGTGCGCACGGCGCAGGGGATGCGGCTGTTGGTGGGATCGTGGGAGGACGGCACCGACCCGCGCCGGGGGCCAGGCTTGTACTTCACCGGACGCCTCTACCGCTACGACGCCGGGCGGCTCGTGCCGGACGAGGCGCAACCGGTGCGCCGCCGCCGCTACCTCAACAGCTTTGCCGACGAGCGGGGCCGTCAGTACCTGCAAGAAGAGGCGCGCGGGCAGCGCGGCGTGCCCGGCCAGACGCCGTGGCGCTGGCTCCAGCACCCGTCCACCCAGCGGCTCGCCGCCGACCCCGCGATGCCTCCCGCCCGCCGTCGCCTCAGCGCGCAAGCCGGGCGCTACCTCGGCCCGCAGGTCCGCGACGGCGTCGTCGGCCCCGCCTTCCTCCCCGACGGCGAGACGGTGCCGCACCAGATGGCGACGCACATCTTCCAGAACGGACGCCTCCTGCCCGCCATGTATGTGCCTGCCGGAGGATGGCCCCGCGAGGGCGTCCCGGCGCGGCTGCTCGCCTTCGCGCCCTACGACGGCCCGCCCCGCGACACCGGCGGCGAGCCCGTGTACCGGATAGAACTCGACCGCTGAGACGCGCCCTGCGCTACCTTGCGCCAACGCCCTCGCTCCCATGCGTCTCGGCCCCGCCACTCTGCTCTGCCTGTTGACCGCCGCCGCCACGACGCCCGCCGTGGCCCAGCCGCAGAACGCCTCCCTTGACCTGGTGCGACTGCGCACCACGGCCACGGTGCAAGCGCTTGCTCGTGGCGACGCCCGTTGCACGCCGCCGCTCCCCGACGGCGTCCGCGCATGCCTCGACGACCAGCCCAACCGCAGCCGCAGCTACGCCATCCGGGTGGTTGCGCCGAACCGCACCGTTGGCGAGATCGTGTCGGACTACTACCGCACGTCGGTGGTGCCCGCCTTCGATCTTGCCCGTTTCTACGACGCCGGTGCCGTACGCTACGCGCTCGTGGTGCGCGAGCGAGAGGAAGACGCCGACCTGTCCCGGTGGAAGGTCTACGTCTTCGAAGCCGACGGCAACGCCGCGCCGCTGCGCTTCGCCACCGCCGAACACACGGGCGCGGCCTCGTTTCCGGTCGTAAACGGACGACGGATGCTTCGCGTGGCTGCGTGGGAAGACGATTCCGATACCCGACGCCTCGCCGGGCGGGTCTACCGCTACGACGGCGGCGCACTCGTCGCCGACGCCGCCGCGCCCGTCGCATCCCGTCCGTGGACGGAAGGCCTCGCCGCCGAACGCCGCGCGGCCACCGGAGCCGATCCTGCGGCGTGGGACTGGGCAACCGCCGCTGTCCGAACCGCACACGACCCGCGCGTGACGGCGTTGCGCGTGCGCACCTCCACCCCCGGTCGCCTCGGCGACGTGTCGGAGCGCGAAGACGGCCATTTGCAGGTTGTGTTTCTCCCCGACGACGGCTCTGCGTCGAGCCTCGTGCCCGTTTTCGACCTTGCCGACGGCGCGACGCAGCGCCTTCTCCCCGACGCCTACACGCCGCGCGGCGGATGGGCCGCCTACCTCAGCGGACGACGGGCACGACTCGTCGCGTACCGCTACCCGCCGTCGTGGACCGATGCCAACGCCATCGTATGGATCGAACGGTGATCGGGACGTAACGAGGCTGCGCGGATCCCCGAAGCGCCACCGCCCCTTGGGTCACATGCCGTATTCTCTCGTGTCCGATCGCCCTGCACCCCGATGACCCTCACGAGCACCTCGATCCAAGACGGCCAGCCGATCCACCCGACGTTCGCGCTCGGCCGCCCCAGCGGTTTCGACGAGGCCGCCGTCTTCAACGTCTCGCCGCATCTGGCGTGGGACGACGTGCCGCCCGTCACCCGCTCGTTCGTCGTGGCGTGCATCGACCCCGACGCTCCCGCCGACGGCTCCGACGCCGGCAAGCCGGGCGTCACGATCCCCGAAAACGCTCCCCGCACCGACTTCGTCCACTGGGTGCTCTACGACATCCCGGCCGGCCGCCGCGCCTTGGGCGAGGGCGAAGATTCGGTGGGGCAGACCGTCAGCGGCAAGGACGCGCAGACCAAAGCCTACGGCGTGCGCGGGCAAAACGACTACACCGGCTGGTTTGCGGGCGATCCGACGCTGGGCGGTACCTACCACGGCTACGACGGCCCGTACCCGCCGCCCAACGACGAGCGCACGCACCGCTACGTCTTCACCGTCTACGCCCTCGGCACCGACACGCTCGGGCTTGGGCCGGGCGCTGCATGGAAGGACGTGGAGGCCGCGATGGCCGGTCGCGTCCTGGAACACGCGTCCATCCAAGGCACATACACGCTCAACCTCTAAAACCCTGTCCGGGTGGCGCGCGTTTCACCCCTTGATCTCCTCCCGATGTCCGTTCCCCTGCTCGACTACGGCGACCTTGAAGGCGGCCTTGCCCGGATGATGGATCGCTACCGCGACACCGGCTCAATGATTGGAGACGCCGAGGCCGATGCGTTCGTCGCGGCGTCTTCCGAGGCCGTGCTGCTCGGCCTGCTCTTCGACCAGCGCGTCCGCGCCGAGTTCGCTTTCACCGGCCCCAAGCGGCTGCACGACCGCATCGGCACGCTGGACTTTCGGCAGATCGCGGCGATGGACGTCGACGCGCTCCGCGAGACGTTCGCCGTCGTCCCAACCGTCCACCGCTTCACCAACAAGATGGCCGAGATGACGCACGCGCTCGCGACGTACGTCGTTGAGCACTACGACGGAGCGCCCGAGCGGCTCTGGAACGACGGCTGCGACGCCGCCACGCTCCAAAAACGCGCCCGGGCGCTCCCCGGCTTTGGCGCGGACAAGTCGATGAAGCTGAAGTTTGCGCTGCACTACTTCGGCTTTCGGGACTTTTCCAGCACGTCCGATTAGCGAGGCCTTCAACACTCGATGATGCCGCTTCGAGAGGCAAAAAGCAGTACCCGCTTCGCTCGCCAAGACCGAGCGGCTGGGAATCGGTTCGACCTCGTTACCCTTGCGCGACGGCGAGTTGACCGCAGGCGGCGTCGATCTCTTGACCCCGGCTCCGACGGACGGTGACGATCACGCCTTTGTCCACGAGGATGCGGATGAAGCGGTGGAGCGTGGCCTCGTCGGTGGGCTGGTAGGGCAGGCCTTCCACCGGGTTGTACATGATGAGGTTGACCTTGCTGGGCGCGACGGCGGCGATCTTGGCGAGTTCGCGGGCATCGGCCTCGGAGTCGTTGAAGCCCTTGAACATGCAGTATTCGTACGTCACGCGCTGGCCGGTGGTGCGGGCGAAGTAGCGAATGGCGTCGCGGAGGGCGGCGAGGTCGGTGGCCTCGCGGCGGTTGACGGGCATGATCGCCGACCGCTTGGCGTCGAACGGCGCGTGCAAGCTGACGGCCAGCCCGTGCCGGACGCCCGCGTCGGCCAGGTCGCGGATGCGGCGGGCCAGCCCGACGGTCGAGACGGTGATGCGCTTGGCCCCGAGGCCGAGGCCGTCTTTATGGGTGAGCGTGCCGATGGCCTTTTGGACGGCGTCGTAGTTCAGCAGCGGCTCGCCCATCCCCATAAACACGACGTTCGAGACGCCGCGCCCGAACCGTTCCTGCGCGATCTGCTCCATCATCAGCACCTGCCCCGCGATCTCGCCCGCATCGAGGTTTTGGCGGAAGCCCATCGTGCCCGTGGCGCAGAAGTCGCAGCCCATCGCGCACCCGACTTGCGAGGACACGCAGACCGTGAGACGCCGCGCCTGCGGTTCAAGGTCGTCGTCGCCCGACGGCTCGAAGTCGGGGATGAGCACCGTCTCGATGCTTCGTCCCGAATCCAGCGTGAGCAGCGCCTTGAGCGTGCCGTCGGTGGCCTGCTGGAGCAGCGACAGGCGCGGCAGGCCGAGCGTGGCGACCTCCGAGAGCCGTTCCCGGAACGCCTTGGGCAGATCCGTCATCGCGTCGAACGACGCCGCGCCGCGCGCCCAGAGCCAGCGGTAGAGCTGCCGCCCGCGAAACGCCGGCTCGCCGAGGTCTTTCACGAACGCCTCCAGCTCCGCCACCGAGAGGGCGCGGAGGTTGGTTGCAGGGGTCTGGAGTCCGGTGTATGGAGATGCCACGCTTTTTCTATCTACAATACACCATACACGGCAGACCGTCATACCCGTTCCGCTCCGCCGTCTTGGCCGCGAGCAGCAGCATCGCCGCGCCAAACACCGCTGCGACCGTCAGATCGACGCTCGGCGAGGCCCAGCCCGTTCCCAGAAGCGCGTGCCGCAGGCCGTCCACCGAATACGCGACCGGGTTGAGACGCACCGCCCACGCCAGCGGCGCGGCGAGGCCTTCGACCGGAAACACCGCGCCGGACACCAGCCACAGCGGCATCAGCAGGCCGTTCATCAGTCCGTGGTAGGCGCGGGTGGTCGAGACGCGCCACGCCAGCACGAACCCCAGCGCGGTGAACGCGAGGCCGAGCAGCACGAGATGCACGAGCACCATCGCTTCACCCTCAACTACCGGAGCCGAGGTATCGCTGATCGAACAGGCAGCAAGTAGGACCAGTGAGCCGACGAGGATCCAGACTCTTAAGCATGTTGAAGGATCAGATTTGACAGATGCCCGAGCGGCGTGACGCATCACATACAAGCTCAGCCGCCGCACAACAAGCGAGACGGTAAAGACGGAGTGTGCGGAGCAGCCCGCGATGCGCCAGCGTTTCGGTGCGGTCGGATGCAGGCGCGAGTTATACCGCCGTGAGCTAGAGTAACCTGAACGAAGCAAAGAATCTATCGGCGTTTACCTTTGAGTTACCAAGCCCATCACTCAAAACAGTAACGAAGTAACGCCTCGACTCGCCGTCAACGAAAAGGGATTTGTGGACGCTGCCGCTTGCCCTTTTCATCCAGACCGACTGGGCCATACGCCCGTCTACGATCGTGTCAGTTCTTGAATGATCTTGAACATCGTCTGCGTTCACCAACGACTGGTATTCCAAATCGAATGCTTCGTCAGCGAGATTGGTGACGAAAGGACCTGTCGAAGTGACGACTCGAAATGACGTTTGACGGCGGGCAGATGGGGTACGGTGACGAAAGGACCTGTCGAAGTGACGACATAATCTCAGAACCGTTGTCGACTATGAACCGGTGAATGTAGACTACCCTTCCGATAACACTCACCAACGAATCCATTCCGGCCTCCGGGCTTCCGGGCAGTTCAACTGAGAACCCGAGATCCGGCGTCGACAACGTCTGCCACTCGTTCTCATCTTGGACGGGAGCCGGTGAGGATTCAGCCTCAACTTCCGGAGCGCATCCCGATGCGGCTCCGAGAGCGACGACTACCAAAGCCATCATGAAAGACAGCTTGAATAGTTTGGCCATGACGGGAGGCGGTATAACCAAGGATTGAGCGGATCGCTCGGGGTGTTATGCGGACAGGATCGTCGGCAAAACGGGCGTAACATACAGCGCAAATGCCGACGACAAAATGGGCTTGCGTGCGTCCCCCACGCTTATTTACGCCGCGAAGGTTAGATCCAGCCCGTTACCGTCTCGATAACACAAACGGGGTCAGGCCGACGGCGGGGACACGGACGAGGGCCGTACCTTGGGGGCGCTGCCTTCCTCCTGCCCGCGTGTTCCGGCCTGTGCGTCTGCTGCTGCTGGCCGTCTTGGCCGTGCTGCCTACCTTGTCGTGGGCGCAACCGCTCGCGGGCGATTCGCTGCGTTCGACTGCTGCGGACACGCTGCGGCTCGCACAGACGGATTCGTCGCGGCTTGCGTCGGTGCTGCTGCCGGACGTTCTGCCTGAGCCGGTCGTCGCACCGTTGTCGGATTCGACGCCGCCGAAACGGGCCGGGCGGGCCATCGCGGAGGTGATGCTCGCCAACCTCGTCGTCAACCGCGCGGGCAGCCTGATGGGCGGCGAGTTGAAGTCGGACATGGCGTTCTCGCCGGAGACGTGGCGCACGAACCTGCGCCTCGGCTGGGTGTGGGACGAGGAGGGGTTCGTCGTCAACATGATCGGCCACCCGGTGCAAGGATCGTTTTACCACAATGCCGGGCGGCACAACGGGCTGTCGTACTGGGAGTCCGCGCCGCTCGTGATGCTGGGGTCGTGGACGTGGGAATATTTTGGCGAGAGCCTCCGCCCGTCGCTCAACGACTTCTTTACCACCACGCTCTCGGGCATCGCGGTCGGCGAGATGACGCACCGGTTTGCGGCCGTCGTGCGCGACAACCGCGCCACCGGCTGGCGGCGGCACCTGCGCGAAACCGCCGCGACGGTGCTCGACCCGATCGGCGGGGCACACCGAATGGTCGACGGCGACTGGGCGCGGGTGGCCGCCAACCCGCCGGAGCATACGCCCGGCATCGTTTGGACGACCGTCGAGGTGGGGTCGCGGCACGTCGTGCAGGACGAACGCGGGCGCGTCCGCGACGAAGGCCTCGACCCGGGTGTGCTGCTGGAACTGGGCTACGGCGATCCGTTTGCACGCACGTCTCGTCGCCCGTTCGACGTTTTCAGTGCACGGATTCAACTGACCGCCGGGGGCAACGGCAACGGCCTCGAAACCGTCCAGACGAGCGGGCGGCTCTTCCAGCTTCCGCTTCCGTCGTGGCGGCGCACGACGCGCAACGCGCTTGTCGTGGAGCAGCGGTTCGATTACACCTACAATCCGCCGTTCAACTTCGGCGGCCAAAGCATCGACACCGGCGTGATCACGCGGATCAAAGTGGGCCGAACGTTTCGTCTCGAAGGCGGTGCCTTGGCCAGCGGCTACCTCTTCGGCGCAATCTCCGCCCCCGACGATCCGACGCAGGGCGGCACAGCCCTCACCGACTCGACGACCGTCTACGACTACGGCCCGGCGCTCGGCACGGTGCTGAGCGTCACGCTCACCCACCGGGATGTGCCGGTGGTGGTGTTCCGCAACCGCACCGCCGCGTTGCATGTGGTGAGCGGCTCGCCCGCCGACCATTTCCTCAGCCTCGCCGAGCTCAAAGCCACGCTGCCGCTGGGCGGGGGCTGGGGCGTGGGCGTGAACGTCGGCAACGACGCTCGGCTCAGCCGGTACCGCGCCGCCGCTTCGCAGACGTGGTCGTTCACCCAAGGCCGCGTGTTCGTCTCATGGACCAGCATCCGCCGTTCTCCGCCCGTACGATGATCCGCTTTGCTCTGCTGCTGCTGCTCGCCACGCCGGCATCGGCCCAATGGCCGATGGCGCTCGACGACGGCCATGCGCCCCGCGAGGGCTTTTGGATGGAAACGGGGTTTGGCGGCGGCGGGGCGTGGGTGGGCTGCGAGGGCTGCGACGCCACGCCCGGACGGCCCAGCGGCGTCGGCTACCTCCGCATCGGCGGGAAGGTGGACGAGAAGGTGGCCGTGGGGTTGGAGCTGTTCCGCTCGCTCGAACCGACGCGGCTGCCTGCCGAACTCGACAGCGCCGTGGCCGTCTCCAACGCCTCGCTCGGCCCGGTGGTGCTGTGGTACCCGTGGCGGCGGGCGGTTTTTGCACGGGTCGGCGTGGGCCTCGCACTCAAACGGGCGTTTCTCGACCGCACCGGCCAGCCGCGCACGCAGATCGAACAAGGCATCGGCGCGGCGCTGTCGTTCGGCGCAGGCGTGGACGTGCCGCTGCGCCCGCGCTACGCCCTCACGCTCGCCGTCGGCGCGCACTACGGGGCCGTCGGCGACATTCAGACGCCGGGGGTGCTCCTCGACGACGTGATCGCCACCCTCTACTCCGCCACCGTCGGCCTGACGCTGCGGTGACGGGTCATCCCAGCCGATGCGGCTTCACCCACGCTTCGCGGGCCACCACGAACGGTTGAACGGCAACGGTGCGTTACGGCAGGGCGATCCCGTACCTTGCGGGACGGCTGGACTTGCCTTCTCGTGGAACGCGGTGCCGATCTTCGAGAAGCGGGCCGACCGAGGCCGGCCCCTACGATTGCTTCCCTTCGACCTTCCGCTATGCGCCCTACCCTGCTCGTTGCCGCCGCCCTTGCCCTCGCCGCCGCCGGGTGCCAAAAAACGGAGACCCCGCCGTCTCCAGACCCTCCGGCCGTCACGCCCACGCCCGTGATCCGCAACGACGGCACGCTCACGTTCCGCCGCGACTCCACGACCGTGGCCACGCTCATCGTCGAGATCGCCGACACCGATTCGTCGCGGATGCGCGGGTTGATGGAGCGTCCGCCGCTGGCCGACACCGAGGCGATGCTGTTCGTGTTCGACCGCGCCGAGCCGCAAGCGTTCTGGATGGCCAACACGCCCAGCCCGCTCGACATCATCTACGTCGGTGCAGACTCGGCCGTGGTATCCATCGCCAAGTACACGAAGCCGTTCTCGACCGACCAGATTCCGTCCGAAGGTGCGGCGCAGTTCGTCGTGGAAGTGCGGGCCGGATGGGCCGACGCCAAGGGCCTCGTTCCCGGCGACAAGATCGCGTGGACGCGCAACGCCCCGCCGATGGTGTAGGTCGTTGGCTGAATGCTCTTGCTCGGCGCTACGCCCGTCGCCCCGGCCACGCCGACGGGTCGGCCCAGAAAGTGCCGCGTCGTGTGCCGTAGTAGCCGCCCAAGACGATGTCCATCACGCGGGCCGTCCGCGCCGCGCTCGCGCCCGTGCTGGGGCAGACGCCGCGCCCGTGCAGCGCATCCACGGCGGTTTGCACGAGCGGCCCCTGCACCGGATCGGGACGAACGAACGGGTGCTCCTCGACGCCGAACGCCGTTTCCAGCACGACCGGATCGTCGGAAAAGGTCGGCGTTGTGAGGCGTCCGTGCGTGCCGGTAAGCACGATGCGATCTTCCGAGGCGAACGCGCCGAAGTTCCACCGCCCCACGCCCGGCGCACCGGCGGCGCGAAACGCCATCGCCACCGTCTGCTCCACGTCGTACACCGCCGCGCCCCGCGCGGCCACGCCGGACACCTCGGCGAGCGGGCCAAGCAGAAAGTCCAACACGTCGAGCGTGTGGCTGGCGAGATCCATAAACAGCCCGCCGCCGCTGTCCTCCGCACGCAGCCGCCACGGCAGGTTCGCCGGATCGTCGGGGCGCATCGGGCGGGCGTAGGCGGCTTCCACCGAGGTGATCGTGCCCAGTCTTCCGCTCTCGATCACGTCCTTGACGAACCGGAAGCGCGGATGGGCACGGCGGTAGTAGGCGACGAACAGCGGCAGATGCGCCGCCTCGAACGCTGCTGCCATCGCGTTGGCCTCTTCGGCGTTTCGGGCGATCGGCTTTTCGACGTAGCACGGTTTTCCGGCGGCGCACACGCGCAGCGCAAGGTCGAGGTGGCTGCCCGGCGGCGTGGCAATGTACACGGCATCCACCTCCGGGTCGCCGATCAGCGCGTCGGCATCGGCGTACCAGCGGGGCACGCCGTGGCGTCGGGCGTAGGCTTCGGCGAGGCCGGGCGTCCGGCGCATCACCGCCACCAGCGACGAGCCGTCGGCCTGTTGAAAGGCCGGGCCGGATTTGCGTTCGGTTACGTCGCCGCAGCCGAGAATGCCCCAGCGAATCATCGGGAAGGAAGAAGGATGGACGAGCTTGAGGTGGGCTGCTGCAGGCGACACGCGGCCAGCGTTCAGCCTCGGTACGAGATGCGGTAAATCCGACCGTTGCCGTCCTCGGAGAGCAGCAAGCTGCCGTCGGGGCGCACGAGCAGGCTCACCGGGCGGCCCCACGTCGTCGGGCCGTCGGGGTCGAGCACGAAGCCGGTGAGGAAATCCGCGAAGACGCCGTCCAGCCGCGAGCCGTTCATCGGAAGGAACACGACCTTGTAGCCGTGCGCGGAGCTTCGATTCCACGAGCCGTGCATCGCCACAAACAATCCGCCACGGTAAGAGGCCGGAAAGGCCGTTCCGGTATAGAAGGCGAGGCCGAGTGCGGCGGCGTGCGCTTCGAGCAGCACGTCGGGCGTAGCCGTGCGGGCGGCGAGGTCAGGACGCTCGCTCCGTCCGCCGCTCATCCGTCGCGGGTCGAGCCGGTTCGGGGCGAGATAGGCATACGGCCAGCCGTAGAACGCGCCCGGTTCGACGCGGGTGGCGTAGTCGGGCACGAGGTCGTCGCCGAGGCCGTCGCGTTCGTTCACAACGGTGTAGAGGTCGCCGGTGGTTGGGTGCAGCGCGAGCGCGACGGGGTTGCGCAGGCCGGTGGCGTAGGGGCCGAGGATCGTGCCGTCGAGGCCGACGCGCAGCACCAGCGCCCGCCCAGCCTCGCGGGTGGTGTCCACGTTCGAGCGCGAGCCGATGGCGACGTATAAGCTCTTCCCGTCTGGGGCGGCAAGCACATCCCGCGTCCAGTGGCCGCCGCCGACGGTCGTGTGGCCGCTTTGCAAATCCGAGAGTTTCACGCCCGGCCCGTTGAGCGGCTGGCCACCGTTCCACGCGTGGCGGGTCAGCCGGTCCTCGCTGCCGACGTAGAGCACTCCGTCCACGAAAGCAAGGCCAAACGGGTTGTTGAGGTTGTTGTCCGCCGTCGCCACCGTCGTGCGGGCCTCGGCGACGCCGTCGCCGTCGGCGTCGCGCAGCACCACGAGGCGACCTTGGCGACTCTCGGCCACGAGCACGTCGCCCTCCGGCGTGTTCTTCATCGTGCGCGGGCCGCTGAGGCCGTCGGCGAACACCTGCACGGCAAACCCCGGTGGAACGTTCAGCGCCGCATTCGTCGGCGGCGCGACCACGCGGGCCGGCTTGGTGGCCGAGGCCGTCGCACCGGGCGCGGGAAGGCCGTCGAGCGCGAGCCGGTACGACGAGGACGCCAGCGGGCGTGTCGGCACCTCGGCGGGCAGGCTGACGGGCACAGATACGTCGTCGTTTTGCTGAACGCTGCACGAGGCGCCCATAAGCACGGCAGCAACAAGCACGGAGGTGCGCATCGGCAAAGAAACGAGAAGAGGCCTCCTCCAACCGCTCGCTTCGGGGCCGGTTCGGAGCGATCTTCTTGGCGGATAACATAAAATCGTGACAGGTTGTGACACGCTCGCCGTGCTTGTGTGCCCGCACTTGCCGATCCTTGCTTTCGCGCATCGCTCTGGTGCATCGCTACCTGTCCTCCTCAACCACCTCAACGCCATGAAGCGCCTCGCCCTTCTCGCCGCCGCCACCACCCTCGTGCTGGCCGGCTGCGACACGACCTCCACCGACAGCCCGGCGGCTGTCCTTTCGGCTGCTGACCAAGACATCGCCGCAACGGTCGTGGCGGGCGTGCTGGCCGACCAGTCCAACGGCTTCGCTACCGACCTCAACGACCTCAACGGCACGATGGACCGCAGCGGCCTCTCGTACAGCGCCACCATGCTCGGCGGCGACCACGGGCGCGGCGGCGGCTTCGGCGACCGCTTCTGGCGTCCCGGCGACCGGCAGAACGGCCGCGTCACCTACGACTCCACCTCCGGCACCTTCACCCTCGTCTACGACCGCACCGACTCGCTGCGCGGATTCGTGCGCACGGCCAAAGCCAACCTCGTCTACCAGTACCTCACCGCCGCGGGCACCGCCATCGCCGACCCGCGCCGTAACCGTGCGCTCGTCCACAAAGTGACGTACACCGGCGACCGCGAAGGCACCGAGAACGGCACATCGTATCGCCGCGACTCCACCGGCACCCGCACCGCTGCCGGAACCGTCGCCCGCGCCTACACCAGCCACGCGGCGTGGACGCTCGACGGCCTCACCACCACCGCGGCCACCTTCGCTGGCGACCAGGCAAGCAGCGGCACGATGACGCTCACCCGCACCGACAGCCTTCCGGTGACGACCACCTACGAGGCCACCCTCACTTCGTCGGACGTGACGATCTCCCGCGATTCCACGACCGCGCCCGAAGCCCGCGTCCAAGGCACGCTCACCTACAAGGTGACGACCACCATCCAGCGCGGCTCCAACACGCCCGTCACCAAGGTCTCGGAGGGCACGATCACCCTCGACGGCAAGGGCGGCGCGCTGATGCGTTTTGAGGGCATCAACGGCTCGTACTACCGCATCGACCTGCGCGACGGCACCCGCGAACGCCGGCGGCACGGCTGATTCCCTACGCGGCGTCACCCGACGCCTCGCCCGCGTGCGTCCGACGGCCAGCCGTGCCGCCGGGCGCACGCGTCGCTTTAAAGCTCGCCGCTGGCGACGACCGGCCCTGCCGGCACCCGCGCCCAGCGAAACCCATCCACCAGCGCCCGCGCCGTCAACGGCTCCGCTGCGGTCGCCAGCCCCAGGCTGTGCGCCAACCAGCCCACCACCGACTCCGCCGCCACCCCTCGCTCGCGCAGCGCCGCCAGCGCCAGCGCACCGTCGCGCTTCGAGAGTTTCTCGCCGGCCTCGTTCACGACCAGCCCGACATGTGCGTACGCAGGCACGTTGCCGCCGAGCGCTCCGATCAGATGGAGTTGCCGCGCCGTCGAATCCAGCAGATCCACGCCGCGCACGACCTCCGTCACGCCCATCGCCAGATCGTCTACGACCACGGCCAGCTGGTAGGCGAACGCACCGTCGCGCCGTTTCAGCACAAAATCGCCCACCGCCGCTGCCGTGTCTTCCTCCACCCGCCCTTGCACCCGGTCGTTGAACCCGACGGTTCCATCGGGGACGAGAAACCGCACGGCGGCATCGAGATCGGGGCGAAGCCAACCCGGCGGTAGCGGCATCGACGGCCGCCACGCCTTCGGGTACGGCGGCACGCCCTCGGTGCCGGGAAGCGCTCCGGCAGCCGGGCCGTGGGGCGCGGAGGCGAGCGTTTGCAGGTCTTTGCGGCTGCGGAGGCACGGGAAGACGCGCCCGGCGTCGGCGAGGCGTTGTAGCGCAGCGTCGTAGAGCGCCGAGCGCTCGGATTGCGCGTAGGGCGCGTGCGGCCCGGAACGATCCGGCCCCTCGTCCCAGTCCAGCCCCAGCCAGCGGGCATCGTCCATCGCCTGCTCGACCGCACCCGGCACCGTGCGCGGCCCGTCGAGGTCTTCGACGCGCCAGATGAACCGTCCGCGCTGCTGCCGCACGCTCAGCCACGCGGCAAGCAGTGTGCGGGCGCTGCCGAGGTGGAGCGCGCCGGTAGGCGACGGAGCGAAACGACCGACGACGGGCATAGGGCCGAGTTAAGGGTGGATTGGGATGGGAACGTTCTCTTCGCCACCCCCGCGAACGCGGGGCTTCATCTTTCAATCCGTGGCGCGTACCATAAACCGATCGCCATCCTCTGCAAGAGCAACCAACACGGGTACGCGCCGCCGCGGTGACAGGCCGCGTCAGCCCCGACGATTTCACGAAGCCGAGGCCGTCGGAGGCGGGGCGAATCCGATTACCTTAGAGCCGTTGCTCCCCGCCGTACCCGCCCCTCAATGTTCGTCCCCAACCAGCCCATCGCGCTCACCCACCTGCTGTCTGCCTTCGTTGCCGAGCAAGGGTTGAAGCCGAAGATGGACGCGGCGCGGGCGGTGGAAGGCTGGGCTACGGTGGCGGGGCCGCGCATCTGCGCGCAGACCGAGAGCGTACGGCTGCGCGGCGACGTGCTGACGGTGCGGATCACGAGTGCGGCGTGGCGGCACACGCTGCACATGCAGCGCAATGCATGGCGCGACCGGCTCAACGACCACCTCGGCGAGGCCGTCGTGGAAGCCATCGAGTTTCGGTAAGCACGGCGAAAGACGAATCGCAGTAGGGCGTACGTTGCACACGTCACCTGTTTCGTCTGGTGAGACGCATCGTGCGGGCAGGTACATCTCCTACCACCCATGCCGAAGCCTTATGCCTTCGCCGCTCTGCTCGCCTTTGGCGGGCTGTTCGGCTGCCGCGGCACGTCGCCGCTGCCCATCTCGCTCGAACGCCACGCGGGGCCACCGCGCGAGTACCGCATAGAAATCCCGGACGGGTTCGAGGTGCGCTCGGCGGGCTTCGGCGCATCGTACGAGGCCAGCGGCAACGCGACAAGCGTATCGTCGTGGCAGTACCCGTACGTCCATGTGTTCGCCACCGAGCAGGCCACGGGCCAGCCCGTGCTGCTCGTCTACGGCGATCTGCGGCGACAGCCCACGCCCGTCGCCATCGTCCGGCTCGACCGCGCCCCTCGCCGCGGCAACACCGCCGCGCCGGCTTCGCGGTTTTAAGCTTCGAAGCGCTTAAAGATGACGCTCGTGTTGTGGCCGCCGAAGCCGAAGGCGTTGGACATCGCCACCCGGATGTCGCGCTGCTGCGGCGCGCCAGGGGTGTAGTTCAGGTCGCACTCCGGATCGGGCTGCTCGATGTTGATCGTCGGCGTGGCCGTCTGGTGCTTGATTGCCAGAATGCATGCGACGGCCTCGACCGCGCCCGCCGCGCCAAGCAGGTGGCCGGTCATCGACTTGGTGGACGAGCAGTTGATGGCGTAGGCGTGGTCGCCAAACACAGCCTTGATGGCCTTCGTCTCGGCCTTGTCGCCCAGCGGCGTGCTCGTGCCGTGCATGTTCAGGTAATCGATCTCCTCCGGCTGCATCTCGGCGTCGCGGAGTGCCGCCTTCATCGCGAGGATCGCGCCTTTGCCCTCGGGTTCGGGAGCGGTGAGGTGGTGCGCATCCGCCGACGCACCGAAGCCCGCGATCTCGCAGTAGATCTTCGCGCCGCGTGCGAGCGCGTGGCCGAGTTCTTCGAGCACAAGCGCGCCCGCGCCCTCGCCCATCACGAACCCGTCGCGGGTGATGTCGAACGGACGGCTGGCGGTTTCGGGGCTGTCGTTGCGGGTGGAGAGCGCTTTGAGGGCGTTGAAGCCGCCCACACCGAGGGCCGTAACGCTTGCGTCGGAGCCGCCGGTCACCATCACGTCCGCCGCGCCGCGCTGGATGAGCATCACCGCGTCGGCAAGGTTGTGGTTGCTCGTGGCGCAGGCGCTCACCGCCGCGTAGTTGGGCCCGCGCAGGCCGTGAACCATCGAGATGTGCCCCGGCGCAATGTCGAGGATCATCATCGGAATGAAGAACGGCGAGATGCGCTGCGGCCCTTCGCTCACCAGCACCTTCGTCTGCTCCTCGAACGTGCGCATGCCCCCAATCCCCGAGCCGAACACCACGCCGAAACGGTCGCGCTCGTCCTCGGAGAGCGCCGACGTGTCGAAGCCCGCGTCGTTGAGCGCTTCGGCGGCCGCGACGAGCGCGAACTGCGAGAACCGGTCGAGGCGGCGGACGAACTTGCGGTCGAGATGATCTTCGGGGACGAAGTCCTTGACCTCGCACGCAAACGTCGTGTCAAAGCCCTCGGGGTCAAACAGGGTGATGGGCGCGGCCCCGCTCCGACCGGCCATCATCGCCTCCCAGAAAGCCGGGACGGTGTTGCCGATGGGCGTGAGGGCACCAAGCCCAGTGACGACGACGCGACGCTGCTGCATGTAAGCGAGGATTGAAGTGCGGCGAGAACGTAGGGCATCCTCGCACCAAGGCGCTTCCCGGCAGCCTGCGAGGCATGCGCAGGAAGCGCCTGGGCGAAAGGAACAAACGGGACGGCGTTACTGCGCGCCCTTGGCCGTGAGGTACGAGACGGCGTCGCCCACGGTGGTGATCTTCTCCGTGTCTTCGTCAGGGATGGTGACACCAAACTGCTTCTCGAACTCCATCACGAGTTCGACGAGGTCGAGCGAGTCCGCGCCAAGATCGTTCATGAACGAGGCTTCGGGGGTGATGTCGCCTTCGTCCACGCCGAGCTTTTCGACGATGATGGCGTGGACTTTGCTTTCTACATTGCTCATGGCAGTGCGGAGGGAATGTCGGTGAAACGGGAAACGCTAACTTACGGCCTTTGAAGCGCACTCCAACGCCCATCGGCGCAACTTCGCGGCTCCCGCCGCCAGGTGAACGGTGTTATCCAAGCGGGATAGCGCCATACGTTTCGCCGGGAAGCGTCGCCTTTGCATCGAATCCACGCACGCTTCCCAACCGTTCGGCGTCAAAGCGGTTGTTTGAGCATCGGCCCTTCGCCCGTCTTCTCTTTCTTGTACCACCCAGACGTCTCCTGCCTTGGCCTACCTCTTCACGTCCGAATCCGTCTCCGAGGGTCACCCCGATAAAGTCGCTGACCAAATCTCCGACGCCATCCTCGACGCGCTGCTTGAACGAGACCCCAAGAGCCGCGTCGCCGTTGAGACGCTCGTCACCACCGGCCTCGTTGTGCTCTCCGGCGAAGTCACGACCAATGCGTATGTGGACGTGCAGGAGATCGCCCGCAGCGTCATCCGCGACATCGGCTACACCGATCCGCTGCTCCGTTTTGACGCCGATTCTTGCGGTGTGATCTCGGCCATCCACGGCCAAAGCCCCGACATCGCGCAGGGCGTGGACGAAGGCGCAGGCCTGCACGAGGAGCAGGGCGCGGGCGACCAAGGCATGATGTTCGGCTACGCCACCACCGAGACGCCGGAGATGATGCCGCTGGCGCTGAGCCTCTCGCACCGGCTGCTGCGCGAACTCGCCCGCATCCGCAAGGAGACGACGCTGATGCCGTATCTCCGCCCCGACGCCAAGAGCCAGGTCACCATCGAATACGACGACGACCGCCGCACCCCGCGCCGCGTCCACACCGTCGTCATCTCCACCCAGCACAGCGAGGACGTCACGCTCGAGCAGATCGAAGCCGACATCCGCCAGCACGTTCTTCCGGTGGTGCTCCCGCAAGCCTTGGTGGACGACAACCTCATCCTGCACGTCAACCCGACGGGCACGTTCGTGATCGGCGGCCCGCACGGCGACACCGGCCTCACCGGGCGCAAGATCATCGTCGACACCTACGGCGGCAAAGGTGCGCACGGCGGCGGCGCGTTCTCGGGCAAAGACCCGTCGAAGGTCGACCGTTCGGCAGCCTACGCGGCGCGCTACGTCGCCAAAAATCTCGTGGCGGCAGGTCTCGCCGAAGAAGTGCTTGTGCAAGTGGCCTACGCCATCGGCGTGGCCGAGCCGGTGTCGGTGAACGTCAACACCTTCGGCACGGGCAAGCTCTCGGACGATCGTCTCGCCGAGATCGTGCAGGCCGAGTTCGACCTGCGTCCGGCGGCCATCACCCGCACGCTCGACCTTTTGAAGCCGCGCTACCGCCAGACCGCCGCCTACGGCCACTTTGGCCGCGACGGCGAGGCGTTCTCGTGGGAAAAGACCGACCGGGCGAACGCACTCCGCGCCGCTGCAGGCGTCTGACCCCGACTGTAGAAACGAACCGTTCACCCTCGGCTCCGGTGGGTGAACGAGGCCGGTGCGCAGCCGCCCCTACCCTGGCCGTGCTCTATGTCTGCCTATGCCGCTCTTCGCACGGCCGTGCCGTTCCGTTTGCTGCGCCACGCCGTCCCCGGCCTTGTCGCCCTCGCCATGGCGTTGTTCGCCGTGACGTCGGAGCAGGCGTGGCCGTTCGACGTGGTGGCGGGCTATACGGGCTTGATGCTCGTGCTGAAGCTGGGGGCCTACGTCTCCGAGGTCAAGCCGCCGCGCCCGTTGAATGCGCCATCGGGCGCGGTCTACGGTGTCGTTTACGGCGCGACGGCGCTGACCTTTCTCCTCGGGCAATGGTGGATAACCGCCGCGGCGTGGGTCACCATCGGGGGGCTGTCGTTCCTCGCGGCGCGGCGCTGACGTAGGTAGAGACGTCCCAGTGGGACGTCCCTACGGGGCAAATCTATCTCCAAAACGCCTCTACCGTTCGTTCTGGGCAATCAGCAGGTCGGACGCGTTTCGACGCGCAGGTTGTTCGGGAACGCCACCGAGGCATCGAACCGCGCCACGACGCACCGCAACTCCGACGGGAGGATGCGGCGGCTCGACTTGAACTGCCGCCCGTTGAGGCCGTCGACCTGGATGAACACGACGTGCGAGTCGGGTGAGACGGTGTTGCGGACGCGCCACGCCGGAGCGCTGGTCTGCGCGAGCGGCCCCGACCGCAGCGTCCGCCCGTCCAACGTCACCAAAACGGATTCGCCGCTGAACCGCTGATCCAGCACCACGTCCACATGCCCGGCAGGCGTCGGGCCTTCGGAAGCCGGTGCTGAGGGCAATGCCGTTGGCGCACTACACGCCGCAAAGGCCATCGGAACGAAGAGCGCGAGGAAGAGGCGCATAGCAAGGGGGGTTACCAACGACCGTAGGCCGCGTTGAGGAGAGAGGCGAGCGTCCCTTCGTGCATCTCGCCGTAGTCAAGGGCGAAGGCGCGTTCGCCGTTGCGGTTGAAGATCCACGTCGACGGAATCCACGCGAGACGGTGGTCGAGAAACGTCCGCACCCGCGAGGCTTTGTCGGCGTGCGTCCCCGATCCTTGGGCGACGTGTTCGGGCAGATCGGCGAGGCCGTGGCCGTCCAGCACCGTGCGTCCCGGCTCCTCGTCGTCGTTCCAGACGGTCACAAACGCAAACGAGGCTTCGGGAAACTGCTCGCGCAGCCGCGCCCATCCGCCGGATTCGAGGTCGCGCAGCGAGTTGTCGCACCACGGTGCCCACAAGTGGACGACGTGCACGCCGTCGGTGGCGATGCGTTCGCGCAGGTGCGCTTCCACGTCGACAAGGGTAGCGGGGATGGCAGACGGCATCGGAGGCGAGGATGGGCAAGCAAGATACTCCGCGACGGCTCAGCGGCGCTCGGCGTCCAAGTCTTCGTTGATCCACGCGGGCGGCTCGGGTTCGCGACGCATCGCGTTGGCCATGCCCAATCCTGCCCGCCAGCGGTGCAACCACGACACGCCCCACTTGCGGTCGTACCCGTCGGGGGAGGCGTAGGCGGCATCCTCCATCGCCACCTCCAGCGGTTCGAAGCGGTAGCCGCGCGCCCGCAGACGAGCCAGCATCTCGGGCAACGCCTCGGCATTGATCGCGTTGGCGTGAAGCAGCAAAACGTGCGTTATGGCCCGCCCAAACGTCTCCATCGCCAGCTGTTCGGCAAACGCGAACGCGGTGTCGAGTTGAGTCAGATAGGCGAGAAGGACACGCTTGGCACCGACCGAATCCGAGCGGTTGAGGGCACGGCGGTACGCGGCGTCGAAGAGGTAGTCGCTGTGCTCGACGGTGAACGGGGCCATGCGAACCCCGTAGCTCTGCAACGCCGACTGCAGCGCAACGTGGGCTTCCGCCGTTGCGCCCAGATCGTTGTAGGGCGCGCGAAAGAACGGCACCTTCAGACGAGGCTGTACCGCATTCACCACCTGCTGCCCCCGTTCGAGGTCGGCGAAATACGTCTCCCGCCCCGCCGCCGACGTGTCGTGGTCGCTGAAGCGCAGATGGGCGTAGCCGTGGTTGTGGAGGCGATGCCCTGCGTTCGTCCAGCGTCGCAGCAGGTCGTGCCGAGAGCCGGATTCTCCCGACGGCTCGGCGTTCCGCCCCGTCACAAACGCATCCGCCTGCGCACCTGCATCGTCCAGCGCCGCAAGCAGCCGCGTCGTCACCGCGACCGCCTCGGCGCGCGTCGTCTCGCCCGCCACCGGAAGGTCGTCGAAGGTGATCGAGACCACCGGCTGGGCAGCGACGGGCCGAACCATCGCAAGCAGCAGCCATCCGGCCAGCACCAACCGTCGGCAAAGCATGGGTGCAAGCATTAGCGAGAGGGCGTGCGCACCGGCACGTCTTTGGGTTTTCCTCCCACCACCACCACGATCTCGCCGCGCGCCGAGCCGTCGGCGGCGTAATGGGCAGCCAGTTCGGCGAGCGTGCCGCGCCGGATCTCCTCGAACTTCTTCGTCAGCTCCCGCGCCACCGCCGCCGGGCGGTCGTCGCCGAAGTGCTCGGCCAGTTCGCCGAGCGCCTTCCCCAAACGGTGCGGACTTTCGTAGAGCACCACGGTGCGGGCGTCGTCGGCGAGGGCTTTGAGGCGCGTCTGGCGTCCTTTTTTGGGCGGGAGAAACCCTTCGAACACAAACCGGTCGGCAGGCAACCCGCTGGCCGTGAGCGCGGGGATGAGCGCCGTCGCGCCGGGCAGCGCCTCGACCCGAATCCCCGCCTCCAGCGCCGCGCGGACGAGCAAAAAGCCGGGGTCGGAGATGCCCGGACTTCCGGCGTCGGTGACGAGCGCCACCGTCTCGCCCGCCTCCATGCGGGCCACGAGGTGCGGCGTCTTGGCGTGTTCGTTGTGGGCGTGAAAGCTCGTACGCGGCGTCTCGATGCCGTAGTGTGCGAGCAAAAATCCCGACGTGCGCGTGTCCTCGCAGGCCACCACATCCGCCTCTTTCAAGATGCGAAGCGCCCGGAGCGTCACGTCTTCGAGGTTGCCAACGGGTGTGGGGACAAGGTAGAGCATGGAGGAAACGGCGAGGGACGGTCCGCGTGGAACCGGGGCTTCACGGTAGGTTCCAACGCCACCGCTAACGTCCGGTGTCTCGTCTTCTGCCTCGTCGACCGCTGCCCTCGCGCCGCACGGCTCCCCTGCCGCGTGGCCTTACGCCGCTGCGTCGCCTCGCCGATTCGCCGCCCGAAGAGCAAACGGTCGTGTGGACGTTCCCGCCCCACCAGACGCACCGTGCGCCGGTGCTCGTCGAGTTTCTCGTGAGCCGCAAGGTGGACGCCGCCTCGCGCCTCGGCTTCGGTGAGGTTTGGGTGCCCGCGTCGCAGGCCGCATTCGGCACACTCTGTGCCCGGTCGTTCATGCGCGACTACGACCGCTCGCTCGAAGACCTGCTGGTCGAGCGAAACCGGGCGGACGGCACAGTGCGCCGACGCTGGCTGCTCGCGCTTCTTCCGCTGATTGTGCTGGTGATCTTGGGCATCGATGCGTACGAGACGTGGTCGAACCCGTACCGTCACTTCAGCGCCGAAGACGGGGCCATCCTCGCGGTGCTCGTTGGCGGCCCCGTCGCGTTGATCGTGCTCTGGCGCTGGATGAGCCGCCGCGCCTGACGGTCGGATGTGGTGCGGCCGTCAACCGTTCGTCCTAATCCACAAAAAGCGCGTGCGGTTGTCGGAATGATCTTGCACCGACGGGCGCAGCACGACGCCGCCGAACAGGGCTGCCGCGTGCGCCGCGCCGATGGCGGCTTCGTCGCCACGGTTCTGCCGCACGACGCGCTCGACGGCGAGGCCGGTATCGTCGTCTTCGACAGCTTCGATGCCGGGATGGTCGGCGAAAAACCGGCGGCATTGCCCGAGGGCCACCGGGTGCGAACGGACGCGCCGGATCGCGCCGAACGCCACGCCCGGCGGCGCGATCAAGGCTTGCTGGATGGGCATCCAAAGCTCGTCCACGACCGTGTGCGGCAGAAGCGCGATCCCTTGTTGCACCGCCTCCACCGGCCCCCACAGAACGTTCTCAACCGGAAGCACCGCCTCCGTTGCTTCCCCGGAGCGAAGCGCCTCGAATACGCCGTCGAAGGTGCGGCAGGGACGCAGCGGCACATCGGGGCCAATCAACTGCTGCGCAGCGGCTTCGGAAAACGCCCCCGGCCCGCCTTGGTAGGCGACGCTTCCGCAAGGCGCGGCGTAGGCAGGGTCGGTCACGCGGCGCGGCGGATTTGCAGGTTGCGCGTCTCGGAGACGATAGCGGTGAAGACGGTGGCGGCCATCTCGGGTTCAAGCGCACCGGTGGTGGCCTGCTCGGCGTTGAGGCGAGCGCGGGCGATCACGTCGGCCTCGCGGTCGGGGGCGAAGATGGGCAACCCGGCCGCCTTCTTGGCATCGCCGATTTGCAGCGCGAGGGCCGCGCGCTCGGAAAGTAGCCGGACGAGTTCCGCGTCGATGCGGTCGAGGTCGGCGCGGCAGGAGGCGAGCGCAGCGTGGGCGTCGGAGGTGGACATGGGAACGGCGGGCGGAAGGCGGTGAAGCGAAACCGCCCGCTCCCTCAGGCGAGGAAGCGGGCGGCGGCGGATGCAGGAGTGCAGGTACGTCAGGCCGGGGTCGCTTCCTCGTGAGGGGCGAAGTAAAAGTAAAAGCCGTAAAAGTAGCCGAACTCCGGCGCGGGCGGCGTCGGAGGAAGAGCGGAAAGCGCGTTCGGCAGGGCGGTCACGGCGTCGGAAATGACGTACACCCCAAGTATCGGCACATGGGGGGGGCTACGTCAAGAGGCGGGGGATGTTTTTCAACGCTCGGAAGCGCTTTTATTCCAACCAAGCCATCACCAGCCTGCCGCCATTCCGCATCCGGCACGTTTCAGAGGGTGGAACCCGCGGCACGGCCTCTCGTGAGCGACGGTGTGCTTCATCGTACCTGCACCGTCGCCATGCCTCGATCTTCCCACACGCCAGCCAAACGTCGCCGATGGGGGTGGGCCGGGCTGCTCGTGGCACTGGCTTCGTGGCCCAGTGCCCTCAATGCCCAGCCGCGCGCGGTAGATTTTCGGTACGCGCCGCCCTACTGGTACAGCGCTCTTGGCCTCCCGGAAGACGGGCACAAGCCGCTGGCGAGCGAAACCGGAGCGCTGCTCTACGACTTCGGCCCCGGCCCGTACGTCATCCCGCTCACCCGCGTCGGTGTGGGCGTGCAAGGCGTCGACCTCGCACGGCAGAGCCAGACCCTTGCCGCGCCGCGCGTGCCGCTCGTGCAGACCCGGCTCGTTGGGAGCGATGTGAGCCTCACCCTCGCGACGTACGCCATGCCCCCCGAGGGCGGCGCATCGCCGTCGAACGGTCGGTTTGGCGCGTACGAACGGCTCGACGGCATTGGCGGCGCGCTGGGCTGGGCGTCTCCCAACCTCCCTGCCGACTCGGCCTTTCGCAACGTCGCGTGGGGCATCACCCGCCCCATCGCGTACCGCCTCCGCGTTTCCCCTTCCGCCCGCAAGCGCATCGTCCTCGGCTTCGCCGAATCCTACAAGCCGCGCCTCAACGAGCGTTTGGCGTGGATGAAGGTGGAAGGCGCGCCCGACCAGACCGTCGACCTTGCCCTGACGGCCCGGCGCAACGACCCGCAGGTCTTTCTCTTTAATGCGCACGATGCCGACGGCGACGGCTGGCTGGACGTGGAGGTGCTGGCCGTGCAGGGCCACGACCCCAACACCACGCTGGCGGCCATCTGGATGTATCCGGAACGCGCAGGATTTACCCGGGAGCAGCTGCTGGCCGGACGCGGCGGCACCCCGCCCGAGCTGCGCATCGACGCCGGCACAGAGTTTCAGCGCCAACCGGCGCGGGTGGACGTGGTGGAAGCGACGGTAGAGGGCCGCGCGGGTGCGACGCCGGTGGTGACCGTTGAAACGCGGCGCAGCCTGCACGTCGACGGCGACGTGTTGCGGATGGCCGACCGTCCGTTCGTGACCACCGAACCGGCCTTCGTCTCCGCCGAGTCCACCGCCACCGGCTGGACGTTGACGTTGCCCGCAGGCACCCGCCGCGTTCGGGCGATGGTCTTTTCCGGCACCGCCACCGACGCCGATCTGCACCGCGCGCGCGCCACCGCCCCCGAGGCCGCGCGCGCACGCCTTGCCGAGGTTTGGCAGACCGCCGACGTGCCCTTCGGCGTGGTTCGCGTGCCCGATCCGTCCATCCAAACGATGGTCGACGCGAGCCTACGAACGCTCTACCAAGCCCGCGAAGTGGTGGACGGGCGCGCCCAGTTTCAGCCCGGCTTCTCGCTGTACCGAGGGCTGTGGACCGGCGATGCCGCCTACCAAGCCGACCTCGCCTACCTGCTGGGCGACCGCGCACGGGCGCAAGAAACCCTCGACGCCGTGCTGGCCCACCAAACCGAAAGCGGCCTGTTCGAGGTGATGCGCCCCTTTACGTTCTGGCGCGAATCGGCCCAAGCCATCTGGATGTACGCACGCTTTGCCCGCCTAAGCGTTCACGATCCCGCCGGACGTGCGTACGCCGCCGCGAAGTGGGGCGATGTGCTGCGTGGCGTGGAGGCGCTGCGCCGCGCCCGTGCCTCGACGGTGGGCACGGGTGCGCCGTACGACGGCCTGTTTCCTCCGGCCTTCAGCGACGGCGGCATCGGCGACATCGCTGCCGAGTATTCGAGCGTGCTTTGGACGATGACGGCGCTGCGTGAACTCGCCCGCGTGGCACCGGCCTACGGACGCGAAGCCGACGTGCAGGCGCTCGACACGTTTCGAAACGACCTTCGCGCCTCGTTCGACATCGCCTTTGCCCGCGACGCCCGCACCGACGCGCACGGCCATCGCTACCTCCCCGTTCCCGTAGGCAAAACCGGCCCCGACGAGGTGCCCACGCTCGCGCAGTGGGCGGCACTCGAAGCGCACGTCTTCACCGACGTCTTCACCGTCGGCAACCCGTACCAGCGCGGCACGCTGGGCATCATGGAGGATGCGTCGCGGCAGGGCTTGCCCGTCAGCACCGGCTGGCTTCGCGGGGGCATCTGGGCCGGTTTTGGCTTCCTCGTCGGAACCAACGAGATGCTCGTCGGAAACGACGGCAAGGCCGCCGACATCCTCTACGCGATGGCCAACCACGCCTCGCCGGTGGGCACCTGGGTTGAAGAGCAACCGCTCGTGGGCGAAGGCAACCGTTTGGCGGGCGACATGCCCCACACCTGGCACTCGGCGGTCTTCGTGCGCTTCGTCGCCAACCTGCTGGCGCTCGACCGGGGCGACGATCTGCACCTGCTCGGCGCCGTCCCGTCCGAATGGTTGCGGCCCGGAGCCACCTCGGCGCTCGACGGCGTTCAGACGGTCTTCGGCCCGCTCACCCTCACGCTCAGCGTCTCCCGCGACGGTCGGAGCGCCACGCTCCGCACGTCCGCCGTGGGCACCTCTGGCTCGCCCGGACAGCTGCTCGTCCACACCCAAAGCCTAACCCGAGCCGGCTTTCGGCTGGTCTCAGGAGGCCGCCCCGACGCGACGGGAGCCGTCGTTCTGCCGTGGGGGCGCGCCGCCACACTCACGTTCCGTAAACCCTAATCGTGCTATGCGTGGACTTTCTGGACGCACCGTTTTGATCACCGGAGGCCTTGGCGACCTGGGCTACGCCTCGGCGGTACGGCTTGTGGAAGACGGCTGCCGCGTCGCCCTCTTCGACCTCAAACCCGACGACGGACGCGCCGCCGACCTCGGGGCCTTTTACCGCGCCGTGGACATCTCGGACGAAGCGCAGGTGGAAGCCGCCTGCGCTGCCGTGCGCGAAGCCCTCGGCCCGGTGACGGTGCTCGTCAACGCCGCCGCGCACTTCCGCTTCAAAGGCGTCGAAGCCACCCGCGACGACTGGGACGCCGTCACCCGCGTCAACATCGCCGGGACGAGCCTCGTCACCAAGCACATCGTCCCGCAGATGGTCGAGGCCGGGGGCGGCAGCGTCGTCAACTTCTCGTCCGTGAGCGGCTTTGTCGGACAGGCCAACTTTGCCACCTACAACGCCACCAAGTTTGCCATTCGCGGCCTCACCATGTGCTGGGCGCAAGACCTCGCCCCGCAGGGCATCCGCGTCAACACGATCTGCCCCGGCTACATCTACACTTCCGCGTTCGTCAACTCGTGCAAGGCCCTTGGACTCGACGAGGCTGAAGAAGACGCCCGCGCCTCGGCGATGCACCTGCTGGGGCGACAAGGACGACCGGAAGAGGTGGCCGCCGCCGTCGCCTTCCTCGCCTCCGACGACAGCTCGTTCATGACCGGAAGCGACCTCGTGGTAGACGGCGGGTACCTGGCGAAATAAGCCTTCACCCTCGCTTTGGCCTTGCGAGATGCCCCGCTGGGCCGTCTCTACACGTTCGAACCTTGTCCTATTCTGCCATGCTCATCGACCTCTCCCATCCGCTCGAACACGGGCAGCCCACCTTCGCGTTCGACCCGAAACTCTCCATCGTGCCCCACGGCACCACCGAGACGCTCAAGTACAACATCACCCAGATCGTGATCGGCACGCACCAAGGCACGCACTTGGACGCGATGTACCACTTCCTCGACGACGGCAAGACGCTCGACCAGATGCCGCTTGACTGGTTCTACGGCCCCGTCACGGTGCTGCGCATTCCCAAGAACGCGGGCGAGGAGCTTCTCGTCGAAGACTTCGAGCCGTTTGCCGACGTGCTCGTGCCCGGCGCGAAGGTGATCTACGAGACCGGCTGGCACCGGCAGTTCGGCGCGGCCAACTTCTTCTCCGAGTTCCCCTCGCTCACCCTCGAAGCCGGACAGTACCTCGCCGACCGGGGCATCCGGATGCTGGGTATGGACACGCCCACGCCCAGCCGCGACTGGTACGAGATCCACCACATCCTGCTCGGCGCGGAAATCGTCGTGGTCGAATCGCTCGCCCATCTCGACCGCGTGCCGGATCGGTTCACGTTCATGGGCTTCCCTCTCAACTTTGTCGGACGGGACGGATCGCCCATCCGCGCCGTCGCCCTCGTGGACTGATGCAGACGCTTTTCTACCCCGACTACGGCGAGCTGCGCTACGAAGAGCGCCCCGAACCCACGCCTGCCCCTGACGAGGTGATCGTCCAAGTGGCGGCGTGCGGGCTGTGCGGCAGCGAGTTGGAGACGTTCTTCGGGCGCAGCCCACGCCGGACGCCGCCGCGCATCATGGGCCACGAGTTCTGCGGGACGATCGTCGCGCGCGGCGCGGACGTGTCGGACTGGGCCGTTGGCGACCGGGTGGTGAGCCATTCGCTGGTGCCTTGCGCCGTGTGCGTGCGCTGCCGCCGTGGCGACACCCACCTGTGCGCCGACCGCCAGATCTTCGGGATGCACCGCGAGGGCGCGTTTGCCGAGCGGGTGGCCGTGCCCGCCCGCGTGCTGATGCCGTGGCCGGAAAACCTTCCTGCCGAAGCCGCCTGCCTCGCCGAGCCGCTGGCCAACGGCGTGCACATGGTGCACCTGACCGAGCGCATCGCCCCCCAAACGGTGCTGATTGTGGGCGCAGGCCCGATTGGGCTGATGACGCTGCTGGCGTTTCGGGCCATGACCGACGCCTCGGTGTTCGTCTCCGACCTGTCCGAAGAGCGCCTTGACGTGGCACGCCGCCTCGGCGCGGCGCACGTCTTCGACCCACGACACACCGACGTGGTACAGGCGGTACGCGACCTCACCGACGGCGAAGGTGCCGATGTGGTGATCGACGCCGTCGGCAGCCGCCACACCAAAGGCCCTGCCGTCGCGGCCACCCGTCCCGGCGGCGCGTGCGTGTGGATCGGCCTCCACGACGACCGTATCGAACTCGACACCTACGCCGTGACGCTTCCCGAACGCCACGTCCTTGGCACCTACGCCGCCACCCAGCCGGAGTTGGCCGAAGCCCTCGCGCTCATGGCCAGCGGCCTCGACGTGACGAGCTGGACGACCGTATTCCCGCTTTCCGACGGCGTCGAGGCCTTCCGGCAGATGCACGCCGCCGAAGGCATCAAAGCCGTTCTCGTACCCTGATCCTTTCTTCTCTCACCCTATGCGCCTCGTCGTAACCGACTACGGTTTTCCCAATCTGGCCCCCGAGCGGGCCGCCCTCGAACCCTATGGCGTGGAGGTCGTCGGCCACCAAGCCAAGACCGCCGACGACGTCATCGCCATTGCCCAAGACGCCGATGCGCTGCTCGTGCAATGGGCACCCGTCAACGCCGACGTGATCGCCGCCTTGGATCGCTGCCGCATCATCGTCCGCTACGGCATTGGCGTGGACAACGTGGACATCGCCGCCGCCACCGCCAAAGGCATCGTCGTGTGCAACGTGCCCGACTACTGCCTCGACGAAGTGGCCGATCACACGATGGCCCTCGCGCTGGCCACCGCCCGGCAGATCGTGCCCATCGACGCCCGCATTCGGGCCGGGACGTGGAAAATCACCCCCGACGCGCCTATGCCGTCGTTCCGCGCCTCCGCGTTCGGGCTGGTCGGGTTTGGCCGCATCGCCCAAGCCGTCGCCGAGCGGGCACGCGGCTTTGGCTTCCGCCTTGCCGCCTACGACCCGTTCGCCTCGCCCGAGGCCCTCGCCGCGCAGGGCGTCGAGGCGATGCCGCTGGATCGCCTGCTCGCCGAATCCGACGTCCTCTCGCTGCACGCGCCGCTCACGCCCGACACCAAACACCTGCTCAACGCCGACACGCTGGCCACGATGAAGCCGACCGCCCGCATCGTCAACACCTCGCGCGGTGGCCTGATCGACGGCGAGGCGCTTGCCGACGCGCTCGAACGCGGCGTGGTGGCCGGAGCCGCCCTCGACGTGTTCGAGGCCGAGCCGCTCCCCGACGACCACCCGCTGCGCCGCGCCCCCAACGCCATCCTCACCTCGCACGTCGCGTGGTACAGCGAGCAAAGCTTGCCTGCGCTGCAACGCCTCGCCGCCGAAGAAGCCGCCCGCGTCCTGCGGGGCGAGTCCCCGAAAAACCCTGTCCGTCTCTGATTCGATGCGTTTTTACCGGTTTGAATCCCCCAACGGGACCGTGGCCTACGCCACCGAAACGCCCGACGGCACACTCGTCGAACTCGACGGCACGCCGCTGGGCGACTTCTCCGTCACCGACCGTGTTGCCGACGTGGGCCGCCTTCTGGCCCCCATCGCCCCCCCCGTCATCTACGGCATCGGGCTGAACTACCGCCGCCACGCCGCCGAATCCAACATGGCCGTCCCGGAGCGTCCGGTCGTGTTTTTCAAGGCCGTCAGCGCCCTGCAAAACCCCGATGCCCCCATCGAACTGCCCACCCGACTGGCCTCCAACGAGGTCGATTACGAAGTGGAACTGGCGGTGGTGATCGGCAAGGCGTGCAAAAACGTGACGCGCGAGAAGGCGCTGGACTACGTCCTCGGCTACACCGTGGCCAACGACGTGAGCGCCCGCGACTGGCAGATTCGTCTCGGCGGCGGACAATGGAGCCGAGGCAAGACGTTCGATACGTTCTGCCCGCTCGGCCCGTGCATCGTCACCCTCGACGAGTTCGACGATCCCAACGCCCTGCCCTTGCGAACACGGCTCAACGGCGAGACGGTGCAGAACTCGAACACGTCGGATCTGATCTTCGACGTGGCGAGCGTCGTGGCCTTCCTGAGCGGCAGCACGACGCTGCTGCCCGGCACCGTCATCCTCACCGGCACGCCCGAAGGCGTCGGGATGGCCGCGTCGCCCCCGCGCTGGCTTCGTCCCGGCGACGTGGTGGAGTGCGAGATCGACGGCATCGGCACGCTGCGCAACCCGGTCGTCGCCGAGGGCTAAACGACAGCACCCGGTCAGGGTCTGCGCGATCCTGACCGGGTGTACGGTGCGGAGGGGGTGGGATTCGAACCCACGAATCCTTGCGGATCGACGGTTTTCAAGACCGTTGCCATCAACCACTCGGCCACCCCTCCAACAGCCGAAAGGTACGGCGATGGATGCCGTCCGTGGGGGAAGATTTGCTGCGCCAGCCCGTCGTCCGACGAATCGGACGGGCGCGACGAGCGTATCGTGCGGCACACGAACCCTCGCGGCGATGCCCCTCACCCACGTTTTCTTCGACATCGGCGGCGTGCTCGGCACCAACGGCTGGTCTGCGGCGCAGCGCACGGCGGCGATGCAGCGCTTCGGAATCGAGCCGGAGATGGAGACGCGCCACCTCGCCGTGACCGTGGCGTTCGAATCGGGACAACTGACCCTCGACGCCTACCTCGACGCCGTCGTGTTCGACCGCCCGCGTGCGTTCTCCCGCGCCGATTTCGAGGCGTTTGTGCTCGCCCAAAGCGCGCCGTTTCGCCCGGTGCTGGACGTCGTTCGTTCGCTTCGACAACGCTATCCCGACTTGCGGTTGGGGACGATGAACAACGAGTCCGATCGCCTCAACCGCCACCGGATCGAGACGTTTGGGCTGACCGGGCTGATGGACGTGTTCGCCTCGTCGTGCTGGCTTGGCGCGGTCAAACCCGATCCTGTGTTCTTTCGCCGCGCCCTCGGCGTGGCAGGAGCCGACGCGGCGCACAGCCTGTTTTTCGACGACCGCGAAGTCAACGTCGAGGCCGCCCGCTCGGTGGGTCTCGACGCGGTTCGCTTCGACGCCGCCAACGTGCCGCTGGCCGTCCTCACCGAGGCGCTGGCCGCGCGCGGCCTTTCTGCCGTCTGACGCTCCTACCCCGATGCGTGCCTACGGACAACCCGTCAACCTCAAGCTGGTGCTCGTGGCGCTGGCGGTGGCGCTCGTGGCGCTGAGCCTCGCTTACACCAACCGGATGGTGCGGCAGCTTCGGGAGCGCGAAGCGTATGTGGTAGCCCTGCAAGCCCGGGCGTTCGAGGAGCAGACGCGCATCGCCGCCGAGTCCTTCAACCCCTACGCCGCCGACCTCTCGGCGCTGGCCGCACGGCTCCGCACGGCTCCGGGGCTTTCCGACAGCCTGCGCACCCGCTACGGCGAGGCGCTCGCGTGGGCCGAGGCGATGCCGCCGCCGGGCGAGGCCGGCTTCATCGCCGAACACATCGTGCGGCCCAACACGTTCGAAATCCCGTCGGTGCTCACCGACGAGAGCGGGACGCCGCTGTTCTGGCGCTCCGTGCCCATCGACTCCGCCTCCACCGCCGCCGACCTTACGCCTGCGCAGCGGCAACGCCTCGACGCGCTGGTGACCGAGATGGACACCCGCCACGCGCCCGTCCGGGTGGTGCTCGACTTGCCCGATACAGCACCCATCGTGCAGCAAATCCACTACGGCGACTCGGCGCTGGTGCAAGAACTGCGGCTGTTTCCGTACATCCAGACGGCCTTCGGCGTCCTGCTCGCGCTGGTGGCCTACGGCGCATTTTCCTACGTCCGTCGCTCCGAGCAGGCCAGCCTGTGGGCGGGGATGGCCAAGGAGGCCGCTCACCAGCTCGGCACGCCCATCTCCAGCCTGATGGGATGGAACGAACTGCTCCGCGCCGCCCCCGACGACGATGCCCTCCGCGACGAGGCCACGCAGGAGATCGAGAAGGATATCGCACGTTTGCAGCGCGTAACCAACCGCTTCTCGTCCATCGGCTCGAAACCCAAGCTGGAACCTCAGCCGCTCGAACCGCTCGTGGAGCAAACCGTCGGCTACCTGCGCCGCCGCGTTCCCACCAGCCGCCGCGTGGTGCTGACCGTGGACGTACCCGACGACCTCGCCGCCGCGGTCAACCCCGACCTCTTCGCGTGGGTCATCGAGAACCTTGTCAAAAACGCCCTCGACGCCCTCGACGGGCCGGGAAGCATCGCCGTGACGGGCGGGCGCTCCGACGACGGCGGGGTCTGGCTGGATGTGGCGGACACGGGCAAGGGCATCGACCGCCGCGACGCCGCCAACGTCTTCCGCCCCGGCTTTTCGACCAAGACGCGCGGCTGGGGACTGGGCCTCAGCCTCGCTCAGCGCATCGCCGAGCAGTACCACGGCGGACGGCTTCGCCTCGTTCAGACCCGCACCACGACGCCCACCGGCACGACGTTCCGCTTCGAACTGCCCCGATCCGACGCGTAAGCTCGCCGCCCCATGGCTCGTCGTCCCCGCGAACGCGGGGATCCAGACGCTTTCCGACCCCATCTTCGCAACGGTGCTGGCCCAACCGCTCAGGCCGTCGCCTCGGCGGCCAGCAGCGACCGAAAGATCGCCGCGCCGTCGGTGGAGCCGAGCAGCGCCTCGACGTGCCGCTCCGGGTGCGGCATCATCCCGAGCACATTGCCGCGCTCGTTGACAATCCCCGCGATGCCCCGCGATGCGCCGTTGGGGTTGGCGGCGGCGGTCGCTTGTCCGCTGGCATCGACGTAGCGCAGCACCACCTGCCCGTTGGCTTCGAGGCGGTCGAGCGTAGCCTCGTCGGCGTAGTACGCACCGTCGCTGTGGGCGATGGGCAGGTCGAGCACGTCGCCGACGGTGCAGGCGTTGGTGAACGGCGTACCGGCGTTTTCCACCCGCACATGCTGCGATTTGCAGCGGAAGCGCAGGCCTCGGTTGCGCAACAGCGCGCCCGGCAACAGACCCGCCTCGCACAGAATCTGGAAGCCGTTGCACACGCCGAGCACGAGGCCGCCGTCGTGGGCGAAGCGCACCACGTCTTGCATCACCGGCGAAAACCGGGCAATCGCGCCGGTGCGCAGGTAGTCGCCGTAGGAGAAGCCGCCGGGCACGATCACAAGGTCGAGGCCTTCGGGAAGCGGGTCTTTGTGCCAGACAAACCGAGCGTCCATCCCAAAGACATGCTTGGCGGCGTGGTAGGCATCGTGGTCGCAGTTGGAGCCGGGAAAGACGAGAACGGCAGCGGTCATCGGGTGGGGATTGAATAGTTGGTAATGGGGGGACGAACGTTGGATGGGAGTTCTGACCACCCCCAACCAACGCCTCACAACACCCCCAGCGCGTGCAGGGCGATGCCGTGGCGCAGACCGCGCGGCGAGGCGAAGAAGCGGTCTTGGCCGAGGCGTCCCATCGTCTCGTCGAGGACGATCATGCCCGCGAGGAAGATGTCGGCGCGACCTTTCATCACCTTGGGGTTGAGGGCCATTACCTCGTCGAACGTCAGCGAGGCAAGGCGGTGCCGCCACGCCTGCACGTCGGAGCGGTAAAGCGTCGCCGGGTCGTTTTTGCGCTCGTTCCACTCGGCAAAGCGCAGGTGCATCCGGGCCAGCGAGCCGGTTGTGCCTGCCGCGCCCACCATGGTCCGCTCGGGAACGTGCGGCACGCCGAACACGTCAAGTTCTTGACGAACGAACGCCTCGGCGGCCCCTTGTTCGGATGCTGGAGGCGGCTGGGAGGTGAAGAAGCGTTCCGTGACGCGCACCGAACCCACGTCCACGCTCAGCCCGAAGTCGAGCGCCCGTTGGCCGTAGGTGCCGCCCACGATTTCCGTCGAGCCTCCGCCGATGTCCACAACGACGCACGACGTGCCGGCCAGATGCGGGAACGACGAGAGTGCCCCGGCGAAGGCAAAGGCGGCTTCGTCTTGGCCCGAGAGGATGGTGTAGTCGAGACCCACTTCGCGACGCACCGTCTCGACCAAGTCATCGCTGTTCTGGGCGTCGCGGGAGGCGCTGGTCGCTCCGATGACGATGGACTCGGCATCGTGGTCTTCGGCGATGCCGCGCAGGTCGCGGAGCGCGAGCACGAGCCGGGCGAGCGCGGCGGGCTGGATGCAGCCGGTTTTATCGACGCCTTCGCCCAGACGAACGAAGCGCCGGGCGTCGGCCACGACGTTTAGGCTGCCGTCTTCGGAAAGGTCGGCCACCACGAGTTTGGCCGTGTTCGTTCCCACGTCAATGGCGGCAATCGGCATGGAAGCGCTGCGGAAGGTTGCCACAGATTACGGCAGCGCAGCCCTTCGCGGGATGGCGGAAGGCGTCCACCGCCCGCTTTGTTCGCCGTCTTCACACCGACGCCGAGGCGGGCGGCACGAAGCGGCACTCCACCGTCGCCGAGGCCGCGTGCCCCAGCGCCTCCGCCGCTGTCACCACCGCCGCGCATTCGTCCGACGTCAGCGGGCGCGCCAGCGCCACCGTCACGTCCCACCGATTCGCCCGTGACGTGCGCCGCCACCAGCCTACCACGCGCCCGCAGAGTACGACGCCCGAGAAGAAGCGCGGCGGCGTATGCGCACCGTCCACGTTCAGCGCCTTGCCAAACCCGTCGAAGGCCACCACCGCTTCGTCGTAGGTGTGCAGCAACACCGCACGCGGCGCATCGTGGGGCGAACGCACCGGCGTTTCGGGAAGAAAAAACGTCGCGCCGTCGCGGGCTTGCGTGGGCAGACCGGAAGCCACAAGCCCGGCGAGAGCATCGGTTCGGGTAAGCCCCGCCCACCACGCAAAATCTTGGGTACGCGCCGGGCCGTGGCCGTTCACATACCGTCGGGCGAGGGAGCGAAGCGTCTCGTTGCGGTCAACCGTCGTCGCATCGGGAATGCGCTCGTCCATCAGCGCGTAGGTGGCGTGTCGTCCGCGTCGGGGGCCGCTCACGAGCACCTCGTCGAGTTCGGCGTGCATCACCAGATGCGCCAGCCCCTGCACCGACAGCCGGATGCCGTGCCCGGCGAGGAACTCGGCCAGTTCGCGGCGCGTCCGGTACCGCCCGCCGCGCACGGCCTCGGCCAAGACCGACGCGGATTGCGCAACGAGCGGGGCATCTACCCCCGTCAGACGATCTCCATGGGCAAGTGCGCGTCGGATGCGCGGCGCGGTGAGCCGCAACCACGGGCGGAGGTCTTCGGCAGCGACGAGATGCCACGTCGGGCGCAGCACATGCGTACGCACGAGCGAGCCTCGCGCGAGGGCCTCGTCCACCGCCGCCGCCGCGCCGCCGCTCATCCGCAGCGCCACCGCTTCGAGGGCCGGATCGTACTCCTGCGCCTGCACCGCGCCCAGGTGCCGCACCGCGTCTTCCGGCGTGGCAAACGGACGAGACAACAGACCCTGCTGGGCCATCCGGCGGGCAAGAAGCGTCGGCATTGGGCAACGGCGAATCCGGGAAGATCGCCCCGAGCGGTGACAACCTCCCGTCACATCCGCCTGCTTACCCGCGCATCCCGGCCATCATCCCTTCGACCACGTCACGGGGCATCTTGGCGAGGTCGTTGAACTGTCCGCCCGAGGCCAGCTTTTCGCCGCCGTCGAGGTCGATCACCTGCCCGGTGAGGTAGCCGGAAAGGTCGGAGAGCAGAAACGCCGCGAGGCTCGCCAGTTCGGAAGGATCGCCGAAGCGCCCGAGCGGCACGCGGCGGCGCATCTGCTCCGCCGTCTTCTCGTCCGGGACGAGGCGGCTCCACGCGCCCTCGGTTGGGAAGGGGCCGGGGGCGATGGCGTTGAGGCGGATGCCGTAGGTGCCCCACTCGGCGGCGAGGCTGCGCGTCATGGCCACGATGCCGGCTTTGCTGACGGCGCTGGGCACGACGAAGGCGCTGCCCGTCTCGGCGTAGGTCGTCACGATGGACACCACCGCGCCCGTCGTGCCGCGCTCGATCCACCGCTGCCCAACCGCCTGCGTGGCGAAGAACGAGCCGTAGAGGTTGGTGCGCACGATGGCGTCGAAGCCGCCTTCGGAGAGCTTTCGGGTGGGCGAGAGGAAGTTGGCAGCGGCGTTGTTGACGAGGCCGGAGATCGGGCCAAGCGCCGCCTCGGCGTCGGCCACGCCCTGCTCCACCGACGCGTGCTCGCGGACGTTCATCGACACGCCGAAGGCCCGTCCGCCCGTGGCTTCGATGGCGGCTACGGCCTCGGCCAGCGGCTCCGGGCGACGGCCGGCGACCGTCACCGCCGCGCCCAAGCGCGCAAAACGCTCGGCCATGGCCCGGCCCAAGCCGGTGCCGCCGCCGGTGACGAGCACATGCTGACCGGCGAGAAGATCGGAGGCGAAACGTTCGGGCATAAACTTCTCAGGTTGAAATCCTAGGCGGAAGCCTAAGGCGTGAAGGCGGAACCGACAAACGAGCGCGAGAGCGTTCGGATGAGGCCGGCTGCGCTCGCGTACCGGAGGCATCGCAGCCTCCTCGCAACAAGGTGATCGCAATGACTCCGGAGCCGCCCTCGCTGCCGTAACGCGCCGAAGCGTCGCTGTCTTTGAGCACTTCCACGAACGCGACATCGCGCACATTGATACGATCAAGTGCTGGAATGCCGCGCTGAGCCTGCCAGACCTCGTCCACCACCACCAGCGGCTCGGCGCGTTGGAAGGAGCTACGCCCTCGAATGCTCAGCGCACGACGTCCGGTGCGGTCGTAGGTAACGATGAGACCCGCCACTCGGCCTTGAAGGGCTTCGGTAAGCGACGAAGACCCGCTTCGGGCCAGTTCGTCGCCCGACACAACCGTCCGCGACGACGGAACGGGGCACGACACCATCAACGACGACGGCTGGGACGCTGTGCAGCCCATTGCATTTGAGAGCAAAACGGTGCTGACTATTAGGGAAAGACGGAGACCATGCATAGCAACCTCCAACTGATGAGAGAGCGATGGTACAACGGTTTTGCCCTTCGCGCAATCCCAATTGCCGTCGCCTGCACCTGCGTATGCATCACACCAATTCCAGCACCGCCGCCGCGCCCATTCCGCCGCCCACGCACATCGTGCAGACGCCGTATTTCACGCCGCGCCGCTTCATCTCGTGCAGCAGCGTGGCCGTCAGCTTGGCCCCGGTGCAGCCGAGCGGGTGGCCGAGCGCAATGGCCCCGCCGTTGACGTTGACGATGCTCGGGTCGATGCCGAGGTCGTTCACGATGGCGAGGCTCTGCGCGGCAAACGCTTCGTTGAGTTCGAACAGCCCGATGTCTTCCATCCGAAGCCCGGCCCGGCGGATCGCCTTCGGGATCGCTTCGAGCGGGCCGACGCCCATGATCTCGGGGGCGACGCCCGCCAGCGCGAAGCTCGCCACCCGCGCCAGCGGCGTCAGGCCGAGGTCGCTCACCACCTGCTCGGAGGCCAGCACCGTCGCGGCCGCCCCGTCGGAGGTCTGCGACGAGTTGCCTGCCGTCACGCTGCCGCCCGCGCGAAACACGGGGCGAAGTTTGGCCAGCGCTTCGAGGCTCGTGTCGGCGCGGGGGCCTTCGTCCACGTCGAACACGAACGTCTTCTCCACCCGCTGCCCGCCGTCGTAGCCCACGTCGGTGACCTCCAGCGGCACGATCTCGTCCTTGAACCGCCCGGATTCGATGGCGGCGAGGGCGCGCTGGTGGCTCTGGAGCGCGAAGGCGTCCTGCGCCTCGCGGGCGATGCCCCACTGGGCGGCGATGTTCTCGGCGGTGACGCCCATCGAGACGTACAGCTCCGGATCGTCGGCGACGACACCGGGGTCGGGCTGGAAGTAAAACCCGGACATCGGCACCATCGACATCGACTCCGTGCCGCCGGCCACGATCACGTCGGCGTGCCCGGCGGCGATGGACGCGCTGGCGTAGGCGATGGTTTGCAGGCCAGAGGAGCAGAAGCGGTTGAGCGTGGCCCCGGTCACCGTGTCGGGCAGCCCCGCTTTCTGCGCAATCACCCGTCCGATGTTCATGCCTTGCGGGCCTTCGGGAAAGGCGCAGCCCATCAGCACATCGTCCACGCGTGCCCCGTCGAGGCCTGCGCGTTCGAGGGCCGCCCGGACAACCGCCGCGCCCATCGCTTCGGGGCGTTCGTGGCGGAGCGCGCCTTTTTTGCTGCGCCCAACGGCGGTACGCACCGCGGACACGATGTAGGCTTGGTTCGTTTGCATCGAGAAAGGGATCGTAGAGCGTGGGGGGTGGGACGGTCGCTGCGCGACCTGTGGTCAGAGAGGGTTGGCAGATCTCTGACCACAGCGAGCCGAAGGCGAGCGTCCAACAGCGGAGCGTCCCACCGTCAAGTCAGTTACGGACGGGTTTACCGGACAGTAGCAGGCCGGTGATGCGCTCCTGCGTCTTGGCCTCGCCGAGCAGGCCCATGAACACCTCCCGCTCGAGATCGAGCAGGTAGTCTTCGTGGACGAACTGCGGCCCGCTGAAGTCGCCGCCCGCGAGTGCGTGGGCGAAGCGCTTGCCGAGGTATGCGTCGTACTCCGACACGAACTTGCCGTCGAGGAACTGCTTGATCGCCACCTCGAACGCGGCGCTGGCCGGGCGGCCGAGCACCTGGATCGACGTCTCGACCGGCGGCGGCAGGTAGCCTTCTTCCGACAGCCGCAGCACCTCTTGGCGCGCCACATACAGCCGCCGGTCGGCGTTCATCACCACCGTGGCCGTCTCGGCGAGGAAGCCATAGTCCTGCGCCATCCGCGCGCTCGTGGCGACTTTCGCGCTCGCGACCTGCTCAAAATACTTCGACAGGTACGCGAACACTTCGGAGGCAAATCCCTGCGGCGCACGCCTCGAGGCCAGCGCGGCCAGACGGGTCGTGCCCGTTCCCGCCGGAATCAACCCCACGCCGAGTTCGACGAGGCCGATGTACGATTCCGCCGCGGCGACGGTGTGCGGCACGGCCATCCCGATCTCGCAGCCGCCGCCGAGGGCCTGCTGGTGCAGGCACGGCACGACGGGTTTGGCGGCGTAGCGGATGCGCTGCACCGCCTGCTGGAAGCCCGCCACGGCCTGTTCGAGCACGTCCCATTGCCTCCCGGCGGCCATCATCGCCACCTCGCCGAGGTTCGCGCCGACGGCGAAGTTCGCGCCTTCGTTGCCGATGACGAGACCGCGCAGGTTGGGGTCGTTCTCGACGCGCGCGATGCACTCGACGAGACCGTTCATCACGTTGAAGCCGAGGCTGTTGGCCTTGGAGCGGAACTCGTAGAGCACCACGCCGTCGCCCAAATCCAGCAGCGCCGCCTCGTCGTTCTTCCACACCTCCTTCGAGGCGTCGGTATTGATCGCGGCGAGGCGCAGCTCGTCCTTGGGAATGTCGAGCGTCGCGTAGCCTTGCCCCGGCACATACACGCCGCCGTCGCGGTAGAACTGCGTGACGCCCGCCGCCTTCATCTCGCCCACCCAGTCGGGCAGCGCGATCCCGGCCTCGTCCATCTTCTGCAAGACGGTGCCGAAGCCGAGGGCGTCCCAGATCTCAAACGGCCCCATCTCCCAGCCGAAGCCCCATTTGATGGCGTTGTCCACCGACGCGGGCGAGGCGGTGATCTCGGGGATGCGGCGGGCGGCGTAGGCGAGGGTGTCGAGCGTGGACGAGCGAATGTACGTCCCGATCCGCCCCTCGTCGTTGAACAGCGCGGCGTAGCGCTTGGCGAGCGGACGGATCTTTTTGTAGTCGTCCAAGCCCGGCAAATCCAGCGGCTTGGCGGCTTCGTACCGACCGGTCTGCGGGTTGATCGACAGTATGTCCTTGCCGACCTTTTGGTAGAAGCCGGCCTTCGTTTTGGCCCCGAGCGCGCCGTTTTGGACGAGTTGGTCCAGCAGCGGCGGCACGCGGAAGCGCTCGCGCGACTCGTCGCCCTCGGTCTTGGCGTAGAGGTTGTTCGTCACGTCGCGGAGCACGTCGAGGCCGACCACGTCCGCCGTGCGGAACGTGGCGCTCTTGGCGTGGCCGATGAGCGGGCCGGTGAGCGCGTCAAGTTCCTCCATCGTGTACGCGCCCGACGCCAGCGTCTCCATCGCGCCGAGGATGGCGTAGGTGCCGATGCGGTTGCCCACGAAGTACGGCACGTCGTTGGCCACCACGATGCCCTTGCCGAGGTGCACCCGCCCGAACCGCGCCACGCGCTCCACCACGGCGGGGTCGGTGTCGGCCGTCGGGACGAGTTCGAGCAGTTTGAGGTAGCGCGGCGGGTTGAAGAAGTGCGTGCCGAGCAGCCGCTTGCGGAAGCCCTCGCTCCGCCCCTCGCCGATCTCGCGGATCGGGATGCCGGACGTGTTGGTGCCGATCACGGCGGCGTCGGAGGCCGTGGCCTCGATCCGTTCCATCAGCCCGCGCTTCACGTCGAGCCGCTCGACCACCGCCTCGATGATGAGGTCGGCATCCTTGATCCGGTCGAAGTGCTCGTCGAAGTTGCCGAGGCGCACGCGGGACTTGGCGGCGTCGTTGAAAAACGGCGACGGGTTCATCTTCGACAGCGCCGCCCACGCCTTTTCAACGAGGCTGTTGGGCGCGCCCGGCTTGCCGATGGCGGCGGGCGTGATGTCGAGCAGATCCACCGACAGGCCTGCGTTGGCGCAGTGGGCGGCGATTTGTGCGCCCATCGTGCCCGCGCCGAGCACGGCGACCTTGCGAAACGGAAGCGTAGGGTTCATCGGTTGGTTTGGGATGGCAGGCAGAAACGTCCCACCGGGACATCTCGCAGGGCGACGGGCTGTTCGCGAACGGCCCTTAGACGAACGCGGAGAACCCGGTGATGGCACGGCCCACGACCAGCGAGTTGACCTCGTTGGTGCCCTCGTACGAGTAGATGGCCTCGGTGTCGGAGAAGAACCGCGCGACGTGGTGTTCCAGCAAGATGCCGTTGCCGCCGAGCGTCTCGCGCGCCAGCGCCACGGTGTCGCGGCAGCGGGCGGCGGTGAACACCTTGGCAAGGCTCGCGTGCTCGTCGGCCATCTGACCGGCATCTTGCATACGGGACAGCCGCACGCACAGTGCAAACGAGGCCGTGGTATTGGCGAGCATCTGGACAAGCTTCTCTTGGACGAGTTGGAAGCCGGCGATGGGCTTGCCGAACTGCCGCCGCTGCTGGGTATAGGCCAGCGCCGTCTCGTACGCGCCGATCTGGCACCCCACGCCTTGCCACGCCACGCCCGCGCGGGTGGCCCGGAGAATGTCGGCCACGACGCGCCACTCCGTCACGTTCTGCAGCCGGTCGGATTCCGCCACGCGGCAGTTTTCAAGGGTGATTTCGCCGTTTTCGACGGCTCGGAGCGCGATCTTGCCCTCGATCTTCTTGACCGAATAGCCGGGCGTACCCTTGCGGACGATGAAGCCTTTGGTCTTCTGGTCGGCCTCGTCGCGGGCGTAGATGACGGTGAAGTCGGAGAACGTGGAGTTGCCGATCCACTTCTTCTCGCCGTTGATCACCCACTCGTCGCCTTCGCGGCGGCAGGTGGTGCGCAGGCCGCCCGCCGCGCCCGACCCGACGTACTTCTCGGTGAGACCGAACGCGCCGATCACGTCCATCGACAGCATCTTGGGCACCCACTCCGCCTTCTGCGCCTCCGAGCCGCCCAGCACGATGCTCCAGAGCGCCAAGCCCGCGTGAACGCCGAAGAAGGTGGCCGTCGACACGTCCACGCGCGCCATTTCGACCGTCAGGAAGCCTTCGAGCAGGCTGGCGCGGGGCGTGCGGCTGCCGTCCTCGTTGAAGATGAGGCGGGTAACACCCAGCGTCCGAAACCCGTCGATGAGCAGCTCACGGGGCGTTTCGTCGGCACTCCACGCGGCGTTAATGGCCGGTCGGACGGTCTCTTCCATGAACGAACGGACGCGGGCGAGCGCGGCGCGCTCCTCGTCGGTGAGTTCGCTGTAAAAGCCGTAGAAATCGCCGTTGGGCGCGGGCAGTTCGGCAGGCGTCGCCGCGCCGCCGCCGCTTTTGAGCGCCACGAGCATCGCCTTGAGCTTGTCGGGCGGCATCGACGAAACGGCGGCCATCACCTCACCGAGGTCGACGGTTTCGGCCAGTTGCATCACTTTGGTGAGGTCTACCTTTTTGGCAAGCTCCATCATCTTGCCCATTTGCGCGAAGTCCATCGTTGTTGGTAGTAGGTTGTTTTCAGAAGGAAGAAGCTGGGCGAAAGGCAGTGTGGAGAATGGCTTCTGACCACTCCCCACCATCTACTCCCCAGCGTGTCGGGCTTTGAGTGCGGCGGAGAGTTCCGCGCCGATCTCCTCGCCGTCGTACATCGCAGCGATCTCGTCGGCGTAGGTTTGGCGGACGATGTGCCTGCGTACCGACAGTTTGGGCGTGAGCGTACCGTTTTCGAGGCTGAGGTGGTCGGGCACGAGGGTAAAGCGCTTCACCGTGCTCCAATGCTCCATGCCCGCGTTGGCCTCGTCCACGAGCGTTTGCACCCGTTCGAGCACCGCCGGCAGCGCACACAGCTCCGCCACCGTGGCCGTGGGCGACGCACCCAGCTGCGCGGCCATCGCCTTGAGCGCGGCGTCGTCGGGGAAGAGCAGCGCGGTGGCAAACTTCTGCCCGGCCCCCACCACCACCGCGTGTTCGATGAGCGGCGAGGCGGCGAGCGCGATTTCCACCGGCTGGGGCATGACGTACTTGCCGGTGGACAGCTTGAAGAGGTCTTTTTTGCGATCCGTGATGCGGAGCCAGCCGTCCGGCGTGATCTCGCCGATGTCGCCGGTGGCAAACCATCCGTCGTTGGAGAGCACTTCGGCGGTAGCCACGGGGTTTTTGTAATACGCCTGCATCACATGCGGCCCTCGGGTGAGGATCTCGCCGTCGTCGGCCAGCATCACTTCCACATCCGGCAGCGGCTCGCCGACGGTGCCCGCGTGGTTGCGTCCGGGTCGGTTGAAGGTGATGACCGGGCTGGTCTCGGTGAGGCCGTAGCCTTGCAGCACGTTCAGCCCCGCCGCCGAGAAGAAGTTGGTGAGGTCAGCCGACAGCGCCGCGCCGCCCACGATGAGGTAGCGCGCGCGCCCGCCGAGGGCTTCGCGCCACTTCGAAAACACCAGCCGGTCGGCCAGACGGTGCGCCGTGCCGTGCGACGGGTGCATCGGCTTGTCGTCCACCGAATAGCCCTCCGCCAGGCCCAGCGCCCAATCCATCAGCCGCCGCTTGAGGCCCGTGAGTTCGGCACCCTTTTGCTTGATCCGGGCATGAACCTTTTCCAGCACCCGCGGCACGGTCATAAACAGCGTCGGACGCACTTCCACAAGCCGGGACGCCACCTCGTCGGGGGAGCAGAAGTACACGGACATGCCGTAGTGCAGCGCGCCGTAGTGGCCGCTGCGGGCGAAGATGTGCGTGAGCGGCAAGAACGCGAGCACCGTCTCGCCGCCGGGGCCGCGCCGCAGGTCGGGAATGCCCGAATACGACGTGAGGCCGTTGAACGAGATGTTTTCGTGGGTGAGCACCACCCCCTTGGGCGTGCCGGTCGTACCCGACGTGTAGAGGATCGTCGCCACATCCGACGGCTGGATGTGCCGCCTCAGCGCGAGCACGCCCTCGTCGGTGCGGGCGGCACGGCCCTCGGCGCGAAGCTGGTCGAGGGTGATCACGGCGTACGACGAGGCGGCGTTTTCGTGCAGCGGCAGCGGCCCGGTGGCCACCACCACGAGGTTCACCTTCGTGCCGCCGAGTACCGGCTGGGCGCGATCGTACGCCTCGCGGTGGGCCACGAACAGCACCCGCGCTTCGGCGTGATCGAGGACGTAATGAATGCTCTCGGGCGTGGACGTAAAGTAGATGGGCACATCCACAAACCCGCCCAGCAGCGCGCCCATATCGGCCAAGGCAAAGTACACGTCGCTGTCGAGAAACAGCGCCACCTTCTCGCCGCGGGCGTAGCCGTGCCCGATCAACCCGAAGGCGATTTCTTCGGCGGCGCGGGCGACGTCTCCGGACGACCACGCCGTGAAGCCTTGCCCGTGCAGCGGCTGGTTGAGCAGCGCCGGGTTCGGGTGCCGTTCGAGGCTTTGGTAGAGCGTTTCCGGCAAGGTGATGCCCAGCGCGGGCGTGCCGGAGCGGGGCGGGGCCGTCAGGATGCGGGACATGGCGCGGAGGCGTGCTGGAGGAACCGGTCTTAGCGGGCCGCAAGGGCACCGCGCACCACGCTGTCGACCACCGTCTGGCGGAGCGCGTCAGCGGGCAAGCGTACGTCGAAGCGACGGGCGATCTGAAGGGCCACGAAGCCGTGGAGCTGCGCCCATGCCGCGCTACCGGCCACCCGCGCCACCTCGGCGGAGAAACCTGCATCGACGAGCACGTCCGAGAACAGGTCGAGGGTGCGGCGGGCCATCCGGAATTTCTCGGGCGGATAGCGCTCCATGTGGCGCGGATGCAGCAGAAACATCACCTCGTAACGCGCCGGATTGGCCTCGCCCCAGCGCACATAGGTTTCGGCCAAGGCGCGCAGCCGGGCGTCGGTATCGGCAGCATCAACGGCGGCGAGGGCCTCTTCGAGCGTGCGGTGCAGCATGCCCAACCCTTCGTCGAGGTGGGCATGCAAGATGGCATCCTTGTGCGGAAAATGGAGGTAGAGCGCCGTCGGGCTGTAGCCTATCTTGTGGGCGATCTTGCGCATCGAGAGGCCGTCCACCCCTTCGGCCAAGAGCAGATCGCGCGAGGCGGCAAGGATGAGGCTACGCAGGTTGTTTCCGGCGTCAGAAGCAAGCGGCGTAGACGAAGGCTGGGCCGAGATTAGCGGCATCGCAAGGCAAGGTTTACGGTGTAAACCAAGACAGGACTTCATCGTTCCGACACCCTCAAAAAAGCATCGGCGGCGCTGCTTGGCTTACCCGTCCATGTAAAACACGGCGGGCATCAGGCACCCTCCGTACCCAGCAGCCTCGGAGAAGCGCCACAGCACGGGATGCGGAGCGGGTACGCTTACAATCGCCTCGTTTATAGCCAGGCGAGCGGGCGGCGCATACCAGACACCGCGTGCAGAAGCATTACGACCGATCGGGGAACGCGGGCGGCTCGACGCCGAGGGCGCGCAGGTAGACGAAGCCCTGCGCCCGGTGGTGAACCTCGTTGTCGATGGCGTAGAACAGCGCGGCCCACACCGGCATCTCCCACTGCCCGAACACCAGATCAACCTCGTCGAACCGTTCGTCCGGGATTTGCGGGAAGAGGCGGTCGATCTCGGCGGTGGCCGCGTCCCAGCGTTCCAGCGCCTCCGCCTTCGTCGCCGGAGCCTCTTCGGGCAGCCACGGCCACTCCCGCGTGACGATGCCTTGAAGCGACGGGACGGCCACATGCAACAGTTCCTTCGTTAGCTCCGCGAACGGGCGCATCCCGCCGATGGAGAACGTCGTGAACGCCTCGTCGGACGGGAAGGCCTCGATGGTGCGGCGGGTGAGGCGGCGGTGGCCCTGCCAGTGTTCGAGGGCCTGTTCGCGGGTGAGCACGGGAGACATCGGAAAGAAGGGAAAGGTGGAGCCGGGAAGATGCCGCGCCGCGGTGACACCCCTGCGTCAGCGTGCTGCAAACACCGAACGTTTAGCCGGTACCACGGGCTTTGCGTTAGCGGCGCGCTGGGTCGGCATCGCAACCGGACTGATCGGGGCCGTCGCGGTGGCGGCGTGGCTCGGGGTGTGAGCAGCAGCGTCCGGCTCACCTCGATTCATCGCTCAACCGGTACGAAAAGCAAGGTGCGCGGGTCGTCTGGCGACGCTTCAATGCGGTAGCGTGTGCCGCCATACGCCGGATCGTTGGCCACTACGCGCAGCGCCACGGTTTTCTCTCCGGTACGGACAAATCCGACCTCGCTCCCTTCTTCGAGCGCATCTTCCACTTCCAGCAGATCGTCTTTCTGAAAGTTGATCGGATCGCCGGCGTCGATCTCGATGGACAACGTTCGTCGCGTTGGTGCAGCGCTGTGGGCCTCGTTCCACGCTTCGAAATACGTTCCGTCGTCGCGCACCCCCAACGGATACACCATTCGGTCGAGCCAGACGGCTTCCGTGTGCTGCGGCAGCGGCGGTTCCACTAAGGCGGCTTCGAACAATTGCCGCCCCATCGCCTTCCATTCCTGCTCCCACGGGGTGAGTTCGGGGGTCGAAAGGGCCTCGATGTCGGCCTCGTCGATGTGCAGCAGCGTGACTTGTTCGAATCCGCCTCGGCGTTCGTGTCCGAGAACCTTGAACACCGGACCGCGGGGGAACACGCAAAGCCCCCATTCCGGATGCTCGCCAAACGCATCGAGGTTGAGGGCGTGCTGGGAGAAGATGAGGTAGCGAAACGGCGCGGCGAAGCCGCCAAAGTGGTAAGAGGCGTCGCAATAGGTTGGATCGCGCAGAATCAACCCTTCGCGGTAGCGCTCCGCCACCTTCGGCTCCAGTTTGGCATCGCGGAAAAAGGGCGCGGCACGCTCGTAGCGCTGCGCCAGCGGGTCTTCGACGGCCATCTTTTTGTGCAGGATACACGTTACATCCCCAACATACAACCGAATGCGGGGGATAGAGGCACTTGCCAAGGACGTTCGCGTACGACCGTCGCATGACCGACCTTGCCGCGCACAACCGCCTCTGGGCCGAACTGCTGGTGGACGAACTCGTCCGCCAAGACGTGGGCCTGTTCGTCGTCTGCCCCGGCAGCCGCAGCACGCCGCTGGCTTTGGCGCTGGCGCGGCAACACCCCGATCGGTGCCTCGTCCACATCGACGAGCGCGGGGCGGCGTTCGCGGCGCTCGGCTACGCCCGCGCCAGCGGAAAACCCGCCGCCGTGGTGACGACCAGCGGCACGGCCGTCGCCAACCTGATGCCTGCCGCCGTGGAGGCGCGCATGGACGGCGTGCCGCTCGTGCTGCTCACCGCCGACCGTCCGCCCGAAGCCCGGTTCACCCACGCGAACCAGACCGTCGACCAGGTCAAGGTGTTTGGCGACGCCGTCGTGTGGGCGTACGAGCCGCCCGCGCCCACGCCCGACGCCGACCCGGCGGTGATGCTTACCACGGCGGCCGCGGCGGTGCGCTACGCGACGCACGCGGACGGCGGGCCGGTGCACCTGAACCTGCCCTTCCGCGAACCGCTCACCTCCGACGCGCCGCCGCTACCGATCCCCGCGCACCTCGAACAGTGGCACACCGGCGGCTTTCCCTACACCGCGAACGTTGCGCCCGCGTCGTTCGTCAACGCCGCGCCGCTCGTGGACGCGCTCGAAGGCGTGAAGCGCGGGATCGTGGTCGTGGGGCCGGGCGGCGACGCTTTTCAGGCGCACCTGATCGCCGACCGGCTCGGCTGGCCGCTGCTGCCCGACGTCCGCTCGGGCGCGCGCCTCGGCCCGCAGCCCGCCGTCGCCGCGCCGTTCTACGACCTCGCGCTCGCCTCCGACGCCTTCGCCGCCGCGCACCGCCCCGACGCCGTGCTCCAACTCGGCGGAATGCCGGTGTCGAAACGGCTGCTCGCATTTCTGGCCGACGCCTCGCCGAAGACATGGGCCGTCGTCCACCCGTCGCCCGACCGCATCGACCCGGCGCACCGCGTCACGCACCGCGTCGTGGCCGACCCGGCGCTCTTCGCCTCCGACCTCATCGGCGCGCTCGACCCGCAGCCGCACGGCGACTGGCTGGCCGCGTGGCGGGCGGCGTCGGACGCGGCGGGCGCGGAACTGGCCGCCGCCTACGGCGACCGTCCCGACCTCACCGAGCCGGGCGTGGCGCGTCTCGTGGCGCAGATGCTCCCCGAGGGCGAGCCGCTCGTCGTGGCCGCGTCGATGCCGATTCGCGACCTCGACCAAGCGGCTCCCGTGGGCGGGCGCTCGTCGTGGGTCGTCGCCAACCGGGGCGCGTCGGGCATCGACGGCACGGTAGCGACGGCGGCGGGCGTGGCGCGGGCGTCCGACAACGGCGCGACGCTGCTGATCGGCGACATCGCCCTCCTCCACGATCTCAACGCGTTGATGCTGCTGCGAAACGGCAAGCGGGTGGTCGTGGTGGTCGTCAACAACGACGGCGGCGGCATCTTCTCGATGCTGCCGGTGGCGCAGCACGCGCCCGAGGTGTTCGAGCGGATGTTCGGCACGCCGCACGGCCTGTCGTTCCAGCGCTTCGCCGAGGGGTTTGGGCTGGACTACTGGGAGGTCGACGCGCCGATCGGGCTGGAAGCGGCGCTGCGCTTCGCGTACAGCCAAGCCATCGGCACCGTCATCGAAGTCAAAACCGACCGCACCGCCAACGCCGCCGTCCACCGCGAGACGCTTCGCCGGGTCGTGACGGCCGTCGACGCGACCGTGTCGGGGACGACCGGCGACGTGCCCTCCCCCGTCCGACCGCCCGAATGATGCCCGCCGTGCTGCCGACGCGCACCTTCCACCCCGACGCCCCGGGCCTGCCGCTCGTGGCGCTGCACGGGTTTCTCGGGTCGAAAGACGACTGGGCCGACCTCGCCGCCCGGCTCCCGCACCGACGGATCGTCGCGGTGGACTTGCCCGGCCACGGCGAGGCCGTTGGGTTGGACGTTGCGGCCTACGGGTTTGACGAGGCCGTGGCGGCGCTATCGACCACGCTCGCCTCGCTGGAATCCGGACGCTTCGACCTGCTCGGCTATTCGATGGGCGGACGCGTGGCGCTGGCGCTGGCACTCGCGCACCCGACCGTCGTCAACACCTTGACGCTGGAATCGTCCAGCCCCGGCCTGCCGTCGGAAGAGGAACGCGCCGCCCGCCGCGTCCTTGACGCCGAGCGCGCCGACGCGCTGCGCCGGGACTTCCCCGCGTTCCTGCGCGATTGGTACGCGATGCCGCTCTTCGCCACGCTCACGGCGGCGCAGCGGGACGCTCTTATTGCCCAGCGCGCCACCGCCGATCCGGACGAGTTGGCGCGCGGACTCGTCGGGATGGGCACAGGCGCGATGCCGAACCTCTGGCCCGCTCTTTCCGCCCTGACTGTCCCCGTGCGGCTCGTCGCCGGTGCGCGCGACGCCAAGTTCGCCGCGCTGGCCGGTCGGATGGCCGAGCGCCTGCCGTGCGCGTCGGTGCACCTCGTCGGGAGTGCGGGCCACAACGTGCACCTCGAGCAGCCCGAGGCGTTCGCGGCACTCGTGCAGCGCTGAGCGAGGCCCGTCGGATGCTCACCAATCGCCTCGTCCGCGCTCGTACTGCGACGCGCCCAGCGGCGGGAGCGCCAGTTCACGCGGATAACGGTAGTTGACGTCCAGCAGATCGAGCCGCAGCAATTGCGCAGGAAGGCGGCTCACGAACTCCGGCCACGAGCGCGTCGCCTTGGGGCTCCACACCACCTCGGCGAGGGCCAGCGCCCGCGGGTAGACCATGTACTCCACGTTCGACGGCGTCTCTTGGTACTCCGCCCACAGGTTCGCCTGCGCGCCGAGGATGTGCCGGGCCTGCGTCGCCGTGAGGGTGTCGGGGATGGGTTCGTAGGCGTAAACCTTCTCCAGCGGCGAGTTGCCGCCGATGGTCATCGGCTCCTGATCGCGCGGGCCTTGGTAGTGGTCGAAATAGACGACGCCGCTGGGCGTCATCACCACGTCGTGCCCCGACTGCGCCGCCGCGATCCCGCCGCGCTCGCCGCGCCACGACATCACCGTCGCGTTGGGCGCGAGGCCGCCCTCCAAGATCTCGTCCCACCCGATGATCCGCCGTCCGTGCGCGTTCACAAAGCGCTCGATGCGCTGGATGAAGTACGACTGGAGCTCGTGCTCGTCCTTCAGCCCCTCGCGGCGCATCACCTCTTGCGCCAGCGGCGACGCCTCCCAGTACGTCTTGGGCGCTTCGTCGCCGCCGATGTGGATGTAGGTGCCGGGGAAAAGCTCCATCACCTCGGTCAAGACGCCCTCCAAGAACGCGAACGTCTCTTCCTTCGGGCAGAAGATGTCGGGGAAGACGCCCCAAATCGCCTCGATCTTCGACGGCCCGGCGGTGCAGCCGAGGTTCGGGTACGCCGCCAGCGCCGCGCTCGCGTGCCCCGGCATCTCGATCTCCGGCACGATCGTCACATGCCGCTGCCGGGCGTATTCCACGACCTCGCGAATCTCGTCCTGCGTGTAGAAGCCGCCGTAGCGTTCGTACACAAACCGGTGCGGGCGGTTGGAATAGTGGCCGATGAGCGTGCTGTCGCGCCACGCGCCGACCTCGGTGAGGCGGGGGTAGCGTTTGATTTCGATGCGCCAGCCTTGGTCGTCGGTGAGGTGCCAGTGGAAGCGGTTGAACTTGTAGCGCGCCATCAGGTCGATGTAGCGCTTGACGAACTCCACCGGGAAGAAGTGCCGCACCACGTCGAGGTGCAGGCCTCGGTAGCCGAAGCGCGGCGCGTCGTGAATGTCCACCGACGGCACCGTCCACGCCATCGCGCCGTTGCCGATGCGTCCGCCGCGCAGCGCCGCCGGGGGCAGCAGTTGCACGAGCGTCTGCGCGCCGTAGAACAGCCCTGCGCCGGTGCGGGCCGTCACGGTCACGCCGCCGGGGGTGGCCGAGAGGCGGTAGCCCTCCTCGCCGGTATCGACGCCCGAGGTAAGCGCGAACGTAATGTCCGCCGGGCCGTCCACGACGGGCAGCGCCCAGCCGGTGGCCAGCCGCAGCGGCACCGCCACGGCCTCGGCGGCGAAGCGGGCCTCGTCGGTCGCCCCGCCCAAGCTGCTGACGCCGAAGCGGGTGTTCGCGTTGACGGCGAACGCGCCCGCGCCGGGCACGACCGACTGCGGCCACGGGACGATGGACAGCGCGGCGGCAGACGTTGGCACGGCGGAGGGGGACGTTTGCGCCACCGCCTCCGGGCGGCAGCCCAGCATCACGAGGCACGCGGCAAGAAAACGACGCATCGGGGTACGGCAGAGGATTCGTTCGTTTCGATGATACGACACCGGCCCGCCCGATCAAGGTCGCCGCACACATCCCGAAACCGGATTGGCCTTGGTGAGCGTTCGTCGCACGTTCCTTGCTGCTCCGATGCTTCGCACCCTGCACATCCGCGACTACGCGCTGATCGACGCGCTCGACGTGGCGTTCGACTCCGGGTTGAACGTCATCACCGGCGAGACCGGCGCGGGCAAATCCATCCTCCTCGGCGCGCTCTCGATGATCCTCGGCGAACGTGCCAGCACGGAGGTCGTCCGAACCGGGGCCAAGAAGGCCGTCATCGAAGGCACGTTCGACGAAGCGGGCACGCCCACGCTTCGCGCCCTGCTCGAAGCCCACGGCTACGAAGCGGGCACCGAAATCCTGCTGCGCCGCGAAATCTCCGCCAGCCAGAGCCGCGCCTTCGTCAACGACAGCCCCTGCCCCGTCGGCTTCCTCAAAGAAGTCGCCTCGCACCTGATCGACCTGCACGGCCAGCACGAGCACCAAAGCCTGCTTCGGGTGGACACCCACCTCGGCCTGCTCGACGCCTTCGGCGGACTCGCCGCGCTCCTCGCCGCCTACCAAAAGGCCTACGCCGAGGTCGAAACGCTCGTGCGCGAGCGCAAAACCCTCGTGGCGCGGGAACGCGAGCTGCGCCAGCAGAAGGAGTTGTACGCCTTCCAGATCGAGGAGATCGACCGGATTGCGCCGAAGCCGGGCGAGGAAATCGCGCTGGAGGCCGAGCGCCGCGTCCTCGAAAACGCCGAACGCCTCCACGACGCCACCCAGACGCTCTACGAGGCGCTCTACGAGGGCGAAGACACGGTGCACGACCGCCTCGTGGTGGTGCGCAACGAACTCCAAGACCTGGCCCGCATCGACACCGCCTTCGACGACCCGTTCGCGGAGATGAAGGCGGCGGTGGTGAGCATCGCCGAGATCGCCACGTTTCTCCAAGACTACAACGCCCGCGTCGAGTTCAACCCGCAGCGCCTCGACGACATCCGCGTGCGCGCCGCCGAACTCGACCTGCTCAAACGCAAGTACGGCGCGACCCTCGACGACGTGCTCGCCCACCGCCGCGACATCGGCGCGGCCTTCGACCTCGCCACCGACTTCGAGGGGGCCATCGCCCGCCTCACCGAGCGGGCCGTGGCCGCCCAGCGCACCCTCACCACCGCCGCCCAGCGCCTCTCCACCAAACGCCGCGAGGTCGCCGCCAAGATCGAACGGCTCATCGAAGCGGAGCTCCAAGCCCTCGGCATGCCCCACGCCCGGTTCGTGGTGGACTTCGACCACAAACCCGACCCCCACGGCTGGATCCGCCTGCAAGACGGCAACGCCGAGACGCGCTACGCGGCCTTCGAGACGGGCATGGACGTGGTCGAGTTTTTCCTCTCCACCAACCTCGGCGAAGACGCCAAACCGCTCGCCCGCGTGGCCTCCGGCGGCGAAGTCTCGCGGGTGATGCTCGCCATCAAAACCGTCCTTGCCAAACACGAGCGGATGCCGATTCTCGTGTTCGACGAGATCGACACCGGCATCTCCGGCGGCGTGGCCCGCAAGGTCGGCGAGGCCATGCACAGCCTCGCGCAGTACCACCAGATCGTGGCCATCACCCACCTGCCGCAGATCGCCGCGCTCGGCGACACGCACTTCTTCGTCGAAAAGGTCGAAGCGGCCGGGCGGACGCACTCGACGCTGCGGCGGCTCTCGGAAGACGAGCGCGTGGAGGCCGTGGCCAGTCTGCTCTCGGGCGAGATGCTCACCGACGCCGCCCGCGAATCCGCCCGCGAACTGATGACCAAGTGACCTCGTGCCCGCTCGGGCGGACGGGGCCGATGGTGGCGAAGCCCGGAGCCGTGGCGACGTGCGGAAGAACGGCTACCCCCAGCGGTCAGACGGCGGCGACGTGCGGGAAGGCCGCGATGGGTCAGCTTGCGGTGTCGGGTGCCGTGGCGATGATACCGAGCTGCGGGACGAACCGAGTGCAGCTTGAGGTGGATTGAAACCTCTGCCATCCCCGCAAAAACGAGACGGGGGCGCTCGGTCTCCCGAACGCCCCCGCTCTACCGGCTTCACTCTCCCGCTCAGCGCGAGAGCACCACCATGCGTGTACGCGTGCCTTGCGCGGTCTCAAGACGTACCAGGTACATACCCGACGCCAAGTCCGTGCCTACAAACGTCACGCTCGTCGTGCCGGCGCTCACCTCGCGGTCCAGAAGCGTCGCCACACGGCGGCCCATCGCATCGTACACCGACACGCGGGCATAACCCGACTCCGGCATCGCGATCTGAAGCGACGTCTGCGTGTGGAACGGGTTCGGACGGGCACCCGAGATCGAAAGCTCCGTTGCCGTCGTCTCGCCCGGATCTACACCCGCGCTCACGAAGCGAAGGTTCTCCACGCCAAGCGTGAAGCTCTGGTTCGAAGAGCCGTTGCCAAGGGCGTAGAACGCAACCATCGTCACGTCGTCGGCAGCGAACCGACCCGCCTCGCCGCCCACGGGCGCCAGAGAGGCGAACGGAATGCTCACCGTGCGACCCGAAGGGTTGGCCGGAAGGTTCGTGGCGAACTTGCCCGACCACGACGTCGTCGAGGCCTTGTCGACCATCACCTGTACCGGCACGCTCGAACGGTAGGTGAACGACATCGCGTCGTAACCCGTAAGGTTCACCGGCGCACCCGCAGGACGCAGGTACCGGAAAAGGCTCACATAGTCCTTCACCGTACCGGCCACCTGGGCGTCACGCTCCACAAGGTACACGCCCTCTTCGGACGTGCGCGACTCCGGCTGCGTGGCGAAGCTGCTCACCTGGGCCGAAGCGCCCACATAAGTACCCCACGAGCCGTCGGCGAAGTAGAACTCGTCGCCCGAGACCGACGCGTCAAGACGGAACGCACCGTCAAAGAGCGAGCCGACCGGAACGACCACCTCCGACAGCGGAGCATCGGCCGTGGCGGCCGCGACGCTGAGCGTCTTGGCAAAGTCGGCACGCGTACGCTGGGCGGCTTCGCCCTCCGTCTTCGTCAGAAGACCCGTCATCGGCACGTCCACGGCGCGGCCGGTCGTGTTGCGCAGCCGCAGGCGGATTTCGCCGCCTTCGTAGCGCCCGTCCACCACATACACCGACGGGACGACCGCGGTGCTGCTGCCGTTGCGGAACGTCACAGCGCCTTGCTCGCCCAGGCGAGCCAGAACGCTCGACACCAACTCGGCCGTGTAGTCCGGGCTGACCGTCCACGCTTGGATGTTGTAGACCTCCTGCGTGCCTTCCGGAGCCGAGGCGTACTGCTGCGCGCCGAAGCGCGAGTCCACCACGAAACCGCCGGCCGTACGGTAGGCCACGAGCGAGACGGCGTAGTCCACCTCACCGCTGGCTTGCACCAGCTTCGAGAGCACGAACGAGCGGCCGTCGATCGTCACGGTGCGGACGTAGTCGAGACGTCCACCGCCGAGGCGGTCGCACGAGGCCTTGGCGTGATCGTAGAGCGTTCCCTGCGGCGACGTCGCGCCGAAGATGGCTCCCACACGCCGTCCGTCGGGACGGAGGTAGTCCACCGCCGCCACCGACGTGGCGTTGGTCACACCGATCAGGTCGGTGGGCGACACTTCGAACGCCGGCGTGGCCTGAGGGCCGGTAGCCGGAAGCACTTCACGAAGACCGGCCACCTTGCCGACCGACTCGAACGGCACCGGCGTCGGCGCGGCCATCAGCGCCTCGCGGGCCTGGATGGACTCGTGACGCAGGTAGAGACGACGGGCCAGAACGCTCGCCATCGAGCCTTCCGACTCCACGCCGCCGTTGCCACCGCCCGACGTACCCGTCGTGGTGATGGGAGCGCCGTCTTGGTCGTCTTCGTTGGGGTTGTTGTTGCCCGGCGTCGAGTCCGGATCGTCTTGATCGCTACGCGTGACCTCGGCCACGTTTTCGTACGACCCCGCCGCCGTTACGCGGGCGGTGAAGGTGAACGTAGCGGTCTGGCCCGAAGCCAGCGTCGGAATCGTCCAGGTGAGCGTCTGAGCGTTCACCGTGCCGGGCGTGCCGCCGGTGAAGGCCACGAAC